>RCUQ01000010.1_pt1 | contig 486630 bp, 400 predicted proteins | sample 2166351 | NCBI WGS metagenome assembly RCUQ01 (sample SAMN09932597, study PRJNA488358) | compost metagenome | feature: garden; material: soil; isolation source: compost soil in acetonitrile-enriched culture | place: Germany: Experimental Botanical Garden Goettingen | collected 2016-01-27 | reverse complement strand
GCTACGCTCAGTCTTCGACAGCTTGCGCTTTTCCTTCGCGTTACGCTTGTGTCCAAGCTACGCTCAGTCTTCGACAGCTTGCGCTTTTCCTTCGCGTTACGCTTGTGTCCAGGCTACGCTCAGTCTTCGACAGCTTGCGCTTTTCCTTCGCGTTACGCTTGTGTCCAAGCTACGCTCAGTCTTCGACAGCTTGCGCTGTCTCTTATTTAGCTTCATTCTGAATTAACCCATTCGCACTCAGAAAAATCGATTTTGATTAATTTTGCACCTGAAACAAGAAAAAGCAACGCTTTTGATGCAGGCAAGCGGTAGCGCGGCCTCCATTAAACTTGCTTTTTGACGAATAAACAATGATGGCTGACTTTTTTTACCAGGAACCGTATCCGATTCTGAAGGATACGACAGAATACCGCAAAATTTCGTCCGACTATGTAAGCGTAGAGAAAATCGGGAACAGAGAAGTGTTAAACATTGATCCGAAAGGATTGGAGCTTCTTGCTCAGGAAGCATTGGGTGATGTGTCATTCTATTTGCGAACTTCCCATTTGGAGAAATTACGTGCAATTCTGGATGATCCCGAAGCAACGGATAACGATCGTTTTGTAGCATACAATTTATTGCAGAACGCAACCATTGCGGCAGAAGGGCAATTACCTTCCTGTCAGGACACCGGAACGGCGATTGTGGTTGGTAAAAAAGGAGAAAACGTATATACAGGGGCAAATGATGCCGAGTATCTTTCCAAAGGAATTTACAATACTTATCAGGAAAAGAATTTGCGTTATTCTCAGATTGTAGCTCTGGACATGTTCGAAGAAAAGAATTCCGGTTCCAATCTTCCGGCGCAAATCGATCTGTATGCATCTCAGGGAGCGAAGTACGAATTTTTATTCTTAGCAAAAGGAGGAGGTTCGGCAAACAAAACGTTCTTGTATCAAAAAACGAAATCCTTGTTGAATGACGCTTCTTTGGAAGAATTCATCAAAGAAAAAATCAAAGATCTCGGAACTTCAGCTTGCCCACCGTATCACCTGGCATTTGTAGTAGGAGGAACCTCTGCAGAAGCAAATTTGGCTGCGGTGAAAAAAGCATCAGCCGGTTATTACGATCATCTTCCGACAGAAGGAAATATGGGCGGCCAGGCTTTCCGCGATTTGGAATGGGAAAAACGCGTTCAGAAAATTTGTCAGGAAAGTACTATCGGAGCACAATTCGGAGGAAAGTATTTTACACATGATGTTCGTGTGATCCGTCTTCCGCGCCACGCAGCATCTTGTCCGGTTGGATTAGGAGTTTCCTGTTCTGCAGACAGAAATATCAAAGCAAAAATCACAAAAGAAGGTTTGTTCGTAGAACAGCTGGAGAAAAATCCACGTCGTTTGCTGCCTGAAGTTCCTCCACATTTGGAGCCGCCGGTAAATATTGATTTGGACAGACCAATGGCAGAAGTATTGGCTGAATTGTCGAAATATCCGATCAAAACGCGTTTGAAGTTGAACGGAACACTCATTGTAGCTCGTGATGCTGCTCATGCGAGAATCAAAGAATTGTTGGATGCAGGTCAGCCAATGCCGGAATATTTCAAAAACCACCCGGTTTATTATGCTGGACCGGCAAAAACTCCGGAAGGAATGCCTTCAGGAAGCTTCGGACCAACAACTGCCGGACGAATGGATTCCTACGTGGACTTGTTCCAAAGCATGGGAGGAAGTATGATTATGCTTGCAAAAGGAAATCGTTCGAAAGACGTAACGAATGCGTGTCATAAATACGGTGGATTCTATTTGGGATCAATCGGTGGCCCGGCTGCGATTTTGGCAAAGGAAAATATCCTTTCTGTGGAGTTGGTTGATTTTGAAGATATGGGAATGGAAGCCGTTCGCAAGATCACAATCAAAGATTTCCCGGCGTTTATTATTACTGATGATAAAGGAAATGACTTCTTCGCGAATTTGTAGAAGTTAAAATTGATTAGAATAAAAAAAGGAATCGGCTTGTGTCGGTTCCTTTTTTTGTTTTCTGTCTCTTTGAGAGTAGTGCATTTTCATTTGTCAGTTCGAGTAGCGCAGCATGTCGAGAATGTAAACGATGAAGAAACAGAATTCCCTGAAACACGTTCGCGAATTGAGGGCGTAATGGTTTCATTGGAAGGAGCTCGTAAGTAGAAACAAAAAAGAGACCGCCGTTTTCACAGTCGATCTCTTTCATATTACTTTTAAAAACTAACTCGTTTAACTTTTTAAAGTTCTACTTCATAATCGTCACCTTTGTTATCTTCTCCGATGAATCCGATTACTTTCTCTCCTGCGAATACTCTGTAGTACAAAACAAGACTAGTTTTTCCTGGGGCAATCTGAGATGGTCTCTCTCCGAAAGTCGGATCTGACTCAGGAATTCCTTTACCATATTCTGTTACAATCCATGGCATGCTTACCCACGCTTGTTCCGAAGCAGAAGAGTTTTCAATATCCAATTCCAATTTCACGAAAGTTGTAGATTCCATTCCAGGGAATGCCGCACGGAATTTTTTCACTTTCTCGTCATTCACATTGTACGTGATGCCCTTGAATGTATATGTTTTTGTTAACTCGAAGATGATGTCTTCAACTTCAATACTAGCTTCCAAATCAAATGCTTCCTCTGCCGGAGCGTTCAATTTCTTCAATGGCAGCAAAGCTTCTTTCTTTTCTTTGCTTAAATCTATTTCCAAAGCATTTTTAGTGCTGGCTCCTAAATACAGGTTGTCCAGTTTAGCATCTACAGGAACACTGAATACCGCATAACCTGATTCGTAAGTGGATGTTAGTCCTTTGAAAGTTGGTCCTGTAGCAAGAGAAACACTTGCAGGATAAGTCTTTTTAGTGGAAGCATCGAAAAGTGCAATGTTTGTTTCCAACATTCCGATATCAGCATCCATATCCGTTGATTGAACTGAGAATTCTACTTTTACCAGTTTGTCATCTCCGCTTTTCGGGCTGAAATCTTCTTTTCCATCCCAGTCGTCTGTCACAGTTGTCAAACTAATGACGTTGAAAACAGGCTCTCCTTCTTCATTGTTTTTCCCGTTAAGGAAACCTTTCACATTGGAAGTGTATTCCGTCACTTTGCTTTCAGGAGTTCTTGAACAAGAAGCTAAAAAAGATCCACCGATAAGCAGGTATAAAAGTTGTTTTTTCATTGGTTATAAATTTGTAATGCAGTGGCAAAGGTAGCCATTCCTCCCTGTGGGCGAAGAAATGCAGCTAAAAGTTAAAAGCAAATTGATATTCGCTTGATATTGGATAATAAGCGTTGGGTTTTGGGATGTTTTCGATTTTTTTATTTTGGAAGCAGCTACTCTTTAATCAATCGAAGCATTTCCGAATGGCGACCTTGAAAACGCAGCAGGTAAATTCCGCTTTCTTGTCCTGAAAGATCAATCACAGAGTTGTTTCCGCTCAGAATTACTTGCCCCGTCGTATTCAAAACCTCATAAGAGCTTTCCTTATAATCATCCGATAATCTGAAAATTCCGTTTGAAGGATTGGGATAAATACTCAAAGAAGTTGTTTCGGATTCGTCCAGACTAAGGAAATTTCCGGAGTAACCATATACGTTGGATCGTGTGAAATCAAAGGTTCCAAAATAGAGACGTCCGTTGTATTCTACTCCTGTATTCAAAATACTTTCCGGATGTGTGAAATTGTAAGTGGTCCATTGCTGACCGTCCCAACTGGCAATATCGTCTGCAGCTTGATTGCCGATTTCGTCAAAATCACCGAGTGCAAAGAGAAGATTGCCGCAAGGGACCAAAGCACGAATTCCGTTCCAGCTGGTTCCGGTAATGCTCATACCAACATCAGACCAGGAAGTTCCATTCCATTTAGCAATATTCTTAGCTGTTACACCACCTGCTTCATTGAAGCTACCAGCGATATAAAGCTCATTTTGGTAGACTACGGCTTCCGTAACGTTGCTGCCTACACCTGTTCCCAAAGCTTCCCAGGTGCTTCCGTTCCACAAAGCAATGTTTCGTACGGGAACTCCTTCCAACTCAGTAAAATTTCCCATTACACAGAGTTTACCCTGATAGCTGATCATTTTGAAAATGCTCACATTTCCTGTTGTAGAAAGATCTTTAAAGGGGAGAAAAGAGCCCGATGCTGTTTTTCGGCGAATGACACCACCAGGTGTAGCGACATATAAATAATTTTCATCTGCAAGAATGCTCCAGTGGTTTGAGTTTGATCCGCCAGCTTGTTGCCAGGTAGAACCGTTCCATTTCGCAACACCAATGTTTGGATCGAATGTAAAACCCCAATCTCCAACAGCGTAAAGTTCATTGTTGAAAACCGCAAACTCACGCGGGCCACCACCTCCAATCAGGTTCGTGTGACGTATGATGCTTGAACCATTGTAATAAGCTGACCAATAGCAGTGAATGCTGTCCTGATTGTTTGTGAAATTTCCACCAATGAATAACTTGTTGTCAAAGACAATCATGTCTCTGATCACTTGATTAAAATGAGTTAAGGTATCAAATTGTGCATTTGACCGCTGTAAACCAAGAAAAAGAAAGATCAGAAGGATAGATATTTTCATAGATTGAATATCGAATTCGGGGTTAATCGAAAACAAAAATACATTTATTATTTGAGCTTTTTCGGGGCATTATCTTCTCTTTGAGAAAGGAATGAAGGAATGATTCCTTTATCCAAGGCACAATTTTTGCTGTAATTCACCGAAATTTTTTCCAAACACATTAAACGTTTTACTGCGGAAACAATCAAAGTAGAGACACAAACCCATTTTATGCGACAACATTCCATTCTTGTTCTTCTGATTAGCATCTTTTGCCTTTCTTTTACAAGCTTTTCACAAACAGAACTCACCGGGAAGATTTCCGATAAACAAACGTCTGAAATGCTCATGGATGTGCGGGTTGCTCTGCTTTCTGTTCCGGATTCAAGTGTGGTGAAGGTGGCAATGACGGACGAAGAAGGAAATTACTGGCTGGCCGATCTGACTCCCGGGACATACATCTTGAAGGTGACTTCTCTGGAATATTCTGATCAGGTGAAAAGAATCGAACTCCCGGCTGGAAAAACGGTGATGGATTTTGTGATGAAAACTGATACGAAACTCATTGATGAGGTGACGGTGGAAGCCAAAGCGATTCGGGTGGAGCAAAAAGGAGATACGACACAATACAATGCGGAAGCATATAAAACCAATCCGGATGCAACGGTGCAGGACCTCATCACTAAAATGCCGGGAATTACACTGGAAAACGGAGTCGTAAAGGCGCAAGGGGAACAGATTACGAAAGTCATGATTGACGGACAGGAATTTTTTGGAGATGATGCAAGTGCAGCATTGAAAAACCTGCCGGCTGAGATTGTGTCGAAAATTCAGGTTTACGATCAGGCGAGTGATCAGGCAAAGTTTACGGGAATTTCAGACGGAAACGAAGCGAAAGCATTGAATATTGTGACCAAGGCCGGGAAAAATCAGGGACAATTCGGAAAGATTTATGCCGGATACGGAACCCCGAACGATTTGTACATGGCCGGAGCAAACATCAACTTTTTCAAAGGAACAAGACGAATTTCCCTGGTCGGAATGTCGAACAATGTGAACCAGCAAAATTTTTCTACGGATGATATTTTGGGTGTAACAGGTTCTTCAGCAAGTCAAAGCAGGGGCGGTCCGGGTGGAAGAGGCGGCTTTGGCGGTGGAGACAACGAAAATTACCTCGTTTCACAGCAAAATGGAGTCAGTACGACACATGCAATCGGTTTGAACTATTCCGATAAATGGGGAAAGAATAAGAATACGAAAGTGACGGGAAGTTACTTCTTTAATGGGACGAAGACAGATAATTCACAGGTCACAAGCCGGAATTATGTGCTTTCTGCAACGGCAGGTCAGCATTACGACGAAGATTTTTCCGCTATAATGAAAAATGCCAATCACCGGTTGAATTTTAAGTTCGATATCGCTTTGGATTCGATGAACTCGTTGGTAATTACACCAAAATTGAGCTATCAGGGAAATGACCGCACACAAGGAACAGCCGGAACAACAGTCGACGGCCTTCAATCCCTGATCAATACAATCGACAATAATACGTTCAGTAACAACAAAGGACTTACTGCAAGTAACAGCATTTTGTGGCGTCACCGTTTTGTGAAACCAAGACGAACGTTCTCTGCGAATTTGACCGGGACATACAACAACCGCATTGGTAACAGTGGTCAGGAATCGTACTCACATTATTACGATGAATTGGGAGCAGATTCTTTGGCTGCGATCAATCAACAAGCGGATAACCGTACGAATGGCTACGGAATCAGCGGACGTTTTTCGTATACGGAACCTTTGAGTAAAAACTGGTCGGGAGAATTAGTCTATTCACCGTCATACACCGTGAGCGATGCGGACAAGCGTACGTATGCCTATGATTCGCTTTCCGGAGCTTATTCGATGATGGATACGACACTTTCGAACGTTTTCGATAATCAGACAATTATTCAGGAAGGAGGAGTGAATGCGCGTTTCCAAAAGAATAAAACCAGTTTTCAGCTGGGAATAAGCTACCAGAATTCCTTATTGCTGAATACACAGGAATTCCCGATTGACCGCGATGTGAGATTGGCTTTCAATTCGATCTTGCCGAATATGCGTTTCAGATATGAGTTTTCCAAAACCAAGAACTTCATGATGAGTTACCGTGCCGGAACAAGAAACCCGACGATTGATCAGCTGCAGAATGTGATCGATAACTCCAATCCCTTGTCTTTGTCTTCCGGAAATCCTGATTTGAAGCAGCAATACAATCACCGTGTTTTCGGACGTTTCAATTCAACCAATGTTCAGAAAGCAACTAATTTCAATGTGTTTTTTGGTGGAGAAATGAACAGCAATTACATTTCCACCAGTACAGTCATTGCAACTTCAGATACGATTATTGATGGAAACATTACCTTGCAGCGTGGTGCTCAATACCGGAAGCCTGTCAATCTGAACGGAAGCTGGAATGCACGAACAACTGTTTCCTACGGACTTCCATTGACGAAATTGAAATTGAATCTGAATTTTTACGCAGGAGCAGCCTACACGGTTCTTCCAGGTTTGATCAACAATGTAGTAAACGAATCGAGAACATCCAACGCAAACGGAGGGATGACCATTTCAAGCAACATAAGTGAAAATATGGATTTCACGGTCGGATATACGCTCAACTATAATAACGTGGTGAACACAAAGCAAAATGTTGCCCGAAACGAATACTTCGTGCACAGCATGAGTGCGAGATTCAACTGGATCATCAAGGAACGTTTGGTCATTAACTCGAATTATTCCCTGAACGCCTATGCAGGTTTAGGTTCCGGATTTAACCAGACGATCATGCTTTGGAACGGAGGAATCGGTTATAAATTACTGAAGCAAAAACAACTGGAATTGCGCGTTTCCGTATTCGATATCCTGAACAATAACAACAGCATTACCCGAAACGTAACGGAATCCTACATCGAAGACGTGAAATCGAATGTATTGAACAGATACTATATGCTTACAGTGACGTACAATATCCGAAATTTCGGAACAAAAGCTCCTGAAACGAAAGAAACGAAACAGCAAGATGGAGGATTCGGAGGCCCGCCATTTGGAGGTCCACCATCACATTAGAACATTTGGAGGTGAATGTTTTTCCTCCCCCTTTGTCCCCCTCCAAAGGGGGAAACCAAAGATTTTCCTTTTAAAGATTAAGCTTTTCTCCGATTATTTCAAACCGGTGATGTGTATTTGTCTTTTTGAAAGAGGATTTAAACCTCCCCCTTTGGAGGGGGAGAATGAGGGGGAGGACATGAAGAGAAAATCCCCTTTACATTTTCAATTCCCTAAACCATTTTCTCCGGAATCACCAATGCATCAAACTCTTCTGCAGTCAGATAACCCAACTGGACAGCCATTTCTTTGAGAGTTGTTCCTTCTTTATGTGCTTTTTGAGCAATTTCAGCAGCTTTGTAATAACCGATCTTCGTGTTCAAAGCCGTTACGAGCATCAAACTATTGTCCAGGTGCTTTTTGATATTTGCAGTCAATGGTTCGATTCCAACAGCGCATTTGTCGTTGAAAGAAACACAGCCTTCGCCGATCAATCGTGCGGAATGAAGGAAGTTGTAGATCATTACGGGTTTGAAAACGTTCAGTTCGAAATGTCCGTTTGAACCACCGATATTAATCGCTACATCATTTCCCATTACTTGTGCGGCGATCATGGTTAAAGCTTCACATTGTGTCGGATTTACTTTCCCCGGCATAATAGAAGATCCCGGTTCGTTATCCGGAATGAAAATCTCACCGATTCCGCTTCGTGGACCGGACGACAACATACGAACATCATTGGCAATTTTCATCAGGCTTACGGCAACAGTTTTCAAAGCACCGTGCGCTTCCACAATGGCATCATGAGCAGCCAAAGCTTCAAACTTATTTTCTGCGGTGATAAAAGGTAAACCGGTCAGATTTGCAATGTGCTTCGCTACGTTTTCGGAATATCCTGCAGGAGTATTGATTCCCGTTCCGACAGCCGTTCCACCCAAAGCCAGTTCGCTCAAATGTGCAAGTGTGTTTTTGATGGCTTTCAAACCGTGATTCAACTGACTTACATAACCGCTGATTTCCTGACCCAAGGTAAGTGGAGTAGCATCCATGAAGTGAGTTCTTCCGATTTTCACCACATGCATATAATCTTTACTTTTTTGAGCCAACGTATCGCGCAGTTTCTCAATTCCCGGAATCGTTGTTTCGATCAGAATTTTGTAAGCCGCAATGTGCATTGCAGTAGGGAAGGTGTCATTGGACGATTGCGATTTGTTCACATCGTCATTCGGATGCAATACTTTTTCTTTATCGGTCAAAGCGCCACCATTCAAAACATGGGCTCTGTAAGCGATTACTTCATTCACATTCATGTTGCTTTGAGTACCGCTTCCGGTTTGCCAAACCACCAACGGAAACTGGTCATCCAGCTTTCCTGCCAGAATTTCATCTGCTGCCTGTCCGATCAAATCCGATTTCTCCTGAGACAAAATTCCTGCATCGAGATTGGTCAATGCAGCAGCTTTCTTTAAATATGCAAAAGCCCGGATAATTTCCTTCGGCATTTTGTTAATGTCCTGTGCAATTTTGAAATTTTCAATACTGCGCTCGGTTTGAGCACCCCAATAAGCATCCGCAGGCACTTTTACTTCGCCCATCGTATCCTTTTCAATTCTGTATTCCATGATTTTGGTTTTGAGAATAAAATTATAAAGCACAAGTTAGTTATTTCTCCCCTGTTTGAGTGAATTTCAGACGGAATATCCCTTGAAGGTAGTATGATCTTCTTGTTTCTAGTGTGGATTTTCGCAAAAAAAGACAGATAGATATGTGTCTATCGGCCCAGTGGCAATGCTACTTTTACTCAATAACATAAGTTCCTGAAATTATCTCCTATCCATTGTCTGAGGATTGATCCACAACAAAAAACGGGAAGCCTCTCAACTTCCCGCTAACTACTAATGAACATAAAAATTACTGCTTTATGAAGCGCTGTCTACTCATCATTCCATCCGTAAAACGAACCTGAATGAAGTAAATTCCTGTATCGATACCGGTAAGGTTCACCGGATTTGTAAGTTCACTTTTGACCGTTTTTCCTGAAGCATCCAATAACTCGAAAGATTGCATTTCTCTGTCCGATTGAACATTCAATACATTGGTTGCAGGATTCGGGAATAAGTTGATCACGGATTTATTCAATTCTTCAATCGACAAAACTTCTGTGTTGCTTCCCTGTAGGTACAATGAAAGCGGGAAGTTTCCGTTTTGATCTACGAATTGTGCTGCCGGTACGGAAATCTTGAAAGAATGACTTCCTGCCGCTAAAGTCCCAAGACTGATTTCGCGGATTGGAATGACATCACCCGGACACCAGTTATTCCAGCTTGTCCACCAGGATGCAGACTGAGCAGATGGACCGTAAATTCCGTTTCCTTGTGTGTTGAACTGACGATAAGGCTCACATGATTTTCCTCCCGGAGTGTAGCTTAAAACCTGACTTCCGTTGAAACTAACGTTATGTACTCTTCTCACATATTCTTCTCCTCCGTTATTTGCTCCGTGATTTGAAGTAATCAAATAAAGTTTTGCATCGTAAACCGTTTGAGCAGTTGTGAAATTGATAGTTTTCACTGTCGTACCAATTGCATCTGTAGCATTTGCCTGATAATTATTGAAATCTGCCTTGAATGAAAGAGCCTTCAGGTAAGTTTCAGGATCAAAACCTGCATTCGGACCATTGGAAACAAAATCCACTTTTCCTTTAAACACGTCATTTCTTCCGGAACAACCAGAAACTTGTGTGTTTGCAGCATATGGCACTCCAAAAACTTCCAGTTCCAACCAAAAATCGAAGTTTCCGGCAATATCACTTGATTTAAGAATCTTAGCGATGTTGTTTACTTCAAACGAATAAGGAACAGAAGTCGGCTGTACGTTTTTGTTCATGAATGGAGTGATAAAACGCCCGATTTCAATGCGTGAAGCAGTAGCCGGGTCGTAGGTTGTACTTCCCTGAGGAACCAATGCCAGGCTCACATTTCCGATCCGGTCATAATTGTCGCACAACGCCGAAATCGTAATGTTTACTGTTAATTCATTTCCGATTGCAGCTAAATCCTGCGTGCTTAGTTTTTTCGTCACCAAATCATTGCGAAAACGAATAACACCTGCTGGTGTCGGGTCGCTCACAACACCTGCGTAACCATCAAAAAACACCACATCAGTCATAATGTTAGTTGTTGTTTGAGCAATGACGCCAAGCGAGAAAGATATGGCCAGCAAAGAGCCTATTATTTTTTTCATAATCACGAGTTTATCTGATTTCCAAAATTAGAAGGATACTTCCTTCAAAATCGGTTTTCTCATCGGGTAGAAAAGAAGCGTGCTGTTTTGGGACATAAGCTTTCATATAAAGGCTTGAGTAATTAAGTCAATGTTAATCAACTGTTTGCTTAAGGTGAGGTGATTTGTCAAACTTCTGAGTACTAGTTGGCTTGTCTTGGATTTGTCGCTTATTTGTCCCGTTTTGAACATTCCTGGAACAGGCTTTTTTGCCCCACTGTTGATTTGATCGCTTCATTTTCTTCCAAAAATCCAAAATTCTCCGGACAACGTATTTCCTGTATCATGCGGATAGTACTAATCGGTTTCATATTGCTTTTGAATGTTGTTGCTCTTGGTCAGGATAGTCTCAGATACAAGGAAGCCTATTCGATCCGTTATGAGAACGATTTGTTTGCCGGAACGGATCGTTATTATACTCAGGGAATTTTCCTGCAATACGATCATTTGGAGATTAACCTGAAATGGCTGAATAAATTCTTCTTCCGGGTTCCGGATGTTCAGCGGAGTTTACAAACCGGGGTTGCACAGAAAGTATACACGCCGTCTTCCATTACTTCAGACACCTTGCTTTTGGGCGACAGACCTTATGCTGCAACTTACGGTTATACCGCTAAATTCAGTTCGAAAAGTAAATCAAAGAACTACATTTTAAGCTGGAGTTTGAATACCGGATGGATAGGAAAACCGGCTTTCGGTAAAGAAACTCAAACGGCTATTCACCGCTGGACGAACAACAATAAACCTTTGGGTTGGCAATATCAATTGAATACGGCATTAAGCATTCACATGAGTTTTGGATTTACAAAAGTCTGGTTCACCAAAACCAACTGGCTGCGGGTAGAAGGAACCAATGTCACAACTATTGGAACTTTGCACAATGAAACCCGCGTATCAGGAATCTTGAAAGTGGGATATATTTCTAATAATAAGAACTATTTTGTTTACTATAATCCGGAAGCCCGTGTAGTGTTTTATGACGGAACTTTGCAGGGAGCTGTTTTTGCAAAACCAAGTGAAGCACGTATTTTGGGGAAAGAGATCAATCACCTGGTTTCTGAACAAGAGCTGGGTTTTATCATGTTACAAGGTCATTTTTCCTTCTCGGTTTACGGTCATTTTCAATCCGGATTGTTCCGGAATGCGAAAAATCATGCCTGGGGCGGAATGGGTGTTGGCTATTATTTTTAGTCAAGTCGGGATGGAAAATTTTTCACCCCGACTGAACCAGAATGATTTGATTATGGATTGACAATTAAATATGTGCTCACTATCCGGAATCCGATCGTTGGTTTTGCGTCAATGACTCCGGAATAAGGATCGGGTGCATAAATCTGAACTTCGTCCTTGTCACTTTTCCAGCTTCCGCCCGCAGTTCCCGGATCTTTCCTGTTCATTCCTTCGTAAACCATCTCGGCTACATTTCCACTCATGTTGTACAAGCCGTACATGTTTGGAAAATAGGATTTTGAAGGAGAAGTGATATCATATCCCGAAGTTTTGAAGATTGTTTCTGTGCTCTCCGTTGTGTCTCGGGCATAATTTGCTAAAATCAAGCCTGCTGAGTTGCGTAAATAAGGTCCTCCCCACGGATAAGGCAGCATTTTTCCTTCATAACTCGCTGCTTTTACCCATTCAGCCCGGATGGGCAATCTCACATCGTTGTAATTCCCTTCTTTTTTCTCTCCCACAAATTTCCGGAGTTCTTCCGAAAGCCATCTGCAATACAATTCGGCGCCTTCTCGTGAAACATTGACTACCGGAAATTCATTGTATGCTTTATGAGAAAAGTAATGTTCTGAAAAAGGGCTCAATTCCCCATTGTTTAGACTATTCCATTGTGCCTGATCCGGTTTTGCTTTCAGGAATTCAGCTTTTCGGTCCTGGATTAACAAATCGAAGAGGAAAGTACGATATTCAAAGTTCGTCACTTCCGTTGTTCCCATGTAAAATGCCTGAACAGAAACCATTTTTCCGTTGTAATCGAAACTTCCGCTGGGAATGTAAGCATAGTCATCCTTGTCGTGCTTTTGAAGCGCTTTCAGCATACTTCTCTTCTTTTTCTTCGTAAGGGAAATTTCTGCTTCGGTCAGTTTCGGAAATTGATAGGGTTCTTCAAAAACGGGCCTGTAGACCTTTTGGTGATCTTTCGGCGGTGTCTGAAATGCGATTTTCGGATTGGTTTCATTAAAATCTTCATTCTGCCCCGGCTCCGCTTCTGAGTTTTCCGACACTTGTTCTTGAAACGGTTTGTTTTGCTGTTCGTGATTGAGTGAAACAGAAGCTGTACGTTGCTTTGGGTTTGCTTGTGCTTTATTGGTAAGAGGTGTTTTTCGATCTGCTTTTTCGATATCCGGATTTTTGGTCTCGTTTTTCGAAGCTGCTAAAATAAAAAGTATTGAAAGGGCTAAAGTTCCTACAGTTGTCATCATGATCATCCATTTTTTAGTGAATACTTGCTTTTTAGGAAACTGATTCACCTCAGGAGTATGGATGGATTCGATAAAACGCTCTTTGGTCTGTCCGAACGATTGTACCGTTTGGTCTTCTTTGGCCAGTTGGAAGAGTTGTTCCAGTTGTTGTTGCTTATCCATGGCTTGCTGCTGTTTTTAAAGAAGATTCATAGGTGAGAATGCCCATGAGTTTTTCACGGCCTCTTTTCAGACGTTGTTTCACGGCCGATTCGGAAGCATTTTGAATCACGGTAATCTCCTGAATACTGAAACCGGTAATCTCGAACAAAATGATACATTCCCGCTGTTCTTCGGAAAGTTGTGCCAAAGCTTCGTAGAGATAGTGAATATCTGCATGAGCCTGTGGGTTGGCATTCCGATCCCAAATGTCTAAATGAGAATTTCCTTCCGGAATCCGGTTTTCGCGCTTCTTTTGGTGATAATTTCCTAAAACACGCACACAAATGCTGAACAAAAAAGAAAGAAAAGCTTCTTTGGATCTCAATGAATCGAACTTTTCGTAGGCCACTACAAGGCTGTCGTTCATCAAATCCCTGAAATCCATTTCGCCGTAAACCCGCGCTCTGCAGAAGCGCTCGAACCGTTCATGAACCGGCTCGTAGAGTGTGAGAAATGCTTCTTGTTTTTCCTTCATTCCTGTTAAATCACATACGTGTTACAACTGTATGTTTGACAAAAGTGAAAAAAGTTACATTAAAACCAGTAAGAGCGAAAAATTTTTCGCCCTTACTGGTTTTCTATTGAAAGAATAGCCTTGATTTAACTGTTTCTCTGCAGAACCACTTTCCCGCTCAGCCAATGGTTATTTTCATCCAGATAGCGAATCAGATAGATTCCGGTAGTGTAATTTGATAAATCAACCTGAATGCGTTCATCCTTTTTCAATTTCGGGAGTACTTGCAGCAATTTTCCGCTTAGATCGGTGATGTAAAGTTCTTTGATATCTGTATTCGGAAGAATATGAATAATTCCGTTTGTCGGATTCGGGTAATAACTCCAGGTAATTTCAAGATTCTTTGGTTTGACGGAATCTGTTGAATCTGCCGGATGAGTAGAAACAATCGAATCCGGAATATTCAAAGCCAGATCAGGAATGTTTTGCTGGCAATCCGGCATGTAGGTATAACTTTTCACGATCCGAACCATGATGGTATTCAGTGTTTCCACTTCATAGGAATCTGTTGATGGTTTGATGTGGCTGTTTCCGATTCCGCTGTGATCCGTCAGGAAAGTGTAAGTTCCGTTTGTTCCCAAAGCCAAAGCGCGCATGAGGTATTCCGTACTTTTATTGATTCCGCTGGCTCCGATCGGCACAATGCGGATTCCTTTTTCGGCTGCCTGAAGAATCAGGCGCTGCAAACGCTCATTTACTCCGGTTCCTTCATGCGGTGGTGCATCGAGAACGAGGAATAGGATCCGGGCTCTGGCATTTTCGCTCCAGCTCAGATTGTTGATTGCCGAGTCGAGTGCAACATCTGCAGCTTCCGGATAATCGCCGCCGCCGCCGGCAAATTGCTCATCGATAAAAGCCGATGATTCTGTCAGAATGCGGTTGAAATTCATGCTTTTAGTAACATACGAATCCCCTTCATCTCGGTAATAGACATTCGCGAACCGGAAATTCAGTTTGTTACTAATTTGTTTCGACTGGAAAATGATGTCATTCATTTCTGCCTTTAAAAAGCTGATTTCGTCGCCCATAGAACCAGTTGCGTCTACTACAAAAGCAACGTCTACATTTTCTACTTCCTGACAAGTGATATTTAATTTTTGATGGTTTATTCCGTTTTCAAAAGCGCTCACGCGGTTGATCGTGGAAGTTTTTCCGTTGTAAGAGATTTGGATGGTCAATTTACCGTTTACAATCGGAGTTTCATTTTTCACCGTCAGCCAACATTCCGCTTTTCCGGTATTGTCTGTTCTGGTTGTGAAAACAACATCGCGGTTCATGAATAATTGTACGATTGCATCTACGATCGGAATGCCGCTTTCAGACTGTAACATCACGGTATATCTTCCTGAAGGTGCTAGCTGCCATGTTTTCTGATAACTCGCCAGTTCTCCTTTCGACAAGTCCTGCCAGAGTTTCCATTTGGCAAAGTCGTTGATTTCTCCTGCTGTCAATAAGCTGGAACTAGCCCTGTCGCTACGACCTCCCCGAATGGTAATATCTCCGTCGGAAGCTGATCTGACAGCTCCCGGAGTAACAGCAGCTATCCCGGAAACATCTTTTTTGTAAAGTTTGGTTTCTGAAACAGAGCGTTTTTCCTTCGAACCGGATACAATCATGACTTCTTCCAATTCAAGCCGTTCCCCGCTTTCAGTTCCGGTGCTTACGGGTTTTTTCGCCGTCGGGTCTTCTTTCATTTTGAAGTCTGAAACCTCATCACCGGTCACTTTAATTTCTTTGGTAATAGGAGTGAAGCCGGCATAATTCATCACGCAGACATACGTTCCCGTATCCAATGCCACGGCGAAATTCCCGAGTTTATCCGTCAGTACGGACGCAACGAGTTTATCGCCTTTGTAAATATCGACGTTTCCATAGCGCAAAGCAGAACCACTTGCTTCGGTGTTCATGTTTCCTGAAATAGATTGTGCAAAAACAGCACTTGTTCCCAGCAGCAGGATAAAAAGTAAGGTAGCGAATCTCATAACATCCAGTTTAGAATTAATACTCTTTACATCTGAGATGCGCTTAGGTTCAAAATTCCATAAATCAAATGTGAATTATGGCTTCTTTCACCCAAACCTTTTCAAGGATCGATTTTCTTCTGTTTCGAATTCACCAGATAAACTCCGCCTACAATGACAATCATTCCCAAAAACTGGGATACGTGAAACTTTTCGTGATTTAAGAATACTCCAAGCAAAACCGCTACAATCGGAATCATGTAGGTAACAGAACTGGCAAACATCGGAGACTTCAAAGCAATGATCTGGTTGAACAACAGCAAAGCCAGACAAGTTCCGAAAATACTCAGGATACTGATGAAAAACAAGGCTTCATAAGCATGTGAATTCGTTTTCAAAACACTCGCCGTATCCAAACTCAAGGTGACAATCCAGGAAGGAATTGCCAAAAAAGTGAAGGAAAGTGAAGCTATTTCCAGCGATTTAAACTCACTCAATTTGTATTTGATTGTGTTCAGGCTTGTTCCGTACATCAAGGTTGCCAGTAAAATTGCTCCGACATGCAGCATGGAAATTTCCATCGGTTCGTCATTCAGTATTCCGACAAGAATACAGATTCCGGTAAAAGCCACGAGAAGCCCGACGACTTGTTTTAAACGGATTTTTTGTTTGAAAATTAAGAATCCGAGTATTAAGGTAAAGAAAGGAGTGAAACTGTTGAGCATTCCCGCCAATCCGGAAGACAGCTTGGTTTCGGCAAACGTGAAGAGAAATGCAGGAAAGAAGTTTCCGCAGGTTCCGACAATCAATAAGTAAAGTACCTGTTTCCAGTTCGTGATTTTTTTCAGGTTCATCAAACCGAAAGGGAGCATCACCAAACCTGCAATAGCCATTCTTAAGGCTCCAACCTGTGAATCGGAGAAAATAGCTCCTCCCGACTCATCATACATTCCTTTTTTCATCAGAATAAAGGAACTTCCCCAAATAAGTGCTAAAATGACTAAGAAAAACCAGCTTTTGAATTCCTTACTCATTGGTTGAAGAATCGAGGTTTTTGCGGGCATTACTCATTTTGAAGCGAATCGCTACCAAAGCCGGTAAGCCAATATGAATCAATATAAAAAGTACGTAACCAAGCGGTTTCAATTCATAGCTGCTTGGAATGATTCCGTTTGAAGAAGCACTACTCAGTCCAAAACCGAAATAGTAACTCAACGCAACTTTGGAATCTAACTGAAAATGTACCAATCCTTTATCGTAATGGAAAATTCCGTCATACATCGGAATGGGAACGAAAATGCACAAAATCAATAGAAACAAACCGATTAAAACTCCCAGCAAAAACGGTTTTTCAGTCAATTTCCTCATGCACTTCTATTTTGGTTCTTAATAATTCTTTTGTAGAGACAAGAGTCAAGATTATTTCTAGTCCTGGGTATCTTTTAGTCTATTTTACTATTTCAAAGCTTTAAATCCTTCTGAAAAGAAAACACGATCGCGGTTAACCCGTTCTTCCATTGCAGTTCTGAATTCATCGTACTTTCCTTCCGGAATGCAATTAATCGGAAAAAACAGCTGCAAATCTTCAATGTATTCGAAGTAAAGTGTCTGCTGATGCGTTTCAACTCTTCTCAAACCGGAAAAGTACAACACCCGCACCTCACGATCCGCAACAACCACTGCCTTATGCGTAATTCCTACCCGAAACCACGATTGGGCAATCGCAAGGAAAACCAACTGATCCAGCACCATCAATCCATAAACGGCAGCAATCGGCCAGGATTCTTTTGTCAGAAGCCAGGCTGTCATCATCGAAAAAAAAGCAATTACTGCTTCAAGTACTAAGAACAAGCGAACCTGTTTCTTTCTTTCAGCTGAAACCGGAGTACTCCAAAGAAAACGCTGAGGCTTTCGGGTCATGAAAACTCCTACCCAGCGATTAGCGGATCTTCGAATGATTAACAACAACAAAAGCATTGCAACCCCAATAAAGATGTGAAACTTGAAGGGTAAACTCGCTATTGCAATATTGAAAAAGTGAATATCAAAAGCTACGCAAATGATAAACGCAAAGGCCGGAAAAGAAAAGAATAAGAGTAAAATGTTTATGGAACGATTCATCGTGTTTACTGGATCATTTTAATCTTTGCTTTCAACTCTTCTATTTTGCGCTGTGCCGCTGCAATTTTAGATTCTACCTCTTTTTTCAACAAATCCGCTCCTTTTGATTTCGCAAAGAAACCCAGGTTGTTTTCAAACTGAAGAATGTCTGACTTCAATCGGTTGATTTTATCGTGCAAGTCGTATTTTTCTCTTGCCAAAGCTCTTTCCGAATTCGGATCGCCTTTCAAGGTGTCCAAACGCGCCTGGAACAACATTTTTTCCTGCTCCTCGCCTTCCAGCTTCAATTTCTTGTAGTGGGAATCCAAAGCTTCCTTGTATGCATTGAAAACACGGTCTTTCTCTTTCATCGGCACATGACCGATTTCATTGAATTCCGTTGCAAATCCTTTCAACAAGGTCAATGCTTCTTTCTTATCTTCCGGAATCGTAACCGCTTTGATTCGGTCAATCAACTCCATCTTTTTCGTCAGATTCTCTTCAAACTCTTTGTCTTTCGAGCTGAAATGCGTTTGTTTTGATTCGAAGAAATGATCACATGCAGCGCGGAATTCCTTCCACAACTTCTGTTCGAAACGCTGACCGGCACTTCCCAGATTTTTCCAATCTTTCTGAATCGTCAAAATCTGATCTGTGGTCTTTTTCCATTCGGTTGAGTTTTTGATCTCTTCCAGTTTATCGATCAAAGCTTGCTTTTTCGCAGCAACTTCATCAAATTTCCCTCTGATTGAATCAAAAAACGATTTCTTTTTAGCAAAGAACTCATCACAGGCAGCACGGAATTCTTTCCAAACCTCTTCGTTTTCCTTGCGGGGTCCGAAACCGATTTTTTTCCATTCTTCCTGCAAAGCCAATAAGGTTGCGGTAGCCGAATCCCAGTCTTTCGAATTGGAAGAGGCAAAATCCTTCACCAAATCAGCTGCTTTTTTCGCTATTTCCTTCTTCTGCTCCAGATTTGAAGCAAGTTCGGTTCTCTTTTCATCGTAAAAGGCCTGAATACGCGCATAAACTGCACGCACAGCATCCCAATAAGAATTTTTCAGGCTTTCCCAAGCTTCATTTCCAACCGGACCTGTTTCGTCCCATTCGTTCTGAAGTGTTTTAATAGCCTGTTCCACATCTTTTACGTGAGGAGTTGCAGCCAATTCCTGAATCCGACGGATTACATCCAGTTTCAATTGGTGGTTTCGATGCAAATCATGCTCACGTAATTCGCGGTAGATTTTAATATGATAGAAGAATGTCTCCAACAAACGGGAATACTCGGATTGAATATCCTGACGCTTTTCTCTCGGAATATCTCCGACTTCTTTCCAGGCGTCGTGAATTTCTTTGTATGCCGTCATTGCAGCACCGATATTCTCTTCCTTTTCAACAACTTCTTTTAGTCTTTCCAACAAAGCTTTCTTGCGGCGTAAATTGGCTTCCTCAGTTTCTTTCTTTGCTTTCTGCTGACCATTTTTACGATCACGGAACTCGTTATAGAGTTGATAAAACTCATCTCGAATCGGATCGGCAACACGCTCCTCAACCGGCTCACCTTTTTCCTGAGCTTCCAGTTGTCTTACCTGAAACTGACGATCTTCTTCCAAAACTACGTCTTCAAATTGATTACGCAATTCACTCACCTCTCGCGCTACTGAAAGCGCATCCTCTTGTTGTACGAGATTTTTTAACGACTCTAATAAACTTGCCTTTTCCATGATAAAGCTTTTTAGTGGTTTCTCAATTTACAAATAAATAATTAACCAACTACAGTTGACATTTCAAAATTAGTCAGGGAAATAAAACGCTCGATTCGGGCATCAATCTCCTCCTTGGTGATTTCCAACAAACGCTGTGTTCCGAATTTCTCAACACAAAACGATGCCAAAGCAGATCCTGCAATAATCGCACGTTTCATATTTTCAAAAGACGCATCATCCGTTGAAGCAATGTATCCGATAAATCCTCCTGCGAAAGTGTCTCCGGCTCCTGTCGGGTCGAATACATCTTCCAATGGCAATGCCGGAGCAAAGAATACTTTATCGTCCTGGAACAACAAAGCTCCGTGTTCTCCTTTTTTAATAATCAATGTTTTTGGTCCCATATCGCGAATCACACGACTTGCTTTCACCAACGAATATTCTCCTGAAAGTTGACGCGCTTCTTCATCATTGATGATCAAAACATCGATCAATTTCAACGTTTGCTTCAAATCATCCAATGCGATATCCATCCAGAAATTCATGGTATCCATCGCGATCAATTTAGGTCTTGTTGTCAAACGCTCAATAACCTGGCGCTGTACTTGCGGACTCAAATTTCCCAACATCAAATATTCAGCTCCCTGATAAGATTCAGGAATAACCGGATCGAAATCACCCAACACGTTTAACTCTGTTACCAAGGTATCTCTGGAGTTCATATCGTTGTGGTAACGACCAGACCAAAAGAAGGTTTTTTCTCCTTTTTTGATTTGCAATCCTTCAAGAGCAACTCCTTTGGAAGCCAAAAGATCCAAGGTTTCCTGCGGGAAATCTTCTCCAACCACCGAAACGATTCGTTGGTCCTTTATAAAGTTTGATGCAGACAGTGCAATAAACGTTCCTGCTCCACCTACAATTTTATCTGTTTTTCCGAATGGTGTTTCAATAGCATCAAAAGCCACACTACCAACTGTCAATAGACTCATTTTCTCAATTTATTTGGGCAAATGTACACAATAATTTAGGTTTAAGTTGCTCGTTATCCATTAACTATTTATGAGAAATAACTCTTCATCGAATTCATTTGTTTTAAAATTCAATATCTAAATCGATTATTTTGTTTTTATTTTAACATTTTTTAATTCTTTGATTTTTCGGTACATTTATTGTGTTGTAGCTTTTCGAATTAAACCAACGGTTATGAAAAAACATCTTACATTCTTTGGATTATTCGCTCTTGCAGCACTAGGAACCCTTCAGGCTCAGGAAAAGTCGAACTTTGGCACAGACTTCCAGTCAATCAGAAAAGACATGGTTGCCTGGGATCAGGTTCGGGGAGAATGGCTGGCATCTTCGATGGAAGCGATGGCGAATAAGAGACCAACACCGGATCGTAATTTTCCGGAAGAATACACCCCTGCAGAAATGTTTAGCGCCATGCCGGAAGCTACACAAAACAAAATCCGGTCGCAAATTCAGCAATCGAGTACCAATACCGACAGCGTTTCGAGAACTCAATGGAATCGTTTGAACAGCTTCACCAGCAGAACTCCCGACTGTAAACCGGTTATGGGAAGAACATACGGTGATCCGCATTTAAAGTCTTTTGACGGAGCTACATACTCCTTCCAAACTGTAGGTGAATTTACTCTGGCTAAATCCGGAAGCGGAAATGTGAACATTCAGGTTCGCCAGCGCCCCCAGTCTGATGACTTTTCTCTAAACACAGCCGTTGCAATGAATGTTGGCGGTGACCGTGTTTGTTTTTACGCCAATGAAAAACCGGACGGAAACAACACCACTCCTCTTCGTATTGAAGGAGAGCCTGTTTACATCGACGGAGCAAATTATTATCTGGAACATGGAGGAACGATCAGTGCTTCAGGAAACAACAATTATGTGGTTACCTGGCCAACGGGTGAACGCGTAAAACTGGACGGTTCCAGAACCGGAAACATGGGATTCTACAACATTGCCGTAGAGATTTATCCGTGTGCAGACAACTATGAAGGAATTCTTGGAAATGCAAACGGAAGAAGCTCCGATGATTTTGATATTCGTGGAGGTTCAATGACTGCTTCCCGCTGGAACATGGGCGTTTTTGGTTCGTCGAATCAAAACGATCAGATGTTGGAAAAAGAATACCTTGCTTTTTTATCAAAGGATTTCGCGATGCAATACCGAATCCTGCAAGAAGAATCTCTGTTTGACTACGGATTCAACCAAAGCACTTTTGCCTTTACCGATTTATCTTTTCCACGCGTTCACCGCACATTGGGAGATTTGAGTCCGGACGATCGCAGAAGAGCACAAAGAGAATGTGAACGCAGAGGATTTTCAGGTTCGGATTTAAGCGCATGTATGTACGACAATGGGTTCTTACGTATCGAACCGACTCCGAAACCAAACATTCCGAACAGAACAACCGGAAGACAAATGGAACCGGTAAGAACTCCTGCACCGAACGTGAATCCGGGTCAAAAACCATTCAGAGAACGTTACCCGGCGCCGGAAATAAGACAAGGTGATTCCAAAGTCACTCCGACAACAACTACCCGCGAGGTTCTTCCGATCGGTCAAAACAATCCGGAAGGAGGAAATACTGTTAAACCTGGTACTGCAGAACCTATCAACGGAGGACGCACTATAACAAAAGGAGAAGGTGTTAAACCAGTTTCTCAGACTCCGGAAGTTGTTTCACCAGAAAGCGGAACCAGAACAACAAGACCTGTTTTCAACGGCGAAAACACCAAACCTGTCAAAGTAGAAAATCCAAGCACTCAATCCGGGTCAGGTTCTTCTACTCCAATAGAAACGGTGAGACCCGTTAGAGTAGAAAATCCTAATCCTGTGGTTAAACAGCCTGAAGTTATCAGACAACCAGAGGTCATCAGACAACCTCAGGTTACCAGACCAGTGATTACCCAACCGATCAGAACGGAACCAAAATATACACCGCCGCCAAGCAAACCCGTGTCGACGCCGGTACAACGCCCGGTAAGCGCTCCGGTCTCGACACCAAGTTCTACACCTTCGAAAACTATTTCAACACCAGTCAGAAGAGGTGGTTAGTACAAAAGGAGTCTTCGGACTCCTTTTTTTATGCTTGTATGTTCTGTTTGTAGTTTTTTGCCGGTTTTATTGAGAGCGCCAGAAAAAACATACGAATTCCTTCAAAAATTGAAACAAATTAAAAATCGAACGTTAATTACTATTTGAGGCACTGGTGTTTATTCAGTTGGTTTCGGTGTAAATTTGATTTATGAAGTGGAAGAAGAGGTTGGTGAAGACGCTAAAATGGTTGTTTGCAACTGTTTTATCACTCGTTTTGCTTATTTCCATCCTGCTTTACGTTTTCAAGGACGACATTATTGACTACGCCGTTTCCGAAATCAACAAAACACTGAAAACCAAGGTCACGGTAGAAAAAATTGATCTGACGTTCTGGAGCACCTTTCCCAATTTAAGTCTCGACTTCAACAAAGTTTTTATTCAGGATGCCTTGCCGAATTCCACACATCGCGATACGCTTTTGTATACGGAACAGATCCGGCTCAAATTCAATCCGATGGATATCTGGAACGAGAACTACAATGTCAAGAAAATCGTAATCAAGCCGGGAACGGTACAGTTGAAAGTCAACGAAAAAGGAGAAGTCAATTACGACATTTTCAAAGAATCCGAATCGGGAGAAAAAACAAATTTCAAACTCAAACTCGAATCGATACGGGCCAGCGGATTGCGTTTTTCCTACCTGAACAAAATCAATGAAAGCAGTTACAAAGCAAAAGTTCAGGAAATTCATTTAGCCGGGAATTTCACGCAGGACAAATTCGACATTGCAACGGAAGCCGATTTTTATGTTCAGCGTATTCAGCATGGTTTGGTTCCCTTCATCATCAATCAGCAGGCATCTACCGAAGTAAATATTCACATCGATCAGATCAAGGAAACATTCAGTATTCCGGGCGGCGAGTTATTGCTTTCGGGAATCCCCTTCGATTTCGACCTGAGTGTAGACACGACAGAAGTGAAATTGCGTCTTGATGCAAATAAGATTCCGCTGGCAGATCTTGCAAACAAACTGGCGATCAAAGAAGTGAAAACTGTTTCCGAATTGAAAGGATCCGGAACTGCCTCTTTTCACCTGTCACTCCAAAATGCAACCAAAAGAGATTCTTACCCGAAAGTAGATTGCAATTTTTCGATCGATAACGGGCGCTTGACTGAGCCTACGAAAGGATTGACGCTGAGAGACATCGATCTGAAAGGCTATTATTCCACCCTGAAAGGAAAAGGCAAAGAGGAATTGGTGATTCAAAATGTTGCCTTTCAAACGATCAGCGGTCCTTTTTCCGGGAATTTATCCGTACGTCAATTTTCAAAACCAAGCTATCGCGGTTCGGCAAAAGGCTCTTTGGATCTGGAAGTCATTCACGGCTTGTTCCACATCCCGAAAATAGAAGAACTTACCGGACAAGTAAAAGTGAATACGAATTTTCACCTCGAAACAGTTTTTGAAAACAATGAACCTTCCATTGAAATTGTGGATGGAAACGGAAATGCCTTGCTCGACAATGTAGATTTCCGCCTTCAAAACGATTCCAGAAAGTTCTACGACATCTACGGAAATCTGATTCTGAACCGTAGCGAAGCCGTTCTGGAAGAGCTTAAGGTTCATTTGGGCGAATCGGATCTGGAGCTGAACGGAAGTTTTGATTACATCGATCAGTTCCTGCAGGATAAACACACCCTGGATGTTTCCGTAATTGCTGAAAGCCGGAAGATCAACCTCAAAGATTTCACCAATACCATCGCCGGAGATCCGAAAACCAATCTCGAAGTCCGGGAATGGATGCTGCCGACACTGATTAACGGAAGTGTGAAACTGAATGTGGACGCCATTCACATGGATCACCACACTTTTTCGCAGATCAACGGTGAAATGACGGTCGGAAACAGAAGCATTGTCATTCAGAAACTGCATGGAATCACTGCCAACGCAACGGTGCGTGGAAGTTTAGCGGTCGTAGAATCTTCACCTGAATATTTTCAGCTTGCCACCAACCTGAGTTCGAAAGACATTTACTTTAAACCGATTTTCCGGGAATGGAATAATTTCGATCAGGATGTGATCAAAGAAGACAATATCAGCGGGCGCGCAGAAGCAATTCTGGATTTAAAAGCTCCTTTCGACCTGCATTACGGAATTTTGAAAGACGAACTTGAAGCTCAGGTTCAATTGAAAGTTATTGGCGGGCAGTTGAAAAACGTAAAAACGTTTACAGCGCTTACAAAAGATTTGAAGACGACTAAGACGAAAATGATCCTGAAAGCAAGAGAAATTGATGCACTTGGCGACAAACTCAACAACATTCAGTTTGAAACCCTGGAGAATACCATTTTCATCAAAAAGAGTGTGATCATCATTCCGAAGATGGAAATCAAATCCAATGCGCTTAATATTTCGGTGGACGGAAAGCACAAATTCAACAACGACATCGATTACAAGTTTGCCTTCCGTTTCCGTGAATTGAAACAGCAAAAAGACGAATCGGAATTCGGGATTGTGGAAGACGACGGAACGGGAATCAAGGTCTTTGTCCGCATGTACGGAAACCTGAATGATCCGATCATCGAATGGGACAAAACTTCGCGAAAGGAAGAAGCAAAACAAAACCGGGAAGAAGCGAAAAAAGAAGCCATTTCAATTTTGAAATCGGAATTGGGCTTGTTCAAGAAAGATACAACGATCAAAAAATACCTGCCTCCGAAAAAGGAACATGAAGTATTGGAAATACAATTCGGGAAGGAAGAAGAAGTGAATCCGTTCGAGGAAAAAAAGAAAATCGAAAAGGAGAAAAAAGGATTGAAAAAGTTTGGCGAAAAACTCAAGGAGAAATCCAAACCAACTGAAAAGGAAGAATTCATTGTCGAATAGACTTAAAGATCGAATTGCGAATTATATGTATTATTACTTAATCAAAATAGGTTCATATGACCGGAATTCAGTCTTTTCTTGATATGCTCTTTATTGGAGTTATTGCATTATTTCCCGTAGTAAATCCGATCGGATCTGCTTTTATCGTAAACCCGTTTTTATCGAATTTATCTGCTCAGGAAAAGCGAAAAGCCGTTACCAAAATCACCCTTTACGCCTTTACCTTATGTACTATTTCATTTTTTGCAGGGCATTGGATTCTTCAATTATTCGGAATTACGATTCCCATCGTTCAGCTTGCCGGGGGAATCATGATCTGTAAAATTGGCTGGGAACTGCTTTCTTCAGATAAAAAGAACGAAAAAGTTTCCGCGGAAACAGATTTGAATGAAAATTCGAACTATTCCAATGTGAAGGATAATTTATTTTACCCGATCACCTTCCCGATCACAACCGGAGCGGGTTCTTTATCCGTTCTCTTTACATTAAGCGCCCACAGTGCCGATAAACACATCAATTTGTACCTCATCAATACCGCTGCAATTTTGTTGGCGATTATCATGATGTGTGTACTCATTTATTTCTTCTTCTTAAATACCAAAAAAATCATCCGGGTGATTGGCCCCGACGGAGAGAAAATCCTCAACCGGATTATTGCATTTCTTATTTTTTGTGTCGGGCTGCAAATTGCAGTGACGGGGATTAAATCGCTTATTTGATAACGATTTTTTTCTCCTCCCCCTTAGTCCCCCTCCAAAGGGGGAAATCTGGATTCCACTTTAGAAGATTAAACTTTTCTCCGATTATTTAAATTCGGTAATGTATATTTCTTTCTTTGAAAGAGAATTTAAAATCTCACCCTTTGGAGGGGGATAAAGGGGGGAGGACTTTGTCTATCAATCCGTAATAACCACTTTTTCAGACCAGGTATGTAATCCGGAAGAAACCACCACACGGTAAACACCATTTGTCAGTTCCAAGGGCGTATCTTCCGTTGTTTGGAATGAACGAACAATTTTCCCCAGTTCATCGGAGATCGTTACATGGAATAGTTGTTTTTCCGGGTGAAGCGGTAGCTGCAGCAAGGTTTTTCCTTGTGAAGGATTCGGAGCGATTACCGTACCGGAAATAGCTGAAGAAAGTTCCATGGATACAATTCCCAACTCTGTTATCATTCCGTCCGTATCGCGTTGTGAGATGCGGTAATAACTAATTCCTCTCAAAGGATCAGTGTCAGAGTAGGAATAATTCGAAGGTGTGTTGCTGTTTCCTGCACCGGCAATTTTTGCGAAAAAAGTAAACTCAACAGCGTCTTGCGAACGTTCAATGATGAACTCCAGGTTGTTTCTTTCCGTTTCTGTTGACCAAACCAATGAGACATCACCATTCGAAACAATGGCGTCAAATGCTTTTAATCCGACAGGCAGAATAGTTGGATTAATGCAATTTATTGTTGAACCGGCTGAAACATACATATAAGTTATCCAGCTTGCCGGCAGACATAATCCACATTTAAATGTTCCGGAAGAAAGCTGACAGGTACATGAGGTTAGTAATAAACCGCTATTGTTGTAAAAATCTACTGTATACAGATTTGTTACAGGAGTACCGAGTGCAAATCCCGGACAAGTCTGAGAATTCCCGTTAAATGAAAGTGTTAAGGCAGCAAGAACAGGAGTAAACTGTTTGCGAACAGCAGGAAATTTTATCATAATGTGTGTTTGGCCGCAAATGTATGCATTCGTTTCGTATAAAATGTTGGCAATAGCTGATTATACTGCCTTCTTTCTAAACCATTTCCCTGCATCGATGTAGAAAAGTCCTTTGATGGAAAACGAATTCAGGTAGGGATTATCGAACAGGTTTTTGAAAGTGTTGAAATATCCGTGATCCAACCCGTTTTTGGAAGCATAAATGTTGTATTTCCAGACAAAGCGTACTTCACTGCCCGGATACACAACCCAGCGCAAATCAAAATCAACGGTAAAAGCATTGAAACTGGTGTTGTGATGACTTTTTCCCGAAGAGTCCACACCGGTGTAGGAAGAAGCCCGATAGTTCCCGTCCTGCAGCAATTCCATAAATGATTGATAGGATACTTCCTGCCAGTAATGGTTGAAACGCAATTTCAGACTGAATGTTTTGGTGAAGGTATAATCCAGAGCAACAGAGTTTGTAACGATCCAACGTTCCCGGTTTCCGAGAGTAATTTGCTCGGAGTAATTCGTATCTGTAACATATACGTAACCGAAATTGTGAAAATACTTCGAAACGGTAGAACTTAGAACGGTAAAAATCTTCGGTGAAATCCGGATTCGGGGACTCAGATTCAGATCGAGATTTGACATACCTTTGCGGTCAAAAACACGGTGGTAGGCGTAAAAATCAAGAGCAAAGCGCCTGGAATAATCGCTAGAGTAAAAGCCGCCATATTGAAAGGAAGCCGGAAAGTGAACCGGAATCCCGAAAACGCGCGATTCAAAAAAGTCATATTCCCCCAAGGGGTAATAGTTGAGTGAAATACCTGCTGAAAGGAATTTTTTGGTGGTGACAATGTATTCCGAGTTGAAGGACAAATACCCGAATTTGGAAGGTTTGTACAGATATTCCAGATTGGCTGTTGCCTCGAAATTTTGTCTCAGAAGCCGCTTGGTGGGCTTGTAGCCTGTCCACTCATAATTTCCGAGAAAACCGAAGTAATTGTTTCGAGCCAAAAAGCCCAGTTCGTTCGGGTCGAAGTTGTTGTCGCTGTCATAATATTCGACATTGAACTGATTCACACCCTTTACTTTCCGAAAGCTCAGGTAGGAAGTGCGTCCGATGGTTGTTTCTGCTTTAGCTGAATTAACGGAAACTTTGGTGTTTCCCGTTAAACTGTAAACCCGCGATTTGTCGAATACCAAACCTTCGAGCATGCTGACATTGGAAATGGCGTTGATCTCGGGTCGGAAAACATTGGTGTTCAGAAACGAAATATTGGCATTGTTTTTCAGGTTTTGAGAAAGCACGAAGACATTGTAGTTGGAAACCGGATGTGCGAGCAATTTGTGCTCATTTCCGCTTGAATCGGTATAGCGCAAAAAAGACCGGTTTTCGATCGCGTTGAAAACCCCGATTCCCAATCCGTTTTTTGTTCTTCCCGAAACTTTTAAAGCATTGATCAACTGGGCTCTGTCGGGAATTGAATGAATCTGATTGTTCGGGTCTTGTTTTGCGGAGTCGAGGGCTTCGTATTTGAGATAACTTTCCGTGCCAATCCTCCGGGAATAAAACAAGTCGCCGATTCCGAATAAGTCCATTCCTTCGAGGAAAAAAGGCCGGTTTTCGGGATAGCGAACTTCAAACGGTGATAAATTTAGAACCAAACGGTCGGAAACGGTTTGTCCGAAGTCGGGAACTAAAGTGGCGTCCAGCGTAAATGATTCGCTCAGCCCGACTTTCATGTCCATTCCGAAACGTGGTCTGAATCCCCAATTTTGACTTTGAGTGTTTTCATCGTAGCTGTCTTCCAAATACATGGTAGAATAGGGTGAAAACGATAAACGAAGCGGATTTCCCAGGTTTTCGATTCCTTTTAAATAACCACTTTGAGCAATGACACCGTATTGAAGCGGATCTACCGGCGACCAATAGGATTTTTCCCTGTTTCTCCGGATTTGCCGCACGAAGTTGATCCGCCAGTTCTGAACAAGTTCTTTCGGGAAGCGTAATTGAGTCAATGGAATCCGGATTTCGACACTCCATCCTTCTGCAATTCGCTTGACTTTACTGCGCCAAACGGCATTCCAGGAATAATCTTCGCTCGTCTGATTGATAATGGCGTCCAATTCTGTTCCGGCTGCGGTGACGTAAAACCCGAAAGCATTTTGTCCGGCGCCATACGGGTCAATCAACACTCCGAACCAATCGGCATTTCCAAAATCATCGCGCTCAGATAAAAAGGCAATAATGGAGTCCGGATGATTATCGGTCAGTTTCGCACTGATATAAATGTATTGGTCGTCATAAAGAAACTTGACTTCACTCTTGTGTTTGCTGGGAAGTCCGGGCTGAGGATAGTTGTCAATGAAATTGTTTGCCGTTTCAGCTTGATCCCACGCCACTTCCAGAATCATACCGTCTAACGTGATTGCATGATCTGTTTTCTTTCCCGAGATTGTTTTTTGCCCGAGAATAGAAAAAGAAATCAGAATAAAAGTTAGAAGTATGGAGCAGCTCAAATTCACAGCGCAAAATTCGTTATTTTTGGTAATATAAAGTCATAGTTATGTCAGGAATAAACTTTCTAAGTCGTTTCATTTGTTTTTCAGCCCTTGTTCTATCAATTACTTCTTGCGGACTAAAATATGTACCCGGACCGAGCTTACAGGATTTGGAGAAAAACAGAAAAACGAAACTGGAAGAGCAACTGACACGTGACTTTGCGGCTGTAGGGAAGACCTATGTTTCATTGACTTATGGCGAAACGGTTGTGATAAAACCCTTGTCATACCAACGGCTTGATTCGCTTTTTGAGGAAAAATACCGACTGAGTAAAATCGGTTTGCCGACCAAAGATTTGGAGCCACTGATCGAAAACCAAAAAATGGTTTTGCTTTCGGATACGACGGAGGTATTGTATATGGAAACGCATTGGTTTGAGCTGATTCAGGATTCGACTTGTGAGTTTATTATTGCGCAATGTTTTCTGAACAACAAGAATGTGCTGCGGAAGATGGATTTTGTAGATCAGTTTCAAACCGGGAAATCGAACCGTGCCTGGGCTGAAATTTACATGAAAGAAGATTGGTTGACCCGTGATATGGGATACACTTCCAACGAAGATCTGTCGTTTTATTCGAAGATGAAAAATAGGGAATTCAGTCTTCAGGGAGAAGAGAAAGAAGCATTTTTGAATAATGTGTTTTTGGTGATGCGCATTGCACGTGAAAACAAAAATACCGCAGCACAGGGAATTGTTCTGAAATTGGCAGCCAATCAGATGAAGAACGAAATTCCGAATTTTCAACCGGCTGATTATACCTATTCGTTCAAAAAGGAAATCAATTCGGAAACAAAACAGGATCAATACGTTGTTGAAGCAGTTTCCTTATCGGATAAAAATATTCTGATCACCAGAAAGTATGACGAATTTTTCATGCCCTCATATTGATATTTTGAAAGGAGGAATCTGCTCGTCTTTGTATAAATAATGTTGCAGACCTTGAGTCATTAGCTGTTTGTTTTCCTCCTTTTCCGGAGTTCCTTTTGTGCGATAGTTGAAATGCTTTCCGTTTAATGCGATCGACCATCCGTTTTTGTGTTTGGTAATCCGGATGTTTTTCTTCCCGATTTTCAAATGATTATCTGATTTCAATTCAATTGTTTCCGTCAGATTCAAACCTGAATCGCGCACCGCATTTTTGAGAATTTGCCGAACCTGCTTGTTTTTGGGCGAGTTTTCATAGAAAGTAACCAGGCGTCCTTCGTATTGAATCATTCCGCAAAACCGCTTGCCGGAAAAGATCTGAAACTCATTACCGGTGAATTTATCGTACCGCTTCCAGGAGATAAATAAAAAACAGCAAGCCAATGCCGCAAAAGGTAATTTCGGAATGTGTTGTTTGATCAATGTTTCGTAAGTGCAATAGCCGATGAGCCCTATCAGCAGTAGAAACTGAATGAAGTTCAATTCGAATCCTGCAGCCAAACCTCCCGGAATTTGATCTACAAAACCGATTCCGAGAACCAGAAGCTGCAGCGAAAGAACAGTTAGGAAAATAATGAGCGTATTGAAATAAGGAATCCAGGCGGTGAAAATGAGGATGATGAGGAAAAGCAGCACAACAAACCCCAGCAGCATGACCACGATGTTGGAAAGCAGGAAATAGTTGGGAAATTGATGAAACCAGTAAAGCATAAAAGGAGTCGTGGCAATCGTGGCGGCAATTCCAATAGCGCTTCCTTTCCAAAGCCAGTCGAGCCATTTCTGTTTTACATGAATTAACTGATAAATGGGTTTTTGAAAGAGAAAAATTCCGGTCAACGCAACGTAGGAAAGTTGAAATCCGATGTCGAACAGGTAATACGGATCATACATCAGAAGTACCACCGCAGAAAGGAGTAAATTGTTCATTCCGTTATTTTTGCGGCTCAGCAATTGACCCAAAGTCAAGATGCTGAACATGACAACAGCCCGGATAACAGAAGGAGAAGCGCCGCTTAAGAGACCGAATCCCCAAATCAATACAACAGAGAAAATAATGGCTTGTTTCTTTGAAATCCATTTGCTGAAAAATCCGAGAATGGTCTGAAAGATGATCAGGATAATTCCGACATGCAATCCTGAAACGGCTAAAACGTGCATTGCTCCGGTATTTGAAAAGGAATCGAGTACTTCCGGATCAATTCCGGCTTTGTTTCCGAGCAGCAAAGCAACCCCGATTCCTGAAACGGATTCCGGAAGCCAGTTTCGCATTTTCCGGGCAATCTGATCCTGCCATTTGGAAAAGAAAATAGAGAGATTGTTTCTGGTTCCGATCTTTGAAATAAAGTTGGAAGGAATAAACGCTCTTCCGATGTAATGATGCGTTCCGTAATAATAAGCGGCATCGAAACTGCCCGGATTGGTCTCCGTTCTGAAAATTTCCAAAGGAGTTTTAAATGCTACATAATCGCCGGTGGAATAGATTTTTTCCAAAGTGTCGAGCGTGAGCACGATATTTCCGGAACTGGAAAGCTGTTTGTTTTCCTCGCTTGTTTTTTCCAGACTGATGTGAATGGTCTGATAACCTGATTCTGAAATAGTGGATTTGAAAACAGTACCGAAATTGACTTTTCCCGAAAGGTTGTTGATGGCAGAGACATCGGCTTTTACCAGTTCCGTTTTCCCGAATCCCAAAAGCATAAAACCGCAGACGGAAAGAGCAATCGCTGCATGGTTCAGATGAACGGATTTCCGGAATAAATCGGAGAAAACCAGATAGAGAATCAGCAGAATAACAAGCGAAAGAATACCCAGTCCTGCAAGACCTGATTCTTCACCGGAAATGAACGAAAGTAGAATGCCGGAAATTAAACCCAGCGTAATAGGTAATAGTGGCATAGTGTATAGCGGTTTTGAGTGAAATACGACACTAATCTAATAAATTGTAAGATAGAAGATATCCCGGATTGATTTTTCTTTGTTTCTTTACAATCAAAACTTTACAAACCAAATTATGTTGAAACTGAATTATTTCGTACCTGCTTTGACACTTAGCTTAACCCTGGCATCGTGTGGAGATAGTGAGTCCGATAAAAAAGAAACTGCAACAGTTGAGACAACTACTACGACTTCTCAGGAATCATCTGAGGATGATTATGTTTTGCCTCAGCCCATCACTTTAGCAAATGCGTTTAAAGCTGCCGGATTGAAATATGAAACCGGAAAAACAAATCCTGTTGAAAATGCAGGTAAATATGCTCTTAAAATTGACCAGTTGATGAATCTTGGAGTTTATTCCACAGATTTGGCGTATTGTGCAATTAATTCGAAATCACAGGAAGCCCGCGACTATCTGGCAGTGATTCAGAAGGTAGGTTCCAAAGTAGGATTGGAGAGTGTTTTTTCCGACAAGGAATTAATCGCAAAATTCGATAAAGAATTGGGGAATCCATCGGCATTGGAAGATCTGATCTACGACATTCAGGAAAAAACCGATGTGTATATGGAAGACAATGATCTGAAGTATTTGGGAGATATTCAGTTTGCCGGAGCGTGGATCGAAGGAATGTATCTGGGAATCGGAAATACGAAAGAAGGAGCAGAAATCGGAAAAGCGCTGGTGGAACAAATGAGTTTGTTGAAAAACATCATCAAAGGTTTTAAAAGCCATCCGGGACAGGAAGATGCCCGATTGAAAGAAGTAATCGCCTTGTATGAAGGAGTTTTGAATACTTATGAAAATCAACCTTCCGTGAAGAAAGTTTCTAAAAATATCAATATCGAAACTCCGGAATTGACTGAAGCAGAATACCAGGCTTTAGCAAAAGAAGTGAAAAAGGTTCGTGATAACATTGTTAAACCGGGAAAATGATTTTTATGAAAAAACTGACTACGTTTTGTTTGCCTTTAATTACTTGTTTTTTCTGGATGGCTTTGGCTTCAGGAGGCAATGACAGTGCTTTGGAAGCACAGATGAATACTTTGAAACAAGAATGTAAGGAACTGATCAATGGTGCCCGATACGAAGGTTCCAAAATTACATACTACAATGTAGGAAACTCAAAACAAACCAAGAATATCGAAGTTTTTATGTTTCTTTCGAATGAATATCAATTTGCGGTCAGCGCGAAAAAATGTTCGGTTCCGGTATCCATAAAAATATTCGATGCTCCGAATGATGTGAAGGGTCGAACGCTTGTGAAGGAGTTTAAAAAAGTTCAGGGAAAGAACTGGAAGTTTTCTTCTAACGAATTGAATGAGTTGTATTTGAAGAAGAAGCATGGCTCGGATCGCTTGAAAAATATTCACATCGAATATAGTATTGCATCCGGGAAGGAATCAAAAGAAGGAATTGTTTTGGTTTACGGTAACAAATCTTAATAGATTATATGAGGCTTTTTGCTAGATAAAGCCTATTTTTGCACTAAATTTTGTAAGTGATGATTAATGTAACTCTTCCTGACGGATCAGTTAGACAATACGAAGCAGGAGCAACAGCATTGGATGTTGCTCTTAGCATTTCTGAAGGATTGGCTCGTAACGTATTGGCAGCCAAAGTGGATAACGTGGTAATCGATGCGACTCGTCCGTTGACGGGTGACTGCACCTTGCAGTTGCTGACCTGGAACGATGATGAAGGAAAATCGACCATGTGGCACTCTTCAGCTCACTTAATGGCCGAAGCTTTGGAGTTTTATTATCCGGGAATTAAATTGGCGATCGGTCCTCCGGTTGCGAACGGATATTACTACGATGTCGATTTTATGGATTATACTTTCAAGGAAGAGGATCTGGAAAAAATCGAGCAAAAAATGAAGGAGCTTGCAAAGCTAAAGAACCCGTTTGTACGCAAAGAGGTTTCCAAAGCGGATGCATTGGCATATTTTACGGAAAAAGAAGATCCGTATAAGTTGGAATTGATTCAGGATTTACCTGACGGGTCGATTACATTTTATACGCAGGGAAATTTCACGGATTTATGCCGTGGACCTCATATTCCGGATACCGGATTTATCAAAGCGGTAAAATTGATGTCGATTGCCGGAGCTTACTGGCGTGGTGACGAAAAGAACAAGCAATTGACGCGTGTTTACGGAGTAACTTTCCCGAAACAAGCTGAATTGACTGAATACTTAGAGAAAGTGGAAGAGGCAAAACGCCGTGACCACCGTAAACTAGGAAAGGAATTGGAATTGTTTACCTTCTCTCAGAAAGTTGGACAAGGTTTGCCATTGTGGTTGCCGAAAGGAGCTGCATTGCGTGAGCGTTTGGAAAATTTCCTGAAGAAAGCACAACGTAAGGCCGGATATGAGCAGGTGATTACTCCGCATATCGGAAACAAAGAATTGTATGTGACTTCTGGTCACTATGAGAAATATGGAGCAGATTCCTTCCAGGCAATCAAAACTCCGGATCCGAACGAGGAATTTTTATTGAAGCCGATGAACTGTCCGCATCACTGCGAGATTTTCAAAAGCAAGCCACGTTCGTACAAAGATCTTCCGGCTCGTTTTGCTGAGTTCGGAACAGTATATCGCTACGAACAAAGCGGTGAGTTGCACGGATTGACACGTGTTCGCGGATTTACTCAGGATGATGCGCACATTTTCTGTACGCAGGATCAGGTGAAAGAAGAGTTCAAGAAAGTAATTGATTTGGTGTTGTATATTTTTAAAACACTGGATTTCCAGAACTTCAAAGCTCAGATTTCATTGCGTGACCCTGAAAATCCGTCGAAATACATTGGTTCCGATGAAAATTGGGCGAAGGCTGAAAGTGCAATTATCGAAGCGGCAGCGGAGAAAAATCTGCCAACAATTGTTGAATTGGGTGAAGCTGCGTTCTACGGACCAAAACTGGATTTCATGGTTCAGGATGCACTTGGAAGAGAATGGCAGTTGGGAACTATTCAGGTAGATTACAATTTACCGGAGCGTTTTGAATTGGAATATACAGGTGCGGATAATCAAAAACACCGTCCGGTAATGATTCACCGTGCGCCTTTCGGATCGATGGAACGCTTTGTAGCGGTATTGTTGGAACACTGTGCTGGAGACTTCCCGTTGTGGTTGGCAACAGAGCAAGTTGCAATCCTACCGATCAGTGATAAATACAACGAATATGCGAAAGATGTTTTAGAATTGCTAAATAATTCCGATATTCGCGGCTTCGTTGATGACCGTAACGAAAAGATAGGCAAGAAAATACGCGAGGCGGAACTGAAAAAAATCCCCTTCATGCTGGTTGTAGGAGAGAAAGAAGCTGAAGATAAGCAAGTCTCTGTAAGACAACGCGGAGAAGGAGATAAGGGTTCTTTGGGAGTAGATGAGTTTGCTGCTTTAGTTCGCCAAGCGATTGAAAAAGAATTGTCGACAAATGTTTAATTAACTGAATGAAAAAAGACAACAGAAGACCTGTAAGAAAAGAAGACAACGATCAACACCGCATAAACGGAAAAATCACTGCACGTGAAATTCGTTTGGTAGTCGAAGGTGAAGAACCTCAGGTGATGACCCTATCTGCGGCTATGCAGTTGGCAGAAGAACAGGAAATGGATTTGGTGGAAATTTCCCCGAATGCGGTTCCGCCGGTTTGTAAGATTATGGATTACCGTAAATTCTTATACAACCAAAAGAGAAAACAAAAGGAATTGAAGGCAAAACAAAGTAAAGTTGTTTTGAAGGAGATTCGTTTTGGTCCGAATACGGATGATCATGATTTTCAATTTAAATTGACACATGCTCGTAAGTTTTTGGAAGAAGGTTCGAAAGTAAAGGCATATGTGTTTTTCCGTGGTAGAACGATTGTCTTCAAGGATAGAGGTGAGATTCTATTGTTGAAATTTGTTCAGGAATTAGCAGACCTTGGAACTTTGGAGCAAATGCCAAAATTGGAAGGGAAGAGAATGATTGTAATGATCAACCCTAAAAAGAAATAGCGTAAGCTATTGATAATAGGCAAGCGATAGTGCAGCCTGCAAAGAGAATGTTTTCGGAATTGAAAATGGATAATTGATAAGAAGGTTACTTCGACTCTGCTCAGTCACCTTTTTGAATTCTGAATTAAAGATAAAGTTGATAAAGTGCTCATTTTTTAAAGAAAAAGAGAAATGCCAAAAATGAAAACAAATTCCAGTGCTAAGAAGAGATTCACAGTAACTGGGTCTGGTAAAATCAAGAGAAAACACGCTTTCAAAAGCCACATTCTTACGAAAAAAACCAAGAAGCAAAAGCGTAATTTGACTCACGCAGGTTTAGTACATGATGCTGACTTGTCGAACGTTAAATTGATGTTGAATATGAAGTAAAACAAATCCGTTAACGCGGAATGTTTCACTTTGTAAAAATCCTAAAGCAGGATAAAATTAAGCCCCGATGCAATACGAAGTATCAGCTGCGGGGCGGTATTGTTTAACCAAGTATCGAGTACCAAAGTCAACTGAAACAGTGTTGCACTCCATATTAAAAAACTAAAAGTTATGCCAAGATCGGTAAATCACGTTGCTTCAAGAGCTCGCAGAAAGAACTTTATGAAGTTGGCCAAAGGTTACTACGGCCGTAGAAAAAATGTATGGACAGTAGCGAAAAACGCTATTGAAAAAGGATTAAACTATGCTTACGAAGGTCGTAAGCAAAAGAAAAGAAATTTCCGTTCATTGTGGATCGCGCGTATCAACGCAGGTGCACGTTTACACGGAATGAGCTATTCTCAATTCATGGGAGCTGTCAACAAAAGCGGTATCGAATTGAACCGTAAAGTGTTAGCTGACTTAGCAATGAACCACCCAGAGGCGTTCAAAGCTGTAGTTGATTCCGTGAAGAAATAAAAATCGAAAATACACTTTATCAATAAGGAAAGCGCCCGTCAACTGACGGGCGCTTTTTTTGTGTCTATATCCGTGAATAAGATTAATTTCGAAAGAATTTCAATAACTATTCCTGAAATGAAAAAAGGATTTTTTCTGGCTGCTACACTTTTAATGATCAACAGTTTGTTTGCTCAGACTTCTGATTTGGTGAAAAGTGATTCGATTATGTATCCGGTTCATAAAGAACATACCGGAACAATTGCGTTTATGGGGGAAATCATCCCGATTGAGCGCTTTAAAGAATCTGACTTTTTGAAATCGTTTGAATTGAAAGAGAAAATGGATTTGAATATCCGCGTTTTCATGGCAAATTCACTGACGAATTACCTGCACGTGCTTGCACCGGATTTGAGTGTGGAAGAACTTGTTCAGTCCGGAAACTACCAGTTTACCTTTTTAGTAGACGGAACTAAGGTCTATGAGGAAAATCTGAATGCAGGAGCGGGAAGTCCTGAAAGCAAAAATCAAAGAACGGTTTTCCGGATTCCACTTATCAGTTCTTCCGGAGAAGATTCGTGGGGAGTATTTCTTTGGAACCGTTTCTGGTTGAGCGCCGGGCAAGAAGCTTGCAGCAACGGAGAGCATATTCTGAAGATCGAAATCCGGCCTTATCTGAATCAGACAAAGTTGCTGGTTGGAGAATTGATTGCAGAAGGACAACTTAAAATCCATGTTCCCGCAGTAGCAATCGACGAAAAGCTCGTCCGGATTCAACCGATCAAATCTCAGAAAGATTGGAGTGTGTCAACAGATCGGATCGACACGGCAAAAATAGAAGAACTGAACCGGAATATTCTGACAAATACTTACAAGGATCTGACGAGTATCGTGGTGATCAAAGACGGAAAACTCCTGCTCGAAGAATATTTCAATAACAAAAACCGCAATTCACTTCATGATACGAGGTCTGTAGGAAAAACGTTTGCTTCCACTTTGTTGGGAATGGCAATCCGAGACGGATATATCCGGAATGAAGAACAGCATTTGAGTGCTTTTTACGATCTGAAGAAATACCAAAACAGTTCTCCGGTGAAAGACAGCATTACCTTGAAAGATTTACTGACGATGAGTTCTGCTTTTCAGGGTTTCGACATGGACGAGTCGTCTCCGGGAACTGAAGAGAAAATGTACCCTAGTCCCAATTGGGTTGATTTTACCTTGAATCTCCCGATTGATCAAACAAAGATCAGGGAGAAAAGATGGGAGTATTTTACGGCCGGAGTGGTGCTTTTGGGAGATATCCTGAATCAGTCGGTGCCGAATAGCCTGAAGGAGTATTCCGCTCAGAACTTATTCAAGCCATTGGGTATTTCGAATTACAAATGGCAATTTACTCCCCAGAAAGTCGTCAATACTGCGGGAGGTTTGCAGTTGCGGTCTTTGGATTTGGCTAAATACGGACAATTATACCAAAATAAAGGTCTGTGGAATGGAAAACAGCTTTTACCGGAAGATTGGGTTGAAAAGAGTCTTTCGCACCAGGAAAAGGTAATTGAAGGGGAATATTACGGTTATTTGTTCTGGAATAAAACCTACAAGGTAGACGGAAAGGATTATGAAGTATATTATTGCAGCGGTAATGGAGGAAATAAGGTCATTGTATTCAAAGATCAGCCTTTCGTGATTGTCATTACGGCGACGGCTTACAATAAGCCTTACGGACATTCGCAGGTAGACAAGATCGTTCAGAATTATTTGATTCCTGCGTTGGTGCGATAAGAAGTGCTTTAGTTGATTTTTACGCGTTTATAGACGCATAGATATCTGTCTATTCGGTAGCGATTGCTTGAAATGCGGCCTTACTTTTTCGTGATTTTCGAAATAGTTTTCCCAAACGATTTGGAAGGTTTGTCCATATCTTTTATTGCAAAGTTAATTGCTTCCCGAATCAAGGTCGTGACTTCTTCATTTCGATAATCTTCCGGCTTTTTCACATCGATGTGCCGGATTAAATTTCCTGTTCCGGTCAGCAGATGATGCGGATCTTGCAATAAAGTTCCCTTATTGAATCCGAGGTTTAAGTGATTGGTGTAAATGGGCAACATACAAAATGCATCCGAAAGTTTGTCGGAAATGGAAAAAACGGAAGTTAAGGCATGCGTATGATACAAGAGTTCGTTGCTTTCCGGATACAATTCCAGAATATAGCTTCTCAGATCACAAAACAAGTCAATAAGTGTCTGATCTTTCAGATCCAATAAAGATTGAAAATCGGAATGAAGTGTTCTTGATTCTGCCATCGGACTGTTTTTGGGAAAGATAACTATTCCGTTTTTGTCTTCAAAATAGCCCGGGCAAACTTCCAGGTACGATTCACTTTCGAACTGAAATTGAAAATAAGTAACAACTCGCTGTCCATCAGATCGGCTTGTATGATTTGCTGAAAACCGGCTTCGTATTTTCCATCCCGGATTCGGGATAGTTGTGCCAATTGTTCACTGCTTCCGTGGTCAAAAATCTGAATGCTCGATTCTTCCATTCCTCCCCAATCGGTCCAAACGACAAAACTCAAAGTATCGCCTTTTGAAACGGAGAATTCCAGATTTTGAGAGCTTCCTTCATAAATTGTTGCTATCAACTGATGATTTACGTAGATCTTCATTTCATCTAGTCCGTCGGCATATGAGAATTTACTGAATAGAGTAACGAGAATCAAGAGGAAGAATTGTTTCATATGGAGAAGTTTTATTTGTGCGAAAGATAAGGAATAATTCCGTCCAAACTGCCCTGTTTTACTACCGATTCGTAATATTTCGAATTGCCATTTTGTCAATTTGGCAAAGTAGCAATTTGGCAAAATGAAACAAAAAATGAATCGGGAAAGTTGTTCGTAAATCCTTTACGTGGTTAATATCTAATTTTGCACTGTTGATTAATTATTAATCTTTTTGTGATTTATAAATAATCAAATGAGTAATTTTGAAACGGGAACTAAGATAAGAAAAAGCGTGAGCTTTTGAATACTAAAATTGCGACAAGCGCTAGTGCAAAGTGATTTAGGACCGTCAGAGTTCCCTGTTCGGAAACGTTATGCAGCCGTATTTTTTAAAACTACGAGACATGAACGAACAACAACGAAGCATCGTTCACATGGATTTGGATACTTTTTTTGTTTCCTGTGAACGTTTGGAAGACAACCGCCTGAATGGAAAGCCGATTTTGATCGGAGGGGCTTCTGATAGAGGTGTAGTAGCCAGTTGTAGTTACGAAGCACGGAAATTCGGAATTCACTCGGCGATGCCAATGAAAATGGCCAGAGAACGCTGCCCGGAAGCAGTTGTGATCAAAGGATCTGCGGCAAATTACACCAAGTATTCGCGTTTGGTAACAGACATTATTCAGGATGCAGTGCCCTTGGTCGAAAAATCGTCGATTGATGAATTCTATATGGATTTGTCGGGAATGGACCGCTTTTTCGGATGCTACAAATATGCAGGAGAACTGCGTCAGAAGATTATGCGGGAAACGGGATTGCCGATTTCGTTCGGGATGTCGATCAATAAAACCGTTTCGAAGATTGCAACAGGAGAGGCAAAACCCAATAACCAGATGAATGTCATCGACGGAGAAGAACGTTCTTTTTTGAGTCCGCTTTCTGTGCAGAAGATCCCGATGGTTGGACTGAAAACCTATCAGACGCTTTGCAATTTGGGAGTGAGGCGCATTGGAACCATTCAGCAAATGCCGATTGAAATGCTGGAAAGCGTATTGGGACAAAACGGAATTGCGATCTGGAAAAAAGCTCAGGGAATTGACAATAATCCGGTGGTTCAGTACAGCGAACGGAAATCGATTTCCAACGAACGGACCTTTGAACAGGATACGATCGACGTGGTCAGATTGCGTTCAATTGTCTTTGCTCTGGCTGAAAGTCTGGTGTTTCAGCTGCGCAGAAGCGAAAAAGTGTGTGCTTGTTTGACAGTGAAAATTCGCTATTCTGATTTTCAGACAAAGACCCTGCAGCAGCGAATTCCCTATTCGGCAGCAGATCATGAGATCATTCCGATTGTAATGAATTTGTTCGAAAAATTGCACAACCGGCGTTTATTGGTTCGTTTGGTGGGAGTGAGAATGAGTGAATTGGTACACGGAAATTATCAGATGCGCTTGTTTGATGAAGGTTCGCGTTTGGCGACCTTATATCAATCCATGGACGATATCCGGGGTCGTTTTGGAGAACGGGCAATTTTGAGAGCGGTAGGAATGAAAGTGAAGAATATCGGGCATTTTAATCCTTTTAGAGGAGAAACTCCTGTGGTAGTTGCAAACCGGATTGTCTAACATTTTTACTGAAGAGGAGAATGGGAGCGGAATTATCGAATATCCGAAGCAACTCAAGGTTTGAACTATAACAGAAACAATTGATAAAAAGAATAAGCCATTGAACACCTAACCGCAAGCTGATCACTACGCAGGTTATTTCCCTTCGTTTACGCCTGAACAGGAACGAACGGAGGGAAATACTTCTTGCAAAGCAGAATTTTTAAAGAAGAAAAAGAAAACTAAATGATTGAAAACCCAACCACCAAATAAAAGTCAGCGATAGCTGATGAAGACTGAGGCTCCGTTCTACAGGACGGAAAAGCCGAAGGTAACACATCAATTGTTTCCCTCTGTTCAGAAATACAGACCTGACCACTCTACCTCCTATACCACCTAAGCGCAGATGGATGGAGGGAAATAATTGAAATCAGGTTCCTGGATGTCACGCTGCTGCCGGATCAGGAGAGAAGGTGCAAGTACCGTGACATCAGGAATTTGATTGTTTAATAGTGCAGAAAATTTGTAACTCAGTAGAATGCTTACTAATTCGTAATTAACCAGGTATGCTAAACAATCATTCATGTTACAGCTTGAAATACGGAATGACAGATCCCGAAGAATTGGTGCAATGGGGCGCAGATTCCGGATATGAGCGCATTGCTTTAACCGACATCAACAATACTTCCGGAGTGTTGAATTTTGTGCGTTACAGCAAGGAAAACGGACGGATTCCGGTTGTTGGAGTAGATTTTCGCAACGGCATTTCGTGCTGCTATGTGGTTTTGGCTAAAAACAATGACGGGTTTCAGGAAATAAACGAGTTTTTAAGCAAACATACACATGAAGAAAAGCCATTTCCGGATCGGGCACCGGTTTTTGAACATTGTCTGGTGATTTATCCGTGGGGAAAAGAACCGAAGGAACCGGAGGGAAATGAATTTATTGGTGTGACTGCACATCAATTGAACCGTTTCCGCTTGAATCCCTTGAAAGCATCCGAAAAGTATGTGGCGCTTTCACCTATGACCTTTCGTTCAAAGCGGGATTTTAATACACATCGCTTATTGAGAGCGATCGATCAGAATGTATTGCTTTCAAAACTGCCTGTAGAAGAGCAAAGTAGGTCGGATGCCCTATTTCTAAAGAGAACGGATTTGTCGGAGAACTATGAAGAATTCGGGCACTTGCTTATTCGTTCGGAAGAGCTATTGAAACAATGTCAGATCGAATTCGAGTTTGCTCCTCAGGCAAAATCTCAGAACCTGGCTTTTTATGACGGTTCCAAAGAAAACGATTTGAAACTGGTCCGTTCGCTTTGTGAAGAAGGCCTCAACAAACGCTACGATGAAGTAACTCCTGAAATCAGGGAGCGGATTGAAAAGGAAATCGGAATCATCGCCGAAAAGAACTACATCACTTACTTTTTGATTGCCTGGGACGTGATTTCGTATGCAAGATCGAAAGGATATTACTACGTCGGAAGAGGAAGTGGAGCGAATAGTTTAGTGGCCTATCTGTTGGGAATTACAGATGTGGATCCGCTGGAACTCGATTTGTATTTTGAGCGTTTTATTAATCTTTACAGACAAAATCCGCCCGATTTTGACATTGATTTCTCCTGGCGTGACCGTGACGACATGTTTCGATACATGTTTGAAAAGTTTGAGAATGCAGCATTGATTTGTACCTACAATACCTTCCAGTACAAAGCCACGCTCCGTGAACTGGGGAAAGTATTTGGTTTGCCCAAAACGGATATCGATGCAATTTCAAGTGATAAACACATCCCGAAGGAATATGACCCGATTCAGGAACTGGTTTTGAAATACAGTCATCTGATCGCAGGACTTCCGTCGCATTTGAGTGTGCATGCAGGAGGAATTATCATCAGTGAAAAACCCGTTCATTACTTTACATCCACATTTCTCACTTCCAAAGGATACAAAACCACCCAGTTTTCAATGATCGAAGCGGAAGATATCGGTTTGTACAAATTTGATATTCTTTCCCAAAGAGGATTAGGTAAAATCCGGGACACGCTGGATGTCATTGCATACAATCAGCCGGATAATCCGCCTTGCGACATTCACGATGTGAGGAAATTCATCGTAGACGACAGAATCAATAAACTGTTGCGGGAAGCCAAAGCAATTGGTTGTTTTTATGTGGAATCTCCCGGAATGCGGATGCTGCTGATCAAACTGCGCACGAACGGTTATCTGGAATTAGTGGCTGCAAGTTCCATTATCCGGCCCGGAGTTGCATCTTCAGGAATGATGCGGGAATATATTTTGAGGCACAGGAATCCCGAACGGGTCAAAGAAGCACATCCGGTTTTATTGGATATTATGCCGGAAACCTATGGCGTGATGGTTTATCAGGAAGACGTCATAAAAGTGGCAAATCAGTTCGGAGGATTGGATTTAGCGGAATCAGACGTGTTGCGCAGGGGAATGTCGGGGAAGTTTCGATCGAGAGATGAATTCATGCTTGTTCAGGCGAAGTTTTTTGACAATTCACGCAGGAACGGCCATTCTGAAAAAGACATCCGGGAAATCTGGCGGCAAATTGAGAGTTTTGCAGGATACGCATTTTCAAAAGGTCATTCTGCATCTTACGCCGTTGAAAGCTATCAGTGTTTGTATTTGAAAGCATATTACCCCTTGGAATACATGGTGGCAACGATCAACAATTTCGGAGGATTTTACCGAACGGAAGTGTATGTGCTGGAAGCTAAAAAACTGGGCGCAAGGGTAGAAGCTCCATGCATCAATCGAAGCCGGAGTGAAACCATTATTGACGGGAAAGTGATTTATCTGGGTTTTCAGCACATTTTGGGAATAGAATTGAAACCGCTTCAGATTCTGCTCCGCGAACGGGATCTGGGAGGTGTTTTTACCGGATTTGGCGATCTGCTTCAGCGCGTTTCCCTTCCGCTGGAACAATTGCTTTTGCTGATCCGGGTAGGAGCGCTCCGTTCCTTCGATATTCCGAAAAAAGAGCTTATGTGGAATGCGCACCTGAATTTTCATAAAATCCCCAATAAATCGGCAGAGCAGCCGCAGTTGTTTTTGCAGGAACGCAGAGAATTTGTATTTCCCGAACTGACCGAAACGGATTTTGAAGAAGTGTTTGAACATCTGGAACTTCTGGAATTCCCGTTGTGTAATCCCTTCGATATTTTAGATCAGGAACCGCCAAAACATGTGCTTGCCAGAGAATTGGCACAATGTGTGAATCAGCAGATCTGCACATACGGATATTTGATCACCGTGAAAAAAATCCTGAGTTCAAAAAATCAGATCGTACATTTCGGAACGCTTTTCGATCGGGAAGGAGAACAATTGGATACCGTCCATTTTCAGGAAACAGCATTGAAATATCCGTTCAGAGGAAAAGGAATTTACGCCATCCACGGAAAAGTTTCCGAAGAGTTTGGACATTACACTATTGAAGTGGAAAAAATAGAAAAAATGCCTTACAAAGCAGATGTTCGGTATTCCGATTAATGCGTTTCGAATGAGTTCATTGAAGAGGAAGTTGAAAAAAAAATACACGAATTTGTATAATCATTTCAAGGGAATTAAAAAATACGTATTTTCGCCAAACTGAAACTACGATACACCATCTAATCGGGGTACAAAATGAAGTTATTTCAATTTTTCAAGACCAAAAATACTCAGGTTGAAGAGAAGACCACGCCAATTGAACTGAATTCTGGAAGTGACATCTTTGAAAAAATTCAACTGGAGTTTATCAGCAAGGCCACAAATCATGCTGAAAAAATCGTCCGTGCATTTAATACAAAGTACGACGGTGCATTCGATTATTCCATCAGAAGCTTAAATATATTGGATAGCCTGATCGAAGACTTTGCGGATTTTACAGATCTTTCCGATGAAGAGATCATCAATGATTTTTCTACTCAGGCCGGATCATACATTCTGGAAGTTGCCCGCAGAAATTTCGGAGGTGTCTACTTTTGGGAAGATAATCTTCGGCAGCCGATGCTTAAAACAGGATTTCCGGATTTTGAAATCACACTCTTAACGTATAATAAAGTCAAGAATCGGATCATTAACGGAGAAGAAGACAATATTCCGTACTTTTTCAAACGCTACTCGGAAAAAGTGCGAAAAGCAGCAAAAGGAGACAATGTCACTTTTGAATAAAATTTAACCCTGAAAACACCCCTTCACTGATCAGATAGTTCCTTTATCAAGTAAAAGATCAAGCCGTTTTAGGCTTCTTTTTTCCGAAATAAGGTTTCTTTCGTTTTTTATTTCTTCCGTTGGGATTTTTTGCTCCGGAAACAACCCATTCAGGAGCCGTTCCGAATTCTTCAGGCATGGCAACACGCTGAATTTCCATTTCGATCAATCGTTCAATTCGTGCCAGCTTCGGCATGTCTTTCGGATTAATCAAAGTGTATGCTTCTCCTTTCGTATTTGCACGTGCCGTTCGCCCGATCCGGTGAACATAATCTTCCGCATCTCTCGGAGCATCGTAATTAATAACCAGGTTGATTTCCTTGATATCGATTCCCCGGCTCATCACATCCGTAGCTACCAGGATTCGTGTTCGTTTTGATCGGAAACCTCTTAAAACTTCTTCACGTTCTTCCTGCTCCAGATTAGAGGAAACTCCTTGCGTATTTTTATATCCGGCTTTCCGGAGAGCAAAAACGATTTCGTGAACCTTGCTTTTGGAAGAGGTGAAAATGATAATACTGTCGTAATTTGCCCGTTCCTTCAGAATGAAATCCAGAACCTTATTTTTTTGTTCATCAAAACAACCGATCACGTTTTGTACAACACCGGCTGCAGGTTTTGAAATGGAAAGAGCAATCTCTTTCGGATGAATCAGGATTTTTGAAGCCAGATTCTTGATTTTTGCAGGCATAGTAGCACTGAAAAGCAAGGTCTGTCTCTTTTTGGGAAGATGTGAGATGATTCGTTCGATATCGTCTGAAAATCCCATGTCCAGCATTTTATCGGCTTCGTCTAAAACCAGGTGCTCCAACTGAGAGAAATCCACGTATCCCTGCATCATGTGAGACAACAATTTTCCCGGAGTCGCCACAATAATGTCTGTACCTTCCACCAAAGCAGTTTTTTGTTCCTCCCATTTTGCTCCGTCACCACCACCATAAATAGTTGTTGATCCTACAGATACAAAATAAGACAATCCTTGAATCTCCTGCTCAATTTGAATAGCAAGTTCTCTGGTCGGAACCAAAATCAAGGTATTAATGGACGCGTCTTCTTTTCCGGTCAATTTATGCAGAATAGGCAAAATAAACGCTGCGGTCTTTCCCGTTCCCGTTTGAGCACAAGCCAATAAGTCGTGATTTGCAATCACTTCCGGAATGGCAAATTGTTGGATAGGAGTTGCATTTTCGAAGCCCATGTGATCGATGGCTTCAAGCACCAGGTCATTTAATCCTAATTCATTGAATTTCATAGGTGCAAAATTAGTGAATCTTATGGAAAGAACGGATTAAAATATTCCGGAGAACAATGAAGTGCTTTGAACGGGGAGATAACTTCCGTGAAATGAGAAAAACCTGATTTTCACGACCGTTCGGGCTTCTTTAACTAAGGAGTGTAAATCATCCGGTTAATTGTTTGTCCTGATTCTTAATAATTTGTTAAAAACCGAAAAAAAGAAAAAGATCATGCAACTAAATTTGTACTATATCCGTTTAGTATTCATAGATTTGCGTTATGAAGAAAAAAATATTAGGTATTTTCCTTGTTGTATTGGCCTGGAATACAGCAAAATCACAGTGTGAGCAGTATCCGGTTTTGAATCTCGGAAACGACACAATACTCTGTCAAGGAGCTTCAATTACTTATGCAGTTCCAAGCGGATATGATTCGTATAACTGGAATGTTGGAGCAGGAAACCAACCAAGTGTGACAATCACTACGCCGACTACATTGATTCTGAATGTAGCGAATTACACACAAAATTTAGTAGTAAACGGCGACTTTGAAGCCGGAAATACTGGTTTCACAACAGGATATGGTCCCGGAACAGGAGGTGCTTTCGGTTTGTTGACGAATCCGTCAACTTACGCGATTACTACCAGTCCGAGCAGTGTACACAACAATTTCGGAGCTTGCAGCGATGTCGGAACAACAGGTCCCGGAAACATGATGGTTGTGAACGGATCTGATGTACCAAACACAACCGTTTGGACACAAACCATTGCAGTCGATCCGAGTACGAATTACTCTTTTTCAACCTGGGTAACCAGCGTCGAAAATATTTCGCAAGCCAATGTGACTGTATTGCAGTTTTTTATCAATGGTGTTCAGATCGGGCCGGTTTTCAGTCCCACTTTGCTATCATGCAACTGGCAGCAGTTTTCTCAAATATGGAACTCAGGAGCCAATACTTCGGCTACGATCAGTATCATCGCTCAGGTTTCCAGCGGAAACAATGACTTTGCAATCGACAATATTACATTTAATACGGTATGTCCTCAATCCGATACGGTGGTGATCAGTTTTGATCCTGCTCAGATCAACGCAGGACCAAACCTGACATTCTGTGAAAACGAAACAGATACGATTCAGGTAACAGCAAACTTTGCAAACCCGAACTTTACATGGAATACGGGACAAACTGGTCCAACGGTGATTCCTACAACTTCAGGAACGTATATCGTAAGCGCTGTAAGTCCTTCAGGATGTAATTTGAAAGATACCGTGTTGGTAAACATCAAAGCAATGCCGTGGGATTTTGATACGGTGGCTGCAATGCCAACAAGCTGTGGAACTAACAACGGAGCAGTTTATACAACTGTAACAGGAACTTTCATCGGTCAGCCGCAATATACATGGAGCGGTCCGGGACCAAACAGCCCGAATCAGATCAATGCATCTGTTTGGCAGAATTTAGGAGCTGGATGGTATTATATTGAACTGACAAACAACGGTTGTACCAGAAGAGATTCCGTATTGGTAACTCCATTGAATCCACCGGTGGCAGGTGTTTCTGCAAATCCAACTTCGGGTTATGCGCCTTTAAACGTGAATCTGACGAATAACAGCAGTAACGGGATTACCTATGACTGGTATTTCGGAAATGGAAATTCGACCACAGCAACTGACCTGTCTTCTCAGAATCAGACGTATGATTCGGTTGGAACTTATTTGGTAACACTTGTGGCAATCAGCGGAAACTGTACGGATACTGCAACGGTATTGATTACAGTTCTTCCTCCTCCGATTCCACCGGTAACTGTTCCGGTAGATTTGAAAGTACCGAACATTTTCACTCCTAACGGAGATCATGTGAATGACTTCTTCACGTTCGAATTGTTAAACATCAAGGAATTGGATGTAACGATTGTAAACCGCTGGGGAAATCCGGTGTATGTTTCAAGCGGAGTTCCGTTTAGCTGGAATGGAAAAGATTCAGCAGGGAATTTGCTTGCAGACGGAGTTTACTTCTACAAATATGTCGCTAAAGGCCAACAGGATGAACCTTTCGAAGGACAGGGATTTGTGCAGTTGATTAAATAGAAAAAAAACGCAATACTTATCAATTGATTAGGCGGGTTTGACTACTAGTTCAAACTCGCTTTTTTTTTGTGGTTGAAACCTGAAAATTTCAGGATGATTCAAAAGCTTCTTGGAGCGATTTTTACTTAGATCTTGAACAAGCGATGGTATTTTTTTGTTTGCATATTGTAATATCCTTTCATTTTGTCTCTTCCTTTTCCATGACGGGTTAAATGAACAACCTTCCATATCTTTTCGGATACACTCTTTTCTCCCATTATCACCTTCCAACCTGGTTTTACTTTGATACTGAATAACTTTTCTCCGGATGGCATATAATAGAAAGTACATTTGGTTTTTCTTGGTTTGTCAGGGCGATCACATTCCATTAGCACATCTTCATCCAACCAGGAATATACAAAACCTGAATTCTTGAATTCCAGTTTTAAATTACCCGATGAACGGTCATATACATACAATGCATCGGTTGCTGATTGAGTAGGAAACCATTCAGGCATCCCTTTTTCCCATCGTTGTATATGTAAGACATTGTCATTATCATAGCAAAAATCATCAGAATTTTTTTTTGAATGCACACAAAAGAAACGGAAGTCTGGTGTGTTTTTGGGTGGATTGACCAGTGGGTTTCCTGAAGCATCGGCAGGAGAGATAGTTTTTCCAGTCGTTCGGTTAAAAATGATCAACTTTTCACCCGGCGTATTGGATTGAAACATTCCACCGCCAATGTATTTCAATGATGCATATTGAAAAGGGATATCTTCCTTAATTCCTGTACTTTCTTCCAGCAACATTCCCATCATTTCATTCTTTTGAGCTAAGAAACGATGGTTTCCGCAAAAATAGAGTTCCTTATCGTACTCAGGAAGGATTGTGTGATCGAATGAAACGGACAGGCCGTATTTTTTATCTTTGATTAATGTGACAAATGCTTCGGATGCAAGTTTGTTTAGCCGGATATCATCAAATTCTGCAGGCAATACATTGATGCGTCCAACAGAACGAATATACCAACTGTCAAGCAGAGAAGCGGATGCATCTTGAAATAACTCGATGACAACGCTTCCTTTTTTCTCTCCTTGCACCAGTATCAGGTATTCAGAGACTTCAACATAGTTCCCTGTTTTTCGCAAATTCAATGAGTAAATTTTGTCGTAAACAGGTTCTGATTTTAGCCATGTGGCATCTTTCAAATCTGATTTTGTTGCATAGGCGTATTTTCCATTATAGCCGGCTACAAAAAAACGCAAATCTTTTATAGGTTTGAAAACAGTGTCGTAGATTGGTTGTAACAACAGATTTCCTTCGGAATCGTTCAAACCCATACGGTTTCCTTTGTGGGTAATTGTCTGAGCAGAAGCAGGTACGGAACAAAGTGCAATAATACCTGTTAAGATGTATAAACCGATTTTCATGATTTAAGCATTAGTTCGACTAAACTAAGGATTCATCTTGACCCGATTCATTTCCTTATGATTATTTATACAATCATCTGGCAGCGGAATAATAATACCAGGAGTTCGGAATTACTTTTTCTGAGCCCGCCATTCTTTTAAAGACAATTCCCGGTCTTCTACCACATCGTAATAATAGATCTGATTGTCGGGATAAATTCTGAATTCAAAATAAGTAGCCAAAGCCTGCCCGTTGTCTTCCGCAACAGAAACTCCGTAGTATTCCTGATCATCGGAAGGTTCTGATGAAATCCGGCCAACCAAATGTCGTTTTCCTTTGGATTCCTTTTCAATTTTATCAGACAGCTCTTTCACCTCCGGAAGTTTCCAAACCTGGTCAATCAGCTTGTTTTCCTGATTCGATATTTTTACATGAACCTCTTTCGGTGGTTTTTCTACCTTGGTTTTCTCTTCCGGTTTTGTTTCTTCCTGCGGAACAGAAATAACCTCTTTTTCAACAGCTTGTTCTTCTGTCTTTTCATCGCTGCAGGATGCGAGCACTGCAACCAGAAAACCGATCGCTATGATTCTTTGATGCTTCATGTAACCCAAGATAGTCAAATTGACTTATAAATTAAGACGATTTTGATTTTTTTGGCGAAGAGGAATCCGCGAAATTCTTTTACTGAATGATTTTCAACTAAGAACCGTTTTTGAAGATTTTCTATCTTTGCGCCATGATTCAAAGAATGAATGTAAATTGGTTCTTGTTGGGTTGCCTTTTTGTTCTTTTCAGTTGTGAAACAAAAATGAAGCTTACTCAGGAAGATGAAGACCGGAAAAAAGCTGTACAATCCCCGTTTCCGGCATTCAATAAGCTTCCTGAATCATTTATTCCTCATTATTACGACAGTATCAGTCAGTTTTACCGCAACCGCATTGCTCCCGATTTTAACGGAATGTTTTTGGTGGCGAAAAATGGTGAGATCGTTTATGAACGCTACAAAGGAATGGCGAATCATCAGTACAAACGACGCATAGATAAACACACGCCGCTGCATGTTGCTTCCATTTCGAAAGTCGTTACGGCCGTTGTAATCTGTAAATTGGCAGATTCCGGTGATTTGGTTCTGGATAAAGATATCCGTTCGTATCTGCCGGAAATCATGTATGAGGGAATTACGGTCAGAATGCTTTTGAATCACCGAAGCGGAATTCCGTATTACGGCTACTTTCCATATTCCATTTGGCCTGCAACCAAAACACTGACGAATCAGAAGATCGTGCAATTATTGAATCGATACAAAATGCCGTTGTATTTTCCTCCGAATTCGCAATTTTCCTACTGTAATACCAATTATGCTTTACTGGCTTTGATCGCCGAACGGATTACGCACAAGAAATTCCCCGCTTTGGCCCGGGAAATGATCTTTGAACCATTGGGAATGACGGATTCATTTATCAACGACGGTTCACAAAATTCGGACAGCTTATCCTTGTCTTATGATTCGAAAAACAGGGTGGAGCCTTTTACCAATCTGGACGGAATTTACGGAGATAAAAACCTCTACACAACAGCCCGGGACTTATTGAAATTCGACAAAGCGACCTATTCCGGAACCTTCCTCAGTGATTCGATCAAGAAAGAAATGTTCCGCGGATACAGTTACGAACGGGAAGGGAAAAGCAACTACGGTTTGGGTTATCGTTTAAGAGAAGACAAAGGAAAATCGACCTTGTTTTTTCACACGGGCTGGTGGCACGGAAGTACCGGTTGCTATGCTTCGCTGCGTCAGGATACGATTTGCATGGTGATCATTTCAAATCATTATACCCGGAAAGTCTTCGCAATTAATCGCTTGTCAACACTTTTCGGATCTTATCCGTATGAACCTTTAATTGATACAAAGGAAAACTTCGTTCAGCCAAACGTGGCAAAAACACACGTGAATCAGGCAATTAACCGCAAGAAAAATGGGTGATACTTCAGCTTTATGTCATTGTTGCAGCGGGAAACCGTTTGAATATTGCTGTGAACCGTTTTTGTCGGGAAAGGCATTTCCGGAAACTGCGGAGCAATTAATGCGCTCACGCTATTCTGCTTATGTGACTTTGAATAGCGCTTATATTCTGGAAACAACAGCGCCCAAATTCAGAAAGTACTATTCTCCGAAATCTATTTTGGAATGGGCTTCAAGCAGCACCTGGATTAGTCTGGAAATCGTTTCCTCAGAAGAGAAAAGAGTCAGATTCGTGGCAACTTACCTGGACGATCAACAGCAATTAACGCGTCACAAAGAAGACTCCAAATTTGAAAAATCCGGTGGCCGCTGGTATTTCCTGGACGGAAAAACGTTCGATTAATTTCTATTGAAACAACTCGGTTAAAACTCTTCCTTTTCCGGTAGGCATGGAGAAATGAAGCATTTCAGAAATCGTTTTGCTGATATCCAATTGCTCTGAAGCAGTCTTGTATTCTACATTTTTCTTGAAATCCGGTCCGATTGCCAATAAACTGATGTGTCGGCATCCTTCGCATCCGTCGCCATGGCTGATATAACCGTCTTTGTGTCCGTCCAAATGTCTTCCGTGATCGTTGGTGATCAGCAAGGTTGTTTTGTTTTTCAATTTGTCATTCGCCTGAATGAAATTCCAAAGTTGGAAGGCGTAATCATCGCATTTTTGAATCGAACTCAGGTATTTTAGCCACTCTTTGGAATGTGCGTATGCATCTGCCGCCAACAAATTTATCAGCATCAGATGAGGAGGCTTGTCGGTAGAAAGCACCTCTTTTACCTTGTCGAAAGTTTCCTGATCTCCGGCATAGTCGGAGCTGTTTCCGTTCGGTCCGCAATAAGTTTCAGGCTTGTAAACATTCCACCATTTTTTGTAATTCGTATTTCCCAATACTTCTAATTTTCCTTTACTGGAAATAACCCATGCGTCTGATTTCGGAACGTTCTTTTCTTTCAGATAATACTGGAACATGGACGGGTATTTGGGAAGTTTCTTTCCGCTGTTGGAAATGCTCTGATATCTTCCTGTAATGATTGCGGTGTGCCCGGAAATCGTGTAAGTAGGCCCGTTATTTCTGAAATTGCTCAGGAGAACGCCTTCTTTTTTTAATTCATTTCCCAAATGAGGAATGTACTTGTAGGTCGTGTCACCGAAGGTTTCCGTAAAACGCGGACCGTCAATAATCAGTACGATCACGTATTCCGTATTGTATTTTTTTATCGGTGTATCAGGAGATTTTTTGAAATCAAATGAACTGGTCACCAAAACTCCAATTGCAATTACTGCTGATAGTAACAATTTAGTCATGCTTCATTTTAAGAACATAAAGTTACTTTTTTTAATCAAACAGCGGGTCATAGAATAAATTAAGGTGAGTTTGATACAAGAATTCTGTCGGATCGTTTATATTGACCAAGATTAAAATAGCTTAAATAAAATAAGTTCGTTTTTGTAACGTTTCGTAACTTTAGAATTCTATAATTCAGACTTCTGCTTATGATAATTTTTCTTTTGCAAACACACTTATGCTTACCCGTTTCTAAGTTCTTGTTAAAGAGCAATCTAGATTTTAGTGTTGTTTTTAAAAAGTCTTTTATCATCAATAGGGCTATTACAACGGATTTACTTTAGATTAACTTAAAGATGAGTTCATGTGTGAATTTCATCCGGAGAGAACAACTATTTCTTAAATTATGAAGACGAAGAGAGTATTAATTATTGATGACGAGATTGATGCCAGGCGTGTTATTTCCAAATATTTGGAGCGCTATTTCCCCAATTTTCAGGTTCTTGGAGAGGCAGATTCCTATAAATCGGCCGTTCAACTGATCAATGAAACGGAGGCAGATTTGATTTTTATTGATATTAATCTTGGTGACGGAACCGGATTTGACGTGTTGGATGAAAGTGACGCATTTGCTGCACAGATCATTTTTACGACGGCCTTCGACCAGTATGCGGTAAAAGCTTTCAGATACCAGGCTCTGGATTATCTGATGAAACCGATCGATTCGGAATTGTTTGTAGAAGCGGTGAATCAGGCTTTGGATAAAGTGAGAGAACGCCGTTCCATGAGTGCCGATCAAATCATGATTTCTTACGGAAACGGAGAGCGGAAAATTTCGATTCCAACAACGGACGGAATGTGTTTTGTGCGCCTGGATTCAATTATTTGCTTCGAAGCGGATAGTTCGTACTGCAAAGTCTTTTTGGATGATTCAAAAGAGATATTGGTGTCCAAACCCTTGAAGTTCTTCGACGATAAACTGCGGTCAAACGTTAATTTCATCCGTCCGCATAAATCATTTATCATCAACATGAAATTTGTAGATGAATATTTGAAGGAAGAAGGAGGATATATCAAATTGAAAAACGGATTGAAAATCCCGATTTCACGCCAGAAGAAAGAGGATGTGATTCGTGATTTGCAAACGCATTTTTTATAAAAAAAACAAGTAGGGACGCGATGTGCATTGTGTCCCTGCTTATTCCCATATCGCGTCCCTGTTATGGGATCAATTTCTTATAATCTCCTGTAAGCAATGCCAGATTCAAAACCGCCGTGCGAAGATTGAATTCGGAAGTAACCTGCCTGTTTTTCGCCTGAATAATCGAGAATTGGATTTCGCGCAATTCGAATTGTGTCAATGAACCGTTTTCAAAAGACTTCTGAGCAATTTCAAACATTTCTGTTGTATTGACAATCGAACGGTTTTCCAGGTTGTACATGCGCTCCGAATAGGTGTAATCCTGCCATGCTTTATCGACCTCGGTTTTAATGGATTGTTCCTGTTTCTGAACGGTCAGTTCCGCGTTTTCCTTTTGAAGCTTGTTGTTCTTAACAGCCGTCACATTCGACAAACCATCCAGAATGGTCCAGCTCAAGGTCAGTCCGACTCCCGGACCCAAACTCCTGTTGGAAGAAAGCAGCCCGACTTCGCTTTTGGAAATCGTTGCGGAATATTGTGCGTAGAATGACAGCTGCGGATAATAACGGCTCTGTAATTCTTTGCGTTGCTGGTCAATGATCGCGATCTGACTTTTCTGAACCAACAAACTCGTATTCTGATTCAAAGCACTTTCCAGAACCGCATTCCGGTCGAGTGGCTGCATTGGCGGAATGTTGTCGTCCACATCGAATTGCAGATTTCCTGCATCTCCCATCACAGCTGCCAGATCTGCCTTCATCTTACTGATCGTATTCAGATGTGTGAGGTAATTCGAACTGTCGGCATTCAGATCCAAACGGGCCTGAAGTAATTCCAGATCGTTCGCTGCTCCGTTTTTGTGTTTCAGATCAATGAGATCAAAACGTTCCTTCGACAATTGAATGGCATCTTCGTAAACGGTTTGCATGCGTTTGTAATATTGCAAACTGTAGTACAACACGGTTGCCTGGTAAATGGACATTTCCATTTGAGCCGTCATGTTGACTGTCGCCAGATCTTCCGAAAGTTGAAGCCGCTTGTCTCTTGCAAACATGGCAAATCCGTCAAAGAACGTCCAGTTCAAACGTGCAGCTGCAGTCAGGGAGTTATTGTTTGCTCCGTTCTTTTCATTGATCTGTCCCGAATAGAATTCCTGACGCGTATTGGTATTTGTCCAGCTTTGATCGGCGTTAATCCCGACCGTTGGCAGATAGCCGGCTGCCCCGATGTTGTTTGCGTTTTCAGCAATCGTTGTATTGTTGCGTTGAATCAATACGTCGAAGTTTTTTTCCAGCGTTCGTTTGATCACTTCTTCGAAGCTTAGAATCTGCTGTGAAAAAGCAAAGCTACCTGAAAAAAGCAGGGATAAAAGAATTAAGGTTTTCATGCTTTTACTTTTGATTTTTTTGATGTCAGATAGATATACAATCCCGGAATGACGAACAGGGTCAGAATGAGGGAAAATGCAAGTCCGCCCACGATCACAATTCCCATTGAAATACGGCTGGTTGCAGCGTCTCCCAATGCCAGAGCAATCGGAAGTGCTCCTAATATCGTTGCCAGAGTGGTCATGAGGATTGGTCTGAGACGCTGGGCTGAAGCATCAATGATCGCATCTCTGATGCTCAAGCCTTCTTCTCGGCGCTGATTGGCAAATTCCACGATCAGGATTCCGTTTTTTGTAACCAAACCAACCAATACGATGATCCCGATCTCCGAGAAAATATTGAGAGTCTGATCGGTAATCCATAAGGAGAGAACGGCCCCGGCCAAGGCAAGAACGATCGTGATCATGATAATGACCGGATCGCTGAAACTTTCAAATTGTGCCGCCAAAATCAGGTAAATGAGAACTAAAGCAAGGAGGAATGCGAAAATAATACTGCTTCCGCTTTCGGCAAATTCTTTGGAAGTTCCTGCCAAACTGTGTGAGAAACTTTCAGGAAGTACTTCTTCGGCAATTTTGTCCATTGCGTTAATCCCGTCACCAATCGTAAAGCCATCATTCGGCATAGCCGAAACTGTTGCGGAAATGTAACGGTTGTAACGGTATAGCTGCGGCGGACTGGATTCATTTGAGATTTTGACAACGTTGTCAATCGGAATCAGATTTCCCTGATCGGTACGCACCTGAACGGAACTTAAATCATCCGGATCATTTCGTTTTTCGCGCATTGCCTGACCGATTACCTGGTACTGTTTTCCGTTAAGAATAAAATACCCGTAACGCTGACCCGAAAAATAGAGCTGCAGGGTAGAAGCGATCTCTTTCACATCCACGCCCATGCTCATTGCTTTGTCACGGTCGATCTCTACTTGTAATTCCGGTTTATTGAATTTTAAATCCACGTCAACCATTTTAAAGGTAGGATCGCTCGAAGCTTTTTCCAGAAATTTCGGCAGTATTTCTTTCATCTGCTCAAAATTCGGTGCCTGAAGCACATATTGAACGGGAAATCCTGCAGATCGTCCACCTCCGATGGTTTGTTCCTGAATGATCATGTTTTTCGCAAAATTGTAGGAGCCCAGAATCGGAGTAAGCGCATTGGCAATTTCTTCCTGAGTTCGTTTTCGTTCTTTCCCCGGAACTAAATTCACGCGTATAAATGAACTGTTGACTGCATTGGATGAGAAATTCGGAGAAGTAACTGCGATAATGTTTTCTTTTTCCGGCATGGTATCGATCAAATCAATCAACTGTTGCTGATGCTGATCCATGCGCTCAAAGGAGGTACCCTCAGGAGCTGTGGAGCGAATTTGAAAACGACCTTTATCTTCCATCGGAGCGAGCTCTGTCTGTAGACCTAAACCTGCCCAAATAATAATAACGATACAGCCTGCCATTAGAATAAATGCGGTCCATGGTCGTTTCAGAAAGCGCGTGAGACCATTACGATATCCCGACATCAATTTATCCAGCCATACTTCCGTCATTTTATAGAAACGGGAATGTTTTTCATTTTTCCTCAACAAGCGGGAACTCATCATTGGAGTCAAAGTCAGGGAAATAAATGCCGAAATGATCACGGAACCGGCAACAACCACTCCGAATTCCCGGAATAAGCGACCGGTTAATCCCTGAAGGAAAATAACAGGTAAGAATACAACAGAAAGTGTGATTGTTGTGGAGATGATGGCGAAGAAAATCTCGGATGAGCCTTTGTGAGCTGCTTCCTTTGGGTCTTCCCCTTTCTCAACGCGTGAGTAGATGTTTTCCATTACAACAATCGCGTCATCGACCACCAATCCGGTTGCCAGAACGATTCCCAATAAAGTCAATAAATTGATCGAGAAATCGGAAATGTACATGATGAAAAAAGTTCCGATCAGGGAAATCGGAATAGCAATAATCGGAATCAGGGTGGTGCGCCAGTCGCGTAAAAACAGGAAAATAATGATCACAACCAGCCCGAAAGCAATCAGAATGGTTTCTTCCACTTCGGAGATCGATTTGCGGATGTTTTGTGTGGCATCTAAAGCAACACCTAAGCGGACATCGGAGGGAAGTTCCTTCTTGATTTGATCAATCTTCTTGTAAATCTCATCAACAATTTCAATGTAATTTGCTCCAGGCTGCGGATTCACAGCAATACCAATCATCGGTGTACCATGATTTCCCCGTAATAAGGTTCGCTCATTTTCCGGAGAGAGAGTAGCCTGACCAATGTCTTTCAGACGAACGATTTGCGTTCCTTTTTTTGCAACGATTATATTATTGAATTCATCTTCAGTAGAAAGTCTTCCGAATGTGCGAATCGTTAATTCTACTGAATTCCCTTCAATGCGTCCTGATGGTAATTCTACATTTTGATTTAGAAGAGCACTTTGAACTTCGAAAGGAGTCACGTTCATACCGGTCATTTTCTCAGGATCCAGATTGAGTTTCATGGAGAATTTTTTTTCTCCCCAAATGCGGATTTCTGAGATTCCTTTTACCGTTTGAAGACGCTCCTTGAAAACATTGTTTCCCAAATCAGATAATTCCAGCAAGCTCTTTTTATCTGATTGAACCGTTAAGGAGAAAATGGTTTCTGCATTTGCATCAGACTTCACAACCACAGGAGGATCTGAATCAGGAGGAAGATTCCGGATCGCTCCGGATACTTTATCACGTACATCATTTGCTGCGGCATCCAGATCGACGCTCAAATCAAATTCAACGGTAATGCTGCTTCGTCCGTCTGAACTGGTCGAACTAACTGTTCGAATCCCTGAAATTCCGTTAATAGCTTCTTCAAGAGGTTCGGTAATCTGAGATTCAATCACATCCGGGTTTGCTCCGACGTAATTGGTTGTAACGGTAATGATCGGGGGATCGACGGAAGGAAATTCGCGTACGCCCAAAAAGATGAACCCGATGATTCCGAAAAGTACAACCACGATGGACAGAACCGATGCGAGAACGGGTCTGTTAATACTTAGTGAAGCTATATTCATCGTGTTACGATTTTAGTTTTCACGGGAACTCCCGGTCGAACAGCCAGTAAACCTGAAATCAATACTAAATCTCCGACTTTCAGATTTCCGATTACCTGCACTTTATCAGGAGTGCGGAGTCCGGTTTCTACAGCGACTTCTTCAACCAATCCGTTGCGGACAACAAAGATTTTTTGTCCTTTCAGAATCGGGACGATACTTTCCGACGGAATCATGAAGGCATTTTCTTCTTTTCCCATGTCGTAATCAATGGAAACAAACTGTCCGGCGATCAACCCTCCGGGATTCGGAAGCGAAGCGCGAACGGTCATCATGCGGGTTCCTTCGTCGATTCGTGGTTCAAAAGCGTATACTTTTCCGGAATAACTTTGAGAATTCCCGTCTGTTTTGAACTGAATCACCTGGCCGTTTTTTACATTTTTAGCGAATTTCTCCGGAACAGCAAACTCGATTTTCACCGGATTTTCCTGAACAATTGAAGTAATCAGCGTAGTACTTGAAATAAATGCTCCTTCACTCACGTGCCGCAGTCCCACTTTTCCTGAAAAGGGAGCTTTGATCGTTGCTTTTGAAATCTGTACATTCAATAATTCGAGTTTTGCTTTTGCGTCCGCCAATGCTGATTCGGCTACCTCGTATTCCTGCAGGCTGATTCCTTTTGCCTGGTAAAGACTCTTTTTTCGGGCTTCATCTTTCTGTGCCAGATCCAATTCAACCAATAACTGAGATTTTTGCGCTTTCAAAATGTCGGAATCGACCTGAACGAGTACGGAGCCTTTTGCCACACTTTGTCCTTCTTTGAAAGAAATGTGCTGAATGCGTCCGGAAACTTCCGAATAAACATCAACTTGCTCGTTGGGAATGATCGAACCGGGAATGGAAATGGATCGAACCACTTCGCCGGCCTCAACTTTGATCACATCTACCGTAACCATAGGTGCTTGCTGAGCTTTCAGATCTTTTTTTTCTTCTCCGCAGGAAGCGGCCAGAAGTACAAGTGCTAAGATGGGGGTTATTTTCAGTATCATAGAATTACTTTTTATTGTAGAAAATTTCAAATTGGTCGGCAGATATTTCTTTTGATTTATGGATTAATTCCGAAAGGATCTGCTCAAAATTAGCATGCAGACTCGGATCGAGCAATCCCATAAAGTAGTCATTTGTTTCTTTGATTCCGTTTTCGATTTCATCAATCCACGGTTCCGCTTTCGGGGTAATGTTCAGCATATGCTGTCTGCGGTCTTTCGGGTTTGTTTTTCGTTCGATGAATCCGTCGGCAGCCAAAGCATCCAGGATTCTCACCAATGAAACCTTGTCAGTCAGAATGTGATCTGCAAGTTCCTGCTGACTGATATTGCCGTTGTTTTTCCCGATTACATACAAAGGATAATAATAGCGTTCAACCGGCGTATGCGACATTCTGTCTGCCAGCTTACCGATGTATTGTTTGGTTAGAAAACTAAAAGCTCTTCCCAAAGGCCATTCATTTTGAGTCATATACCAAGAATAGTTTATAAAGCTAACTATTAAAGATGTTAACTAGTTCTGTTTTAACTAAAAAATGACCGAAATAACCGGATTCTGTTAAATTTGCCACTAAAACGAATTTCATACATTCTCAATTTGGTTAAATACATTTTATGGGGACTCTTTCTTGTCAGAATTGCTGCAATAGTATCTGCACAAACAAACCGTATTTCATGGGAATACAATTATGACCACTTTGGGATAAAAAGTGGTCTGCCAAGTTCTGAGTCGTATCAGGTTCATCAGGATCAATCAGGTTTGTTGTGGGTATTGACAGATCGGGGAGTTGTGAGGTATGACGGGTTTGAGTTTCAAAAATACACGATCGAAAACGGATTGTGCGACAATGTTAATTTCAGAATTTCAGAAGATTCAAACGGAGGTGTCTGGTTTTTGGGATACAACGGCTTGCTGAGTGTTTTCAAAGATGGGAAAATGCAGGCTTACAAGTACAATCATCTGCTAAAGAAAACTTTTTCTGTTGCTCAGAATGCACATATTTCATTTTGTGTACTGAAAGATCATTCTCTGATCTATAGCTTATATGGTAAAAGGATGATGATTCGCATCAGTGAAAATGGTAAAATAGAACGATTGTCTGATAAGTTTCCTACGACAACAGGTTTTTATGAATTCGGAGATGAACTGGTGTATTTCAATAGAAGTAAAACATCTCATCTCGATAACATGTTTTTCATCCGGAATCAGAAACGGTTTTTTGCAGGAAAAGTACATAATAACGGAGTGTGCAGGGCAAAAAAGCACAAAGGATATAGTTTCATAATGACCGATCTGAAATTGTACCTGAATGATCAGCAGCAATTCAAGCTCTTATCAGGTGATCTGGAAGTCATTTCATTGGATACAGACAAGGAGTTTTTGTATGTCGGATTTTACAAAGCAGGTATGAAGAAGTACCGTTTTGATCCTCAAACCAAGTCACTCATTTTTGTTCAGCATTACCTGCCGGATTATTCGGTAACATCTGCATTTAAAGATTTAAATAATACCTTATGGATTACGACCCTTGAAAAAGGATTGTTTTCAATTTCTGATGAAGCATTCAGGCAATTGGCAATTAATGAAAAGATTTTGTCCGAAGAGGTGCGTTTTATCTACGGAAATAAAAAGAAAGTTGTGATTGCTCATTATGTTGGTAAATGGCAGCAGTTGTATCCTCCGTATTTATGCAAAGATGTCGGGAAGATCTTTCGCCGCTTCAATTTGCTGCCAGTAAACGACGGATTTGCATTTCAGAAGAATGTTGTGGATTGGAGTGATTGGAGAGATGTGGATTGGAGCGACTGGAAAGATGTAGATGCTACTTATGCTTCCAATCCGAATTATGTAAACGGTTCTTTTGTTGTGGGAATTAATTTCTTTGCGACTGAAATTATTGAGGTGAATGGGAAGGAAGAGTATCGGATTGATCTGAAACCAGCACGTGAGTATAATCTTTCCAGAGCTTATGTTTGGTTCCACGTGATGGAGCACAAAAAAGTATTTATTGTGTATGACAGCGGACTAATGGTTTTTGATATTAAAAATTCAAAGACATCCGGAAAATACAGACCCGTTTTAAATAAGGCGGTTAAAAAGTTGAAGTACAATCCGTTCTGGGGCTTAATAGCGATATCTGATACTGAAGGGCTTTTCAGGATCGATATGAATAAAGAAACAGCTTCGGTATTTGCTTCGAATCTGAACCTGGGAAAACAGCTTTTGAATATGTTCTTTGACGAGAAAAACCGCCTGTGGGTGGTGAGTGAAAGAGGGCTGTTTCTGCTTGCAAAGAAAAATAATCAGGTTGTTTGTCAGAAGTTTATCAATAAAAAACTGTTATCCAGTGCGGAAGTAACGGATTTGTATGCTTATAACGATGTGCTTTATCTGGCAACCAAATTCGGGGTACAGAAAATAGATGTTTCGAGGGTGAAAAAAGAGTCAAAGGAATGTCCTGTTAAAATCTTCTCCATTCGCACGTTTTCCAATAACAAAGAACTGGATCAAACTGAAAAGATTCCCGCAAATACTGATCTGATCAAAATAAACCTGCTGAACAAAAACCTGGATAGAAATGCAACATACAAGTATCGTTTTGGAAAGGATCAGACCTGGATCAAGTCGGATAAGGGAGAAATCATTCTGAACAATCCGTCGGCTGGAAAGTATGATCTGGAGCTTACGTATTTAAATGCATTAGGAACGTGGTCGAAACCGGTACAAATAGCTGCCTTCGAAGTGGAAAAAAATATTTTCCTCCGATGGTATTTTATCCTGTTCTATGTTGCATCTGTGATGATTCTGTTTTACATCGTTTTAAAACTCTCGATTCAATATGTGAATAAGAAAAATTACATTTTTAACCGGATGATAGAACTGGAGCAAATGGCTTTATCGGCGCAGATGAATCCGCATTTTATTTTCAATTCATTGAATTCAATTCATAGTTTCCTGCTGTATGAAGAAAATGAGAACGCAGAAAGATACCTCATCCGGTTTTCTAAATTAATCCGGCAGACGCTTTCCAATTCGAGGATGTCTTATATCACGGTGGAAGAGGAATACGAAATGTTGAAGAACTACATTCTCCTGGAACAGATGCGTTTCAAAAGCACATTTACTTTTGAAATTGATTGTGATTTAAAGCGCTTACCTTTTCATCCGTTTATTCCTCCGATGCTGATTCAGCCTTATGTGGAAAATGCAATTATTCATGGATTGATCAAGCGGGAGGAAGGCGCAAAGTTGTTCCTGAAGTTTTATATGGAAGATCAATTATTGCATGTTTTGATCGAAGATAACGGGATCGGGTATTCAGAATCAATGAAGCGTCAGCGGGATACCGGACATAAATCCTATGGAACACAAATCACGGAAGAACGTTTGAAATCCTTAAAAGGAAAAAATAAGGAAGGTTATAGTGTTGCAATCAGCAACGTGGATGATTCAAACCCTGAATTTCCGGGAACCCGTGTAATTCTGACAATTCCAATTCCGAATTAATTGAGAATTGATCGGACAAAATCGAAAAGGCTTTTTTTGACTTTTCAATTTACCCGTGCATCGTTTCCGATTTTCCATTAAAGAAGCTTCGAATTCCTTAAAAGCCATTTGCCTGGAAAAGTAAAGGCGAACGATTAAAGATGTTAGCTGGTTCTGTTTTAATTGAGAACTGACCGAAATAACCGGATTCTGTTAAATTTGCCACTGAAACGTATTTCATACACTCTCAGTTTGAATAAGAACATTTTATGGACTCTCATTTTTGTCGGAATCGCTGCGACAATATCTGCACAAGTAAATCGTATTTCGTGGGAATACAACTATGATCATTTTGGTATAAAAAATGGTTTGCCAAGTTCTGAGACCTATCAGATTCATCAGGATAAATCAGGTTTGTTGTGGATTCTGACCGATCGCGGAGTAGTGAAGTACGACGGGTTTGAATTTCAAAAATATACCACTGAGAACGGATTGTGTGATAACGTCAATTTCAGAGTTGTTGAAGATGATAACGGCGGAATTTGGTTCGTCGGATTTAACGGTTTGCTAAGTGTTTTCAAAGATGGGAAAATGCAGGCTTATAAATACAATCACGTGCTCCGAAAAGCCATTGTCCTTAGTAGTAATACCAACATTTCAATTCACGTAAATAAAGACAACTCTGTTGTTTATTGTGTTTTCAGGAAGAAGATCATTTCAGTTAGTAAAGATGGAAAGGTCAAAGACCTGGCTAAAGGAGTCGTAAATATCGGGTGTTTTCTTGAATTCGGAAATGATATCCTATGCTTACAGAAACAATCACGTAGCGGAATTATAGCGAACTACTATTTCCGGAATAAGAAGCTGGTTTTTGCCGGAAATTTATTGCTTTCCGGTACAACAAGATTAAAGAAGCATAAAAACTTTTGTTTTGTGATGTCCGACTACAAATTGTATTTGAATGATGGTGAAAAGTTTAAACCGCTTGTGGTGGATCACCAAGTTATTTCATTGGATTCGGACAAGCAGTTTTTATATGTGGGGATGTATAAAAACGGGATGAATAAATACCGGTTCGATCCGAAAACAAAAGAACTTGCTTTGGTCCGGCATTATTTACCGGGTTGTTCTGTCAGTTCAACCTATAAGGATTCAAATGGTACTTTATGGATAACCACGCTGGAAAAAGGTCTTTTTGCCATTTATGATGAAGCATTCAAGCAATTGGCCATTAATGGAAAAAACTTATCGGAAGAAGTCCGGTTTATTAATGGAAACAAACAAAAGGTAGTCGTAACGCATTATGTGGGTAAATGGCAGCAGTTGTATCCGCCGTTTTTGTGTAAAGACGCCGGGAAGATTGTTTATAGGTATAATTTGCTGCCGGTAGGTGATGGATTTTTATTTCGGAAAGACATTGTTGATTGGAGTGATTGGAAAGATGTAAATGCAACCAGCATTGTAAACCCGATTTACGCCAATGATTCGTGCGTTTTTGGAATTTTAAATAATACGACTAAGGATCGGATTGTAAAAATGACAAAATCGTCCCTGTTTGTTTATAAAATCAAACATCTTCAAACTTCAAAGTTGATTGGTTCCTATCTTTCATTCCATTTCGATTCAAGCAAAAAAGTGTTTGTTTTGTTTCATGAGGGAGTTTTTGTGTTTGATGTCGAAGGTCCAAACATTGCGAATAATTACAGAACTGTTTTAAGGAAAAGAATCAATGAGATAAAGTATAACAAAGCTTGGGGATTGATCGCGTATTCGGGGTTCGAAGGACTCTTTCAAATTAATATGAAAGAAGAGAAGTATGCGAAATTTGCCCCCGGAATAAATATTGGCACACAAATTTCAAGTGTTTTTTTTGATGAAAAGAACCAGCTCTGGATTGCGAGTGAAAAAGGGATATTTGTGCTGGTAAAGAAAGAGGGGAAAATTACCGTGAAATCTTTCCTGAACAAGAAATTGTTGTCTAGCTCCGAGATAATGAGTTTGTATGCTTATAAGGATGTACTTTATCTGGCAACCAAATTCGGGGTTCAGAAGATAAACTTCCGGGAGATTAAAAAAGAAAAATTTGATTGTCCGCTTTCCGTTTTTTCGATCAGGGCATTTGCTAAGAACGAAGAGATACCGGGAGATAAAGTATTCTCAGCAAATACTGATCTGATTAAAATTCGCCTTTCAAACAAATACCTGAGCAAGTACCGGGTTTACAGGTATCGTTTTGGAAAGGATCAAACCTGGATCAAGTCGGATAAAGGAGAAATCATTCTGAATAATCCGACAGATAGAAAGTACGACCTGGAGATTTCGTATTTGGATAACTTTGATTCCTGGACAAAGCCGGTTCATATAGCTGGTTTTGAAGTGGTCAGGAACGTGTTTCTACGTTGGTACTTTATGGTGGTTTATGCTTTGATCGTTATCATTTTATTTTACATCATTTTGAAACTTTCCATTCGATACGTCAATAAAAAGAACTACATCCTGAACCGGATGATTGAATTGGAGCAGATGGCCTTATCGGCACAAATGAATCCGCATTTTATTTTCAATTCATTGAATTCGATTCACAGTTTTTTATTGTTTGAAGAAAATGAAAATGCAGAAAAATACCTGATCCGGTTTTCTAAATTAATCCGGCAGACTTTGGGTAACTCAAGAAAGCAATACATTACCCTGGAAGAAGAGTGTGAAATGTTGAAGAACTACATTCTCCTGGAACAGATGCGTTTCAAAAGCACATTTACTTTTGAAATTGATTGTGATTTAAAGCGCTTACCTTTTCATCCGTTTATTCCTCCGATGCTGATTCAGCCTTATGTGGAAAATGCAATTATTCATGGATTGATCAAGCGGGAGGAAGGCGCAAAGTTGTTCCTGAAGTTTTATATGGAAGATCAATTATTGCATGTTTTGATCGAAGATAACGGGATCGGGTATTCAGAATCAATGAAGCGTCAGCGGGATACCGGACATAAATCCTATGGAACACAAATCACGGAAGAACGTTTGAAATCCTTAAAAGGAAAAAATAAGGAAGGTTATAGTGTTGCAATCAGCAACGTGGATGATTCAAACCCTGAATTTCCGGGAACCCGTGTAATTCTGACAATTCCAATTCCAAATTAATTGATAAGTGATCGGACAAAATCGAAGAGGCTTTTTTTGACTTTTCAATTTACCCGTGCATCGTTTCCGATTTTCCGTATTTATCCATTAAAGAAGCTTCGAATTCCAAAAACTTTTTCCAGCGTGCATCTACATCAATTCCGTCTCCGTATTTGCGTGCGAAATTCAGGAAAACAATGTAATGACGTGCTTCGCTTTCCATCAGACTGCGGTAAAAAACACGCAGATCCTCGTCGTTGATTTCTTCTGAAAGGATTTTGAAACGTTCACAGCTTCTTGCTTCGATCATGGCCGCAAACAGCAATTGGTTTACCATGTGCGATTTTTTCGGGTTTCCGGAGTGAGTGACTTTGAGAAAATCCAACAGATCGTGAACATATGGATCCTTGCGTTCGAATCCGAGTTGGTATCCGCGTTCCAGAATTTTGTCGTGAACCATTCCAAAATGCTCCATTTCTTCCTGACAAATTTCAATCATGGCTTTAACCATATCGGGGTATTGCGGATACTGAACAATGATAGAAATGGCATTACTTGCTGCTTTTTGTTCGCAGAAAGCATGATCCGTCAATATTTCCTCGATGTTTTTCTCTACAATATTTACCCAACGCGGGTCAGTCGGCAGTTTTAAACCTAACATAATTGAAATTTTACGGCAAATTTCGTTATTTCTTGAATTCAAATCCTAGTTTTGTTAGAATAATGAAGTAATTATTGTTCCCGCGGATTGCACAGATGCCGCAGATTCATACTTAATCTGCATTCTCTTCGGAAATAATTTTTACTCTGACTAATTTAAATAAGTTGAATATGAGGGGCTTTTTAGTAGTGTTGCTTTGTTTCGGATTATCATCCAATCAGGCTTTTTCCCAAAAGAATACTCCAAAAGTGGTGGTCGGAATTGTGGTTGACCAAATGTGCTACGATTATTTGTATCGTTTCTATCCTCAATTCGGAAAAGACGGTTTCAAACGCCTGATGGACAAAGGAACTCATTTCAGAAATGTGACTTACAATTATGTTCCTACTTATACCGGCCCGGGACACGCTTCGATTTATACGGGAAGCACTCCGAGTAACCACGGGATTGTAGCAAATGAATGGCATTACCGTCCTTTTGGAAGAGAAGTGAATTGTGTGGAAGACACTACGGTTTCTACGGTTGGTTCGACAAGTAAGTACGGAAAATGTTCGCCTTATTTTCTGCGTTCGAATACGATCACGGATCAATTGAAACTCACTTATCCGACTTCAAAAGTAATCGGTGTTTCGATCAAAGACCGCAGTGCTATTTTGCCTGCAGGACATTTGTCGGACGGTTCTTATTGGTATGATTATGCTACGGGAAATTTCATCACCTCGACTTTCTATAAAAATGAATTGCCTGCATGGGTGAATCGTTTCAATGACCGGAAACTGGTTTCGAATTATGTCAATCAGCCATGGAATTTGTTGAAGGACTCAGCATCTTATACGTATATCAAACAGGACAATTCTCCGTATGAAGGATTGGTAGGAGGAAAGACGAGTCCTGTTTTTCCATATGATTTCAGTAAATTATCTCCTGCAGATCAATTGAATGTATTTACGATTCTGCCGGCTGCAAATACGTTTCTGACGGATTTTGCCATTCAGGCGCTGACCGATGAAAAACTGGGAACGCATGCCACAACCGATTTCCTGACAATCAGTTATTCTACACCGGACATTGCGGGCCATACCTTCGGACCGTATTCATTGGAAATGGAAGACATGTACTTCCGATTGGATCAGGAACTTGCCCGCTTGTTTCAGACTTTGGATAAACAAATCGGAAAAGGACAGTATGTGGTTTTCCTGACAGCAGATCACGCAGTGGTTCCGGTTCCTCAGTTTTTAGCAGATCACAAATTGCCGGGAGGATATCTGTTTCTGAAAGACAAAACGGACAAGTTAAGAGCAAAATGCATTTCGAAATTCGGGAAAGATTACCTGAATACGATTGAAAACGACAACGTGTATTTGATTGATGAGGTTTTGGGTACTGAAACAGAAACTCAGGTCATTGCTTTTTTCAAGCAGGAGATTTCCCAATGGACAGAAGTGAAAGGTGTTTACACAAAAGAAGAACTTCAATCCAAAACCGCTGAAAACTGGCAGCAAATGGTTGCTTCAGGTTATGATAAGGAACGCAGCGGGGAATTGATTTTTATTCTTCAACCGGGATTTTTACCGAAAACGGCCGACACACCCAATTCTCATAAAGGCACAAGTCACGGTTCAGCATTCAACTATGACACGCATGTTCCGGTATTGTTCTACGGAAAGGAAATTCTTCCGCAGGATGTATTTACGCCTTATGAAATAGTGGATATAACAGCAACTCTGGTTCATGTATTGGATGTTCAGCGTCCGAATACTGCTGTTGGAAAGCCGATGTTGGAGTTGTTCCGCAAAAAGTAGGCTTTAACCTCGATTGTAAGCTTGTTTTCGACTTGACTCAGTTAACTGAAATACAGTGTTCTTTAAGCAGACCGAACGAAGCGAAGTCAAATTTTTTAGTTTTTTTAATGAAAAAAATCATCGAACGCTTGCAAGAATTGAAATAATCACTAATTTTGTGCACCCAAAAGGGAAGGATTGAACGAAATCCTGATAAATTGAAATAGAATTATAAAAACACTGAGGTGTTTCTTTTATAATATGCGGATGTGGTGAAATTGGTAGACACGCTAGACTTAGGATCTAGTGCCGAGAGGTGTGCGGGTTCGAGTCCCTCCATCCGCACTTCAGATGGTCTCGTTGTTAATCAATGAAGACCATTTTTTGTTTATACAAGTTAAGAATTAAAAGAAAACGGAATGAACGTAACACGTCAAGAAGTTAATGCAGAAACGGCGCTTTTAACAGTGCAGGTTTCACCGGCAGATTACCAGGGAAAAGTGACTGCTTCTTTAGATAAATACCGTAAGCAAGCGAAAATTCCGGGATTCCGTCCGGGGAAAGTTCCTATGGCTATGGTGCAAAAGCAATACGGAAAAGCAGTATTGGCTGAAGAAATGAATAAATTGGTTTCTGATGCTTTGTATGCTTATGTTCAGGAAAATAAATTAGAAATTCTTGGAAATCCGATCCCGAAAGATGGAACGGATGTAAAAGGAGATTTCGACAATCCGGGAGATTTTGAATTCATTTATGAAATCGGATATTCTCCTGCTATTGATTTGAAATTGACTTCCAAAAACAAATACGATTACGTTCAGGTAAAAATCGATGATAAATTAGTTGATCAGCAAATCGACGATTTACGTCGCCGTTACGGAAAAATGTCTTCTGCTGAAGAAGTGAACGATACGGATATGCTTTTGGCTCAATTCGTTGAGTTGAACGAAGACGGATCAATCAAAGAAGGTGGAATTATGCATTCTTCAACGACTTCTATGGAATTTGTTGAAGATAAGAAAGTGAAAAAATCATTGGTTGGTAAGAAAGTAGGAGACAAAGTAACTGTTTCTGCTACTGCAATTACCCGCGGAGACAGCGATAAAGCTGCAATGCTTGGAGTTAAGCCGGAAGAATTGGCAAATCATTCAGATTCTTACCAAATGACGATCAATGACATCAAACGTATGGAATTGGCGGAATTGAACCAGGATTTGTTCGACAAGTTATTCGGTGAAGGTGCAGTTTCTTCTGAAAAAGAATTGCGTGAGCGTATTGCAAACGATTTGACTCAGATGTTCTCAAATGATTCTGACCGTTTGTTGACTCGTGAAGTTTACCGTGATTTGGTTGAAAACACACCGGTTAATCTTCCGAACGATTTCTTGAAGCGTTGGATTCAATTGTCGAACGAGAAACCGATCACCATTGAGCAAATCGAAGCTGATTACGACAATTATGCAAAAGATTTGAAATGGCAGTTGATTCAAGGTCATATCTTCAAGGCAAACGACATTAAATTGGACAATGCTGAGGTAATTGAGTTTACGAAAGGATTGATCGTTAATCAATATGCTCAATACGGAATTCCTGCTCCGGAGGATAGCGAATTGACAAAACAAGCTGCCGGAGCTTTGCAAAACCGCGAAGAAGCAAATCGTATTTACGATATGTTGGCAGAAGCAAAATTGACTGAATACTTTAAGAATACAGTGAAATTGAACTCGAAAGAAGTTTCTTACGATGAGTTCGTTGAAATGGCTTCGAAATAAGAAAATACGTTACTAGTTAATAAAAAAGTCGGGGCGAAAAATTTTTCGCCCCGACTTTTTTTTGCCTGATTTGGCAATTCGTAATATTACGAATCGGCAAATTGTCATTTAGGCAAAATGACGAAGTTGATAACTAGCGGAATTCATTAACTTCGTTCCTTCGAATTTTACATTCATGAACAACACTTTAGCTCCCTGGCTCATCGCCACTGTCCTTATCGGATATTTCGGTTTATTGATTTTAATCGCATACATCACTTCCAGAAAGGCTGATACTGATTCCTTTTTCATGGGAAACAGACAAAGTCCGTGGTACCTGGTTGCATTCGGAATGATCGGAACGTCACTTTCCGGGGTTACATTTATTTCAGTTCCGGGAAAAGTGTTTTCGGAAGGAATGGCTTATTTTCAGATTGTTTTGGGGTATGTTTTGGGATATGTCGTCATCGCCCAGATCTTAATGCCGCTGTATTATCGCTTGAATGTGACTTCGATTTACGAATTTCTGAACAAGCGTTTTGGAATCGTCAGTTATAAAACCGGAGCCGCATTTTTCATTCTTTCCAGAACATTGGGGTCGGCAACCAGACTTTACTTAGCAACGGAAGTGCTTCAAATGTTTCTGTTCGAAGATTTGGGAGTTCCGTATTGGGTAACAACAGTAACGACCATTGTACTGATTTGGGTCTATACGTTTAAGGGTGGAGTGCGAACGATTGTCTACACAGATGCTTTTCAGACCATCTTCCTGGTTTCGTCCGTAATCATTTGTACCATTATTATTGCTCAAACTCTGGGAGTCGATTTTTCCGGATTGTATGAGAAAATCACCTCATCTTCTACGAAAAACGGCTATTCCATGTCGCGCATTTTCTTTTTCGACGACCCGAATTCGCCACTTTATTTCTACAAACAGTTTTTCGGAGGAATGTTCCTGGCAATTGCCATGACAGGTTTGGATCAGGATCTGATGCAGAAGAATTTGACCTGTAAATCAATCGGAGATGCGAAAAAGAACATGTATTCCTTCACAACGATTCTGGTGATTACGAACTTTTTATTCTTACTGCTTGGTGGTGCGTTGTATGTCTATATTCAGTCAACCGGACTGGAAGTTCCCGCAAATACCGATCACACTTTCCCGACTTTGGCTTTGAACAACTTTGGTTCCATAGCCGGAATCTTCTTCCTGCTCGGAATTACGGCTTCGTCTTACGCGTCGGCTGATAGTGCCTTGACGGCGCTCACAACCGGATTTTGTATTGACTTCCTGAATTTCAACCGACGGGAAGAACAGCAGAAAAAACGCTACAAACTAATCGTGCATATCGGATTTTCGCTTTTGTTTCTACTAATTATTCTCTTCACGAATTGGTATGTGGATTCAACTCCCGGAACGGATTTGATCGGCCTGATTCTGAAATTGGCCGGATATACTTACGGACCTTTGCTCGGTTTGTTTACACTGGGAATTTTCACCAAACGCATTTTGAAAGAGAATCTGGTTCCTGTTGTTTGTGTACTGATTCCGGCAATCTGTTTCTTCATCAGCAAGTATTCACAAGCAATGACGGGTGGAATTTTACAGGAAAACGGAACGTATCTGGGAGGTTATATCTTCGGGAATGAATTGTTGATTTTGAACGGATTATTAACGTTTATCGGACTCTGGCTGATTTCTAAACCGGGAAAAACAGTAGCTGCAGCATAATATCTGAGCGGGTACAGCGTTCCTGAGTCTATGAGTATGAAACCAAAAGCATTTTTGTTTGACCTGAATGGCACAATGATCGACGATATGGGGTTCCATCAGGAAGTATGGAACCGGATTTTGAATGACGATCTGAAAGCAGGTTTAACCCATGAGGAAGTAAAACAACAACTATTTGGTAAGAATAATGAGTTGCTTGAACGTGTTTTCGGGCACGGAGCTTTTGACGAAGAACAGGTAAAGGAAATCTCCAAAAAGAAAGAAGAACTGTACCAGGAATTGTATCGCCCGCATCTTGAATTGATTTCCGGATTGGAGAATTTGCTCGAAAAAGCATACCGGGAAGGAATTTTCATGGCGATTGGTTCTGCGGCATTGCCTTTCAATATTGGGTTTGTGATAGATAATTTATTGATCCGCCATTATTTCAGAACCATTGTGAGTGCTGATGATGTGACGGAAAGCAAACCAAATCCGGAAGTGTTTTTAAAAGCTGCTATGCAATTAGGAGTTTCTCCCGAAGATTGTATCGTGTTTGAAGATGTTCCGAAAGGAGCCGAAGCCGCTTTAAATGCCGGAATGAAAGTCATTATTGTGACAACGACACATACTCCTGAAGAATTTGAGAAGTACCCGAATGTGTTGTTCTTCATCTCCGATTACAATGATCCCAGACTAAACGATTTGTTTTTAAGTTAAAATGGAGAAATGTAACTTTCGACTCTACCCGCAATCAGTAATTACTTTTCAATTTTACATTTTCACTTTTAAGTTCGCATCGCGAATTTCCGTATCTTCACTTAACAAATAGGATTACGATGAACATCATTCTTCATGATAACGAATTACACCTGCGTTTTGCGCCATTGACACTCACAAGACCGCTTGGAGACTTGCGGGTAGGAATCTTGACGAATAAAGAACGGTGGGAAAAGTGGATTCCTGAAGCGACGGTGTCATTTCAAACTGAAAAGTATATCTCGAAGAAGTTTCCGAGAATTTCCGGAGATTCCGAAATTGAAGTCAATGCGGCAATTATTCCGAATGAAGCCATTGCAGCTGCGATCTTGCATTTGGAAGATAATCAGGTTTTAGTATCTGAAAATACCTGGATTGCCAGAAGAGGAAATGCTTCTGAGCGGATTAAATGGTCGGAGCAGCATCCTTTGGAGCTGACGCAGCGTTGGGATCTCTTTCAAATGAACGATGAGGTATTGGTAGCAGACTACTTTTTACTGACGGGAGGAAGAGAATCGCAGCACATTTCCGCTTCAAATACCATTATCGGTGATCCGTCATTGATCTTTATCGAAGCAGGAGCTTCCGTTGAAGGCTCGTTTCTGAATACGACTTCCGGCCCGATCTACATTGATAAAGAAGCCGAAATCATGGAAGGATCGATGATTCGCGGACCATTTTCCTTAGGAGAACACGCTGTTGTGAAAATGGGTGCAAAGATCTACGGAGCAACAACCATTGGTCCGTATTGCAAAGTAGGTGGTGAGATTTCCAATTGTGTATTTCAGGCCTATTCCAATAAAGGCCACGATGGTTTCCTTGGGAATTCGGTAGTAGGTGAGTGGTGTAATTTCGGCGCGGATTCCAATACGTCGAATCTGAAAAATAACTATTCCATGATTCGTTCATGGTCCTACGAAGAAGGAAGAGAAGTAGAAACAGGATTGCAGTTTATGGGCGTTTGTATGGGAGATCACAGCAAATGTGCCATCAATACCATGTTCAACACAGCTACGGTTGTGGGTGTTTCCTGCAACGTATTTGGCGGAGAATTCCCTAAGAAATTCATTCCGTCCTTTTCCTGGGGAGCCGTGAACGGAACAGAATTGTTCGAACTCAAAAAAGCCAAAGAAGCTGCCAATGCCATGATGAGCAGACGTGGATTGGAACTTACGGAAGGCGATCAGTATATCTTTGACTATCTGTCAAAGCACGGAGGATAAATGATTTAGATTTTTTTAAGGAAGTTTTTAGTTAAGTATTGTAAATCGACAGGAGAATCAATTGTTGGTGCGTTTCAGGAGAGAGCACAGATAACGTTCTAACCTTTCATTAGCTTTAAACGTTCTTCGTTTCTAACGATTAGAATGTTTAATACCTAATAAATGTACACTATGAAAAATCTATTTACTTTCCTGATCTTACTGATTAGCAGTTCTACCTTTTCGCAATTCAATAGAACCTTTTTGCATGCCACAGTTAACAGTGGAATCTCCACCTTCTCAAATTACAGTTATTACGACACTGAAAACAAAGTGAACCTCACAAGTATATCTGATGTCGGGGTGAATCAGGTTCATTTGGTGAATGAACGCATTTCCGCTTCAGGAGATGTGGAAAAATTTGATTCCTACGATTACTCCGTATTCCTGACCTCATCTATTCAGCAGAGTCTGTTGATGGGCGTTGTTGAACAAGGATCAGAGCGTTATTGCCTTGTAGGAGCAGGCAGCGCTTCCTCCATGAAACTGATTTGGTTGAAGATCAACAAGAATACCGGAGCTTTGATCAGTAGTTTCACAAGTCCGCTTGATTACAAAACATCTTACTTTGAACCAAAACTGGTAGGAAATGAATTGGTCACTTATGCTGTGAAAAGCACCGGATCTTTGGTTCGTGTTGCCATGAATACGGCAACTTTCACTGCTGCTACTGAAGAATTGGTAAGTGCTTCGATTACATCCTCAACGAGTTATCAGAACATTTTATCAGGTTTTAAAAGCGGGAACCTGTTCGTGGTAAACGGATCGGAGAAAATTGTTTGGGGAGCAGGAGTAAGCTCTGCAACTATTTTTACCAGAACTGCGGCAAATACCTTTATGACTCAAAACACAGGGATTTCCACGAATCGTTCTGTGAGCTCTTTTTTGATCGACCCGACAACGATTGGAGTTAGTAACGGGATCAATATCGAACATTACAATGCAGCAGGAACGATGATCCACAGCGGTAATTTTTCCTGGCCGGCCAATTCGACAGCAAGCCAGATCGAATATAGAAATAATCGCTATCACTTGTATTTCAAATATACCGCTTCGAATGAGGGGATCTTTTTTGTAACAGATCAGGCTTTCCAGGTTCTGAATTCTGTAAAAACAAGCGTTCTGATCTATCATCTTTCGAAGACTTCCAATGGCTTGATGGTGGTTGGTTCGGATATCAATCCAAAAGGAGTTTCTTTAGATTTGAACGGAAACCAGAATGATGGAAAAGCAGCTTATTGTGAGGTTTATTCAACTTTACCCGCTTTGAAGTATGATGAATACGCAACTGAATTGAGATCAGGACAGCATTTTAAAGCAAGTATCGGATTGGGAACGAAAGTGATTACAACTCCTTATATTACTCCCGGATCGACTTACAAAGGAGTTTCAGCCTGTTATAATCTGAATGATCATTTTGTAGGGTTTACCGGTGCGGGAGATACCATTTCAAATGCAAAATCCTCCTACACAGATCAGTACGACGAACTTCCTGGTCCGTATACCGTAACTGCTATGTATGACGAGGTGTTGGAAGCAAAATACAATCGTCCGTATCACGTAAGCCTTGCAATGATTCAGGATCATATTGATTCCGTACAATTCGGTTCTTCAAATTATGTTCCTGTCTGGGCAATCAGAAACTGGCCGGCACATGGAAATACGGCTTGGGGTCAGGCTCCTGATTTGGCTCCGTTTGCAGACGTCAATTCAAACGGAATTTACGAACCGCTTTTGGGTGAATATCCGAGTATTTTAGGAAACGATTGTGTTTACAGTATCACGCATTACCGAAACAACGGAAATCTGGATAAGGCTCTTGAATTTCACAGCTATGTATACACGCAGGCTTGCGATTCAACAGAAACATTTGACAACGTTTTGATGCGTAAAATTAAAGTGTATTCCCGCGGCGCAGTTGTTGATTCCCTGTTTTTCGGAGGGCGTTTTGACGGCGATTTGGGGAATTACAATGATGATTATGTAGGAACGAATGTCGATTTGGGACTGGTGTATAACTACAACGGAGATTTGAATGATGAACCAAATGCAGGACGTTCTGGTTTCAACGATACGCTTGCTGCTCAGGGTTTAATGGTTTTGAAAGGATTCAAACAAACCGATGACGGACTTGATAACGGAATCGGAATTTTACCCGGACAATCAATGAATGGTTATGGTTTCAATGACGGAATCATAGATAACGAATACGGTGGTTTGTATGCATCTACTGCATTTAGCGGAATAAATGCTCCGGCTCCTGTATCAGACCCGACAACTGCTGTCCAGTGGTACAATATGATGAACGGATATTTCCGCTTTGGAGAAACGATGTATTATGGAGGAAGCGGATATCCGGGTAATCCTGGTGTGACAACAATCCCTGCGAAATATATGTATACAGGTGAAGATACGTCTCATTTCGGAACAGGAGGAGTGGATCCGGGATTTGACTGGTACGAATTTGAACCTACTGGGCCGGGTTCCTCATCAAATCCAAGTGGAGATCGCCGTGGCGGATATTCTTTTGGTAAAACAGCTTTAGGCAGCGGTGACTCTTTTGAGTTGGATTACGCATTTTTATTCAAAAGACAAGCAACCCAAACAACTGATCTGATGTCACCGGTAAATGACTTGTTTGTAAAAGCAAGTGGAATCCGAAGCGCATTTTTAAGCAATCAGGGACCTTGCGGAATTAATTTCAATCCGGTTCCGGTTGACCTTGGAGTTGATGACGTGGAGAAGAAATCTTTGACATTCGGAGTTTACCCGAACCCGACAAACGGAATCGTACAGATTACAAATGTTTCAAATTCCGGAGGAACGATTCAGGTGTTCGACATCAACGGGAAATTGCTGAAAACAGTTATGGATTACCAATCGTTGCAACCGCTTGATCTGAGTGAACTTGCTGGTCAGTTCTTCATCCTGAAAATCAGCGATGATCAAAAAACCGAACAAAAAAGAGTCTTGATGCTGTCATCAAACTAATTGATCGGAGTTACGGTTATAAACATGAAAAGCGCAGGACTAAAGTTCTGCGCTTTTTGTTGTTGTAGGTTATCGGATTTAATTTCCTCCGTGCTGCGAGCAAAGTCCGTTCTGACTTTTAGTCATGCGTTTGCAGCGAGTGCTTGATTGAGTAGTTGCAGAACATTGCACCGATGCCGTTTCTTTTGGTTCGGTGCTTGTCTCAGTCGTTTTCCCCCACGACCAGCAATCAATACACAACGTTTTTTCAATGATTTTTTCTTCATTGTCGGGAAGCAGAGGAAAAAAATCTATTCCGGTGAACGTTTCAACACTGTCGATTGATACGGCAAAAGTTTTAAGGTCTTTTTGGGATGCGGCATTCGGCATAATGAATCCGATTCCTTTAACATCAGGTTCGGAATAATCCAAAACGACCTTGTAATAATATTCCGGTACGGAAACTTCATTCGGACCGATTGTTTTCAAGCCTTCAGTCAATACCGGGCCGGTTACGATGTAAAGATCCTTGTTTTCAATAGCCCAGTTTCGAACCAATTCTTCCGCTTTTTTCCAGATTCCACGGTTAAAACTCGGTTCCTGCGGGCTCATATTGCTGTAATAAAAGCTTTCGGCTACTGTAGTTTCAGACCAACCCATGTCTGCAGCAGGGGCCAAATGTCCGCGATCGTACCCTGATTTTTCGTAATCTTTATCGGTTGCAGAACCACTTGTTACCAGCGGATCAACCAGAAACTTATCTGTTCTTTCGTATACATTATTGGTTCTTTCTTCCGTGAGTTCATAAGCAATCCAGTTTGCCTGCTCATGTGCTTCATTGTATACGAGAGAATAAGCCGTGTGCTTGATGACCACATCGTTCGGTGCTGCTTTAGGAATTTCCAGACCGGAAATACTTGTCGAAACCGTTCGTTGAATGTTGACGCTGTCTGAATGTATTGACTGCGCATTCACATGAGCCAATACGATCTTTCCGTCATTATTTCTGTTTTGCTGCGTAAAAGCCTGAGAAAATTGGAAGAAAAGAGCTGCCAGGATAATTACGGATGTTCTCATAGGCTTTCATTTGAATATAATGCAAACCTACCAATCTAAAACGTCTTAATCAACCGTATTTCCCACAATTATGACTATTCGGGAAACCGTAATTCAGACTTCCAGTTCATACATTTTCTTCGAAACACGGACTCTTAATTCTTTCGCCACCTGATTGATCAGCGAATAAGGTCCGCGGGTAACTTGTTTCACCTTGGGTTTGTTGCAGCCATCTGTTTTCGACCCGACTCTTTCCCACGAGTTGCCTTCTTCTGTCCATGAACCCATTAAGACACCGTTTTTGTATAAAGCAGCACTTATCTGAAAGCGCAGAGAGGAAACATACACGTAATTGACCGGTGAATTGAACAAACAGCTGTCGATGTAACTTCTGCGCTCAATGGATTCACTCATGTGAATGGACGTGATTCTCAGAACATATGCCGCCGTATCGGATTGGAGAATGACATTGTTTTTATTCAGAAAAGAGATCAAACGGTTATTGAAATTTGCTGCAATTTCAGCGTTCGAATAATCGTGGGCATAACTAGGGTAAACAATTGGTTCATAAGGATCGTACGGATCAAAAGGAGGAAAGTAATCTTCCGGGTAAACAGAAGCTTCAGCCGGAGTGATCAATTGAACCGGCACATCATGAGGAAGTGTTTTTCCCTTTTTGCAGGAAATAAGAAAGACCAACAAAGCTAGAAAGTAGAAAACAGGCTTCATGTAAGTAGTTTATCCTGAACGGAAAACAAATTACGTGCCACTTGTTAAAACTTTGTTAATAGGACTTTGGTGTGAAAGCGGATTAAACCTTCCTCCTTTGGAGGGGCGAAGCTTATCGTTAGAGATAAAGCTTACTTAGAAAGTTTAATATCTAAATGACCGAAATCTCTTTTTTGTAAAGCGGATTAAAACTTCCCCCTTTGGAGGGGGAATGAGGGGGAGGATGTAAAATATCTTCATGTCTGTCTCGATAATCCCACCGTGTCGAGATGTTCCGATACTTCCCGATACGATACAAATTAGCATCTGGATTACACATATGTATAGTTGGGACAATTTGCTTTTTCTTCCCTCTTTATCCCCTCTAGCGGGGGAATTGGATTTTCTCTTTAAATAACTACCCGAATTGACAAGTACGGAATGTATTGAGAAAGACTACGCGCGAACCGGAACAGGCTTCCCTAATTGATACAAAAAGGTGAAATGCGAATTCACGGCAGACATCAAGGTTCTGTTTTCCAAATAAGGAACACCGAATTCTTCTGCGGTTTCTTTTACTATTTCTGCAATTTCAGGATAATGAACGTGCGATATATACGGGAACAAATGGTGTTCTACCTGAAAATTCAATCCGCCAACATACCAGGAAATCCATTTACTCTTGCGGGAAAAATTAGAAGTTGTTTGAAGCTGATGAATGGCCCAGTCATTTTCAATAATTCCTTCGTTGTTCGGAAGCGGATGACTGGTTCCTTCTACCGTATGAGCCAATTGAAAAATAAGCGCCAGAATGAAACCTGCAATCGCGTGCATTAATAAGAATCCTAAAATCGTTGCTCCGACAGGCAAACCAATGATTGCAATGGGTAAATAAAGCGCCGTGAAGAAATAGATCACTTTCATCGAAACAATTTGAAGGATCTTGCGCAGGTGACTTTTCTTTTCCTCGCAAAAAATCTGGTGTCGGCGGTATTGAATAAACTGAACGAAATCTTTCAGTGTCACCCAATACAACGTCAGGATCGAATAGAAGAAAACCACATAAATAAACTGAAAGCGATGGTAAGACTTGCGCTCGGAGTGTGGACAAAAACGCATCAATAATTTATCGTCAATGTCTTCGTCCATGTTTGCCACGTTGGTGTAAGTATGATGCAATACATTGTGCTGCATTTTCCAGTTGCAAACAGAACCGCCCAGCAAATTGAGCGTGTGTCCCATGAAATAATTCAGTGCTTTGTTCTTTGAAAAAGCCCCGTGGTTAGCATCGTGCATCACACTCATGCCAATTCCTGCCAATGCAAAACCCATCAATGCCCAAAGCAGCAATTGTGCAAAAACCGGAAGCGGGATGGTGAGAAGAAGAATAAAAGGAATGACGTAAATGGCCAAAAGAGCGATCGCTTTGATGTACAGCTTGGTGTTTCCTTGTTTTTTTATTTTGTTTCCGCTGAAGTATCCATCTACGCGTTTCTTTAGTGTTGGAAAGAAGTGTTCAAGGTCTTTCTTCTTCCATTTCACTGAACCTATTTCGCTCATTCAATTAAGTTAGGTGCGCAAGATAGGTATAATATGTTGCATTAGGTGCTGTTTGGAAAGTCGGTTTCCCTTATATTCAGTCGGATTCCGTATTTCGGTCACTGATATTCCGTTAAACGTAGCGCAATCAGTCAATTAACAATTCAGGGGTTAATCGTTAATTATTGAAACAGTCCTGTCAATTCGTCATGAATTTCATCTTGGCACAAGGCTTGACAAACCACAGTGTCGGGATTTTTTTGACGACTTATCTGTTGAAGAGATAAGATCAATGACATTTTGGCGTTAAAATACACATACATGAAAGATTCATTCGATAATACAATTATAGTTGCTTCAGGAGAAGAAGATGCAGAGTTCTTGCCTCTAATGTCTCAGGATGACGAAGACAACATGAATAAGGAAGTTTTTCCGGAAGACTTACCCATTTTACCACTTCGGAACAATGTGCTTTTCCCCGGAGTAATGATTCCCATTACAATCGGCCGCGATAAATCATTGAAGTTATTGCAGGATGCAAACAGCGGGAAAAAGATCATCGGAGTTGTGGCTCAGATCGATCAGGAAGAAGAAAGCCCGGAATTTAATGACTTACACCAGATCGGAACAGTTGCTCAAATCGTTCGTTTGCTGAAAATGCCGGATGGTTCGTCAACGGTGATTATTCAAGGAAAAAGACGTTTTGAAATAGTGGAACCGTATCAAACGGAACCATATATGCGTGCGAAAGTGAAGTTTTTGACGGAAATTCTGCCGGAAAAGGACGATCAGGAAATGGAATTGTTGTTCCGGAACGTGAAAGAACTGGCACTTCAAATCATCAAAGACAGCCCCAATATTCCTTCCGAAGCGGCTTTCGCAATCGGAAATATTGAATCGCCGACCTTTATGGTGAACTTTATTTCTTCCAATATGAATGCGGATGTGAAAAAGAAGCAGGAATTATTGGCAGAACTCGATTTCAGAAAGAGAGCACGTTTGGTGGTCGAACATTTGACTTTGGAGTCTCAGTTGCTGGAGATGCGTAACGAAATTCAGACAAAAGTTCGTTTGGATATGGATCGCCAGCAAAGAGAATATTTCCTGCATCAGCAGATTCGCACCATTCAGGATGAGTTGGGAGATAACCCGCAGGAACAGGATGTCAAAGACATGGAAGACCGTGCTGCCAGGAAAAAGTGGAGTAAGGAAGTTTCCAAGTTGTTCTACAAGGAATTGTCCAAATTGCAGCGCATGAATCCGCAGGGAGCCGAATATACGGTTCAGTTGAATTATCTGGATACTTTGCTGGATTTACCGTGGAACGAGTTTTCGACTGATAACCTGGATTTAAAGCATGCAGCCAAAATTCTGGAACGCGATCATTTCGGTTTGGAAAAAGTGAAAGAACGCATCCTGGAATATTTAGCTGTTCTGAAACTCAAAGGAGATATGAAATCGCCGATCTTGTGTTTTTACGGACCTCCGGGAGTTGGAAAAACTTCTTTAGGAAAGTCTGTTGCAGAAGCATTGGGTCGAAAATATGTTCGAATGTCTTTGGGTGGAGTTCACGATGAAGCAGAAATTCGCGGACACCGCAAAACGTATATCGGTGCAATGCCGGGAAGAGTCATTCAGCATTTGAAAAAAGCTGGTTCTGCAAATCCGGTATTTGTTTTGGATGAGATCGATAAGTTGGGAAGAAGCAACCACGGAGATCCTTCATCTGCTTTATTGGAAGTTCTGGATCCGGAGCAAAACAGCGCATTTTACGATAATTACGTAGAAACAGAATTTGACCTTTCGAAAGTGATGTTCATTGCAACGGCAAACAGTTTGGCAACCGTTCAGGGGCCTTTGTTGGACCGAATGGAAATCATTGAAGTAAACGGATATACCATCGAAGAAAAAATCGAAATCGCTAAAAAACACTTGCTGCCAAAACAATTGGAAGCACATGGAATTTCGAAAAAGAATCTGGTAATTGATCGTAAGGCTCTGGAAATGATCGTAGAGAATTACACCAATGAATCCGGAGTGCGCGGTTTGGACAAAAAGCTGGCAAAATTGGCGCGTCACCGTGCAAAACAAGTGGCTTTGGAAGAATCATTCTCTGAGAAAATCACCATTGATGATTTGACGGATATTCTTGGTGCAGGACGCGAAAAAACGAAATACGATAACAACGATGTTCCCGGAGTAGTAACAGGTTTGGCCTGGACAAGCGTCGGAGGAGACATTTTGTTTATTGAATCCTCTCTCACGAAAGGAAAAGGAAAATTGACTTTGACCGGAAACCTGGGAGATGTCATGAAAGAATCCGCTGTAATTGCCCTGGAGTTTTTGAAAGCTCACAGCGATTGGCTGGATTTGGAACAAGATATTTTCGACGAGAAGAATGTACACATTCACGTTCCGGAAGGAGCAACTCCGAAAGACGGACCAAGTGCCGGAATCACGATGTTGACTTCTCTGGCAAGTTCATTTTCGGGAAGAAAAGTGAAAAAGAATCTGGCTATGACCGGAGAGATCACCCTGCGCGGAGAAGTACTTCCGGTTGGAGGAATCAAAGAAAAAATTCTTGCAGCTAAAAGAGCGAACATTAAAGAGATCATTCTTTGTGAAAGAAACAGAAAGGATGTGGAAGAAATCACCGCCGATTATGTGAAAGGATTGAAGTTTCATTACGTCAAGAAAATGAAAGAAGTCCTGGATTTAGCACTTGAAAAGAAAAATAAATAGAACATGCCTCCGAAAGGGGGCATTTTTGTTATCTTCGAAATCCTAATTCTGATGAGTGGTATTTAGCAGTGCAATATTCTTATTTTACTTTTTACCTTTTTTCCTGCTTGTTTATCACGTAGTGCCAAAAGGAATGAAGAATTGGGTGATCTTCATTTTCAGTATTCTTTTCTACACCTGGGGAGCGCCGGTTTTTGTTTTTATGCTGCTTGGAACCTCGCTTCTGGACTTTCTTTTGGTTCGGACAATTTATCGTTCAGAAACCGTCAGGAAGAAACGGATCCTTCTAATTCTCTCGTTGACGGTCAATTTAGGTCTCTTAGCCTATTTTAAGTACTCGAATTTCTTCATTGAAAATACCAATGTCTTTCTGAATAGTTTAGGATTCAATCAAGTCACCTGGACGAAAGTCATTATGCCCATCGGAATTTCGTTTTTCACCTTCGAATCCATCACCTATACGATGGATGTTTACAGGGGGAAGCATGCTCCGCTGAAAAATCTGAAAGATTACTTGTTGTATTTGCTGGCTTTCCCGAAGTTGATTGCCGGTCCTATTGTGCGTTTTCAGGAAATTGCGGATGAGGTCATCGAGCGCAAGGAAAACATCGATGAAAAACTGATCGGTTTTTACCGTTTCTGTATCGGATTGGGGAAAAAGGTACTGATTGCAAATGTGATGGCTGAGCAGGTGCGCGAAATTTTCACAAGCGATTTGGCTCATATGAGCACAGCAACGGCTTGGATCGGGATTTTGGCCTATACCATGCAGATCTACTTCGATTTTTCGGGATACTCGGATATGGCCATCGGATTGGGAAAAATCATGGGTTTTCATTTTCCGGAAAACTTCAACAGTCCTTACAGTTCGAAAAGCATTACTGAATTTTGGCGGCGCTGGCACATGACTTTAGGAAATTTCATGCGCGATTATCTGTACATCCCGCTTGGAGGAAACCGCGTTTCGAGTAAATATCGATTGTATTTCAATCTGGCTCTGGTGTTTATTTTATCGGGCTTTTGGCACGGTGCTTCGTGGAACTTCATTATTTGGGGTGCTTTCCACGGAACTTTCCTGATTCTGGACCGGATTTTCCTTTTGAAAGTGCTGAACAAAGTGGGCGCTTTTGTAGCCATTCCTTTTACGTTTCTGGTTGTGATGATCGGCTGGGTAATCTTCAGCATTGAAGACCTTGGAAAAATGGGAATGTATTTAGGAAAATTGTTTGAATTTAGTCCGGGAACAAACGCAACGATCATTCCAGCTTTCTGGCCGATCTTAACCATCGCACTTTTGTTTGCATTCCTGCCTGCCTTTTCGGCTGGTCAGCGCATGCAGCAATTTGTATTCGACCGGAACAAATATGCGATAAGAGTTCACGGAGCATTCCTTTTTCTGGCCGTAGTTCTGTTTATCTTTAGTGCAAGCGCTGTTGTTTCATCCGGATTCAATCCGTTTATTTATTTCCGTTTTTAAGATGAAAGAATCGAAAAAATATAAACGTTTGAAAAAGTTCCTGTTTGGAGCTGTAATAGCTTTGATGTTTCTTCCGATGATTCAGCATAAGTTTCGTCTTTTCAAGGAAGAACCGCTTAAAGGATCTTATCAGTTGTCGGAAAAACCGGTATTAAACAGGGAAAGCTGGTTTTTAGGGAAATATCAGGAAAAACAAGAATTGTATATCACGGAACACACGGGCTTCCGTCCGGGTTGGGTGCGTTTGTATAATCAATGGAATTATACCCTTTTTGGTAAGGCAAATGCTGCAGGTGTAATTGTCGGAAAGGAAGGATATCTCTTCGAAGAGAATTACATAAAAGCGTATTACGGGACTGATTTTGTAGGAGAGAAGGAAGTTGCCGAAATGGTTCGAAAATTGAAACAAATTCAGGATACGCTGGATCAGAAGGGAATTACACTGTCTGTTATTTTGGCTCCCGGGAAAGCAAGCTATCTTCCGGAGTTCATTCCGGATAGCTATCATCAAAAGCGGAAAAGAACCAACTATGACGAGTACAAAAATCAGTTTGACAAGTATTCCGTTCGTCATATTGACATGCATCACTGGTTTGAGTCAATGAAGAAGACGACCAAATATCCCTTGTTTTCAAAAACGGGAATTCACTGGACGGCTTACGGCCAGTTCCTGGCAGTTGATTCGATGACGAATTATGTTTCGAATGCCTGCAAGTGTGAAATTCCATACCATGTGCTGGAAAAGATTGTTCCGTCCTCAAAACCAAAGTTGGATGACGATGATGTTGGCCGGGTGATGAATCTTTTGTTCGGAGTTTCTGATTTGGAGTTAGCTTATCCCGAATTTCACCCGAGTCGGAAAGCAAAGAAAACAGACCCTAAAGTATTGGTGATCGCAGACAGTTTCTATTGGGGAATGTTTAATGCAAATGTTTCTAATTTCCTGTTTAAGGAAGGTGAATTCTGGTACTACAATGAACAGATTTATCCGGCAATGTATACCAGGGAAACCCTGGTGAAGGATCAAAACCTGGATCAGAAACTGAAAGAAAACAAAGTGGTATTTATCCTGATCACGGATGCAAATCTCTATAAATTTGGTTTTGGCTTTGTGGACATGGCTGCAAAACAATACGGAATTCAATAATCTGCCAATCCATATTTTCGAAAGAATGATTTCAAAAGTTCAAATACTAAGGTCGTGTCTTCTGCGTAAATCTGTGGTATTTGCGGGAAAATTCAACAATCACTTGAAATAAAAACAAGGAGCCCGTTTTCACGAGACCCCTTGTTTGATCTAGGTAGCAGGTGGAAATTCTTAGGGTAATGTTTAGTGAATGGCTAACGTTTTTCTTCACTGACCGGAATTCCGGGTGTTGGAGGTTCATACATTTCCGGAGGAGCAATTTCTCCTTCAACAATGACATCTCCGGTAATCTGAGGAACAGGAACTTCTCCCGTCTTTAGTATTTTACATTTTGCTGCTTCTGCTTTTAAGGTCAGAACCAGTTTCTTTCCTTTTCCAAACGATTTCAACTGCTGTTTGGAAAGCGTGTCGGCAATGTGATTTTTTGCCAGATAGATCAGATCAAAGGTTTCATTCTTCAGATCTTTTTCCTGAACGGTCAGTTCGAAATTTCCTTTCTCATCCGTCAAACCTTTTAAAATGGTTTTTCCTTTTTGTTGGATTTCTATTGGAGATTTAACCAGAGGCAAACCGGTTTTTTCATCTTTAAGCTGACCGCTGATGGTCATCGGAAATTTAAGCTTGTTGAACGCTTTTTGTTTCACAACTGTTGCATCATCCGGAGCTGATTCACAAGAAGTGACTACCGGACCCAAAAAACCAAGTATACCCAGTAACGATAGCCCCACTCGATACGAAGCACCTGACAATGCAACATGTGATATTTTTGAACTGATTTGATTGTTATTGAATATGCCGCAAACCTTTCCCGGATTTGCTGCAATCGTCCGGTGAATTTCCTCATTTGTTTTCTGACGAAAATCACTGAGAACTTTTTCACAGCTCTCGCAGTAATAGCCTCCGTCACGCTGTTGCATCCGCTCGTGCGATTGCTTGCAGGGTAGTGACATGATTGGTTTGTTCATACTCGTAGTTTGATAAAGTGAAAGTAATCAGTTAATTGATTCCGTTTTGGTAAAAAGTGTGAAAGGTATGTTTTCTTTATTTGAATGTTTTGTTTTGCTTTTGAACAAATTTTAATCAACCTTTTTTGATCGAAAAACGGACATTTTTATCTTCGATTAATTCCTGTTTTGTTTCAAATTGAAGTGGTGGATTGATTGGATTTCGTGTAGGAGCACAAATAGGAGCTTTCGTCTTTCAAAGTGCTCAGATTTTGCTTGCAGGGTAAAGTCAGAATTGGTTTAGTCATGATGAGGTTTATCGATTTCCTCATTCTAAACGAAAAAAAGCAGAATCTGTTGTCTCTCTCGCGGAAGAAGTAGTAATTTTAAAGGTTCAATCAGTTGCCGGGATTTATTCAGATATGAGAAAATTTAATCAAATTTCATTAGAGCAAATCAACAAGTATTCAAGCAATACCTTGTTGGGTCATTTAGATATCAAATGTGTGGAAATCGGAGACGATTACATCATTGCAACCATGCCTGTGGATCATAGAACGCATCAGCCAATGGGTTTGCTGCATGGTGGTGCAAGCGCAGCTTTGATTGAATCAATCGGATCAATCGGTTCCACTTTGCTGATCGACCTTTCCAAAGAAGCTCCTGTCGGAATCGAAATCAATGCCAATCACCTTGGAAGTGTCAAAGAAGGAAGTGTCAGAGCGATCGGAAAGATCATTCACGCAGGTTCCAGAACGCATGTTTGGCAAGTGGATATTTTTGATGAAGCCACAGATAAAATGGTTTGTACAGGACGTTTAACCGTAATGATTGTACCGCGCGCGTGAAAGATTTACTGATTTACAGGTTGCCGGGGGAAGCATCTCCGTTAATCAAAAGAGGCCGTTTTGAACTGTTGAATCCGGATGAAAAACCTGTGGGTTTTGTAGTTTCTGATTTTCTGCACGAGCGCATTTTCCATTTTCGGGAATCCAAAGAATTGGATCCGGTGTTTGATTTTCATTACAACGAAGAAAATCCGGTAGTTATCACCAGAAGAGATTATCAGATCGAAGCACAGGCTTTTTTGAATTCCTTTCCACTTTTGGGAGTGGAAAAAGGAGTCTTTTCCAGAGTGAAGCCGTTTCCTTTTCAGGGAGAAAAAGCCTTTGATTTGTTTCATGCACTGGAAAAAGCGTATCCAAAAGCATTTTGTTATCTGATTTCTTCGAAGGAATTCGGAACCTGGATCGGAGCAACACCGGAATTGTTGATGAATCAGCAGGGAATGGTTTGTAAAACGGTTGCTTTGGCAGGAACGCATGGCGAAAATGAAGATCACGACTGGACTCCGAAAGAATTGGAAGAACATGCTTTTGTGGTCGATGCGATCAAAGAAGCTTTGGAGCGGAATGAATGTGTGGAAATCGAATCCGAAGGGCCTTATGTAACAACCGCCGGACCGGTACAGCATTTAAAAACGGATTTCAAAGCCTTGCTCACCAAACCGAATGCCTGGTCGATAGCTTTGGATTTGCATCCGACACCTGCGGTTTGCGGAACACCGAGAAGAAACGCTATCGAAGCGATTGCTACCAGAGAAATACATGATCGCTGGCTCTATACCGGCTTTATTGGTTTTTTTGAAGAAGGAAACACTCATTTGTTTGTCAATCTGCGCTGCGCTCAACTCACAAAAGACAAAGCATTTTTATATGTCGGAGGCGGTTTCACCATCGATTCGATTCCGGATTTGGAATGGGAAGAAACAGAACACAAAGCCGAAACATTGATCCGGGTGATGAAACAAGTTTAAAGTGAAAAGACAAAAGTGAAAAATACCAAGGTAATTAACTTTTGAACTTTTTAGAACTTTTCACTCTTTGAACCCTGAAACACGCTAAATTTACAGCATGATTTCGAGTGCTAAGTTGGAAGTGCAACTGCTTGTTGACGGTTGTAAAAGAGTAGGTGTAACGCATGTGGTTATTTCTCCGGGGTCGAGAAATGCTCCTTTAAGCATCGCTTTTGACGAAGATCCTCATTTTCAGGTTTTTGTTGTTCCGGATGAACGCGTAGCTGCTTTCTATGCTTTGGGAATGGCTCAAAAACTGGGAAAACCGGTTGTCATAACCTGCACATCGGGATCAGCTCCATTGAATTATTATCCTGCGGTTGCAGAAGCATTTTATCAGGGAATTCCCCTGATTGTGGTTTCTGCCGACAGACCTTCGGAATGGGTGGATCAGGGAGACGGACAAACCATTCGACAGGAACGCGTATTTGACCAGATGGTTTTAAAAAGCGCTCAGTTAAACGAAATTCATTCTGAAAATCAGCGCTGGCATTTCGAGCGAAAGCTATCTGAAGTGCTGCAAGCTTGCACTGATTCCGTAAAAGGCCCGGTTCATCTGAACATTCCTTTTTCCGAACCACTTTATGAAACGACGGAAGAAATAGAAACGATCAGCAATTGGGTTGAACTGGCGGATGTTGAAACGACTTTATCTAAAAAGAGTAGAGCCAGACTGAAAGAACTTTGGTCAGGATCAGAAAAGCGTTTGATCATTGTTGGCCAGCACCAAAAGGATGAAGAGCTGCAAACCTTACTCGAAAAATTGGCCTTGGATGGTTCTGCTGCGGTTTTGGTAGAACACACGTCAAACATGTACAGCCCGTATTTTGTTTCGAATATCGACAGAACACTCAATATTATTAAGGAATCGGAAATAAATTCGTTCTACCCGGATTGCATTGTGACAATTGGAGGCGCTATTGTTTCGAAGAAAATAAAAGTCTTTTTACGTCAGTCGAAAGCACCCGTAATCCGTTTCGGGCTGGATTTTCCGTTTATGGATACTTACCGGAATCTGTGTTTTTCGGCAACTGTTTCTGCTTCGGAAGGACTGAAAGTGTTGTCTGAAGCAGTGGAAGAAACTCCGCATAAATCCCGTTTCGGGTTCAGTTGGAAGAAAATAGATCAATACGGTTCCGACGAACAGAAAATGATCTGTTCCAAACAGCCCTGGAGCGATTTGCGCGCAATGGAATTTGTGATGGATGTCATTCCGGATCATTGCAATCTGCACATTTCAAACAGCTCTTTGATCCGCTATGCCTTGCTTTTCGACCCGATAAAAACACTGAATTATTGGTGTAATCGCGGAACGAGCGGAATTGACGGAAGCAGCTCAACAGCAGTTGGTTCTGCAATTGTTTCTCCGGATGAATCACATTTATTGGTGACCGGAGATTTATCGTTTTTCTATGATTCCAATGCGTGGTGGAGCAAGCATTTACCGGAAAATCTGAGAATCATACTAATCAATAACGGAGGAGGAGATATTTTCAATATTATTCCCGGACCAAAGTCGACCAGACAGTGGAAAAAGATCTTCGTTGCAGAGCAGGAATTGTCTGCTGCGGATATTTCAAAAGCCTACGGAATGGATTATTTTCATGCATCATCGCAGGAAAATCTGGAGTCACATCTGGAAGCTTTCTTTGGAATGAGTGCCAATGGAAAACCAAAACTGCTTGAGATCAATACGATGGATCAAAACAACAGCGAAGTGCTCGAAGCATACTTTAAATCGTTTACGAAAAGGGATTAATTGAAAAAGATCGGGTTGAATTGAATGTACTATTTGAAGTGTATGTTCCACTTTTCAATTTTACATTTTCAATTGTCAATTGGGATATAAAAAGAGAGCCCAAACTGCTAAAAACTACTACGAAAAAGACAGCTGGACTCCCTGATTGGTTTGAATGCCTCTTAATAGGGCAAGGTTCAATATCGCTAATGTAAGAAAATCAGATAATTAAAACCAAATTTAAATTCGGGAAAAACTGTTAAAAATTAAAAAAATCACAAATCCATTTTTTGTAGTTCTTTTGGAGCTAAATTTGTCAAAAAAATAGAGAAGTGGAATTTGATATATTGACTACCGGAATTGGAATTTTTTACCTAGTTGTTTTAACTTTATTGGAGATTGTCTTAGGAATTGACAACATCATTTTTATCTCCATCATTACAGATTCTTTGGTAAAACAAGATCAACGCAAGGCCCGCGTTTTAGGACTAAGTCTTGCACTGATTATCCGATTACTTCTTCTGAGTGTCGTTTCCTATATTATGACCTTGGATAAAACGGCTTTGTTTACAGTTTATGATATTAGATTCACAGCGCATTCACTGGTGCTGCTAATTGGGGGACTTTTCCTGATTTATAAATCTGTTGGTGAAATGCACGCAAGTGTAAAGGGTAGCCACGAAGAAGCAAAAAAGAAGAAGAAAGTCCGTTTAGGTGCAGTTGTTTTACAGATCGTGGCAATTGACTTTATTTTCAGCTTCGACTCAGTGATCTCTGCGATTGGTATGACCAACGATATCCGTCATGAAACACACGGAAATCCATTTGTTATCATTGTTTTGGCAGTTGTTATTTCGATGATTATCATGTTGATTTTTGCCCGACCGATTGCAGATTTTATCAATGCAAGACCAACCATTAAGATGATCGCATTAGGATTCCTGGTAACGATCGGAGTGTTGTTGATTGCGGAATCATTCGGACAGCACATCCCGAAAGGATACATTTACTTTGCGATGGTTTACGCCTTGTTTGTTGAGTTTCTCAATATCCGCATGCGTAAAAATCAAAACGAACCTGAGAAGTGATTCCGGAGGAGATTCTTTCAACTCTGCGTATTGAAGACCTTTCCGAAGCGGAAGATGCCTTGGAAATGGAATTGTTTGAGCTGAAAAAATCCATTTTGGCAAAACCGCTTTTGAGGCAGACGCTCAAATCGAAATTCCTTCGTTTGGAGAAACTGTCGATGATTGCTGAAGCATTGAATTTGCCGGCAGAAGAGCAATCTCCCTTCGAATACGAATTGCTGAAAACAGATCGGGTATTGGAACTTTGGGGAGCTTATATGAAAGCCAAAAGTGGCTGGAAGAGATTGTTTTCTCAAAGCACAGCTCCAAAATCTGCGATTATTCTTTTAGAACAGGGATTGCAAATGGAATTGGCTTTTTCAGTACAGTTCAGGGCTTTCGACTGGATTGAAGAAGACCCTGTATTCGGGGTAGAACCAGATCCGATGCTTATTCAAAACGGGTTGAAACAGGCTTCAGAACAAGGTTTGTTGACCTTTGAAGACCTGGAAAAGAATAAAAGTGAGCTTCAAAAAGAGCTGTTGCTAGCTTTAAAGCGCTTATCTTTGTTGCCGAAATATCTGCATTGAGCAGAATTGAAATGTATATTAAGCAAGATTCAAAATAGTTAAAACCATGAGTGAAGGAGCTTTTGATAAGTTGAGAGAGCAGTTATTGCAGGAAGAATGGCCGAATGTCTACTTCTTCAAATTTATTGTTCCGAACACCCCTCATTCATTGGCACAAACAACTGCTCTTTTCGATGAAACAGCACAAATTCAGTTTCATGAATCAAGTAACGGGAAGTTTGTTAGCGTCAGTGTAAAAGAAATGATGCTGGATGTAAATTCAATTATTGCCATTTACGAAAAGGCACAGGTCATCCCTGGAATTATTTCGTTGTAAACATGAAGAAAAAAACACTTTTAAGCCTGATCGGGCTAAGTCTCTTAATTACTTGTTTGGTTTTGTACCGGGTGAATTTTGTGAAAGGAATTCGTTCATGGGAAAGCAAGCTTCTTGGAACGCTCATTGCGCTGGCTGCCATTACCATGTTGTACATTGCCTACAAGTCGGTGATTAAACGCTTTTCAAAAGGAGCTTTGAAAAAAGAAGACTATGCACTGCTTTTTGATCTGGAAAAAAAGAAGCAAAGCGGTGGTCTGGAATTTTATTTTACCATCGAGCAGCCTAAGAAGGTTGTGTTTTCAATTTTGAATGCAAAAATGGAAACAATTGAGGTGATTCAGGATCAGGAATTTTCTTCCGGAGGGCATATTATCCGCTTTGATACCAATGCGCTGCAGGATGGAGTTTATTTTTATTGTCTGGAAACAGATAATCAAAAAACAATGAAAAAGATGCTTGTTCAGCATGACAATATGACAGTGTAAATTGTATTGGCAAGGCTTTTGACAAATAAAAACAAATAGTAACTTTAGACCGACTAAAGACAAGTCACATTAAAACAGAAACAATTATGGCATTAGAAATTACAGATGCAAACTTTGAAGAGCTTGTATTGAAATCAGACAAACCGGTAATGGTAGACTTTTGGGCAGAATGGTGTGGCCCTTGTAGATTGATTGGTCCTATCGTTGAAGAAATGGCAACTGAATACGATGGCAAGGCAATCATTGGAAAAGTAAATGTAGACTTGAATCCCGGAGTTTCCGCTCAATTTGGAATCCGCAATATCCCAACAATCATTTTTGTGAAAGGTGGAGAAATCGCTGATAAATCAGTTGGAGCTGTTCCTAAAGGGCAGTTGACAGCGAAGTTGGATGCATTGATTTAATATTGAATTCAACATATTTGAAGGTCCGCCCTGACTGTAAACGTCAGGATCGGACCTTTTTTTTGAAAATACACGTATATAGATGAAGAATTTTTGGAGACGCCTGCGATTGTATGGATTGGGCTTTGGTATCGGGCTGATAATGGTTTTTTTCTTTTTTAGAAATCGCGGATGCACCTGGCTGCCTGAAAACAGAGTGAAAAACACCTTTTTAGGCCGGGTATTGGTGGTTTCGGAAGATAATCAGCGGATTTTTGACCAGCATCATCTGACGGATTCCATGATCGAATCGTTTTTAGACGACGGATCCATTTTCTTTGGTTCAAGCAAAAAACAAGGAAACCCGAAGGTTTACAAAATTGAAAAAGAAATCAATGGAAAAAGTGTTGCCTTGTGGTTTTCAATGCCTGAGAATGCCTTTATTGCTGAAGTTGTATGGCCAAAGGGTTCGATTCAGCAATTTAAGAATACCACTTCCGGTTTGGGGCGGATGATTCACTTTCCTCCGAACGTAGAGAATTTTGTGTTCCTGAAAGACAATTCGATCATGAGCGAACAAGTGAAGAAGTTCGGGATAAAGGATGAGAAACACATTCAGTTTTTGATGAAAAAATCGGGTTTGATCGACTTTTCGAAATCAAGATTGAATGCAGAGCCGATTCCGGAGCAATATGTGCTTTTACCAAGGAAGCAGGGAGATACTTTAAAGGCTAGAACTACGTGGTTTAAAGAGCATATTGAGTTTTATCAATTTGAAGAGAATTCGCCGGAATAAAGACGGTTTTCATCACAATGATGTGTTAATAAATCATATCTTAACAGACTCATAACCTAAAGGTTTTTACTAATTTTGTTCAATGGAATTTTCTGCGCTGCAAATAGCTACTATCTTGAACGGTGAAGTCGTTGGTAATACGGATGTTACCGTTGCCGGACTGGCTAAAATTGAAGAGGGCGTAACAGGAACGCTTTCTTTCTTGTCAAACCCCAAGTATGAAGAATATATTTACACAACAGGTTCGAGTATCTGTATTGTGAATAAAACCTTTGTTCCTTCAAGGCCGCTCCCTGATACCTTGACTTTGGTGAAGGTAGATGACGCTTATGCCTGCTTTGCGAAGCTGCTCGATGTTTACAACCAGATGCGTCAGAAACAACCGAAGATCGAAACCCCGTCTTTTCTTTCAGAATCAGCAACGGTCGGAGAAGGACTTTATCTGGGAGCTTTTGCCTACATCGGTGAAAATGTAACGATCGGAAAAAATGCAAAAATTTACCCGCAAGCTTATATCGGAGACGGAGTGGTAATCGGAGACGATTGTACCATTCACGCCGGAGTGAAGATTTATGCGGATACGAAAATAGGAAACCGTTGTGTTTTACATGCCGGAGTTGTGATTGGCAGTGACGGATTTGGTTTTGCTCCGGATGAAAAAGGAGTTTTCTCAAAAGTTCCTCAAATCGGGAATGTGGTGCTGGAAGACGATGTTGAAATCGGTTCCAATACAACGATCGATTGTGCGACGATGGGCTCAACCATTCTTCGTCAGGGAGTGAAAATCGACAACCTGGTTCATTTGGCACACAATGTAGAAATCGGACATCATTCCGCATTGGCGGCTCAGGTTGGTGTGGCAGGTTCTGCAAAAATCGGAAAACACGTCATGGTGGGCGGACAAGCCGGAATCAGCGGTCACTTGCACATTGCTGACGGAACGAAGATCGTGGCGCAATCAGGAATTCCCAACACGATCAAAAAAGCGGAAGTTTTAATGGGTTCACCGGCCATTCCAATGGATGATTACAAGAAATCATTTGTCGGATTCAGAAGACTTCCGATCATCATTAAGAAAATATCAGAAATAGAAGATAAAATCAAAACACTTTCAAAATCTGCAGAATAATTATGTCGGAAAAACAATTTACCCTTAAAGAAAAAATCGTATTCAATGGTGTTGGTTTGCATACCGGAGAATCAGTTGTTATGGAAATTCATCCTGCTGCTGAGAACCACGGATATAAATTCCAACGGTTAGATGTCGATGGTCAACCGATAATTAAAGCAGATGCAGATTTGGTTGTTTCTACGGATCGTGGAACAACTTTGGAAGCAAACGGAGCAAAAGTTTATACAACAGAGCATGTGTTGGCAGCTTTGTACGGAATGGAAGTGGACAATGCATTGATCACACTTACCGGACCTGAAATTCCGATTATGGACGGATCTTCACTTCTATTTGTGAAAGAGATTCAACGAGTGGGACGCACCGAACAAAATGCGGAGCGTTTGTATTTGGAATTGACTGAAAACATCAAGTGGGAAGACGAAGAGCGCGGAATTGAGTTCCTGGCTGTTCCGGACAAAAATTACCGTTTGACGGTGATGGTGGATTACAATTCGCCGGCTTTGGGAACACAGCATGCACACATGTACCACATCGGGGAATTTGAAAAGGAAATTGCAGCTTGCAGAACGTTTTGTTTCCTGAAAGAATTGGAATTTCTGGCTCAAAACAACCTCATCAAAGGAGGAAGCCTTGACAATGCGATTGTATTGGTTGAGCGCAATGACGTGACTCAGGAAGAATTGGACCGTTTGGCAAAATTGCTTGGAAAAGAGAACCTGACTGTCAATTACGAAGGAATCGGAGTGTTGAACAGTTTGAAACTTCAGTTCGAAAACGAACCGGCAAGACATAAATTATTGGATATCGTTGGTGATTTGGCTTTGGTAGGCCGTTTTATCAAAGGACATATTTTGGCAGCTCGCCCGGGACATTCCGGAAACACGCGTTTTGCGAAAGTGTTGAAAGACGAGATTAAAAAACAGGAAAAAAGTACAACACGCGTTTTCAATCTGGAAAAAGAGCCGTTGTATAACATCAATGATATCGAGCGCATGCTGCCTCACCGTTATCCGTTCCTTTTGGTAGATAAAGTGATGGAGATTACGGACAATACAATCATCGGAGTGAAAAATGTGACCATGAACGAACCAATGTTTCAGGGGCATTTTCCGGGGAATCCGGTATTTCCGGGAGTATTGCAAGTGGAGGCTTGTGCACAGTGCGGAGGTATTTTTGCATTGAGTAAAGTAGAAGATCCACATTTATACTCGACTTATTTCATGAAAATTGATGCAGTGAAATTCAAACAAAAAGTCATTCCGGGTGATACCCTGGTTTTTGCTTTGGAATTGATTTCACCGATTCGCAGAGGTTTGGTGAATATGCTGGGGAAAGCATACGTGAATGGTGTTCAGGTGTTTGAAGCCGAAATGCTTGCACAAGTGATTAAAGATAAAGTAGAAGTATGATAAGTCCGTTAGCACAGGTTTCTCCTAACGCAAAACTTGGAGAAGGGGTAATTATTGATGCATTCACTACCATTCATGACGATGTGGTAATTGGTGCAGGAACAAGAATTCATTCGAATGTAAATATTTATCCCGGAGCAAGAATCGGAGAAAATTGTGAGATTTATCCCGGAGCTGTAATCAGCGTCGTGCCTCAGGATTTGAAATTCGACGGAGAATATACGACAGTTGAGATCGGGGATCGGACAGTGATTCGTGAATGTGTAACGATTCACCGCGGAACAAAAGATAAGTGGAAAACCGTAGTTGGAAGCGATTGCTTGCTGATGACATATGTTCATATTGCACACGATTGCCAGATCGGGAATCACGTGATTATGGCAAGCTATTCCGGGTTGTCCGGACATTGTGTGGTTGGAGATTACGCGATTCTGGAAGGCCGTTGTGGTTCGCAGCAGTTTGTTCATGTTGGAGCGCATTCATTTGTTGCAGGAGGATCATTGATTCGCAAGAATATTCCACCGTATGTGAAGTGTGCCCGTGAGCCGCTTACTTATGCGGGAATCAATTCCGTTGGTTTGAGAAGGCGTGGTTATACGGATGAGCAGGTTCGGGAAATCGAAGATATTTACCGCATCATTTTCGTTCAGAATAATCATGTAACCAAATCGTTGGATATCGTGAAAGAATCAATTGCTGATTCTCCGATCAGAAGAGAAATTTTATCATTCATTGAAGCTTCTGACAAAGGAGTGATTAAGGGATTGATCTAAGATCTTTGTTTCGAATTTAATCGTAAATTAGAGCTCAACAGACAAATTTCATGTTATCAAAGAAGACGAAATATGCACTACATGCTTTGACCTATTTGGCAAAGAAAGATGCTAATGAGCCAACTTTGATCCTCGAGATTGCTGAAAACGGCCATATTCCGCGGAAATTCCTGGAATCCATCTTATTGGATCTGAAAAAACAAGGAATTCTCAATTCAAAAATGGGAAAGGGCGGAGGCTATTTTTTACGCCAGAAACCTGCTCAGATTCAAATTTCCACGATTATCAGGCTTTTTAACGGCCCGATTGCATTATTGCCGTGTGTCAGTTTGAATTATTATCAGCGTTGTGAAGAATGCACAGACGAAAAAACGTGCGGCTTGAATAAAGTCTTCATTGACGTTCGGAACGAAACACTGCGCATTTTAGAAAATAAATCGATTCAGGATATAGTAGATCAGGAATTGTAACAGCCGTAGGCTCAGAAGAAACAATCAAAAGTGGTACACAGAAATCAGATTATTGAAATTAAGATCGACGATTTTGCGTTTGGTGGTCAAGGGATTGCCCGCATGAAATCGGAAGAAGGCGATTTTATTTTGTTCGTTGAAAATACTTTTCCGGGGCAATTCGTGAGAGCCCGCGTTGATAAGAAACGCAAGCGCCATGCAGAATGCAAATTGCTTGAAGTATTGGAGCGTTCTCCTTTGGAAAAACAACTTCCGTTTCAAGAGATTTCCGGAGCGCCTTATCTGTTTGTTCCGATTGAAATTCAACAGGAATACAAGAAAAAATCTACTCTGGATGTTTACCGGAAAATCGGAAGAATCCAGGATCCGAGTACTCTTTTTGATGAGTTTATTTCATCGCCCGATGCATTCTTTTACCGGAATAAAATGGAATACAGTTTTTCCTGTATTGAGCATGTTCCGGAAACCGGAGAAGAGATCGACGATGCTTTTGCCTTAGGTTTTAAACGAAGAGGAACCTGGTGGAAAGTAGAAAATCTGAATAAGCCAAGCGGATTGTTTGATGAGCAATGGGAAACGATTCTCCCTGAGTTCAGAGATTTGTTGAAATCCTTTGGTTTACCGGCATGGCATCCACCGAGAAAAGAAGGTTTTTTCAGACACATTGTGGTTCGGAAATCCTTTGATCAGGATCAATTGCTTTTGCATATCGTAACCAGTTCGGTAGGAATTAAAAAGTTCGATAAAGGGCAGGTAGTTGCCTTTTTGAAAGAGAAATTAGGAAATCGTTTGGCGGGTGTCTGGCATACGATTAATGATAATATTGCAGACCGTGCGAAAATAGAAAACGGAACCAGTGAATTGCTCTTCGGAGACTCGGTAGTCGTTGAAAAAATGCTGGGTCTGTCTTTCGAGATCAGTATGGAAAGCTTTTTCCAGACGAATCCGAAAAGTGCGGAACGTTTGTACACCAAAGCCATCGATTACGTATGCGATTATGCGAAAGATGGTGGTGTGATCATGGATTTGTTTTGCGGAACGGGAACCATCGGCCAATTGGTTGCGCAACGCGTCAATGCAGGAGAAATTATCGGTGTTGATATTGTTGAAGAAGCTATTGAAGATGCTAAACGCAACGCGAAACGCAACAAGCTGGAACATTTGCATTTCTTTGCTGCAGACGTCGGGAAATTCCTGTCTTTGCACCCGGAATACTTAAACCGCATCGATACCATTGTTCTGGATCCTCCAAGAGCCGGAATCGCACCGAAAACCTTACAAAAGGTAATCGCTTTGGGAGCTTCACACCTGGTTTATATTTCCTGTAATCCTTCCACTCAGGCAAGAGATACGGAAACTCTTGAAAAAGGAGGCTATAAACTGATGAAGTTGTCTCTGGTGGATCAATTCCCGCACACAAGCCACATTGAGGCTATAGCGGTTTACGAGAAGATTTGATTATTTGTAAATAGAAACAGTAAGGGCGAAAAATTTTCGCCCTTACTGTTTTAGTTCATTTTTTTCGATCACTTAATAAACAAACGGAATCACGGCTTTTCGGTCTTCAGGGTATTCCTCAAAGGTTTTTTTGTACCATTTGTGATTTGCAACCGCTCTTGGAAACAAGTTGCAGAATGTGAAGAATGCGAAACAGAATGCAGGAAGATTCCAGCATAGAATCGCAAATCCGATCCATTCGATCAATTCGCCGCCCAGATTAGGAGCAGAAATGTATTTAAAAGGACCGCCGTAAGGAATTTTATATCCGTCCGCCGGACTCTTTCTCAGGTTTATTAAAATAGTATCGGAATAGATGTTGGTGAGCATTCCCCATAAAAATAAGGCAGTTCCGAGCATGAATTGCCAGGAAGTGAACCAATCGTTGCTGTAATTGGAGAAATGCGAGAGGTAATAACCGATCAAAAAGCCGTTTGCAAGGTTGTGGAATAAGGCCATTCCGACAATGCTTACCGGAATTTGTTTTCCTTTGGTTCGCGTTCTGAACGGGTAAATAAAACTTCTGTTGATGTAATGCACGGTGAAAAGTGAAACAATGGTCCAGTCAACGGCAGAAAGTTTCTTTGGAGCGGTTAAAATGAAGTAATAGAGTACTGCCAAAACAAATGCTTCCATAATCACCCAGCCCCAGCGGTTCGACATGGTTGGTCCCCATTTGGAGCTCGTAAATTTCCCGTAAGGAGCATCTTTGAATTGCAATGCCAAATAAGCAAAAATTCCCACTCCGATCCAGGCGTAGCAGAAGTAATAGAATGTTTCTTGTGTCATGTTATTGGTTTTCCCGGTGCCAAGTTAACAAATCTTTCATAGTTTCTTCAACTGGCCGGGAACGATGTCCTAAATGAATCCGTGCTTTTTCAGAGTCAATATGCTTGTTTCCGAATTCAAGGATTTCGATACTTTCTTTGGTAACGGAAGGATCTTGTTTTCTGACTTTGTAATAGGTGCCGATCAATGGTAAAAACGATTTCACCAAACCAATCGGGATTTCGAAACAGGGAATACGTTTCTCCGATACTTTGGCTACGATTCGGGATAAATCTTTCAGTGTATAATATTTTCCGCCTAAAATGTAAGATTCTCCGGGTTCTCCCTGCGTCAGGGCATTGCAAACCGAATTCGCAATATCGCGAACATCAACCCAGTCGTAGCCACCTTTGAAAACAAACGGAATCCGTCTTTTCTCCATGGAAACGAAGGCATTGTTTTGCTTGCAGCGGGCATAATTCGGAGGTCCGAAAACACAGGTAGGATTCACAACAATGACCGGAAGACCTTGTTCGAAATATCTGCGTGCGATGAGTTGGCCGTCGCGCTTGCTTTTATCATAGGCATAGGCCTGATCGGAAACAAAATTGCGTTTTTCATTCAGCGGCTGATCCATCGGAAGATGATCGTAGGCGTGAACTGAAGACAGATGAACAACACGTTTCAGATTGCTTTTTGCCGCAACTTTGAGTACGTTTTCCAGTCCTTGAATATTGATTTTCTGTACCTGCTGATTTTTGTCGCCATTGATTGAAATAATCGCAGCACAATGAATCAGGTAATCACAGCCATCCATTAATTGATTCAGGGAATCTTCATCGTGCAATGAGCCTTTTACGGTTTCAATGTTTCTGCTTTCAAGGAAATTGCTTTTGGAGTGGACAAGTGCTTTGATTGTGTAGTTTCGACTGAGCAATTCTTCAATAATTGCATTTCCGATGTGCCCGTTTCCTCCCGTAATGGCAACTTTCATTATTTTCCTTTTGCTTTTACAATGATGAGTACTGTGTGCATGAGGATTTTGATATCGAGTGCGATGGATCTGTTTCTCAAATAAAGCAAATCAAATTTCATGCGTTGAATCATCTGATCCACATTTTCAGCATAACCATATTTTACCTGCCCCCAGGAAGTAATTCCCGGTCGCACTTTGGTTAATTCCAAAAACTGAGGCTCCCGCACTTTGATCTGATCGATAAAGAATTGTCTTTCCGGTCTCGGACCAACTAAAGACATATCGCCTTTCAATACATTGAAGAATTGTAAAAACTCATCCAGGCGGGCTTTACGCATGAATTTCCCGATAGGAGTGATACGCGGATCATCTGTACTGGAAAGTTGTGGGCCGGCTTTTTCCGCATCGATGTACATGGTACGGAACTTAATAATTTTAAAAGGTTTTCCATTCAGACCAATTCGTTCCTGAAAGAAAAGAATAGGGCCGGGAGAGGAAAGTTTTACGGCAATAGTCAGAAAAATATAGACCGGAATCAGAAGAATAATAGCGATCAATGAGAAAAAGATGTCAAAAGCACGTTTAGCGACCCGCTGCCAGTAAGGCATCACTTCGGCATTTACTTCCATGAGCAACGCACCGAAAATGTTGTTCAGTTTCACGGAACCGGATAAAATATCGTACATATCCGGAAGTACTTTGATGGTAATGTTTTCTCCGTTGATTCTGGAAATGATGGTTTTCAATCGTTCATGTTCCGTACTTTCCAGAGCAATAATGATTTCTTCGATGCGGTGTTTCGCAATAATTTCTTCAAGCTGATCAACGTGGCCCAGATATGGAATTTTATTTTCCAGCAGTTTATCGATCCCGTTCAGATTGACAAAACCCACAAATTGATTTCCACCGCCTTTTTCAATTCCTTCGATTTCCTGATAGATCGCAACTGCTTTTTCGGAACCTCCGATTAATAAGGTTTTAAAACCGTCTCTTCTGGAGTGAATCCGGTTCACAACGACACTGGTGATGATTAGCCGGGATGCAAAAGTGAGTCCGAAATGTAAAAGTGCCAGCGTTAAAAGCGAACGGTAATAATTGGTGTAGGTATTGACATCGTCGTCAATCAAAAGCACAAAAAACAGAACGATTGATCCGAAAATGGTGGCAAAACTTGTTAGAGAAAGAATTTTCAGACGATACAGTCTTCTGATATCCTGATAAGTTCCTTGAAGCGTATAAAAAAGTAACCAAAGCAAGGGAATAGCGATGATTCCGTAGTAAAAAGTTTCGTTGAATGAGAATTGCTCGTGCTCAATACTTGTTTTCCGATAGTAATAAAAAATCCCCCAGGAAAGAGCGGCCGTTAAAAAGTCGCTCCCAATAAATAACCATCTAAACAATTTTTGCATTACAACTGATTCTTCTAAAAGTGTACGACTTTAATGTTATCAATGTAAACGTCACCTGAACTTAAACCTGAATCCAAAAGAGTTCTGAAATAAGGTCTGTAATAAGTTGCACTCGGTGTGTTGGAGACAATATCTTTCAGATCGATGTAGATTTTTTTCCAAACTGCATCGGAACTTTGAGCGTTCATGGAGATATTCGGATTATCCGAACCACTTCCGCTGATGTAGGAAATGATTCCGGTTAAAATGGAACTGGTGTTTTTGTAATTGACTTCCAAATAGACTTCCGCACCACTTTTGGGCAAATACATGACATCGGTTGACAAAGCAACCCAAAGAGAATCAGCAGAAGTTAAAGGAATGTGCCCGTAATATCCCCAGGAACCGATAGTGCTATTGTTTTCAACAAGTAAACTGGCATTCGAAATCGGGTCGGGAGTGAGTTTTATCGTGGAGTTTTCAAAATCTTCCACCCAGAATTTCGTTTCGGAATAATAACGTGTTACAGGATTGATCGTATACGTTTCACCTGCAACAAGATCCATCGTTTTTTCATACGGTTCAACAAAAGGATAGATTTTTTTTGTAGCTGAAATACCGTTGTTTCGAATCGTTGGGTAAAGAGTTACCTTGCAGGATCCGGAAACAAGAACAGGAATTTTACAAGGAAGTTCAAAAACCCCGATGACACTTCCATCGATATAAACCCAAACATCGGTGAAGTTTTGGGTTAATTGTCCCGGATTTACTGAGGAATTCGGGTTTGAATTCAGAGTCCATTTACTAATATCAAGCCATATTGGCGACGGGTTGTTTTTAACACAACTTGATAACCCAAAAGAAAGAAGAACAAAAATGTATAAATATCTCATAGAAAAGTCTATCCCTAGCAAACGCAAATTTACGTTAATTATTGTCGAAAACCGATAGATGAGCAGATTTCAGTTTATCAATGATTTGATATGCTACGTCCAGAGCTCTGTATGCGTCGTCAATTGAGACCACCACGGGTTTATTGTGGACAATGGAATGGTAGAATGAACGGAGTTCTTCCTGAATTGCGTTCGACTTGGTAATTTCCGGTTTCAGGGCAGAAAGATTGACTTCGTCGTTGAGTTCAAAACTGAACATACTTGGAGCTTCCTGATCTTTCGGAGTGATCATGATCTGGTCAACGGATTGGTTTAAATAATCGATTGTCAGATAACCTGTTTTTTGGAAAATCCGCGCTTTTCGCATGTTGTTTAAAGACATACGTGAAGCTGTGAGATTTGCCACGCAGCCATTGTCAAACTCGATGCGGACGGAAGTAATATCCGGAGTTTTGCTCACAACACTGACACCGCTGGCAGAAATTCTGCGAATGGTAGAATTGACACAGCTCAGAACGATGTCCAGATCGTGGATCATCAGATCGAGAATGACGGAAACATCCGTTCCGCGAGGATTGTATTGCGCCAAACGATGAATTTCAAAGAACATCGGTTTGATGATCAACGGCTCAGCAGCTCTGAAAGCAGGGTTGAAGCGTTCTACATGTCCGACCTGAACAATCACTCCGGCTTCTCTCGATAAATCCAATAATGCTTTTGCCTGTTCGGTTGTTTCAGCAAGTGGTTTTTCAATGAAAGCGTGTTTGCTTGAGCGGATTGCTTTAGACGCGATATCGAAATGATACAGGGTAGGAGCAACAACATCAACACAATCACAAGCATCGATCAATGCCTGCATATCATCCCATCTCGAGACTTTAAATTCGGTTATCGCTTTTTCTGCTGATTCATCCGAAGGATCATAAAATCCGATGAATTCATACAAATCGGATAGTTCCAGTATCAGTCGGATATGAATCCGTCCCAAGTGGCCTGCTCCGAATACTCCGATTTTTAGTCTCTGTTCGCTCATATTACAAATGTATCGATTCAAAGAATCTAAATGAGACGAATAAAAAATGTGTTTTCAACAACCGGTATTTAGTAGTCCTTGTTTCATTGGAATTTCCTCATTTTCTTTCAGATACACCGCAAAACAGTTTTGTTTGAGAAAGAAATGAAACGAAAATGAAAAAAAAATGACAAAAAATGCAGAAAGATTGGAAAGAATGCCTATTTTTGCGCCCACTTAATGGAGATTGTAGCTCAGTTGGTTAGAGCGCCGGATTGTGGTTCCGGAGGTCGCGGGTTCGAGACCCGTCTTTCTCCCCAAAAAAGAAAAAAGGCATTTTGCAATAGCGGAATGCCTTTTTTCTTTTTCCTCAATACTCAGGCTTTGTTAAGTTTAGATAGATCTTTTTTGCCTGATTTCAAGTACCCACACAAACAGGAATTTATTATCTGTGGATATCCATAAAGAATGACTGGCTTCTTCCAGAGATCAATAGCAGTTTAAAATCTTTGATAGAAATCTTCGAGGTGCTTGTTGCAATCATCACTGAAATTAATATTATCATTGGCAGCGAAAAATCGATTGTTAGTCTTAAATTACACAGGTAATAAAAGTATAAGTGGCTGTTGTTCTATTTTTTCCATCGAACGCTTATTGACATCCTCAACGGCAATGATGAGATGATTCATCATTATTTGATCTAAATGATGCATTCCTTTCACTTCTAAAAGAACTAATTCATCTTTCCCCACAGTAATGCCTGACATTTCATCTTCCGGAAAACGTAAACTTGACCAACAGTCAATTAATGCATTGATGTTTTTTCCGTAAAAAACAGGAAAATCAAAAACTTTTGCTAGTACATCATGCATTTCGTCTAAGGTGTTAACTTGCCTAAAGTCAACTGATAGTTTTTTGAATTTCATTATAAATTAATTTGAATAAAGCTTGTATAATGGTCATGTGAGTAATATGCTTTTCCCGTATTCATATCAAGAACGATTCGTCTCTGTCCTCTTCCCCCAATTCCAGGTGTTTTGACTGTCCATTCCGTGTAATTTACCCCAGTATTCAAACGTTGTGAGTTTGGATCAATTAGATGTGAGTTTTGAAACGGCGTTCCGTCTTGCGAATATAGTGGATTTCTTGTTTTAACCCGATCTACAGCAGCTTTAATTGCACGCATATCTTCTGCGTTCATAACCTCCCCCCATTTATCTTTTATGGCGGAATGTATAAATTGTATATCATGCCCAGACCCCTGAGTATATTTACCTAGTATTGGATTAAAATAAATGTCAAATAGATCACCTGCTATTTTCTTGTATTTAAACTTCTTACCGCCTGGTAGATCAATGGTTGCATTGAGAAAAGTCACGACCTCAACGGCCGGTGGTGAGGGATCCAGCGCATCATTTAACTCTACAATAGCTTTTGCTTTGACAGCTGCGGCAAGTGTTTCCTGATAGTCTGGATCGTCTTTTTTAAAATCCGAATCCTTTTCAAATTCATCTTTGTAGCGCTTTTTATTCGTATCCGCATAATCGTCTACGTCCACTTTTCCAGCGTTTTTGGAGTTGAAAGCATCGTCGTATTTGCTTTTTAGGAAACGTTCGAATCCTTCAAACAATTCTTCCAGTTTCCCCCAGAATTTTGACACTCCTTTTTTGGCTTTACTGAGTATACTTTTAATAAAGGTTTTAATGAACCTTACGACATCTTTAGCTGCGGTGGCTGCTTTTTTCAGGAGTTCAAGCCCAACCTTAATACCTTTCAGGATAGGTTTGAGGATTTTGCTAACCAGCTGCATGCCTTTTAAAGCTCCTTTTACCGCTACCCAAATACCTTCAGATGCTACTGCCAACACGATTTCCGGTACCAGGAATCCGATGATTTTACCGATGGAATGCCCTTGTTCATAGGGTGATCCGCCTGCAAATTTCATCAATGTTTGTGCAGCACCTTGCCCCATTTCTTTTCCTTTAGTCTTCAGAATACTGCGCATTCCACCAATCAAACCTGCCACAACATCCATGTAGTTCATACCCTCCAATGATTTTTGGATTTCATCGGTATTGGACATAACATATTCGAAGGCATCTCCTGCAAACTCGGAGATTTTTTTGTAGGTTTCCGGATCGACCAATAGTTCAACCATGGTACCGATTGCTTCGCCGATTGCAGCAAAACTGTCTATCAGGTCTTTCCCCCAATCGTACAAACCTTCTACGAAACCTATTGCCAAACCTTTGTAATGTTCCAGTTGGGTCAGATTGCGTAAGGTGCGTTCGGTATTAAGAACCAGCATTTTTGGATCACTTTTACTCAGGAATTCGAAATACCCGATGTTGAATGAGATATACAGGTCATAGATTAAGGAAACACTCACCGCTGCTCCTGCCGCTGAAATAATTGGAGCGAGTGGAGCGATGTAGTTATCCAACCAACTCCAATCTGCCTGCAATTTCTCATACAGTGCCAATTGCTGTTTGTAGTATTTTTGAACACCTTTTTCGCGTTGTTCCAGCGGAATAGTTGCCCACCACTCCAGGTAGGAGTTGATCATAATAGTAGCCGGAGAATTGTCAATGATCCACTGTCCGCCATCTTCCGCCCAATTGGTATTGTCGAATTTTTGAGATTCGGGACGTTTATGGATGAGGTAGTACATTTCTGCAGAACTTGGTATCCACATACGCAATCCTTTACGCACAACGGTATGTTTCCACGATTTCGGGTCATTCGGATCGAATCCGGCTTCAAAAACAGCACCGGCCTCGTCACCGCGCCATTTTTCATTGTAGCGAGCCAATTCCAAGACATAATTGCGGAATTCTCCATTGGATTCTACGATTCCTATGCGGTCTTCGCTCTTGGGAGAATAAAACTTCCGGGCAATTCCCAATAGCGTTTCTCCCTCACCAACTAAGTGATAACGTACATCCGGAGCAGGTAATTTTGTTTGAACCAGGTGTTTTGCGACATAACCTTCTTTACCTGTTTCGGTCATAACCCAATACCATCCCGGATCCTTACCATCACTGCCTTTGACCGTTTCTCTCAAAATTGTCATGCGTGTACCGAATGCCAGATGTTCGAGAATACTCTTTTCTACTTCACTGAGAAATATAGGATTATCCTTCACATCTTCGGGGGTAAATGGTACGCTGCGAAGATTTACACCTCCATTCTGCCATTCACCTGATTTGGAGCTGATACCAGGCGGATCTTGTGCCAAACCTGTGATATTGTTGACGTCTTTGAATTTCTTTTCACCATTTTCTTCTGCGAACTTCTTCTCTTTTTCAACTTGTGATTTTTTGAGTGCGGTTTTGATCGCTTCAAGTGTCGGTGGTGTCAACAAACCATAACCTTTCACTACTCCTGGAAACAGCAAATCCTGAGCGCGTTCTACTGCTTTCCGGAACGTACCGCTTTCTTTCGTAACGGTTCTTGTGTTTTCGGATTGTTTTTCTCCATTTCTTTCCAGGAATTTAAATACCAGTTGAACATCCGAAGGTCCGATCGGATGTGTGTCGTAGTATTTGGAAAAAGAGTCGCGCTGTTGCAATACTGATTTTTTTCCTGTAATTGAATCAACGTAAACCCAAAATCCATTGTAATCCTGTTTATTGAGCAGTTCACTTCGAACAGCGGATTTGTTTGCTGCGTATTCATATACATATAAGGTCGGAACCTGCTTTTTGGTCACTTCGTAGATCTGTGGTTCTCCGTAAGAAGCCCGGAAACTTTGGAGATCGGGAACCGGTTGTCCCAAGGACCATCCGAGTCTTAGTTGCTTACGTGCCCATTGTTGAAGGTAATAATCAGAAACTTTTGCATGAGCCGGCAGCTCGCGGAATGTTGTAAGCACCGAATTCCACTGGAAATAGGCTTTTTGATCAGCGGTCAATTCAATGTTATAGCGTACGGAAGAGCGCATAGAAGCATCTTGCGGATCGAGATCCTGAGTTGCTGCGGTGGTTTCGTCCACAACCGGTATGTTTGTTTTTGAATCGGTGAATGAATCTGCAATCAGCTGATTGATGTTCGCATCGATTTCCAGTTCTGTTGGCTTCTCTTCTGAAAGGTTATTCGTTGTATTGTTATCGATTACTGGCTGATTCAATGAGGCATCCACAACTTGAGTTGTTGGCTGAACTTCGTCCTCTTCTTCTATGACGGGAGTTTTAGTTGTTTCTGTAACTGGTACTGTTTTTGTTTTAACAGGGGTTTTCTTTTGCTTTGTCTTTTTCGGACCTGTTGTTTCAACTATCGAATTTACTACTGGCAATTCAGGAGTTTTTACAACATTTTGAAGTGCTGATGAGGGGTCGTTTTCTATTTGTGAAACATATTGATCTTCTTTCTGTTCAGGTTGTTTCACCGGCACGGCCCCCTGCTGAATAGTATGTGTTAATTCATGTGCCAACAGGAATTTTCCGGGAGTAGTGGTTGGGCTAAATTTATTGGCATTGAAGTAAATATCCCCCTGATTCGTGAAAGCCTGTGCTCCAAGGGAACCATTCATCTTTTCGGCCTGTGTTCCGGTATGGATTTTTACATTGCTTAGATCGGCGCCAAAATTGCTTTCCATTTCCGATTTCGTATCCATAGGGAGAGGACTTCCTTGCCCTTTGGTTTCCTGAATTTGATCATCAAGTGGTGTGTTTTCTTCCGGTGTCGGTGTGGGAAAAAGAAGAGAAGGAGTAGGGAGATCATTATTCAGAGGTTGATCTTCTTCTTTGCGTTGAATCACTCCTTCGTTTGTAACAGAACCCATTTTATCTTCCGTACCTTCAATATCGAGTTGCCCCATTTGTTCCGGAGCTTCTTTACGCTGAACGTATGGAGTTATCGTCTGTGCAATTGGTTTCAATTGAACAGAGGCTGGATCACCGGAAGCAGAAGTGCTGGTAGGAGAGGACCCATTCACGACCTGATCAGCTGCAGCATCTGCTTCTGTTTCGTGTTGGTCGCCGGGCTGGTTGACAGATAACTTCGTCTGTACTCCTGACGAATTATTTCCCCGGCTCCGAAATGGAGTACCACTTGATTTTTCAGGTTTGTGAATAGTTTCTTTCATATTCAGGATTAGTGGTTTGATGAATAGTGTGGCTCTTTATAAAGGAACTTGTCTGAAATATGTTTTTTGTCAGGTTTGTTTATCCGATATTTTGTTTTTCAAAGACTTGTGAGAAAGTAAGGTTTTATGATCTCAAGGAAAATCCTGTTCTGGTTTGTGAATAAAGTCAAGCATAGGTACTCTTTTAAATTTAAAGTCCTCTTGGCATCCAATGATCGGCATCAAATTGTATTTCAACATGATTTGGTATTGGTTCTTTGATTTCTTTCAAGGGATTATCAATCATAGAAATATAACAAGGAGAACGCAACTTGAATAAAAAACTCGTATCGAAATCACTAATTAAATTGGCATCCAGAAGTATGTATTCGAGATTAATCAGATTATCCAGGTTTTCAACTTTGGTAATTCTGTTCTCATTCAAATTTAATTGCTTCAGATTAATCAGGGTATCCAATCCGGTTATTTTGTCCAGGTTAGTATACATATTGTTGCTTAAGTCTAAAACTTCCAGATTAACTAATCCTTCCAATCCCTGAATGTTTTCTAAGGATGCTGAAGAAATAATAAGTCTTTTTAATTTTTTTAATGTACTAAGCCCTTCAATTTTAGAAATCGGATTTCCGGCTAGCTCAAGGATGGATAAATTGGGGTATCGATCAAGGTCTGATATTTTTTGAATTCCAGAATTTTTAAGGTTCATGGAATCGATATTGCTATTGAGATGTATGTTTTTAATCGTGTTGATTTGACTGAACTCAAGACTTAGATGTTTTAAAAAATGTAATTTCTCCAGACCATTGATTTCGAGTAGATTATTACAATAACCTAGATACAACTTTTCCAGGTTAACTAATGTGCTAAATAGAGAAGTATCTTCAATAGTAGTTCCCTCTAACTTTAATTCCTTTAATCTGGTAAGATGACAGATGTTTTCATAAGTTGAAAGTGATAAGGGGTTGCTATCCAAACACAATTTTGTTAAGTTCCCAAAGTGTTTTAAAGAAGACAAATTTTGAATACCGCAATCCTGAACCCACAATTCCTGAAGTTGTTCCGAGATTGGCACCAGAATATCTAAGTTATTTAAGTTCACTTCGTATAAAAAGAGACTTTTAACACTTCCGTCTTCATGAAGATCAAATGTGTTTTGCCATCTGTTTGGTTCCTTGGACTGTATTATCTGAGTCTCAAATTCTCTTTCCAGTTTATGAATAAAGTCAAGCATAGGCACTCTTTTAAATTTAAAGTGCACTAAATGCCTCTTGGTACCCAATGATCTGTTTCAAATTGTATTTTGACATGATCAGGAATAGAGCCATCAAGTTTTTTTATCGGGTTGCCAACCAAAGAAATGAAACAAGGTGGTAGGCTATCTAAAAAGAACAAATCAAACTCTTTTATTCTGTTTACATCAAGTAGAATATATTCGAGATTGGTTAATTTACCGAGGTTTTCAACTTTTCGAATATTGTTTTCGGAAAGATTTAATTTTTTTAATGAAACTAAGGTGTCCAAACCTTCTATTTTTTCTATTTGAGCACAATGTAGATCAAGAATTTCAAGATTTACCAATTGTTCTAATCCTTCAATTTTACTGATACATGTTGTAGATACATTAAGTCGGTTAAGTGAGATTGATTTTTCTAACCCTTCTATTTTCGATATTGATTGTCCGGTTATTTCTAATTCTTTTAAGCTTGGGAAGCGATCCAAACCTGAAATTCTACTTATCACAGTATCCCTTAAACTTAAAAAGTTAAGTGAATCTCGAACATCAATTTTATCAATTGAATTAACAAATGTGGAACTTAGGTTCAGGTAACTCAAGTTTTTCAGGTTCTGTAAACCTTTGACAGCTTTTAAGTCGTCACAATCGTTTAAATGCAATCGTTCCAAATTTATGAGCTCACCTAGTGGTGAGGTATCCTCAATTGAAGTGTAATCAAGCTGAAGTTCTCTTAATTTATTCAAATTACCAATATTCTTAAGAGTAGAATCCGATATTTTGTTGAAACTTAATTCGAACCTAACCAAACTTTTGAAGTTTTGGATGGAACCAAGACTCTCCAGATCGCAGCCCTCGAGTGTTAAATCAATCAGGTTCTCAGCTATTGGCTCAATGAGGTCTAAATTCCTCAAACCTACTTTATACAAATAGAGGTGTTTAATGTTACCATCTTTGTCCAGGTCAAAACTGCTTGTACCGTGTATTAATTCATCAGACTGAATAATCTTGGTATTAAATTTTTTTTCTAGTTTGTGGATGAAGTCAATCATAATTAATCTCCGAATAAATCTGTTCTTTTCTCAGTATTGTTTTTGCCCTTAGGATTAATAACTTTTGCGTTTTTCAAATTGACAACTTTATTCAAAAAGTCAACTACAAATGAGAAACAGTCAAATGTATCCCTATCATATTTTGATCCTGTCTTTTTACTACTTGGAGGTTTGGCCTCATAGTGTTTTTTCAATTCTTTATAAGCGTTTACAGCATCACCTTTTGTCTCTTCTTTCCCTCCATATTCATTGTATGGGTTAACCTGTTTAGCTTTCTCACGATCAACGTCTAAAGTAATGAATTTATCTCCCCTGACTTCAATTTCACTTAAATTAACGCCGCCTTTTTTGCCTCCTTTAATAAGTGTTACAGCTTTAATCGCTATTTTCTCATAGGTTGTACCTTCATGCCAAAGTTCAAGATGGAAATATGTACCATTAGAAAGAACTATTTGGTAGTGAGGCTGGTCATCATGATATACCAAAAGAGCTTTCCCTTCAACTGGTAGAGGGTGGCTTGACTTAATTTCACCTTTCTTCTTATCCGTATTCGGAGCAATTTTAGTTTCAAAATCAATGTCGCCATCCTTTTCATCCGCACCTATAGAGTTAAACTCGATATTAAGATTAATACCTTTCTTCAATTGAGGTTGGTATTTATCCTCCAGTTCCTGAGCTTCTTTCTTTTTCTTTTGATATAAGTCTTTGAAGCTTAATTCCTCATCTGCTTTCTCTGTTTTTTCGAGCTTCGCTGCAATTTTATTATTAATGTCTTTATGCAGCTTTTTATCCTTAGATGTCAACTCCTCCGGTTTCCCGTTCTTGTTTTCTTCTTTAATCTTTTTAGCAGAACCTTTTTTGCCACTATTCAACTTGCTAAGCAGCTTTCTACCGGCTTTCTTCGCCTTTTTAAGCATTTTGTTGACTGCTTTATCCACCCGTTTGCGGATCTTTTTGAAAATAGCCTGTACTTTTTTGGAGAGTCCGCCTAAACCAATGAGTTTTGCAAAGAGGTTGATGACCAGTCCGATGAGTTTCGCTAAACCGAATTCAATTGCTTTTGCTACACCAGCCACAGAACCCACAGCAAGAGCCAGAATTGCTTCTGTAAGAGCCGGGATCAACATAATTGCCGATTCCACAAAGAATACAATCAGATCCTTAATAGCCATAATGGCTTTGATGAATCCGGCTCCGGGAATTAATAAACTCAAGAGCCATTTGATCCCTGCCTGGATAACCTGCGTAATCAACATATCCTTGATCGCATCGATCACCGTTTCTTTCAGGTCGGTAAATTTATCTTTGAGGAATTCCCAGATTCCATCGATACCCTTGGAGGCAAAAATCTTGAACATGTCAAAACCTCCTTCAAGTGCTTTTACGACTGGTTCTCCCATCATTTTTACGGCTTTCACGCGGATGTAATCCCAGCCGAGACCAAGTACCTGTAATACCAGATTGAAAATACCACTGAGACTGAAAATGTCTTTCGGCATGGTGATTCCTATTGGTCCGAGTGAACCGGTGAGCCATTCCAATAAACCTCCAAGCAAATGCTGTTGAATATTGGCCTTGAAAGCATCGATTCCTTTTCCGATTCCATCGAAGAGATTGCCCATGAAACCGATCGGATCTGCCATAATCACACCGATCACGCTCTTGATAGCTGCGAACAGGTTGGTGATCATTTCTTTCAGTTTCATGATCGTTTCGATCACTCCGTTGATGAAGCCCATTACAGCATCGATGAGTCCGCGGTTGGCGGCTTTCATTTCTTCAATGCGCTCATCCACTTCCTGTACTGCTGCTACGTATTCTTGAGCAATTGTCTCGATTAATGCTTCTTCACGGCTGTTGACATCTTCCTGCAGCGCAGAGAATTTTTCCTGAATTTCGCTTGCAGCCTCTTTTCCAAGATGACGCAGGTTTTTAGGAAGACTTTCAACGTATTTGGTAACATCTGTTTTACCTCGTTTGATGCGGCTCTGAGCACGGTTGAGTTCACTGGCAACAACCGTTGCAATGACCGTAATTCCTGCTTCCATCACTTTGGCAAACACTTTTTTACCTTCAACAAAGAATTCATTCACTTCGTCCGGCAAGCCGGCAAAAAGATCCCATCCCCATTTCAGAGGACCATCCACCCCGCCATAGCGTTTGGCTTTATACCAGGCCATTTTTGTTTCGATATACTTTTCAAAGACCGATTTTGCTTTTTCAGCCGTTACTTCGAACATGGATGCTACGCGTTCTTCGAGTGTGTCCAGAATACCTTCTACATCCTTTTTGGTTGTTTCATAGATGGCGTTGATATCGCCGGCAATGCGTTCACGTTCACTGGTATCTTTCTTACCTGTGACTTTTTGATTGCCCATGACTTTCTGGAATGCTCCGCCTCGCATAGCGTGCATACCGGTGAGTTCTTCCTTACTTGCTGCGCTGGATTTGGTTGCACTTCCCTGTAAAGTCGCGTCTTCCTTCTGGCGGAAGTTTTTGGGAGCGTCGTCTGCTTTTGCTTTTGCGTCTTTTTTGCTATCGAGTGCCTGAGTGAATTTCGGTTCTTCGGATTTTTCCAATTGTTGATCCGTCACCTCGTTTTCAGCCATGCGCTGATCTACTTCAGCTGTTTGTTCTTGCAGAGGCTGACTGATTTCTTCTTCTCCGCGTTTTGGAGGAACAGCTTTTGCAGCCCCGACATCACCCGGTTTTTTTCCTTTCTGAAGTGGTTTGAGTGGAACGGTCTTGCGTTCAGGAACTTTATCTGTTTGCGGAGCTGCCTGACTTGTTTCTGCAACAGGTCCTACAGAAGCATCTTTTTCAGAGTTTACATCTCCGATCGCTTGCTGATTGACTTCGTCAATGTTATTGTTTTCCTCAAATTTATCGGCCTGATCCTGATTTTCCGGAAGCTGCATGCTTGCAATCCGTTCCATGAGTTTAGCCTTAAAGGCGTCTGCGTTGAACGGTTTTGGTTCAGCTTCTTCCATTTCATCAACCTGATCAGCCTGTGCGATACTTTCGCGTTCATTGCCCGGAGAAAGTGCCGCTTCCTGAGAATCTTCGGAAAGTTCTCCTGCCGGCTGGTGCGCAGATTGTTGATCAGCAGTGACAGCAATATTCTTTGTCACTTCCATGAAATTCGGATCTGATTTCGGATCCGGCTTTTTCTTTTCCGGAGCTTCTTCTTCCGTGGAAGCCTCTTCCTCTTCGACAGTTTTTCCGTTTTTATCTTTTTTTCCTGTTTTAGGGTCGGCTGCTTTTCCTTCTTTTGCTGCAGGAGGAACGGCTGCTCCTTTGGATTCAGGTGCTACGACCTTCAATGTAGAAGCTTCGGTTTCAGTAAGTGCCTGCGCTTCTTTTTTGTCTTTGGGAGCAGTTTCTGCCTGTTGTGCAGGATCTTGTTTCAAGTCTGCTTTCGGTGTGGCTGCACCTTGTTGAATCGTATGGGTAAGCTCGTGAGCCAATAGGAATTTTCCATCCTTGGATGCCGGATCAAAATTCCCCTGATTAAAATAAATATCTCCTTTATTCGTAAAGGCTTTGGCTCTGAGTGATTGGTTCATTTCGGCGGCCTGAGTTCCTGTATGAACTTTGACATTACTGAAATCGGCACCAAAGCCAGTTTCCATTTCTGTTTTTACATCCGAAGGAAGCGGACTTCCTTGTCCTTTTGAATTTTTAAGTTGTGAGCCAATGTTATTGGAAGGAGCAGGAGGTGCCTGATCGAATCGTTTGGTTTGAACGGGAGCGTCTTCGTCTTCCTTCATTTGAACACCTTCATCTCCACCTTCTTCTGGAGCCTCTGTTTCTTCAGCTTCTTCTGTGTCTGGTTCTTCAACTTCAGCTTCTTCCGAAGGTTCAGGTTCAGAACCTCCTTCTTCCATTCTTTGAACCGGTTCGTCTTCTTCTTTGCGCTGAATTGCTCCTTCGTGCTTAACGTCGCTCATTTGATCTTCCGTACCTTCAATATCGAGCTGTCCCATTTGGTCCGGCCCTTCTTTCCGCTGAATGTATGGAGTAACGGTCTGAGCAATCGGTTTTAACTGAACAGATGCCGGATCGCCGGAAGCAGAAGTACCGGCAGGTGAAGAACCGCTTACGACACGATCAGCCGCAGAGTCTGCTTCAGCTTCGTGCTGGTCACCAGGCTGATTGACGGACAGTTTTGCCTGCACCGCAAAAGGATCGCGGCCCCGACTCCTAAAAGGAGAACCGGATGATTTATCAGGAGTATCAACTTTCGTCTTCATTTTTGTGTTTTAATTACCATTCTACAAATAGCAGATCTTTCCGCCAGTCGATTTTTACAATTCCCAGATTCCAGGGAAGGCTTTCGAGCAGGATATCCTGCGCTTTTCGTTCGAATACCAACCGTGTACCTTGATATTCTTCGATGATGATCTTGGCTTCACGCTGCAAAAACTCAAAGCGAAGCAGATCGGGATCATCACTTTTCAGTGTTTTCCAATGTTCCAATACGGCAGCAAGCAATTTTCCGGCTTCTTCTTTTATTTCGTCAGAGATAAGCCGTTCTTGCTGAATAGGTTCATCCGGCGGGATTCCGCAGAGGAACTTTTCAAACTGAAGTTCGTGTTCCCAGGCATTTTCGTTTCCTGTTGCCAGAAAGTGCAGAACATGTGCTGTCAATTCCGGATCGCTGAGTTGATTATCTTTCAACAGACCAACCTCCGTGAGAAAGGGATTCAGAAATGGATGGAGGAGGATCAGTCCGGCATTTTCAACCGGAGTGTAAAGCTCCATTGTTCCTGTTTTATCCCTTTTACCGGCAGTTTCATCGTTTTCTTGAGTCGGAGCGGATCGTTGTTTCTCATCGTTTTCCTGTATGACCTGAAGTATTCTTTCCCGGCTAAGAGAAATCTCCTGTCCGGTAACAGAGGTCACAAATGCCCGAATGGTTTCCGGATCGGATTCCTGCCTGTAGGCTGATAAACCTATCAGTTGTTCGATTTTATCAACTGATAGACTTCCCTTTCGGCGATACTCCTGAAAAGCATTTAACAGAACTGTCCACCACCTTTTTTTGAGCTCGCCATTTGGAATGCTTATCGTTACTTTCTGTATGGTTTCAGGAAGTTCTGCCGGAAAATGAAAAGCTCGTGTAAACCACTCGATCAATACGGATTCCGGAAGCTGAAGCAGCATACGTTTCAGAAAAGTTTCCGAATTGTTGTATTGAAGCTCCTGTATGAGTGTTTCCAAATCTGTACGAGCGAGTTCCAGCAAGCTGGAGGTTTTCATTAAGTTGCTTAAAGAAGCATTGTCAGGAAGCCACCAGGGTCTTGTGCCGGTTTTCAGGAAATGGAAAACAGATTGCAGCTGCCTTTTTGTTACAGAAATCAGCTGTTCATGCGAATCCGGACCTTGTTCAGATCGTAATTCGTGTTTGTGAGCTGTTTTCTGTACGTTTTCAGTAATTGATTCAGGGACAACAGAAATTCTTTCTTTGATTTCTTCCTCAATAGCAGCGCTTATCAACCGGTGAATGTCACCATGAGTCAGATCCGATGTTTTAGCAGAAATATCCACCGAAAGACGGTCAAGAGTAAGCACCTTTCCGTTGAGTTTTTTTTCCAGTTCTTCAAACAATTCTTCCAATGCAGGAGACAGGCTGCCGGATACAAATCCGGCAGCGTCATCTTTCAGAGCATAGCCTTTTTCTTTGGAGTTGGTTTCAACTTCTACGATAAGCTTATGGACGATATGTGAAGATTCTGTACTCATTTTTAATTAGCTTTTAGAGCTTATGGTTTCCAAACAACAACGGATAAAAGAGATGTGACAGCTTTCCACGACCCCGAATTCTTTTCACGCTGAGTCAGTACTTCATTCAGGAAATTAAAATTATCCGGAGTACCTGAAGCAATATTCATGGACGGAAGCGATGGTGACATAGCCGGATTCATTTGATTCGTGAATGTGTTGATCATCGAGATGATAGGGCTCTGGATAAACATGTTTTCCTCCTGACAACGGGCAATAGAAATACTGGATCGCATCAGATTGTGATAAAGCTGCACCAGTTGTGCAACACTGGCACCTTCTGCATGATTCAGAACGATTTCCTCAAACAAACCATTCGCGATGCCTTGTACATTCGGACCAACGGTATTGTTGTAATTTCCAGCCTGATATCCGGGCATGTCGTCATTCAGATCTGCATAGAATTTGGTGAAATTCTCAATGGTTCCCTGAAAACTTGCAGAAGCAGAGGATAAACCTCCTCCGGCAGCTCCACCCAGACCCATTTCTGAAAGGATTTGTTCGTATTGAGCTTTTTGAGCAGCTAAGTATGCTCCTGATTCCAGCTTGCATACAACAGGATCCGGCGGCCAGTTGTTATTAATATCGAATTGCAATACTCTTTCTGTTGTCAGCGGACAATCATCACCTGTAACGGAAGCAACTGTAAGCTTAACCATTGCCATATTTATAGGTGCCGAATACGTATGTGTCGGAGATTTAATAGTTGCTGTTGTTCCGTCACCGAAATCCCAGAAGTATGTGAAATCATTTGGGTTTGTGTTTGCAAGAAGCTGACAGTCAAAAGTAACGGCTAAACTCGTAATCGGATTCGGAGGTGCTATGAGCGTAGCTTCTGTAGCTTTATTCAGCGTAAGCTCTGCATTGGTCTGATGTCCATTTAATGTAAAGTGAATTGTCTGACCGTAAGCTGTTTCCGGAATTTTTGTTGAATCGATTTTCAATTGGTCTCCGACAGCAGAAAGTCCCGGAATACTTGGGATGATTTCTACAACTCCGTCGGTTGGATAACGATACATTTCAATGATCGCGTTTTCTTTTGCTTTCAGGCAGATTTTACTGCTTGATAAACGAAGATCTGCGACAACTTCAGGCATGATAAATCCTACCGGTCTGCAATCTGAACAACACAGATACGGCAATGTGAAATCGGCTATCACTGTATTTGCTGCAATACCATTCACGGCATTCCGGATGTATACCAAAAGGAAAGTATCTCCCTGATGTGCTCCGGCAAGATGCTCCATTCCCGGATGCTGCTCCTGGAATTTTGCAAGGCTCAAACCGATCAGAATATCTTTTTTACGACGCTCAATCTCTTCATAGATCAATTGTAGTTTTTCTGCGCTGCAGCAGATAGCTGTGCTGTCTTGTGCCAAATTATAGAGCATTGTACGAACTTCTTTCTCCAGGTTTACCTTTACGGCTCTGGTAAACGTTTTCCGTGCAGCACCGCACAGATTCGTAGCGCTTGCATTGACGGATTGAACAACGCTGGGAAGTACATCTGCAAGTGTTGCAGGGCGTTTGTCCATCATGACGTATGCATGAGCAAGAACTTCATTCGGGCCTTTCAGAGTAGCTTCTACAATATCTTTCATTTCGACACCATAATTGAAACGGTCAATTTGACGGTCTACCTGTATGGCGATATCATTTCCGGAACATCCCTGAAATTGGTCAAAAACCGGAAGCATAACGACTCCCAAAGACTCTTCGGCCGTATACAAGTTATCCTTTACAACGTTATTAACGCTTTGTCTTAATTCAGGATCGTTAGTGGAAACACTTGCGACTGTAGGGTAAATGTATTCCTCAACCAGATAGTTTTGAGTGGGATCAATCGTGCTGAAAGCAGAATAATATTTAGAGACTTTACCAAGCAAGCATTCGTGTTCCTGTGTCCAGGCATCCAGCATGATCTGCAGATCTTCAAAATGACAGGCATAATCGGCCATATTGATCGGATCATTGACATTGATGGTGATACCAAGTGCTTTTGTATCAAATGCCAAACCATATTGCTTTTTCAGGTTATCAATCTGTTGCATCGCAACCTGATATGTATAACCCTGATGTCCTTCAATATTCAGGAAGTTATGCGGCTCAAGATTGTAGTTCAATGGAAATTGAATCGGACCTGAAGGATCAAGGAATGCTTTATGGTAACTCAGATTTCGGTTTTGCTTGTGAACTTTGTATTTATCATAGTTCCAGGTATCGAGTAATCGCTGGAAATTTTGAGTTCCGTAGTAAAAAGGAATTGCCTTGTCTTCTATCGGAGAACGATAAGATGAAGGAGTAATGCGAATTTCACCTGTTCCAATCTCTGTATTGAAGGAACTCAGCATTTCGATGGTACGTTGCACATACAATTTGAATCGCTCGCACCAGTTCTTCTCGTCTTTGAGAATCGGCGATTTATAGAAATCATGGCGATATTTTTTCAGATACTGATCTTCTTGCACCGGAACAAGCCTTCCAAGCATCAAGTGCTTTGGAAATGAGCGAATACTCGGATTGCAGGAACAGATACTATCCATGAAAATATCTTTCAATTCGTTGTATGTATTCACAATATCACGCAGCAGGTCATAACGGTATTGGAAATACAGTTGCGGATAGTTAGCACCGTTTCCAAACAATTGTGCCAGTCCATTTGAGATAAATGAAGCTTCACTGCTCATTCCCAGTTTACCGAGCATACTGGTAAACCCGTTTTTGAGTTTTTCAATGGTGTTTTCAGCTTGAATAGCGGAGAGGTAGTTGGAACGTAAAGTTGCAAAGCTTGCCGAGTTGGTAGCATTTACCGTTACACGCTGAAGAGCTACTTCATCCAGATTCAGATAGGTTGAGATGAGGTAATTGGCATTGAAAATCGAATCGTTTGAAAGAATATATTCTGCATCCGAGTTAGAAACGAATAATACACGCAGCTTGCGGATGTTTTTAATTCCCAGATTTTCGCAATCAATACCCGTACAAGCGCTCGGATCTTCGGGATAACTTTCAAGATACAATAACACAACCAGCTTTTCGAGGTCTGGTCTGGATATGATTGTCTGATCTGACGGAATGACCTGATCTGAAGGAACTGCTTCCCAAAGATTGATCTGTACATCGGAGCCGTTGATAGTTTTCCAGAAGAAAGGTTTATACTTCGCATTACTGTCGTCAAAAGCACGATAATGTGTGAAGCGTAATTCCGAAATATCGATGTTTTCCAACTCGGGGTCAGAAGTATCGGGCTTTGACAGCTTAAAAAAATCGCCATCGGTTGATACACCTGCACCTTGCGAGATGACTAATTCTCCATTTGAATTTGCATTGAATCCGATCTTGAATCCGCATACAATTCCGACTCCGCTGAGAAAAATGCGCGAAAGGCGGTCCTGATCTTCGAAGTAGTTCAGGAATTCATTCAACTGGCCCGCAGTAAGTATCTGGTCCGGTACAAATGAACGGTATGAGGGCGTGATTGTGGTCAACTTTGTTTCCATATTTTTTGCTTATTTCTTTAATTATAATGTTCCTAATTTTGTTCTTCCGAGAATGATATCATCATCCTGGTCTTCTTCTTCCTCCTCACAGTTATGTAATTTTCCGGTTGGATAAATGCTGTGCAGGTGTGTCAGAATTTCTATCAGATCCTTCAGTTCGTCTTCCGGGTGGAATGAATCAAGCGGTGATTTTGCAATGAGATACTTTTTGTATGCCGATTCAAATTGAAGCAATTGATTATCTGGGTTGGGAACTTCACCTTTTCGGGAACCGATCCAGCATATTTTGGCTAAAATGTGTGAAGGCAGTTCTTCCCGGATGAGTTCCTCCATAAATTCTCTGAAGTGAATGTCTGAAAACCGTTGAGTATAACCCGGAAGTACAAAACTTACTCTGAACGAGTAGGGGTCGATGCCACAACAGGATTCCTTGCAATTGTCTGCACAAAAAGGAAGGAAAAACTCAGGTGGAGTCATGGGATAATCACTGTCCGGTCGAAGCAAAATCTGTTCAACTGCGAATCCTCCTTCTTCTGTGAAATCATATTTCATGAAACGAATGGTTTCCAGCAGAGAAACTTCCATGTCCGGCGCCGTTGGAAAATAGATCAGTTGTTTGGCAACGACATAATTAGGATCGGTATCCGGAAGTTCGGGGTTGATGACCGCAAAATAGAAATTGCCGCCTCCCGATACTTTCATCTGGATGTTATCCACCACCTGATCCGCAACAATGCCCATGTCGAAAGCATCCTCGATCTTTTCTTCGCTGCTTTCAATGAGTTGCAATACGGCGAAATACAAATTATTGATTGCTTTCTTATGACTCGGATACGTGTTTTCTGAAGATAGAATGACCGTTCCTGAACCATTTCTGATGCGCCATTTGAAAACTCCGGGACTTTGCTCGTAAATCTCAATGAACGAATCCGAAAGGTTGCGCCGGAAATAGTTTTTCATGCCGGAAAGTCTTGCTACCCGTTTTTCTACTCCGGATACATTTCCGGTGTCCCACAATTCCGAAGCCGGCTGGTGGTAGTAATTGAATCCGAGTCCGCGCTCACTGCTCAGTGTGACATATTCGCGCAGGAAAATTTCTTTGGATTTCAAAACCATTTCACTGGTGAAAGATCCGTAGAGTTCTTTCATGACGAAGGCATACGTGCTGAAATTTTCTGCAAAGCGAGACAGCAAATGGTCGAGTAATTCATTTCGGCGTGCAACATCGTCAGTCAACCCGTCGAACAATTGTTCTGATAACAGGGTATCGTCGTTCTGAGGATAGTTATTCACCAATTCGGTGAAGTCGCTGATATCTGCAACTGCTTGCGTGAAGTAGGTGTTTGAAACCTGCGGATTAACGGATAAAAGGTCTTTTGCATTTTCCAGATGAGCAAAATAGGAGGCAAGAATCTGGTCAAAAAACAATAAATAGGCCTTGAGCTGTTTTGCCTGGGAGCGGCGTTCTGTTTTAGCAGAAGATGCCAATCCTTCCTGTCCGATGCCGTAAGTATCGGGAAAATCGTTCTGAATCGTTGTGTACCAGCCGGTATCCAGAAACTCCCCGGAAGGAATCTCAGGAAAACGATCGATTGCAGCCAGATCGTTGTATGCATCTTCATCGGCTTTTAATTTCTTGAAAATCTCCTCGGAACGTTTCTCATTGACACTTACAGGAAGATTGTCTTTCCGGTAATTGAACACACTTTTAGTGCAAAGTGCAGGTCGTTTGTTCGAATCAATACAGATCAGCCAGGTATTCGGATCATTCGTTCCGGAGCAGTTTCCTATCGAAATGTCCGTTATCTGTTTCACTCCCGGAATATCCATGATCAAGCTGATAATATCGGATAAACGCACTTCTTTTCGAAGCGAAGCTTGCTTTAGTTCCGCAGTATCAATAAATCCGCTTTCAAGAAGAGGTCCTTCAAAAATTTCATCCATGCGATAACCTCGTGCGAGCATCTGTTTCAACGAATAGAAATGAACACCCGGAGAGAAATAGCCTTCTATTGCAAAACGGATACGTGCGTTTACTTCCTCTTCGTCGGCCTCGTTTTCCAGACCTACTTGCGCACAAACGGAGATCGCTTGTTCTTCAATTTCATCGATTTTTACCAGATCTTCGCATAAGTTGCGGTTCGCATGGTACTTGTCTTTGATCTGAGCTTTAATGGCATCAATCTTCTGTTGACGCTGCGGATCGTTTTGATCTACATCGAAATCCACCAGAATCCGATTCAAGCCTTTCAGGTTAAATTCTGCACGGTCTTCAGGAAGTAAATTCGGAAACATATCCGGACTGTAAGACAGTAATCCTTCCTTGCAATCGGCATACACTTTTACTTCGTAGGGGATAATCCAGCAATTGCGGACACCATCCATATCGATGAATAATTTGCGATAGTCAAGAGCTGTAAGCGCACGATTGGGCAGAATTTGGCTGGCGGTATAAAATTGTTGAGAGATAGGAGCACTGCCGTTTGGCCCGGTCAATAGATCCGGCATGGAAATATTGATCCGGTTGCCCAGGTCGGTAATGGCATAACTGAGCATTTCGAGAATCGTAATTCCCGGGTCGTGCTCGTTGTAATCCGTCCAGAGCCCTCCACCTATCGAAGCAATGTGTTGTATTCCAATGCGTCGCAGGTATTCAAAGTCGAGATCGTTTTCCGTAGAGGTATCTCGGGAAATTGTGATACTGTTTTTTAAAGTTGACATTGTTCAGTTTCTGTGTTAGGAGTGGAACATGAGTATATAGCGGTCGAAATTTCGTGTTGTTTAGCAGATACCAGAATTGCTTTTGGTGAAGATGGTTCTGCAACCGTAGAAGCAGCACCTTTCTGATAAAGCTTCACATCCTGCAGATAATCTACATAAGGCAGTTCTTCTACATAATCAATCAATACACTGAGATGCAGTTTCCCGCCGAAATCGATGTTTTCGCGTTCAGCAAAAGCCCATGGCGAAAGGAATCGTGTAATGTCTTCATTGAGTTTGTCGATATACAGCGCTTCATCGAATTGTGGATAGAAACGTACTTTCAGTGAGACTTTGACTTCTTCATAATCAGGATTGATCACGTGTGTATTGACATGCAGTGAGTTTAATTCCGAAATAAATGTTTCGATGCGATTGAGAGTGGCTTTACTAACTCTGGGTTGGTAGCGGTCAAAGACATTTCTGTGAAGTGTATCTGGAATAACAACCAGAGTTACATTTCCCGGTGATTGAAAGGAGCAATCACAGGTGTGAGTCAGGCATTTGACCTTGTAAACCTCAGGAAAATTCTGAAGAACAAGATGCTCATAATCCCATAAATTGATTGCCCGGTTTTTGTGTCTCAATCGCTCACTGATGCGTTTGTAATACTGAGTGTCACTTTCTGCAGCTCTTCCTCCGAAAGAATTATAAGGTTGAGAAACCGATTTTACGGTTGCAATTCGCGATACCAATTTACTGATTGTACCTGCCGGAAGACCCTTTTCAAGGTGCAGAAGATCATTACCTCTGTCATCGAAAACAGCCGTGGCTGCCTGACCGAATATCCCGAGCATGCGGCATACTGCATCATAGGTTTTGTACATTTTTGCACGAATCCAGAACATGCCGGGAGGAAGCAGGGTATTGTTTGCACTTGCTTCTGCCGGAATCTTGAATTTGACCAATCCGGATTGCAAAAAGTTATCCGTTTCATTCACCAGCATTAAGGTGGAATCGAGTTTTTTCCAATTGTTGTCGCAAAGGATCGACCAATGTACCTTCTGAGCTCCGTTAAATGAGTCTGCGAGCGGGTTTTCAGATCCTTCCAATACCTGAATGAGTAAAGAAACCTGTTGCAGAGTTGCAGCGTTTTCCAACCCGATAAACAATTCGCCTCCTTTACAGTAAACCGGGGTCAGACTGCATTCCGGACTTTTTCCGTCAAAGGATGTTTTCAAAAAAGCATGTTCTTCCGATTCTCCGAAAGGGTGAAGGTGAAACAATTGAACGGTGCGGTCGGTAAAGGATTGTTCATTTTCCGGAAACAGATTCAGTTCATCTACAGCCGAGTAGTTCAGTGAAATAGCATCTGCAAACGGAATGTAAGGTTGATTCGGAATAGGCACATTCGGATTGGTACTCATCATCGCCAGTGAATAGATCCGCGGATAAATTTCCTGCAAAAATGATTGGTTGAGCGTCAGACGAACAGGCCCGGAGGTATTGACATCGAAACTGTTGTTGGAAACTCCGAAAGTGGTTTCAAATTCAGTCGGTTCGGCTCCGTTAGGTACAAATAACTGAATCGTATTTTGTATCGGGCCGTTCCAGTCTCCGTTGGAGTAGATCCAGGAACTTGCTTTGAAATAGTTGTTTCCTCCTACAATGTTCGTATAGTAATCCTGAAATCGGATATTCAAAGGTGCCTGTTGTGCTCCTGCCGTACCACCAGCCAGTCTTGCATTTGAAGTGTTTTGCTGTATCGGAATGATTGCGTTGAACCATTCCTGGGTCACTGTTCCTAAAAAGGATCTGTCATATCCTTCGTAGTAGGTTCTGAAATCGTCCGGTGTATTTTTCCAGTGAAGGTTAACACCGATATGCTTCCATTTTTTACTGAACACTTCCTGATGAAAGACTGAAAACGCAGATCCTTTTACAGGATTCGTTGTAAATGCATAGAAGGGTTTTTTTACGTTCAGAGTTCCCGTGTCACTTTCAATGGTCAATGCCCGCATACCGATGACATTTACCTTTAATCTGATTTTTGTAATCGGCTCCGAAAGGAAACGATACAAATCATAACCTCCGAATTCATCTGTTGCCACTTCAAAGCGGAAAACAGGTTGGTCCGTAGTATAATTTCCTCCGTGAACAGCCTGGTTGTATTTAACCACCGCTTCCTCTTCGGGTTGTAAATCGAGGCACATGGTTAACCATTGTCCGTTCACACCTGTTGTGTAGTTTTGAGGAGCTCCGCTATTTTCATTGATCGTAATAGTGGCAGCAGAAAGTGAAATCGGACCTACCCATCCTTTTGCTCCGGTGTAATAGATGGAAACGAATGAGGGGTCGGTTGCTTCTGTCAGTTGCAATAGTGTACCGGCAAATAATGCCTGAACAACAATCTGACGTCTTCCTTCTGATAATTCCAGTGTATGGGAAGCAACCGCAAAACCAAGGCGTGCATCAGCCTGTTCCGGCCGCGAATCAGGAGTACCTGCATAACCGAACGGATACCAGCTGGAATCTTCGCCCGGAAATTTTGCTCCGGCACCATCGTAGGTGGAAGCTTCATTGGCAGCCTTTATTCCATAGCCATTGTTTGCGGAAGCATCCGGCGCATTGTATACCGTTTTGACACTTCCTATTTTAGCCTGGTTCAGAACCATTTCATCTTTCAACTGATAAATGCGGGTTACGTCTGTGGTATCTTTATCCCCGTCAAGCTCGGTTCCAGCAGCAATTTTTTCCTGCGAAAAAGCACGCGCAAGTTCAAAAATGACATTTACACTATCGGGTTCTTCTTTGAGATGATTCAAGTGCAGAACTTCCGAATAGTAAAAGTCAAGATGACGTTTTGTGTAGCCGTTTAACCTTGTTGTGGATTTACTGATCAGTTCTAGAAAACACAGGAAAAGCGTTAAGTGAGGTGTTAGCTTGTCAGTGCTTTCGAGGTTGTCGATCAGCGATTTAATACCTGCAAAATCAGGGAAGAAATCCTGCCAGTCGCCATCCGGATTCGTATCATTTGATTCGTTGAAATAATTGACATCTTTTGCAAAATTGTATGCAAATTTCATCCAGTCTTCCAAACCAAACCCCATCAATTTCAGGTTTTCCGGATCGAGCGAACGGTCGTAGCGCATCGATTGGTCGAGTCCATTCCTTTTGAGAACGTCTGCTATGTCGTTACAATTGCTCATATGACTCCGGTTTTAGTGTATGAAATATCATTTCCTTCGTTGCGGTAGAATGGATAGACCATGTTTTGTCTGGAATTCGTGGTGCGAATGCGGTAATCTATAATGATGTCGATCCGTCCGTCCAGAATATATTCCTCGTCGAGAGTGATGCTTTCCAGGTCAATTCTTGGTTCGTAGTAAAGAATTGCCGTACGGATTATTTCCGTAATCTGTGTGGTTAGTGTCAGGTTGATCGATTCGAAAAGAAGCGTTTCCAGAGAGCAGCCGTAACCTGGTACCATGATGCGTTCACCTGGTCTGGTAGATAACAATACCTGTAAGCTTTCCATGATATCTTTTTCGTCCGAACTCATCCGGACAAAACGAGACGTTTTGTCAAAACTCGGAGGAAAACTCCAGCCTGTTCCTAAGAATGATTCGTTTATTTCCATGTTGTTAATTATTATCCGATTAATACTGTTGCCAAACCGGCAACGATTGTTCCGCCATGAGCGGTTGTATCTGTCATTCTGGCGGCTGGTTTTCCACCGATCAGAACAGTTGCTGACCCGCCGGTTATCGTATCCGGAGGACCGGAACAGACTGCCATGTCTCCCATGCGGGCTGCCGGCATTCCGCCAATCAATACCGTTGGTTCACCTGCCGGAAGAATTGGCCCTCCGACATGCGGAACATTTCCTGTTACCATGGGACAAACGTGTGTGTCCGTTACGCGTGCTGCCGGTTGTCCCATGATCAGTTAATTTGAACGATTGAACCTTTGATTGTTGTCGTAGCACTGGAACTTACTTCTGTTCCTGCATTTCCGGAGGCTTTGACTTCTGCTTGTCCGGTGATTTCGATATTCATTCCTTCAATCGTAACATCACCTTTTGCTTTCATGATCAGGTCTTTTCCGCTTTCAATTGAAATCCCGTCGCTGCTTAGTTTCACTGTATTGGAGTTCTCGTCCTGCAGAGTGATTTCTCCGGCGTCTTCATCAATAATGACTTTTTTGCCTGCCGGTGTTTCAATTGTAATTGATTTCTTATCGTCATCAAACAAAAACTTCATCTCACTGCGGGTTACAAAACCTTTGATGTTGTTTGCATCTTCGGCTGTCAATGGTGCAGGTTTAGCACTGCTGTTCAGCATCCCGACGATTACCGCATTGTTTGGATCTTCGTTGATAAACCCAACCAACACTTCGTCACCGATTTCAGGCAGGAAGAATGATCCCCGGTTTTCACCTGCGTCAAGTGTTGCCACACGACACCAGATGCCTTGTTCGTCGCTGTTTACAATGGGTATTTTCACCATAATGCGGGATTCTCCCTGCGGATCTTCTTCTAATTGCGAAACAACACCGTATTGCAACCCTCTTACCGCCGGCAGTAAACCTGAAGCGGGCATATCGGTAATGTCATACGTTTCCGAAAACCACACCGGATCCAACCCGAATTGTGCATCAACCGTCCAAAGTCCGCTGGTAATGTTATGCTGCACGCCGGATACAAAAATATTTCCGTTGAATCGGTCACTGACACCTTCCAGTTTCAATACTGTTCCGGGTTTTACTTTGTCAATTCCCTGAAATCGTACACGTCCCCGTACTTTTGCCATTTGCTGGAACAGCATTTTGGAGTTGGCCCAATCCTGAGCTTCTGTCTCATTCATGTTACCGCCTGACTTTAACTCCAGATCTTTCAAACCGATTACTTTTGCCAGTTGCTGAGAATCAAGGTTTCCATTTGTTTTTGCGGGTTGCCCGTTTGCTTCGATCTTGCTGATTTCCTGATCTGCCTGATTCCAGCTGTAAGCCGTCACTTTTGAAAATTGGTTCCGTGCATCAATTTCAGCATCAAACTCCATAATGGTCATTCCGTAAGCTACTGTTTCCAATGGGTCCTGTCCTGGATCAGGTTTGCTGATCAGTATTTTTCCGTTATCGGTGAAGCAAACCATTCCATTGGCTTGTGCTCTGGATACCAGGAAATCCCAGTCGGAGGCATTATATTGTACCAGCTTTTCATGCTGATAATTGGTCTTTTCTATCTTTTTTTCGAGACTGTATGCCTTGATTAGTTCATCGAACACATCGCTGTCCTTACTATCGTAGAAGAACTTCGATTTTCTCCCGACAGTCATTTTTACTGCTTCGTCTTTACATTCAACCGTAAGTGATGATTTTCCGTTGCGTACTTTCACCGAATGCCGGATAATAATACCTTTGAAAATCATTTTGTTATCGGAATGATAGCCTGCATTTATCTGGATTTTTTTGCCAGGAACGAAAAAATCACTGTTGCTGATCTGGAAATTCTGGTCGGCAGGTGTACCTTCATAAAGTGTAATACGTGCGGTAGCAATCCGGTTAAATTCTTTACGAACAGATATGGACAAGACCGGATATGTTCCCGGAATCTCGTGTTCTTCTACCAGGATTTGGTGAGTAACAAGATCGGGACTTTTGCCTGTTTGTATGTTTCCGGTATTGTTCATTAGCTAGGTTTTTGAATAGGTGGAAAGAATAGTCGTTGTCCTGCTTTCAATTTTCGGAAAGCAGTCAGTTTGTTTACACGAGCTACTTCCAGGTAATATTTTGAATCGCCGTAAATGCGTTGAGTCATCAATGGTAAATTATCACCTTCTTCTACAACACGAATGTGTGTCAAATCAGGTGACTTAAGATTGGATTCAGCGGCAGCCTTTTTCGGTTCGATGAATTTTCTGAACTTTGTTTTGGCAATGGCGCGCAGCGGTTTGGCATCAGGAGCAAAGAGTTTGTATTCGATCGAGATCTCTGACAAAACACCCTGGAATTGCAGAACTCCCCAACTTATTTCAAGGTAATTAGGTCGGTGTATGTCCGAATTAATCGTATAAGCAAGCTTCATGAATTTCTGAATGTCAGCTTCTACTCCTTGTGTTTTTCGTCCTTCCAGAATACTGAAATTGGAATGCTCATCAAATACACCTGTATCGTCAAACAAAAATTCAAGTTCAATATCTGAAGGTGGTGTATTCTGGTAATATGGAGGAGTTGTATCCTTTGTTGAGTCAGGAACAATGTATTCTACTTTGTGATTCAGAATGAATTTTTCCGGATTTATAAGTGTTGTAAACAAACCATCCGGTACTTTTTTTTTGTATTCGGGATCCGAATAAGCCTGAATGGTCAGTTTCTGAAGCTTGCCCGTCGCCCCATCTTTCATGTTTATTATTGGTCCCATTATCGTTCTTTTTTGTCGTTTATAATTGTAAAAACTTCATTCAGACATGTGTCCATCAGTTCATCCATTGATTGTTCTGGTTTTTGATCCTTTTTTGATTGGTCATCGTTGACCTGAATCCGTACGTGCAGTTCTTTGATTTCTATTGGCATAATGGTTCAGATAATGACCGGCTATTTAAAGGGCAACAGCCGGAATGGTGAAATACTTGTAAGTCAGTTCAATAGTTTCTATCACGATGTTGCTGCTCTCTGCATTGAATTCGGATACTTCGCATTTTACAGGAAGTGCTCCTTTGATATTCCAGGTTTTGAGCGGTAACATCTTGTCATTCATCAGAATGATTAACAGATCCATGGGAGCAAATTCAAAACTCTCGATGGCACTGTTGCACCAACGGAGCAGAGTGGAGTCGGGAACCATGCCTCGTTTGAGCACCAGGTTCGGAAACCTGACGCTCTGAGGCAATTTGTGTTTGAAGCGGTTTTCGCCTCCTTCAACTACTTCCGTTATTTCAACACTGGCAGAAAGCCCCGAAACGGATTGAAACATCGAGTCGATAACTGCGAACTGCTTGTTAAGAAACTGAACCTGGAAATGAAATCCCCGGGGTGGATAGTAGTTGATCATGATCAGTCGTTTTGAATAGTTAAACCTTCGTGTACGATTTCCATCGATTCGATAGCTACTTCGTTACCATCTGCTTTCAAGTCGGTAGATTGCACTTTTGTAGGGAATGCATTACGCACTTTCCAAATTACAACCGGTTCGTGATCCTGATTCAAAAGCGAAATCGTAATATCGCGGCGTTCGATGGTATTCATCTGAACAGAGTTCAACCAATCGTAGTATTCGTTGTCTCCCTGAAACATCCCTCTTTTAAGAGTGATATTTGAGAATTTGCGAAGTCCTGGCATTTTAATTTTGCTGTATTCAGGACTTGCTCCCTGACGGTATTCGATTACTTCCAACTCGGAATCAAGCCCGGAGATCTCTGTGAAACCTATTTTCGTTCCTCCCCATTCTACCTGAAAGTGAAACTTGGATAATGGATATGTTGCCATAATTTTGTTGTTATTTTGTCGTTAGTGATTACTATTATGATTGTTGCATCATGTGCGAGAAACGCAGAACGATGAATTCAGCTGGTCTTACTACTGCCATTCCGATTTCCACGATCATACGACCATTCAATACATCATCGGCTGTCATGGTTGCCCCAAGCCCAACTTTCACATAGAATGCATGCTCCGGTTTAGCTCCGGCAAGTGCTCCGGCTTTCCATTGAAGGATCAGGAAGTTCTCGATCATAGCGCGAACCTGTACCCATGTGTTGGCATCATTTGCCTGGAATACGAAACCTTCGGTTGCTTTTTTAACGGATTCTTCCACCATGTTGTAGAAACGGCGCACGGAGATGTATTTCCATTCTGTGCTGTTACCGTTCAAAGTACGAGCCCCCCAAACAAGCGTACCTTTACCTGTAAATGGTCGGATGGCATTGATGGATTTCCCTGCAACCGTGTCAACGTTCATCCCGTCCTGCAAATCATTTGAAATGATGTAGTTTGGTCCGAGAATGTAATTCAGGCTGGTATTTGCAGGTGCTTTCCAAACACCACTCGTAGCATCCGTGCGAACATAAACGCCTGCGATGGATGAACTTGGAGGTAATAACACAGGAACTTGACCTACTGCAGTTTTAACACTGTTGTAAAGTGCGTTGTTGCTGATTTTCAAAGCTCCAAGATTTGTAGTGCTTGTAGAAGATGAAAACGGAACCAAAGCTAAAATCAAATCCGCGATATCTCCATTTGTATTCTGGATAGTAGTGATGTTGGTAACAATATCAGCAGTAGTTAAAGTTGCAGTGATGTCAGTTTTTGCATCTGCAACCTCTGTATTGTTACTTGCCTCATTAAGCGTATCCAAATCCTGACTCAAATTAAAATTGAGTAGTTCCGGGTTATTTGTAACCCACGTATCAAGGGAATTGGTTGCAGCAAGTAAGGCAGGAAGATCCGGATCACCGGTATTACTTGCAATTACACCACGTCCGATATTTACCATCTCGGTCAATGATCCGATAAGTGATGTACATGAATTGGAGATTTCCAATACTTTGTTGCGGAGATTTGTCACATTGGCCATCGTTGGAGCTATTGCTCCCAGATCCGCAATGTATCCTGTCAAAAGACCTTTAATTGTTGTTACAGGGCCTGCTGAAATAGCTTGTACTTCAGCTCCGAAATCACCTGATGAAGTAATGTTAACAGCAACAGCCGCTTCATCATATTGGTAATCAAGGATACTTTTCAGATAAGGATAATATGCAGCACCGTATTTGGCATATTCCGCATTACCGGAGATGAAAGTGCGCAGATTCAAGAAATCGGCGGTTGTATTTACCGTTGTAAGATCACTCATGGCAACGTCAATAATTGTGAAGCGATCTTGTAGTTTATTACACTGAGCCAAAGCATCATTGTATAGTGAATAAGCATCCGATGGTGCAAGCGATGTGACGTCTGTCAGAACGATTAAAGTCGGTTCGTCTTCTTTCTCAAGTACTGTTAGTCCTGTTTTGATAATCGGCACACTCGGAGGTGTTGCGTAGCCATCATCCACAGATACGATGTAGCATGGTCCGCCTCCATTTGCAAAGTACATTTGTACCGAATAGTACATCAGGAACTTACTTCTGCTTGCAGGTGGCAGGTCAGCACTGATTCCGCTGTCTGATACAGATACGGTAATTCCGGCTTGATTCTGAGCTTTTCCGAACTGAGTTTCATAGTCCAGCATAGATGTAATCCTTACAGGAACTGGAGGAGCATTCAGATCTGGTCTTAAAGGTGAACCATCCAATGCTAATGCTTTTTCCGTGTACCCGATAAAGGCCGGAATTGCGGTCGCTACTTGAGCGACTGACGGTGGAAGTAAGTTGACTTCTTCCACGTAAACGCCTGGTGTATTTAATGTTAACGCCATTGTTTATTGTGTTTAGATATAAATTACTGAATAAAAAATCCCCGCTTCAATTTCAGCTTTTTGGACATCCGGCGCGGGGTAGTAGTGCGGAGCCAGATCGAATTCATAATCTTCGGATAGAATCTCCGGATCTTTGTTTCGAAGGATAAGCTGTGGTGGGTCAATTACGATGTAACCGTTTCGGGTGAGCGGTTTTGGACTCGTTGTTTCTGCATAATAATCAGAGTTTTGAAAGTAATATTTCCAGATAGTGCTGCGGTTGGCGAACTCCATTACGAAAGTGGCCGGATTTGCAGGAACTTTTCCGTTGTTATCGGTGATTTGATGAGTGACACCATGCATCCGGAGTACAACTACTCCCAGTAGCCCGATCTGATCTTCTCTGGAGATCCGAAGCATTTCCACCACTTCCTTAGATCTGTTGGGTTCTCCGGGATTGCCGGAATAAACGAGCCTGTACGCATCAGAAATGTAGGTAGGTGTTGTTTCCTGCTCTTCAGCTGTAGGCAGAAAAGGAAAACCAGGTTCTGTATCCGGAGGTAGAATGTTTGAGAAAAAGAACAGCTCATTTTTTACAAGTGTCAGATCCGTATAAATCTCAAAAGCGGGATCGTTAATCTTCACCAGAAAATGCAGTTCCAGATCATTCGCCAATGGAATAAACGGTTTAGCCGGTGCTCCGGGCGCTGTTTCCTCAATCAGGGAAATAACTTTCAAGCCGTGTTTATCAGCATACAAAAGCAATTTCTGATTCTCCATGATTTTACGGGTTTGAGCCGTTGGAATAACCTGAAGAAAGCCGTTGAAAGCATAGTTTTTGAACATCAGCCGCTGTTGTTGCGGATCCATGCCCCTGAAAGAATCGGGACCACTGTTCAGATAATACTCGTGAAGTACCTGCAACTCAAAAAGAGTCCGGTATGTTTGTGAATAGCTCATATTTTAGGTTAAATCAGGTGGTTACACTAATGTTTCCAATGTTTTCTATGATCTTCGGAGACTCATTCAATGTCGCTTCCCTGTCGATCACAACTAAACTCATTTTATAGAGTGCACTGGGTAGTTGCCGGCCGCCAAGTGTTCCCCAGATATAATTGAGGTTTTCGAAAGTCGGGGTATACAACTCCAGTGTGTATCGAAAATCACCCATGGCTCCCAGAATCGGGTCGGAATGATCGAAGTTGGTGTTGGACTGAGTGAAAACACTCTTTCCCTGAAAAAATTCCAGAATCCGTGAAAGATACTTCAAAGAGATATCGTAACCGGTTTTATTCGAACTGAACAGGATGTACAGGTTCAGGTTGATTTTATTGTTGCGGTAGGCTATCTTATTGCTTTCTATCCGATTGTTTGGAAGGTTTCGCATGGTAACTTCCTCGTTTAAATTGAGCAGGGTCAAGACAACTTTATCTGCCATTGGCTGGGTTGAATCGGCTTCATTCTCGACAAATGCAATATTGTCAAGAACAACATCTTCTTCAAGCCCCTGACTGGATAGGTAGCTGTTCAGTTCTCCAATCAAAATATACAGTGCTTCGTAAATCATGATAGTGTGTTTTGTGGTTATTAAATACGATGTCTTAAAATTGTTGGTTTGGAAACTTAAAATGACCGCTGAAATCGGTTGTTAAGGAGAAAAAGCAGGACTTTCGATGAACTTTTAATTAGCAGGAAACGTCATTGCGAAAAGAGACATGGAGATTGAGGTTTAATGTCTCAAAAACCGGAGTCGATTCTGTCAGTGAACAGTTGTCTTTTCTGCGATTAGCATCTTGCTAAAAAGCATTAATCAATAAATTCGGAACATTTCCAGATTGTCCTGAAATGATCAATCGTTGCCGGAAACACATATTTTGTCCATATTTTCCACAGCTTCCAGTACTGCAAAAAAATACTTTCAATACACATGCCCGAAAGTCCTTATTTTTCTCGTTTTTGTTATCAGCCCGTTCTGCAGAAACAAGCAATGGAAAAGTGAAATGAAAACACACCTGACAGTGATTCATGCGGTGCGCGAGTGCAGGTTATCTATCGATAATGTGTTCTCTCGTTTTCCATAAATGCGATAACAGTTTCTGGCAAAGAAATCCACTTGAACAATCTTAAAAAGGATCGAACATGCAAAATTCAAAACCGTCTACTTTCGTTGAATCGGAAAAACCAATTCCGCGAAAAGTAAATTTATTTTCTCTATAGCTCCTGGAAAAGCTAAGTCAGTATGTTGACTATAAAAACTGGAAAGATGACTTTGTTTAGCCGAGTGAAAGATAAGTGGTATTTTGTTTATATCCAAATTTTTAGCGGTTTTTTTTAAAGTAATTTTTTAGGTTTTTTGTTTGTATTATTGTGTAGGTATTAAACGATGATTTAGTTGGATTATTGTTCTTTCTGAAACAAAGATAAGGGCAGAAGATCGTAAACTATTTATGTTCTTTGAAACAAAAAAACATTTTTTTTCAAGGCACCAAATCGCTTCTTTTATTCCGATTTTTACATTATCTTTAAAATTGGATTCAATATAATAAGAATTCATTTTATCCATAACTTAAATCACAAACCAAATTCACAATGTTAAATAAAAAAGCAATCACTTCTGTTGCTACCTGGGAGCAGCTTTTCCTTTTTCTGAGCGAAATTGTCCATTATCGAATGAAAACCGTTCAATTTGATGAAGAAGCCGAATTTCCTGATATCAATTCATTTCTTACAGAAGAAACTTTAAAAGCAATTCCGGTCCAGGGAGTGCTCACCGAAATAGATTTAGTAGCTCTTACATTGGCGCTTTCACCTCATATGCAACCGGAATTATTGCCCGAACTGCTTTCTGCCTATTTGCCGCAAGGGAAGGAATTTCCTGAAATGGGACTCGTAAGAGGGAAAAACCGGGAATTGTTTTTCCCTACCGGAGATACCTTGCTTTATTTACTTGCGGGAAAAGACCTGGAAACAAGAATGCGCCTTTTGCGTTATTTTCAAGTTGAGTCCCATCTGTTTAATAACGGAATCCTTTCGTTTGAAGATGTTGCTGCTTTTGAACCCCGAATGAGCGGCAGATTGGTCATTGACGAAGAATATGTAGATATTATTACAACAGGAGCAGTGCAGAAACCACGAATGGGAGCCGGATTTCCTGCCCAACTTATTGAGACGAGCCTCGAATGGGAAAATTTGGTACTGCATAAAAAAACACTTGATCAGATCATGGAAATTCAATCCTGGCTGAAACATCAGGATCAGTTGCTCAACGAATGGGGACTTGCAGGGAAAATAAAACCGGGTTACCGGGTGTTGTTTTACGGAGCTCCGGGAACGGGAAAAACGCTTACGGCAACATTGCTTGGAAAATACACCGGCCGGGATGTTTACCGGATCGATCTGTCTCTGGTAGTTTCCAAATACATCGGTGAAACAGAAAAAAACCTTTCCCGCTTGTTTGATAAGGCTGCTAATAAAGAGTGGATTCTTTTCTTCGATGAAGCTGACGCGGTATTTGGTAAGCGAACGAGTGTGCGCGATGCACATGATAAATATGCAAATCAGGAGGTTTCCTATTTATTGCAGCGCATTGAAAATCATCCCGGATTGGTGATTCTGGCTTCCAATTTGAAAAGTAACCTCGATACAGCATTTACACGCCGTTTCCAGTCGATGATTGAATATGATATGCCGGGAGCCGCAGAAAGATTATTGCTTTGGGACGATATTCTGCCTAAGAATCTGGCTTTGCAAAAGGAAATTTCAATTGATCAGATTGCACGTACTTACAATCTCAGTGGGGCGAATATCGTCAATGTCGTTCAATTTGCCTGCTTGAAAACGGCTGAAGAAGGAGCTAAGGAGATCAGCCGCCGAAATCTGATCGAAGGTATCCGGAAAGAATATGTAAAAGAAGGGAAGATGTTTGCTTAAAAGAAAGGTTTTGAATCTTTCAAAAAGTTCAAATATTCAATTTGAACAAACGGATTAAAAATTCACTCTCAGCTGAACTGTAATATCTGACTTTTTTGATCCTTTAATCTCTTCTGCACCGGAACTGATGGCGTTTTTGTTCGAATACAAGTAAACACCGTAACGAATCCATAAGTTGCAGTGTCTCAGGAAGGTGAAACGAACAAGTGCATAAGCCCGTGATCCCTGATAATAATATGCAGGAATAGAAAACACATATTGGGCATTGTTCTCGAAAGTGTAGATGCGCGAATCATAACTGTCGGTGTCGAAAAGAGCATAACGCAAAGTCAGATCGAAGGGCAGGTTTTTAGGTTTGAACAGAAAATCCTGCGTGAAAATCCATCCGCCTTCCGCGGAATTGCTCTTCCGGTTGATGGTCACATATTCCAATCTGCTTTTAATGGTGAAGCTTTCCAATACCTTATAAGAAAGGTTCAAGCGGTAATTATTCTGCACAACATTTTCTATCGGAGTGATTGATCCGTCGGAATCTCTGGAATTCTTTTGTCTGACCTGTTGTCTGAAACGACCGTAAATTTCCAGCACTTTATTTGGTTTGTAGGTCGGTTGAACTAAAAATTCATATCCTTTGGATGGAGCATCAACCTGATATTTCAACCAGGGAAAACGAAAAAAATCGACGTAAGAACTTACCGACCAGGCAGGGGCCAGTTTTAGTTTGATCCCGGAGAATAAGCCCGTTTCATTTTGAGTGTTGCTTCCTTCTGAAAATCCGTTGTTGTAAAAACTGTAATATCCTTTGGAATAATTGCGGTAGATCACAGAAATGGAAACACTTGGGTCGAGAATGGCCATCAAACCGTGAAGCTGAGCAAAAGATTTGGAGTGCGTACTGTAAGAAACTTCCCCGAAAAAGTTCAGATTTTTGATCACGAAATTGTAATCGCCGCTTATGGCAGTTGTGTTCTTTCCTCTGAAAGCGTACAAACTGTAGGGAAGTGTATCTCTCAGTAAGGGCTGATCGTATTGTTGATTGACGATTGCTATTCCTGCATTAAACCGGGTTGAATTGTAGCTCAGGTAATTTCCGATCACTTGTTCCTTCAAGCGGTTTTTCTTGGCAATCTCGCTGTTTGTACGATGCAGCCCGGAAAGATCAATGGTCGTGACAAATTCCAGATCATCCGTTAAGGAATCGGCAATTCCTGTTCCGTCGACTTTTTTGTGGCTATAGAACGTAAGCAGATTCCATTTTTTGTATCCGATAATGGCTGCTCCACCGCGGAAAAAGCGATTTTCATCCACAGAAGTATAAGGACGTAGAAGATTGGCCGCTTTTTTGGATGAAAAAATATCCGCACTTTTCCCGAAAGCATAACCACTCCAGGTGTTGAGTCCCTGACCAATTTGAATTTGATAATCTCCGGCGGCTACTGCCCGAATGTATTTTCCACCTTTGTAGAACGCGTGAAACGAATAGAAATCGAAGCCGTTTTTTTGTGAACCTTTGAAAAATTCTTCGCCGGGATCTTTTTCTGCGGTGAATCCCAAACTGATATTGGTGCGATAGGTGTAGCGCAAACGCGTATAATATTTGTCAGCATTCCCGTGATAATACCCGTTTGAATTGTTCAGAATAGAATCTGAAACAGGAGTGTAGCCTTTCTTTCGCTCCGGAGTCCGCTGATATCGTGTAAACCATTCAATGTTTCCGTTTTTTATCGCGTCTTTGAATGTAATGTGCAGATTTTCCAGACGATCGTCAACCCTAATGAAGGGAAGAACCAGAGAAATGGTGTTTAAATCCCAGTATTTGAGTGATTGCAGTTCATAAATACTGATGAATTTTCCGAATCTTTCGATGTGAAGAAGCACGTCCGTAATCTGAACTTCGGTTAAAAGTCCGAGTGATCTCAATTCATCCGGGTTTGTATTATTCAGGTTGATCGGGTGGTCAAAGAAATAGTTGAGTTGATCAAAAATATTTGTCAGATCCAGTTCTTCAGATTCCGATTGTTCGGCGATAAACTCGACGCGCTGCTGAATAATTTCGTTTCGTTCCTGACCAAAGGACCAGAAACTGAAGAAGAAGAAAAAAATAAGTAAGAGCCTATTTTTTTTCATGTTCTTTCAATTGATAATTCAACCCGATGTTTGGCGACCAGCCCAATGTTTGGTGATATTTTGAGCCGAGATCAATGGAGAATCCTGAAACTTTGTATCCGAATCCCAAAGAGAATTCCATTGGTGCACTTTGCGCTCCGATGCGAATGTACAGGGGTTTTACCGGCTGATATTCGACTGCTCCTTTGAAAGAGATTTTGGTAATGATTTGTTTTTCGACTTCGGCAAAAATGGAAACTTTTTTGGAAGGTTTGTACTGACAGCCCACGCGCATGATTGTTGCAAACCGATCATTAACCGGATTGATTCGCTGCCTGCCGATATTCATGACTGAAATACCAATACTCCATTTTTCGGAAACTTTGGCCAATAATCCGGCTTCAATTGTTCCGCTGATTGTTGATCCGTAATTACCTCCAAGCCTCAGAGTCTGAATGTTTCCCTGAACGCCAAGCTGAAGAAAATCTGTAAACTTCATGCTGTAGCCTAATCCGGCGCGTGTATTCCGGTATTGCTCGTACCCGAAAAATTGTGCTCCGGCAGAAATGACCCCGACTTTCAATGGAATGGCAAAGGTCAAAGCCTGCGTTTGCAATTCTTTGGTCAAAAACCGCGTTTCGTAATATGCACCGATAGAAATTGTCCGGATTGAGGCCGCAGCTCCCGGATTGTGATGATATGCCCAAACATCGTCCAGACAAACACTGGCATTGGCAAGTGCAACAGATCTTGCTCCAACCGGATTCCATCCCTGACTGAAAGATAGCAGTCCGGAACAAGTGAATAATAGTAGTAGTAAAAGTTGTTTCATGTCTTATTTTGAAAAAAGCCGCCTTTTCAGAGGAATCTTTTGTTGAAAATAATCTTCTTCATTCAGAAAAAACCAGTTTTCGCCTCCATCTGAAGAAATGGCGTACAGTTCGTATGCTTTGTTCTTCTCTTCAAACGATTCTTTGCGAACAGTGTATTTTCGTTCAATCCAGTTTCCGTCGCTTTTCATTTCACGAAATAAAACATTGCTGAAAACCACTCCGTTTTTCTCTATCTCATTGCTAAAGTGAGCAATAAAGCTCGAATCTCCAAGCGAGGTGTAATATTTTACCACAAGCGGATGCGTTAATCCGGCATACTCGAGCGTATTATTGTCATTATGTGCCTTGATATATTTGGATAATTGTTTATTTAATCTGTTTTCCTGTTCACCCGAAAGTGTGCACGAAGCCACTAAAATAAACACAATTAAAAAAGTTGAGAATTTTAACACCGCTTGTCAAATTTTTGTTCCGACTAAAATTAATTAATTTATTTTTGGATAAATTAATCTACTATGAATAAATTCTTTACACTACTATCCTTATTGGTAGTTGGTGCCTCAACGGCATTTGCTCAACTCACCAATGAAACAATTTCAATTAACGGGGTAACAAGATCCTACAAATTGTACATCCCGGCAGGATTCAATGCTCAGACCGAAAGTCCGGATATGATTATCATTCTTCATGGTTTGGGAGGAACCAGCGCGGATATGGTTTCTGCAGGATTCAATAATATTGCGGATACCGCAAGAGTTATTGCCGTATATCCTCAGGCTGTAAACAATAATTTCGGAATGGCCGGATGGAACAATGGAACTTTGCTTGGAAGTACAGCAGATGATATTGGTTTCATGCATGAACTGATCAATCGCGGGTTGACGGATTTCAATGTGAATCCTGCACGTGTTTATGCTACCGGGTTTTCGATGGGATCAATTATGTCTCATCACATGGCTTGTTTGATGAATCAACGAATTGCTGCAATTGGAGCGATGGCGGGAACCATGCCGACTTCGGATATCTCTTCGTGTGTACCGACTTACAAAACGCCGGTAATTCATTTGCACGGAACTGCAGACGGAACTGTTCCTTACAACGGATCGGCGCTGCCGTCTTTGAGCCTGGTTCCTCAAACAATCGATTTCTGGAGAGGAGTTCACGGTTGTGCTGCTACGGCAGATTCTACTCGTCTTCCGGATACCGGAACGGATACGATTACAATTGACCGTTTTGTTTATGATAACTGTAATCCTGTTGCTTCATTGGAATTGTGGAGATTTAACGGAGCAGACCACGTTTACCTGTATAAACCAATGAATGACATCGAAGAAATGATTGAGGTTTGGTTGTTTTTGAGAAAATGGGATCATTCTGATCCTTCTACATTGGATGTGCAGGAAAGCTCTGAAAACCTGTTCCGGATCAGCCCGAACCCTTCGAATGGAATGATAAGTATAACAAGTAATTTTTCCGGAACAGTGAAATTGATTGATCTGAATGGTGCTTTGGTTGCCGAAGAGCAAGTTTCTTCCGGAGTTTCTCAACTGGATTTCACTTCCGTTAAAAAAGGAATTTATCTGATTCAGATCGGATCGAAAACATCGAAGATTGTATTGAACTAAATAGAACGAAAACAATTACGGGAGATCCATTCGTCGAGAGGCGGATGGATTTTTTATTGGAAAACTGCATACCGGGATTTTTTGAAATCAGTTCCGTTTTTTTGATGAAAAAAGACGCTGAATCCCCTATGAATAATGGACTGTTCATTCCGATAGCTATCGGGATCGCGAACACGCAGCTTATTTGCGCACAGATCATGAATTTCATCATCTGATATTGCGAGAAAAGTCTATGGAAAATACGTTTCGATTTCCTCTGCACTCATTTCTTTGAAACTAAACTCGCAGGAAATCATATCCTGAATGCGTAGTTTTTCGGGATACTGAATGGCTTTGATGCATTGATAATGAGGCTTTCCGTTCAGGATGGAGACTTCAATGAAAAGATCCGGGCTTTCGATTTTATAGTATCTGCCGAAACCTTCTAATTTTCTAAATACGGGGTAATTGATTTCCATTTCAGTTTAAAAAAGAAAACCACCCGTTGGTTTACGGATGGTTTTCAAATAAGTTTATTAACTACGAACGAGTATTAGTTCACTACGAAAATGACTCTTCGCCCTTTAGCAAGTTTCAGATCATCATCATCTGTTTCTTTGATCTCAGGACTTGGAACATCACTTCCTTTGCTTTCTGATCTCAATCTCGAAGCATTAATTCCTTTCGAAATCAAGTATTCCTTTACTGCCTGATTCCGTTTCGTATCCATATCGGAGTAGAAATCTTTCTTTTCAGCAAGTTTATCTTCTTCCGCGTTATTGTGTCCGATTACGGTGATAGTCATCGTTGGGTTTTCAGTAAGTACCTTCGCAACAATGTCAAGAGCAGCTTTTGCCTGAGGAGTTAAAAACGTTTTTCCGAATCCGAAATAAACTTCTTGTTTTTCGATACGATCTTTTGTAGACATTTTGTCGTTATCCGCAACTTGTTTCATATAAACAGTTGTAGACATTTCGTTTTTGTCTTTATCATCCGTATAACACTGACACTCTTCGTCTTTGTCAAGCATTGTAACTACCACATCATCGATGTAATAATAAGCTCCGACGATTTGTGTGATTTTTGAATCTTTCGGCTTTTTGTTTGTTTCGTACTTGGTATCTTCATCTTTTGTGAAGTTTCCAATCGTCAAAAATTTCTCACCACCTTCAGCTTTGTATGAAGCACATACTTTTTCCCAGCTGTAAGAAGCATTGAATACTTTATTATCTGGGTGCTGAATTTGAGTTTGATCGATCAGGTGAACTTTTTGGTCCGTACCGAATTCTTTCTTCGAAATATTTGCTCCGATTTGGTTGCAAGCGTACTTCGATGCTTCAGACATGGAAACGTAGAACGAGATACAATATGTAACATCTTTTTTCAAAGGTGTTTTTAATTTGGTCATAATGTATGTTCTCGGCATTTTGTTTCCATAAGAGAAAGCTACAATTCCGGCATAGTTTTCACCTTCTTTCGGAGCTTCTTTTCCAAAAGCATTTTCAGGAGCACCTACCTCCGGAACTTTTGAGTCACTTAAGAAATAATCTGCTCTGGCACCTGTCGGAGATTTCCAACCTGCAGCCAAATCGATCTGTCCCAGTTTTTTAGGTTTTCCTGCATTGGACTCAAATCCTCCATTGTCTACAAGGTTATCTCCCTTTTGTGCAGCTGCAATAAATGGTAATCCGATTAAAGCACTTAATGCAACAAGTTGTCTTAGCTTCATACTATTTGGTTTCATAAGATTTTACAGTTTTAATGAATGTTTTAACCTTTTCTGGGTCGACATCCGGATAAACACCGTGGCCTAAGTTAACAATATGTCTTTGATTATTGCCGAACGAATTTAACATTTTTATTGTTTCTGTTTCAATACTTTGGTGAGAACCATACAATGCACAAGGATCTAAATTACCTTGAAGCGTTCGTGAATCTCCGATCAAAGACCTCATAGCGGGAATATCCATGTTCCAGTCGAGCCCAATCGTGTTACAATCTAATTTTGCCAAAGCAGGAATCGAAGCAAAAGCACCTTTCGAGAACAAAGTCACCGGAACATTCTCAATTGCGGATGCAATTTGAGATAAATAAGGAATCGAAAAAGTCGCGTACTGTTCCGTTCCTAAAATTCCAGCCCATGAATCGAAAACTTGTATCATACTTGCTCCGGCTTTAACCTGCGCTTTTAAATACGCAATTGTAACATCTGTGATGTGCTGTAACAATCTATGTGCCAAAGCTGGATTTGTATATAAAAGTTTCCGTGCTTCACTGAATGTTTTGGAACCGTGTCCTTCTACCATGTAGCACAAAATAGTCCATGGAGCACCGGCAAATCCGATTACAGGAACACGTCCGTTCAATTGTTTGACGGTTAGTTTGATTGCTTCCAGAACATAACCCAAACGATCTTCCACATCGAAATCAAATTCGAGACGTTTTGCCTCTTCTTCTGAACGAATGGTGTGTTCAAACCAGGGACCTCTTTTTTCGACCATCTGGTAAGGAATGTTCATCGCTTCCGGAACAACTAAAATGTCCGAAAAGATGATTGCAGCATCCACATCCAGAATATCTACCGGCTGAATAGTTACTTCTGCCGCCAAAGCAGGAGTTTCAACCAATTCTTTGAATCCGCTGACGCTTTCTCGTACGGCGCGGTATTCAGGTAAAATTCTGCCCGCCTGACGCATTAACCAAACAGGGTATCTTTCAATATCTTCGCCTTTTGCAGCGCGTAAGATCAAATCATTTTGCAAATTCATCAATGCAAAAGTAAGGTTTTATGTAAAATAAGGTGAAACGAAAGACCCGGAAAGTTTACTCAGAAGCAAACTCTTCTAAAACTTCTTCCAGATGTTCGTTGTCGAGTATTTCGGAACGTTTGAAGTTCTTTTGAAAAAGAGCACCTTTTCGATGATGCTTTTTATTATATGATTGGGCGTAGCTATTGAATAGATCAGACATTTTACGACTTAAAAATTTATTTGATTGAAAAGGGTGCTTTGCCTGACCTTTTAAGATCCGAAGATCATTGAATTCAATTACGAGATGAAATTCGGTTGGTGATAATTTCAATGCGTGTAACTGTCCGATTGGATCGATGTATTTTTGAATTTTTGTTTGAAATAAGGTGTAATCTTCTGCTTGTCTGAACAGTAATTCCGGTTGAACGGAAGAATTGTGAATGTGATAGATGAATGTTGCTTCCATGAATGTGATTTTAGAATGAAATTAAAATGAAGGATTGGGAAATCCAACAAAAAAACCTTCATTTTAAAACCCAAAAATTGTTCTAGGGTTATAAACCCTAGAAGGGTGACTAACTTTTTTTGGTGTATATTCATGTGAGCGCGCGAAGCTCATCTCAGCACCCCCTTCAAGCCCACTTAATCGGAGTCTCTCCCCGTTGAACCAAAATCTCATTGATTCTTGAAAAGGGCTTGCTTCCGAAAAATCCGCGATAAGCCGATAGTGGAGAGGGATGAGGTGCTTTCAGAATAATATGTTTGTTGGTGTTAACCCGTGAAGCTTTTGCCTGAGCCGGAGAGCCCCATAAAACAAAAATAACACCATCCAGTTCATTGTTGATTGTTTCAATCACTTCATCGGTGAAGCGTTCCCAACCTTGATTTGCGTGAGAAAGCGGTTGACCTTCGCGAACGGTTAATAGCGAATTTAAAAGCAAAACTCCCTGATTGGCCCAATGATTCAAATCGCCGTTTGCCGGAGCTTTGATTCCCAAATCATCTTCCAGCTCTTTGAAAATGTTCTGTAAACTTTTGGGCAATGGCCGCACATGAGAATCGCAGCTGAAACACAACCCATGAGCATGACCTCTTGTCGGATAAGGATCCTGACCTAAAATCACAACCTTGATCTGATCGAACGGACAGCTGTCAAATGCACGGAAAATGTATTTCCCTTCCGGAAAAATCTGAGTCGGAAAACGATTGTATTCTTCTTTGACAAAACGAACCAGATTTTCAAAGTAAGGCGAGTCAAATGACTTCTGAAGGGCCTTTTCCCACGATGAATCTATAGAAACTTTCATTCGACGAAGATAATTAATCTGTTTTTACTATGTTCGCATGCAAAATCTGAACGCGATGAAATTACCTAAAAATCGGATCATTATTACACTTGTTTTAAGCTTCTCTCAAAGCGTTTTTGGGCAGCAGGAACCCCGAAGTGCATTCTTTTGGAACAATTATATCCATACCAATCCGGCAATGACGGGAGCTGTTTACAAACATCACGCAAATGCTCAGTGGAGAAATCAATGGACGAAGATTAATGGCGCTCCGACTACTTTGTGGCTGAATTATGCCATGAAACTTGATTCGATTAACAGCGGAGTAGGAGTGAGTTATGAGTACGATGTAATCGGGTTGAATAAATCGCACACGGCTCTGTTGTCATACGCTTATCATATTCCGATCAAAAAAATGTTTTTGTCTCTGGGAGCTTCGGCAGGATTGAAAACCTTAAGATTCGATGCTTCAAAATTGGTTTTTTCTACTCCGGAACCACAATACACGACACGAAATTATGATCCGGTTTTTCAATGTGATTTCGGAATTGCTCTGCACTCAGAAAAATGGAATGTCGGAGTAAGTATGACACAGCTGAACGGGGCTCAATTCGATGATGACGATTTCCCATATAAAAACAGGGCTCACCTTTGGGTATTTGCAGATTATACCTTTGGGTTGGGAGAAAACTGGAAACTGACACCAAGACTTCAATCCTACAGCGATGGAAAAAACTCTGTATGTTCTTCACTGGCCTTATTGGCAACATGGAAAGACCGCTTGTGGTTTGGCGCAACAGCAAGTGTTCCTTCCAAAGGAGGAACTTATAATGTGGGACCAATGATCGGTTACGATATCGCAGGGAAATTCAGACTGGCTTATGCTTATGAATTTTGGATCAGTAGTTACAATACTTCCAGTTCAATTGCGAATAACGGAAGTCATGAAATTCTTCTTTCCTATCAGTTGAAATAATCTCCAACTGAAAGTCTTGTCTCTAACCCCCAATAGCCTTGACTCTACTTTTCACTTTTAAATTCCCACTTTTTGAACTACTTTTGCACCCGTAAAACAGCAATCATGAGCAACGAAGTAGAAATTGAAAAGCGAAGAACCTTTGGAATTATCTCGCATCCCGATGCAGGTAAAACAACATTGACTGAAAAGCTCCTGCTTTTTGGTGGTGCAATTCAATCTGCGGGTGCTGTTAAGAACAATAAAATCAAGAAATCGGCTACTTCGGATTTCATGGAAATTGAAAAGCAACGTGGAATTTCCGTTGCAACTTCCGTAATGGCTTTTGAATATTCCGGAAAACAGATCAATATTTTGGATACTCCCGGTCACAAGGACTTTGCGGAAGATACTTACAGAACATTGACTGCGGTCGACAGTGTGATTTTGGTGATCGACTGTGCAAACGGGGTGGAGGAACAAACCAAACGTTTGATGGAAGTTTGTCGCATGCGGAAAACTCCGGTGATCATTTTTATCAATAAAATGGACCGCGACGGAAAAGATCCGTTTGAATTGCTGGATGAATTGGAATCTTCCTTGGATATTCATGTTCGACCTTTGGCATGGCCAATCGGAATGGGAGATCGTTTCCAGGGAGTTTACAATATCTACGACAAAAATATAAACCTGTTTGCAGCAAATAAAACCAAGATCTCAACAGATATCGTGTCCCTTTCGGATATTCATTCAGCTGAATTGGATGAATTGGTTGGAGATAGTCCTGCCAATGAATTGCGGGAAGAACTGGAAACAATTGAAGGAGTTTACGATCCGTTCGACCGTGAAACATACCTTTCGGGAGATGTTGCTCCGGTGTTTTTCGGATCGGCAGTAAATAATTTCGGGGTAAAGGAATTGTTGGACACATTTGTGCGAATTTCGCCTTCTCCGAGAGGAAGAGATACGGATACGAAACGAATCGAACCTTCAGATAAAAAATTCTCCGGATTTGTATTTAAGATTCACGCGAATCTTGACCCGAAACACCGCGACCGTATTGCGTTTTTACGTATCGTTTCCGGAAAATTCGAACGAAATACCTTCTACAACCACGTGCGTTTGGATAAGAAATTCAAATTCGCAAACCCAACTTCATTCATGGCGCAGGATAAAAGCGTGATCGATGAAGCGTATCCGGGAGATGTAATTGGTCTGTACGATACAGGAAACTTCAAAATTGGAGATACTTTGAGCGAAGGCGAAAACTTTATGTTCAAAGGAATTCCGAGCTTCTCTCCCGAATTATTTCAGGAATTGGAGAATCTCGATCCGATGAAATCCAAGCAATTGGAAAAAGGAGTTTCCCAGTTAATGGATGAAGGAGTTGCTCAGTTGTTTATTCAGCAGCCCGGAAACAGAAAGATCATCGGAACGGTGGGGCAGCTTCAGTTCGAAGTAATTGCTTATCGTTTGGAACATGAATACGGTGCAAAATGTCGTTTTGTTCCGAGAAACTTCCACAAAGCATGTTGGATCACAACCGATAATGAAGATCAACTGAAAGATTTCATGCGGGCAAAATCGCAATACCTGGCAAAAGATAAAGACGACAATCTGGTATTCCTTGCCGAAACATCGTTCTTACTGCAAATGGCTGAAAAAGATTATCCGGATTTGACTTTCCATACAACCAGTGAATTCAAATTAGAAGCGAAACACGCGAATTAAAGAAAGTAGGGGGGTGAAAAATTTTCGTCCCTACTTTCTTGCATATTTCTCAGTTACAAATTCGGAACATCCTCCAAAAACACATCCGGATTGCTGCATTCCACAATCACGTGGTTCAATCCGTTGGTCATCCAAAAGAAGGAAGCCTTGCTTTTCTGAATGTAATTGCTCGTTTGCAGGAAAACCTTCTCATCCAGATTGATTTCCGGGGCCTTACACTCGATGATGAGTCGGGCATTTCCGAAGGAATCCACCACCACGACGTCGCATCTTCTGTTCTGACCGTTGATCTTCAGTAAATGCTCGCTGTTAATGCGTTCAATGGGAGTTTTTTTATGATTGATGAGGTAATGAATCACATGTTGACGCACCCATTCTTCCGGTGTCAAAAGCAGTTTCTTTCTGCGAACAACACACCAAACGAAAAATTCATCCTTCTCTTTAGAAAGCTTCAGTTCTGCAGAAGGTAAATTCAACGACGGATAAGACATACTTCAAAATTACGAATTCCTGATTATAAACTTTAGGTTTCGATAGAGCAGAGATCAAGTATAGATATAGTATCAAAATATTATAGGTTTGTATCCCGACAATTATCTTGTCATAATTCGTAATTTTGAAATATGGATTACAAAGCTCTTCTCAAGGACATCAAAAGCGGTTCATTTCAGCCTTTATATGTGTTGCATGGCGAAGAACCCTATTTCATCGATGTAGTTTCGGACGCCATTATTGAAAATGCGGTAGACGAATCTGAAAAGGATTTCAATCTGGCAATTTATTACGGCAGAGATATCGATGTGATGACCTTAATGAGCGAAGCACGCAGTTTTCCGTTCATGGGAACGCGAAAAGTGGTGGTGATTCGTGAAGCTCAGGATTTGAAAGATCTGTATGAGTTGGAGAAATTGCTCCCGAATCTGGTGGAAACCAACATTCTGGTGTTGTGTCATAAATACAAAGCTCTCGACGGAAAACGAAAATTCACCAAAGATCTGGTGAAATATGGTGTCAATTTCAAATCAGAGAAAGTCAAAGACTACAACCTGACCGAATGGATTGCAACCTATGTTCGTTCCGAAGGATATGAAATTACATCGAAAGCTGCTGCCTTGCTCGGAGAGTTCTTAGGAAATGACTTGTCGCGAATCGTGAACGAACTTGATAAACTGGCGATTGTACTCGAAAAAGGAACCAAGATTTCGGACATTCACATCGAAGAAAATATTGGGATTTCGAAAGATTACAATGTGTTTGAGCTGGTAAATGCCGTTGCAGTCAGAGATTCTCTGAAAGCTATGCAAATTGCCGATTATTTTGAGAAAAATCCGAAAGATCATTCCATTATTGTCGTGATTCCTTCGGTGTTCAAACTCTTCACAAACATGATGCGCGTTCATTTCGCTTCGAATAAAAGTCCGGATGCGATTGCATCTTCTGTAGGATTGCATCCTTTTGTAGCAAAAGAATTGGTGCGCAACAGCCCGAATTATCCACCCAAGATTTTAGCAAGAAACGTAGAAATTCTTCATAATTACGACCTGAAAGCCAAAGGAGTAGGGAACAGCTCTACTTCCGACGGGCAATTACTGAAAGAAATGTTGGTTCAAATACTCAATTAATGAGACGCTTTTTCCTCTTAGAAATCCCTGATTCGGAAACATTTCACCTTCCGGAAGAAGAATCCAAACACATTGTGCGGGTTTTACGTTACGAAAACGGAGATCAGTTACTGCTTTTGGATGGGAAGGGTTTGATTGTTACCGCAGAAGTTACGGACGCACATCCGAAAAAATGTTTGGTGAAAGTGGTTTTGAAAGAACTGAAAAAACGACCGGAATCAGGCTTCCATCTGGCAATTGCCCCAACCAAGAATCTGGATCGGATGGAATGGATGGTGGAAAAGATTGTGGAGGTCGGAGCAACGAAAATTTCCTTTTTGAATTGCGAACGCTCAGAACGCGTGCAATTGAAACTTGATCGTTTGCAGCGGGTTGCCATTTCCGCAATGAAACAGGCACAGCACGATTTTTTATTGGAAATAGAAGAACTTCAGTCTTTTGCAGATTTTATCGTGAAAAACCCGAACGGAGGCATTGCTCACTGTATGGATGGAGATAAGAAACCGGTGAATCAATTGAAGAACCATTCGTGCATTTTGATTGGTCCGGAAGGCGACTTTAGCGAAAAGGAAGTGGAACTGGCTTTGAAACATGGCTACGAAGCTGTACATTTGGGAGAATCACGCCTTAGAACCGAAACCGCCGGAATGGTAGCTTGTGTTTTGGCAATTAATAGTTAATGGAATGAAAACAGTCATTTTTGTTTTTTCGTGTTTGTTGAGTGTTGCTTCGATTGCACAAGGAAGTTATCAGATCGCCTTTTTGAAATACAGCGGAGGAGGAGATTATTATGCGAACCCAACTGCATTGCCGAATCTGGCTCAATTTTGCAACACGAATCTGGGAACAACCATTTCAAAAGAAACTCCTTATGTGGATGTCGGAAGTCCGGAATTGAGTTTGTATCCTTTTGTACACATGACGGGGCACGGAAACGTTGTCTTTTCATTGACTGAAGCCGAAAATCTGCGGAATTACCTGTTGGGAGGAGGATTCCTTCATATCGACGACAACTATGGAATGGATAAATACATCCGCGAAGAATTGAAAAAAGTATTCCCGAATAATTCCCTGGTAGAACTTCCGTTTTCGCATCCTGTTTTTCATCAGAAATACGATTTCAACGGTGGCCTGCCAAAGATTCACGAACACGACGGAAAACGCCCGCAGGCATTCGGAATTATTATCGAAGGACGATTGGTTTGCATCTATACGGTAGAAACCGATTTAAGTGACGGCTGGGAAGATCAGGCGGTTCACAATGACACGGAAGAAAAACGCAAACAGGCGCTTCAAATGGGGGCAAATATCCTGATGTATGCTTTTCTCGGAGGAGCGAAATAAGCGCCTTGAACCGTGTTAACAGATGCTAAAAGCTTCAGAAATTCTTTTTATCCTGACTCATTTTTTTTAAATTACCATTGGTTCATATTTAAAAATCAGAGTTATGAGTTGGATCTTAGCATTAATTATAGGAGGTGTCGCCGGTTGGCTGGCAGGAGCAATTATGGATAGTTCCAGAGGAGGCGTGTTTTTTAATATCGTACTCGGAATTTTGGGAGGTGTTGTCGGAACATGGATTTTCGGACTGCTTCACATTTTTACCTCAGGAAGTATTTGGAGTGTTTTACTGACGGCAACGGTCGGTGCGATAGTCATTATAGTCATTGCCAGGTTGTTTACCGGCAAAGTATAATAAACCAGTTGAAATTTAGTTAATCAGTCGGGGCGAAAAATTTTTCGCCCCGACTGATTTTGTTTCTATAAATTACATTTTATTAGGAACCTCAATTCCCAACAGGAGCATCGAGCTTTTAATCACTTTTGCCACATTTTGACTTAAAGTCAAACGCAATGCTTTTTGTTTTTCATCCGTTTCGCTCAAAATCATCACGTTTTGGTAGAACTGATTGAACAGTTTCACCAATTCATAGGTGTAATTCGCAATCGCTGACGGAGCATATTCTTTTGCTGCTTCTTCAATGACGGACGGGTACAAAACCAATTGTTTGATCACGTCTTTTTCCGCATCACCTAATTCCGTATCTGCATCCATTTTGAATTCATTGGCTTTTCCAAGCAACGACTGAATCCGTGCGTGAGCATATTGAATGAACGGACCTGTGTGGCCATTCAATTCGATCGACTCGGAAGGATTAAACATCATGCGTTTTTTCGGATCTACTTTCAGCAAGTAATACTTCAAACCACCCATTCCGATGGTTTTGTATAATTTCTCGCGTTCTGCTTCACTCATTCCGTCCAAATGACCTCTTTCCGCTGTCATTTCCTGTGCGCTTTCAATCACTTCGTCCATCAGGTCGTCTGCGTCAACAACCGTTCCTTCACGTGATTTCATCTTTCCGGTTGGTAAATCTACCATTCCGTAAGACAAATGAAAGCAGGATTTCGCCCACGAATAACCTAATTTATCCAAGATCAGGAACAACACTTTGAAATGGTAGTCCTGTTCGTTTCCAACGGTATAAATAATTCCTGTTAACCCCGGATAATCGTTGAAACGATCTACGGCAGTTCCCAGATCCTGCGTCATGTAAACGGAGGTTCCGTCAGAACGCAATAAGAGTTTGTGATCCAATCCTTCTCCGGTCAGATCAATCCAAACGGATCCGTCTTCTTTCTGGTAGAAAACACCTTTCTGAAGACCTTCAGTTACTAAGTCTTTTCCAAGAATAAACGTATCGGATTCATAATACAAACGATCGAATTCAACTCCCATCTTTTTGTATGTCTCATCGAATCCGCTGTAAACCCAGCCGTTCATCGTTGTCCAAAGTAAAAACACTTCAGGATCTCTTCCTTCCCAGCGAACAAGCAAGTCTTTTGCTTCTCTTAAGATGGAAGTTTCATTTTTAGCCAGTTCTTTGATCTTATCATCCAGACCTGCGATTGCTTTTTCGTCTTTTCCGGTTTTAGCATCCGTAAACTCACGGTATTTTGCAAGGGTAGTTTCCTGAAATCCGTCAAATTGACCCGCATTCCATTGGCCGATAATTTCTTTCGCTTCCGCGTTGAAATGCTTGTCGAATTCCACGTAGTATTTTCCAACCAGCTTGTCGCCTTTCATTCCTGTATTATCCGGGTTTTCTCTTTCTCCCTTTTCATTCAAAGGAGAAAATTTCTGCCAGGCAAGCATGCTTTTACAAATATGAATTCCGCGGTCGTTGATGATTTGTGTTTTAATCACTTTGTGACCGTAAGCTTCCAGAATTTTTGAAACGGAATACCCCAGAAAATTATTACGTAAATGTCCTAAATGGAGCGGTTTGTTCGTGTTCGGTGAAGAATACTCGACCATGATTTCCGGTTTGGAATCTTTTGCTTCGAATCCAAAAGCTGAATCAGTACTGATCTTCTCCAATTGCTGTATCCAATAACTATTCGGGAAACTTACATTTAAGAATCCTCCGATAATAGAATAATCACGAATACAGCGTACGTCGTCCCTTAAAAAATCACCAAGCACTTTTCCAATTTCTTGCGGAGATTTTCCTGCAAGTTTCATCAAAGGGAATAACACCAAAGTAGTGTCTCCTTCGAATTCTTTTTTCGTTTTTTGAAACTGAATCAGCGAGTCAGAACATTCAAATCCAAATAAGAGATTGGATTTTTCAATGATTGCCGACTTGATTAATTTTTCCATTCAGACTGTTTATTTTAATTTATTAATTGAAAATGGATCATTGAAAAGTTTAAAAGATCAGGTTTCCAGTCTTGACTCTGAAATAGTCCTGATTCTGACTTTTCAATTCTCGCTTTTTACTTATTTAATGCGGCAGTAACGGATTCCAACAAAGAAAAGGCCGTTTCTGCCATGGTATTAATTTTATTGTCCAAACACGGATTGACTTCTACGAATTCAATACAGACCGTTTTCGGGCTTTGAGCCAACAAAGTTAATATTTCTTCCGCTTCTTCCGGAAAAATACCATTTCCGACCGGTGTTCCGGTTCCGAAAGAAGTTACTTCAGGGTCCATGGAATCCACATCGAATGAAACATAAATCAGATCACAAGGCTCCAATTGTGCCAAAACCTGATGGATGATTTCGTGTGAACCTTCCTTGCGAAGAGATTCTACGGTATGATTGGTAATGTTATTTTCAGCGATCAACTGGTCTTCTTCGTGCTCTGTGTCGCGAACTCCGATAAAAATCAGATCTTCCGGATTGATCTTGACACTTCCGGTATATTTAAACTTCAGTTCATCCCAGATACTGGTCACTTCTTCGGAAGGAGTATTTCGTTGGTAGCCTTTATTGTCATTTCCCAAAGAAAGACTCAGCGGCATTCCGTGCATATTTCCGGATGGAGTAGTGTAGGGAGAATGTAAATCTCCGTGAGCATCAATCCAAACTACCCCCAAACGTTTGTCAGGAAATGCAGCCTTGATTCCAGCGATGGTTCCTGCAGCTGATCCGTGATCTCCGGCCAGAATCAGCGGGAAAGATCCGTTCTTTAAAATAGCTTGTGTTTTTTCTGCAACTGCTTCGAAAACCTGTTTGTACGGAAGAATGTTTTTTGCAAATTCGGTAGTGTTTGCCTGATCGAGAAAATGATTGAAATCTGGTAAAGGGTGAAGAGGTAATAGATTGAAGTAGTTATTATTTGTTTTACGTGCTGCTGTCATAATTGCTCCCGGGCCTAATGATGCGCCCCTGGTTCCAGCCGTTAATTCTGAGTTGTTTATAATGATTTCAATTTTCCGATGCATAACAAATTGTTAATACGGCAAAAATACATATTTGCTTTAGTCTGATTCGCTTAAGTTATTCAAGGTGCCGAAACCTTTTCAACAATTTGTCGTATCCTGTTCTTATTAAAGATCTTATATGTTTGTAAAGCATTCCACTATATTGATTGGAATTTGTTTGATTTTCCTTGCATCCTGCTCTCCCAAAAAGCCGCTTGTGAAAGAAGGAACGATCCTTTATTCCGTGGATTATCCGAATCACAGGAACAATGCTTTTTTGTACAGTATTCTTCCGAAAGAAATGGAGATCAGTTTCCGGAATGGAGTGATACGAAACGATGTCAGCCGGGCAAATCTTCAAAATGTTTTGCTGTTTGATTGTAACCAAAAAGAAATGGAGATTTATTTCCAATACGGCGAAGAGGCGTTTAAAACGAAATTAACTCCGGAGGAAACACAGGCAATGTTGAAAGGTCAGAAGGAATACGATATTGAGTTTACGGATGAGGTGGATACTTTGTCCGGCTTCAACGTGAAGAAAGCAATAGCACGCGGAAAAACAGATCAAACCGATGTGATAACACTTTGGTACACGGAGGAAATTGACATTAAGAATCCGAATTGGTACAATACTTTTCAGGAAGTTCCGGGAGTTTTATTGGCGTATTCGGTAGATCGTTTCGGAATTCGAATGGATTACAAAGCAAAAAAGTTTATCCCGAAAATGGATAAATCCAGACAGCGTTTGTTTACTTTGCCGGCGAAAGGTACGCACATCACTTATCGTGAGTACGATCAGAAAATGAACAATCTATTTGCAACATTTGAGTAATATGTACAGATTTTTATGCACCTTCTGCGTGCTTTTGGCAACTTGTTTTGCTTTTTCTCAAAAACCTTTTTCCGGAGTCCTGAAATACAAAGCCAGCATTATGGCTCCGGACACTAATGCTGTTATGAAATCCTGGATGGTGACACTTTACACCAACGATACGGTGGTGCGTCTGGAAACGGAAACGGATCAATTCGGGGTGCAGGTGTATATCCGGAATATGAATCTCAATAAAGCATACCTCTTGTTGGCATTGGACGAAAATAAATATGCGATTCAGACAGATTTGTCAAAGAAATCCGATACGATTGTTGAAAAAGGATATACGGTGAAGAAAAAATCCGGTTCGAAAAAAATAGCCGGAATCAAAGCGAAAAAGTACTTCATTAAAGACCACAATACAGAAGGGTTTTATTGTTATTTCGCCAAAAAAATGCCCAACAAATACCTTCAGGTTTATCCGGAAGTAAGTGGTTTGGCCTTGGATTATTACATTCCTTCTCAGGACGGATTGATTCATTATGAATTGCTTGAAAAGAGAGAGGAAAAGCTTTCAAAAGACCTTTTCGGAATTCCATCTGATTACAAGCGCATCAGCTTTGAGGAATTCATGCGTGTTTTCTATTCGAATAATGAACAGTAGTATGTTTATAGTTAAAGCGTAACGAACTTTACAAACCTGCTTTATGTACTTATCTTCGTAGGATACTTCGTGAAGAATGGCAGTAGAAAACGAATACAGGCAAAAAGGCGAACAACAGGCGGAAGAAAAAAACAAAAAGGATTCGAAGGCGGGTGTTAAAAAAGAACGCAAAACTTCGGATAATGCTTTGTTGGATCGTCTTTTGAGTCGTTTTGATAAAAAAAGAGTCAAAACAATCTTCGGGATTGCGATGGTGCTGTTTTCCTTTTTCACATTTTTATCCTGCTTTTCTTACTTTTTTACCTGGAAATCGGATCAGGACCGCGTTTTGGATACTTCGCTGTTCACCTTTTTGTTCGACGGAAGTTCATTGCCGGTTGAAAACTGGTTGGGTAAATTCGGAGCATGGATGTCGCATTTGTTCATGTACCGCTGGTTCGGAATTTCGTCTTTTGCCATTTCATTCATCATTTTCCTGATCGGATTCAAATGGACACTCAATATTTTATTACTCCCGATTCGCAGATCGATAGCTGTTGCAGCTTTATTCATGGTTTGGAGTTCGATTTTCCTGGGTTTTTTCGTAGAACACATCGATTATCTGGGCGGAACTTTCGGATTTGCAATTAACCAATGGTTGAAACTGACTGTTGGTGGTTTCGGAAGTTTTATTGCAATTGTCGCTTTGTTGTGGATCGTTTTGGTGGTCTTGTTCAATGCAGATATCATGTCGTGGCTGAACAAGGCCAAGGGAGCGAAAGAGTCTTTCTTTGAAGACGATCAGCCGCTTCCGAATAACATGACGGATATTCATGTGGTGAATACTATTCGTGAAGATCAGATCAAAGCAGATGACGACGCTGCAGAAGTGGCTTTCGATGAAGAAGAGGAGGAAGAAGAAGATGAATCGTATGGCGATGCAGACGATGAAAGCTTTATTGTGATTCAATCCGGAGCGGAAAAAACACCGGAACCGGAAATACCTGTTCAGCAGATCATCGAAGAAGAGGAAGACGATGAAGAAAGCGATTTCAAAGTCAGTATTGCAGCTACGGATGCCACTCTTTCCGATGACGAATTCAATTCGATCCGTCAGGAGTACGGAGATTACGATCCGACTTTGGATTTATCCGGTTATATGCTTCCTCCGATTGATTTGTTGAAAGAGTACGGAAACGGACAGGTTTCGATCAACAAACAGGAATTGGAAGACAACAAGAACAAGATTGTAGAAACCCTTTCGCATTATAAAATTGACATTGCCAAGATCAAAGCAACTGTCGGACCAACGGTAACGCTCTATGAAATTGTACCGGCTCCGGGAGTTCGTATTTCGAAAATCAAGAACCTGGAAGACGATATTGCCTTGAGTTTATCCGCTTTGGGAATTCGAATCATTGCGCCGATTCCCGGAAAAGGAACTATTGGTATCGAAGTTCCGAACAGCAGTCCGGACATGGTTTCCATGAAATCGTTGATTGCTTCGGAGAAATTCCAGAATTCAGATTTTGAATTACCGATCGTGATGGGGAAAACCATTACGAACGAAACATATACCTTCGACTTGACAAAAGCGCCTCACTTATTGGTGGCCGGAGCAACCGGACAAGGTAAATCCGTTGGTTTGAATGCCATTTTGGTTTCAATCCTGTATAAAAAACATCCGGCGCAGGTGAAATTCGTATTGGTCGATCCGAAAAAAGTAGAATTAACGCTTTACAACCGAATCGAACGCCATTTCCTGGCAAAACTTCCGGGAGAAGAAGATGCGATTATCACCGATACATCGAAAGTGGTCAATACGCTGAATTCTTTGTGTATTGAAATGGATAACCGTTACGAATTGCTCAAAGAAGCACAGGTTCGTACGATCAAGGAATACAACGCGAAATTTATTGCACGTAAACTGAATCCGGAAAAAGGACATCGTTATTTGCCATATATTGTCGTATTGATCGATGAGTTCGCGGATTTGATTATGACGGCAGGGAAGGAAGTAGAACACCCGATTGCCCGTTTGGCGCAGTTGGCCCGTGCAATTGGAATCCATTTGATCGTTGCAACGCAGCGTCCGTCTGTGAATGTGATTACTGGTATGATCAAAGCGAACTTCCCGGCGCGTATTGCATTCCGTGTATTGTCGAAAATTGACTCCAGAACGATTTTGGATTCTTCCGGTGCAGATCAGTTGATTGGTCGCGGAGATATGCTGATTTCTTTGGGACAGGATTTAATTCGCGTACAGTGTGGATTTGCAGATACACCGGAAGTAGAAGACATCTGTAAGTTCATCGGTGAGCAAAGAGCCTATCCGGAAGCATTGATTTTACCTGAATACGTTGGCGCTGATGGAGGCGGAGACAGCGATGTGGATCTGGATGATATCGATTCCATGTTTGCAGATGCAGCCCGAATTGTGGTGATTAATAATCAGGGTTCCGCATCACTTTTGCAGCGTAAACTGAAATTGGGTTACAACCGTGCTGGCCGGATCGTGGATCAATTGGAAGGATACGGAATCATCGGACCATTCCAGGGAAGTAAGGCAAGAGAAGTTCTTTTCGGTGATTTGGAAAGTCTGGAAGAGTTTCTGCGTTCAAAAGGAATCACAGATTGATTTTCAATGGACATTGTGTCATTTGAACACTTTTTTCAATTCTCCATTTTCAATTGCCGATTATCTTTTAACAGAAATCTAACAGCATTTTTTTGCTTACTACTATGAATCTTGGCACAATTTCTGATATTTGCACAGAAAATTGTGAAACATGAAATACTTAATTATTTGCTTAACTCTATTAGGAAGCACTTTGTCATACGGTCAGGACGCAAAGGCTGATGGAATTCTGGATAAAGTTTCGACGAAAATAAAAGCACTAAAAACATTTTACGTCGAATTCAGTGCGACGATCAAAAACAGCACGAACGGAACGAATTCCAATTTATCCGGAAAAGGTTGGGTAAAAGGAGACAAGTACAGCGCAACTTATGGGGAAACAACGCTTATCTCGAATGGCTTGAAAACGTGGAGTATCGTAAAAGAAGAAAAAACGGTTTACGAAACAGATGCTTCCGGAAGCGATGAGGAATCGATCAATCCGAAGAAGTTGATGACAATTTGGGAAAGCGGATTCAAAAGCAAATACGATAAAGAAGAAACATTGAACGGAGAAAAAGTTCATGTGATCTATTTGTATCCGAAGAACCCGAAGAAAGCAAATTACCACACGATTATCATCTACATTTCAAAAGAAGATAACGAGTTGAAAAAAGCGATCATGAAATCAAACGACGGAACAGTTTCTACGTTTACGATGACGAAGTTTACTTCCAATCCGGCAATTGAAGACAGTAAGTTTGTATTCGACAAGTCAAAATACCCTGGTTACACGGTGGTGAAAGACTAAGAAGAAAAAGATTAATAAGAAAACAAGAAAGGGACGCGATGCATCGCGTCCCTTTCTTTTATGTGTTACATTTTATTCTGTAATCAGAATTCGTACAATTCAATCAATGCTTGCTTGAAACGGTCTAACGGAAGGAATTGTTTTTCCAGAGCTACAGCAAACGGCACCGGCGTATCTAATGAAGCTACGCGTTTAACCGGAGCATCCAGCGCATCGAAACAGTTTTCGTTGATCAGAGCAACCAATTCACCGCCGATTCCACCGGTCATACAATCTTCGTGTAAAACGATTACTTTTCCTGTTTGACGAACCGCTTCATAAATTGTTTCTGTATCCAAAGGAAGCAATGTTTTCAAATCGATCAGGTTGGCAGAAATCTCAGGATGTGCATCCAAAACGTCCATTGCCCAATGAACCCCCAATCCGTAAGTAATGATCGTTAAATCATCTCCTTTGCGAACATAACCGGCTTTTCCGATTTCAGTTGTATAATAATCGTCATGAATATCTTCACGAATACTTCTGTATAAAAACTTGTGTTCAAAGAATAAAACCGGATTCGGATCTTCAATTGCTGCATTCAACAATCCTTTTGCATCACCGGGGAAAGCCGGATAAACCACTTTCAATCCCGGAGTGTGGAAGAACCATGCTTCGTTACTTTGGCTGTGGAATGGTCCTGCTGCAGTATTCGCTCCCGTAGGCATACGAACAACGACATCGGCATTTTGTCCCCATCTCCAATGAATTTTCGCTAAATTATTGATGATCTGATTGAATCCGCAAGTCACGAAATCTGCAAACTGCATTTCAACTACTGCTTTCATTCCTGCAATAGAAAGACCTAATCCAGCTCCAACAATAGCTGATTCACAAATTGGAGTGTTGCGAACGCGTCCTTTACCGAATTGTTCTACGAAGCCTTCAGTAACTTTGAATGCACCTCCGTATTCAGCAATATCCTGCCCCATAATCACCAGATCAGGATAGCGAACCATGCTTTCTCTCAATGAATCGGAAACAGCATCGATCAAACGTTTTTCGGTTTTAGAATCACTTACAGGCTCAATTACCGTTTGTGTAAACGGAGCGTAAACATCGTCCAACTCGCGTTGAAGATCTGCTTCGATCGGGCTTTCAGCAAATGCAACTTCCAATCCAGCCTGAATTTCATCTTTAATTTCCTGATGGATCTGAGCAACCATTTCATCTGTAAGAACTCCTTCTTCTATTAGAAAAGCTTCGTAATTCGAAACCGGATCTTTCTTTGCCCATTCATCCTGAATTCCGTCCGGATAATATTTCGTACCGGAAGCTTCTTCGTGACCACGCATTCTGAATGTCATACATTCCAATAAGAAAGGTCTTGGTTTCTGACGAATAGAGTCAGCGATTTTGCGAACTGTTCGGATTACATCCAAAACGTTATTTCCGTCCACCTGGAAAGCATCCATTCCGTAACCGATTCCTTTATCGATGAATTGCTTGCATCGGAATTGTTCGCTGCTTGGAGTAGATAATCCCCAGCAATTGTTTTCAACGGCGAAAATTACGGGAAGATCCCAAACTGCAGCTACATTCAATGATTCGTGGAAATCTCCTTCAGAAGCACCACCATCGCCTGTAAATACAATCGTTGCCTGATCGTTGCCTTTTAACTTATTTGCTAAAGCGATTCCGTCTGCGATCCCCAATTGCGGACCGAGGTGAGAAATCATACCTACAATATTGTAATCTTTTGCTCCGAAGTGAAAAGAGCGGTCGCGTCCTTTGGTGAAACCCGACATTTTTCCCTGGAATTGTGCAAAAAGACGGCTCAAAGGAATTCCTCTGGTTGTAAATACTCCCAGGTTGCGATGCATTGGAAGGATAAATTCCTCTTGTTTCATGGCATAAGCCGAACCAACAGAAATTCCTTCTTGTCCCCAGCCGGAAAACCATTTTGAAATTTTCCCCTGACGAAGTAAAATCAGCATTTTTTCTTCAATCAAACGCGGCTTTGCTATCGCTTTATAAATGGTGACAAGTTCATCGTTGTCGAAACCATTTCGATCGAAATCAATCAATCGTTTTGTTTTTTCTTTTTCCATATTGAATATCGCACGCAAATGTACTTTAAATTAAAAATTGAAAAGTGAAAAAAAACAAAAATTACGATGGAAAACAGTCGGGGCGAAAAATTTTTCGCCCCGACTGTTTGGAACATAAAAAAACCGCCCTGATTACTCAGAACGGTTTTCGGGATTTTTATTTTTTCGATTATACCAAACCTTGGTCAATCATAGAATCAGCAACTTTCACGAAACCTGCAACGTTTGCACCTTTCACATAGTCAACTGTTCCGTCAGCATCTTTACCGTATTTCACACAAGCCTCGTGGATAGAAACCATGATTCCGTGTAATTTTGCGTCCACTTCTTCAGAAGACCAGCTCATACGAAGAGAGTTTTGAGACATTTCCAATCCGGAAGTTGCAACACCACCAGCGTTGGAAGCTTTCCCCGGAGAGAACAATACTTTCGCTTTTTGGAATGCAAGGATTGCTTCAGGTGTTGAAGGCATGTTTGCTCCTTCCGCAACACAGATTACTCCGTTTGCGATCAAAGCTTCAGCTTCTTCACCGTTCAATTCGTTTTGAGTAGCACATGGAAGAGCGATATCAACTTTCACTTCCCAAGGACGTTTTCCTGCAACGAATTTCGAAGATGGATATTTCTTCACATATTCTTCGATACGACCGCGTTTCACATTCTTCAATTCCATGATGAAATCCAATTTCGCAGCATCAATTCCTTCAGCATCGTAGATGTATCCGGAAGAATCGGAAAGAGTAACCACTTTAGCTCCCAATTGAGTTGCTTTTTCACAAGCATACTGAGCCACGTTTCCTGAACCTGAAACAGCTACGATTTTTCCTTTGAAAGAATCTTCTTTCGTAGCCAGCATTTCTTTCGCGAAATATACTGTTCCGTATCCTGTAGCTTCCGGACGGATCAAAGATCCACCCCAGTTGCGTGCTTTTCCTGTCAATACTCCAGTGAATTCGTTACGAATACGCTTGTATTGACCGAACATGTAACCGATCTCACGACCACCAACACCGATGTCACCTGCAGGTACATCCGTATCAGCTCCAATGTGACGGGACAACTCGGTCATGAATGATTGACAGAACTTCATCACTTCATTATCTGATTTTCCTTTCGGATCAAAATCAGAACCACCTTTACCACCTCCCATAGGAAGAGTAGTCAATGAGTTTTTGAAGATTTGCTCGAATCCTAAGAATTTCAAAATAGAAAGATTCACGGAAGGGTGGAAACGTAAGCCTCCTTTGTATGGTCCGATCGCAGAGTTAAATTCAACACGGTAACCACGGTTAACCTGAATTTCACCTTTGTCATCCAACCATGGAACTCTGAAAATGATGGTTCTTTCCGGCTCTACAATCCGGTCTAAAATTTTAGCCGTTTTGTATTTAGGATTTTCTTCGATGAATGGAATTACTGTTTCGGCAACTTCCTGAACAGCTTGTAAAAATTCCGCTTCATGTCCGTTTGAAGCCTCCACTTTTTTCATGAACGCGTCAATTTGAGCTTGGTATTTACTTGACATATTTTTAATGCATTTATTTTACGTGGAGCAAATGTAATTAATTTTAAAAATGCAGCCGAAAATTTATAGAACATTAATTGGGAATTGAATTTTAATCAATGGGAACCCCATTTTGTTGGTTAGGAAACAGTTATTGGTAATATTTCCGAAAGGAGTAGACAACCTAAAATTAATAATCCCGTCTTTTGTACAATTAAAACCCGAATTGAAATGAAAAAATACATCCTACTATTCGTTTTCGGCATTGTCTTTTCAAGTACAGAATCATTTGGTCAAGTTTACGAAAAGATTTATGAATTATCCGGAACAGAAGTTCAAAACAAGATGAATCAAAATAAAATTTCAGGCATTGATATTTTGTCTGGAGTGAGAACTCATCATGTAATTGGACTTGCCGGAATCGGCGTTTCTCAAAAAGCGTCCTTAGAAACGATATTAAACAATGACGCGAGAGTGATCTCGTTTGTTTTGAGCGAAGATGCTACATCTTTGGTTTTGGAATCACAAGCTGTTTTAACAAAAGACGAATTCAATGCTTTGATTCAAGTGATTAATGGTGTTATCACAGGATACGCCGCAGAATATTCTATCTAACCATGAACAAGAGAATTAATCGTATGAAAACAATCAAACATATTCTATTAGGCTTGGGGTTGTTTTTGGGCTTGGGCGCTACTGCTCAGGTTTCACCGGGCGCTTCATGTGCTCAGGCGGGGTGTTCCGTTGCCGGATCATACCAAAACTTAACCGGAGTACCTAGTATGGGAACTTACTCGTGTTTGTTCTCAACACCGAATCCAAACTGGTTGGCGATCGGAATCGCTACATCAGGAAATATCCACTTAACGTTGACCCAAACTACAAACGGCGGAAACCCAATTGACGTAGATTTTGCGCTTTATGGGCCATATACAAGCGTTTCTGCCGGTTGTCCTATCGGTCCGAATACACCAACAGTGGACTGTTCTTATTCTGCTGCTGCAAATGAATCGGTTGATATCACCGGTGCGATTGCAGGACAGGTATACATCTTGTTGGTAACAAACTTCAACGGTCAGGCTGGTAGTATCAGCTTACAGCCAAATACATCGAATCCTTCTACAGGAAGTGTAAACTGTGCAATTAACTTCAGTGCAACAACTGCACAAACGCCGGCTACTTGTAACCAACCAACAGGAACTGTTACTGCAACACCGGTTGGAGGTTTCCCTCCTTACACGTATTCATGGAATACTCCGGGTAACCCGACAACTCAATCGGTAAGCGGTTTGCTTCCGGGAACTTACACGGTTACAATTACTTCAGGACCAAACCCAACGACAGGTCAAACAGTAAACCCGACAACTGCAACAGTTACTGTTACGAATATCAATGCAACTTACAGTGCAACATCTACTCCGGCTTCTTGCCCGATGGGACATAACGGAACTGCAACTGCGAATTATAACGTTCCGGGAAATCCACCTGGAGTAACAGCTACTTATTCGTGGAATGATCCTGCAGGGCAAACGACTCAAACTGCAACCGGACTTTTGCCTGGAACGTATGTTTGTACGGTTACTTTGTCAAGCGGATGTGTTGGAACAGCTACAACGACAGTTGGAGCGAATCCGGTTGCTTATTCAAGTTCTTCTACTTTGGTTTCTTGTCCGGGTGGGGCAGATGGTACAGCAACAGCGAATATGGCTCCTGTAGTGGGAACATTATCATATGCATGGAATGATCCTGCATCTCAAACATCTCAGACAGCAACAGGATTATCTGCAGGAAGTTATTCGTGTGTGATTACATCAAATATCGGATGTACAGGAACGGTAAACGTAACGGTTTCGGAAATTCCGGGAATGCTTGCAACTTTCTCTACAATCAGTCATGTGACTTGTAACTCGGATAACGACGGAGTTTTGACAGTTGCCGTAACTCAAGGTACTGCTCCATATTCTTATTCATGGGATCATTCAGCTTCAACGACTAATACGGCAAATGACCTTCGTGTAGGAAATAATACAGTAACGATTACAGACTCGAAAGGTTGTATCATCACGAAGAGCCAGATATTAAATGAGCCACCTCCATTGCAAATTACGTTCCTGACTCAGGATTTGATCATTTGTCCGGAATCACCTGCAACTTTGAGTGTTCAGGGAACAGGAGGTAACGGAAGCCAGTTTTACACGTTCACGTGGAAAGAAAACGGAATGGTAATCGGAACCGGAACATCTATTGTTGTTGATCCGTTAACAACTGCAACACAGTATTGCGTTGAATTAACTGAACAATGTGGTTCTCCGTCTACAGATTCTTGTATGATGATTAACTTCCCGACACCAATCCTTCCGGATTACCGGGCGAATAAGCCTTATTCATGTTTACCGGGAGATTTTATTTTCTACAATTATTCATCTTACAACGAAGATCAAATTGATTCAGTAGTGGTTGATTTCGGAAACGGTGAAACGGGAACAGTTTATGGTTCAGACAGCATTCATTATGTCTACACGGCAGCGGGAATCTATACGATGACTGTGACAGTTACTTCGAATCTGGGTTGTATTACGGACAGTACTTTTGCCGGAATTGCAAATGTGATCGCAAACCCTGTCGCTGATTTCACTTTCTCTGCAAACCCTACAACCATTTTTGAAACGGTAGTGAAAATGCAGGATAAATCAAGTCCGAATGTTGTTAACTGGACATGGTCTTCACCTGGATCGGATCCGAACAGCAGTACTTATCAGAATCCGACCTTCCATTATCCGGATGGTGTTGTAGCAACTTACCCGGTTCAATTGATCGTTGAAACACCGGAAGGATGTGTTGATACAGCAGTGCGAATCTTGTCAGTGATCAGCGACATTATTTTCTACGCTCCGAATGCGTTCACTCCGGATGGGGATGAATTCAACCAAAGCTGGAAGTTCTTTGTTTCAGGAATCGATGAATACAATTTCGAATTGTTGATCTTCAACCGTTGGGGAGAAATCATCTGGGAAACGCATGATGTGAATTCTTCATGGGACGGAACGTATAACGGTCAGCCGGTTACAACAGGTGCTTATACCTGGATTGCCCGGGTGAAAGATGTCTACACTGACTCGAAGAAAGTGTTTAACGGCGCGATCAACGTTTTAAAGTAAAACTTCGACTACTTTTATATATCCAGGGAGCTCTGCAATTCAGTTTGCAGGGCTTTTTTGTTTCTGAAAAAACAGGATAAAGACTGTTTTCCAATCTTGGATTTCAGGCAAAAAACACCCTGATTTGCATTTTGAAATGAATCTTTTGATAATGAATTATTTGCTGTTTTTCGCTTCATTCCTGCCTGAGAAATGTTCATTGAAAAAAGAAATGGCAGAAATGAATTAACCACTTGTTGTTGAATTGTTTAAATGTTTTTGACATTTGTTGTAATCCCAAGCAACCGATGGCTTAAAAAAACGTTTTTAATACACCACAACAAGTAATTATGAGAAAGATTATTTTAATATTCACGTTGGTTTTGATGTCGGGAAGTATGCTAAATGCTCAGGTCACATTATGCCTGGGTCAGGACGCTACTGTTTGTGCAGGTCAAACCGTTCAGATTACAAATTGTTCAGGAGGAAATCCGGTGTTGAACGCAGGAATTACTTTGGATAATGCTACTACGATTCCCCAATTACCGGACGATTGGTATTCTGCCATGATTCCGATCGGATTTACATTCAGTTTTTATGGAACAAATTACACTCAGTGTGTCATCGGATCAAATGGCCTTGTAAGTTTCAGTAACGCAAATGCAAATAACTCTTGCCCATGGTCATTGGTTGGTATGGGAACTTTACCGTCAACAGCAAACCTGGCTACAACCAGAAATTCTGCCATGTTGTTCTATTCGGATATTAACCCGTCTCAGGCACCAATCGGGCCGATTAAGTATCAAACAATCGGTACGGCCCCAAACCGTAAGTTTGTTGTTCTTTATGAAAGTGTCAATGCCTTTCAATGTCTGAATACCTGTTATTACGGAGCCTTGGTTTTTTATGAAACAACCAATGTGATCGATATGATGATCGGCCAGAAACCGAACTGTTCTACCTGGAATGGAGGATTGGCGATTCAAGGTGTTCACAATTCGGCTGGTACAACAGCAACCATTACTCCGGGAAGAAACAATACCGTTTGGAATGCCAATCAGGACGGAAAACGTTTTACTCCTGTTGCTCCGAATAATACTTCCAATTATGCAGTTGCCACGGTTCAATATTATACCGTAACATCTACTTCGAATAACTCGATTCAATGGGCAAACACGCTGGGAGCAACTTTCCCTTATAATGGCGGAGTTTTGAATATTACAACCATTCCTCCGGGAACAACAGGGTATTATTTAACGGCCACGGCCTGTAATGTGGCTGTTGGAGGTGTAAGTGATACTTCTTTCATCACACGACAGGTGGTGGCAGGAACCGCAACAGCCCAAACGGATTACTGTTTTGGCGGAGTTGGTTCTGCAACTGTCACCCCAACACAGGGATTAGCACCATTTACTTTTGTATGGTCTCCGGGAGGACAAACGACACAAACTGCGACCAATCTGGTTGCCGGACCGTATACCGTTCAGATTACCGACGCAATGGGTTGTTCTGCGAATGTCAATGTAAACGTTCCGAATACCAATGCAACATTCACCGGTGCAGGAACATTGGTCAGTTGTCCTGGTGGGAACGATGGAACAGCCACAGCAGCGATGAATCCTTTACTTGGAACGGTTTCCTATAATTGGTACGATGCAGGAGGGCAGACAACACAAACCATTACAGGATTGACAGCCGGAATTTATCATTGCGAAGTTTCTTCCACAACAGGCTGTATTGATACGGTACAAGTCATTGTGACGGAAATTCCGGGAATGGTTGCAACGATTATCAATCAGCAGGACGTAACCTGTAACAATGCCAACGACGGAATAATAGAAGTGAGTGTAGCAAACGGTACGGCACCTTATACATATTCCTGGAGTGCTTCGGCTTCAACAGGACCATTGGCAGATGATCTCTTTGCCGGAAATCATACGGTTACCATTACGGATGCAAACAATTGTGTGATCTCTGTTACGGCAACAATCGCTGAACCTGTTCCTTTAAAAATCGTCAGTATCACTCCGGATATAACAATTTGTCCGGAATCGTCTACAACGCTGCATGTTCAGGGAAGTGGCGGTAATGGATACCAGTATTATACTTTTACATGGAAAGAAAACGGAACAGTAATCGGAACGGGAAATTCTATTGTGGTTGATCCTGCAGCGAGTGCAACAGTTTATTGTGCAGAACTGACAGAACAATGTGGTTCTCCGTCATCGGATTCATGTCTGACGATTAGCTTCCCGGTGAGTATTGTTCCAAACTATGTTTCAAATAAACCATATTCCTGTCTTCCGGGAGACTTCATTTTCGAAAACACTTCAAATAACAGCAGTGAAATTGATTCTGTGGTAGCTGATTTCGGAAACGGAGACACACAAACATTTTATGGAGACAGCGATTTAACGTATACTTACAACGCAGCGGGAATTTATACGATTACTGTTGTTACAACATCTATTCATGGATGTGTTACAACCAATACTTTCCCCGGAATTGCAACGGTGATTGCGAATCCTGTTGCTGATTTCTCCATGTCTTCAAATCCGACAACTATTTTTGAAACCTCTGTCAAAATGCAGGATAAATCAAGCCCGGGTGTTGTAAACTGGAGCTGGTATTCTCCGGGAGCAACTCCAAACAACAGCACTGCTCAAAACCCGACCTTCAATTATCCGGAAGGTGTTGTGGGAAGTTATGAGATTCGATTGATTGTAGAAACTGCTGAAGGCTGTGTGGATACGACAGAACGCATTTTAAATGTGGTCAGCGATATCATTTTCTACGCTCCGAATAGTTTCACACCTGATGGGGATGAATTCAATCAAAGCTGGAAATTCTATATTTCAGGAATTGATGAATACAATTTTGAACTGATGATTTTCAATCGCTGGGGAGAAATTATTTGGGAAACACACGACATAAATGCTGCCTGGGACGGAACATATGACGGGAAACCGGTTCCTGCAGGATCTTATTCCTGGATTGCGCGGGTGAAAGATGTTTACACGGATGTGAAGAAAACGTTTAACGGAGCAATTAATGTCTTAAAATAGATAAACCGACTACTTCAATTATAAATGGAAAGCTCTGACTTTAATTAGTCAGGGCTTTTGTTCTTAAAAGACATTTTGACGTGTTTTTACAATGAAAACGAGTAGGGGAAGCAGAAGCTGAAATCGAATTATTTGAAAGTAAAATGCCGATATGAGGCGAATGTTTTGTAATTTTTCGGCTCTCAAAAACTAGCGGCGACATATTTTTAACCTGAATTCGATTCGATCTCACGTTGGAATCAGGTGCTTTTAATGAAACGTAGTATGAAAAAAACATTTTTTGTGTTGATTTTGTCAATGCAATCAATTGCAGGTTTGGCACAGGTCGCAAAGGATTCTGTAAAGGAAAGAATCACAATACCTGAGTTGAAAATCAATTTTAATAAATCGGGTACTCATTATTTCAAAGGAACATTTTTAAGTCAAACCTGGCTCAGATATTCTGATTTCAATCCGGGAACAACTGTTGATGGAACTCCTAAATCCAATTATACAGATATCGGAATCAGAAGATGGCGTGTTCAGGCTTTCGGACAATTGACAGACCGGATTTTCTTCTATACGCAGTTCGGACAGAACAATTTCAGTTTTTTACAGCCCAGAGGAACCGGAGCATTTTTACACGATGCGGTAACTGAATTTAAAATCGCGAAACAAATTCATATCGGAGGAGGATTGACTGCCTGGGGAGGAATGTCGCGCTTTTCAGCCCCTGCAGTAGCAAATATTATGGGATTGGATGCCCCGATTTATCAACAGGCAACGAACGGAATTGATGATCAGTTTGCCCGCAAATTATCCATTTATGCAAAAGGTGAACTGGGAGCATTGAACTACCGGGTAGCACTCAGCCGGCCATTATCAGCCCGAAACAGCACGGTTCCGATTCCTCCGATTAATCCGGTTTCAAACTTTTCAACGGAAGCTCCGGAAATGCAAACATCCGGATATTTGTTCTGGCAGTTTTTGGATAAGGAAACAACCGCAGTTCCGTATATGAGCGGAACTTATCTGGGGAAAAAGAAAATCCTGAATCTGGGAATAGGATGGGTGCAGCAAAACAAAGCGATGTGGCATACCGGAATTGACGGAGACACTGTGCGCACGAAGATGCTTTTGTTGGGAGCCGACGTATTTGCTGATCTTCCGATCGGGAAGAAAGGAGCGGCTTTGAATGCGTATGTGGCGTACAACAACTTTGATTTCGGGAAGAACTATTTGCGTATGAATAATGGAATGAACCCGGCTAACGGAGTAAATTCAGCGGCTTCTTTGAATGGTCCGGGAGTTAATTTCCCGATGGTGGGAACCGGAAACATTCTTTTTGCTCAGGTCGGATATAAATTCAAGGATGATTTGCTTCCCGGAAACGGAACCTTATTGCCTTACGTCCAAATGCAGTATTCGCAGTTTCAGGCCTTGAAAGACGCAGCGGTGATGGTTGAAGGAGGAATCAACTGGCTGATTCACGGAACACATGGAGGAAAACTCACTTTGGGACTTCAGAACAGACCGGTGTTTGCAAGTAATTCAACAGGTGAAGCAGTTCGAAGCAGTAGAAAAAACATGCTGGTGCTTCAATATCAAATTTCTTTTTAACCTTTTTCGTTTTTTGCGTTATAGCAGTAACATCACAAACAACATGAAATATTTAAGCGTTCTAGCATTCGTTCTTTCGTTTTGTTTCCATGGCAAGGCACAAAGTATTCAGCGTTGTGATTCTATTCCAAATCTGAATACGGAGATATTGACAGTTCTAAAACCGTACATGGGGAAGAAAATACTGAGAGGCGAATGCTGGGATGTTCTTAGTCTGGCATTGAATGAAACGCATGCAAACTGGAATGGTTATGATGTATTCGGAACGCCGTATGATTATAAAAAGAATTGTGTTTCTCCCGGCGATCTGATTGCGTTTAAAGGAGTGAAATTTGCCGGTGCTAAAAACGGAACGAAATACTTCGAAACGATGGAAAAACATTTTGCCGTGGTGAAAGAAGTAAAACCAAACGGAGAATTGGTTCTATGGCATCAAAACACAGGAAATTTCGGACGGAAATTAGGCGAATCAAGTATTTTCTTGGGTGATCTGAAAAAAGGGAAAATGCAGTTTTTTCGTCCTGTGAACTAGTCAACGCGCATTCTGATTCTCCATTCTTTCGGATACAGATTGTTGAAACGATTTCCCAAATGTTTCATCCACCCAAGTTTGGTTCCTTCAAACGAAACTGTGTTGAATCCATGCTTTCCATCGAGATTGAAGGTTTCTCCCTTTAAATAATGCAGGGCTTCTTCCTTGCTCAATTCAATCGTGGGAATTTGAGACGAAAGCAATCCGTTGCTCAACGCCAAAGCTTCATTGGGAATCAGTCCTTTTCTGGAAATTTCTCCCAGTTCTGTTCCCATTTTGATAATCCGAAGCTTGTGATGCAGGTTTTCGATCAAATCCAATTTTCCGTTCGGAACAGCAAAAAGGTAATTGTTCCATTGAACAAATTCCGATTCATCGGTCGAAACCCATTCGTTCATCCAGCTTTCGGTTTTGATCCGGGTCAATGAACTTTTCTTCTTTGATTTGTTTTTTTGCGTTCGCTCTTCTCCAAGTTTCCGGATCACGACCACGTAAAATCCTTCCGTTTTCAATTCGGAGGGAAGCGCATAATGCCCGATTTCTTTTCTGCCTTTTCTGGCAAAGGGAATCTCCGGGGAAACCAATTCGGAATGTGTCTGATCAAGAATCCATTCCACATTTTCCTCGTTTTCCTGTTCATTGAACGTACAGGTGGAATAAATCAGATAGCCGTTTGGTTTCAACGAATCCCACACATCCATCACAATTCTTTTCTGTCTTGCAGCGCATAGATTTACGGATTCGACAGACCATTCATTCCGGGCTTCGGGATCTTTTCGGAACATTCCTTCTCCGGAACAAGGCGCATCGATTAAAATGCAGTCGAAAGTATTGTTGAGTGTTTCAAAGTCCGCAGGATCGTTGTTGCTGACAAGCGTGTTTTTCGCGCCCCATTTGGTCAGGTTTTCTTTCAGAATGCGGGATCTGTTTTGAATCACTTCATTAGCCACCAGCAATCCTTTTTCCTGCAAAAAATCTGCGATAAGCGTACTTTTTCCTCCCGGAGCAGCACACAAATCCAAGACAATCGGATCTTCCGGCAAGGCAATCTGACGCAAAATGCAGTCGATAAATTGCGAACCTGCTTCCTGTGGATAGTATCGTCCGCCGTGAAAATGCGGATCAAGCGTGAAAATGGGTCTTTCTTTCAGATAGAATCCGTTTTTCGACCAGGGAATTGTTTCCAGATCTGTGAAAACAGAAGGACCTTTGAGCGAATTGATCCGAATGGCAATCGGTTGTTCTTCATTCAGAGCGTTCAGCAGGGAAGTTCCCAAAAAGGCGTCTTCACTGACACGTTTCACAAATGCTTCCGGAAGTTCAATTTTTTTCATGGTTTCACAAATGGTAATCGCGCATTTGCACTGATACTCTGATCGGCAAACTGCTTATTTTCTGCCAGGAATTTTCCTGCGATGGCAATCATTGCGGCGTTATCCGTACAATACTCGAATTTGGGAATATAGACATTCCAACCGAGTGTTTTTCCTTCTTCCGTCAACCTGTTTCTTAATCCGGAGTTTGCTGAAACACCGCCTGCAATGGCAATTTCGTTGATTCCGGTATCTTTTGAAACCTTTCGCAGCTGTTTAAACAGGATTTCTAAAATCGTATGTTGAATGGAAGCACACAAATCGGCTTTATTCTCTTCGATGAACTGCGGATTTTTAGCCACTTCTTTCTGAATAAAATAAAGAACGGAAGTTTTTAATCCGCTGAAACTGAAATTGTATCCGTCTACCTGCGGTTTGGAAAAAGAAAACGCTTTCGGGTTTCCCTCTTTCGCATAGCGGTCGATTAACGGTCCGCCGGGATAAGGAAACCCAAGAATTTTGGCCGTTTTATCAAAAGCTTCTCCAGCCGCATCGTCAATGGTAGAACCCAAAACAATCATTTCAACAGGAGAATTAACCCGAACCAATTGCGTATGCCCTCCGGATACGGTTAAACAGATAAACGGAAATTTCGGAATCGGAGTGCCTTCATTGATGAAGTGAGCAAGAATATGCGCATGCATGTGATGAACGGCAACCATCGGCTTATTTAACGCAAGACTCAAAGATTTGGCAAAAGCAGTTCCTACAACTAAAGAACCCATTAAACCCGGACCTTGTGTAAATGCAATTAAATCAATATCTTTCAGGGTAACGGAGGCTTTTTTTAAGGCTGCATCCACAACCGGAATAATATTTTGTTGATGAGCTCTCGATGCCAGTTCGGGAACAACACCACCATACTGTTCATGGATCGCCTGACTAGCCGTAACATTGGATAAAATGGTATCATTTTTGAGTACAGCGGCAGAAGTATCATCACAAGATGATTCAATTCCCAGAATTACTAATGATTGTTGGCTCAACTTTGTTAATTTTGTATGTAATACATGGCAAAAGTACTCAAAATACTAGGTAGAATAGTAGGGATTTCTTTTGAATGGGTGCTTTTAGTACTCATTGTTTTTGCTTTTGCCATCCGTACAAGCCAATTTCAGACTTATTTGGGAACTCTGGCAACCAATTTCTTATCCAAAGAATTGGAGGCAGAATTCCGGATCGGGAAGATCGATGTGGTCTTTTTCGACAAAGTGTACCTTAAGGATGTATTTGTTCGTGATCAGCACGGTGATACGCTGGCTTCTTTAGAGCAAATCATGGTTCGTGTAAAAGATTTTGATCTGGGTGGAGATTTCATTCACCTCAAAAGCGTCGGACTTTTAAACGGAAGAGTAGGAATTGAGCGCGATACGATTACCGGAGATTACAATTACGATTTTATAGCAGATTATTTTTCAGGAAAAAAATCAAACAAGCCGAAGTCGGAGCCTCCAAGTGTGACGGTCGATAATATTGATATTGAATGGGTAACCATTTCGTATGATGATAACCGGAAAAGTCACGGAACATTCGGAATGGATTATGACCACCTGAAATTCAACAACGTGATTCTGCATATTGCGGATTTTAAGGAAGAAAAAGGAGTTTTGTCGTTTCAGCTGAAACATCTTCAGACATGGGAGAAATCAGGCTTCTGGCTCAAACGGCTCTACGCCAATGCGGTCATTAATCCGGACAAGGGAATCTTGCTGAGTAATGTGGAAATCAACACTTCCAGGTCGGATATTTATGCTTCCAAACTGAACATGCTGATGAGCAGCCTGAAGGGATTCAACAGCTTTGAGGACAGTGTTTCTTTTGATGCGGTGATCGATTCATCCCAGGTCAGTTTCCGGGATATTGCCATTTTCGGCCATGCGCTGGAAGGAATGAATGAAGTTGTTTCGCTGAGTGCGGAAGTCACGAAGAAAATAAAGGATCTGAGAATCGATAACATGGATTTGCGCTTCGGAACCCGGAGTGTGATTCGCGGAGATTATTCCTTGCCGGATTTCAGACAAATGAGCGGTTCTTCCTTCCATGAACAGATTGATTATGCCCTGATTGATTTTTCGGATGTAGAAGCCATCAAACTCCCCAAGGATACGGGAATCAAACGGATGAACTTTGATGAAATGGTCGACAGACTTCAATTTGCGGAAGTTCAGAATACCGTTGTCAAAGGATCGATTGATCAGTTTTCTGTGAAAAGTGACAAGCTCCAATCCGTTTTGGGATCTGTGCAGCTCGATAACGAAATTACCTTCAACAAACTACCAGCCGGAGGATATGCTTTCAACCGCACACAAGGTGAAAATTACGATATTGCCATAGATAGTTTTAATCTGGGTAAATTCTTGAATAACACAAATTTCGGAAGTGTTTCCGGACAGGTTTATTTGAGCGGAATTGTAGGACAAAAAGACATGATTCGCCTCGAAACACTGGAAGGTGAAGTGAGCAAGTTCATGTTCAACGATTACAGCTATTCGAATATTTCGGTGAGTAATGGCTCTTTCATCAATAATGTATTGGATGCGAATCTGAAAGTGAATGATCCGAATCTGGAACTGGCATTCAATGGTTCTGTTGATGCATCTAAAATCCAGCATTTTGATTTCAAAGTCGGCATTAAAAAAGCCAATTTAGGAAAACTGCATTTTGATACGGATGAGGAATCTTCATTCATCGGAAATCTGGATATGGATTTGAAGGGGAATTCTCTTGAAACCTACGAAGGATTGATTCATGCAGATAGTATTGAGTTCTTAAAGGACAAAAAGAAGGTGAACTTGCCTGAGTTGAGCCTTTACATTGAACGAAACACGGAAAGTGATCGCTTTGAGTTGAGAAGCGCTATTCTGGATGCAGATGTAAACGGAAAAATTAATTTCAATACCATTCCGATTGCGATTAACAACGGACTTTCAGATGCATTTCCATCCTATTTTTCCCCGAAAAAATTTCCAAAAGGAACGGATTCAAAAGATCATTTTGATCTGAATGCAACGATCAAGGATTCCAAAGAATTCCTCGATATTTTTGCTCCGAAACTGGAAGTTGCTTACGGAACGATTGTCAAGGTGGAACTGGATTCCAGAGTTCACCATCAGATGCTGGATGTTAAATCCTCGAAGATTAAATACGAGAAACTCATCAATGAGAAAAGCGATGCCTTTCTGACAAATGTGGATTTGCATCAGGAATTCTCGCAGGGAGAAGGTTCCTTAATTCTGAAAGCCGATAAAACGCAGCTGCGGGATTCATTGGATATCGAAAACATTCAGTTGACGATGGATGGAACGAAGAACATCTATAAAACGGATCTGATCTGGAATAAAGATGTGGAAAACACCTCTGATTTTGATTTCATTGTGGATGTTCGCGAAGAAGGTGAATTCGACATTCAGGTAAAACCGTCCTATTTCTCGGTGAAAAACAACCGTTGGGAAATCATGAATACGGCACAAATGGTTTATTGTGCAAATCATTTGGAGATCAATCACCTCATGCTGGAGCGAGACAATCAGTTCCTGGCATTGAACGGAGTATTGTCTGAAGATCCGGAAGATTACCTGACGATCAACGCACATGAATTGCATGTAGAAGAGTTTTCTTCCTTGTTGGGAATCGGAATCAAAATGCAGGGAAATCTTGATGGAACAGCCCGTTTGGCAACACCGTTTACAGATATTCGTGTGGACGGCGACATGGTGCTGAAGGATTTGTTCCTGGAAGGGCAGGAAGTTGGTGATGTTCACGTAAACGGAATTTGGATCGATTTAGAACAGAAGATCATTCTGAACGGAGATTTGAAATACAAAGACCTGCAAACCTTTGATTTCAATGGGTATGTACTGCCATTTAAGAAAGACGATAATATCAACTTCGATTTGGAGTTCAAGGATATGAACTTGTCTTTTGCGAACGCATTCATGGACCCGGATGTGATATCCGATATCGCAGGAAGCATCAAAGGAGTTGTTCAGGCAACGGGAAGTATTGATGAGCCGATCATTAACGGAAATCTGCAGTTGAAAAACGGAGGATTGAGAGTAGGGATTTTAGGAACACATTACAGCCTGAGTGGTCCGTTGAAATTTGACGGGGAAAATGACGGTATCTACGGAACCTTCCCGGTGTTGGATGATGAAGGAAACATGGCGTATGCATTGGCTACGGTCTTCCACAATAACTTCAAGGATTTCTCAGCAAGTTTTGATCTTCTTTTCGATGAATCGGTTGGTGGGTTCAGAGATCCGATCAGCAGAAGACCTTTGAGTCCGACTAAGAAATTTATGGTCTTGAATACAGCCTACAAGGAAGGAACAATTTATTACGGAAAAGCGTATGCAACCGGAAATGCGAGTATTCTTTTCGAGGAAGGAAATACGGAAATCACGGTAAATGCCAAAACGGAAAAAGGAACGCATGTTGATTTGCCGTTGTATGGTGCCAAAGAAATCAGCGAGTTTGATTTCATTGATTTCAATACCGACACGGCGAAGGTTCGAAAGAAACTGGATTTGACCGGAGTGGATCTGAAACTGAATATTAAAGCAACTCCGGATGCCAATATCCGATTGATTCTGGATAATCAGACGAATGAAGAACTTCGTGCAACAGGTAGCGGTGATATCGGCTTAGAGGTGGATAATTTCGGTCAGATCAGAATGACCGGACAATACATGATCAACAGCGGTCAGTATGATTTCGTATTGAACCCGATTAGGAAAACCTTTGAATTGGATCAGGGAAGTAAGATTACCTGGTCGGGAAGTCCTTATGATGCGAATCTGGACATCAAAGCTTATTACAAAGTGAATGCGAGTCTGGATGAGTTGAATCGCGACCAGATCGGAGGATCTTCGACCACCAAATCAGAAGTACGTTGTGTATTGAATATTACTCAAACCTTGTCCAGTCCGGCGATTGCTTTGGATATTGAAGTACCGAATGCAAGCGAATCCGGAAAAGAAGTATTGGCTAAAATCCGTTCGAACAAAGATGAGGTACAGAAACAGTTTTTCACTTTGCTGGTATTGAATCGTTTCCAGGGAGTAGGAGGAAACAACGGAAGTTACGGTGGTGTGGCGGAAGTAATTACTCAGCAAATCAACGCGGCGCTTGATCAGTTGTCGAAAGATGTGAAAATGAATGTCGGATACAACGATAATACACTGACGGGAGATAAAAACTTCCAGTTCGGACTTCAGCGTGCTTACGGAGCGAAACAAAATATCATCCTGAAAACTTCCCTCGGGGTTTCAAATAACACTTCTTCGGGAACACCAACCAATTCCCTGATCGGAAGCTTTAACCTGGATTACCTGATCAACGATGACGGATCTTTCCGGATTTCGCTTTTCAATGAATCCAACGACAAAGGAATTCTGAGCAACAAGGATAAGGGGGAATTCACGCAAGGTGTCGGTTTGCACTATGAGGAAAGCTTCAACAATATTTCCGAATCACGGATTATTGAGTTTTTCACCAACCTGTTCAGAAAGAAAAACAAGGTGAACAACTCCAAACGCAAAAACCGCGTTCCGGTGGATTACGTTCCCGGACAACCTCAGGCGGTGAATCCTGAAAAGGAAGAAAAAACAGAACCGGCTCCACAAGGAGAACAACCGATTCCGTAGAGATTTTTCAGGGATGTATATACTGAACACAGGTAATCTCTGAAACCTGCTTTTTTGAATACAAATTTTGCTCAAAATTCAGGTGATAGTTTATCACAGATGCACAAATTAAAGCGAGCCTATCGGCCTCGTTGAAATGGAGGCAGGTAAGCGTCATAAAAAATCTGCGCATCTGCGGGAGAAAATTAAGAATGCTTATTATCCTTTTTGCGTTTTTCCGAACCTTCCGGAGGAGAAGAAAGCTCATTTTCAGGGCTTCTATATCAAATTGACAAAGTATCGTAGTTCTTATTAGGTGATTCGTTTCACTTTAATTATTTTTACCGCCATTGAAAGAATCTATGAAAAAAGTTTTAATTGCAAATAGAGGAGAAATAGCGCGACGTGTCATCCGCTCATTGAAAAAAATGAACATTGCGACTGTCGCAATTTATTCAGATGCAGATGCCAATGCACCGCACGTTTATGAAGCTGATGAAGCTGTTTATGTCGGGAAATCACCGTCCTCCGAATCGTATTTGCAACAAGATGTTATTCTGAAGCATTGTAAAGAACTGGGAGTTGAAGGTATTCATCCCGGTTACGGATTTTTGTCTGAAAATGCAGGTTTTGCAAGAAAGGTAAAAGAAGCCGGAATTAAATTCATCGGCCCGTCTCCGGAAGCAATGGAGTTGATGGGAGATAAATTATCCGCAAAACAAGCCGTAAAAGGTTACAATGTGCCATTGGTTCCCGGAGTTGATGAAGCAATTACAGATGTGGAAGCAGCAAAGAAAATTGCAGCAGAAGTCGGTTTCCCGATTTTGATCAAAGCATCTGCCGGAGGTGGTGGAAAAGGAATGCGTTTGGTAAACCACATTGATGAATTTGAAGAGCAAATGAAAATGGCACAAAGCGAAGCACGTTCTTCCTTTGGAGATGACGCTGTTTTCATTGAGAAATTTGTAACAAAGCCAAGACATATTGAAATTCAGGTTTTCGCAGACCAACTGGGAAATGTGATTTATTTGTTTGAACGTGAATGCTCCATTCAGCGTCGTCACCAAAAAGTGATTGAAGAAGCTCCTTCTGCGATTTTGTCGCCGGAATTGCGTAAGAAAATGGGAGAAGCGGCAGTAGCGGTTTGTAAAGCATGTAATTACGAAGGTGCCGGAACTGTTGAGTTCTTGTTGGATGCCGATTTGAACTTCTACTTTTTGGAAATGAACACGCGTTTGCAGGTAGAGCATCCGGTAACGGAAGAAATCACCGGAACGGATTTGGTAGAATGGCAGGTACGTGTAGCTCGCGGAGAACGTTTGCCGAAATTACAGGATGAACTTTCCATTCACGGACATTCGATTGAAGTGCGTGTATATGCAGAAGATACATTGAACGGATTTATTCCGGATATCGGAACCTTGAATCGTTACCGCAGACCGCGCAAAGACATGGCGCGTGTGGATGACGCATTTGAAGAAGGGATGGAAGTTCCGATCTATTACGATCCGATGATCGCCAAATTGGTTGTTTGGGGAGAAACCCGTGAAGAAGCAATTCAGAAGATGATTATTGCAATCAATAACTACGAGATTTCCGGATTGAAAACAACCCTTGATTTCGGGAAATTTGTGATGATGCACCCGGCATTTCAATCAGGTGATTTCGATACCAATTTTGTGAAGCATTACTTCGAAAATCCGAAAGTCATGTGGGAAATGTTCAAGGATGAAAACTCAGCTTTGGAAGCCGGAATCTCTCAGGTTTGGAAAGATTTGACAGATAAGACGAACAAAAATGCTGCATCCAGAGAGATTACTTCGACCTGGAAATTACATGCACATTAAATAATTCCGAATTATAAAAAAGTAAGGGGCGAAAAATTTTTCGCCCCTTACTTTTTAGTATAGTTTGATTTTCAGACCCAATTGTAATCTGCTGTTGCGGTCGAAGGTCTTGTTGAAGCTGTTGTTTTTCGTAATGTCAGTAAAGCCGTAATGATACAGGGCCTGGATTGACATAAACCGGCTGAATTGATAAACATACCCGATTGATACCGAAAAATTAAAACGATTAAAGGTGCTGTAATACAACTTGCTGTTCGTTCTTTTCGGACTTTCGTCCGTGTAATTTTCAATTTCATACCGTTCACTCGGATCAACCAATAAGTATTCAATACCTAGTCCTGCTGTTACTTTGTGATGAGGCCACAACTGAAAATTCACTTGAGGGAACAAACTGATATAATTGAGCGTGGTTTTGTTCAGAATCGTCGTTGTTTTGCTGGAATTAGTTGTGTCACCTACAATTCTTCTGTATGAAATTCTCGGTATGGAATGGTATTCCAGCCCGACACCGATCCCGATTTTACGGGAAAGCTGGTAATTGTAAGAAAGACCAATACTTTCCTTGAAGATAACACGATGTTGTAGTTCCTTCATCCCAAACATCGTGTTTACTCCAAGGTTCAGAAATAGCTGGTGTTTACGAGGTTCAACTTCTGTTTGAAGAGAACTGCTCAGGCTGTCGATTGTTTGTTTAGATATGCTGTCCCTGTTAAATGCGAGTAATGCCGGTTTTGACGGCAGATTATCCAAATCAAGGTAACGATTTGAATCAATTTCAACCTTTTCATTCGGATTATCCGGAACCGTAGGATGAGTCGTTAAACTGGCAGAAACCGGAGAAATAGAATCTGTTTCAGTGATACGATTCATACCTTCTGTTTTGAAATCAGTGACGATTTTTGTGCGAGGGTTTTTGTTTTTAAATGAATTGCTGGATTTTCGGGAAACTTTAAACTGCGCTAGCGTTTGTTTGTGTCTAAAGCTTTGCTTTTTCTTGTTTTCAAATACATGATCATTTTTGTTCGCAGCAGCAGACAAAAATCGGGTCGTGGTTTTCTTTTTTGAATGAAGACCGTCATTTCCGTGGTGGTTCATGTTGCTATCCGCCGTTGTGGAAATTGTGCCGCCCTGATTTTTGATTCCATTAGAAGAGATTGAATTCTTAGCAGATGAATTCTGCGCAGAGATCATTTTTTCAGTGGTTGCTTTTTTATCAGCAGAATTTGAAGCATCTCCTTTTGAAAGGAAGTAAATTCCGACCAATAGAATGGAGGCAAAGCCCAATGCAGAAGTGAGCCACCAGATCAGAATGCGTCGTCTTTGTTTTTGCTTTTCAGCGTCATACAATGCAAAGGCATCCTGCATGTAACTTTCGTTGAATTCCAGTCCCTCGGGAATCGGATCGAATTCTATGTTGTTAAAATCTTCCATCGCTTTGAATTAATTGATGTCTAACATTTTTCGCAATTTCTTTTTTGCATCCGAATAGTGCCACATACTGGTGTTTTCGTTGATGTCGAGCAAACTTGCAATTTCGTGGTGCTTGTAACCATCTACGGTATAAAGATTGAATACACTTTTGGTCATCGGAGGCAAAAGCTGGGCCTTTTCCCTGATTAATTCAATCTTTTCCCGAATGATCGCGTCATCCTCATCATCCCAGGATGTTTGAGTGAATTGCGTAATATCTTCCGTAGGTCTGACACGTTCCTGTTCGCGTTTTTCCTTTTTCAGCTCGTTGAGTATTGTATTGATGAGCACGCGTTTTGCCCAGTAATCAAATGGATTGTTCTGATCGTATTTTTTCAGATTCAGTAGTATTTTTACAAAACCAAGATTGAAAAAATGCACTGCCTGTTCCTTTCCGTTTGAATAACGATAGGCCGTGCCGATAAATTTGGCATAGCATTGCCTGTAAAAGAGTTCCTGCGCTCTTCTGTCTTCTTCAATACAACGTTTTATCAGTTCGATTTCCACAGAATGCTTTTTGTCGGATTAAAACTTAGCTGTTAAACCAATCGATAGAAGCGGTCCGCCAAGTCCCACTTCCGTAAGTAAACTCATACTTTCGCTGAAGTTGTAACGCAAACCATAGCAAATCCGGCCTGTAATTGGAAATCCGCGTGAAACATCCATACCGGAGCTGCTTGGTAGTCCTCCTTCTCCTTCCTGCTTTTCTTCCTTAAACTTGTTAAACTTCAGGTTAAATCCCAATGCCGTGTAGAAATACGTATTGACCTTTGGACGATCTACAAAAAAATGACGGGTATAAACCACCTGAGTGCGCAAACGGTGCATGCTGTAAAACAGATTGCTGTTGGAAATCATGTAGGAACTTCCATTCCAGGTAGAATCGGTTCGCGTGCCTGATGCTTTATAACCGTTGTAAGTAATCATCAGGCCAAGGCTGTTTTTTTTATCCCATTTGTAATCAAAACGCAGGAAAAGCGGCTTGATCTTTATATCGGTAACAACAATATCCGTCTGAGAAGATAGAATATTGTTAATACTGTCAGCCATGTAATAAATCGTTGTTTCCTGATCGGGGGAGTAGAAATAACTCACCAATCCGTAAGCTGCGGAAAGATGAAACTTTTTATATTTCTTGTCTGCTTCCTGTTCCTGCGCGCAGCTAATCACCGGTAAAAACAGCATGATTAAAAGTGCGAATTTCCAAAAAGAACCCAGTTGTGTTGTTTTCATATACTTTGCTCAATGATGAGATTTCAGTGAATAAACAATTGTCAAATAAAAAACCTTTGGTCAAAAATGATTTTTTTTAATAATTCCGCCAAAATTAGACGGAATTATTGGAATTGAACAGATTAAGTCTGAAAGCAGGACGGAAATCTAAACCATTAGAAACGGAAATGAAAGCCGGCGTTCAATATAGGTCCACCGATTCCAAGTTCAGCATTCACACCAAAATGCTTGGAAAAGGAATACCGCAATCCTGCATATGTTCTCAATGAAATGGGGAAATTAATAATAAGCGGGTATTCATTTCGGGAGGTTGAAGTGCCGTTGATCAGCAATTTTCTTGTTTGGTTGTTCATCCCGACACCTCCTCCAAGGTACACGTCCAGGTTGGGATTGGAAATGGGGAAGTGGTAGGCAATACGTATTTGTGTTTTAAAACGATTGATGATGTATTCGGCTTCCTTTATAATTCCTGTGTTAAACTCGGTTACTACTCCGGTAGATTTTCGTTGCAGGTAATAGAAATCAATTCCCAGGCTAAATGAGGGTGTCAATAAATGATCGTAACGAAGACCCAAAGACCCCAGATTATTAAAACGGTTGAAGTCGAATTGATCCTGATCACCGTTCATTGTTGACAAAGTCTGAAGATTCAAACCTGTACTCGGACCGTAAGAAACTTCCAGGTAATTTCTCATTTTTGAAGGGGCTTCCTGAGCTGCAGCAAATTTTCCTGCCAATAAAAGAACTCCTGTAAAGATGTACGTTTTTCTAATTATTCGTTTCATGATATTTAATTTTAATTGTTCTGTTTACTAGACAATTCTCACTTCAAAAATCTTGGGTTGAAACGATCATTTTTTAATGAAATGTGTTTTAGGAGAATTAAGAGCCTGAATAAACGAAGAAAGGCATCCCCGCAGGAATGCCTTTCTTGATGATTATTGGATCGAGGTGTTTCTTAATTTTTTACAATCTGTATTGTAGCAGATCTGCCTTCGTTGTCGGATATCGTAAGTAAATAAACACCACGCGCATGTGTAATATCAAGATCAATCAATTGAGTTTCTTCATAGCGCTGGCTCTCAACCATTCTTCCAAGTGCATCCTGCAATGTCAGGGTGATGGCATGATGCGTTTTGCCTAAGTCAATTTTTACAAGACCCAAAGTCGGATTGGGATATGCTTTCAGTTCAGCTCCGAAAGAATGACTTTTCACTCCAACATCCGTTACACTTACGCAATCGCTGGTATCTGTACAACCATTCGCTGAGGTAACGATCACAGCATATGTACCATTCGCTTCTGGTGTGTAGCTTTGGAAAGTTGCAGGATCAATCGGAGAGAATGAACCGTCGCATTTTACCCATTGATATGTAGCCCCGGTTTCTCCAACTTTCAGCGTACCGTCGTCGAGGATAGTTACGGATACATTGACTGATAGAATGGTTAAGTTTAATGTGACTACTGAATCACAACCTGCTGCGTTTGTTCCTGTCCATGTGTATGCCCCGGAAGTGGTATAGTTTGTTCCATGCCAGTTATAATTTCCACACGCCGTTACAGAACTATTTGAACTTGTCGGTTGCTTGATTATTAAGTTCAATGTTACTACTGAATCACAACCAACTGCATTTGTTCCAATCCATGTATAAGCTCCACTGGAAGTATAAGTTGTACCATGCCAAGTGTAAGTTCCGCATGATGCTACTGAGCTACTTGAACTTGTTGGCTGTTTGATTGTTAAGTTCAATGTTACCACTGAATCACAACCTACGGCATTAGTTCCGATCCATGTATACGCTCCACTGGAAGTATAAGTTGTTCCGTGCCACGAGTAAGTTCCACAAGCGCTGGCACTAAGAGATGAACTTGTCGGTTGCTTGATTATTAAGTTCAATGTTACCACTGAATCACAGCCAACTGCGTTTGTTCCGATCCATGTATACGCTCCACTGGAAGTGTAAGTTGTTCCGTGCCACGAGTAAGTTCCGCAAGCACTTGCGCTAACAGAAGAACTTGTCGGTTGTTTGATTGTTAAGTTCAAAGTTACCGTTGAATCACAACCAGCCGCATTTGTTCCTGTCCATGTGTAAGCTCCACTGGAAGTATAAGTTGTACCATGCCAAGTGTAAGTTCCGCATGATGCTACAGAGCTGCTTGAACTTGTCGGTTGCTTGATTGTTAAGTTCAATGTTACTACTGAATCACAACCAACTGCATTTGTTCCAATCCATGTATAAGCTCCACTGGAAGTATAAGTTGTTCCGTACCAAGAGTAATTTCCGCAAGCGCTGGCACTAACATAAGAACTTGTCGGTTGCTTAATAATTAAATTCAAAGTTACCGTTGAATCACATCCTGCGGCATTCGTTCCAGTCCATGTGTAAGCTCCGCTGGAAGTATAAGTTGTTCCGTGCCACGAGTAATTTCCGCAAGCACTTGCGCTAACAGAAGAACTTGTCGGTTGTTTGATTATTAAGTTCAAAGTTACCATTGAATCACAACCAGCCGCATTTGTTCCAGTCCATGTATATGCTCCGCTGGAAGTATAAGTTGTTCCGTGCCAAGAGTAATTTCCGCAAGCACTTGCACTAACAGATGAACTTGTCGGTTGTTTGATTGTTAAATTCAAAGTTACTACGGAATCACAGCCAACTGTGTTTGTTCCTGTCCATGTGTATGACCCGGAAGTAGTATAGTTTGTCCCATGCCAAGAGTAATTTCCGCAAGCACTTGCACTAACAGAAGAACTTGTCGGTTGCTTGATTGTCAGGTTCAAAGTTACTGTTGAATCACAACCTGCCGTATTCATTCCAGTCCATGTGTAAGCTCCGCTGGAAGTGTAAGTTGTTCCGTGCCACGAGTAATTTCCGCAAGCACTTGCACTAACAGATGAACTTGTCGGTTGTTTGATTGTTAAATTCAAAGTTACTACGGAATCACAGCCAACTGTGTTTGTTCCTGTCCATGTGTATGACCCGGAAGTAGTATAGTTTGTCCCATGCCAAGAGTAATTTCCGCAAGCACTTGCACTAACAGAAGAACTTGTCGGTTGCTTGATTGTCAGGTTCAAAGTTACTGTTGAATCACAACCTGCCGTATTCATTCCAGTCCATGTGTAAGCTCCGCTGGAAGTGTAAGTTGTTCCGTGCCACGAGTAATTTCCGCAAGCACTTGCACTAACAGATGAACTTGTCGGTTGTTTGATTGTTAAATTCAAAGTTACCACTGAATCACATCCTGCGGCATTCGTTCCAGTCCATGTGTAAGCTCCACTGGAAGTATAAGTTGTTCCGTGCCACGAGTAATTTCCGCAAGCGCTGGCACTAACAGAAGAACTTGTCGGTTGCTTGATTGTTAAGTTCAAAGTAACTACTGAATCACAACCAGCCGCATTTGTTCCAGTCCACGTATAAGCTCCACTGGAAGTATAAGTTGTACCATGCCACGAGTAAGTTCCGCATGATGCTACTGAACTGCTTGAGCTTGTTGGCTGTTTGATTGTTAAGTTCAAAGTAACTACTGAATCACATCCTGCGGCATTTGTTCCGATCCATGTATATGCTCCACTGGAAGTATAAGTTGTTCCGTGCCAGTTGTAAGTTCCACACGCACTTGCACTAAGAGATGAACTTGTCGGTTGTTTGATTGTTAAGTTCAAAGTAACTACTGAATCACAACCAACTGAATTTGTTCCTGTCCATGTGTAAGCTCCGCTGGAAGTATAAGTTGTTCCGTGCCATGTGTAAGTTCCACATGCTGTTGCTGAACTGTTAGACGTCGTTGCTTGCTTGATGATGAGGTTCAGGGTTTCCGTCTTAATACAGCCTGATCCATTTGTTCCAGTCCAGGTGTATGAGCCTGAAGCTGTGTAGGTTGTTCCATGCCAGATGTAAGAAGTACAAGCTGTAACAGAACTGCTTGATGTTGTCGATTGATTGATCGTAAGATTCAATGTTACTACTGAATCACATCCTGCAGCATTTGTTCCTGTCCAGGTATACAAACCGGAAGTGGTATATGTCATTCCGTGCCATGTATAACTATCACACGCAGTAGCTGTAGTAGTGGAAGTCGTTGGTTGCTTGATTGTTAAATTCAATGATACCACTGAATCACATCCTGCTGCGTTTGTTCCAGTCCATGTGTATGCCCCGGAAGTAGTATAAGTTGTTCCATGCCAGGAGTAATTTCCGCACGCCGTTACTGAGCTGCTTGAACTTGTCGGTTGTTTGATCGTTAAGTTCAATGTTGCCACTGAATCACAACCCGCAGCATTTGTTCCCGTCCAGGTATACGTTCCGCTGGAAGTATAGTTTGTTCCATGCCATGAATAGCTCGTGCAGGCGCTCACCGGAGTGGTGGAAGTTGTTGGCTGCTTAATCGTCAGGTTTAATGTTGCCGTAGAGTCACATCCGTTGGCATTCGTTCCGGACCAGGTATAAGTTCCGGAGCTTGTATAAGTTGTCCCGTTCCAGGTGTAGTTGTTACAAACAGACAGGGTTGTGTTGGAACTTGTTCCGTTGTCTATTGTTAGGTTCAAAGTAACAATACTATCGCAACCCGATACGTTTAATAAGGTGTCTTTGTAAATCCCGGCAACGGTTAAAGTTGTTCCGTTAAACGAATAAGAACCACCCGGACAAATAGATGCTGTAAACATCGTTTGGTTGACGCATGGATCCAGCTCGTAGGCACCGATGTCCACTGTTGTGTTCTGGATACGTGTATTGCCGTCCAGGTCAAGAGTTACTCCAGCCGGAACATAGGTGTTGTTTCCATGATTTATGGCAATAGAGTTCGCAGCCACATGAAAATCATTTGCTGCGGTGTCTACAAAGAAAGGAGGGAGGTTGTAATTTGTTGCACCATTCGGGAAATGTTGGATAATTGAGTTGAACGGCAGGTAAGAAGCCTGTCCGAAGTAATTGTCTGTTGACTCGTTGTAGTAAACAATCGAGTTGTAAAGGCTTTTAGTGGAATTGTTGTAAACTCCGGCACCTTTGTCGTCTGCACTGACGCTGCTGGTAGATTTATTCTCAGAAATCGTAAGACTCGACATGGTTGATGTTGCTGAGTTATAGATCCCGCCTCCATAAGCTTTGTTTGGACTGATCACGCGATTACCGGTAATCAGGCAGTTGGAAATGAATCCCGAACCGGCAGTATAGGCTCCACCTCCGAAAACATCTCCTTTATTTGCCTGTGCGGTATTCCCGGAAATCTTCGTACGGAAAATATGCCCGGCACTGGAAAAATAGATTCCACCACCATAGGTTGTAGGAGTATTCGGGTTACCCATTTGGGCAGCGTTGTTTGTGATCGTACAGCCATCGATGTGAACCTGATAAGCTGCCGGTGTGGTTTCGATTGAAACACCTCCACCTCTGGTAGCACTTTGATTGATATCCGAATAGGCTGCAGAGTTTATTTGGTTTCCTGCAAATTCGCAGTTCAATAGTTTAGAAGGTCCGGTTGAAGGTGCTGATGAGATTTCGGAACAGAAACCTGCACCTTTGGTTAGTGCCTGAACAGAATAACCGGTATATGTTGCATCTGCATTCCCCTGATTGTTATTGTTGTAAAAGGAAGAGTTCCGAACATTAAAATAAGCTGTTGTATAGATTCCACCTCCATAAGCAATGGCGTTTTGCGGATTGTAGGTCATGTAATTTTCCGTGTTGTAATTCATCGAGGAACTCATCACGTTATTGTTGAACGTACAATTGTCCGCATCAAGTACACTAACAGTAAAGAGTCCACCTCCGTATGCTCCTGCCTGTGAAGCGAAAGTTCCTGTTTGATTAACCGTAACAGTTATCGAGTTGTTATTGAAGTCAGAACCTGTTATCGTTAAAGGAGCTCCTCCGTATAATCCAGCTCCTCTTCCGTTGGCAGGAGTCTTGGAAGAAAGAATCGTGTTGTTTGAAAATTCGCAGTTGTTTACTTCAAAAGGCAGCGAACCAAAAACACCTCCCAGATAAGCACCGGCACCGGAATTTGACTGACCCGAATTAAGTGCGTTATAATTAAATTGTGAAGTTGAAATATATGCTTTTTTGGTTTGTGTGGTGTAGATACCTCCACCCGATGTAGTAACTCCTCCGGTAGCTGAGTTAGTGAGAAACTCACAGTTCGAGATGCGCAAGGTATCACCGTTGAAATAAACCCCACCGCCAGATGCTTCACCATAAGTGGAGTTCAAAGCAATAGCCAGAGTTGAATTGTTATTGATCTTTGTTCCGGTTAGTTGCAAAGTATTAGCCGTTGACCCGATACAGTAGATTCCACCTCCGTATGAATACGTATTGAGAGATCCGTTTTTTGCAATGGCATTGTTTAAAATCTGTGAATTGGTTACAATGATATTGGAGACACCTGTTCGTTTCAAACAGATTCCACCACCGTAAACATCTCCGTAGCCGCCAGATGTTACGGAATTGTTTGAAACAATTGTGCTTGTAATCTGCACAGAAGCTGAGCTGCAATAAATACCGCCACCACCAAGGAAAGCATTACTATTGTAATAGACACTTGCTTCTACGAGCTTATTGTTGCGGATGACCGAATTTGTTAAAGTCAAGGCACCGCTGTTTTCGATGTACAGACCCGCGCCTGCACCACCTGTCGCCCCTTCTGACAAGCAGTTATTGTCTGCAATGATTAAGTTATTTAATTGAACGGTTCCTCCATCCTGAATGAAAATTCCGGCTCCTTTTCCCCTTACCACGCCTGCGCGGGAGTTACCGCCCACGATCTTGATACCGTCTATAAAAACGGAGGTAGCGTTTCCTACCAGATACATGACGCGGTAAGCATTGTCGGTATTACTTCCCAACACACCAATATCCCCCGAAAGTATTGTTTCGTTGGTACGGTTCGCTCCGGAAGCAGCCGGTGTTAAGTTAACACGTTGGTTGATATTCGTTTCCGTACCTGCGAAATTCCCGTAAAGTTTCACGTTGTCGCCCAAGACAAAGCTGTTATTCGGGTCATTCATATCGGATGTGTAATATGTTCCGGCAGCAACCCAGATTTCATCGCCGCTGGCTGCAAAAGCGAGTGCCCATTCCAGATTGGTGTAGGCATTTGTCCAGGAAGTACCATTGTTGGCTCCTGTGGCATTTTGTTTGACGTATATCCTTGCTGCAAAAGTGTTCGCAGAACTGATAATTAAGCAAAATACAAGGAGTAGTTTAAGAAAGGATGAATGTTTCATCGGGTGGTAACAGTTAAATTTTAAATAAAGTTGTGCAAAAATACGATTCTTATAAAGAAACGGATCACCCTTTGTGGCTTTTGACCGGAAGACGATTTCTTTTTCTTCAGAGTTTATTCGTTTCAGATTCATGTTTTTATATCGCAGATTTGTTTCTGATTTTGAACAAAAGTAAGCCATTAAAAGGGGCAGGTACTTAGGAATATTTACTGAATTAATATTAGGCGGGTTTTATTTTATATCCGCTGAGAAATGGAATATATTCGTTTTGAATTCTCACGGAAATTTAATTTTTTAGTTCATTATAAATTCTGGTTATCAGATTATTGCCTCTTTTTTTTACTGAAGCTTCCGGGTAAGTACCAAAAAAGCCCGCTTTTGGCGGGCCTTCGTGTTTTGAGCAGGGGTGACTGGTAGAATTTTATTGTTTAACGAACTTTAATTGTCTGGATGAACCATTCGAAAAGTACAACTCACAGAAATAAATCCCGGATGTGAAATGGCTTGTTTCGACCTGATAGATCTCTGTATTACCGGTCATTTCAAAAAGTTGTTTCCCATGGATGTCTTTCACGGAAATACTTTGTACCGGCTGATCGCTTTTTACAGTAAGCTGATCAGCTGCCGGATTCGGGTAGATTTGAATTTGAGCTGTATTTTCCACAATTCCTGCAGCTGCATTACTTACAAAACTCAAATCATCCAGAAACAATTCGTTTGTAATCACAGATTCATCCATTGCATTGATTACGAAAATCTGAATCGAATCCGGAGTCAGACTGCTTACATAATTGATTGGAATGCTGAAACGGATATAATTTGAGCTTGCTTGTCCTTCAAAAGTTGCTACTCCTATTGTTTCCTGACTATTTGAAGTGGAGTTCCATTTGGAAGAACTGAATTCCAATTGAAACGGAACGTTGCCCGGAGAACTTAATTTGTACCACCCAACCAATGAATCAGGTCGTTGAGTGAAGGGATGCCCGATAATTTCCGTGTCGTTTACCATATCCATAGTGCCCAGCATAATAATTGCCGGAATGGTATCCATTTCTCCGTCGCCACCGATATCACTCACACTGGTTTTTAGTTTCAATGCATATGTTCCGCTATGGGCATCTGTTGATTTAATAGCAGAAGGATCAGCACCGAACATACTTAAAGCATTCATTCCTGCCCAGTATTGAGGATCTTCATAGAGCGTATGATTGACCCAGTTTTCAAAACCTCCGTTTGGAAATGTTTGTGCGTTCAAAGCACTTGTTGCACAAATGAATGAGATAAATAAGAATTGTTTTTTCATAGTGATCTATTTTTCATGTTTAACCACTAAACAAGAGTGAGTGAAAAAACCTTGGGTCGAATCAAAAAAAGTGATGATATTTTTTTTAATCGGATCGAAGTTTCTCTTCCTTTCTTCCCGATATATCCCGTATATGTCAATTCGAACAGCCAGTTTTAGTGACGTATCGAGAACAACACGCGGACACTCGAAGTGACAGGAAGAGAAAGCTTCAAATCATCGAAAATTTCCAGGACTATTAAAAATCAGATTCTGGTAAACGTGTGAATCTCCTGATACAATTCAGTAATGGCTTCAATAAGTTGATGATCGCGCCGGGTGATTTTATTCTGATCGTGAGAATAAACCGCGATACTCAATTCGGAGCAATGCCTGATTGTCAGATCCGGATGATGATCCATCTGATCGGCTAGTTTTGCTATCTGAAGAACAAAATCTGCCAGTTCTTCCTGATTTTTGAAATGCACGACAGTTCTAAATTGATGTGCTATGAGGTTCCAATGCATGAGCGTATTTTTTTGAAAGGATTTGTATTGTTTGTTCTAGTTGTGCCAGATGATCGAGTACAAAATAATTTTGCTGCAGTTCGCTGGTACAGAAATCGGTTTCAATAATTTGTTCCGCATCAAACGGATGATGAACGACTTCTCCCGAACCCGAAAGACTTGATATCGATTCATGAAAGGAAGAAATGATTCCCGCTCCGAAAATGCGCAACTCGTTACCCTCGGAAATTAATCCGAATTCAATAGTGAACCAGTACAAACGCTGTAATTGCAGCAGAATTTCCGGATTGTTTTTATGTGCTTTACCCAAAATCCCGAATTGATGAATGAAACGTGAGTATCCCGGATTGGAAAGCAGGGGAATATGGCCGAAAATATCGTGAAACATATCAGGCTCTTCCAGGTAATCCAATTTGTCTTTTGAGCGCAGCCAGGTTGAGGACGGAAACTTTTTCTCTGAAAGTAATTCAAAGAATTCATCCACTTCGATCAATCCCGGAACACAAGCTATTTCCCAGCCCGTATGTTTCGAAAACCATTCATTGATCTTTCCGAAATGAGGAAGCTGATACGGATTCAAAACAGCATTCATCGATTCAAGAGCTGCCAGATAATCACGGGAAGCTTTGTGTTTCAGGTTTTCAATCTGCCGCTCAAATAAGGTCGACCAAACAGCTAAATCTTCTGCTGTGTACTTTTCAAATTGTTGTTTCATTTCAAAAAAGAAAAAATGATTAAATAAAAAAAGCCCGATTCGTAAGAACCGGGCTTTTCAGCTATAAAGTTTGCATAACGACTTATTCGGTTCCTGGATTTAGAAACGCATAATAATAAGTACTGATGTGCATATGTTTATTCATGTTACAAATGTAGGACAATGTTTTATAAATAACAAATGAAGAGTTAATTGTTTGTTTTTATTGTGAAATAAGTTCTATGAGCGAAGTCGAAGACAACTATCCCGTTTTATGTTTCTTCTGTCTGCTCAAACTCACGGAGAAATTCTCTGTGTTTCCAACGATCTTCACCGTTACGAAGCGCATTTTGTCTGTTCTGTATTGAACCGCGTCTTCCTGATCGATGGAAACTTCTTCTTTTTTTCTTCCGAACAACTTCTTGAAACCGGCTTCCGTGACCATTTTCAAGGGAACACTGATGAGGTATTCCATGTTGGCTTTGGCATCCTGTTTCCCTGAAATTTCCAGATAGCCGAGCGAAGTGTTGATTCCCATTTTCGGAACGGTCAACTCTCCGTTTTTCATTTTCAGGTTGTTCTGCAAACTGTCGAAATGAATTTTTGAAAGGTTTTTATCCTGGAAATAATCGGCTAAACTCTTCATCGGAGCGTAGTTTTCCAAACGGCCTTTCAGTACTTCAATCTTCAGATCGATTTCCGAATCATCCAGTTTTGGTGTCATGTCCGCATGCATGTGGATTTTTCCGGTTAAGGATCCGGATAATTTTCCGTGCAGGTTTTCGGCAACCACATGATCCTGACCAAAATTGTCGAATTTCAGTAAAAGCTGATCCAGCTGAATGTTTTTGATCGTCAGATTTGGCCGCAGATAAATGTGCTTTTTATCGGTTGCAGTGAAATATCCTGTCATTCCGATTTGACCTCCGGCAGCGTGCAGATCGCATTTCGAAAAGGAAACATGATGATTGCTTTTGGTGTGGAACTGCGTATTCAATTGCGTGATATGATACTTGTGGTATTTCAGATCGTGAACCATGAAACTGAACTCCATTTCGGGAAACGGAATATCATAGATGCTGAAAACATTGTCGTGATCTACTTTTTGCGGAACCGCCGTTGAAGCAGCTTTCGGAGCCTGTTCGGTGTAATTGATCAATTGGTCGATATCCAGTCGGTTGGATTTCAAATGAATCAGGTTGTCGCGTTTTTTCAATTCAGGATTATCTCCCAAATAGTAGTTCATGTCCAGATGCAGATCCGAATTTCCTATTTTGGCATCCATTTCTTTCACGACCAAATGTTCGTTTTCCAAATGGAATCTTCCATCCAAACGATCAATCCGCAAAGGATGAATCTTCATTTTTGCAGTGAAATGATCGAGTTGCAGATCCGTTGATTTTAATCCATGATCGAAATGCATCGCTACATTTCCGTGGAATTTCAATTGATCCAATTCTTCGTGGCGGTAATCTACAGGAATGAAATTTTCACCTTTGTAAACCAATAAATCTTCCAGTTTGAGTTTGTTGGAATTGAGTTTGAAGTCAATGGTTGTGTTTCCGTTTAGTTTGTCTTCAAACCACAAATTGTAATTCAGAATTCCACCATTGAAATGAAAATCGGATTCATCAATCTGTCCGGTGAAATCGACCACTTTGAAATTGTCCTCCCGAATAATGACGTCGGCGTGGAAATCATGCAGCACATGCGGATAATGCTTCAATTTGGCATAGAGATCATCGACATAAAATTCGCCCAAAGGAAGCGTCGGAGATTCTGTAATGGCTCTCGCACTGGTAATGAATTTGAATTGAGCATGGAGATTCGTCAACTCTTCATCAACGCTTGGTTTTGCAGCAGGATCGGATTTGGAAAGTTCCCCGAAATCCATGCGTTTTGCCTGTATATTCAGCTGCGTTGTTACGGGAATGTTTGTGTGATGAATAATTGCAGGAAGATCACTGATCATTCCGGAAATGGAAACATCGCTTCGACCGATATGCATATTAATAAAGTCGATTTTGGCCTGATGCCCGTCCATGTGTGCCATGATATCGATGTCGTGAATCTTGTAAGGCAATTTGCGCGAATTGAAAGACAAATTCTTTACTTCCAGTTTACTTTCATACGCTTCATTGAGCTTTTCGATGCTTTTTTCAGGATGATCGAGATCAATGATATCCTTAAACTTCATCGTCAGTTTCACATTTCCTTTCAGTCCGGTGAGTTCCTGGGAATTGATGAATTTCGCCAGGAAATCCAGGTTGAAATCCGAAATCAGTTTCATATCCACATTAGGTGCATTGAAATTTGAAACGGTGATTAATCCGGTGAATTTCCCTGTTTCCGGTCGTGCGCTGAAATCCGAAATCCCGAATTCCATGGTTTCCAGCGAACGTTTTTCTCCGTTGGTAAAATAACCCTTGAAGCGGATTCCGTCTACTTTTTTATGTGTCAGTTCATTGCTGAAAAATGCGTCTTTACATCCGAAATCAGCCCTGATTGCCGGCATCATTCCATTGAGTGATTTTCCTTTGATTGAAGCTTTGAAAAAGAGTTTCCCACGGTTTTCATATTCTTCAAATACCTTGATCAATTCTTGCGGAGCCAAGGCAATAAACAGGTTAAAGTTCGGCTTGTCTCCATGCAATTTCAAATCCAGATCCATTTCATTGGCAATATCTATTTTTCCTTCAATCCCGAAAAAAGAATTCTCCAATTGGATTTCTGTTGGGCTGATGGTCAGAAAATTGCTCGCTTGATCGAAAAGAACTTCCGTTGCGAATTGCAGGTGTTTGTGCCGAATAAAAGTGGGTTTTCCATGTTGGGAAATGGAAAGTTGAAACTTGCTGTCCAGTTCCGTGTCAATCACATCGTCCTTTATTTTGAATTTGCTTGTTGCCTTTTCAATATCCAGATCAATCAAAACCGCATTGGCCTCATTGTATTTCCGGATATCGATGTGATCCAACACGATCGATTTCAGGTCCAGATGCAGTTCTTCTTCAATTTCTTCTGCTTTTTTGGTCGAAGAAAGCGCGTTCAAAAGGTTTAAACTTCCGTCTAAATGCTGTGTCAGATGAATCTTTCCGTTTTTCGCTTTAATGGATTTGATTTCGGTTTTTCCGGAGATTATGGTCCACAAATCAAAACCAACATATACATCCTGAACTTTCAGGATCGGTTTGCCGTTTTGTTTCTTTCCTTCATAGATTTCCACGTTTTCCAGATCGATAGAAATATGCGGGAAATTGGCAAAAGGGGAAACATGGCTGCCGGAGATTTTAATTTCACCTTTGAAATCCTCGTTTAAAGTGGTGAGAAGTTCCTGAACCAAGGCGTCCTGTTTCCAGTAAACAATGAGTACAAACAGCGAAAAAAGCAGAGTTGGAGTAATGATCAAATACATTACAAAACGCTTCCAGAATTTTTTTGTGACAAACAATTTCATGATACGGATAAATGAACTCCGCTTAAAATTAGGCAATCTATTGTTTAGCCATGCTTTGGAGGTTAAATTCTAATCTCATTTTAATCTCGGAGACCCGTTTCGAATTCAAAGATTTTTAACGGATGAAAACCGGAACCGGAAATTTTACAAATCCATTGAATTTTTATAGAATCCGGATTATCTCGAACCAATTTAATTACTTACCTTTAGCGCACCAAAAATTTAAAAAGTTGTCATGAACTTACACGAATATCAAGGAAAATCAATTTTACAAAAATACGGGGTGGCAATCCAGCGCGGAGTTGTTGTAGAAAAAGTAGAAGATGCAATTGCTGCAGCTAAAAAATTGACAGAGGAAACAGGAACTGGTTGGTATGTGGTTAAAGCACAGATCCATGCTGGTGGACGCGGAAAAGGTGTCGTTGAAGAAACTGGTTCTCATGGTGTAGTTTTGGCAAAAGGTCTTGATCAGGTAGAGGAGAAAGTAAAAGGAATCCTTGGTGGTCATTTGGAGACAGCTCAAACAAACGGGAAAGGTAAATTGGTGAGTAAAGTATTGCTTGCTGAGGATGTTTATTACCCGGGAGAAGCTGAAGTAGAAGAGTTTTACATGTCAGTTTTGTTGGATCGCGAAAGAGGTCGCAACACCATCATGTATTCTACAGAAGGAGGAATGGATATTGAAACGGTTGCTCACGATACTCCACATTTGATTTTCAAAGAAGAAATCGATCCGCGTGTTGGAATTCAAGGTTTCCAGGCTCGTAAAATCGCTTTCAATCTTGGTTTGTCAGGAGAAGCATTCAAGCAAATGACGAAATTCGTTGTGAACTTGTACAATGCTTATGAAGGATGTGATGCTGCGATGTTTGAGATCAATCCGGTATTGAAAACTTCAGATAACAAAATTATTGCAGTTGATGCGAAAGTAACATTGGACGGAAACGGATTGTACCGCCATCCGGACTATGCAGCAATGCGTGATACTTCAGAAGAAGATCCGTTGGATGTTGAAGCTGATGCAGCAGGATTGAACTTCGTGAAATTGGACGGAAACGTTGCTTGTATGGTAAACGGAGCAGGTTTGGCAATGGCTACTATGGATATCATTAAGTATTCAGGTGGTAACCCGGCAAACTTCCTGGATGTTGGTGGAACTGCAGATGCTGAGCGCGTTGAAAAAGCATTCCATATCATCTTGAAAGATCCGAACGTAAAAGCAATTTTGATCAATATCTTCGGAGGAATCGTTCGTTGTGACCGTGTTGCTCAGGGAGTTGTTGATGCTTACAAGAGCATTGGAAACATTCCAGTTCCGATCATCGTTCGTTTGCAAGGAACAAATGCAATTGAAGCAAAGAAAATCATTGATGATTCAGGATTGAATGTGCATTCAGCTGTATTGTTGCAGGAAGCAGCAGATAAAGTAAAAGAAGTATTGGCGTAAGTCAAAACAAATATTAGTGAAAGCCTCGACAATATGTCGGGGCTTTTTTGTTTTAGTCTCATTATAAATAAGAGCTTGGTTTTTGGGGAAATTGTGATTGGATTTGTGTTGCTTTTTCCGAGTTGAAAAAGAGGGACTTTAAACTTCTGAAACCCTTACTGTCATTGGCTGGTACGCAATATCGCGAATATAGGTCAGGAAGTGAAAAACAAGACTTATTTCTAGCAGTTTCGATATGTAAAAAAAACTCAGGTTTTCCCGTAGATTAAACAGAGGATCGCGGAGGATTATTGTTTATTGTCACTTCTGGTTTTTTGTTATTTCATATGAAATTGTGAAGCGCAAATTGTTTTCAAAAGTATCGGAAAGAGACAGAGGTGGTTTTTTGTTAATCAGGAAAAATCGACCTAAAAAAAGAGCGTGTCAAACACATTTTTTTTGCAAAATTGTTGCTTAAATAATTACAGTTTTTTAGTCCTGAAACCCTTGCTGTCATTGGCTGGTACGCAATATCGCGAATATAGATCAGGAAGCGAAAAAATAGGCTTCCTTTTGGAGATATTCACCCCGCAAAAATCAAAAGATGATCTATCGCAAAAACCGATTCAAATTTCCCCATCCAATCACCCAAAAAATGACAAAGTTTTTTTACCTCTGAAACCCTTGCTGTCATTGGCCAATACGCAATATCGCGAATTTGGTTTTTTTCTTATAACATAGTTATAAGGATTTCCCTCTCAAACTTTTTTTAGCAATCCATAGCAACCGTGTCATTTTTTTTGCGTTACCTTTGTCGACGATTATAAGAATCAAGAATTAGTATTAACAATTTTAAAAACCGAAGCAATGTTCAAATTCAGTACAACATTAGGAGCTCCAACTGGTCAAGAGACTAGTGCGCTCGGGCTTTGGGTTTTTCAATAGCGATTATCAAAATCATCTTTATATGAAAATCCGAAGCTGTTAGAGGTTTCGGATTTTTTTATGTCAAAATTTCCCGAAATCTCTTTTTACCGAATCAGGTAAAACAAATTCAAAAAGAGTATTGAAACCAAAGTTGAGTTGAAAATCAGATTTTTAACTTGTTTCTCTGATACAGTTTGATGTTATTTCATTTAGTGCATCAAGCGAGTCCGGTAGGCGAGCAAGAATCTGTGAATCTGCGGTAAAATGAATCTTCAATTTGCCAAAAGAAAGCGCAACAGAGGTCGATAATTAAAATTTTATGGGAAATAAGATAAAGGGAAAAGACCTGTTGAAAATAGGCTTTCCCAATGACAACTCTGTAAACATCGCCTTAGGGGTGATCAGCAGATATAAAAAGAAAGAAACAAAAGACCGCGTTTTAAGTGAATTGTCCGAATTGCTTTACACTCCGGATGAATACATTGGAGACGGAATTTGGGGAAAAGTAGCAGAAGGCTTAATCGCTCCGGTAGAAGTGAAATTCAATGAATTAAAGGTCGAACGCTCACCGTTTTTGATCTACGGCGAAAATGAAATTGACGAACAAACAAAACATCAGTTTTATCAATCTCTGAAATTACCTGTTTCGGTTCAGGGAGCGTTGATGCCGGATGCACATTACGGATACGGCTTACCGATCGGAGGAGTTTTGGCAACGAAAAATGCCGTGATTCCTTACGGAGTGGGAGTAGATATCGGATGCCGGATGTCGATGACCATTTTTGATGCACCCGCTTCGTTTTTCAACGGCAGAACGCATCAATTGGAGAACCTGCTTTCAGAACATACCAAGTTCGGAATGTACGAAACGCATAAGGTCAAACACGATCACGAAGTTTTGGAAAGTTCCTTATTCCGCGAAATTCCCTTGTTGAGAAAACTCCACGGAAAAGCTTACCAACAGTTGGGGACTTCAGGTGGAGGAAATCACTTCGTAGAGTTTGGAACGGTGACCATTACCGCAACAGATGCAGGAGTTCCTCCAGGTGAGTATTTGGGATTGCTGAGCCACAGCGGTTCGCGCGGATTGGGAGCTGCAATTGCAAAACAGTACACGCAGTCGGCGATTAAACAATGTCCTTTGCCAAGACAAGTACAGCATTTGGCATGGCTGGATCTGAACACACACGATGGACAGGAATACTGGAAAGTGATGAATCTGGCAGGAGAATATGCAAAAGCGTGTCACGATGATATTCACGCAAGATTGACCAAAAAGTTGGGGCTTCGCATGTTGATGACGATAGAGAACCACCACAATTTTGCATGGAAAGAAACCGTGAACGGAGAAGAGTGTATTGTGCATCGAAAAGGTGCTACGCCGGCAGGTTTAGGTCAGATGGGAATTATTCCCGGAAGCATGACCGCACCCGGATTCATCGTGAGAGGCTTAGGAAACGAAGCGAGTATCAATTCCGCATCTCACGGAGCAGGCCGTTTGTATTCGCGCTCTCAATGTAAAGGACGCTTTACGAAGAGCGAAATGATGAAAACATTGAAGGATTCTGATGTGAGTTTAATTGGCGGAGCAGTAGATGAAAGCCCGATGGCATATAAGAACATTCACCATGTAATGGGGAATCAGCAGGAATTGGTAGAAACAATCGGGACTTTTTCACCGAAGATTGTAAGAATGGATAAGAAGTAGCGGTAGCTGCCGAAGACTGAGCGAGGCAATATCAAATTGCTTAAGCGAAGGAAAAACATTCGTGCAGACATGAAGAAGTACTGCTTCTGATGCCAGGTCCAGAGAAGTGGAGCTGGCATCAGTTAAAGACAACAAGAACAGATGGAAACAACAATTTTACATATTACAACAGCGAAAGGTCCTTTGGAATGCCAATTGGCTGCAGGAAAAATTCTGGGTGCCTTACTCTCTGATCTGAGAGGAAAAGGAGTGCAGGCAGAAACACTGGAACGCACTCCGGGCTCCGAAAACGGAACCATTCTTTCTGCAACTGTCCAGCTTAGCGGAAAGAACCTTCAACCGATCATTCAAACCTGGTTAGGGACGATATTGTGGATTCAAAAAAGTCCGTATCGTCCCAATCACGGGCGGAAAAATTGGTTTGTGGGAATTTATGAAACGAAAATGCCCGATAAACTGATCTGGAAAGAAGACGATTTGGTTTATCAGTCAGTGAGAAGCAGCGGAGCCGGCGGACAACATGTCAATAAAGTGAGTTCCGCCATTCGTGCCATTCATCCGCCAACAGGAACGATGGTTTTTGTTCAGGATAGCCGTTCACAGCTTCAGAATAAGAAACTGGCACGTGAACGGATGCGCGAAAAACTGGAAAAAGTGCAGATTCAGAAAATGATCGACAATGTGAATGAACAATGGTCACAACATCATGAACTGGAACGCGGAAATCCGGTGAGAACATTTACAGGAATGGATTTCAAACCCAAAAAAGAAGCGAAATCCTTCAAAAAAGAACGAAGTAAGTTGAAACAAGAATTATACAAGGAATTGAAATTATGACAACTAATAATTACCTGATCAAAGCGTTGGAAAGCTACCCTTACGATTTGGAACAATGCATGGAATCGTTGAATTATGCCATGGCGTATGAAGACAACAATCCGATTGCATATTGTTTGATGGGAAGAGTTCATTTGGAAATCTTCAAGGATTATCCGACCGCAAACAGCTATTTCAGAGAAGCATTGGCTTCCGATGTCGATTACGTTGAAACATACAGCTACTTTTTGGAATGCCTGTTGATTCAGGCAGATTTCGAAGAGTTGAAAAAGCTCTTGGTTTTCGCCGGAAAACGAAAAGGAATGGATCACGCATTGCTCTTCTATTATGAAGCATTGCTTTTGGAACGGCAGATGAAATTCAAAAAAGCCCAAAAGAAGCTGAAAGAATCCATGCTGTTGGCTCCAAGCTCAGCTTTCATGTCAGACCTCGAAGAAATGAAGCGCCGTATCGAGAAGAAAAGCGCTTTGAAATAAATAGCGAATCAATGATGTTTTTGATGAACCGCAAAGAACGGAAAATGCAGAGTTGTTAAATAAACAGTTCTTTGTGCCCTTTGTCTTTTTGCGGTTCATTTTTTCTCTTAAATTGCATCTGAATTTCAAACCCGAATCTAAAGCCCATGAATCCTTTCCTGCGTTTGTGCTTAACCTTTTTCGCGATAGGTATTTTTGCCAGTTGCAACATGAATCCGTCCGATACCATTGACGGAGTTTATACCGATCAACAGCTCATAGACACATCCGGAACCAGGATCGAAACACGGATTTTGCCCCCCGAAGGATTCAAAAGGAAACAGTTGGACAGTACGAGTTTTGGCTTCTACCTGCGGAATCTTTCGTTGAAACCGGATGGTTCTCCCGTTCATTTGTATGACGGATCACTGAAAGGAAATCAAAGCGCGCACGTTGCCGTTGTGGATATGTCGGTAGGGAAGCGCGATTTACAACAATGTGCAGATGCGGTCATGCGTTTGAGAGCAGAATATTTGTTTCGTCAAAAACGCTATGCGGATATTCATTTCCGTTTTGTGAGCGGATTTGATTGCGCATATTCCAAGTGGAGAGAAGGAAACAGAGTCGTGATTCACGGAAATTCCGTTTCCTGGCAAAAAACAGCCGGAGAAGACAAAAGCTATACCTCATTCCTGAAATACATGGAAACCGTTTTCAACTATGCAAGTACACTTTCGCTGGATAAAGAACTGCGTTCTGTGGAATTGAAAGACGTGGAAATCGGAGATGTGCTCATTCGCGGAGGATCGCCCGGACATGCGGTAATCGTGGTGGATATGGCCGTAAATGCAGAAGGAAAAAAGTTGGTGCTTTTGGCTCAAAGTTACATGCCGGCACAGGAAATACAGGTATTGATGAATCCGGTGAATTCCAAACAATCTCCTTGGTTTGATCTGGAAGAAAGAATGAAAATCTACACTCCCGAATGGACTTTTGAAGCATTTCAGTTAAAGCGATTTGAAAGATAAATTGAAAAGAAAGAAAGGTAAAAGTGAGATAATTCAAATTTAAGTCGTGAATCCATGAGGAAATACCTCATTCATCCACCTGAATTTTCTTGTTACACATATGTGTAATTTTTGCCTTTTCAATTTTTACTTTTCAATTTACAGTATCTTTGTGTCGATGAATTTCTTGAATAAGAGTATGATTAAATATAAGACAGCCGAAGAAATTGAAATTATGCGTCAGGCAGCGCAAGTCGTAAGCAGAACTTTAGGAAAGGTTGCTGAAATGATGCGTCCTGGAGTAACTCCTTTGGAATTGGATAAAATGGCAGAAGCGTATATCCGTTCGCAAGATGCAATTCCGGGATTTTTAGGTTTGTACGGTTGTCCGAGTACTCTGTTGATCTCGGTAAACGAGCAGGTTGTTCATGGTTTGCCCACTGAAAGACCTATTCAGGAAGGTGATATCGTTTCCGTTGATTGCGGAGCGGTTTACAAAGGTTATTACGGAGACCACGCTTACACATTCGCGGTTGGAAAAATCTCCGAAGCAAAACAAAAATTACTCGACGTAACATTGGAATGCCTGTATCTGGGAATCGAACAGGCAACTACCTCTAACCGAATGGAAGATATCGGCTGGGCAATTCAAACTCATGCCGAAAAACACGGTTACGGAGTTGTTCGTGAATTAGTTGGTCACGGATTGGGGAAAACCCTGCACGAAGATCCACAAGTTCCAAACTACGGAAAACGCGGAAGAGGAAAGAAAATTATGAATGGTCTGACGATCGCAATCGAACCGATGATCAATCTGGGAACCGAAAAAGTCATTCAATTGGAAGATAATTGGACAATCGTAACAGCCGACGGACAGCCGAGTGCGCATTTTGAGCACGATATTGCGGTTGTAGACGGAAAACCGGTTATTCTTTCAACATTCGATTACATCGAAGAGGCTTTGGCGAAAAAGAATGATTAGCGAGCGAATCGTTTTACTGGCCATCTTAACGGCATGCATGTTCGGATTATCCACCTTGATGAGAGATGGAGTATTCCTGCTTCCTTTTGTACTCTATAAATTCGGACTATTTTTGATAGCGGTGATTCTATTGATCGCCAACAGAACAAAAATCCGTCTGCAGGAAATCATGCTGCTGCTCTGGACTTTTTCATTGGTTTTGTCTTCACGACCGGTTTTCGAAGTGTTTTTCGGAGAAGACTATCTGCGTCAGCATCAGGACGGATTACTGGTGTTTTCGACCTGGAGTTTGCTCGGTTTTGTCGTCTTCTTTTTCGTTTGGCAGATTCTCATCGCATTGAAAGATAAAACCGTTTTCCGCTGGCTGCAAATGATCAATGCCTCCCTGATCATGATTTGCTTTTTCATGAATATGTACGAATGGATGATCGTTCCGTTCTGGATGTGGATGCTGAGTGTTTTCCTCAGTCGAAATGAAAATCCTTTACATAAATCATTTGCCGGTTTGTATGGATTTGTGTTTTTGAGCGCATGGATTTCAGCACTTTATTTCGGTAAAGATGCTATTTTGAGTGTAACTTTAACGGAGTTTCATATTATAGGAACATAGTTACCACTTATGAAAATCGGTTATTTCTTCCTTTTTTTTCTTCCCTTGTTTCTTCAGGCTCAAACAGTGCAGGAACAAATTTCCTTTGTATTGAAAACGCAGCCAAGGAATGTTGAGAAGTACACGAAATCGACCCGGAAAGATCAGATTTTCCTCGAAACAGCCTTCAATAATGCCATTTTTTCAGACAAAGCAGCCTTACAAACCATTAAGGATAAAGTCATCCTGAAAATAGAATTAGTATACACGACCTACCGGAAATCCGAAACGTTTGACCAGCACGGACTCAATAAAAAACGTTTGGAAAGTTTATTTCTGTCGGCGCCGAATTGTTTGAACCAGGAAGGAATTGAATGGGTATTGATGGCTCAGACCGGATGTACTTCCGCCGAAGCGGGAAAAGATTTCTTTCACGGTTTTGTGATCACTTACCGCGATCTTCCGGATGCTGTTTCCGCGAAAGCAGAAACAAACTTTATTCGGGAAGTTGCTGCCGGAAAGATCAAATCCTATGCCTACGATATCTATTTGAAACGGGAAACGGAAAAAATAAAACAAGATTCTCTTGATGATGTGGAACCGGTGATCGTTCTTCCCAGGTTTCCGCACAGCGAACAGGCACGCATCAATTACTTTTCGAAATACCTCAATTTCCCTCCGGAATCTTCCAAACCGGCTAAAATTGATGTTCAGTTTATTCTCAGCAAGGAAGGGAAGATCACCAAAATCGTTTTCCCCAATAATCCGGAATCTTCACCCTACAAAGATGAGGTAAGAGAATTCATCAAGAATATGCCCGACTGGACTCCGGGAACCATCAACGGAAAACCAAGCGAATGCATGGTACAGTTTTCGGTGGATTTCATGAACAGGGGAAGCGTTATTCCTTCGCCATTGGAGATTTTTTCGACGGAAGTTCCACCCAAAATGAAATCCAAACTCCCGGCTTACGATTACAATACGATCAAGCCTGCGCCGTCTTCCAATCAGGTTTCGAATGCCTTGCAGAAAGTGAATTGGGCAAATACAACGCTCGTGTGTGATGTTACGGGAAGTATGGCTCCGTTCAATGCGCAGATCATCGAATTCATCAACAATCAGCTGAAAAACAAACAGGAAGCGCCTCAGCAATTTGTGTTTTTCAATGATGGAGACGATAAGAAAGACAGATCGAAGAAAGTGGGGCAGACCGGAGGAATTTATTCCTGTAAATCGGCCAGTTTGGATTCAATCTCTTCGGTAATGATCACAACGATGGAGAAAGGTTTTGGAGGAGATTTGCCTGAAAACAATGTGGAAGCGCTGATGAAAGCATTGGAAATCTACCCGAAAACCAAGAAACTGATTCTGATTGCGGATAATTTTGCTTCGCCGAGAGACATGTCTTTAGTGAAAAACATCGGAGTTCCGGTACATGTTTTAGTTTGCGGAGGAACGGTTTTAAACGAAGATTACCTCGATCTGGCTTATCAGACAAAAGGATCGATCAGCTTCGCAGGAAAAGAGTATACCGATTTTTATTCCTTTGAAGATGGAGCTACCATGCAGATCGGGAAAATGACCTATGTGCTTAAAAAAGGGCATTTCGTGCGAAAGAAAGACTGATCAGTAAGGAAAAAGGTAAAATTGAAAAGTTTAAAAAAATGAATTCAATTAGTTTGTAATTGCCTGAACCTTAATTGATTTGGATGTATTGATGAATCATTTTTACAACTTTTAACATCCATCCATAAATCTTATTCCTACTTTCACTCTGAAAACCAATCGAAACTGAAAACTATGGAATCTGATAAGGATAAGATTATTCGCCTTGAAGAAGCCTACCGAAACCTCTGGAAGGAACAGGAAGATCTGAAACTTCGAATCAAGGAAAATTATGCCGAATTCAAACTCTTACGCGATCAATTCGGAGTTGAAAAACAAGAAGTCCATTCGACCGAATCAATGACGATTCGGGAAGAAAGCCCGAAAGTTGCAGCGCCTGTTCAGGAATCGGTTAAACCATCGGTAACAGCCAGTAAAGAGAAAACTTCCTGGGAACAATTCATCGGTGAACAGCTTTTGAGTAAGATCGGAATCGCAATTGTTTTGATCGGTGTGGGAATCGGTGCGAAATACGCCATCGATCACAATCTGATCGGAGAAGTTGGACGTGTTTTTTCAGGATTTGTGATTGCTTTGGTTTTAGGATTTTTTGCCTTTTTCTTTCGCGAAAAGTATCGTTCTTTCAGCGCGGTTCTGGCAAGCGGATCCATTGCCGTTGCTTATTTCATGACCTATGCGGCCTATAGCTTTTATCAGCTGATTCCTTCTTCCGTAGCCTTTGGCTGTTTGTTGGTTTTGGTTCTGATCGCGGTTTTTCTGGCGATGTACTACAATATGGCGGTCATTGCGCATTTGGGCTTGCTCGGAGCGTATATTCTTCCTCCGCTGGTGTCCGACGGTTCGAAACACATCTCGTATTATTTGCTTTACATGCTCATTATCAATATCGGGATGCTGTTTATTTCAATCGCCCGGAAATGGCCGACCATTCAATATCCGATAATCATCTGGACCAGTTTTATTTTCCTGTTCTGGTTCAATTCGGACTTCAGTTATAAAACCTCAGATCCGTCCATCGCTGCGCCTTATTTACTGGCCTTTTTCGCCTTGTTTGTTTTTGGAATTGTGGGAAGAAACCATTGGAAAAAAGAAACGTTGGTCGGACATCAGGTTGTTCAATTGGTTCTGGTCGGGATTTGCTATTTCGGAGCGATCGGTTTTGTTTTGGATAAATCCCCGATTTGGGAAACCGTTTTGTACAATGTCATCGGAGTAGGAGTTTACTACCTGAATAAAATGCTTTTCGAACGCGAGAACAGATTGGAATTCAAACGCATTTTTCTGGCTCTTTCCTTGTTCGGGTTGTCGAATTTGCTGACCTCCTTTTGCGGAGATTATTCTTATATCTACGTGATGATTACCGGAGTTTTGCTGCTTTTCTGGTTGTCCAAAGAGATCGAACGAAACCTGGAAGAAGTGATCGGAATTATTTTGCTGTCTTTGGCTTCGCTTTCTGTGTTGATCGAAATGGTGATTCAATCGTTTAACAAAGAAGTCTTTCCGTTCTATGAAAATGAATTGTTCATTACGATCAGTTTGTCGGTGCTGGCTATGGGAATCACCTTTGTAATGCTTTCGAAATTCCAACCCGATTATCATAAAAATATGGCTTGGAAAACGGCAGGTGTTTTTGCCCTGTTCTTTTTGCTTTTCGTTGGGTTTTACGGAATTCATTTACAGATGGAATTCATTGAAACGACCCAATTCAGCTATAATATCTTTGATGCGAAAGAAACGATTTTAAAGGCGGAAAGCATGAGCTGCTTCACAGATTCAATGTATTTGTGGCAGTACGCCTGGATTTCGGTATCCATCGGAATTTCAATTGCTTTCAGAAAATGGGTTTTGAGAAGAGAAGAAACCTTCTCAGCCGGACTGGCAATCATGGGAAATATGCTGCTTGGAGTTTCCCTTTTGGGAATGACGGCAAGTATTTCGAATATTGAAACCATCGTAGCGAATGAAACCTACTGGGGTTCTTTCAATTTGGCGCATTATGTATTGTTTGCGGGAATCCTGGTTTCAATGTTGATCGTTCGAACGCAGCAGGGGCAAGAGAATTGGACAAGAGTCATGAGCTTGTTGTTCATTTTGTGGATTCTTTCCCTCGAATTGGTCCAATGGTCTTTCGTTTCCGGATTTGGAGCAGGTTACAAGATCTTATTGTCGCTTCTCTGGGCTTCTTTCGCAATTACCATGATTGTGATCGGAATCAAGAAAAAGCAGGCAATCATGCGGATTACGGCTATGGCGATTCTGGGAGGAACGATTGTGAAAATGTTCTTCTACGATTTGAGCACCTTAAGTACGATCTATAAAACGATTGTTTTCATTGCAATCGGAGGATTGTTACTGATCGGAGCATATTTCTATCAAAGCTTGTCGAAACAGGAGGAAGAGATTCAATAATTGAAAAGTGAAAAAGTCTGATTAATTTGTAATTGTCCGAACTCTTTTGAATTTTTTACCTTTTGCATTTTTAATTTAGCTTTATCTTTGCACCATGGTAAAAATCCGGGATATTGAATTGGGCGAATTTCCGCTTCTTTTGGCCCCCATGGAAGACGTCAGTGATCCTCCTTTCAGAGCCTTGTGCAAAAAACACGGAGCTGATTTGATGTACACCGAATTTATTTCTTCTGAGGGATTGATCAGAGATGCGATCAAGAGTCGTCAGAAACTCGATATTTTCGACTACGAAAAACCAATCGGGATTCAGATCTTTGGCGGTGATGAAGATGCGATGGCGATGTCTGCAAAGATCGTCGATGCAACCAATCCGGACTTATTGGATATCAATTTCGGATGTCCGGTGAAAAAAGTGGTTTGCAAAGGAGCCGGAGCCGGAGTTTTGAAAGATGTCGATCTGATGGTTCGTCTCACCAAGGCTTGTATCAGATCCACGAGTTTACCTGTTACGGTGAAAACCCGTTTGGGCTGGGATGATTCAATGATTAACATCATGGAAGTGGCCGAGCGTTTGCAGGATATCGGAGTAGAAGCTTTGTCGATTCACGGACGCACCCGCGCTCAGATGTACAAAGGCGAAGCCGACTGGACGCGCATTGCAGAAGTAAAGAATAATCCGAGAATCAAAATTCCGATCTTTGGAAACGGAGATATCGATTCACCTGAAAAAGCGGTGGAATACAAAAATCGTTACGGTGTAGACGGAATTATGATCGGTAGAGCAAGTATCGGTTATCCGTGGATTTTCAACGAGGTCAAACATTACATGGCAACCGGAGAACATCTGGCTCTTCCAAGTATCAAAGATCGGGTGGATGCAGCGCGCGATCATTTGATGATGAGTGTGAAATGGAAGGGCGAACGCCTCGGAGTGGTGGAAATGAAACGCCATTATACCAATTACTTCAAAGGAATTGCACACTTCAAAGATTACAGAACCAAGTTGGTTACTTCTTTCGACTTACAGGAAATTCTGGATATGCTTTCTTATCTGGAAGAAAACGCGAAAGAATTCGTTTTCTCAAATCCGGCATAGATTTTTTTCGGGATTCAAAATAATTTTGTCCTCCCCCTTTATCCCCCTCCAAAGGGGGAAGATTTTAAATCCTCTTTTAAACAAAGAGAATGTTGTCGTCTTCGTCTTAAATTTTCGAAGCAAGTTTTGATCTTTAAATGCAAATCGTTGGCTTCCCCCTTTGGAGGGGGAATGAGGAGGAGGAAAGATTCCTATTGTATTACATAAGAATACTTCACCCGTACATGTTCAAAAGGAGCATAACGCGTTCCAGCCGTAAAAGTCAGTTTTTTCGCTGCATTTTCAGCTTTCATACGAGATGGAGTCGACTTGATGGTGGATTGTTCTCCGATGATTTTTGTTCCGGTTACTTTCCCTTCACGATTGACAGATAATTCTACCACAACTGTTCCTTCAGCTGCACTTGAGATGGTGAATTTTTCTTCCGTGTTTAATAATTTACGGCCAGAATCAACCAGCGTTCCTGTAAGAACCTGAGAATCTGCCTGAAAGTAACTGAAAAGCGCAATCGCCAGTAGAAGTGATTTTTTCATTGTTCAAGTTTACGAAATTTCTGCCCAATTCGGTTTGTCCTGAAGGCGTTTTATTGCTTCCATTCTCAAGAAAACGTGTTCTTGTTTTTCCAATCTGGGATCATCTGTTAAAAGCTCTCTTGCTTTTTCACGTGCTAATGCAACAAGCGGGCCATCTTTTGCCAGATCCGCAATTTTCAGATCCAGATTACCGCTTTGCTGTGTTCCCATGATGTCACCGGGTCCTCTGAGTTCCAAATCGACCTCGGAAATTTCAAATCCGTCATTGGTTCGAACCATGGTCTGGATGCGTTTTTTGGTATCTGCCGAAAGTTTATTTCCGGTCATGAGCAAACAATAGGATTGTTCCGCTCCACGTCCCACGCGTCCTCGTAACTGATGCAATTGAGACAAACCGAAACGTTCGGAACTTTCAATCACCATGACGGAAGCATTCGGAACATTTACACCAACTTCGATCACTGTTGTAGCAACCATGATCTGGGTTTTTCCCTCAATAAATTGCTGCATTTCGTAATCTTTCACTTCCGGTTTCATCTTTCCGTGCACAATACTCACACGGTAATCCGGCAATGGAAAAGAGCGGCTGATTGCTTCGTAACCGTCCATCAGATTGTTGTAATCCAGTGTTTCAGATTCCTGAATCAAAGGGTAAACGATGTAAATCTGTCTCCCAAGTGCAATTTCCTTGCGAATGAACCCGAAAACCAAAGAGCGGTCTTTCTCGAAATGATGTTTGGTCGTAATGGGTTTTCTTCCCGGAGGAAGTTCATCAATGACGGAAACATCCAAATCTCCGTAATAAGTCATTGCCAGTGTTCGCGGAATAGGTGTGGCGGTCATAACCAAAATATGCGGAGGAGAAGTGTTTTTCTTCCATAGACGCGAACGCTGTTCCACTCCGAAACGGTGCTGTTCGTCAATGACCACAATTCCCAGATTCCTGAATTGAACGATATCTTCCAGCAAGGCATGAGTTCCGACCAAAATGTGGATTTCTCCATTCAGAAGGTTTTCGTGAATCTCTCTTCGTGCCGCTTTTTTAGTAGAACCGGTCAACAATGCAATTTTTACGGGCGTACCTTCCAGTAATTCCTGCAATCCTACAAAATGCTGATTGGCGAGAATTTCCGTCGGAGCCATTAAAGCTCCCTGCAATCCGGAACCAATTCCCATGAGGATGGTCAGCAATGCAACGACCGTTTTTCCGCTTCCTACATCACCTTGCAATAGGCGGTTCATCTGAAATCCGGAACCAATGTCGCGACGGATTTCTCTCAAAACCTTTTTCTGAGCATTGGTAAGCGGGAAAGGCAGATTGTTTTCGTAAAAATCGTGAAACAGCTGTCCCACATCGGAAACAACTTGTCCGCTGCTTTTTTGCAGGTTGATTGATTTACGTAATAACAACTCGATCTGCAGATTCAGCAATTCTTCAAACTTAAACCGCGTTCTTGCTTTTTGAGCAAGAGAAACATCGGCAGGCATATGAATAGCACGAATGGCAGTTCCGAAATCGGGAAGTTTGAGTTCCTGAATAAATCGTGGAGGAAGTGTTTCTTCGAATCGGACTTTGGATGTCAGATCCAACAGGTTTTCAACCAGTTTTTGAAGCCCTTTGGAATGTAATCCTGAAGCATTGAGTTTTTCAGTAGATGAATACACCGGCTGCCAACCCAAACTAGCTTCCGTTCCGGTATAAGGACTTAATTCCGGGTGAGAAATATTCCAGGTATTGACATAGGGTTTCGCTTTTCCGAAGACAATGTAATCGGTGTTCAGTTTCAAATTCGGGAGAATGTATTTGTATCCCTGAAACCAAACCAAATCAATGATTCCGGTAGAATCCTGGAACTTTACATTCAATCTTTTCTGACGACCGCTTCCGGTTTCCTGAACAGAAATAATCTGTCCTTTTAATTGCACGAAACCGTCTATGAAAGGAACATCCTTCACAAGATGAAATTTGGAGCGATCAATGTAACGGAAGGGAAAATGATAGAGTAAATCATGATAGGTCACAATACCGATTTCATCTCTTAAAAGCCTGGCTCTTTGCGGGCCAACTCCTTTCAGGAATTCGATGTGAGTTTGCAACCATTGGTTCATGATGCGAATTTAATAAAAATCCGGGTGTTGCATTTCGGATTAAGTAGTGTTCGGATGAGAAGAAACCCCTATAAATGATAAATGGAGCTCAGACGGGCGTCCGAACTCCATTCACTAATCAACCTAACCTAACCACCTAAATCAGTACAAAGTTAAATCTATTTTATAATTAAAAAAACAATTTTTAGTTAAAATTCTCTTAACACGTTTTTTTATGATGAACGGTAAATCTGGCTTATTTTTTGAACTTTTTTAAGCCACTATCCAACCACTTTTTGAACACTTCAGGACTTCCGTGATTTTGATAATCTGCCGATCCTACAGGAATATCTTTTCCGTCAGGAGTTTGCAATACATAATAGGGTTGCGAAGAAGTTTTGTACTCTTCAATTTGCTTCGCTGTCCATTTATTACCGATTGTAACCATCGAGAAATCGCGTCCGTTCAGCTTGATCGTTTTTTGCTCTTTTTTCGGTAATTCCGTACGCTCGTCTACATACAATGACACGATTACGACATCATTTCTCAATTTCTCAATAATGCCCGGTTCTCCCCAAACACTTTGCTCCATTCGACGGCAATTGACACAACCCCATCCTGTGAAATCCACGAAAAGCGGTTTGTTTACCTTTTGAGCATATGCCAATGCTTTATCATAGTCCTTGAAAGCAGGAATTCCTTGCGGTCCTTCGTGCATTCCATCTTCTATATGAGCTGAAATGGTCGATTGCGAATTTCCTCCTCCGCCAACTCCTTTCGGAGACTCTGCGTAAAAATCAGGAGGAAGGAATGCGTTTACCAATTTTAACGGAGCTCCCCATAATCCGGGAATCAGATACATGGTGAACGCGATGGTTAATGTTGCCATCATGGTTCTTCCGACGGATAATTTTTCAACCGGACTATCGTGTGGCAAGCGAATTTTGCCTAGGAGATAAAGGGCTAATGTTCCGAATACGGCGATCCAGATGGAAATGAACACTTCACGTTCCAACAAGTGCCATTGCATCGTTGTGTCTGCAGTTGACAAGAATTTGAAAGCAAAAGCAATTTCCAAGAAGCCTAAGAATACTTTTACAACATTCAACCAACCTCCGGAATTCGGCATGGAGTTTAACCAGGAAGGGAAGATGGCAAAAAGCATGAATGGTAAGGCCAAGGCTAGTCCAAAGGCAAACATTCCCATGATTAGTGCGGAATCACCTCCCGAGGTAGAAATACCTACAAGAAGACTTCCTAAAATTGGACCTGTACAAGAAAAGGATGCAAGCGATAATACCAAAGCCATGAAAAAGATTCCGACAATTCCGCCTTTATCTGCTTTTGCATCTGCCGAATTAACCCATTTTGCAGGAAGTTGAATTTCGAAAGCTCCCAAAAATGACAGTCCGAAAACGAAAAGCATCGCAAAGAAAAATAAGTTAAACCAAACATTGGTAGACATTTCGTTTAGGAGACTTGATGCTCTGGTGGCAACAACGATTACTCCGAACAAAACATGAATTGCGATAATGGACCCTCCGTAAATAAATGCATTTTTAATTCCTTGAGCTCTGGTTTTACTTCTTTTTGTGAAGAAACTCACCGTCATCGGAATCATCGGGAATACACAAGGCATAATCAAGGCCAGAAAACCACTCAGGAAAGCTCCTACAAAAACTCCGAACAAAGACTTTTTTTCTTTCTTTTTATCTCCGGAATTTTTTTGTGTCGTCTTTTTGTCTGCCGATCCGTTTTTTTGATCATCATTAGTTGTTGGAGCAACACTTGCTGTTGTTGAAGTATCCGGGTCTGATCCGATTGTTTCAACACTTGCCTCGTCTGCATTCGGATTTCCTTTTACTTTAACGGTTCCGCTTGATGCATAGGGAGGAAGGCAGCTTGAATTGATCTCACAAGCCTGAAATTCGTATTTGTATTTAAGGACAAAGTCTTTTTTGTTTAATACTTTGATTTTTTGCTTGAATACAGCTTTTCCAACGTGATAAACCAATGTTTCTTCTAAGATTTCATCGTATTCGCTATGCGGTTTGGATTCCGTCATAGGACCAACCAACTCGTAATCTTTCGATTTAACCAATTGAAGAATTGTTGGAAGGTTCGTAGACCCTTTCGGCAAAACAAGCGGGCCGATTTCCCAGTTCGGAATAATGGACGCTTCGATAATTACGGTTGCGTAATCATCTTTTTGTTCAATCCGACTGCTCCATTTTACTTTGTCTTCTGCGTACTGAACTTGTGCACTTGCTTTGGTAATAATGGATAAACCAACTAAAAGAATTAAACTTTTTAATAAGGATTTCATAAAGTTTTTCGGATAATTACGGAATTGTTATAGAAAAATCAATGTCAACAGGAGGCAGGCACATAACTTCGTTACAAACCATGAATGTTACATAGCCTTTGATGACTTCACCTGATTTTGTTTTTGAAATTTTTCGGGTGAAAACCACTTCGTTTTTGAAAAAATCCAAAGCTGCTTCGAAGTTTTCATCGTATTCGTGAATGGCTTTTGGTTCTTTCACTTCACCTTCAAACTTAATATTGGTATTTTCCGTAAATGTAAAACTGGTCGGAACCGGTCCGATTGTATTGCTGATGTGCTGGCTGTATAAATGCCAACCATCAGAAATAGTTGCTTTCATTTGAATTTCCTGAGTACTTGGATTGTAGGAAAAATTCCATTTTACACGATCCTGAGCAAACAAGGCAGTGCCAAGCATCAGGAAAAGGCATAAAGAAATCAGATTTCGCATGGGCTTTAGTTTGTTTATACCAAAGCTACGAAACGAAAACTGCTTGTCGATAATGAGTTTGTATACTTTTCTTGAAAAGCTAAAACTTTAATTCTACAATATGATCAATTGGAATCCACATACCGCCTTTGAGGCAAATATACTTTTGACCAGTGGCCCAAATGGTTGTATTGACTCTTTTCAGTCCTTCGTCATCGTGGAAAATGATACCGACTTTGTGATGATAACCATTACCCAGCCTGGTTGCTTCTTCTAATTTTATGCGAATGTCTGATTGTTGTTCAAATTCAACGGGGTGTTTGAAAGACAAGTCTTTCACTACTTCCTTTTCTACTGTAACTGGTTCCATTGTTTCGGGGTTTAAGCGTATACAAACCGAAATTTAATGAAAAAATAATTTAAAAAACACATTTCGTGAAAAAAAAATGCCGCGAGTGTTTTTACACTTTTGAAAGTTTGATAATCAGGTTGATACCTCTTTTTTGAGTGTAGTTTTCAGAAACGGCAATTCCCGGAATCCAGATTACTTCTTCACCGGATTTGAAAACGGGGTATGTGCTTCTCCATTGCTCAGGAATTCCATGATCCTTGAGTAATTTGTAAACACTGCTTCTCCCGCTTGCACCGATTTTCTGAATCGTATCTGATTTTTTGGCTGTGCTCCGGATAATTGGTTCCGGGCACTTTTTTAAGTCGATGTAAGCTTCCCATTTCGAAAAAACATCAGGTAAGAATTCAACCTCTTCAATCTTGAATTCCCAATGTGTCGATTGCGGGAAATTAGGGCTCCATGAAAACCCTTCTTTTGTTCTGAAAATTGGACTGTTATCGATTTTGGAACTCAATTTTGTGTTTTCCAATTCTTGAATTCGTTGAATTGTCCAAAAAGGCCATGTTAAGAAATTGCAAACAACAATATGTTCTTCGGCGCTTAATTGATCCCATTCCGCGAAGGAAATTTCCTTGTTTTGTTTCCAGTTTGTTAAGCGTTCCGTTAGGTTTCCACGAATGATACGTTGTTCTTCTCTGAACAAGTTTTGGATCAATTGAATGGAATGGTTTAAGGTCGGGATTGATTTCTGAAGTTCCGGGAGAATGATATTCCGGAATTGATTGCGTTTGTAATGATTCTCGTTGTTGCTGAGATCTTCTCTCCACGAAATCCGGTTTTTCAAAGCGAAGGTTTTCAGATCTTCTTTTGTGAGTGACAGAAAAGGACGCATGATCCCGTTTCGTTCGGGATGCATTCCTCCAAGTCCGAAAATTCCTGCGCCACGCATAAGCTGCAGGAAGAATGTTTCTGTTTGATCGTCCTGATGATGCGCCAGCAAAACCCGATTGTCCGGATTTTGTTGAATAAAGGCTTGAAATAATTCATGTCTGAATTTTCGCGCAGCTTCCTGTAAATTGATGCCGGTTCCTTTGGTCAGTTCTTTCGGGCAACGAACAACTTCTATTTCCAACTGGTGTTTTTGAGCCAGATTCCGGACAAATTGCTCGTCTTTTTCACTGTCTTCTCCGCGCAATTGATAATTGATGTGAAGAACAAGCGGTTTGTGACCAAGTAATACGAGTGCTTCAAGCAATACAACGGAATCAAGTCCGCCGGAACAAGCTATGCAGAGATTGAATCGCTCCGGGGTTAACTTACCGATTGCTTCCGTTACCACTGACATGTTCCGAAAAGGGCTAAAATTTTCCCCACTTTTGCTTTGCATTCTTCGTATTCGGCTTCCGCATCGGAAAGAATGGTAATTGCGCCGCCTACGCCACAGGAAAGCTGTTTCAATTGCGTATTATAGATAATCGTCCGGATCAGAACATTGAGGTCAAAATCTCCATTCGGGTAAATGACTCCAAGTGAGCCGGAATAAAATTCGCGTGAAAATCCTTCGTACTGCTCGGCCAGTTCCACAGCTGCTTTCTTCGGCGCACCGGTCATCGATCCCATCGGGAAACTTGCTTTCAAAATGTGGGAGAAAGAGGTGTTTTCCTTTAAGTCGCAGGAAACGGTGGAAATCAATTGATGAACGGTCGGGAAGGAGTAAACGGCACAAAGTTCGTCGACTGTTACACTTCCTTTTGTAGCAATTTGCGATAAATCATTCCGAACCAAATCAACAATCATCACGTTTTCGGAACGCTCTTTCGGGTTTGTTTCCAGTTCGCGGATCAATTCCAGATCTTCCGAATCTGTTTTTCCTCTTGGTGCAGTTCCTTTGATTGGTTGCGAAATAAGCCGGTTTCCTTGTTTACGGATAAAGCGCTCCGGACTTGCAGATGCCAGCATCCAGTTTTCCGTTTCGACCAATGCCGCAAAAGGTGTCGGATTGTTGTTCCAAAGCGAATGAAAAACGGGCTGCATACTTTTCAGTTCAAGCTCATTTACTTCGAAGCTCTGGCAAAAATTGATTTCGTAAACATCACCCAATTGAATGTGTTCTTTGAGTTTGTTTACCCGTTCAATATAGGTAGCGCGGTTGATTTTTGCTTTCCACTGCAGATTTTCGGGCGCGGCTTCGTTCGATTGAAACAATTGTTCTGCAAATTCAAAGTGAATCCCGGAATCTTCTCCTTCCAGTAATGTCAACTGATCTTTCTGATGCAAATAAGTGCTTTTGGGAAGCCAGATTCGAAGCAGGGGCAATTCGTTTGCTTTTCGGGATACTTGAAGAATGTCCAGCCCAAGCTGATAATTGATGATCGTAAACAAGGTTTTTCCCTGATGTTTCCGGATAAATGAATCGAGGTCGTTCCAGTTTAAATCGGAGTCCATACAAAACGCGTCTTCACATCCGATTCCGATGAGGAAAGAATGTTCCGAGTTTCTGAAAATGGCGCGTTCAAGCATGCTGCGAATTTACGGAATTCGAGGCTATTCGTGTAATTGTTGAATGCAAAATTCGCGATATGTCATTTTGGCTAATTGCCGATTCGTAATATTACGAATTGCCAAATTTTGAACTCATGAAATTCAAAATCTAACGAACTTTCACATTTGACTCATCTTCTAATTGATTTGAAACCACTAAATTCGTTCAAAACCCAAACATGTTATACCGCATCTTAAAAGCAATTATTTCATTTGGCATTCGACATTACTATAGAGATATCCAGGTTGTGAATCAACACATATTGGATAAAGAAGAAGGTCCTTTGATCATTATTGCCAATCATCCGAATACTTTGATGGATGCCTGGATGGTTGGATTTGCCAACCGGCGAAGGGTTCATTTCATGGCGAAGGCAACTTTCTTTAATTCTCCGATGAAACGCAAATTATTGGGTGCTTTGGGAATGATTCCCATTAATCGGAAATCGGATGGAGCCGTTACGGGAGTAAACAACAAGGATTCATTTCAGGCTTGTTATGAATTGTTGGAGAAAGGCGAAATTTTGGTCGTGTTTCCGGAAGGAACGAGTTTTCTGGAGCGAAAGCTGAGAGAGATCAAAACAGGAACTGCCCGCATTGCTTTGGAAGTAGAAAGAAGGAATCAGGGAAAATTGGGATTGAAAGTAATTCCGATTGGTTTGAACTACATTTCGGCGGATTCATACAGAGGAAAAGTATTGGTTCATGTTGGTAAACCGATCGGTTTGGATGATCTGTGGAAAGAATACGAGTTAAATCAGGGAAATGCCGCAAAAGCACTTACGGAACGATTCCGGGTGGAATTGTCGCGCGTGTTTGTGAATATGGATGATTCCACAAGGGAAGATCTGGTGGAGCAATTGAGAAAGTTGTTTGTCACAAAATACACGAAACGAACAGATGTTGCGGATGAAATGGATTTTATGAAGTCGGTACAAAGCCGCCTGGAAGAATACAGTTTGACAGCTCCGTGGAAAGTGGATGAAATTCACACGGAAACCGGAAAAGTATTTGCTTCCCTTCAGTTTTTGGGAATTAAACCTGATTTTCTGGATCGACCATACCGACCGGGATTATTTTTAAGGCAATTTATTCAAAGCTGGTTGTTCATTATCGTTACCGTTCCGCTTTTCCTGATCGGTTTTATTCATCACGTTATTCCTTATTGGTTTATCGGTTGGATTGTTCCTAAAATGACGAAGGAAGTAGAATATCACGCACCCTTATCCATTTTATTGGGATTGGTGCTGTATCCTTTGAATTACCTGGGATTTGGCTTGCTTGCTCATTTCTGTTTTGACTTTTCCTGGCTTGAAACCATAATTTATATGGCTTTGCTTCCTTTGTTCGGAACCTTTGCGCATTTTTATATGCGTTACATGCATCATTTGAATTCCAAGCAGCGATTCGGGCGATTTGCGAGCAGAAGAAGTGCAATTCTTCAAAATTTACGTGAACAGCGCGAACAGTTGAAAGACTTGATTTTTAGAGATTAAGAAAGCGTTAAGAATCGGTAAAGCGGATCAAAATGATTTTTTTTCACTTTTTTTCATAAAAATCCTTTGATAGAACGATGCATTTATTAATTTTGCGCCTGTCTTAGAAACACCTGAGACGCGTTCTTTGTAAGAATTTTGGAGGGATGGGTGAGTGGCTGAAACCACCAGTTTGCTAAACTGACGTACTGGTAACGGTACCGCGAGTTCGAATCTCGCTCTCTCCGCTTTTTTTTCTCAAAAGGGTTGCATAAGTCAAATAAGTGAGTATCTTTGCACCCTCAAAACGGAGAAATAACTACTTCAAAAACGATTGAAGTAAATTGAAATAAAAGCCTAGTTCGGGGCGTAGCGTAGTCCGGTCATCGCGCCTGGTTTGGGACCAGGAGGTCGCAGGTTCGAATCCTGCCGCCCCGACACAAGAAAAGGGGATGAGCAATCATCCCCTTTTTTATTTATTAGCTGTTGAGTTGTCATTTCGAGTAACGCAGTTTATTGAGAAAAGACAATAACATGAAATTATCGGCCCCGTAGCTCAGCTGGATAGAGCAACTGCCTTCTAAGCAGTAGGTCTTTGGTTCGAATCCAAACGGGGTCACAAAAGGAATCCGGCTCATCTTTGATGAGTCGGATTTTTCATTTCTTGCTGTGTCGATCCTGAAAATTCCAGCTAAAAATGTAGTTAATTTAATTTCCTGAAAAAATGGAAAGATCATCGCACGATAAATGAAATATTGCTAAATTCGAGGTGTATTTTACTTAACCGTTTAGATCAGAATCACAGCAGGAAGGCACCTTTTGCCATAACCACTTAGTTACCCCGGATTTTCACTGTTGATTTTTTTTGAATTTTTAGGTTGAGTAATTGATTATTAAAAATTTAAATTAAAAACTATGAACCATTTAAAAACAATTGCATTGGCATCAATTGCTGCAATGACTCTTTTTTCCTGTAAAAAAGAAGTAATTAATAAAAGCGTAGCTGTAGAAGAAAGCAAAACACCAAAAAATCCTATTGCTTGGGAAAAGGTTGTAAGTGTAGTTTGGGGACTCGGGACGGACAACCGTGTGTATCGATGGAATGCATCCTCTAATTCATGGAATGAACCAAGTCCGTCAACACGATTGGTAAGAATCGCTGTAGGCCAGAATAACGGAGCAGCGGTTTGGGGAATAGGCACAGACGGACGTATTTATCAATGGAACGGGGCGTTCTTTTATGAGCCTAATTCCGCTGCAAGACTGAGCAATATCAGCGCGTATTCTTCTGATGTAGCATACGGTGTCTCGCAGGATGAGAAAATCCTTTTCAAGACAATAGATGGTGGAGTTAATTGGACTACTGTAGCGTTGACAGGTGTACCGAATCCGGCAACTCTGACCATAAAGAGTGTAAGTACTATGAGAGGAAATGATATTATGATTGTGACAAACAGCGGGGAGCCTTACTATTATACTTCAATCGGTTGGCAGCACTTTGGAATTACAGGTTCTTCAATGAATCTGAGAATGGCTAGCGGATGGACCAATGAGTGCTGGGCAGTTAAAAATCCGTCATCTACTCCAAATGCTGGTGATGTTTTATACCATAACGGTTCTTCTTGGTCTACTCCTAATCCCGCTGCACAACTGGCTACTGTTTCAATGAGTGACGATGATGTTGTTTGGGCAACAGGTGGCGATAATCGGGTTTACAGATGGAACGCCTCAACGAATAGCTGGAATGAACCCAATCCGGCAGCAGGCCTAAAAGTAGTTTCTTCAGGGAATTAGAATACAGTGATCGTTAGGAAATTTTCCTCCCAGATTGACAAAGAAATCCGGTTCATCTTTGATGAACCGGATTCTTCATTTCTGGTTGTGTCGATCCCGGAAACCATTGGTTTATTCCCGTTTTTGACCATTGTCAACGGTCTGAATCCATTAACTTTCTTATAAGATCGATTCCCCATTCGAATTCGTAGTTAACACTTCACTCATGTAATCGAAAAACGGACGAAGTTCCCGGAATGTTTGATCTAGTCTTTCCGCGAAGTCTGATTGCAGTACTTCTTTGTCCGTAAAATCATGTCTCAAAATAAATTGCTTTTTTCGTAATAGCTCAATAGCCGGATGATCCTTATCAAAACCTTTTGGGGCTGTTTTTACTCCATCACCCTTTAATTCCCCGAATGTCTCTATAAATTTAGGCTGACTTACCAGTTCCTTCCATTCTTCGTAATTGAAACTGATATCCTCCCGAATGCGTTTTAAATCATCCGGATTTGGAGAAAAGAATCCTCCGGCCATAAAACTGTTTCCAGGTTCCAGGTGAAAATAGTATCCACCTCGCAAATATGCTGTTGCTCTGCTGAATCGGATTCCGAAATGTGTTTTATAGGGAGCTTTATCTTTTGAAAAGCGCGTATCGGCATAAATACGAAACAAACTCGCTTTCCCCGATGGTGTTTCAATGGAGTCATGAACCCTCATTTTTTCGAGCAGGGAATCCGCAAAAGTAATGGTGTTTTGATGCGCCTTATCATAAACTACTTTGTTTGATTGAAACCAATCACGGTTGTTATTTGCTTTTAGATCGGACAGAAAATCCAGCGTATGTTGTTGTATCATAGTATAAAGGTATGAAGAAGTAAGACCTATGCTCACACTTCATTTAGACTTTTTCTTTTTGCATTCTTCTCTCGCTCTCACTCTAAGCTCTTTTTCTTTCAGAGCGAGAATTGAGAATGAGAGCGAAATCTGTGTTCGAAGCCCTCGTCGCGATTCCTTTTTTACATCGTTGTTTTCTCCTTTCAGAGCACTGAAAAGTGTTCAATACATTTGTAAGACAGTCAATGGAAAAATACGTTAGATTTGAGAATGTAAACGAAGCAATCCTCGATTATGAACGTAGAAGACCAGATAAATGAATTAATCAATAGTCAGGCCGAGCCAAAACGCAGTGATATGCGAAAACTACACGATCGCATTCTTCAGCTTTCACCTGACTGTAAGTTGTGGTATACCGATGGTAAAAACAGTGAAGGTAAAATGGTAACTAACCCGGATGCCGGATATGGATCGTGCACAATCAACTACAAAGATAAAACAAGCCGGGAGTTTTACCGCATTGGTCTGAGCGGAACTAAAACAGGGATTTCTGTCTATATCATTGGACTTGAAGACAAAAAGTACTTACCGGATACCTATGGAGGTAAGATTGGAAAGGCAAAAGTGAGCGGATATTGCATCAGCTTTAAGAAACTCGAAGACATTAATATTGACGTGCTGGAAGACGCAGTACGATTTGGATTTGAGTATGAAAATAAAGGTGGAAACCAGAAATAACTAAGAGCATTGTTATGAGAGAGCCCCTTGTCCATTGCGAAGATCTTGATTACAACATAGCGAACATTGTGCAAAAAATACTTGGTCAGTTTGAAAAGAAAGGATTCATTCCCATTCCAAACGATGACTTAGACGAGTTTATCTATCATGTGATTGTAATATGATTCTAGCCTTCGATACCTATTATTTCGTTAACAAAGCAAAGACTGTTTGTCTGGCATTTGAGAGTTGGGAAAGCGACGAGTATTGTCGTTTATATTCTGAAATTCTGGAGGGAATTGCCGAATATACGCCCGGTGAATTTTACAAAAGGGAATTGCCATGTATTCTTAGTTTGCTGAAACAGATTTCATTGGAACAGGTTACTTCCATCATTGTGGACGGATACGTGTTTTTGGACGATCACGACAAATTGGGTTTAGGCGGCTATTTGTATAATGCGTTGGGCAAGAAGATTCCCGTTATCGGAGTTGCCAAGACCAATTTTGCGACGCTTGAAAAAAACAAAAGAGAATTGTTGAGGGGAGAAAGCACACGACCGCTTTACATTACCTCAATGGGCATCGGCCTTGAAGAAGCAACTACACTGATCCGGAACATGAAAGGAGGATACAGAATCCCGACCATGCTGAAAGTACTGGATCAATTCACCAAAGAAAACAACGATTAAGGAAGGTGCCCGTGATATTAGGCTTTTTCTGGAAGCGATTGTCCTTATTCTTTCAGAGGGAGAATGAGAACGGAGTGTGGGATCGGTGTTCGAATCCTAGTCAAAAGTTTGACTTGATCTCAATTTATCCGTAACCTAACATCATTTTTCTTGTTATACATTTTTATTTGCTCAATGAACCTATTCTTCTTTAGATCTTTATTTCTTATCGGAATATTTTGCTTCTCAACAGCACATTGTCAAACTTCCATTGAATCAAATGAAATCATCACTTTTCTGAGAAAACCATTAAAAGATTCGTTGCGTTTGGTAAGTCAAAATTCTAAATATGGAATTATTGATTCGACCGGTGAAATGGTCATTCCGCCGATTTACGATCATATAAGTGTGGATTTTAAGATGAGAGAAATAACACTGTTGGAAAGAATATACTTATCTGAAAATGAATTTTTTTATTTCTTTTGGGAAGAAGGAGGTGAGTCTGAAGAAGAGTATAATAAAATGCTTCAGCAGGAAATGGCTAAGTTTAATAGTCCTTACAATCTTGAACAAGCGTTTAGGACCAAGCCTTTTTTTACAGCAAGAAAAGAGAATTCATGGGGAGTGATAAATGGAAAAAATGAAACACTCATTCCTTTCGAATATGATTTGATCGAAGAAATAGGGCAGAATATTTTTTTAGCAAAGAAGAATCATTCATTCGAGATCCTCACCCCTGAGAATAAGAGAATCGTAGAATCTTGCGACACGATCGTAATACCGATAAACGAGTATACTCCCATACCTTTGGGTAGTGAATTTGCATTTTATGCAATTATAGCCCGAAATAATAAATATGGTGCAATTAATTTGTATAATCTGGAAACAATACAACCTAAATACGATAGCCTGGAATTTTATTATTATCTGTACGAAGATTTGTGGGTATGTGCATTTGATCACAGTGAGATTCGCTTAGATGGGACCCTTAAGCAATTCAATCGGAACCATGAGTATAGCAATGTCATCAAGTATAAATTGGGAAACAAGGTTGGGTTGCTTGATATGCGATGCATGGAGCAACTAACGCCGGCCTCTTTTGATAATATTTGTCTTTCTGGCAGCTATGGAGAGAATGGACAATTAGTGCAATTAAATGACAGGTACACCTTTTTAACGTATGATAATACCCGGTTACACGATAAATTGTACGACAGTGTTGGTGCATTATGGGGTTCCGGTTACTATAAAGTATATCAGAATGGTAAGGCTGGGATTTATAATGACTTTGGAGAAAAAGTTTTACCCCTTAAATGGGAAGATATACAATATGTGTTTCATTGTCACTGTCCTTCATCTCCCTATTTTATTATTAAACGGAACGGGAAATTTGGAGTGGTTGACTCGCGCGGAAAAAAAATCATTGCTGCCCGCTACGACAGCATAGTCTATGAATACGAGAACTCCAATTATTTTTTAGAGTTGCAACGAGAAGGAAAGCTGGAAAAAATCGATCCTGAAGATTTATGATTTAATAGAAGCTCATGAATTGATTTTGAATAGTAATACCTTTTCCAAATCCTCCACCAAATAGTTCGCTTTTTCTTTTTGTCCTCAATACTCACTCTCACACTCGCTCTGTTTTTCAGAGCTCCTTCTTTAGAGCGAGAGCGGGATTCCTGTTCGAAGCCTGAATTCTGCTCTTCCCCCTTTGGGGGGGGCTAAGGGGGAGGATAACCCAATCTTCCGAAAACCATCAATTTCACTGCGTTTTCAAAATATCAAAGCATTTCAAATTCTGTCGGGTTCACGTCCATATTTGTTGGGTTTTCGGAGAGTCTGCAGAGTTCAAACTTTTTAGGTTTTTTAATTAGAAATTGTAATTATTATTTAAATTCAAATCATTGAAAAATCCTTCTAAAATACAGAACGTGACAAAAAATGAAATTTTAAACCTCGAAAACAGACTTTACGAGGCAATTAAAAAAAGTGATATTAAAGAGCTTGATGAACTTTTACATAATGATTTGCTTTTTATCATTCCAAGCGGTGAAACAATAACCAAAGAAATGGACCTGGATACTTATCGCAATGGAAATCTGAAAGTACACGAACTCATTCCGAATGTTGAAGAGCTTAAAATTATTGATAACCTGGCTGTAATTACCTTGCAAATGAATTTAAAAGGAGCTTATAATGATGAATCATTTGAAGCAAAATACAGATATATTCGCTTTTGGAAAGATTGTTCGGACGGAATCAAAGTTGTAGGTGGAAGTGGTATTTCGATTTAACCTTTTAAGGATTCTATTGAATTAATCAACGTAACAAAATTAGTTGCAGAAAATTCCTGAAATTCAGTATGAAAATCGAGTTGGCAATAATGCCTGGTCAGTAAAATAACTGAGATTTAGACTGGTCAAGATAAATTTTACAATAATAAAGATATGGAAAAAGCAATTGAAAAAATCATAGATTCCTATGATGAGTATTGGCCTGCTACGGAAGGAATGATACCTGTTTGCAAAGATGATAAATGGGGATTTGTTGAGGAAACAAATGGAAAAGAAATAATTCAATTAACCTTTGATGATGTCGGTGAAACGCAATTCTACAATGGGTTTTGTAAAGTGAAATCAGGCAAAAACTGGGGCGTGATTGACAAAAATGGAAAGGAAATCATTCCATTTAATTATCCGGATTTATGTGTGTTAAGTCATGGTCTTTTTGGGTTGAAAATTGGAAAAACATGGAAAGTTGTCAATCAAAAGGGAGTAGATGTTTCTTCAGAAATATATGAAAACCTGTACAGTCCAAGCTCAGAAATCGATGAAAGCTTGAAAATAGTTGCGGTTGTAAAAAAAGACAAAAAATATGGTGCAATCGACTGCAACGGAAATGTATTAGTGCCATTTGTATATTCAAACATCGAAAGTTTTTCGGATGGAAAAGCAGTGGTTAAAAAATCAAAGTTTGGATTTGTAAACGCTGAAGGAGAAGAATTTATACCGTGCAAATATGAATGGGCAACATCTTTTAGCGAAGGCCTTGCATGCGTTATGACGGACAAAAAAAACGGATACGGCTATGGCTATATCAACGAAAAAAATGAAGTAGTGATTCCATTTATTTATAAAGACGCTTCTTCGTTCAGGAATGGTATTGCTCATGGCAGATTAAAGGATGTTGAACATTCGCTTTATGGTTATTTTGATAAAACTGGCGAACCTTTAACAACGTATTGTTATTCTTCAGCGAATGATTTTAATTCTGATGGCTTAGCAATTGTTACTGATATAGACGATAAAGTGGGGTGTATTGATATTACAGGAAAGACAGTCATACCTCATGTTTATGATTCTATTGGATCTTTTTCAGTTGGTTTTTCCACCGTGCAAAAAGGTTCGAAATTTGGTTGTATCAACATGAAAGGCAAAGAGATTTTAGCATGTAAATACGATGATATGTACGGCATGTGCCACGAAAACGGTGAAATTGGCTATCGTATGGAAGGAGAAAACTGGACAAAAGTAAATTTGAATGATTTATCCTAAAATCAAATAGCATCCTTTTTGTCTGGCGCAGAAAACACATTGATTGAATGTTACTTTCCCCCTCGAAAGGAGACGGAAAACCTAATCTTCGGAAAACTGTTGATTTTATCCCTCAAGTCTCCCTCTTTGGAGAGGGACTAAGGGAGAGGATAAAACCCAAATCTGCCTGAAATCTTTGATTTGATTTTATTCTTCAAGTGTTTTCCACAAAAAAGAGTGTTTAACGGTCCTTGGATACTTCTTCCTGATAAAACCCTTAGGTCTCTGATTATAACTATTTTGCGATTATCGTTGTATCACAGGCAACCTTTGAGGATCTTTCATTGTATATATGTGACAAGACATTAAAAAATAATACCATGAAAGCTATTCGAACCAAACTATTCCTGTTGTTATTGGTCTTATCAGGGAGCGCTTATAGTCAGCTGATGTATTTGGGAACGCCTTCTCCAAAGTTGACTTCTGCCACAAATGCATTGATAAAGCTGAAACAAGACACCATGTACGTCCCGACACTAAATGGCTTGTTTAAAAAATCAGTCATGTCGAATGATACGCTTTGGATTCCAGCAGGATTTCAAGGGTTGAAAATAAATGATTTTGTACTGATTGGTCCGGATTCGATTGTTTGCGTTGTCGATAGTACGGAAGGAAATACTGTTTTTTCATCCATTGATAACGGGGTTTCTTTTACGAACGTCACCAATGGTTTTGGTGGAACCGGAATCGATTTTCAACAAGGCGTCAGAATTGATGTGAATCCGGATAATCACCACGAAATAATTGCTATGAGTGGATCATGTGTTGCCCGTTCTACTAATTTTTGTGCAAGCTGGACACCGATTTATTTAAACTGGGGATATTCTGTTTATCAACCGTCTGTGCTCGTTTACCATCCACTGAATAGCGCTCGGATGTATTCCGGTGGAGAGCTTTCACTTTTCGATTCTTATTTGGCATACTCCTTTAATTCGGGAACAAGCTGGGTAACATCTGCTGTGGAATCCAATAATGCTGTAAATGGAATTACTTTTCATCCCGCCAATACGGATACTATTTTCATAGGCAAGGAAGGCAAGATAAGCCGTTCTGCTGACGGAGGTATTACCTGGTCTGATGTATTTACGACTCCCAACTATGAATACATTTATGCAGTTGTTTACGATGAAAACAATTCCAATACATTGTATGCGGCTGGCGCAGTAAACGGAACGAATGATACTGTGCGTATTTTCAGAAGCCTTGATAATGGCTCAAACTGGCAAGAATGGATAAAAGAAACCTTTCCAAACAGTGATAAGCAGGTAATCAGTATGGTTATGTGCAATTCTGTCCTATGCCTGCTTACCCGTGATCATTCGGGGAATTTAACGGGTGTGTACAAACTGAATCCTTCTACGGTATCAGTTCCTGAACTAATAATGGATGATCAAATAAACATCTTTCCCAATCCCTTTTCTTCGGAGACCACTTTGCATACGGATAAAGCTTTGAAAAATGCAACGCTCACGATCTACAACTGTTTTGGTGAGACGGTAAAGCAGCTGAAAAACATTTCCGGACAAACGCTTACTCTTTCCCGTGATAATTTTCCAAACGGAATGTATTTTATCCGCCTGACAGAAGAAAATAAAATCTACACGGACAAATTGATAATTACGGATAAATGATTGTGACGTTGTCCTTTTTTGAGCTGATTTCTGAGATTCAATAAGATCAATCTGAAAAAAAATAAAGGCTGTTTTAACTTTGGTGAAACGGTCTTTTTCTTTTCAGAGTGAGTTCCAAAGTGCCGGAATAAGTTGTGAAGATTGAGAACGAAATTGTTAGTAATCTGTATTTAAAGTTAAATACTAATTTGAATAGCTTATTCCATTTTCCAAGTTGGAAACATCGTCTTAAAAATAATTGAAAGCAACTGTTTAATGGCTTTATTAGTTCGTCAATAATTGTCCTATCAATTATTTAACGATTATAAGCTTGTAAAGTGCTGTTTTGATGTTTTATAGCATTTGTTTTATGATTCTTCTTTTTAAGAAAGTTTTATTAGTTCGTAATATTATTTAACGCCAGGGTGTTATTTTATATTGATTTTTCACTTGGATTTTTTGGTCAAAAGGCTACATTTGGCTTGAAAAATTACAAATGCTATCAAGTCCACAGGATGTTGTGAGACAGCAAAACGACTAGCATATAAACCAACACAATTCACAAATGACCAGAAAAATCATTTTATTTTCGATCGTTACATTTTGTAGCGTAAATGCTGTTTCAGCAAAAGCAAAAATTCCATTTGGTAAAATGGACAAAATCGAAATCGTGGCAGATCTGCCAAACACAGAAATGTATGCTGTAAAAGAAGGTTCAAAGGATTATCTTGATTTAGCAAGATTGCATCAGGAATATAATATTGCCTGGTTGCCTGCCTGGATTACTCAAGAGCCCAAATTAGTATTGGCGCAAAAAGAAAGTGACCAATATTTCGAACCAACAAAAGAACAACTTGATCAGATATTAAGTGAGAACAAGTTAAACAAAGAAGATCTTGTTCAGCTTGGGTTTTATGCAAGATATGGCGGAAAGCTGATTCTACTATTGATTATCGGACTAATCATTTATGGTGTTTTTTCAAAAACGAAACCAAAAAACGTAAAACCAACCAACATTTAAAACCAAATCAACACAACATTTATGAATCCATTATTTTTAATTCCAGTCGTATTAGTAATTGCAGGTATCATTTTCATGATCTACATGAATAAAAACCACAAAAAAGCAAAATCGGAAATTGATTTAGATTTTGAGCGAACTAAATACGACACATACAAACAAGAATTATTGGCACAGGATTTTTCGCAATTAAAACAATGGATGAAAGGCGGACCTATTGATGCGTTTACTTCCGGTTCTGTACCTCAATCTACAAGCAGCAAAGTTCAGGAAATTGCAAGTGATGGAATAAAAAATGTTGCATTATCTGCGATTGGTGTAAAACTTAAAAGAATAGAAACAGAATGCTTTTGGGTTTTAAGTGGAAACGATTTGCATTTTTTCAGCACCAATGAGGTAGGTGAGTTGGATGAACACATTGTTTTTGATAATTTCAGAATTGAAGATGCAAGACTTCAATATGGAGGAGTTTTAAAATCACAATTGGGTGTTTATTCCAAATCTTCGGAAGAATATTTGCCAAAAACACACCTGATTACCTTTAATATTGATGGAAGTCCGTTGTCTCTTGAAATTCACGACAGACTGAATTATGTAACTGATCCGACAGAACTATTGAACTTGAAAAAACAATTGGAATCAAGAGCGAAATATCAAGTTGTGGGTGAAAAATTTGTCACCATTTTACAAAACAAATTTTCCAATTTAAAAACAGCATAATCAGCGATGGGATTTTTTTCAAAAATTTTAAACTCGTTAAAAAGCATAAGGTTGAATGAAAAAAATGCAGTAAATGGTTACTTATTAGATCATTTACTAGTTGGTTCAATGTATGCGGAGCAACAATCAGCATACTTAAATTCTTATGAAACAGGTTTAAACAGATCCGATGTTACAAAGCTGGTTGAGGACTACTGGGGAATCTACAATCAGGAACAAGCGATTGAAGTGCTTCAAAGTTTGCAGGATAGAAACCAAGATGAAAACATAGATGTTGTTTACAAAGCATTGGATGACAAAGCAAATTATGTTGAGATTTTAAAATCGAATTTATCAAAGGAAGAAGGGGTGTTCGAAACCTGTTTAGACTTGTTTAGAGCGATAAATAATGTTGTTCCCGAGCTCATTGAACAGAAAATCATAACCGATTTTTCTCAACTAAAAAAGACGAAAGACAGTGCCTGGAATTATGGAAGAGGTGCATTTTTAGCGCGCTGTTGTTTTGAGTTGGGATATCTTTCAGAAAATGAACTGAAGGCATATTTAGCAAAATCCCATGCCGATTTAAAAAAATATTGCAGCACCTGGCAAGAATACACCACAAGCTATATTTTTGGAAGGGCAATTTGGGGCGGTGCGCACAATAGTGGAATGATAGAAATTGCAAATGACCTGTTGAATAACGAAAACAGTCCGCTTAAAAACAAAACGTTCATCTGACATACCGATCGGATAATGAGGGTAGTGTAAGACGTTTCAAAGTTTGTATTGAAACCGACCCTGACAAAAAGTGAGGGTCGGTTCTTCAATTTATTGCTGATCAGTTAGTTATTGATATTGATGAACGGATCCCAAAGGTAATAACCCATGACTTTTCCGGTTTGGGTGTCTAATACTGCAAACGACATGTTGTATTGTGTTGATCCTACTCCATTCACTTGAAACAGCCATTGTGCACAAATAAATGTATTGGGGCTTCCGGCATTTGGATACCCGGTAGGAATAGTACTCGCAAATTGCGGTTGATTTCCCGAACCTCCTGATTGAAGGCAGTAGTTTGTCCAAACTGCGGTATTCGGACCTAAACTTCTTACGTTAGCATTGTTTAGGACCGTATTGTAAATCACCGGATAATAGTTTTGACCAGCACCAGGAGCTGAAATAGTGAAGATGATTTCATCTCCGACATCAGCAGAAACAGTTAATTCTGATCCTCCCTGATCGTTGACAAGAGCACTGCCTTGTGTCATCATTTCCACATAAACATCCGAAGAGCTGTAGCTGCCTAAGCTAATAGGAGAATTCCATGAACCTCCGGCTTTACTTGTTGCGAGTGTAATTGCATCGACTGTGATTGCGATAAAAATTTGTGCCATAATGGGTAGTTTAAATTTCCCTACTCATTTGGCTTTTCGGGTTCCGCCTCCTGTTGATGTTGACTGAACAGGAACAGTTCGTTTTTTTTGAGTGGGTTCAGCTCCACTGTTTTAAGGTTGCAACGCTTAGTGAACAAGACAAAGTAACGGTAACGGGGAGGGAATTCTTTACACAGAAGTCAGGGTTTTTAAAAACAGATATTTTTATCTGGTTTTAGGTTCCGAGGTATTATTATTTTGATAACTTAGTTGCACTGATAAACTTCAGAACAAGTATTTATTTTTGAAGTCAAATACTAAAAAATACATTTATGAACCCACAATTCCACGATTCTACTGAACTTTTCTGTATTTCTATTCCTGAAGCCGATGATAGGATTTATCGCTGGCAAAATGACAATTATATTCTTGTTCCGAAAGCGTTTGGTGGCTCGATTCCAGCAGGGTATACGGCACTGGAAATTGATTCATTCAGTCTTTCAGTAGAGGATCTGCTTCATTTAACACAACGAATAAAAACGTACAATCTGAGTGAATCCGGAACAGATAACTATCCGATATCGGGATTTGCTTGCCGCCTGGGAATAAAGGACTATACAAATGAAAACGGAGAGCAGGCACCACTGCCTTGTTTATTGATAGAACCACTTGTTGGATTTGAGCGTAATAATGATCCCAGTAATCCAATAGCGACAAATCCAGGTGGGCTGATGGATCGGATCCCTGGCGAGGAAGATGGTAAGCAATTGGATTATTCTGCCATTTATGATTTCAGCTATCCTTGTCCTCCTACTTGTCCTAGTAAGTAAACCGCTTCTCTGATTGAATGGAGCTAAAAGAGTTTTTATTTAACTATGGTCCCTGGATTATTATTGCTCCGTTCCTACTGTCAGTTGTTCGTTACAATCGGTTAAGCAAGGCCCTGAAAATAATTACCTGGTATTTGATGCTGTCTGTGATAACACAGGCGGGATCTTTATTCCTGTGGACAAAAAGTATAAACAATTTGCCACTGCTGCATGTATTTACAGTTCTTGAGTTTTTTTTATTGTTTGCCTACTACTCTTTTCAAAGCAAACCGCTTCTTACCCGGTTTTGGTTTTACCTGATATTGGTTTTATTTCTGTCATTCGCCCTTTTAGATGCTTTTGTACTGGAAAACCTGCATAGCTTTAATATTTATACACGCTCATTGGAAGCTTTTATTTTCATTGGCTGTTCCGTTCATTGGTTTATACGGTCACTTACCATTGACAGTAAAGTCATTCTTCCTGAGCAAAACGCTTTGAAATATATGAATGCGGGTTTCTTTATTTATTTCTCCGGTTCCCTTATTTTGTTCGCTTTCAGTAATTATATCAATCATTTGGGTCGCCCTTTGTTAATGAATATCTGGACGCTGCATACGCTTTTATTAATAGTACTTTACTTATTTATATTTACCGGATTTTGCAAAACCAGCAGGAAATAGATTTTTATTATGGTATTATCATAACAATGGCTGCATTTTTTCTGATAGCCTGCGGAGCCATTCTGTTTTTTATCCGTTATCAGAAAAACCTGTTGAAGAAACAGGAAGAGTTGTTTCATATGGAAACCGAACACCGGAAAGAATTACTCAAAAGTAATATCCAATCAGCTGAGGAAGAACGATTGCGTATTGCCCGGGATGTTCATGATGAACTGGGTGGAATTTTTTCGATGCTTTCTCTCACCATTCAACAGTTAAATCCGGAAACTGAAAAAAATAAGGATACCATGCAGCAAAGTAAAACCCTCATTCAAACAGGTATAAATAGTGTACGCCGTATTTCACATACCATTATCCCTTTTGAATTGGAATTACTGGGCCTGAACCAAACCTTAACCAATTATACACAATCAGTTTCAACCGCATCCGGAATTGACATTCATTTTGAATTTGGTGATGTACCCGAGGAAACGAACCCAATCGTATCGCTGGCTACCTATCGGATCATTCAGGAATTGCTGAACAACACTTTAAAATACGCCAAGGCCAGCTCCATAGCAATTGTTTGCAACAGTTACGAAAGCCACTTACATCTGCAGTATACCGACAATGGAGTGGGTGTGGATCTAAGCGACAAAAAAATAAAAAGAGGTATTGGCATCAAAAACATTGAGAGTCGTGTTCTTGCTCTTGATGGAAATGTGCATTTCATTTCTTCCCCTGATAAGGGATTCAATTGCGCGCTAAGTTTACCTTTCAATCAAACACAGGAATTATGATTAACATTGCTATAGCCGAAGATCAGGTGCTTTTCCGTAAAGGGATTATATCTCTGTTAAATGCTGTAACCGATTTAAGAGTTGTATTGGAATGTGCCAATGGGGAAGACTTACTTCAACAGCTTGACACTTGCCCGGAAACTATTCATGTGGCCCTCATTGACATTAATATGCCCGTATTAAACGGATTGGAAACCATGAAGATCATACGGGAAAAGTACCCAACCACAAGAAATATTATTCTTACTATACACGAAGAAGAAAAATACATTCAAGCCATGGTTGAAGCTGGGGCCAATGCTTATCTGGCCAAGAACGCTGATTTCGGTGAGGTGAAAAAAGCAATTCGGGCTGTTGTAGCAAACGATTACTATTTTAACGAGCAAACCATCAAAGCCATGCATCATTTTATGCATGGGAAAAAACAAAAAGTGGTACTTGGAGAAATGGACATTACCCGTCGGGAAAGAGAAGTGCTCGAACTCATTTGTCAGGAAAATACGAGTCTGGAAATCGCGCAAAAATTATTTATCAGCGAAAGCACCGTTAACGGTCACCGAAATAATCTATTGCTTAAAATTGGTTGTAAAAACACTGCAGGGCTGGTATTATTTGCTATCAGGCATAATATTTATCAGCTCAACTGAATCCTGTCGGGAACAGATGATTGAGAGCATGAGCTGTGCTCGAAGCCTGAATTTTGCACTTCCCCCTTGGGAGGGGGATTGAGGGGGAGGATAACCCCCAATCTTCCGAAAACCATTGATTCTATTTCGTTTCCGAACATTCAAAGTGGTTCGAATCCACCTGACTTTCAGGTCTGTTTTTTCAGAAACTTTTAGCACTGTACTTCACAACTGTTCAGGATTATTATGTATTATTGGGTTAATAACAGAAACTATTCACAAACCAAAAGTGTCTTTTTGATTCGGGATAAAGCCGGATCTGATCAAGTTGTAAATAGTTAAAGTTGAGCATAGTAAGTTAGACGCACTATTAAACACCTGTATGATCATGAAAAATATATTTTCGGATACCATAGAGATTGATAATTTAGAAATGGCTGAAAAAGTCATCCAGGGAAACCTCGATAGCTTTTTAACATTGTTTGACTCCAGTCCTGCCTGTATGTCCATAACAACAGAAGACAGAATATATGTAAGAGTCAATAAACGATTCATAGAAATATACGGTTTTGATGAGGTGGAAATAATCGGGCGAAATGCGCGTGAAGTAGGTATTCTCGAACCATTGGAACATGAGAGAGTTTCGAGTATTATTAAAGAAAAAGGACGAATAAAAAACGAAACAATCCATTGCAAATCGAAAGATGGGAAGGATGTTTATGCAATAAGCTGTATTGAAAAAATGGAAATCAATGGGAAAAACTATCTGGTTTCATCTTTTCTCGATATCACACCGTTAAAGCAGCAGCAACAGATCATTGAGCAACAGCATAAAGATATTCTTGAAAGCATTCGGTATGCCAAACTCATTCAGAAAGCGATATTTCCTTCGAAAGCGCAGGTAGATGCTATTCTTCCCGAATCATTTGTACTGCTTAAACCCAAGCACATTGTCAGCGGAGATTTTTACTGGGTGGAGAAACACGCGAACAAAATCTTTATCGCTGCCTGCGACTGTACCGGACATGGAGTTCCCGGAGCTTTTATCAGCATCATTGGATACAAACTGCTGAGTAAATGCATTACAGACTACGAACGCACAAATCCTGCTGAAATATTGAACCAATTGAACAATGAGTTTCAGCATGCGAACAAACAAGTCATTAACAGTGGGTTCGAAATAAAAGACGGAATGGACATTGCAATTTGTGTCATTGATACTTCGAAAATGACCATGGAATACGCAGGTGCTTACAACCCGATTTACCAGGTTAAAAATGGTACGCTGAATAAGTTGGCAACAGACAAAATTCCGATTCACCTTTTCACAAGCAATACCGATCAAAAGTTTACGAACTATCAAATCAGCATTGAACCGGGCGAAAGTTACTATCTGTTCAGCGATGGTTATGCAGACCAGTTCGGCGGGGAGAACCGAAAGAAATTTAATTACAAAAATTTTCAGGATTTAATCCTTTCCATTCAAAATCTGCCGATGGCAAAACAGAGAGACGTTTTTAACAAAACCATTGAAGAATGGAAAATCACATCCGATGAAGAGCAAACGGACGATATTTTGATCCTTGGGTTTAAAGTGCCGTGACCATGAGAAGCTGGGTACAAGATTTGCAAAAAAAAATGCGTTTTGGCATATCTCATCAAATTCCTGGATTGAGGCGGTTTTATCTAACCATTCGCACAAATCTCACTTGGTTTTCAGTCTCTGAGGTATTTCCTCTTCTGGTCGAATTCAAACTATAATAACCAAGTAAAGGAATTTTTTTTCCGGTTTTGAGATTATACATTTCTCCGGATATATCATTAACTCCCATCATCAAAGTGTAATTAACTTGATTTTTAGCTACTAATGCAATAAATTTCTTAAAGCTGCTTTTGCTGTATCGCGATGAATTCTTCTGACGATTGGAAAGCTCCGGATCATCGGAAGATAAAAATTGATTTAACTGATCCTTATGAACAGAGGTAATGCTGTCAATAAAGTTTAGATCTACTTTCCAGGTACTATCATTCAGGAAATTGAATCGTGAACACCACAATGTCAAGTCCAACTCATCATATTCATTATTATCAACGAAGAAGAAATCCATGATAATTTGAAATTTAAAACCATTACATTTCTTATCCAGATCTTTACCAACAATAATCAATTCGTTATTCTCTATTTTCAAAGCCTCGAAACGAGGAACTTTTAATACGGTACTTTGTGTGGAATCTTTTTGATCATAATTGCATCCAAAAAGCAAAAAAAGTCCGAGGAACAGAATCGGGTTTTTTATAATCATCATTTTAATTCAGGTAATGGTTAAACAACCAGCGAAAACCGGCTCATGGTTTGAATAATTCGTCTATTGGTGAGTAGGTAAATATAGCAATTGTTTCTAAAACAGTTCTTTCAGATCACTGTCTAAAGCTTTCATGAAGCGAATTGATAAACCGTTTGATTATGAAAAAAAATCACTCCTGGAGAATAACAGAGTAGTGAGTTTTGAGAGTGGGATAATTCGTTGTGTTTTTCTTTTTTACACGATAAATAAGATTAAAAATACGACGAATACCATTTTTTTCACGACGAAGGTATGGTAAAAAAAATAAATATACAACTTTATTATTAGTTGATTTGATTGTAATATAGCACTGTTACTACAACTTTAAGCGTATGAAGCCTCGACTCCTCAGAAGTGGGAGCAAAAGCACGGGTGTTTTTGCCCTTCCGAGCGTTCGTTTACTTTGTTCATTCCTGCTTATTTACGGGTTTTTCGCGCAAAATGCGTTTGCACAAACCCATCTGCCGGAATGTACAGCGACCGTTCCATTTTTTAATCTGGACCTATCCGCCTCACCGGATATGTCATATACTACTCCGGAAGTGATACGCCAGCCAGGCTGTTGCGGCGACGGAGATAATTATATTTCCTTTTATGTAATACTCAACCCGAATGTTGCTCAGTTTGAAATTGTGGTCGCTCCGGGTTATGCCGATCCGGGAGGTTCAGGAAACTACAACATTATTTCAGGAGGAGACTTAACTACCCCGGGTTCATGTGGGGTACAGATTCCCGGAGGATCACCGATATGTATAACGGGTTCCGGTCCTCACAAAATCATTTACAGCAAGCCCGGAAAAAACAAGATTAAATACATCTTCCGGCAAATACCGAAGCCTATATTCCCGGTAGATCAGTCGACAAGAATCGGATGTTCGCTTCCGCTGAGCATTTTCGGATTGAACAGCATTACGATTACTTCGATCAATTCATCCACAGGGAATACTACTCCGGGGGCATACAACTCTCTGTTGAGCTGCACCAACTGCAGTAATCCAAGTTTCAGTCCCGGGTTGGGAACTCCAGACTGGATTGATTACAAAATCTGTGGAACACCTAAGGCAGCAGCCTGTGGAGTTTTTCAAAATTGTGATACGGTGCGTCTGTACACTTATGGCGCTCTATCACTGACCGCTACTCCTAATCCGGCGACTTTCTGCCAGGGAGGAAGTGGTGTTTTACTTACGGCCACTGCAACAGGCGGAGATGGGGCGTATATCTACCGGTGGCGTAACAGTTCCGGAACGATTGTCTCTAACTCCAGTAACTATACTGCCACTACAGCCGGAACGTATACAGCAGAAGTAACTGATGGCCTGTCGACCGCTACTTGTCCGGATGCTTTTGTGTCTGTTCCGGTCACGATAGCAACTACTCCGGTTGTGAGTGCCGGTGTTGATCAAATTGTCTGTGCAACCAGTCCAACGGTTTTGCTGCATGCTACTTCCACTACCGGAAGTGGAATTTGGTCGGGTGGAAGCGGTTCGTTTCAACCTGACGGTTCGTCTCTGATTACTTCCTATACACCTTCAGCGGCGGAAATCAACAATGGCAGTGTTACCTTGACGTTCACCTCAACAGGTGCGGGCGGAGGCTGTTTGAACAGCGATGATCAGATGACAATTACACTTTCCGATACCGTTGTTTCTCAACCGATAGCGGGTACTATTGCCTGTTATAATGGTTCAACAACTATTAATGCCGGACAAACGGGAGGTACTGCACCTTTTTCCTATTTATGGAGTACCGGTTCTTCCGGAAATTCAATATCAGTAACGGCCGGAACCTATTTACTTACTGTAACGGATCAATACGGATGCTACGGTATAGTTCCGGTAACTGTTGCTCAACCGGCACCTTTAGCATTGAATTTGTCCACTACAACGGCGAACTCACCGACTTGTGACGGAACGGCTTCTGTGACAATCAACGGTGGAACTCCTCCATACTCCATTTTATGGACGAATGGTCAAACAACAGCGACTGCAAGTTCACTTTGTGAAGGTGTTGTCAGCGTCACTGTAACCGATAGTCACGGATGTGTCATTACTCAATCGGCAGTCGTCAATAATACCTTTTGCAACACTTTTGACGTTGGAATCAGTTCCAGTACAAATGTCAGCTGTCATGGTGGAAATGACGGTTCTGCAACGGTAAGCATTGTCAGTGGTGGAACAGCTCCGTTTTCCTATAGTTGGAATACATCTCCGGTGCAAACGGGTCCAACAGCAAGTAATCTCGTTTCCGGAACTTACAGTGTAACTGTTACCGACAATTCAGGTTGTCAGGATGTGGTTGCGATTACCATTCTACAGCCTACCATTATTACAAATACGGTGACACATGTGGATGTCTCTTCCATTGGAGGAAGTAACGGTTCTGCTACAGCAAATCCATTGGGAGGAACACCGGGTTATACTTATTTATGGGCACCGGGCGGACAAACCACACAAACAGCCTCCAACTTGTCTTCGGCAGTAGGTGGTGTTACGTACCATGTTGCAATTACAGATGCCAATTTGTGTTTGATGAATGACAGCGTTCATATTAATCAACCACCATGTAATAATTTCATTGCTTCTGTAAATCCAACAAACGTAAGCTGCAACGGTTTGACAAATGGCGCAGCAGCGCTTGTAATTGCCAATGGAACTTCACCGTTTTCAATATCCTGGTCAAACGGGGTGAACAACGCTATGAGTGTCAGCAATCTGGCATCGGGCAATTATACGGTAACGGTAACAGATTTCAAGAACTGTTCAACGTTCAGTAATTTCTCTATTATACAACCCGCTCCGCTTTCCATTTCACTGGTACCAACGAATGTTTCCTGTAACGGTGCAAACAATGGAACGATTGATCTGACTGTAAGCGGCGGAACATATCCATATACATTCACGTGGTCATCAGGAGGAAATACGATAGCAAGTCATGAAGACCTTATACAACTGGCTCCGGGAACCTATTCGGTAGTTGTTACTGATGCCAAAGGCTGCAGTATTTCAGGAAGTGTGGGAATCATGCAACCTGCTGCGATCACAACATCTTATACCTATTCAGACAACCCTTGTTACGGTAATTCGCTCGGATCTGTTGACCTAACGGTGAACGGTGGATCTGTTCCTTATTCATATGCATGGGCCGGACCTTCCGGTTTTACCGCAACATCTCAGGATTTATCGGGGCTAAGCTCAGGTCTTTATCAAGTGATTGTAACAGATTTACATGGATGTTCAGCGTTACTATCAGTTGATGTATATATTAACCAGCCTGAAGTGTTATCCGCTTTGGCTTCCATGTCGCAACAAGTTAGTTGTGCCGGAGCAAGTAATGGCGCGATTGCAATTATGACTACGGGTGGTACAGTTCCATACGCTTATGCATGGACCGGGCCATCATCTTATTCATCAACAGCCGAAGATATCTCGGGATTGATTGCCGGGAACTATCAGGTAATCATAACCGATGCACACGGCTGTACAACTTCAACCTCTGCCAGCGTTACAACTATTCCGGATACTATACCACCGGTAGTTTCCTGTACAACAGATAAATCTGTAGTTACAAGCTCATCTGCTTGTAAATATACCGTTCCGAATATATCCTGGAACGCTTCAGCAACCGATAATTGTTTCCTTGCAAGTTTAACGTTTGCATTAAGCGGAGCAACAACAGGTACGGGAACTTCTCTGAGCGGTGTTGAATTCAACAAGGGAATTACTTTAGTTACCTGGGTGGCAACAGACGGACTTGGCAATACCGATACCTGTACTTTTAATGTTACGGTTGCAGATAATGTAAATCCGATTATTACGCAATGCGGCCCGTCAACACCGGCTTCCGTAATAGCAAATGCAGGTGTATGTACTTATACCAATTCAGGCAGTGCCTGGGATGTTGTGGCTACAGATAACTGTGGTATTGATTCAGTACGTTACAACTTATCCGGAGCAACTACGGGTGTTGGAATTTCCCTGAATGGAGTCATTTTTAATCTCGGAATAACAACAGTTACCTGGACAGTATACGATGCTTCCGGAAATTCAACGACTTGTTCTGCAACTGTTACTGTAAGTGATAATCAGTTACCGATTATTGTGTCTTGCGGAGCTGCCGGTACACAGAATGTGTTGGCCAACGTGGGTGTTTGTACATATACTCATACCGGTACTTCCTGGGATGCAAGTGTTACAGATAATTGCTCAGTGGCATCTGTTTCCTATACATTGAGCGGTGCGACTACCGGAACAGGAACAACATTGAACAGTATTGTTTTCAATCAGGGAACAACATTGGTTAGCTGGCAGGCTCTGGATGGAAGCGGAAATTCTTCAATTTGTACGTTTAACGTAATCGTTGGCGATAATCAAAATCCGGTGATCACCAATTGTTCAGCTATCGACAAACAGACTGTGAATGCGAATGTTGGACTTTGTACTTATACCCATAACAGCAATAGCTGGAATGCTGTTGCAACGGATAATTGTACGGTAAGTTCGCTTGCTTACGGTTTAAGCGGAGCTACAACAGGTACAGGAACCACGCTCAACGGAGTCCAATTTAATTTAGGTGTAACTACGGTTACGTGGACTGCAACAGATGCTGCGGGAAATACGACAATCTGTACGTTCACTGTAACTGTGATTGATACACAACTTCCCGTAATTTTATCTTGTGGAGCTGCTGGTAATCAATCGGTGGTTGCTGATGCGGGACAATGTACTTATACTCAAACTTCAAATGCCTGGGATGCAAGCGCCAGTGACAATTGTTCTGTTGCTTCCGTGAACTATGTCCTTACGGGAGCTACAACAGGAACAGGTACCAGCTTATCCGGTGTTGTTTTCAATCTTGGAACAACAACTGTAACCTGGACCGCGACAGATGGTTCGGGAAATACTTCCTTCTGTACATTCAATGTATTGGTAAGTGATAACCAGTTGCCTGTGATTTTATCTTGTGGAGCTGCTGGTAATCAATCGGTAGTTGCTGATGCGGGACAATGTACTTATACCCAAACTTCAAATGCATGGAATGCAAGTGCCAGTGACAACTGCTCTGTTGCTTCCGTGAATTATGTCCTTACAGGAGCTACAACAGGAACAGGATCCAGTTTATCCGGCGTGGTTTTCAACCTTGGAACAACAACCGTAACCTGGACAGCGACAGATGGCTCGGGAAATACGTCCTCCTGTATATTCAACGTGTTGGTAAGCGACAGCCAGTTACCTGTGATTTTATCGTGTGGTGCCGCTGGCAATCAATCGCTAGTTGCTGATGACGGACTATGTACTTATACTCAAACTTCAAACGCATGGGACGCAAGTGCTGCAGATAATTGCTCGGTGGCATCTGTTTCTTATACATTGAGCGGTGCAACTACCGGAACAGGAACAACATTGAACGGTGTCGTTTTCAATCAGGGAACAACGCTGGTTACCTGGCAGGCTTTGGATGGAAGCGGAAATTCTTCAATCTGTACGTTTAACGTTATTGTTGGCGATAATCAAAATCCGGTGATCAGCAATTGTTCAGCAATTGGCAATCAGATTGTAAATGCGAACGTTGGACTTTGTACTTATACCCATAACAGCAATAGCTGGAATGCTGTTGCAACGGATAATTGTACAGTAAGTTCGCTTGCTTACAGTTTAAGCGGAGCTACAACAGGTACAGGAACTTCCCTTAACGGAGTCGAGTTTAACCTGGGTGTAACTACCGTTACGTGGACTGCAACAGATGCTGCGGGAAATACAACAATCTGTACGTTCTCTGTTACGGTAAATGATGCACAACTTCCAGTAATTCTATCTTGTGGAGCTGCTGGTAATCAATCGGTGGTTGCTGATGCGGGGCAATGTACTTATACTCAAACTTCAAATGCCTGGGATGCAAGCGCCAGTGACAACTGCTCTGTTGCTTCCGTGAATTATGTCCTTACAGGAGCTACAACAGGAACAGGTACCAGCTTATCCGGTGTGGTTTTCAATCTTGGAACAACAACTGTAACCTGGACGGCTACAGATGGTTCGGGAAATACTTCTTCCTGTACATTCAATGTACTGGTAAGTGACAGTCAGTTGCCTGTGATCTTATCTTGTGGAGCTGCTGGTAATCAATCGGTAGTTGCTGATATAGGATTATGTACTTATACCCAAACTTCAAATGCATGGGATGCAAGTGCCAGTGATAACTGCTCTGTTGCTTCCGTGAATTATGTCCTTACAGGAGCTACAACAGGAACAGGTACCAGCTTATCCGGTGTGGTTTTCAATCTTGGAACAACAACTGTAACCTGGACGGCTACAGATGGTTCGGGAAATACTTCTTCCTGTACATTCAATGTACTGGTAAGTGACAGTCAGTTGCCTGTGATCTTATCTTGTGGAGCTGCTGGTAATCAATCGGTAGTTGCTGATATAGGATTATGTACTTATACCCAAACTTCAAATGCATGGGATGCAAGTGCCAGTGATAACTGCTCTGTTGCTTCCGTGAATTATGTCCTTACAGGAGCTACAACAGGAACAGGATCTAGTTTATCCGGTGTGGTTTTCAACCTTGGAACAACAACTGTAACCTGGACAGCGACAGATGGATCGGGAAATACTTCTTCTTGTACGTTCAATGTACTGGTAAGTGATAATCAGCGGCCATCTATTGTATCTTGTGGAGCGAACGGTACACAAAACGTATTGGCAAATGCAGGTGTTTGTACATATACTCATGCCGGCACAGCCTGGGACGCAAGTGCTGCAGATAATTGTTCGGTGGCATCTGTTTCCTATACATTGAGCGGTGCGACTACCGGAACAGGAACAACATTGAACGGTGTCGTTTTCAATCAGGGAACAACGCTGGTTACCTGGCAGGCTCTGGATGGAAGCGGAAATTCTTCAATCTGTACGTTTAACGTCATTGTTGGTGATAACCAAAATCCGGTGATCAGCAATTGTTCAGCTATTGGCAATCAGATTGTAAATGCGAACGTTGGACTTTGTACTTATACTCATAACAGTAATAGCTGGAATGCTGTTGCAACGGATAATTGTACAGTAAGTTCGCTTGCTTACAGTTTAAGCGGAGCTACAACAGGTACAGGAACTTCCCTTAACGGAGTCGAGTTTAACCTGGGTGTAACTACCGTTACGTGGACTGCAACAGATGCTGCGGGAAATACAACAATCTGTACGTTCTCTGTTACGGTAAATGATGCACAACTTCCAGTAATTCTATCTTGTGGAGCTGCTGGTAATCAATCGGTGGTTGCTGATGCGGGGCAATGTACTTATACTCAAACTTCAAATGCCTGGGATGCAAGTGCCAGTGACAACTGTTCTGTTGCTTCCGTGAACTATGTCCTTACAGGAGCTACAACAGGAACAGGTACCAGCTTATCCGGTGTTGTTTTCAACCTTGGAACAACAACCGTTACGTGGACTGCTACAGATGGTTCGGGAAATACTTCTTCCTGTACATTCAATGTAGTGGTGAGCGATAATCAGCTGCCAGTTATAACAAGTTGCGGTCCGGGAGGAAATCAGAATGTAAGCACAGACGCAGGTCTTTGTACTTATACCAATTCAGGTAACGGCTGGAATGCTGTAGCTACAGATAACTGTACTGTTACATCATTGACATACACCTTAACTGGGGCGACATCAGGTACGGGAACTTCTCTGAACGGAGTTGTATTCAACCAAGGTATCACAACCGTAACCTGGACTGCTGTAGACACTGCAGGTAATCAGGTTCAATGCCAATTTACGGTGACTGTTACTGATGATGAAAGCCCGGTAATTGTGAATTGTCCCGCTTCGATCAGTCAAAACTCAGATGCGGAGCAATGTGGTGCAATCGTCAATTGGGTTGTACCGTCTTTTTCTGATAACTGCGGAGCAACCATTTCCGGAACTGCAACACCTGGTAACTACTTCCCTGTAGGAGTTTCCAATGTCAGTTATACGGTTGTTGATAATGCCGGGAATTCGACTTCCTGTTCGTTCAGTATTACGATTACAGACGCAGAGGCTCCTGTAATTGACTGTCCGGATACCGTTGCAACATGTAATCCGCTGGTGGAATATCCTTTACCAACAGTGTCCGATAATTGTGGTGTGGCATCGCTGGTTCAGACTGCCGGTTTGCCTTCCGGAAGTATTTTCCCGATTGGGGTAACGGTCAACACATTTGTGGTAACCGATATTCATGGGAATATATCCAATTGTTCATTCACTGTGCGAATATACCCGACACCGGTCAGCGCAACGACGATTGATCAGGTTTCTTGTAATGGATTTGGTGATGCCAGTGTTGATTTGCAAATAAGCAACGGAACAGCTCCATATCAAACCAATTGGTCGAACAACGCAACTTCAGAAGATTTAACGAATCTGTCTCCGGGAACTTACACGGTGGCTATTATCGACAATCACGGTTGTATGACTGCCGATACGGTTACCATTACGGAACCTGAGGCACTTGGTATTGAAACAAGATTAAATCAATTGAGTTGTTACAATGCGAATAATGGTTCTATCCAAACGAGTGTGAGTGGTGGTATATTGCCATATACTTACAACTGGTTGAGTGGAGAACAAACTCCCGATTTAAGCAACCTTTCAGCAGGAAATTACAGCCTTACGGTGACAGATGCCAATGGATGTGTTCTGACTTTCAGTACAACGATTACTCAGCCGGATTCACTAATGCTCCAGGCGGTGATTATCAATGCAACATGTAATGCTTCCAACGGTTCCATTCAAATACAAGTTACCGGAGGAACTACATCGTATGGGTATGATTGGTCTAACGGTACGTCGAATCAGAACTTGAATAATGCATCTGCCGGTTCTTACAACGTTCTGGTAACAGATGCGAACGGCTGTCAGGTGGCCTATTCAGGAGTCATTTTGTCTGTAACCAATCTGAATGCTGCAGCGATGGTAACGGATGTTTCCTGCTACGGCGATGACAATGGTGAAGCGACAGTAGTGATTTCCAATGGAAACGAACCGTACACCTATCAGTGGTCAAACGGTGGTGTCGGTGCGCACCAGACAGATCTTTCCGGTGGTACATATTCCGTGTTGATTACAGATGAATACGGTTGTACTGTTGTATTGGAAGTTTTTGTCGGAGAACCGGATTCACTCAGCATTGATCTGACGCTGTCCAGTTATTTACTTGGTTACAACATCAGCACGAATGGTGGCTCTGACGGTTCCATTTCTGCACTGGTTTCCGGTGGAACAATACCATATTCTTACTCCTGGTCAACAACAGATACAACGAACCAGATCAGTAACCTGAGTGCAGGAGGATACTCGCTCAGTGTTACGGATGGCAACGGTTGTACTGCGACAGTTGTTGTAGAACTCAGACAGCCGGATGTGTTGGAAATGCCGCAAGGTTTCTCGCCGAACGCAGATGGCGACAATGACTACTTTGTTGTTCACGGAATCAAAAGTTACCCGGAAAATTCCATTAAGGTGTTTAACAGATGGGGTAACATCGTGTACCAGAGAGACAGCTATGCTGATGAATGGTATGGTGAAAACAATGCTGGTGATGCGTTGCCGGATGCAACCTATTTCGTGATACTCAACGTGGTTGTTGGAGGAAAAGATAAGGTACTTCAGGGGTATGTAGACCTGAGAAGAAAATAGTAATCATCAAAAGATTATTGAGATGAAAAAGTTCATTTTAATCATGCTGGGAGTGTTGGCCGGGGGCCAGACGATAGCACAGCAAGATCCGATGCTGAGTCAATATATGTTTAACGGATTGTTCTTAAATCCTGCATATTCCGGATCTCATAAATATTGGTCATCCACTATGACTTATCGCAAACAATGGGTTGGTATGAGCGGTACTCCTGAAACTGCTATTTTAGCTGTAGACGGGCCGATTGGAGGAAGAAACATGGGACTTGGAGTCAGTTTCATGTATGACAAGATTGGTGTGAGTACACACAACAAACTTTCTGCCAATTATGCCTATCAGATCCGTACTTCTGCCACATCCAAACTGGCAATGGGGGTTAGTGTCAGTCTGTCTCAGTTCAACGGGCGTTTGCAGGACCTTCTGATTTGGGATCAGGAAGACCAGGTATTCAGTGAGAATATCAATGGGAAGTATGTTCCGAGTTTTGGTGTCGGAGTTTATCACTTCGGGGAACGTCACTATATCGGGATTTCTATTCCGACTCTGTTTGCTTATCAGAATGATTACAACTTCAATTTTGATTTGAGCAAAGCTTCATTTTTGCGCAGACATTATCTGCTTACGGGAGGATATGTGTTCACTTGTTCACCAGCGGTTAAAATCAAACCTTCCGTATTGCTGAAATATGTAGCGCACGCACCACTGGAAGCGGATATCAATTTTTCGGTATACTACAAAGACATGATTTCTGCAGGGGTTTCTTACAGAACCAGAGATGCTGTTGTTTTTCTTGTAGAGTATCAGATAAATAGTTTTTTCCGCATTGGATATGCTTATGATATCACAACAACGGCTGTGCGCAAATATTCCAATGGATCTCACGAAATTATGCTTGGAATTGATTTCGGAAGAGATTTGATTAAAGTTAAAACACCTCGTTACTTCTAAATTCTTGCATTATGAAAACAAAAAGATTCAGACTTTTAATAGCGGGCTTTACTGGTGTATTACTCGCTGCCTGTACAGATTTTCATGAAGTGCAGGGAGATCGAAGTTATGATGCCCTGGCTTATCAGGAAGCGATTCATCACTATGAAAAGATAGATGAAAAAACGCATAAAACTTCTACGGAAATCAGATTGGCGGATTCTTACTTTAAAACCGGTAATCTGGATTCAGCCGAAACGAAATACGCACATGCATCAGGACATTCTGATGTTCCGGCAAACGGGTATTTCAATTATGCAAAAACGCTGATGTACAATGGAAAACATCAACTTGCTGCCGAATGGTTTGAAAAGTACCTGAAGGTGAATCCGGATGACAACGTTGCGCAAATGTTACTGAGTTCATGCCGGTCCATTAAAGACCGTTACATCGATACAACGCTCTATACGTTAACTCCGATTCTGGAAGAACAGTTTACCAATACATTCAGTATGGTGGAATACCAAAACGGAGCTGTTTTTACAGCGGATAAAGCGGTGTTTTCGGGTAAAAAAGCCACAGCCTGGACAGGGAATTCCTATCTTGATCTGTACCAAATGGAAAAAGATTCAAGTGGAGCCTGGCTCGAGCCGCGTCTTCTTCAGGGGGATATTAACAGCAAGTTTCATGAAGGTCCGGCAACTTTTTCGCAGGATGGAAAAACGGTCTATTTTACCCGCAGTAATTACTTCAAACGTAAAATGGAGGTAAATGAGGAAAATGAAAACAACCTGAAGATTTTCAAAGCTGTGCTTACTGGCGGAAAGTGGAAAAACCTGGAGGAATTTCCATACAACAGCGATGATTACGATTGCGGACATCCTACGTTGTCGGCTGATGGACAGGAACTTTATTTTGTGTCGGATATGCCCGGTGGTTATGGTGGAACGGATTTGTATAAAAGTGTTTGGACGGTTGACGGATGGTCTCAACCACAAAATCTTGGATCCGAACTCAACACTTCCGGAAATGAGATGTTTCCCTTCATTAACACAGACGGAGCACTCTATTTTTCATCCGATGCACACAACTCTATGGGAGGATTGGATGTGTTTATAACCTACTTCGACGGTGAAAAATGGGCAAATCCGGAAAACCTGAATTATCCGTTAAATTCTACCGATGATGATTTTGCGTACTCGGTAAACATGGATAATCATTCCGGTTTTGTTTCCTCATCGCGTTCAGATTCGGATAAAATGTACGCTTTTGAGCATCATGCGCCAACATTTATCTTGTATGGAACAGCGCTCGAAAAAGGAACAAATCTGCCCGTTGAAGGAGTTGCTGTGGAGCTGACCGATTCTAAAACAAATCAGGTCATGACTGCTGTTACGGATAAAGAAGGGAAGTTTAAAATCAAACTAAGTCCGGAAGTGTACTACAAGCTGTACTGTACTAAATTTGGCTGTTCCTCAGAAACGAATGAAGTGTCAACAATGGGCTTGAAGTATTCTCAGGATTTTTATGCCAATTTCCTGGTTGAACCGATTGTGATTGATAAACCGATTGTGGTTGAGAATATCTATTACGATTACAATAAATGGAATATTCGTGCCGATGCGGCTCTTGAGCTGGATAAACTTGTTCGTATTCTGAAAGACAATCCGACCATTGAGATTGAATTGGGATCGCATACGGATTCCCGCGGGAATGATCAGTACAATTTTGTGCTTTCCGATAAGCGGGCCTACGCCGTGGTTCAATACCTGATTGCTAATGGAATTGACTCTTCACGACTTACTTACAAAGGATATGGAGAGAAAGTATTGGTAAATCAGTGTGGCAACGGAGTCATTTGTTCGGAAGAAGCGCATCAGCAAAACAGACGAACAGAATTCAAAGTCACCAAAGTCCGGCAAAATTTATAATAGGGGTGAATAAAAGCAGGTTTAGCGCAAACACTTAGAAGTCAGTTTTAAGTGTTTGCGCTTTTCTTTTGCTTTATTTTCGTTCGTTTTTTATTAGTCAAAATAAAAATAGCAGTGTGCAAAAAAGCTATCCTGCGGTAATAGAGTACTAATTGATTTGTTTTAGTTTAGTCACAAATGATGAATATGTAAAGAGCATTAACTTGTTACTTAATCATATGAATCATTAGCATAACTTAAACTCTAAATCCATGAAAAAAAAGCTCCTATTATTTTTTCTGCTTTTTGTAAATGCAGGAATCGCGCAATTTAGCTGCACGCTAGATGGTGTGGAAATGAACTTTGAACTTGTGAAAAACAAGATCTTTGTTCAGTACAATGAATCCGTCGAGAGGCCCTACATGGGGGATTGGTTCGGAAATGACATGATGAACATTGCAGCTTCCGGTGAGCCGGAGAACCATAAGCAAATTATAAAACTGAACCAGAATTATACGCAGGCGCAAATAAAGACCTTGCTGGAACTACTCAATAAAAGCCCTTATATTAAACTCGCTTCTGCACTGGTTGCTCATGGAGATATAACGGTCGCTTTAACCAATCAATTAATAGTAAAAGTCAAGAGTGGTGTTAGCGAAAAGGACCTTGATGATCTGTTCAAAGCAAGTGAGATCATCAATAATGGTACTATTGGTGACTTGACAAACCATCTCTTGATTTCTATTCCCAAGAATAAAATGCTTGCCCAATTTACGGGGATTGGACTGTTAAAAGCTACAGACTTTTTTGAGTTTGTAGAACCCAATTTCATCATGTTTGTTCAACAATATGCATTCAACGACCCTTTATATTCCAGCCAATATGCACATTCAAAAGTAGAAGCGAGCAATGCATGGAATAAAATGGGTGCACTAGCCGGCGGAAGTCCTAATATAGTCATTGCTGTTTTGGATGACGGTGTAGATTTACAACACCCTGAATTTTCGGGTAAATTGATCAACGGATTTGATGCTTCTTTTGACTCCATTTCTGCTAGTGGGCAAACGGTACTAAACACTTTTGGAGGACCACTTGTCAAGGGAGATATTCATGGCACCAGGGTTGCCGGAGTATTGGGTGCAAAAGGAAACAATGGTGTCGGGCTCGTTGGATTAGCATACAATTGTAAAATAATGCCTATTAGGGTTGGCGAAACATCAGGATCGATTTTGATTACAAATACTCTCATTTTGAGAAACGCAATTCATTATGCCTATAACAATGGAGCAGATGTGATTACCAACTCCTGGGGCAATGCCCTACCTTCAACTCTTCTAAGTAATGAAATTACTTTTGCGAGTACTCTTGGAAGACAAGGCAAAGGGTGTCCTATCTTTTTTGCTTCCGGAAACAATTCGTCTACGACTATTACCTATCCAGCTTCAGTACCAGCTGCAATTGCTGTAGGTGCGACTACTTCCGCGGATATGAAAGCAAGTTATTCAGACTATTCGTTGGGATTGGATATAGCAGCTCCGGGAGACGGTGTCATTACAACAGACAGGGTAGATATGTATGGGGATACCATTGGTGCAACTGGTAGTTATACAACAATAAATGGTACTTCCTATGCAAGCCCCTATGCCGCTGCGTTAATGGGATTGATATTAAGTGTAAAACCTTCATTGACCCAGACCGAAGCCAGGCAGATCATAGAAAGTACTTGTGATAAAGTTGGAGGGTACAGCTATGCAGCAAATGGCGGTTATCCGGTACCAAGTGGCAGTTGGAGCAATGAATTGGGGTATGGAAGAATCAATGCTGAAGCCGCAATCACGAAAGCGTTACTTAATGTTGTAACAACAGGATCATTTGTTGCAACCATTACACAGCCCACAGTGAACTGCTATTGGAATGATAAGCCCGCAATTTCTGCCTACTTCGATTTACAAATAAGTGGAGGTTCACCGGATTTATATCACTGGGATGGACAGACAGGGACAGGCTACAAAAGTTTTGCGATAAATTATTGGGACGGTCCTGCTAATACTAATCCCCAACCCTCACCATATGTAGTGGATGGGCCTTCACACCCCAATTCAACTTATTATACTCAAAACACAATAGGTCTGGCAAGTGGGAATAAACGTATCTATCTTGATTTTCCTCCGGGTACAAGTTTTCCTTTTCAAACGGATATTTATCTGGATATTTATAGCCCCGCGGGTCATAATTATGTCACTGTTCATGTTTCTGTAGACTATGCTCCGACTATCGCGATGCTTCCACAAGTTAATCGCTGTAATTTCGGGGTTTTATATACAGCGAATGCCGTTACAGGTGTATCAACTCCAACAGGTAGCACTTACAGCTGGGCACTTGGAAATTACCCCAGTACCGCTGCGAATATTGATTATGCTACTGACCCGAAGTATCCATCAATCTATGTGTTGACACATGATGAAACGATTACCTTATCTGTTACTTCACCTTTCGGATGTACCACTTCAAAAAGCACTCTGGTCAAAGTAGGGAATATCAAAGCAAACCCCGCACCAGCTCCCGTTAAGAAATGTTCACTTGGAGGCTGGTTTATGATAGGACCTTCCAGCGTGACCGGAAATATCGGTTTCACAACATTTCAATGGACTGCTGCACCGGGGCTTTCACCTACCAATTCCATCAATACAATCATCAATCCAGCTATTGCAGGACTCGGTTTACATTATTATACACTTACTGCAACGGATGCGAATGGATGTACAGCAACGTTTGTTTACGAAGTAGATATTCAAGCTCCTCAAGCGACTGTTAACTTAACCGCAGATTACAACAATGGTTGCCCGGGACATGATGTAAACATTACAGGTAATATCAACGGACCATACGGTATTTATTACGATATCAACTATTTATCGGGTTCCACCTTACTGCCAACCGTACTGATTACCCCAACTTTAAGTAAAACAACGGTTTCGCCATATACGACGACTGTTTATCAATTTAGCGCAAAAGATCCTTATGGCTGTCCGGTGGCTTCGTCGATCGCGATAGGGGTACAGAATAATTATACACTTGCAGCCAATGCTGGTGCAGATACTTATTCCTGTGCTCCGGATCTTAAAACAATTACCGGAAGTGCTTCAGGAGGAACACCTCCATACGATTATTTATGGGTTGAACCATCTGTGTACGATCAAAACCTGGTTTTGCCCAATGTAACAAAAACATATACCTTGGAAGTGAAGGATTCCAATGGATGCAGGGCACAGGATCAGGTGAATATTACTTATTCTCCACCGATAGTTGCTAACAGGCCACAGCTTGTAACTATTCCTGTGGGAGCTACGATTCCTAATTCTGTTTATATCCTTGGATCCGGAGGACTTCCTCCATATACTTATCAGTGGTTTCCAAGTCAGGTATTTGTTGATCCAACGGTGTATAATCCAACTACACTTCCTTTGTATGAATCAGTTGTCCCAACCTTAAAAATAACGGATTCAAGAGGGTGTAGCGCGACAGATAGTTGTGTGACTATTTTTAAAGTTTTGGGACAGGTTTCTCAACCAATAGTTACCCCGGATAACGATCCTTGTGAGGGAAAGGTACTTGATCTGAAAACGTATGGAAATGTATACGGAGGATTGGACTATATAACCGGGAACTATGCAACTATTCAGGATGCAGGTTCAATGGGACGTCGTCTTGGAAGGTTTAATAATTGCGGAACATATGTTGGAAACGTAACATACAACACTTATACTTTTAATCCTGCACCGCTATCCCAGTCAGGAACGAAGTATTATTTTGGCTCAGGAGTAAACAATGTAACTATCACAGTAGATCAGTCGTTTGAAGGAATTCATAATATATTTAATTCAACTTACACTTTTCCTTCAAAAGATGACAGTCGCAACAATCTGCTACCCCTTGGTACAGATGCAATGATCTATGTAGGGTCCGATCAACTTTTACATAAAATTGTCTGGGAAACGAATGGTAATATGTGGAGATGGAATCATTACCTGATCACTCCGCAAGGGGGCTGGGGAGCCGTTCGGGCAGAAGGCTGGCTGGCTGTCAATTCGGCACAAACGAAGGTCTATTTTAAGGGAACTGACCAGAAAATGTACCAGATGATCATGCCGCTTACAGCTTCACCTTTAATTCAGCAATTGAATTTACCGGTAGGTATGAATGTGAAAAGTGATATCATTTGGCGTCAGGATGGAGTATTTTTTATCGGAGATGATAATTACATCCATCGTTTCAATCCTACAACGAATGTTTATGATTCAATGCTTCCTCCGAGTGCCTATGGTGGATTAACTGTTGTGGGACATCTGGCAGCAGCAGCTTATCCACAAACTCACCTTACATTTTTATGTTCTGATAATAAAGTTCGTTATCTGTATGAATCTTCGGGTTGGCAAATCGGAGCCATTTCAGGTACGATTAGTTTGGGAGAAACAATGATTGATCCGCAAAACGGAGATATTTACTATAAAACTTCATCGAGTCAAATCGAAACACTTTCCTGGAATAACACCACGAAGGCGTACGGAGGTCAAACACTCATCACAGCTTCGAATGATCCGAACTATTCCGTAGATGGATATATGGTAAAAGATCCGGGAATGGACAGAATCTTTTATAAAGATATGGCCGGCCGGATGGCAAATATTTACAAGTCTGGCGGAGTGTGGTATGCTTTTCCTTTTGACTACAACATGACGGACGTTGCAGGTGATATTCGCCTGGTGGGTCAGGATCGTTTCTTCTACATCAATAAGGATAAATCAGTGCATGAAGTAACATATACGCAGACTGGGTGGTATGACAGAGCCGTATCCGTAGTGTTGCCAAGAAATGTAAAAGGATGTAGCTACAATTACAAGAGCTTGTTTCAGGATGGAGAGGAGTTCTCTGATGTATCGGAATCGATCTTTAAAGTGTACCCCAATCCGGCCAACACTAAACTTGATATCGAGTATGTTACGGAAATCTCCGGAAATTACACGATTACGTTGATGGATGTAACTTCAAGAATAGTGAAGGAAATCGTATTGGACAAGAATCAGGAGTACCTTGAAATGGATCTTAAAGAACAGGTGGAAGGGGTTTACTTTGTGAATCTTTTCCGTGACGGTACGTTGATCGAAAACAAAAAAATCATAATACAACATTGATATTTTAAAGCCAAAAAGTTCGAGATCCCGATCAACGGATTCACAAAAGAAAAAAGCATTACGAAAGTGATGCTTTTTTCTTTTCAGAGTGAGAACGAAGAGCAGGTAAATGCGTAATTGCTTTTACCCGTTATTTAGACTATTGATTCGCTGAATCCAATTACTTATTTCCAAACATATAAGAAAGCCCGATGGAGAAATTCGTCATCTTGTTTTCTGCTAAGAAATCACTTGATTGATGCTGGTCTGAGGTTGTGTCATAAGCGATTTGGCCGTTTTGTTTATGAACAATATTGTTAATGCGGGTTAGAAGCGTATTCCTGAATAGCTGCTTGCTAAAGGCGAATTGGATGCCGAATATTGCTCGTTTCTTTGTCGACCAGGCCAGTGAAAACCCGATTGTTCCGTTGAAGAAAACATTTTCCAGCGGAGTTCTTGAGTAGTTATAGCGGCTATTGGTTGTTTCATGACTGACCCTGTAATTTAAGAAGTTCTCACTATCAGTGAAGTTTGATCCTTCTACAGTTTGGCGGTGAAAAAGTATTTTGGTATCCAGACCAATTTTCGGAAAGAGGGTAAAACCCTTGCCTAACTCGATTCGATGGACATAATGTAATGGCAGAATTACATTTGCGATGCTGGAACGAGCAGGGTTCAATTTAAACGTATTCTTTTCAGATGGAATACCTGATAATGTGAAATTAAATTCATTATTTAAAAGCATCAGTTCAACTCCAATTCCGAATTCCAGACCACAGTTTTTGATGAAATTCATTTGTGAATACTGTACAGTAATTCCTTGATTCCTGCGTACGTAATCATATGGTCTGTCTTGTGTCAAAAATTGACTGATATACAAATCACTTGCTTTTGGTTTAGCATAACTACTGTACGTAATTCCAAACGATTTATACTCATTGATTTTTACAGGAGTTTCCTGAGCTTTTGCCGAAGCAGTTATCAGCATGAAAGAGACAATTGAATAATATTTCATAGGTTGTTTTTTTTCAAACCTAACTCGAATAATTCACTTCTGACGGGGGTGTACACCATTTGTACTCCTATTTGTACCAAAAATCTTTTCTAATTTCACCAAATGCATCGACTCTGCTTTTTACTCTTATTTCAATGTGTGTTTATTGGAAAACTGCTTGGACAAAATCAGTTCAATCAACAACACGAAAAATTCATTCGTTTGCACAGAACTGCGGATGCTGATACACTACGGGCCATTCTTCAAATCGAGGAAAAATTAATCAGACAGAAGAAACTGATTCCTTTAAAACAGTACGAAGCCAAATTGGCATTAGATCGAGGAATCTATTTCTACATGCTCTTTGAATACCAGAAGTGTATTGCTCCCCTTGAACGCGCTGAGAAATTAAACGGCCTGACATCCGATCGGGACAAGATATTACTCTATAGTTACCTTGGTGTGAGCTACCAGCAAGTGTCGAATAATTTTAAGAAAGCTCATTTGTTTTTAGATAAAGCAATTGACTTAGCCGAAAAGAAAAAGAACTACGACTTACTTGCAAGCGCTATAATGAAGAAAACGTTTATTTATTATAGTCAGGGTCAATTCGCTCAGGGCATTCGTTTCCTCGAATCGTTCAATCAGAAAAAAAAGAAATACCTGGCTATTGAACGTAGATCAAATATTCACGGTATGCTGGCTCAAGGTTACCACAAACTAGGAAATCATTCTAAAAGTTACACCCATTTCACATCGGCAATCGAACTGGCAGAGAAAACAAATAATGTTCAATTAATTGCCGATCAGTATTCCGGTTTCATGAACTATTTCATTGGCAAAGATCGTTATAGGGAAGGAAAAGAATGGGCTCTTCGTACCATCAGCTTAGTGAAAGACAAACCGGAATTGGAAGGAAGACTAAATGATTCCTATGCTGCTTTAGGACAGATTTATTCGTCATTGAATAAACAGGATTCAGCTTTGTACTATGTGAATCTTTCCCATGAATATGCGCTCAAAACAGGTGATAAAGAAAAATTGTGTTTTTCATACAGTGCATTGGGAAATGTTTATTATGATAAGAAGGAATACGCAAAAGCACTCGTCTTTCTGCTGAAATCGCTGGAGTATGAGGAGCAGATGTACGGGATAAAAGATTTGGGAGTCTCTTATAACAATATTGGTGCGGCGTATCTAGACATGAAGAATTATCCGCAAGCGATCGCCTATTTTAGCAAATCCAGAGAACAAGCTTATCTGGAAGGAAGTATTGACGCTTTATACTTAAGTTATGATAATTTATCGGAGGCACATCGCAGATCCGGAAATTTTGAACAAGTAATAGCGTTGAAAGATTCCGCATTTTTGTATTACGATAGTTTGAATAATATCGAATATAACCGGGAGCTCCTTCACCTGGAAGTCCGTTATGAAACAAAGCTCAAAGAACAGGAGAATAAACTGCTCAAGCTGGAAGTAAAACGGCAAAATGATTTAAGGGAAAAAGAACAAAAAGCGCGGAGATTCACCATCTTACTGGGGCTTGTTTTAGTATTGTTATTGTCAGGAGTCGTTTACATTCTGTTCATTAAAAACAAGTTGAGAAAAAGTAAGGTTGCTGAAGCGGATGCTAAAATTCAGAACCAAAAACTGGAAGAGGAATTACTTGTCCAACGCCTCAATTTGCTCACCGAAGAAATAAACAAGAAGAATAAGCTGATTCAATTATTGGAAAGTGGGGAAAATTCCGCGCTTGAAGAAAACTTAATCAATAAAGTGACTTTGGAAAACGACTGGCTGGCTTTTATGTCCGAGTTTGATAAAATACACGGTGGTTACCTGTCGGAATTGAAACGTCAGTTTCCGACACTTACAACACATAATCTGCGCCTTGCAGCATTGGTCAAGTTGGAGTTTTCAAACAAAGAAATAGCCAATATCATGTGTATTACTGAAAACGGAGTGAAAAAAGCAAAACAACGTTTAAAAGAAAGAATAAAAATGGACTGAGTTTGGTGTTTTTCCCTCTCTTCACTCACACTCCAATTCACACGATTATCGGACTTTTCTCTTTTCAGGGATGCGTTTGAGCATTGAGAATGGGATAGGAGTGATCTCCATCAAAAATCAAAATTGACACCCTTTAGGATCGCAAAAGGCTTCATAGAAATGTGAGGCTTTTTCTTTTCCGGAAAGATTCAGATCAGGTTGTGATTCAATTTTCGGATATGTTAAATGCGAATTCGTATCAATAAATGATTAGGTTTCCAGGATAATTAGGGCTATCTTCCAGAAAGAACACCACTATTATATCCGGGTAAGGATAGATTGAGCAGATGATTTAATTGTCGCATCAATTTGAAGAGTATTAACCAATATTTGAAAGTATGGAAGTTAATTACCCACTGAAACGGACCGTTTTTTTCTATATGCATCATCCATTACTAATCCTGGTCACGATTCTCTTTTTCAATCAGGAGATCCTTGCACAGGAAAAAAAAACGTTTTTAAATGCGGAGGAGAGTGATCCAGTAAAAATGGGGTGGATGACCGGTTTTCCACCACCCGCAGACCGGATCGTTTATTTTGCCGACGGAAGCTTTTTTCAATTTCCGGCTTTGAGATGGAGCGTTGCTCACATGCGGCAGTTTATGCCAACGGTCAATGTTCCGAAAGGTTTGGGAGCTGCAAGTAATATTTCGGAGAACTTGTATCCGGGCATGGATGAAATCACATTCACACCTCTGGGTTTCACGTCAAAAATGACCCTGAAAGAATCCTTGTCACAAACCTATGCGGACGGAATCATTGTGATGCACAAAGGAACAATCGTTTACGAAAAGTATTTTGGTGCACTGAAAGCAGATGGTCAGCATGCGGCGATGTCTGTCACAAAATCAATCGTGGGGACATTGGGCATTTTACTCGTGTATGAAGGATTGATCGATCCGGCTAAAAAAGTCTCGTTTTACGTTCCCGAACTGGCAAATTCTGCCTTTGGAGATGCAACGGTAAGAGAAGTACTTGATATGACGACGGCTCTGCAGTTTAGTGAAGATTATGCGGATCCGAATGCTGAGATCTGGCAATTTTCCGCTGCCGGAAATCCGCTCCCCAAACCAAAAGGATATGAAGGGCCAAGAACTTATTATGAATACCTGCCTTTGGTGAAAAAGAAGGGAGAACACGGAACTGCTTTTGGATACAAAACAGTCAATTCGGATGTGTTGGGATGGATCATTTCCAGGATTACAGGAAAATCAGTTGCGGAAGTGCTTTCTGAGAAAATCTGGAAGAAAATGGGAGCCGGGCAGGATGCTTATTTTTCGGTGGATGAATCCGGAATTCCTTTTGCGGGAGGCGGATTCAATATGGGATTGCGGGACATGGCGCGCTTCGGAGAATTAATCCGGAACGATGGATTTGCGAACGGACAACAGATTATTCCGAAAGAAGCAATAGAAGACATCAAAAAAGGAGGCGACAAAGCAAACTTTGAAAAAGCAGGTTATGCGCTTCTCAAAGGCTGGAGTTATCGAAATATGTGGTGGATCACAAACAATGAGAATGGCGCTTTTTGCGCACGTGGTGTACACGGTCAAACAATTTATATCGATCCCAAAGCCGAAATGGTGCTCGTCAGATTTGCTTCAAATCCCGTTGCAGGCAATGCCGCAAATGATCCTTATTCGTTGCCGGCTTATCACGCGGTAGCAAAATTTCTCTTGAGTAAAAAGTAATCCTTAACGAAATAAGCTATGAAAAAGTGCTGCTACATTTTGGTGCTGATTCTATTGACAGTGCCTTATTCCAGATCACAGGAAAAAGAAAAAAGCAACGAGGAAATGTCCATTTTCGAGTTTTTCATCTCCAAAAAGAAGAAAGCCGAAAAGAAAGACAAACCCGTAAAACAAAAGAAAGTCTATATCAGTGCGATTCCCGTGATTTCATCCAATCCGGTAGTTGGAGTAGCATACGGAGGTGTTGTAAATGGCGCTTTTGTGATCGGTGGTGATTATAAAACAACCCGGTTTTCAGCCATTACTTTGTCGGGAGTGTATACAACGAATGAACAGTCTACTCTGGCGATTAAAAACTTTTTGTATTTCAAAGACGAAAAATGGATTTTGCAGGGAAGTTTGAATTGGCGTATTTTCCCGATGTTTACCTGGGGAGTTGGTTCGGATACTCCGGATAAATGGGCGTCACAATTGGAGAATAACGGTTTTTCAATAGATCAGATGCTCTTGAAAAAAGTAGGAGATAATTGGTTTTTTGGCGGAGGAATCAACATCAATTATGTGTACGAACAATCCGATAACAACGTACAGCACGCGGTAGATTACATTGGAAGTAACCGAAATCAGGATGCGGTGCAGTTTTGGAATTCGGTTGACAAAACACTGCCTTTCGTGATCAAGGATTCACAGATTCCCGGTTCTTTTGTTTCAGATTGGGGAAGTCAATCTTCGGAAGCTATTCAGGCGAAATATTTCAAAACTCCGTTTCAGCTTTATCCTTACGGAACAGGAAAGTCTGTTTTCACCAACGGATTAAAAGTGGGTGTTACGCACGATTCCCGGGATAACATCAACACGCCAAGAAAAGGAGCATATTTCAACTTCAATTACAATCTGTACATCAAAAACTTCGGAAATGATGAGAATTTTGGCGTTGGAAAAATTGATTACAGACAATATTTCATGCTTGGATCCTACAAAAACGTCATCGGAGTGCGCTCCTACATGGTATTTATGGCGGGAAATGGTCCTTACATCAACATGCCGGCAAACAATACCGATCCGAATTCAACCGGAACAAGAGGAATTCCAGGATTCCGCTACAGAGGAGACAATTATGTTTCGGCAGAAGTGGAATACAGAAGACATATCTGGAAATTTATCAATGGAGTCGTTTTTGTCAATGCCCATTCACTGAGCGAAAAGAAAGAATACCTGATGGCGATGGGAGAACCATTAAAATACGACGGTAAATTTCGCTTTGTAAATCCGGGTTACGGACTTGGTTTGCGTTTTATTCTGAGTGAAAAATCGAGAACTACATTGAGTTTTGATTATGCCTGGAACAAATACAGTTTCACAACCAGTAAGGATTCCAAACGAGGCGAATTTTACATGAGTATGAATGCGGCTTTCTAAGTTTATTTCTCTTTTTTCAGCACAGACAAAATGAGCTTCCTTTGTTTCGGATGAATATTTTTTTGATCCGTAAAAATTATCCTGAATCGACCTATTTTGCTTACTTCATGAGAGTTACAAGCTGGATAAATTTCTGTAAAAGCGGATAAATAATTTAAAATTCGCTTGTTATTTTAACTTTTAATAATAATTTCATCACCGAAAGCCGAAATAACTTTTTGTAACACACTATTCACATGACTCAGCAAGCGTTGACATTAATTGCGTCATTCGACGACCGGTATACTGACCATTTAAGGACGGTTCTATCAGAAAACAAGGAAGCATGCAAAGAGGCACTACGAACATTAGGAACCATCCACTATGCCAGATGGGTCATTGTCGATAGTGTTACCATTGGTCAGGAAGTACTTCCGATGCAGCTCGTTTTCTCTTCTAATTTTGATGGCGATATAGACACTCATCTGAACGATCTGGCGGTAAAACTTGCGTCATTGCTGGATATTCTTTACGAACACGCAACCGGCTATTCCCCCGAAAACAGGTTGGCATTTCTCACTCAGTCGCGGTTGAAAGAAGCCGCATTCTATCGGGGAGCACCCGGCAGAACTTTGTCTGTAATCGCTGCGGAAAAAGAGTTGCACCAATCATTGCGGAATCTGATCAGAGGAAAAGACTGGAAGGGGATGAGTGCACAGGAAATCCATCAGTCTTTGCAGCATTCGATCTTTTCAAAACCGGAATTTTCCTGGGCGAAATCGCGGATCAAAACTCCGAAAATCAACATTTTGGGAGTGATCTTTGCCGGGATAATCCTGATCGTTTTGCTCCCGGTGATTCTTCTTTGGGCAGTTTATATTCAGATCTTCCACGAACGAACAGATAAGCCGCTGGGTTTGACACCCAATCAATTGGCCGATGGACCGCTGAGGAAAATGGAAAAGGACGAGGATTTTTTCTATCAAAACCAATTCTCACAGGTCATCAATATGAAACCCGGAAAAGCACGGTTAATCACCGTAAATGGGTTCTACCTGTTTGCCCGTGTACTTATAAAGTTCTTGTTTGTGAAAGGTAAATTGATGGGAATTCCGACGATTCACTTTGCACGCTGGGTACAGATCAACGACAAGAAACGAATGCTCTTTTTCAGCAACTTTGACGGAAGCTGGACCCAATATCTGGGCGATTTCATTGACAAGTCGGGCTGGGGACTTACCGGAATTTTCAGCAATACGAAAGGTTTCCCCAAGGCGTTTATGCTGATTACAAAAGGAGCTTACAACGAACGTCAGTTTTTAGCCTGGGCGAGATATACTCAGATTCAAACACAGATCTGGTATGCCGCTGATACCTCGCAATCGATCAAAAACATCAACAACAATACAATTGTTCGCAATCAACTCAGTAAAAAGCTAAGCGAACGCAGGGCAAAACAGTTTTTAGCCCGAATCTGACCACACAACAAAAACAAAACCTCACGAATTCACTGATATAAATGGAAACAATAGAAAAGCAAGACATACAAGGATTCCTTCTAAAAGGTTATGGAAAAATGCGGGCCACACGCCAATATTTGCTGACCATGACAGATCCGGTTCTCGCTAAGGAATGGTTGAGTAAAATCAGCAATACGATTTCTGATGGAAATCACAATCCGCAAACAACCTGCCTCAACCTGGCGATTACAGCCAACGGATTGAGAACATTGGGACTTTACGAAGAAAATCTTCATGGTTTCTCCAGAGAATTCAGAGAAGGAATAGATACTGACCATCGCAACCGCCTGCTCGGAGATTTGGGAAGCAGCAGTCCTCAAAACTGGGAATTTGGTGCCAACTCGGAGAATTCGAAAGACAAGGCTCTGGCAGATACGAATATTCACGTGATGCTGATGGTTTTTGCAAAAAATGAGGCCACACTTCAGGAATATTGTCAGGAAATAGAACCGGTTCTTTCCGCACATAAACTACAGATTCTGATGCCGCTGGACGGATGTTTGCTGAAAGACAATAAGGTTCATTTGGGCTTTCTTGACGGGGTTGGACAGCCGGCAATTGAAGGAATCCATTCCGGCAGTAACCCGGAAAATACTGTTGCCACCGGAGAATTTCTGATGGGTTATAAAAACGAATACGGCGTATATCCGGACACACCTTTCATCGTAAAGGAACAAGGAGATCTGCATTTGCTTTCACTGGATGCAGCCGGCTCCGGTAAAAGAGATTTGGGGCACAATTGTACTTATCTGGTGTACCGGAAAATGGAAGAACGTGTGGATGTTTTCTGGAAACTGATGAATGAAAACACGAAAAATGAGGACGGAAGTCTGAACGAAACCGAAAGTATCAAACTGGCTTCCAAAATGGTTGGCCGCTGGCCAAACGGTGCACCTTTGGTCAACTATCCGGATAAAGAACCTGAAGGATTGAATACAGAAGATAACTTTGGTTATCATGCAACGGATACAGCAGGTCAAAAATGCCCTTTCGGAGCTCATATCCGCCGCAATAATCCGCGAGATTCCTTTGAAGGAAATACGGCAAGCAGATCCTTGAAATTAACGAAAAAGCACCGGATCATTCGCCGGGGGAGAAGTTATGGTGAACCGTTGGTAGGAACACCAACGCATCATACGGCTGAAGGTGAAATCGGATTGCACTTTATGTGTTTCAATGCGGATATTGCCGGACAGTTTGAGTTTATTCAACATACCTGGGCCAATTATCCGCGGTTCGAAAACCTTTACAACGATCCCGATCCGATTATCGGAACTCTTGATATTGCCGATGAAACGCTCATTCAGAATTTTACAATTCAAGGAGAACCGGTGAATAAGTGTATCGAAAATCTACAGCAGTTTGTGACGATTAAAGGTGGTGCGTACTTCTTTTTTCCATCCATTTCTGCGATCAAATATTTTTCAACGCTTTAGTCTGTAACGACTTCCAAAAACAACTCCTACTATTTACTAAGCAAAACACCGTATTATGGCTATTCTAGATAATGAGCTTAACACAATTAATTTCGTAAAGCATTTTTCCTACTCCAAGGCAGCTCCTAAACTGGTGAGTAACGGAATGGGAACCGCTGATGAAATTGCCCGATGGGTATTGGACAGAAATGCCATTTTGTATAAAGACGCTTTGCATGCTCCGGTCATTAGTCAATCGAAAATCCACAAAGTGACAAGAAGAGGCGAAAGCAACGGTCCGGCGCTTCAGATGACAGATGCACTGATTTATTCAACAGACAGTATTATCTCTTTCTGGGAAGAGCGCTGCTTGCCGAAAAACCGCTTATTGCCAGCAGAAATACAGGCGAAAGAGGAAGTTCTGGATCTTTATCACTTGTTTACCGGTCCTTTTTTCAAGGATAAGGTCACCAAGTATGAATATGCGCAATTATTGACAACAAAGAAAATGGCCAAAACTATTTTCAAAGAACGGATTTCTTTTCTTGAATCACTTCGGGTAACGCTGACGTATCCTTTTATCAAACGGGCAATTATCAAAAAATACAATTTACACGAAGGCACTAATGAGGATTACCTTTCTGCAATAACTACCGTGTTTAATCAGGTGGATGATTTGCTGAAAGATGGCAGAAGGTATTTAACGGGAGATGAGTTTACACTTGCTGATCTGGCGTTTGTTGCTTGTGCTGCACCGATGATTCTTCCGGTGGAATTTGGAGGAGTTTTACCTACGATCAGCCAGATTCCGGACAGTTACAGAAAAGCAGTTTATAACTTCAGGGCTTCGGCTGCCGGCCAATTTGTACTGCGGATTTACCAGGAAGACAGACCTGTAATGCTTCCGCAAAGCGAGTTGCCGGCAGAACCTAATTTTCTGGGAAAGCTCATAAAACGAATCATGATCAGTCTTGGAAAGAAAAAGTACAAGCTGTTCTATTTCCTGCAGAAAAGATTTCCGGTACTTCGCTTGCCATTCGTGAAATTGGCAACAGTCAATCGCAATGATCTTCTGGTGGAAATGATGACGCGCGATCTGGATTTTACGATCGAAGAAATCAATTCAAAAAAAATGTCGGACCAAAAAGGAGCTTTTTTTCTGGGAATGGATCGCAATAATCCTCAATTTGACCGCGAGCGCGACTTTGTAAGAAAAGCAACCCGGAAAGATGATCTGGAATTGATTCGAAGCTTTATCCGCAGTTCTTCGGATGAAATTCTGCGCCACTCAATGAAATACGGAAAAGTGGACGTAGCGAACAGCTATTGCAAAGTGATTCTGGTCAGATTGATCGACCATTATTTTGGAGTTTCTGCACCTACTGAAACCATGATGAAAATGTGGTTGAGAGATTTGTTTTACGATTTGTTCCTGAATTTCACGAACAACAAAACCAAACATCAGGAGGCATTAACAGCTGCAAATGAACGTAAAAACTGCTTGTTGGAAATCATCAAAGACAGAAAACAGGATTTGAAAGACGGAAAAACACTCGATGACAACCTGTTTAACCGCTTGATCATCATGCAGCAGGAACCAGGGAATGAATGGGTAGATGACGATTGTTTGCAGCGCAATATCGGAGGATTAATTACCGGAATTCTGGAAACAACCAATAAATCAGTCATCTTGATTCTGGATGAGTTGTTTAACCGCAAAGACAGTTTGAAAGATGCCATTGAAGTGGCAAAAGCGGAAGACATGAACAAAATGTACGGGTATGTTTGCGAAGCATTGCGTTTTAATCCGGCTCAACCGGGAGTGATTCGATTCAATGAGAACGAGCAGTTATTATCCGGAAAAGGAACAAAAAATTACCGGATCAAGCCCAAGAGAAAAGTTTTCGCGCTCACGGCAGCAGCGATGTTTGACCCGGCAGCTTTTCCAAATCCGAAACAATTCATCGGAGATCGGAATGCTACTTACATGAACTACGGTTTTGCCTTGCATGAGTGCTACGGTAAATATATCAATGCGGTAACCCTGTCTGAATTTACGGCGGCGATCCTAAGGCTCAAAAATGTACGAAGAGCTCCGGGACGCGTGGGAAGAGGAACGGGAATCACCATTGAATCGTTTCCCAATAATTTCGTCGTGGAATTCGATTAAACAGAGTATCAACATTTTCTAAAAAAAGAAATTATGAAACCAGAACAAATTTTCATGCTTATTAACTGTATCTCAGGCGCAGCATGGTTTTGCATCATCGTATTAAGCCGTTTCTGGAAACGCAGCGATTTCTTTGTATCCGGAATCCTTGTCGTGATGATTTCACTCATCTATACCTGGCTGAATTTTGCTTATATCGGCGAGTCGGGAGGGCCAAAGGGCTTTTTAAGTTATGACGGTGTTGCGACTATTTTCCGCAATCCGTATTTGATTGATGCCGCATGGGCACATATCATTGCCTTTGATATTCTGGTGGGTTTATGGATAAAGAACAATGCAGTCAAAAACAATATTCCTTACTGGATGGTTGTACCTGTTTTATTAGTAACAATCATGTTTGCCCCGCTTGGATACGTCATCTACCTTTTGCTTCGTTTGATCAGAACAAAAGGAACGGTTCAGGAGTGAAAATGAAGACATAAAAAAAGAGCATTTGATACAAGTCCAATGCTCTTTTTTCATTTATAAACTGTTGGAATAATGTGACTATTCCTTGATTTGTTCGATCTGGAATCCGGCTTGTTTGACTTTTTCTTCCACTTCTTCTGCCGTCATTTTATCCGAATTAACCGTAAGGATTTTGGCAGGAGTGAAAATGTCTACATTCCATTCTTGCGGAGTAAGCTGTTCATTCAGGAATGGCGTCACTTTTTCAAGACATCCTGAACATTTGATTGTTGTTTTAAACTGGAGTGTTTCCATGATTTATATTGTTTAATGATGATGAATAAGACAAAGGTTGTTCATTTTGATGCACCTTCGCTTATAGTATTTTCTGAACGATTTATGACTTTTACTGCTTGTTTAACTTTCTGAATTTTAACAGCAAACTATTACTTACGACGCTTAATGAGCTCAAAGTCATGGCAGCGCCTGCAATCATCGGATTGAGCAAAAATCCGTTAACAGGATACAGCGCTCCGGCAGCTATCGGAATACCGATGATATTATAGATAAAAGCCCAGAAGAGGTTCTGTTTGATCGCTGAAACTGTTTGTTTTGACAATTGGAATGCAACCGGGATTTTGGTCAGATCGGAAGAAATAATGACCATTCTGGCAACGTCCATTGCAATATCACTTCCTTTTCCCATAGCAATGCTGACATCTGCCTGCGTGAGTGCGTTGCTGTCGTTGATTCCGTCTCCGACCATCGCCACAACTTTACCTTCTGCCTGCAGCTGTTTCACAAATGCCGATTTATCAGCCGGAAGCACTTCTGCTTTGTAATGGTCGATACCCGCTTTCTGTGCGATAGCTTTAGCTGTTTGACTGTTATCTCCGGTTAACATGTAAACTTCAATCCCGGATTGTTTCAATTGCCGGACGGCCTCTATGGAACTTTCCTTGATTTCGTCTGAAATGGCAACAACTGCAAGTCCTTGCTCATTATCTGAAAAGAAAATGACCGTCTTCGCTTCTGCCAGCCACGCATTCGCTGTTGTCAGCAATTCCTCTGCGATAGGAATGCGGTTCTGCTCCAGCAAAGCTTTATTTCCTACAAAGTAAGTTTTGCCATTTACTTCTGCTTTCGCCCCGAATCCGGTAATGCTTTCAAAGTGATGAACTGGAAGTGTCTCACTTTGAGCCAGGTGTTTGATCACCGATTCAGCCAAAGGGTGCTCGGATTGTTTTTCAATATTGTACAATACAGATTGTAAGGATGCGTCATTGTTCAGCCATTGAATGCCCGTTACGGTTGGTTTACCTTCTGTAATCGTACCTGTTTTATCAAGCACTACTGCGTTCACTTTTCGTCCAAGTTCAAGGCTTTCGGCATCTTTGATCAGAATTCCGTTTTCGGCTCCTTTTCCTACGCCAACCATTATTGCTGTAGGGGTTGCGAGCCCAAGAGCACAAGGACAAGCGATCACGAGTACAGTTACAAGAGAAAGAATACCTTGCGACCAGCCGTTTTCTGCTCCCAGTGTTACCCAAAGAATCAGAGTCAGGATGGAAATACCGAGTACGATAGGAACGAAAATTCCTGCAATTTTGTCAACGAGTTTCTGAACAGGGGCTTTACTTCCCTGAGCGTCCTGAACCATTTTAATGATCTGACCGAGCATCGTTGCATCACCCACTTTTTCGGTTTTGAAATGAAAACTTCCTTTCTGATTAATCGTTCCGGCAAAAACTTCGGAACCTTCGGTTTTTTCCACTGCCAAAGGTTCACCGCTCAGCATACTTTCATCCACGAACGATTTTCCTGAAATGACTTTCCCGTCCACAGCGATCTTTTCGCCCGGTTTTACAACAATGGTATCGCCGATAGTGACTTTTACAATCGGAATTTCTTCCGATTCGCCATTAGCGTTCAGGATTGTTACTGTTTTCGGTTGAAGGCCGATCAGCTTTTTCAAGGCTGAGGAAGTATTGCCTTTTGCTTTTTCCTCGAGCAGTTTTCCAAGTAAGATAAACGCAATCACGACTGTTGCAGCTTCAAAATAGACATGTGCATGCAGCCCTTTGCTATGCCAGAATTCCATGAATAAGGTATTGAAAACACTGAACAGGTATGCAATCCCTGTACTCAAAGCAACGAGCGTGTCCATATTTGCCGAACGGTGTTTTGCCTGTTTCCAGGCGTTGATAAAGAAATCTTTACCAAGCCAGACGATCACGGGGGTTGAAAGTATCCACATGATGTAATTCGCATAAGGCATATCCATAAAGAACATTCCGATGGTTACAACCGGTATGGACAACAGGATTGCGCCAAGCGTTTTCATTTTCAGCTTGCGGAACTTTTGGTTATGCAGTTCTTCCAGCGTGTCATTTGCAGATTCCGTTTCATCGATCATCAGATCGTAACCAATCGAACGGATTGCTTTTTGCAGTTCTTTTGGATTTGTGATCGTAGGAATGTATTCGACAGACGCCACGTTGTTGGCATAATTCACCGATACTCCGGTAACGCCTTTGGTGCTTTCAAGAATTGTTTGAGCACTGATTGCACACGACGCACAAGTCATGTTCAACACCGGAAAATTCTTTTTCACGGTTGTCACACCATAACCCAGGTCACGGATAGCCTTCACGGCGTTTGGTAAAATATTAAACGCTTTTGTTTCGTTGATGATCGCACGATTGTTGTTCAGCTCAACCTTATGTGTTGTAACACCTTCCAGTTCTTTCAATCCCTTGTCAACGATCATTGCACAATGCTCGCTCTCAACTCCTTCGAGTGGGATGTAAAGCAATTCACGGTCTGTTGTTTCCATAATTTCTGTTTTATTATGCAAAGTTCAGCCAAAACCGTTGGGGATGTGTTATGATATTTTCGGATAGAGTTATAACTTTTACAAAAGATCAAGCGGTTTGCGTTTGGCTGCTTTTATGCTTTTGAAATGACTGGGCGTGAGTCCTACAACTTTCTTGAATTGTGTACTTAGGTAAGCTACGCTGCTATAACCCATTTGATCGGCAATTTCACTGAGAGAAAGTTCATCGTATACAAGCAGTTCCTTCACACGTTCGATGCGCTGAGCAATGTAAAACTTCTCGATTGTTGTTCCTTCAACCTCCGAAAACAGATTGCTCAGGTATTTGTATTCCATTGGAATAGACTGCGTCAGGTAATCCGACATATTGATGTTCAGTTGTTCTTCGGAATGATGTACCAGTTCCACCACCAGGTTTTTGACCCGCTCAATCAGTCTGCTTTTTTTATCATCGATCAATTCGAAACCCAATTCACGAAAACGCGCAGCAATGCGCTCTTTGTCTTCATTGGTGAGTTCTTCTTTTAACTCTACTTCACCAAGTTCCACCGTAAGCGGCTGAAGTCCGAGTTGTTCAAGTTCGGATTTTACCACCATTTTGCAACGGTTGCAGACCATGTTTTTGATATAAATCTTCATTTATTTAATAATCTCTTTCGTTTTTCTGCAAGACACGATTTGGATGTTTTGACATGGAATTGAAGTTACGAATTAAAACAACAGTTCAGATTCATTGCTTGATAAATCTGGAATAAACCGTTTGCGGATAACTGATGACAAGCAATTTGTCCGGATGAATTTTCCATAATTGAATGTAAATTTAAGGATTTGCAGGCTCTTAGTGGAAAGAAAAAGGGGTAATGAATATATTCCGCTGAAGGTTCATGTTTATTGTTTCTTTAAATTAATTTTAGAAATCTATCAATCACAGATATGGAAAAGATTTTTGAAGCCATCTATCATTTGATTCGTTTGGCAAGCGGGGAAGAAAATGCTGAAGCAGTTAACAAACTGTCGGATGAAACGAAGCTTGCATTTATTTCCATATTGGAGCGCAAAGAATTTCCAAAAGGGTACGTACTGGGAGTTCCGGGAAAAGTAGCCGATGAGGTTTATCTTCTTGAAAAAGGATTAATGTGCAATTTTATGTTGGTTGATGGTAAAGAGGTTGGAGTCGGGTTTTATGCAGAAGGAGGAATTGGCGGAGATATTATCAGTTTCCTAACAAGAAATGCATCCAGAAGAACCGTCCGTTTACTGGAACCTTCAATACTATGGGTGATTAACAATGAGAAACTGGAACAATTTTACAAGGAGAATGTGGAAGCTGAACGTATCGGGAGATTGTTGTATAACTATGTGATTATTACTCAACAGCAGCGCATTGAAGATCTGGTGTTTGAATCTGCCCAAATCCGTTATCAAAAATTAAAAGACCGTTTCCCTGAAATTATTCATCGTTTACCGCTTCATTTTGTGGCAACCTTTCTTGGAATTACTCAAGAAACTTTGAGCCGTATCCGCTCGCAGAAATAAATTTGATATTTATCAATTTCTTTTTTGATTTACATCAAGGAGATCCTGTTTTTGGGCATCTAAATTTGTGCAAATCGAAAAACTATGAGAAAAACTAATCTTGTATTAGGTATCCTTATGACAGTGATACTTCATACAAACTCTTTTGCGCAATGGCAGAACAAGAGTTTTACACATCAAGGAAACACAAGACAATATCGTGTTTACAAATCTCCAAATTACAATGCATCCGTACCGGCATCTCTGGTAATTACATTACATGGATTGGGTGATGACATGACCAATTTTAGTGGAATTGGAATGAATCAGATTGCGGATACGGCGAATGTTATTGTGGTTGTACCACAAGCTGTTTCTGATGCGTTGGCAGGAACAGCCTGGAACTCAGGTACAGGAATGCTTGGATATTTCCCCAATTCCTCAATCAATGATGTTGGGTTTATCAATACTTTGTTGGATACGATTCAAGCAAATTATGCGATCAACCCGAATCGGGTTTATGCCTGTGGCTTTTCTATGGGAGGCTTTATGACGAATAGACTTGCCGTTGAACTTAATAGTCGATTTACGGCTTTCGCAACCGTATCAGGAACCTTCGGGACAGGTTTAACGAGCTACAATCCGAATAGTCCTGTTTCGATTGCTCATTTTCACGGAACTTCAGACGGAACGGTTCCATTTGCCGGAAACGCTTCCGGAATTGGGGCAGACTCATTGGTTCATTTTTGGGCAGCGAATAATCAATGTAATCCGGTGCCACAACATATTTCCATTCCTGATACGCAGAGCGATGGTTATACCGTAGACCAGTATATTTATTCGGGTGGTGAAGATAACAGCTCTGTTGAGTTTTTTAAAGTGACTGGTGCAGATCATGTTTGGCTTACTCCTGCGAACGATATTTCGTATACAAAGGAAATCTGGAAATTCTTCAATAAGCACAAAACAAAGCCTGCAACCGCTGGAATGAATGAATTTGATTCGAATGCTGTGTACGAGATTTACCCAAATCCTGCAAGTGAATATCTGACTCTGAAGTATACAGGTGAGAATACTAATCAATCAGTTCAATTCTCACTGGTTGATTTAACCGGGAAAACAGTTTTTTCTTCGTCAGCAGATTTTTCAAATGGTATTGCTACGATAGTGCTTCCTTCCATTGACTTTAAAAAAGGGATTTATTTGTTGAAACTGAAGAACGACGGCAATCAGGATCTTGTTAAACGCGTTTGCATAGAATAATGAGTTAAGCAGAATAGGTGAGGAGGATTTGGTGCAATCTGCTTCAAATCTTCCACCTAAAAGTTAAAACTTCCAATCATTCATTAAATAAAAAATGATGAATTTTGTTCTGTGAAAAACAAAGAACAATTTAAAGTGTATGTTGCTGCATATTTAGTGTTGATTCAAAACGATCAAATTCTGTTGCTGCGACGATTCAATACCGGATATCAGGATGGAAAATACAGTTTGGTTGCCGGACATTTGGACGGAGGAGAAACTGTTGAAGAATGTATTATTCGAGAGGCTAAGGAGGAGGCAGATATCGATTTATCTCAGGAAGGTCTTCAGGTGAAACACATCATGCATCGCAAGGCATCTGATCGCGAGTATATGGATGTATATCTTGTGGCTACCATGTGGAATGGAAACGTACAAAACATGGAACCGCATAAATGTGATGATCTGAGTTGGTTTCCTTTATCTGCTTTACCCGAAAACCTAATCGCTGAAGTGAGATTTGCTCTGGAAAAAATTCAACAAGGCATCTTTTTTAGTGAAGTTGGCTGGTAGTTATAAAAAGAAAAAAGCGTTATTGTAGTAACGCTTTTTTCTTTCGGAGAAGATTGTCAATTCTTACATCCGCTTTTTATACACTCTCATGGCAAAGAAATAGGCCACAACAGTGATCCCGACGCACCAGGAGAGTGCAATCCAGATTTCATTACCTACCGGCTGATCGGAAAGCAGGGCACGGATGGTTTCTACGATTGAAGTCACAGGCTGATTTTCAGCAAAGGCACGAACACCTGCCGGCATTGAGCTGGTTGGCACGAACGCAGAGCTGATTAAAGGCAGAAAGTGAATCGGGTAGGCAATTGCAACAGCTCCATCAACAGATTTTGCGGACAATCCTGCAATAACTGCAATCCAGGTCAAGGCAAGCGTAAATAATGTCAGAATACCGCCCACAGCAAGCCAGGACAATACTCCTGCAGGCGAACGAAAACCCATAATGAGGGCAACGAGGACAATGACGATAATCGAAATAACGTTCGATAACAAAGAGGTCAGAACATGTCCCCACAATGCGGCAGAACGGGAGATCGGCATAGAGTGAAAGCGTTCAAAAATTCCGCGCTGCACATCGTTAAACAAACGGAAACAGGTATAACCGATACTATTTGCAATGGCAATGAGCAATATGCCGGGCAAGAGGTAATTCACATAGTTGTCCGTTCCGCTTTCAATGGCGCCGCCTAAAACATAGACAAACAGCAGCATCAATGCAACCGGCATAATGGCAACCGTTACGATGGTATCCATGCTGCGAAAGACATGGCGCATGGAACGTCCAAGCATTACACCCATATCTCTGAAAAAATAATTAGTTGAAGTTTCCATATTATTGTTCATTTTTTTTACCGATGATCGCAAGGAAAATCTCTTCCAAAGTCGGCTGTTTTTCAATGTATTCCACTTTTGCGGGCGGGAACTGTTTTTTCAGCTCATCCAGCGTGCCGCTCACGATGATCGTACCATTATGAAGAATGGCAATCCGATCTGCCAGGTTTTCGGCTTCCTCCAGGTATTGAGTTGTCAGGAACACGGTTGTGCCGCTATCGGCCAGTTCTTTGACAATTTTCCATACTTCAATACGCGCCTCAGGATCAAGACCGGTAGTCGGTTCATCCAGAAAAACGAGCTGCGATTTCCCTACAAGACTCATAGCAATGTCGAGTCTCCGGCGCATTCCTCCCGAATAAGTAGAAGTCTTTCGGTCGGCAGCATCGGTTAAACCAAAGCGATTGAGTAAATCGATCACAACCTGACGTGGATTCTCCAAATGCCGCAATCGGGCAATCATCATTAGATTTTCCCTTCCGGTTAGAATTTCGTCCACAGCTGCAAATTGACCTGTGAGACTGATTGATTTTCGCACATTTTCCGGGTTCGACATAACGTCAAAACCGTTAACGACTGCGGTTCCGCTGTCTTGTTTCAGCAAAGTGGTGAGGATTTTGATGATGGTTGTTTTGCCGGAACCATTGGAACCAAGCAAAGCAAAAATACTCCCGTTTTTTACCTGAAGATCGACACCATTCAACACCGGAACGTTCTTATAGGATTTCTTCAGGTCTTTTACCGAAATAGCAATTTCATGATGTGACATATTCATTGCTTTAAGCTGTTAATACTGTTAAACCTGTCAAATCTGCTTTCCCGTTCTTCAAAAAGGCATAAGTGATCTTATCCACTTTGCAGTCAACGAACTGAACTTTGTTCAATTTCCGGTTGTTCTTAAAGAACGTGTTGAGCAGCGTTGCATCCTGAAATTTCACCCTTGTAAATGAGCAATTTTCAAAGAAGCAGTCTTCCAAAGTCCCTTCGAAAACAACATCGGAAATTTGTGATGTGTGAAAGGAAGTCCGGTTCCATACGGCATCAGTGAGCGTATTCTTCGCGAAACCTCCGGATTTGAACTCCATTCCGGAAAAATCGGTATTGGAGAAATCACAATTTTCAATGTAGCTTTTTGAAAACTCAGTTTGTTTCAATAAACAGTCCTTAAAAAGATTATTGATGAGGTAGGAATTCTGAACCTGACTGTTGCTGATATCCGATTGTGTGAAATCACAAGCGTCAATATTGTTGCTTCTTAGCTGAAGTCCGGATAAATCAGAACCTACAAACAGACAGCGCTGCATATTCGAATACTTAAAGCGTTCATGCAGATTTTTCAATCCGGAAAAGTCCGTATCGACCAGGTTTTCCCGGGACATATCCCAGGTAGGCTTTTTCTTCTGATCTCCGGCCGGAGTTTGTAAAGCCTCAGTGTTTGAAGTTTCAGAAGGTGCGCTTTGAAAGCTTTCCGAGAAATAGTTCAGATCGACACCGAGAATTTCTGCAAGACGATTAAATGTAATAATGTCCGGCATGGATTCTCCTCGTTCCCATTTTCCCACGGCCTGTGGACTGATGAATAAGCGCTCGGCAAGTTGTGCTTGCGAGATATTTACTTTCTTTCGTGCTTCGGTAATCTTGTTACCAATAATCATAGACGTTAACATAGAAATTTCGTATTTGTTTATTTGAATTAGACGACCTTACAAAGGTATTTCCGATTCATTTTTGGAACGGAGAAAACACCAACACGATTTGTTGTAATCCCGCTATTTATAGTTGTTATTTGACAACTGACAGTTGTATTTTTCAAAATTTAAGGATAATGCTTTTTTCCGTGAATGAAAAATGATTTTTTTCAAAAAAGAAGCACTCATAGAAGCGGTGTTTTGTCCTTTTGTTTTTAGTGTCTTCATGAACAGTGTTTTGGAAAAAAAGAGCTGTTTGTTTCATCGGAATCAGTTGCAGTTTCATCTAATTTGTATTTTTGATAAGCGTCGCAGATAAGACGCACTGTAATCATATAAATCAGAATCGGATGATGAATTTTAGGAAGGGAAGTGTTGAGGGCAAACAGGTGTGTTATTTGTTGCTGATTGTTTTTGGATTGAATTCCTGTGGAGAACAAATACAAGCGCAACCAAAACAAGGGGAAGTTCTGAAGATTGCTTCAGATGCGAAAAAAGTCATTCCGACTCCTGCCGAAAAAAAGGAGGAACTGGTGATTTTCGATATGATGCCGGTGGACGGAAATGAAGAAATAGGGTTCATTTCTCTTTCGGATATTCATCCTGTCAGCGAACATCTGGATTCACTGGCAATCCCCGATATTTCTGAAAAACCAATCGATTCTGTCCGATATTTTAAGCTGAATAAGGAATACAGAAAACGCTTTCTTACCGCAACAGGAATTTCGGAAACAGACAAGGTCTTTATGTTCGATTATTCGACGAATGCATTGGTGTCGCTGCCTGTAAAGAAGCTGAATGTCGTAGCAAACCTCAATATATATTCATCGGATGAAGATGCGCCGTTTTCCCAATTCGATTATATGTTCGGATTTGAAGTCAGCAGAAAAGACCTGAAAGGATTTGACAGCGAGTATTTTGGTGATGTTTTGGTTTCTGTTGGGAAGGAGAACCCTTTTGAAAGAGGGAAATTAAAGCCGATCGTTTGGAGAAAAACGGACAAAAAGCAGTTTCCTCTAGCAAAAATGAGCAAAGAAGGAATCAAGCGAAGTAGTCAATTTACCGTCGCAAATACATACACCTTTACGAAAGATTCACTGCAATACTACGTACAGGAATTGTCAAAAGAAGAAAGTTCCCCTGCCAGAAGATTGCTTGTTTTGAATACTAAAACAGACAAAGTGGTTTTTGAACGCGTTTATGAAGAAAGTGAAGGAGTAGGTTTGGCGCCGTTGAATCATAAGGATAAGGAATATGACTTTGTCAATCAATGGACCGGGCAGTTGTTTAAAGACAGAGCGCCTGTTATTTTTGGTTTTCAGTATTTTTCATTCGGTTGTCCTGAAATTTCGTTCATGGATAGAAAATTGAAAGATATATACCTCAATTGCGATAACAGACATTAAATGACTGAAGTATTAGACCGGATTACAAATTCAGTATTCGGAAAATTGGGATTAAATCTGGCAGATATTGAACCGGATCCGGAATGTGAAGCGTATTCGGGAGTCAATTTCCGTCTGAATGAGCGGAGAGTTAAATTCCGGAAAGCTAAAATCACACCGAAAAAAACAGGACTCTTCGTTACCTTGTGGAAACGGAATTCAACCGGTGAAACAGCGCCTTTTTCGACTTCAGAACCAATTGATTTTTATATCATAGCAGCCGAAAAGGATCAGAATCTGGGCTTTTTTCTTTTTCCGAAAGCTGTTTTGGCGGAAAAACGGATTCTGACAGAGAACGGAAAAGAGGGGAAACGTGGTTTCAGGGTTTATCCTGTCTGGGATCTTCCGGAAAGTAAACAAGCCGAAAAGACCAGAAACTGGCAAAACGACTTTTTTGTTGATCTGACTTCAAATGAAAAAGCGGGTGTCGCAGCATTCAAAAGTTTATTTTTTGATAACATGGAATGATTCGCTTCGAAAGAGTGAATTCAGTATCTTTAATCAGATTCGAACGAATACCAAAAGCGTAATCATAAAAAGGGAATGATATGAAGAGAACAGCAAAAGCACATTGGTCCGGAACCCTGAAAGAAGGAAAGGGAGAATTGACAACTCCGAGCGGAATTTTAAATAACAGCAACTACAGTTTCAAAACACGTTTTGAAGAAGGCGTGAGCGGAACCAACCCGGAAGAATTACTCGCAGCAGCTCATGCGGGATGTTTTACCATGGCGGTTGGAGCTGCTTTGACCCAAAAAGGAATTACAGAGATCGATTTGAATACGGAAGCTGCCGTTTCGATGGAAGGACTTAAAATTACAGGAGTTCATTTGACAATCAGCGGAACGGTTGCCGGAATTTCACAAGATGAATTCAATGCGATTACAAAAGAAGCAGAGAAAAACTGTCTGATCTCTCAGGCATTGAGTATTCCGATAACTTCCGAAGCAAAATTAGGATAACAGAAAACCACACAAGATTTGTTTTATAAGCCATCTCACAGAAAATGAGGTGGCTTTTTTGTATTATTCACACTCAGTGACACTTTGGAAGTGTAACACCCGAATCTTCCCGCAGATGCACAGATATTTGCTCGGCTACCGCACTCGCTTTCGAATTGTTATGAGATACATCTTTGGAAAAGATAAAGAGTGCCTCTATGTCTGTGTATCTACGAAAGAAAATAAGAACGGGTGCGAATCGCGATTCATTCCTCATTTCTCCTGAATGTGCAAAAAACTGATCCTGCGGTAGCACGTTTTGTTTTCGGCCTGCCCATTTTTGCCACAGTTCACTTTTCTCCATTCGCGATAAGAGTAAGTGACCATTATTATTCACTTAAAAACAAATAAATGAAACGTATCACTATTAAAGCTGTTGCTATTGTTTCTGCAGGTTTGGCTCTGGGGCTGACAGCTTGTAAGAAAGAAACCATTAAACCAGGAAGATTTGTGAAAAAAGATGTGCCGGAAACTGCTGCAAAACCAGTGTATAGCGAAGGAATTTTTTCCAATGACGGCTACAGCGATCCTTATACCCTTATTACCGGATTTTATCAATTTTGGGGACTTGCTCCGGGACAACAAGCACCGGGTACATATGCTGTTTCTGATGCCGGTACCGGAACAGTTACCGGTTGCGGAGCTGCGACCGACGTTTATGTCTACGCTTGCCGAACCAGTACAGGAGTTCAATTGCTGGAGGGACCTTATTACTCAACTCCGATCTTTAATACAGCTGGAAATATATTCACACCTTTGATCGAGGAAATTGAAATTCATCCGGTAACGCATCAGGTGTATTTATTAGTTTCGGAAGGCGGTGCCAAAAGAATCTATGTTGTAGATCCGAGTGCAGGAACCGGAACAGCAACGCTTGTAACGGTTAACAGTGCTTCGAATATCTTCAACAGTACGATGATGAACGGATATAAATCCGGTTCGATTGCTTTTGTTCCGGACGGATCCGGCGGTTTTGAATTCGTATTTTCAAGTGAATCTACCGTGTATTCGACTTTGGGAATTGTTTCCTGGCATTTCAGTCTTTCTGGAACAAACCTCACAAGTATAGCAGCAAATCACCGGACATATGCAGGAATTCCAGGAACTGGAAAGATCAATACGACTTACGGAAATGGAAAGCTTTATTTTGCAAGAGATGCAAGTACCTTGTACTCATTGAGCTTAACAACCAATAATGTTTACACCAACGAAGGGTTTTCTGTGACCAATAAAAACGATTTCGGTTACTGGAAAGCATTCTAAGAATAAGCAATCATTTATTTAGAGGGTTGCCGGATTAGTCTGGCAACCTTTTTTGTTTGAATAGAATACTTAAAATACATTTAACTCGTTTTCTGGGATACAATAATCATTTATGTAACCATTATTCGAAGTTTCTCATATTTTTAGTTTCGTGTTAAGAAAATTATCAATTAATTGCCTGCTCTTTTTTACTGTTTTTTCGGTAAGCTATTCACAAAAATTAGTATTCGAAAATTTAGGAGTAAAACAAGGACTACCAGCTACTGAAGTGTATAATCTGTTTCAGGACCGGGACGGTTATATCTGGGTATTTACGGAATATGGGATTGTAAAACACAACGGAAGCGGGTTTATTCCGGTGTGTCAGAATATTCCGTTGAATGAACGCATCGCGTATGCTGTTGCCGAATCCCGTTCAGGAGTCATCTATTTTGCGAACTCCAAGGCAGTGATTTACCGGATTGAAAACGATCAGGCTTTTCGGGTGAATGGCTGTGAGCGCTACCGGAATGAAATTCTCAAAACAGGTTCTCCGGTTCTGAATTTATTTTTGGATCACCGGAATACGATATCTTATTCTATATTTTCGAAGAGTTACCACGTCCCACAAAAATCGCAGCTGCATCCTTCCCGAAAACAACATTATCCGGAGAAAAAAATACACCCTTTGTTTCTTGAAAGATTACAAGATTCGCTGAGTGGAAACTGGTATCTGATTATGAAGGATCGTTTTGGAACGAAGGTGAAAAAGATTCGCGAAGACTTTGTGAATGTCAGCAGAACAATTGGCTATGAATTTCGGGGGAAACATTATTGGTCCATTCGGAACAGAATCAATTTGATACGGAAAGGCAAGCCGGATATCCTTCACCGGTTTAAGGAGCAGATTCTGAATTTCAAAGTAGCACCCAACGGACATGTTTGGGTGGCTTTGGACCGCGAAGGTTTGTGGGAATTAGATGAACACCTGAATCCCCTGGAACAATACCTCGATAAAACAACAGTATCCGATGTTTTAATAGATGACCAAACCGGAATGTGGGTTTCCACGATCGACAATGGAATGTACTATTGCCGGAATATGAACAATCATTCATTCCGGAACATTCCGGAATTGAACAACAAGATCACATTGTTGAAAGTCATTAAGGGGAAATTATTCATCGGTGCTTCCACGGGGAATTTGTTCGTGAGAGAAAATAAAGAAATCCGCCGGATCGATCTGAATAAAAATATTGCTTGTATCAATGATGTAATTGCATTTGGAGACAGGTATTATGTGGGTACAAAGAACTTCACATATATACTTGATACGAATTTTAAACAAGTAGAGGTTTTTAAGGGAAATGCATACCGGTTTCAGAAAGCACAAAACGGTTCCCTGATTGTAATGACCGCGTCGATGATTCTTCAAAGAAGAAACAATCATGCTCCTTTTGACCTCTTGAAACTAAACAACTGGAACAGGGGAGTTGTTGAACGCGATTCGGGAGAGTTTTTCATTACAACCAAAGAGGGACTTTGCCGCATGGGAAAGACATTTTCAATTCCTCCCTATCTGGAAAAACTGAAAGGAAAGAACATTTCGAGTATCAAAAAAGACGCTGCCAGAAACATCTGGATTTGCACAAAAGGAGACGGAATCTATTGTTTGACAATAAAAAACAGATTGATCCATTATTCCGATTTACCCTCGGAAGTGATCAATGAGATTGATTTCTTTAATGACCGGATTGTGATGTTGTCGACCAATAAAGGAGCTTTTGTAAATACCTTGAATCAGTTTGAGGAACGCAGCTCCTGGAAACAACTGATAGATGAAGAGGTGGTAAAAATGGCCCTTGATGGAAATGAGTTGATGATCGGAACAACTTCAGGACTTATTTCTCTGACCGTTAACACCTTATTCAAATCGTTAAACTACCGGTTTTATCTGGCTTCGGTTCAAAGCGGAGAAAAAGAAATTCCGTCAAATCAGCTTTCCGAACTCAATTACAAACAGAATGATTTGTATTTCAATTTCGATTTTTTGGCCTTTAATATCCCTTCCAAACAAATGTCCTACAAGTTGGAAGGACCTTCCGCTTTACAAGGAGTCACAGAAGGGACACAAATCCATTTACAGAACCTGAATCCGGGATCTTATACTTTGACTACGCGCCCGATTGTAGAACGCATTCACGGAAAGGACCTGGAACTCGTAACCCGTTTCTACATCAAACCGGCTTTTTGGCAGACAACTTTTTTCTTCGTTTTCGTTTTGATCTGCTGTTTTGCACTCACTGTTTTCTGCAGTTGGTTGATCATGCGCCGCAAGAGGAAAAGAGAAAAAGAACAGATGCGGATTGAAAAATTATTGACCGAATACCAGTTAACCGCATTAAAAGCACAGGTTGATCCGCATTTTATGTCTAATTCGTTGGTTGCGATTCAGGAATTAATTCTCCGGAAAGAAACGTCCAAAGCCAACCAATACATTGCCAGGTTCAGTATGTTGATCCGTCATTTATTGAATTATTCGGATCAGCCGGTCATCAGTTTGCGTAACGAGTTAAAGATTATGGATTTATACATTGATCTGGAACAGCTCCGCTTCAATAACAGGTTCGTTTTTATTAAAGTGATTGATGAAAATATTCAAACCGATCAATTGTATATTCCGGCATTGATCACTCAATCGCTGATTGAAAATGCAATCTGGCACGGTTTACTGCCTTTAACAGAAGAGAGAACCCCCACATTGACGCTTTCTGTTCAGATAAAAGGCGATACACTTTGCATTTCGATTATTGATAACGGAGTGGGAAGAGTGGTGGAATCGAGCAAAACATCGTCCTCTCTGAGAGAATCGAAAGGAATGTTGTTGATTTCAAAGCGACTGGAGAATCTCAACAAATTGTATGCACCGGCAAATGCGAGGCTTGAATTTGTTGATAAGTTAGACGAAACAGGAAAACCTGCCGGTTCAACAGTTCGGCTGTTGTTTCCATTGGATATGATAAACAAATTATACGATGCAAAAAATTAAAAGCGTGATCATTGATGATGAAACTGCAAACAGAAATGTATTGGGTAGTATGTTGAATGAATACTGTCCGGAAATTGAATTGCTTGGCGGCGGCGCTTCCGTAGAGGAAGGATATGAATTGATCTGCCGGACGAAACCGGATTTGATCTTTCTGGATGTCATGATGCTGACCCAAACGGGATTTGATCTTCTCAGGATGTTTGATGAATTTCCCTTCCATGTCATTTTTGTAACGGCCTTTGATGAATACGCCTTGCAGGCTTTTGACTTTAATGCAGTTGATTACATCCTCAAACCAGTGGATCACACGAAGCTGATCCGGGCGGTAGAGAAAGTAAACAGAGCCATCCGTCTTGGAGAAAACTCACAAATTATCCATTTCATTCAATCCATCGACGAACAAAACCAGCTGATCAAAAGCATTCCGTTCCATCAGAAGAACAAAGTATTGATTGTCGAACTGGATTATATCAGCCACATCAAAGCAGATAGAAATTATTGCGAGGTGTTTACAACAGACGGTCAGCGCATTCTGTCCACAAAATCCTTATCCGATTATGAAACACTTCTGCAGCCCTACAATTACTTCTTACGGATAAATAAGAGCGTTTTGATTAATATCCGGCATGTAAAAGAATACTCGAAAGGAGCAGACTGCATTCTGACAATGAAATTTTGCGAGGAAGAATTTGAAGTTTCCCGTAGAAAAAAGTCACAAATCCTGAGTTTCCTCAGAAATTGAAAAAGTATGATTATTCTGATATAATTTATCATTATCTCAACTGTCCTGGTTTTTTCCAAGGCAAAAAAAAGCAGGCAAAAATGCCTTTGTCTCAATTGCAGCTTTCAAACAAGAAAGATCATTATTCCGAAAAGCAAAATTTTCTATTTGATAGAAGAGCGATTTCCGGATAAGTGGTACAACTTACTATTTTTCCGGAATTGACACACGAATGATCTTTAGAAAACTGTCCTAAAATGGCCATTACGCTGAAAGCACAGAAAACAAGCTGAAAGCAGCGTGATTGAACCCCTGTTTGAGTTCAGTTGTCGGATTTTGTAAAACAAAATTCGGTAACAACGTATACGAGTTGGGGTGAAATAGCGAAATGAAGCGTGGCTTTTCCAGCTTTCGAGTACAGGCCTGGCCTTTTTGCTTACTTTTTTGGCAATGAAAAAAGTAAGAGAAACCAAAAATAATATGATAAGACGTGCCATATCATGAGAAATCGCCTATAGAAGAAATTTCAAACCTAATTTAGGTTCACTGAAATGTTGTTTTCGCGGACAACACTGATTTACAAACTAAATAATCTTGCTGTTCACCGCATAAGAAAGCGCCTCTACCATATTACTCACTCCCAAACGTTCGAAAATGCGTCTTCTGTAATATTTCACCGTATCAGGAGCAACAAAGATTCTTTCCGCAATTTGATTAATCGTTAAGCCCTGAGCGTGCATCCGTAAGATCTCAGCTTCTCTTTTTGTCAGTTTCGGTTTCTCCGATTTATTCCAGCTGCTGTTTTCCGTATTCAGAAGCCAGATTTCGTCCGAACCTTGTTTTTGAATGCTGATATTTCCGGTTTGCTTGTGATTTGAAATCGATACGATACACATGGCTTTCCACATTTTTCCTTCACTGGTGAGAAAGAGCGGAGTGAGTTTGTGATTGATGAGAAATTTTCTGCCGTCCTTATTGATCAAATGAAAATCATAAGTGATACTGTATAGTTTTTTCTCTTCAACCGGCAGTTTTTGGAAGAAATTGAATCCGGCTTCATTGATCAGAGTGAGCAATTCCAAATCTTTTTCCGGAACATTCCGGAAGTAGAAGTCGTATCCCATTTTCAGGACCTCTTCCGAAGAATAACCGCACAAAAACAAGGGATTCTCGGAAACATATTCAAAAGACATATCCGAATAATCGATCACATAAACGCTTTCGTACGTCAACCGTGCAAAGGATTTCACCGCTTCGAGGTACTCTTTCTGCTGAAAATGATCTTCTTCCGAAACATTTCCAATGTTGTTTTTGGTCAGCAGACTTGAATGAAGATTCTTTTTCATGGTATGGTACAAAGGAATAAAATTACACTAAAGTGTAGTCTTTGAAATCATTTTTGTACAGATTTTTGACAGATAAAAATCGGTGGAATGAAGAAGAATCTACAGGAGTTCAATCCGGAAGAGCTGACAAAGAGAAAAGCCTTGTTAACAGGATGTTTGGCAGGATTTGGAGTATTAGTGGTTCTTGCCGCATTCCTCTTAATCTTTTTTAAAGCAGAACCTGTTCTGTTTGTTCCTTTGTTTGTATTTCCGATAATCCTGATGCCGCTATTCATTTTACTGAAATCGGTAAATGATGAATTGAGATCGCGCAGCATCAACAATTCTACGAAACGCTAATTATTTTAGAACTCACAAGATATGAATTGCACCAATTGCGGGAAAGAAGTGAGTGATCAATTTTGCTCAAACTGCGGTCATCCGGTAAAACTGAAACGGGTTGACGGACACTACATCATTCACGAAATACAACATTTTCTACACTTCGAAAAAGGAATTCCGTATACGGTTAAAGAACTGCTCACAAAACCCGGAAACAGCATCCGTGAATTTATTTCAGTAAACAGAAACAGGTTGGTGAAGCCGATTCTGTTTTTAATCGTTTGCTCTTTGATCTACAGTTTTGTAGCGCATTTATTTCATGCTGATTTGTTTCCTGTTGAAGCGGGAACTAAGGAAATGAAAATCCTCAAAGAATCTGCACTGATGGCTATTTTTGAGTGGATTCAACACCATTACGGATATGCAAATATCGTCGTGGGAGTGTGTATTGCTCTTTGGTTGAAATTGCTTTTTGGAGAACACCACTATAATTTTTTCGAATTGCTGATCCTGATGTGCTTTGTAATTGGAGTCGGGATGTTGATTTTAACCGTTTTTTCAATCATTGAAGGTTTCGCTCATACCAGTTTAATAAACATTTCAAGTCTGGCAGCTCTGATCTACAGCACCTGGGCAATCGGACAATTCTTCGGGCAAAAAAAAGCCGCAAACTATTTCAAGGCGTTTGTTTCCTACCTGCTTGGGGTGTTCATGTTTTCTGTTTTTGCAGTGTTTATTGGGGTTTTGATCGATGTTTTAAAACATTGAGTTCAATTTATTTCGATTTTATTTTTCTGCCACCTAATAAAAAAATGCCCGTTTAATAGCGGGCATTTCTATCATTGAACTATTCTTTCGGTTCTGCGAGCCAGGAATCATTGAGTAAATCATAATCGCTCAAAGTCTTCAAAAAAGCAATGAGCACACTTTTTTCATTTCCCGGTAAAGGAATTCCGTTTTCCAGTAAAGGATCTAAGGTCGGAGTATGCTGGATTCCGTTGCTGTAATGATTCAACACATCATTGAGCGTAAAAAAGCGGCCATCGTGCATGTAAGGATAAGTCAAAGCAACATTCCGCAAACTGGGAACCTTGAATTTTCCTTTGTCACTTTCTTCCTGTGTGATCAAAAAACGCCCTTCATCTGAAAAGGAAAGGTCCAAACCATTGTTCCGGTAAGAGTGATCCGTAAAAAGAGGTTCTGTGTGGCATTGACTGCATTTCTGCTGAAATAAAACATATCCTTGCTGTTCTGCTTCCGTGAAAGTTGCTTCGCCGCGTTTCACCTTGTCATACTTCGAATTGTTTGAAACAATCATCATCATGTACTGCGTAAACGCCTTCAAAACCTTCTGATCCGTTATTTCTTCCGAGCCGTAAGCCTTTATGAAAAGCTCTTTGTATTTATCGGATTGCTGAAGTTTGAGCACAATGTTTCCAAGTGTCTCATTCATTTCCACCGGGTTTGTAAGCGGTGCAATCGGCATCACTTCAATGTGATTGATTCCGCCATCCCACATAAAAGCAGGAGACCATGCCATATTGAAAATAGCCGGAGAATTTCGCGTTCCCAAAGCTCCGTTTACTCCCGCGCTCAACGGCGTGTTATGTCCTGCAAAGGCATGAGATTGCGCATGACAGGTTGCACAGGAAACCGTTCCGTCGGAAGAAAGCAAGGGATCATAAAACAAAAAACGTCCGAGATTAAACTTTGCATAGGTCTGCTCATTATTCTCAAAGTTGTAGGCCGGAGCAGGGAAATAATCCGGAGAGCTGAAACCCCATTTCCGGTACTTTTCTACTTTCGCTTTTTGACAGGAGAAGAGCAGGAAACTGCCGACGACCATTGCAACCGGCAGTTTCAGGAAATGCTTACTCATGAATGTGTTCGAAAGCAAATGCTCCGTAAAAATCATCGGCCATTGTTTTTGCATTGGCTCCAGGCATGTGAATCATCGAATTCGTGCCGACACTTCCTGCAGTTTCCCATAATTTTTCAGGAGCTGCGGACAAATGAATCTGGCAATGTCCGTTTCCGGTAACAGAAAGACTGTTTCCTGTGAAAGTGTGACTTTTCTTCGTTACGATGTTATTTGCTCCGGAGAAACCACCCAAATGATAGGTGAAAGATCCCATTCCTGCATTTGGAGAAGTTCCTTCAGCTTTCAACATGATATAGCCCGAATTCCAGCTCCAGAACATTCCCAACGACGGAGACAAAGCGCCATCCTGCGCTCCGGAAACATTGCGTGTACTGTCCACTCCCAAAACGTATTCAATATCCGTATATTCTCCGTTCGGAACATTTGCCAGTTGAATGGAAGGTGTTGTTCCGTTCGTCAGATCGAGCAGGAAATAACTGTTCGATTGTGTCCACCAGCTTCCATCTGCTTTTTTCAAACGGATATTGGAAATGTAGTATTTGAAGGTGGTGAAATTCAAGGTGTCGTGAGTGAAGGGATTGATCAGATCCTCATTCAACGCAAACTCGAGGCTGTCTTGCCAGGAATGCTCGATTTTCAAGGTAACGTTGTCTGTTCCGGGAGTTACGGGTTCTGTTTTTTCTTTTTTACATCCGAAAGTAAGGGATAGTACAAGGGAAGCAAAGCCCCATTTGATGTTGTTTTTCATGTTGTTTTCCAATAATTTGATGTTCCGGCTGAAAGCAAAAATGTCATTCCGCAATAGTATATCTGCGGAATAAGTCACTCACTTTCCGGAACTGATTTTCCAATAAAAATGAAACGGCTTAGGTTAAGCTGTTACTGAATGACCCGGAAAATTATTGGGAGGATGAAAAAAGGTGGAAGTAAAATTCGGTTCGTAGTGGTTGTGGTAGGTTCCGCCTTTTTCTGCCGGAATCGTTGACGAATCGCAATGAACGACTTCCAAAGAAAGGTGTTCGAAAAAAAGCAGGAATTCGGTCGATTTGACATTCTTCGGATTAAAGGGAGCTTTCGATTCCTCGTAATCCTGTTCGATTTGTTTCAGCTGTTTGGAAAGATAACACTGACCGTTACAATGCATCATCGGGTTGTCTTTATTCACACAATACAACTCCGTAATTCGAATCTGATTGATTTTCCAATCAATGAAAATAGCTGTCTTGATCGATGCTTGTATCAAAAATGAACAAATAATCAGAAAAAGCAGAATTCTTTTCACGCCGCTAAATTAATCATTTTGTAACTCAGATAGCATTCTATGGGGATTTCCTGGTTAAATGCACAACTTGTTATTCTTCTGGATTGAAGCACGAATGATCTTTAGAAAACGGCGCTAAAAATGGCCATTACGCTGAAAGTACAGAAAACAAGCTGAAAGCAGCATGATTGAACCCCTGTTTGAGTTCAGTTGTCGGATTTTGTAAGACAAAATTCGGTAACAACGTATACGTTCCGATAGCTATCGGAATGGGGTGAAATAGCGGAATGAAGCGTAGCTTTTCAAACTTTCGAGTATAGGCCTGGCCTTTTTGCTTACTTTTTTGGCAATGAAAAAAGTAAGAGGACCCAAACAATATAGTTAGGCGTGTTACATACTGGAAATTGTCCGTTCCAAAACGTCTCAATCTACAGAAAAAAAACGACAAAACCGGATTTTGGAATTCACCTAAGCAATGAAAATTGTTTGAAATCAAAAACAAGTATTTATACCTGTATAAAACAGGGAGTTATAATCATAGTAATCAGCGGGCGATGAGGTAGTTTTACAATATCCTATTTTAGAAACAACTATTCGCACCATGAAAACGAAAGCAATTGTTGCAGCCATTCCCGGCGTGTATTTTCTTTTGCGCAGACTTGCATTTTTACAAGATTCCGGACGTATTTCTATTCATACTATTCAAGACAGATGGCTTTTTGTCAATAAGATCGGCAAAACGATTTGCAACTGTAAAATTCTTTAAACTTTTTGAATAGCACCGAGACTTACATTTATTTGATTTCAGGACAGTATACAACTATAAAAACAAGATATCATGCTTAAAAGAAAAAAAGAAGGCTCTGAAAATGCGGGTCAACGATTATTCAAGTCTTCAAATGAAGACCAGAAGGGTGTTTTAGAGGAGTTGATGGATGGATATTCGAAGCTCATTATCGAAGATCCGGTGATTCCGTTCAGAGAAGAAAACCTGCAGCAAATCGCCAACGATGTTGATTACGGGGTTTTGAAAGTACTGGATGGCACATGGGTAAGCTATAATGCGAATTACAATAAAAACATCACAAGAAAACCGTTGGGAAGCGGAATGCATACGACTATTATGCCTTCACCCGGTACGGCACAAGGAAATATTCCCGGTAAATTCAGTTTTGACTGTGAAGAGTATATTGAGAAGTTAACTTTTTCCCTTGTTCCCGGCGGTGTACGTAATCGCGGTGGTGCAAATGAACTGTTTTGCGGTGCTGTTAAGTATGAACAAAGCATTAAAAGTGTTACTCAGGCAGAAGGACAGGACGAGTTACAATATGAATCCATTCACGAAGAAAACGGGATGTATTTATGGTTGAGCGATGTCTATAGTCATGCGGCTACGAAAGAATCGATTGAAAGAGATCGAGGTATTCACGCTGTTTCTGAACAAGTGAAGAAAGATTACGGTTATGATGGCGAATACAGAGACGAACCGCTTCTTCAGGTAAAAGATGAACATGGTAACCCAAAGTACATTCTTTTAAGCGAATTAAAAGAAGGACAGGAATATTTTGAGATTATTCCCGCGAAAGAACTGAAGCCTTTGGCAGGTTTGACCGGCCCAAATTTTATTCCCGATTACTCCATTTCCCGAAGTGGTGTGATTCCTCACGGAAGTACCATTACTTTGTTAGGAGATATTACCACCGACAAGAAAAACAATTATCTGATTCCCGGCTCACCGGTGTTTCCAACGGGTGATGCTACCTGGGATCCTCCTCATTTGTCTATTTCACCGACGATGGGTGGAGCAGGAGCAAATCCTCCAAATAAACCGATAAATCTTGACAAACCGGCTCCGGATTGGGTACATGAAACACTGAATGATGAAAATGATCCGGGAGAGAATAAAATCTATACACAGCGCATACTTGCAAATGAATTGTATCCTTATTCCGTGCGGCCTGATTTGAGATTAAGAGATACTCTAAGCGGTGAAAATGTAAGCAATTACGTGTTTATTCAAATGTCCTCAAAGAATAGTACCGGGGCGCAAGGTGGAATTTTAAACGTTCCTTTTGTTACCCGTTTTGTTCCTACTGTTGAAATGAATATGAACATGTGGATTGAAACAGTGATTGAAAATGGAAAAGAAATCATTCAGTTACAATACGAACAAGTGATCTTTTTTGAATTTCATTTTGGAGATGACGGTGGAACAACGAGTTGGCCTCACATTCAGGTGAACACACTTCGTAAGATCGAAGATATTCCTGCGGATCAGCAACGGATCATAGAAGAACAATTCTACAATTGTAAGAAAACTGCTGATGGTCAAACACCTGATTCAGCGTCAGGATGCCCTTATCATAAAGGATAATAATTGTTTCACAGACAGGTTTCTGGTATTTGCAACCCGGATGTAAAATGATTAAAAAGGTCTTAAACCGATATAAAAACAGATAGTATGAATAAATCATCGAAACAAAGTGGATTCACTTTAGGAGCACGATTTCTGAAACTTAGTCAGGTTGATCCTGCTGATCTTGGAGCTCTTGCACCACTTGTCGGGACATGGAAAAATGCGCCGGTTCCTGATTCTTCGGTTTCAGCCGGATGGAATGTGATTTCTGTTCCAGCACAAGATAAAGGATTTGTTTATGAAGTCATTCCGTATACCGAAACCCTGACTTTTTCTCCAGTAGTTGTACAGGCTGGAAATCGCGGCCCTGCGATAAAAGGAAAGCAGGTGGAACAATTAATCTTCGGTCTGACATATGAACAGAAAATTGAAAGTGTCTGTAAAACAGATTTTTGTAAAGAACGTGGTTTTCCGAGTGGATCGACTATTCATGTTGAAACAGGATTATTCCTCAATTTAGGGCAGCCGAATGGCGGTTATTCCATTGCGCGCTTGTCGACCATTCCACATGGAAACTCACTGCTGGCACTTGGAAGTTCACAAGAAGTAAAGAAACCGGGAACGGATTTCTTTGATAAAGCTTCAGCTGTTCCAACATTGTTGAACGGCGGCCGGGTAGGAGTTTTGGGTTATACCGATCAGATTATCGGAACGCCGCAATTCAAGGTTTTCGATCAGATCAATCCGAATACATTTCTGAAATCAACTCTGGAAGGTTTGGTTGGATCGGGAAGTCTGACCGATATGAGTGTGATACAAATGTCGACAAACACACCGGATGCTGACGGAGGAATTCTGAATATTCCTTTTATTCAGACCAACGTCAATGCAACCAAAATGGACGCAACCTTCTGGATCGAAAATATGAAAGGAAGCAAGTTCAGTCAGGTGTTGCAATATTCACAAACGATCAATCTCGTTTTCCCGGCTACCGGTTCGGCTCAACCGATCGTGTGGCCGCATATCACTATCAACAGTTTGGTAAAAGTGTGATAGTCTCAATACAAACAAAACCCGCGCACCAATCTGGTGCGCGGGTTTTCCGATTCAGGTGAAATCGGCTTTTATTTTTTCTGATACAAAGTTCCTGTTTTGATCACCAGTTTGCTCAGTTTGTTTTCTGAAACCAATGCCTCCAGTGTTTTTTGTGCTTCTTTCACACTGATTGAATAAAGCAGCGAATATTCTTTTGCTGTCAGTGTCGGATAATGCGCAAAAAGAGCCAATGGAGTAGAAGTATCGATTGCTTTTTTCTTTGCTTCAGGAACGAGTTGTTTAATGGCATCTTCAAATGCTTCATAAGGTTTGAAACCATAAACCAGGAAACGTTTGTCATTCGAATCGGAGAAATACATTGAAGGAAAACCTCTCACTCCCAATTGACGTCCGTAAGCCAAATCCTCTTCGAACAGTTTTTTGGCGTCACCGTCTTCATAATCTTTCTTCAATTGTTCCACATTCAGTCCCACAGCTTTTGCAGCAGCACTGATCACTTCCCATTTCGTGATATTCTTCTTTTCCAGAAAAACATATTCACGCAGTTTTCGCATAAAAGCAACAGCCTTTTCCTTGTCCTGCATTTGAGCCGCTTTCACCGCAATGCTCGGAGGATAAGAAGATGCAAGCGGATCTTCCAGCCAAACACCGCCGTCTATCGGCATTTCATAATAAGCGCTCACTTCTTCCCAGTGATGAGCAACATCCGAAGGTTTACTGATTCCGCCGCTGTTGTAAGACCAATCCGGCAGCAATCCACCCATGCGGTAATCAATCTCGATGTATTCGCCGTATTCAAGCTTCAGTTTTCGCAGCTGTGGCTCGATTCCCCAGCAGGAAGAACAAATCGGATCGGTGTAGTAAATGATTTTTACCGGTTTTTTCTGGTTCAGCATTATGAATTGCGAACTGTCTTGTGTTCCTGCATCCGGAAGTTCGCAGGTTCCGGTAATCGGGTCGCATAAAAGCGGATTATTTTGATTTTCTTTCATCGTTTTTGTTGTTTGTGACTGGCAGCTCAGCGCTCCGGCCAAAATGATTATCAATAGTGTAAATTTCATAGGCATCCGTTGAGTGATACTGTTTTCTTGCGTTCGAAGCCATCATTCTTTCTTCCTGTTTGAATCATAATCCTTAAATTTGTGTCGTTACTAAATCTGTTTGTTTGGTACAAAGATCGTGACAGTTTATTTATCTGTCAATTAGTCAAAAAAATATGACTACAAAAAAAGCAATGGAAGAAATCAAAAATGAATGCCCGGCTGAGTGGCTTTTGAAGATCCTCTCAGGAAAATGGAAGCCTCAGATCTTTCGCATTGCGCTTTCCGGCCCCATTCGATTCAATACCTTATTGCGTCAGATCGAAGGATCGAACAAACAGTCTTTGTCTACCGCTTTGAGAGAATTGGAAGAGCAGGGATTATTGATTAAAACCACTGTCAATCTGAAACCTTTGCACATCGAATACCATTTATCGGAGAAAGGTCATTCGTTGATTCCCGTTTTCCGGCAGCTGGAAATGTTGTCCTGATATTCCCTTCTTTTGAAACTTAACGATTAGGAATTCTCTATTCCGTGCCTTGCAATAACTTCTGCGGGACAAAATATGATTTAACAGCACGCCGATAACGCAGACTCACCAAAGATGAGTGCAGATTATGAACTTATTTAATATCGCGTAATCCGCGCTATCTGCGGAAAAAAATAATACATCAACTAAATCCTCGGACAAGTCATTTATATAAAAATAGTAATTCGAACGTTCAAAAATCGTTTGTCCAAATTGGCTATATTTGATTCAGAGTAATACTGAAAACATGTTCACAATACAAGACATTCAGGCAGCACATTCCAAAGTGAAATCCGGCGCAGATTTCCCGAATTACATTCAGGATCTGATCAAACTGGGAGTGAAAGAGTATGAAACTTTTGTTTCCGACGGACACACAGATTATTCTGGTGATGATGCCTTCGAAGTTTCATCTGTAGCCAAATACGAAGAGCTGATTGTTCAGGAAGAAAGCAATGTGGAGCAATTCAAAGCGGATTTGAAAGCACATCAGCAGGGAAAAACAGATTATCCTGCTTTTTGTAAAGATTGTGCAGATTCCGGAGTGGAAAAATGGGTGGTGAAAATGAACGGTATGACGTGTACTTATTACGACAAAGCCGGAAATGAACTGCTGGTCGAAATCATTCCTCACTGATCCTGATCATATGAAACTCTTTTTAAGCTTTGCACTTCTCCTGACTTTGTGCAGTTCCTGTTCTACAAAGAACCGTTTACACGTGGTGTTGGATGATGGTTTTGGGGTAGATGTCGGAGATCCGGTTGAATTGAATAACCTCAAAATCGGATCAATCGAGGAGATTCATTTTACAAAAGACTACAAAGTCTGTCTCACCATTGGGATTGAAGACGAAACCATCCGGATTCCTTCAGACAGCAAATTCTATTTCTTAATCAATGCTTTGGAGATCGAAGCGGGAAAATCAAGCCGTTTTCTGAAAGAGAAAGACACGGTATATGCCGTTCCTGAAACAAACTATCAGATCAATAAAGTACTGGATGAGGTTTCGGAGTTTATCGATCATTCCAAACCAGTCAGAAATCAGGATACAATTATCCGTGAACTCAATGAACTGAATGAGGAAATGCAGAAACTGAAGGAAAAGATTGATCCGAAAGAGAAGTGATCTTTAAAAACTCTATGAAAAATTTTGAATAGTAACCATGGTAACTATACTCGAGTATACTACCTGAAAATGCCATTTTATAGTAAAAAAATGATTTGCATTCGGTAAGTTTGCCACTTTACAAAAGAAATGAACTTTACAAAAGGATTGTTTTTGGGATTAACAAGCGGAATTCTTTCCAGCGTGGTCTGTATTGCTTACAACGAAATCTACAGCGATGCATTTCGTCTTGATTTCAGTGGAATACTCACCACTACGGGAATCGTATTGTCGAGCATTTTAGGATGTTTGTTGATGTCGATGGGTTATGTGATTATCTCAAAATTGAAAAAACCTGTCTTCATTCCCTGGTTGAACATTGTTTACTGTACCTTGAGTTTTGCAAGTATCATTGGGGTATTGTCATACAGACTGCCTTTGGATATGGAGTCACCTGAAATGTTTACAGGTTTGGCAATTCCAATGCATTTTTTCCCGACCTTGTCCTTTTTAGCTCTGGTTCCATTCTTTTGGAAACTTAAAAACAAGTAATTAAGTAACAACAAAAGGAAGCATTGCTTCCGATAATTAAAAACAAACAAATATGAAACGTCCAGTAACAATTGTAGCAGCCGCATTTGCAGGTTTAATGCTATCTTTCACAGTCGCAACATCTTCCATTTGGTCTTCTGACGCAGTACACTCTCGACTAGGTTTTTCAGTAAAACACATGGGAATTTCTGATTTGAACGGAAACTTCAGCGAATACGAAGTGAAAATGACTGCAACTAAAGAAGATTTTTCTGATGCGAAAGTAGAAGTTTCAGGAGCAATCAACAGTATCAACACAGGAAGCGAAATGCGTGATGGTCACTTGAAAAGCCCTGATTTCTTTGACGCAGAGAAATTTCCGAAATTTACATTCGTAAGCAAATCATTTACGAAAGTGGCAAAATCTAAAAACGAGTACACGGTTGTTGGAGATTTGACATTGCACGGAGTAACGAAAGAAGTTACTATGAATGCAGTTTACAACGGAACAATCACACATCCGATGAACAAAAAAGAAGTGAGTGGTTTCAAAATGACCGGAGTAATCAAAAGAATGGATTACGGTGTTGGAGCAACAACTCCTGTAACAGCTGCAAGCGACGAGGTGAAAATCACGTGTGATTTGGAGTTGGTTAAAGAATAAAAACATGAAAAAAACGCTTTTTTTTATGTCAATACTCCTCCTGATCGGGGGAGTATTTGCGTTCACTCAGGTTAAGACCTGGAAAGTAGCGAAAGATTACAGCATCGAATTCTCCGCAAAAGGCGTAGACGGAATTTTTAAAACGTTTTCGGCAACGATTAATTTCGATGAGGCAAAACTTTCAGCTTCCAAGTTTGTAATGACCATTGATGTGAATTCCATCAATACCGGAAACGGATTGCAAAACAAGCATGCAGCAGGAGATGAGTGGTTCAATGCGGAGAAATATCCGAATATCAAATTCACTTCCTCTTCGTTTGAAAAAACAACTACAGGTTATTCCGTAAAAGGGAAATTGCAGGTAAAAGATGTGACAAAGGATGTGACGATTCCGTTTACATTCACAAAATCAGGAAACAAAGGGAAATTTGTTGCCACGTTCACCATTGATCGTTCTGCGTACAACGTAGGAAAATCGGGTGGAGACGTTGGAAACAACATCAAAATAACAGCAACGATTCCAGTTACCAAATAATAGTGATAGCATAAAAACAGTAAGGGCGAAAAATTTTTCGCCCTTACTGTTTTTATATATTTATTAAAAAATCATCAAAGCCACTTCTTCCGTTTAAAATAAAGTAAGGTTAAGGCTGAAGACGCAACCATCAGAATCACTGCTACCGGATAACCGAAAGACCAATCCAACTCAGGCATGATGCGAAAGTTCATTCCGTAAATACTCGCAATCAGGGTAGGGGGCATGAAAACCACCGAAACGACGGTAAAGATCTTGATGATCTTGTTTTGTTCGATGTTCACCAAACCCATTAAAGTATCCTGTAAATATTCCAGTCGTTCAAAACTGAATTGTGTGTGCTGAAGCAGCGACATAACATCTTTCATGATTACACGAAGCCGTTCTCCTGTTTCGTGGTCGATCAACGGAGAACGCATCAGAGCAGAAATCAAACGCTGTTTGTCCGTAATACTTTCACGAATCAAAATGGTGTTTTCCTGCAATTCCGCAATTTTACGAAGCGTTTTTTCTTCCGGATCGGATAAACTTTGCACTTTTCTGCTGATCACATTCGTGGTTCGCGTCAAGCTTTCGATGTAATCGGCATCCAGATCAATGCGGGTTTCTAATAGTAAAACCCAGATCTGAGAACCGGAACGAATGAAATCCTGTCGTGCGACCTTGATCTTTTTGACAACTTCCGCAAATGACTGCAACTCGACAGTTCGAACCGTGAAAAGTGTATTTCCTTTCAAAAGAAAAGAAACCTGATGAATCCGGGGTTGTTCTTCTTCTTTGAGAAATCCGCTGTTGGCCTTAATAGACACACCATCTTCCGAATAACGCGAACTACTCTCAATTTCGACGGCTTCTTTGTAAGTCGGAAGTTTTACATGGAAGAAGTCACAAACGTGTTGCTTTTCCTCCTGACTGGCGTGTAACAGGTCAATCCACAAATAATTGCGGTTCGGATCCAGTACAACTTTTTCAGGATATTTTTCCCAAACCAGTTCATTTTCGTGTGTGTAAAATACGCGAATCATAAGCTTGGATATTGAAATTGAAGAATAACGAGCACAAATATGTCTTTTTTCGCTCTAAATCGATCCAAATGAACGTTATTTTTCTGTAATAAAAGGCGATTTCCCGGAATTTCGGTGACGAAAGCAGACTAAATGAAGTTATTGCAGTTCAAATTACCTGAAAGCCTTACTGTCACTGGGTAAATGGATACATGTCTATTTGTCTTTTCGGGTCGATATAAGAGAGTTGCTGAAAATGAAATAATCACCAACTCCTTCGCTACCAAAAACAAAAAAGAGAGTGGCGAACTAAACCACTCTCTTACCTTGTTATCCCCTGAAATTTACTGCGACGTTTATTTCCGGGCATTCACCAACCAAATCGGTTTTCACGACCAATTTCCACCAAACTTTAGCGCACCGTATACGCCGGTTTAGCAGGAATATCTGCGTGTATTCAAGTATTAAATTCCATTTCGGGCCATTTGAAACAGCCCTTATAGATTGCGTTAAATGTTTTTGATTTTTTCAATACAGATTGCCCGGATGATTCTTCGGTCGATGTATTGAATCGTTCCGTAATCACCTGTTGCAGGTATGTAGCTTTGCTGATTCTCATGTGAATAGTGTTTCGTCCGGTAAAAAAAGCAATTTTATTTGAAATCCAACAGCCTTGAACTATTTTTTTATTTCAAAGTCAACAAATTCACTTTATTCTTCCGTTTCTTTAATTTTTCGCGTTATGACAGTTCGCGGTTCGTCAAAACTCTTTTTCTTGTAGGGAAAGACATCAGCCAGTTCACCGCTGTAATAGAATTCGTAAGCCACTGATCCAAAGGTGTAATCCGTATCCTTGATTTTGTAAACAGAACCTCCGACAGCAGGATTGGGTTTCGGGACAGAACGCTGAAATCCGAGATTGAACAGGGAAGCCAGAATTTCAGGTCGGCTTTCGATCGGATAACCGGCATTTTCCCACTGAGATTTGATCTGACGTAAAAACAACGCCGTATAGAGGTAAGAATAATAATGATTTTCCCACTGAACCAAACGCTGCAATCTGATATCCAAAGTATCATTGGCTTTTGTTGCATAATTCACTGTCGAATCGAAATCCAGCAAGGCTGTGTATTTTTCTCCCGGATAAAACGGACTGTTTTTCTCTTTCAGATAGCGTTCAATAGTAATTGCCGTTCCGTTTTTGATTCCGGTCACTCCATAGGAAAGATGATTTTCCAATGCCAATACTTTCAGCGGACCAATGTAGCGTTTGTAGGATTCCCGGCTTGAATTGAACAAACGAATCTGTTCTCCGACCAAACAGGCAACAATCAAACGAGGTTCAACTCCTGTAACGTGATAAACCGAATCAATGTATTTTTTGTCCTTGCTCACGGCTTGTTTGAAATCCTGCCATTCGGCAATATTCATCCATTCAAAAACACTCAATCCGGTAGTTTTTCGGGGAGCATTCTTTTGTTTGTGTTTCCATTTCGACAAGGCTTTCCGGTATGCTTTGTTCTTTTTTAACTGAAGATCTACCGCATCCAACATGCGCAAAGCCAATTTCTCATCTTTGTTTTCATTGTAGGCAGAAAGGATGTAATTGGCATTTTTCGGGTAGAATTCATTGACGAGCATGATGCGGTTCAACACTTCGAAGCGGTGTTTGACCATGGATACGGAATCAACTTTGAACGATTGATCGTATTTGTTGTGCATTTCGGCAAAATAGCGGTTGTTTGCGTCGACTGAGCCGCTTTCGTTTGTCCAGTTGAATTTGACTGCGAAGTAGGTTGCCGTGAGGATAAAGCCATAGGCTGCAAAGCCGTAAAGAAGGATGGTGTAAGGTATTTTGAACCACTTTTTCCTTAAGAAGGAGAATTTCATTCGTGTTTGTTTAAAACCGATGTAAATCTAACAACTAATTACGAATCGGTTCCTGTTTTTAGTCTATTCAAAATCACTTTTTAAAAGTTGGATTTATCTGCTTGCGGATTTGAAGGAGGCAATCCTGATTTCTGTTGTCAGATTGGAATGCGCATCTGCCAGTTTTTGAATCGGAACAAAACGCCCGTGCCCGAATTCTGCGGCTTCCTTCATCAATGCGGCATCTTTTTCTCTGGTTTGAATCCCGACTACCGAAAAAATGATTCCTTGTTTGGCATATTTCAACACCGTTTTCTGATAATCTTCCGAATCCTTATTGAAAGCTCCATCTGTGATGATAATAACCATGTTTGCTTTCTTCGGATCATAATTCTTCATCACTTCCTTGTAGCCCAATTTGATTCCTTTTCCTCCGGCAGTCATTCCAAGCGGCTTTAAACCCGAAATAGATTGTTGAAGCTCTTCTTTTTGGTCTCCGGATGTAGGACTCTGGAAAACTTCAGCCGTACTGGCGTAGGTCACTAATCCCATGACATCCTGTGGTCTTAATTTGGCTACCAGCTGATTCAACGAATACTTCAGAAGTTCCATTTTTTCGCCCATTTTCATAGAACTTGAAACATCCAGAACGAAAATCACATTGACGTCTTTGAAATAATCTGCATCGAAGTTTTCTGCCGGAATGGAAGCCAATTCAGGAATGATTTTCGTGGCAATGGTATCGATTTTTTCGTTGGTCATTTGCTCATCCAGTTTTTTCTGAGCTTCCTGTTTCGGAAGTTCCTGAGCAATATCGATCGAATCGACCTCAGGTTTTGAACCCGGAACCGGCTGGCCGTATTTCGGATCTTTTGAAAGCGGAATGGTGATCTCAGAGATTTCCGGACCAACATACACTCCGGCTTCTTTGGTTAAATAGCCTTCTTTACTGACAATGAAATAGAAGAATCCCGGAGGAAGTTTTTCTTTGAATAAGCCCAGTTTTCCGGTAATCCATGTGCCGCTTGGCCGACCGTTGTGGATGATACTGACAACTGTTTTTGAAAGCCGTTCTTCGGTTTCTTTATCGATCGTAATAATCTCCAGCTCGCTTGGTTTGGTAGATTTAGCCGGCGTTGCACCGAAATCGGGACATTGAGTCAGATACCCGTCGCTGGCCAATTCTTCGGTTAAAACACCTTTCAATTGATAGACAATTGGGGCATTGGTTTGATCGCTCAAATGGAGTTTCACCACAAAATTGAAAGCTCCTGTTTTTTTCGGATTTACCTGCAATCTCAGGTGAACAGAAGAATCGGGGAGAATGAGATCCGAAGTCAGACGATAGGTAACTTCAGGGCTGTGTTCAACCCGGAGAATATAGATTTTCTGAGTTTTCGGATTCCCGATATTCAGATCAATATAGCGTTTCGATCCGGCATCAATTTTACCGAAATCCAGCACGTCATCGGAAATGGCTTGCTGCCCGAATCCGTGAACCCAAAAGGTCAAAGCGCAAATAATGAATGCAATTCTCATATTCAATCGACTTGATCTAAAATACATAAAAATTGTCACTGCAAGAAAAGTGCCTTTTTTAACAATTACGAATTGCGAATTTGGAATTGGATGATGTTTGGAAATCGAACGAAGCAAATAGTATAGAAAAAACAGATCAAAAAAAATCCCTCTGTTTTGCAGAGGGATTCATGAATCTTACTTCGACCATTCTTTCAGGGAATCCTTGAACATCTTGGTATAGTTGTCATATTTTGTTTTCTCAGACAGAGCCAATCCTTTTTTAGCGGATTCGATTGCTCCTTTTTTGTCTCCCAATTCTGCCTGAATCAACGATTTTGTACGGAAGATCCAAAAAGCTTCAGGATTCAGATCAGACGCTTTTGTAGCCCATTCCAATGCTTTTTTCAAGTCTTTCTTGTTCTCCAGGTAGTAACTTGCCGCACTGATGTAATCGTTTGCAGAAGGACCAGCCATCATGTTGTTGATGTTTGTCATTACTTTTGCATCTGTCGGAACATTAAAAGGGAAGGAAACTGAAGTCTGATCCCATTTGAAGGTCAACGTTCCGCCATTCACAGATTCCAGTCCGTCAATTGAAATGGTAAAAGTTTCAACTGCGTCGCTTAGATTTTTGACTTTAGCATTTACTTTTAACGCCACTTTTTTGTCATCCCAAACATCCGGAGTTCCCCAGTTTGTTACGTCTGTGTAAAAGATCAAATCCCATGATTCTTTTGCAGGTTTTGTATAAAGTGCATACGTTCCCGGTTTCAAAGTGTCTTTCCCGAAAATCAATGCATCTGAGTTTGTAAACTTGGAGTTTTCATTTGCTCCCGTTCTCCAAACTTCCCCGAAAGGAACGATGTCACCGAAAACCACACGACTTCTTTTACTTGGTCTTGAATATTCAATAGAAAGATCCGTAAGACCTACTGTTTGCTCCAATTTACTTAATGGACTTTGTTGCGGTGCCAATTGTGCATTGGATACCGAACCGAAAGCAATCGCTAAAATTGCTGAAACGAATACCTTTTTCATACTACTGGTTTTTAAAATTGTTCGACAAAAAAAATGTTGGGCTTAACCCAACAATTTCTCTAATGCAGTTGCCAGATTTTCGTTGGCATCTCCAAATTTATTGATATAATCGTTATTTGCTCGCTTGATTACTTCAAATGCTTCTTCTTTTCCGTAAACATGCGTAATCTCTACATTTTTCGCACCACCGTCCAAATCTTTGTAAGTCAGGAAGAAGTGACGCACGCGGTCGATCACCATTTTCGGCATTTCGTCCAAATCTTCAATCCCTCCGTATGCCTGATCTCCTTTTAAAACAGCGATGATCTTATCATCTGCTTCACCACCGTCGATCATACGTAAACCACCGATCACTTTTGCATCACACAAAATATTTCCGTGGTTGAATGAACGCTCTGAAAGCACACAAATATCTAATGGATCACCGTCACCAACGATATCAGTTCGTCCTGTTTTCTCATTTGAAAAAGCAGCAACTTCCTTGTCACAATAAGTTTGCGGAACAAATCCGTACAAACAAGGCATGTGATTGGACAATTTTTGAGGTCTGTCGACCATGATATAACCGGATGGTTTGTGAATTTCGTATTTAATCGAATCTGCCGGAATGATCTCGATAAAGGCATTTACGATTGCCGGTTGTTTTTCACCTATTTCAATTCCATGCCAAGGATGCGACGTAAAACGTTTGCTCATCGCATCAATAACTGCTTTAATTTCTCCTTTCATAGGGTGCAAATATAAGAAAAAGCGTAGCTTTTGAAGACTAAATTATGACAAACGTTAGTGCGGAAATAATTTGGGATATGCGCAGCTTTTGAAGACTAAAAAAACACGCTATTCAGAGTCTTTAGTTTCAACAGAACTTTCAGAAATTCTTACATCCCTTTGTGGATAAGGAATCCGGACATTATAGTGTCTGAACAAGCGGTCAATTTCAAAACGGATTTCCGATTTGTAGATATTGATATCCCAGCTCTGATCCGCCCAAAACATGATCTCCATCTGCAGTCCGTTTTCTCCGAAATCATTGAGACGCACGCTCACGCCACCGGATTTATTCACTTTCGGGTGACTCAACACGGCTTGTTTCAGGAGTTCGCTTACTAAATGTGTATCACTTCCGTAAGCTACCGTAACCGGGATTCTGAAACGGGAAAGTGTACTTCCGTGGCTCCAGTTTTCAATGTATTCCTGTGTGAATTTGGCATTCGGGACGATCAGGATATTTCCGTCCCGTGTTTCAATCTGAGTGGTTCTGACATTGATCTTAATAATCTTAGCAACCATCGGTTCGGAAGATTTTCCGTCGTTAATTTCCACCACATCTCCCACACGGATACTTCCTTCGAAAAGCAATACGAGTCCGGAAAACAAGTCTTTAAATACATCCTGAAGTCCAAGCCCGATCCCGACTAATAAAGCTGCAGAACCTCCGAGGAAAATTTTCGCATCCACATCCAAAGCCGCCAAAACACAAACGAATGCGATGATGATGATAATGTACTTGACAACCTGAACATACACGTATTCCGTTCCGATCTCGGATCTTTTTGCCCGTTTGAATCTGCGCTGAATGAATAAACGTGCAATATTCAGAGTCACGCGGGCGCCGAAAATGATCAGGATTACGAAAATGACGTTCTCAAAACTGATCTTGATCTTGGAGGTATCGATAAAGTTGAAATCCAGGAATTCCCGGAAAGTCACGTCTTCGTTGTTGATGTTGAAGCTCATGACAGAAATGTATCCTGCCAGTGCAAAACCACTTTGACTTAAGAGTCTGAGCCAGATTGCTTTTCTTCCTTCCAGATGAATATTGGCAGATGTGAGGTAGCGCTTCACCGAACGATGGAAAATCTTTTTCAAAACATAGGCTCCGAAAAAAGAAATAACGATGATGAGGATATTCCACATGCAAACCTGGTAAGGCCCCAGCCAAAACAAAAATTTACTCATACCTGATTAATGAATAATTGTTTGATTCAATTTTCCGGCAATAGACATTTTCACCCGCTCCAACACAATTTGTTCGGAAAGCAAATCACGTAATTGCTCATCAGTCATATTTTCTGATAATTCACCCAATTCTTTCTGAATTTGTTCAATACGCTGCATGACCCGTAATTTTTTGAATGCATAAATTCCATTCATCACGGTTGTTTTCAATTTATCGATTTCGCGATTGGTGTCTACATTGTATTTAGAAAGCCATTTCGGACTTAATTCGTATTGTTCGGTTTCAATTTCAGTAATCCACTGCACAATTTCCGGATTCTCGTGCCGAAGCCAGAACGAAACTTTGTAAAGCGTTTTTGTCGTCAAACCGTCTACAATTTGCTGGTACATTTCCTGAAAAAGCGGGAATTGAAAGGTCAATTCGTCTTTCGTCAATTCGTGATGAATGAGTTCTGCAGCGCTGACTTCTACCATATGTGCCGTTCCATGTTCATCGATATGATCGGTTGTAATGGCGAAAATGCCGTATTTCACCAAAATGCGCATCAATTCGTATTCTTCAGAAGTATATGGAGTTTTTCTTTCTGTTGCAGTTGTTGCCTGCGCAGTCGGATTTACAAAAGTGTCTGTCAGTTCCGGATTTTGCGCGATAATCGGCTCATCCAGTTCTTTTGCGATCTGATTTTTGCGGATTTTGTTCAGCTCATTGATTACAATACTTTCGTCAATGGCAAAAACGCGTGCAATTTCTGTGGTAAAAACAGAGCGGGTAATCTGATCCGGAATCAGGGAAATGGAATGAACCACTTCGCGGATGATCTGTGCTTTTTGAAGCGGATCGTTGTTTCCTTCCGCAAGAAGCAGAGAGGTTTTAAAACTGACAAAATCTTTCGTATTGGCTTTGATGAAGTCCATCAATTCCGTTGTACTGACTTTTTTAGAATAGGAATCAGGGTCGTCTCCGTCAGGGAAAAGAACCACTTTTACGTTCATTCCCTCTTCCAGAATCAAATCGATTCCACGGAATGAGGCTTTGATTCCGGCCGCATCACCATCATACAAAATCGTGATGTTTTGCGTATACCGTTTGATTAGTTTGATTTGTTCCTTCGTCAAAGACGTTCCGGAGGAAGCTACCGAATTGGCAACTCCTGCCTGGTGCATCGAAATGACATCGGTGTAACCCTCGCAAAGAAAACAGTTGTCGTATTTGATGATATCGCCCTTGGCAAAGTACAAACCATACAAGATTTCACTCTTATTGTAAATAATACTTTCGGGAGAGTTGAAATACTTGGCAATTTTCTTGTCCGTAATCAGGGTTCGTCCTCCAAATCCGAGAACACGCCCCGAAATGGAATGGATCGGGAACATCACACGACCACGGAAGAAGTCAAAACTTCTGTCTTCTTTGGTTTTTGTTAAACCGACAGACTCCAGGTATTCTTTTTTATACCCTTTTGCCAAAGCGGCTTTTGTGAAATTATCACCTGAATTCAAACAGTATCCGAGCTGGAATTTCTTGATGATATCTGCCCGGAATCCACGTTCTTCAAAGTAGGAGAGACCGATGTTCTGTCCCTCGTTCGTATCATGCATATTGTACATGAAATGCTCCTTTGCGAATTCGTTGATGATGTATAAACTTTCTCTTTCCGAGATCGCAGCAATTTCTTCCGCTGATTGCGGTTTATCTTCAGGAACCTGAATTCCGTATTTATCGGCAAGCCATTTGAGGGCTTCGGGATACGAAAAGTGTTCTTTTTCCATCAGGAAACTCACTACCGTTCCGCCTTTTCCCGAAGAAAAGCATTTAAAAATCTGTTTCGCAGGAGAAACCATGAATGAAGGTGATTTCTCATCCACAAACGGACTCAGACCTTTGAGATTCGATCCTGATTTTTTTAAGTTCACGAATTCCCCGATCACTTCCTCAATACGGGAAGTTTGCATGATTTCATCGATAATATGCGGGGGAATGCGAGACATTGCTTTTTATTGGATAATTTCTTTGTTTCCGTAATCTTTTTCAGACAAAAGTGATCCGTCTTCTTTGTAAAATTTCCAAAGCCCGGATTCTACATCCATGTTGAACTCCCCGGTGTAACGCATAGCTCCTCCCGGGTAACGCACGAAGATAAATCCGTGTTTTTTTCCGTTAACATACTCTGTCATTGAAAGTTCGTTTCCACGTTCGTCGTAAAAGAACCAGCGTCCGTTTCTCTGTTTGTCATCGTCTTGTGGCCCTTTGAATTTGACAGCTTTTCTTCCGGGATAATATTCCGTGTAAATTCCGTTTTTGATTTCCACCAAATCTTCTGCATTCTCTTTTTCAGGAGCTTTTTTTCCTTCTCCACAGCTGCTGACAGCCAGTGAAATAGAGGCAATGAAAATAAGACCAAATAATTGTTTCATGTGTGTTTTAATATTAATTCAAAGATACTTAATCCCGATAATTATCAAGATGCAAAATGCATTTATCTTTTCAGAACGTAAATTCTTCGTGATGGGTTGATTAAATTGAAAATGGAGAATGTAAAATTGAAAAACAAACCGGATTGTTATTGAATAATTCTCCCTTTTACCTTTTTGCTTTGAAATTTTCAATTATTTATCTCTCGTAACGGTGTATTCCACCAAGCCGATCAATGCTCTTTTGGATTCCGAGTCAGGAATGTCGGTCAACAGGTCGAGTGCTTCTGTTTTCAGTTCGATCATGCGCTTGTGAGCATATTCGATTCCTCCGGCATCAATTACCAGGTGAATGGCGCGCTGCACGTATTTTTTCTCTTCGTTATGGTTTTTCACAATGTTCATCAGTTCTTGCCGAACGGCTTTGTCACTGTGTTGAAGCGCATAAATAAGAGGCAAGGTCATTTTTCGTTCACGGATATCATTTCCGGTTGGTTTTCCAATGTTTCCCGGGGTTCCGTAATCGAAAATATCATCCTTTACCTGAAAAGCCAAACCAACCAATTCACCGAATCTGCGCATACGGTCGGCCATGTCTTCCCGGTCAACGGAAGCTGCCGCAGATTCACAAACGGTTGCAATCAAACTGGCTGTTTTTTGACGAATCACTTCAAAATAAACTTCTTCCGTAATATCCAGCTTTCGCGCTTTTTCAATCTGCAGCAATTCACCTTCACTCATTTCTCTCACGGCACGAGCCACAATCTGAAGCGCCCGGATATTGTCGTTTTCCAAAGAGTGGAGCAATACGCGTGAAAGCATATAATCGCCAACCAAAACAGCAATCTTGTTTTTCCACAGTGCGTTGACGGAGAAAAAACCTCTGCGTTCGTTGGCATCGTCCACTACATCATCGTGAACCAACGTTGCGGTGTGAAGTAATTCAACCAAAGAAGCGCTTTGATAGGTCTTTTCGTTAATTTCTCCAAGCATTTTAGCTGTCAGAAATAAGAACATCGGACGCATTTGCTTTCCTTTTCTCCGGATAATGTAATGGGTGATTTTGTCCAATAAAGGAACTTTGGACTTCATGCTCTCATGGAAACGAACCTCGAACAATTTCATTTCGGTTTCGATGGGTGCTAAAATCTCCTTTACTGTCATGCTTACAAATTTACTTTAAAATTCAATCCAGAGAGCTTTAGAGAAGCAAAATTCAAGCTTGAAAAGTAAGTTTGGAGAAAGTCGGAGGAAAATCGGAACCCGCAATTCGGTATTCGTAATTGGGAATTCGATCAAGCCTTCAAAACCCGCTTGTCGATCATTTTGTTCTTCGGTTTCCTGTTTTCAATATACAACGTAAATCCCTTACGAAGTTCGAGGCGTAAATTTGTGAAAACAACATAAAAACCGTCATTCTTCACGGCGAGAAGTGTGAAGACAAAATATTTTTTTAAACCTGTATTGTTGATGTTTCAGTATTGCTAAAATGAAATTCATTACATCTTGAATCCGATAAGTTTACAAGAATGATATGTTTTTGATATCAATTAAGTAATCTAAGGAGTTAAGTCTGTTCAAATATTTCTGACTAGTTTTGCGCTGCCTAAAACGCACTTATACCTGACCCCTTAAATTAAAACAAAGCAAATTATTACATTTCATTATGAAAAAAATCCTGTTCGGATTGATGCTTCTTGTGTCATCCACCACCTTTTCTCAGCTTGACAGCCTTGATTTTTCTATGTCGTTCGTGACCAATCCCACCTTTACTCCTGGTTTAGATGAAGTGTCCCAAAAAGGAGAGATTTTTCAGGTAAAAGTGTTTGTAAATGATGCGGATTATGTGGGGAAATTGATTGTTATGGTGTACGATTTGCCGACCAATACTCCGATGGCTATTCTCAAATTGGATAGGGCAGAGGTTCTAAGTGGAACCTATACGGAAAATGGTTTGTTGGTTTTCAATTTTCCATATCTGAATCCGAATGCTGGTTACAAAGTTATCCTGGAGTCTCAGAACTTTCAGGGAGCTTATTTACCGAGGGTTGAAAAGAATTACCCGACGAACTGATCCTAATTTTCTAAAATCTTATTTAATTTAATATGAAACGAATATTGGCGTTATTCGCTTTTTTGTCGTGCTGTTCTGTTTATTCACAAATGGAGCCAACTGCTACGCTTTATGCAGTCGAGGATGGACAAACTTTTTCTTACCTACCGGATAATTACTATGGATCCATTGGAACAATGAATGTTTCAAAAACCACATTGGGAGTTAACAGAAGTTTTTTAAGGTTCAATTTGAGCTCAATTCCTGCGGATGCAGTAATTACTTCTGCCATTTTGAAACTTACCCCAAGTGGTACTGAAAATGTAGGAACTCCAAATTCAACAGAACTGTATTTGGATGTTTGTAACACTCCATGGACAGAAGGTAATTTAAATCATGCATTAAATGTCTCAAATAATACTCTTTTTACGACTGTTACAACGTCCAGTTTAGTTTTATCGAAACGCGAGTTTCAAGTGAAGGATCATGTTCAGGCAATAGTTGATAAGCGTTTGCCAAACTATGGTTGGCGTATAAGAAGAAACGATGAAACTATTAATGCAAGCACTATATACTTTACCAGAGAAGATGCTACTATTTCCAATCGCCCACAATTGGTGATTCAGTATTATCTGAGATCTTCAGTAAGTGCAGCAACAATTGTTCATACAAGCGCCCTTACAAGTACGGATGGTTCTATTTCTCCAACAGTGATTCTTGGCTCCAGTACTACTAAAACATTTCGTTGGTATGATGCGTCCGGAACACAAATTGCAACAACCCAAAACCTGACGGGAGTCGGTAAAGGGTGGTATGGATTGGAATATTTTGGAACAGCTGCCGGGGATGTAACCTATCATGCCTTTTTAGTTGGAACGGAATGCGAGGAAGTTGCCATTACATTTGATCCGGGACCCAATTATATGGATGATACCAGGCTTGTTGATGGTGTCGAGGGATCCGGAAATACCGTGATTAACTATACACAAGCCAATTATGGTTCTTCGCAGGAGATAAAAACAGATAAATGGGCAAATTTTGCACCTTATAATAGCCGAAACTTGTTGAGATTCCGATTGTGGGTTGACCCCAATTGTCAAATCAATGCTGCCAACATGACTTTGTACGGGATTGAGCATGATCCAAATACCCGACCCAATGATTCAGAACTACTTCGTGTAACATCTGCCTGGACGGAGTACGGTGCAGCATTTACAAACACTCCTACTTCAACAAGTACTGGGAAAGTCAATATTGCAGGAGTACCGGCAGGAAATACGAATGTGACCCTCAACATCGCTGATTTTTTCAATATCTGGAAGACAAATAATCCAGCCAATTACGGAATGTTGTTGCAATTACAGACTTATACCGGATCTTATACCCGGATGCAGTTCAATTCAAGCGATCTACCTGCAGGTGGCCCCAGATTAAGACCAAAGGTTGAGTTTACAGTTAACAAAACCAGTAATTGTACTCTTTTCACTTCCTTCGCTAGTCTGAAAGACCGGCCGGATGCAGGATATTCTGCGACATTTAACAATACACTTAGATTTTACTTCGTAGAAGAATATACGATTGAAAGCGGAAAAAAAGTTCCATTGAAGATTTATAACGAAGAAAATGTGGCGATTGCTGCAATTGATTTTAACGGATCAGCAATCAATGGATTACCACTTTTGCCTGCAATTGCTTATGTGTCGGATAAAAACTTTTGTTCATTATCACTTTCCGGTTTAGGACTTACAACCGGAAAGTTCTATACGCTTGAGTTTACCAATACTATTGGGGAAAAGAAATTTTTGAAATTTAAATACACCAACTAATGAAATTAATTCATCTAAGAGAAACGAGGCTTTTTAGAGCTACGAATATCGTATTGATCTTCACATTATTTTTTGATGTTTCTATTCCGTTTGCCAAAACAATAGATCAGTTTTCAACTCTTGAGATCAAACCAAATGAGAATTTAACTCTTCCTTCGGAAACAGCTATCGAAAAACCTGAACCAAGTCATTTGGAAGAATCGATATCTGAATCGGAGACAGAAAATATGGTTTTGCCTGCAATGCAAGCGACTGTAAACAACAATTCTCCCGGAGGTTCCGGTTTTTCAATCGGGTCGACAGAAAATATGGTAGATCCATTTACCGGAGATTTCAGTTATTCTATTCCGTTAATGGATGTCGAAGGATATCCGATTACTTTAAGTTATAATTCTAATGTAACGATGAATACCGAGGCTTCCTGGGTAGGTTTGGGATGGAATTTAAATGTAGGATCCGTTGAACGGGAAATGAGAGGAATTCCGGATGAATTTGATGGGAGTCAAAACATAAATAGAGAAGTAAATCAATTGAATGATAATACAACCGATGGTCTGAAAAGTGGAAAGTACTGGTCGGGAAGCTTAGCTATCGATTTGAATGATATTGTGAGTCTTAACTTAGGATATAGTAATTCGAAGTTGTATGGAGCCTATAAAAATAGTTATTTGGGAATTGGACATACCTTTGATAAATCCACCGGTTGGAACGTCGGAGTTGGTGTTACACTTTATTATATTGGTTTAAATATTGGAGGAAGTTTTGGAAAAACATATAATTATGATTCCAAGCGCGGATTGAATATCGGAAATGGTGGTGGATTGAATGGAGGAATTACCATTTTCGGTGTAGGACCAAGCTTATCTACCTATTCATCCAAAAATTTTAACAGTCGGGAGGGTGTTACAGGTAAAACCATTACCAGAGGCTGGGGACTTGGAGGAGGCAGTACAATCGGAATGTCTCGATCACGCACAAGTACCATTCCGTATGGATCTCAAACCCAGGTTCCAAGAATTCAGTTTAATGCAATCAACAAAGGAAGCAGTTATACCCGGGATCGTTATGGTGTTTTACAAACATCAGCGTATGTAGGAGTTTCATTCACTTTTGGAAAATTGAAGCAATTGTATGAATCATACAGACAGGAAATAAAAAACAATCATACAGTTGTGCAGCCGGCAATTGGTTTTCTTCATTCTTCAAAAAAGATGGTTGCTTCCGGTCATACCCTTCCGATTATGGACTTTAACCGAAGTAACGACACTCGTTATTCTGATGCGATGACAAACTTGCCTTTTTCCATGCAGACTTTTGACATTTTTTATGCCAATGCTATGGGAATGCAAGGAACTTTTCGCGCTTATCGTTCTGATGCAGGAACTTATGAAGATCCTCTTACAGAAGATAATAGTACTGAAATAACTGTTGTAGATAAAAAAGGATGGCTGCCTGATTTGAGTACTTTTCAATGTACCTATGAAAAAGAGTCCGGAGGAGGACTTACTTTGAGTAAGACAAAATCTGAAGCGGGGTTTAAGAAACTGAATGGGACACATCTTTTGGAATTTACGACAGGAATTGATCCCGTAAATGGATTTGATAACGCCATCTATTTTAAAGGAGTGGGTGAGAATATCCCTGTCGATGAATCTTTGTATTCCAATCTGGGAGGACTTTCTGCTGCAAGAGCAAAAATGATTGTTTCGGGAACTGGGGTTTCACTACTTCAGGGTACGATTTCTAATTCTGGACAACAGTATGTTCTTCCATCAAATGGAAAGGTTTCTTTGTTAAAACCAACGGTGGCAAACTATTTTCGACCAAGAACAGTGAAGGATTTGAAAACTTCTCCAAACAGGTATGAAAAGAATTATTACAGTTATGCAGCAGGACCTAACCCAACTGTTTCTGAATTTCCCAGAACTGAAAGAGATGAGAATATCATTTCTAAAATAGAGGTTACGAATACAGAGGGAACTTTCTTTGGGTATGGAATTCCAAGTTTCTCCAATTCGTCTTCACAAGTCACATTCAATATTGGAAGTAATTCCGGGAATCCGACAATAACCCCGGATGCACAAGGATTGATTCAATATTCTACAGGAGATAATTCAGTTTCAAACGCGAAGGGATTAGTCAATTATTATGATAAAACGACTGTGCCGGCTTATGCAGGAACGTTTCTTCTTACGGATATGCATAGTGCTGATTATATTGATCGCACGGGTGATGGACCATCTTTAGATGATATCGGTAATTATTACAAGTTCAATTATACACGATTGCACAATGATTTTCATTGGCGCTTTCCGATTGGTCAGCAAAAAGCCTTCTATATGGAAGGAACAAAAGGATCTGAATTAGATGATGTGGCAACTTATAGTGCCGGAAGTAAAGAAGTGTGGGTGACACATTCTGTAGAATCCAAAAATTATATTGCAGAATTCATTCTTTCACCTGTTGCCCGAGAAGACGGTTATGGAATCAATGAGTCCGGGGTGAAAATTTCAACAGAGAAGACCTATTCTTTGAAACGGATTGAATTGTATAATCGTGCTGAAAGACAGGCAAAAGGAACAAATGCAAAACCATTACAAGTGGTTGAGTTTGATTATAACTATGAGTTGTGTCAGAATTACCCTTCTAATACAAATTCGGTGACAACACAGCGTGGAAAACTGACATTGAAAGCCGTCAGAACTTATACCGGAACTTCTTTGGAGATGTATAATAGCGCTTATAAATTTGATTATGGTTCTGGAGAAATTGACAACCCTGAATTTAATTATGGTAATGTCGATGCATGGGGGCAATTAAAGCCTGGAAATGCTCAGGATAACTCTCGTTTTCCTTATGTAGCGCAATCTAAAACAAGTGCGGATAACAATGCTCAGGCTTGGAAATTAAAGAGAATTAATACTCCGAATGGCGGAAAATTAGAAGTGACGTATGAGTCGGATACTTATGGGTACGTACAAAACAAGAGAGTGATGAAACACTTGAAGATGGAAGGGTTGACAAATATTTTTGATTTATTCTCTATGATGAGTGAAAATGTCCTGAATCCGTCTAAAATCCGTCAGACTCTGAATACTCCGGCAGCTGCGATTTCTACTTTTGCGGCTGCAATAGTTCAGATAAACACCATTTATAAGATGAAATATGGGGGATTCAATCCGCAACATGTACCAAATAATGTTGTGGTTTTCAAATTGGATAAACCCATATCAAATGGTATGACCACGAATGAGGCTAATGAACAAATTAAGAAAGATTATTTTACAGATGGTACAGAGGTCATGAAAGAACTTTACCTCAAAGCCCACATCAGAATAAGTAATGATAATATTAATCGGACTGAAATTGTACCTGTTTTTGCTGGTGTCTCTGAAGATTTGAACAATGCTTTAAATAATAATGGTTCTTTAGATGATGCTGAAGCTATTGGGGTTTTACCACCGCTTTCTGGAAGTTCAGAGTATACTTATGGGTATGTTATCCTAAAACCATACAGAGTCAGAAATTCTGGTGATGAGACTTTCAGTGCTGATTATTTGAACGAAAATTCGTTTGATGACGAGGCCTTTAATCCGATTCAGAAGGCAGCATTTGATTTCTTCCAGCGATCTTTAACCGATGTTGTTTATCAGAATACTGCTTTTTCGAGTGGGGCCAATCCACTGGACTTGTTAACCGGAGCAAGAGTGGATATAAGTAAAGCAATGCGCTTTTTGAATTTTGGAACAACATTGGTACCGGAATATAATACTTTACGTGTGTATATTCCTTCCAATATTAAATATGGAGGAGATGCACGAGTGAAATCGATTGAGTATTTTGATAACTGGCAGGCTATTTCAACGGAGTATAGCAGCTCGTATAAATGGAATTACATCTATGATTTTGAAGGAAAAACAAGTGGTGTAGCTTCTTATGAGAGTCGTGCAGCGAATGATGAAAGTTCCTTTTATCAGTGGGATACATATTATGATATTCGCGTTAGGTATCCGGACAAATTCAATTATACCCCAAAACCGGTCATGGAGTTGTTATACCCGTCTGGTTCGGTAGGATATTCAAAAGTAGCGATACAATTCAGTGAATTAACGGATAGAGGTTATAGTATCTCAGAGTACTTTACAGCTAAAGATCGCCCTACACTAGAGAGTATTACAAAATTGAAAAGAGACTTTCTTTTTCAACATGTGAAAAAGAAAGGAATAGTTGAATATTTCAGTGGTTTTGCGCAAGGATTCTCGATTGAAACAAATGATTTTCATGGAAAGATCAAATCTCAAATGGTGTATAAAGGTGCATTGGATTTGGAAAACAATACAGGAGAAGCATTATCCAAAGTTACTTATGAGTATTACAATCCGGGGGAGAAACAGAAACTTTCGGATGAGAAGGGGGTAATTGAAGAAAAGGAAATCGGAATGGAGTACGATATCCACGCAGATTCCCGTGTTGTTGAAAATATAACTATTTCAGCTTACGCCGGCAACAAAAAAGCATGGATTCTGCCTTTGATGGTTCCAAACGGATTTAATACCAATAAAGGGACATCATATTCTGCTCAGGCATTTTATTCTCATGCCTTAATCAAGCATGCAAATCGTTCTGCTGTTCTGAAAAGTATAAAAACAGAATATATGGGATCGGAAAACACGGCGGAAAGAATTGTGTATGATAAATATTCCGGAGCAGTTATCCTGAGTTCACTTACGGATGAATTTAATGATAAATTGTATTCACTAAGTTACCCTGCTCATTGGTATTATTCTGAATTGAAGAATGTTTCAGAAAGTCAGGACAAGGTAATTAATTTAACGCTCGGATCGAATACTACGATCACCAATCCGATTGTTTTGAAGCAGTTATCTCCGGGAGATAAACTAAAGTTTCCGAATGGCCAATTTGCCTGGGTTACAAAATCATATCCATGGCCTTCAACTCCGAAATATTTCTTAATTGATGAGCTTGGTAATGAATTTAGTATTGCTGCGGGAACATATAGTGTACAGGTTTATTCAAGTGGAAGAAGTAATGAAATTACTGCAAACATGCAACAAGTTGTGACGAAGACAGACCCTTTGTTAGCATCTCCGACACAAATTACCTTCCCGGCATCGGGAATTATTTCTGCTGAAGTGGTTACTTTCAGGGATAAGCTGAATGCACTTTGTGGTTCTAACCCGGAGGGGCAGATTTCGAATAATAATCTGGTAGCTGTAGGAACTGCAAATCCTTATTTGTTCGGGTTAAGAGGTGATTTGGCAATGGATAATCAGTTGAATTGGCAAGGAGAACGGATTCAGGCAACTGCGAATGGTGTGCGTAAAGATGGCGCATATACCTCCTTCGTTCCTTTTTATGCTAAAGCAACTTCCGGAGAATGGTATCCTTTGACGCACATATCCCACCCTAATTACAATGTCTCATCTGGGAATTATAGCTGGAGAAAATCAGGTGAGATCACACTTTATAATCAATACGGTGCACCGTTAGAAGCAAAGGATGAGATAAAAGTGAATGCTGCACAATTGTATGGATACAATCCGAAACTGGAGCTTTTACCTGTTGCAAGTGTGGTGAATGCACACAAGCAGGATATTGCTTTTGATAGTTTTGAAGATTATAGTCATTATTCAACTCAACCAATGACCAGTTTCAAAACGCACTTTGCTTTTGAACCGTCAAAAAATGATAACCTGGTTTTCAGTACGGATTACCGTCATAGTGGTAAAACATCACTGGTGCTGGTCGGAAACAGATCGGTATCCGGTGTACGGACAATTTCACCATTTCAGGATGCCAAGACGATTCATGTGGATAATGCGACAAACACCGGACAGGTGCAAAATTGTGATTGCATACAGACATTTGCTCCAACACCGGGAGAATATGTGGTTAGTGCATGGGTAAAACAACCTTCTGCAAGTGCCGGAAATATCGGAGTGACCATCCATGACGCATCCAACAATGTTTTGGGAAGTATGACTTTTTCAACAAACGGGACTTCACTGGATGGCTGGCAGCGTATTGAGGGAGGATTAACAATTCCTGGGAATGCAGCAAAGATTACTGTTACCCTGAATAACAGTTCTGTGGAGAACGTATACTTTGATGATTTCAGAATGCATCCGGTCTTAGCTGGTATGACCACCACGGTATACGATCCGGTGACATTATTAAAAATAGCGACACACGACGGATACAATTATACCACTTTCTATAACTACGATGAAAATAACCAATTGGTTCGCGTACGTGTAGAAACCATTGAGGGAATCAAGACGATTTCAGAATCAGAAATGTCTATTTACAAACAACCTTAATCTACCTCCATGAAAGCGATTATTCAATCCATATATATTAGAAAACAACAGTTTTTACTGGCATTCACTCTTTTGATTGTTACCTTAAGTTCCAATGGTTTATTGGCAGCTGAAGAGCAATCGATCAATTCGTCAGCTGTTACGGCAAACACATCATTTTGGGTGTATGACACCCGTTATTCGGATATGCTTCTGAATCCGACTACCTGGCAGACATCTTTTACAAACAAAAAGGTAACGAACGTTATTCGATTGTCAACCATAGAAGGGCTTACAGCTAATTTTGATGTAAAGGTGAATGTGACTGTGTTGAGTTACAAGTGGAATGTATCTACTTCATCATTCATAACAAGCAGTGTTACCACTGATCTTCAGGTTGGCTCTTCCCTTATTGAAACAAACGCGGTTAATGACAAACAGGCTTTAATTCTTCCGGACGGACATGCGGTGAAGGTGACAATCAATTCCATTACTTTTTTGTCCGGAACAACAGCTGCAACTAACCTGAAGCTGACAGCAGAAATTATTGCTGACCGTCAGTATTTTATAAACTCTACTCAGGTTGCAGGTTTGGGACATTTACCTTCTTTAGCTGCTGAAATTACTTCGGCATCGGAGTTGGATTTGAGTTGGGATTATAAAACGGGAGCTGAGTGGTATGAACTGGAATATGTGCATATCAGTAAAATAGGAGTGTCGGATATCAAAGAGATGTTACCGCATGAATTGGCATACAATTACTACATGAATTCGACTCGTGTGGAGGTAAAAGGAAATCATTATACGATTCCGAAAGTCTATGATCGCGGATATGTGATTTACAGGGTTCGGGCTGTTGGATTTAATGGATCAACATATAGCAGTCGTTTTGAGAGTGATTGGACAGCACCTGAATCCGGTACTATCAGCACACACCCGGCTGCCAACATCATTCATATTCAAAATGATTATGATCTGCAAATGAATTGGGCTCATGAAGCTTCTTTTGCAGAAGGAAAACGCTCCGATGTAGTTCAATATGTTGATGGAATGGGCAGAGCAAGACAAAGTGTAGCTTCTAATCCGGTAACGAACCAGGTGATCGTAAGTAACATTTATTATGACGAGATGGGAAGACCGGTTGCGGGTGATCTGCCAACTCCTGTTGATCAAACGAACTTGAATCATCGACCGAATTTCAATCAGACAAGTGATGGGACCAGCTTCCAATATACGGTGTTTGATCAATCCACAGCCGGTTGTTCCGCTGTTCCTACACCTTTTTCAAATAATGTTGGTGCAGGAAAATACTATTCGGCTAACAATCCGGATAAAACCGGAGCAAATGCAGGTATTCCGGATGCGGAAGGCTTTCCGTACGGGCGTATTACATACAAAAATGATTTATTGAATCGGGTAGATAAACAAGGAGCCGTCGGAGGTACTTTAATGACCAACGGAGGGAAAGAAATGCGGGTTGTTGACCTGACCAGTGATCAGCTGGAACTGAATATGCTTTTCGGATCAGATATCGGTTGGGCTCGTCATTACAGGAAAACAGCCTTGATCGATCAAAACGGTCAAGCTGCTGTAAGCTATACAGATATGGCTGGAAGAACGGTTGCAACTTATCTGATGGGGTCTGCGCCTGCATCCCTGGATGCTTTACCTGAAAATACGCTCGTTACTGAAACAAAAGATCTGATTGTAAACGGGATAGGTGACGTGACTAGTTTGACAGCACCTTCTTCCTCTTTGTCTTGTACAAAATTGATCAAGAATTCAGGAAATTATACCTTCAATTATCGCTTCACACCAGAGGAATATTCCAAAGTGTGCGGATCGAATGCTGTTTGTTTAGATTGTGTCTATGATTTCAATATGAAAATTGTAGATGAGTGCGGGGAAGTGTATTTTGATCAGACATCTCAAATTAATGGAGAAAATCTGAATGCAGTATGTAATTCGACAGAATTTTCCATAGGTCCATTTACAGTGGCTTTACTGGGTGAAAAACCCGGGATTAATGGAATCACTTATACGATTACCAAAAGTTTGTCCGTAAATCTGGATGCGATTGATGATTATTGGTGCTATTACATGGATGCATCCTGCGTTGAAGAAATCCCTTCTATTTTTAATGAATTGTATGCAGAAGCGAATTTTACAAGCTGTGCTACGGGTGAAGACAACAGCTTATTAAACGGACCTTGCGACAACTACAGAACAATCATGTTAGAAGATATGTCTCCTGGAGGACAGTATGCCGCTTATACACTGAACGGAAGTACTTATTCTTTTACAGATCCACTATCCGTTCTGAATACTTCAGGAACTGGTACTAAATACACTGGGGTTACTTATCTGGATCAGTTGGGAAATCCGATCTTAGTGCAGAATGATGCCGGTGCTAATGTTTCTCCGGCTGCACTTCCTGTAGCAGAGTTTATTCAGAAATTCCAACCGGAATGGGCATTGTCATTATTGTCTTTGCATCCTGAATATTGCTATTATACCAAGTGTGTTACTGCGAATACCCCAGCTTCAGTTGCATTTGATAATGCAATGTTGAGTACAACTTCTTTTGCGGCGGCAAAGGCTGCCGGGTATTTCAATCCGCTTGTAGGAGCGGGAGGCTCTGTTGTTACTCACAACACATATCTTTTTAACTCTATGGGATCAGTAACAGATCCTTATTTCGCTGCGAATGCTTCAGCTGCTTCAGCAATGAATTCCCTAATGACTTCTTATATTACGATTAGTGGAATAACTCTTTCCATGTGGGATTATGCAATTATGCGTGGGATGAACTGTCCTGAAACAGGATTTCAGACGTGTATTCGTAATGCGAGATTAGAAGATAACTGTTCTTTGGACTATATCTGGCTTGAGTTCAGGAAATTGTATCTTCAGGCAAAGGAAAATCTGATCAATCAACCTTCCGGAACATCTTGTCCGGATAATTGTGCAATTGGTGTTTCCGGGGCATATGCTTCGAAAACCCGGATTTGGCCTTGTTGGAATGAATTGGAAACTTCAAATCCTACTCCTGTTGATGCAGCAGCAGCGCAAGCAGAATCAGATGCGGAAATTGCAGCAGTATGTAACGAGAGTTGTACAGAGTATGCAGATGAGTGGTTAGTAAAACTTTCCGGCTGTAATATTCCTGCAGGAATTCGCCCTGCTTTACGTCAAGACCTGATTGATTTGTGTAAAAGCGGATGTTCAGTCAATATGCCGCAGGGATTCTCCAGTGATGTGAACGGAAATACAATCGGAACGGTTTTAAGTTCGTACGGCATTACAGAAACAGATATTTGTACGGAATTGTTGATTTCTGAGCCCGAACTATATCTTTCTCCGGCAGCCACTCAGGCCCAATTTGAAACTTCGCTGGATGTTTGTGGGTGTAATGAAATTATGCAGGCACGTACGGATTTACAGGCATATCTTGCAACAAACCCTTCGCCCGCCTTGTATACAACTGTAGAACAAATGCTGGCCCACAATACCGGGATCAGCATTGAAGAAGTAGACCCTTTGTTATGTGCTTGTGATGCAGTGAAAAACAATCCGATGTTTACCTGGAGTGAAAGCGATCCTTCGACGCAGAATGCATTGTACAAGTATTTCTATAACATTCCTACAGCTTTATCCTGTAAAACAGGTCCTTGCCCGGATTGTGCTACTGTACAGACGAAGATCAGCAGCCTGACATCCAGATTCGCATCCGTTCCACTACTAAGTCAAACAGCGAATTATGGGATTATCTTAACCAATTACCTGAACCGGGAATACGGTAAAACTTATACCTATTCGCAGTATATGAATTTCCTTCAGATGTGCGGAGCAAGTAACGAAGCACCTTATTGCTACGAAAATCCTGCAACCAGGGAATTACTCAATATGTTGACATTACTTGCGTATCGCGGTCAGTTGACTTCAACTTCTCCGATCGATCTGCAGACAAATAACGCAGTGTATCAATTGGGACAGATCAGTAAACACCTTCCTCTTCCGGGATTGGCAGATTACAGTTACGCTGTCTCAGGGAATACCATAACAATGAATATCGGCGAAGGAGCAACTAAATGTTCCATTGTGATCGATAATACACCTGGTATTGATTTCGGGTCTGTATTGTCATTCGACATGGTTTTGAATACCTCTCCGGGATGCAGTGAAACACCATCTTATAATCTGGAATTGACTTACCTGGATTGCGGAGAAGTACAAACGGTAATGCTTCCGGTGACAAGCTCTTGTTTCAAGTTCTACAATTGCGTTTGCAGCAGTTCCGGAATTGACTTATGTGATATTCCGGAAGTTCAACCTGAACAATACTGTTATTCGCAAACACTGCATGAACTGTATCAGGCGACATTAGCAACTTATCAGGAAGGTGTCGATCAGGCTTATGATCAGTTTGTCAATGAATACACCGCAAAGTGTAAGGAAGCTTTTACTACTGAAAACATGAATTATATTGATAGTCAGCGTGATTACCAATATACTTTGTTCTACTACGATCAGTCCGGAAGTCTGGTTCGTACAGTTGCTCCTCAGGGAGTTACAAAACTTTTACCGAGTCAGAATGCTGCTGTAAATTATGCCCGTGAGCATGCCAATGACGCGATTCCGGCAACCCCGGTGATTCCGACGCATACTTTCGAAACAAGCTATAAGTATAATTCCTATAACCAGTTGGTTGCAACAAACAATCCGGATCAACAGGGAACAACAAGCTTTTTCTACGACCGTTACGGACGTACTGTTGCCAGTCAGAATCCGGAGCAGGCACCAAATCAATACAGCTATGTTTTATTCGATGCTCAGGGACGTCCAACAGAATCCGGACAGATCAACCGGGTAGTTCCTTCTGTTCCGGGTGGAGGGGCCGGCTATACCATTCAGGCTCTGAACGAAACCATGCTCAAAACGGACGATTTGGGTACCTTGTTTAAAAACTGGGTTTATTCCGGAACACGTTCTGAGGTAACTATGACGACATACGATAAATCCTTGTCGGGAACCATTGCAACCAAATTCAAATCCGGAACGCAAAAAGATCTGAGACTTCGTGTAGCAACCGTTGCTTACTTCGCCACGGTTCCGAATTCCATTCCGGCTGGTTTCTTTACCTCCGGGTATACATCAGCAATTCATTATACTTATGATATTCACGGAAATGTGATCGAACAACTTCAGGATCTGCCTGAACTCGCGCCATTGCAACAGGATGTAAAATCTACTCAGTATGAATTTGAGTTGATCAGCGGAAATGTGCAAAAGATCACTTACCAGTCCGGACAACGGGATCAGTTTATTCATGCCTACAAGTATGACCTGGTCAACCGTCTGACGGAAGCCTTTACTTCTCCTGATGATTATACCTTCTCACGTGAAGCGCATTACCTGTATTACGATTACGGTCCGCTGGCAAGAAGAGAACTGGGCGAACAAAAAGTGCAGGGAGATGATTATGCCTATACGATTAACGGATGGCTGAAAATGAAAAACGGAACTGCTTTGAATCCGCTTCATGATGGAGGAAAAGACGGAAGAACGGGATACGATCTTTCGAATGCAGCAAGTCATTTGAACGTTCCGGGCGATGTAACGGCTTATACGCTGGGGTATTTCGAAGGAGATTACAAATCAATCGGAAACGGAGGTGTGGAAATCAAAACCGCAGGATCGGCATTGGGTGGAAACTCAGCCAATCTGTTCAATGGAAATATCCGCCTCTCTACCACAGCTATTCAGGGCTATGCCACATTGGGAGCAAGCTATCATTACGATCAGTTGAACAGGCTCACTTCCATGAAAGCATACTTTAATACCGGTGTAACAAACGGAACAGCACAAGCATGGGACAATGTTCCTGCAACGAATGGCTACAGCAGTTCCTACAGCTATGACCGGAACGGAAATATGAAAACCCTGAAGCGCTATGCTTCTGTGAATCTGATGGATAACCTGACTTATGATTACAGTTCCGGAGGAGCACCATGGAACCGTTTGAATTATGTAACGGAAGCAGCGGGGGCTGCTGTATATGATGATATCAGCAATACACAGGTGTTGAATAATTACCGGTATGACAAACTGGGGCAGCTCACACAGGATGTATCCGAGGGAATTACAAATATGACCTGGCGAAAAGGAGATAGAAAACTGGAGCAGATGACCCGGAACGGGAATGTAGTGAGTTTCTTGTACGATCCCTTTGGTCGCAGGATTGCAAAAATTGTGAAGCCGGGCGGAACTACAGATAAAACCCTGTGGACCTATACGTATTATACCAATGAGGCAAACGGAACGACCATGGCTGTGTACGATATCAAGTATGCTACGAATTACGTGTATCTGCGTGAGCAGCATATCTATGGAGCAGAACGTGTGGGAATGGTGCAGCCGGACAAAACGATTTATGCAAACGGAACCGGATTCCCGCTTAACCCACTTTTGTTTTCTACCAATACCTTAGGAAACAAACGTTACGAGTTGACCAACCATTTGGGGAATGTAAATGCTGTGATTACGGATCGGAAGGTGACGAATAGTAATTACTCGACCAACGCCCATAACTTTGACTTTGTAAGTACCGGGCATACTTCCTGGAATGGTTCGGGTTGTGGTGGAATGTCTTTTACGCTTGACTCAGGTAGAATGCGTTTCTACCCTGGAGGAGCATGTGTCATGACCGCCTTCAAAGATTTTGTCGTAACTCCGGGCAGATCCTATAACGTAGATTTTGATTTGGACCGTAGCGGAATTGCGAATTTCACAGTTGAAATTTATACGGCAGCAACCTTGAGTGGAACGGGAACTCTGATTACGACCTTGAGTGCTTCAAACGGAAGATTGAGCTACACCTTTACACCTGCGGCCGGGCAAAACTTTATCCGCGTTTCTTTTAAGAAAAACTCCGGTGAAAACACCAGTTTCTATATTGATAACCTGCAGATTCGTACCGTAGCAGCACCTTATGCAGCAGTAGTGGTCATGAAATCCGATTACTATCCGTTCGGGATGCAGATGCCGGATCGCCACAGCAATGATGACAAGTACCGTTATGGATACAATGGGATGGAAAAGGACAAGGAAATGCATGGAGAAGGAAATTCCTACACAACCGAGTTCCGTCAATATGATCCGCGTTTGGGAAGGTGGTTGAGTTTGGATCCATTGATGGCAGACTACCCTGGAATGTCTCCTTATGTGGCGTTTAATGATAATCCTGTTTATTATGTGGATCCTTTGGGATTAGAAGGAGACCCTCCTGCAGGAAAAACATTGGGTAAGATGATTAAGGATGCTGCAAAAGCTTTAAAGGATGCAATTAAAAAACATGAAGAAAAAGAGAATGAAGTTGAAGAGGTTGAAGTTAAACCTGCTGAAAATCAACGGACTAGCATTGGTAAGGGTCTGAAAAAGAAGGAGGTATCTATTGATGTTGATATTGATGTTGATCCGTCAATGATTATTGCAAAATTCGTATTATCAAAATTAGGAGAGGTTGGACGAGCTGCAGATAAGGCTGTAAAGGGAAATACCCGTTTTGTTGATGATTATGGAGTAGGAAGTAAAACTACAAGTACTATCTTTGGTCGAGATATAGGAGGAAACGATTGGAGGAAGAAAGATGGTAGTGATTATTCTAGTGACGATTGGAATCACTTCTCCGGTAAATATGCTAAAATAGAAGAATTACCATATTTAATGGGTTCAATCGCCTTTGGTGCTGAAGGAGGAGGAGGAAAATATAAGCAAAAAGAAAATTTGGCAACTAAAGGCAAGGATTTTCTTGAAAAAGGTGCTGATCATCCAATTTCTCGAATGGCTGATGTAACTGAAAAAGCGAATGATGCGTATACAAAAAAGCGACCAACTAGTAAGGATATTTATGCTAAAGTTTGGGTTTGGACTTCATATCCAACGTCATCGAGTACTCGAGAAGTGTTTTTCAAAACTAAGCAGGAAATGTTGGATAAATTCCCTGAAGCTGAATGGAATGATGATTATCAACAATGGGAGATTGGAGAGGGAGCGCCAATTAGTTCCAAAAGGCTGCTCTTCTATTAGATAAATTAAAATGACAACAAAATGAAAAAAATAACATTTATTACTTTAACTCTCTTACTCTTTGCATGTAATAATGCCGCTGAAAGAGTTTACGAAAAAAATTCTGAGGGGAATTTTCAATTTGAAGAACAGGTTAATGATTCTGTTGTTAAACGGGTAGTTTTGGATTCAAATAGAATTCTAAGTAGTGTTGAGTATGAAAATACAAAAAAGCAATCTGTTGTCATTTTTTACTATAAAAATGGCAAACTGGACCAGTCTTTAAAAATGAATACTAATGGTATCGGTTTTATAGAAAATTGCGTGTACTCAGGTAATGGGAAAGTTTTAAAGAAGCTTATAAAAACTCAAGACAATGAAGAAATTGCTTCATTTGATTATAGAAATGATGGTAAGCTATCGAAAAAGCGTTTTTTTAGAACTGGGCGTACAGATATTAATTCCTTGGTTTCTTATGACAGTAAAGGACTCCCCCTTTTGAAGAAACGAAACAGTCATTTTTTGTATGTATCAAAAGAGGGAAGTGATCTTGTGTTAAAACCAGCTGAACTTGGATCAAAACCATTTATTGCAGCATCTGTTTTCGTTGTTGATAGTTTTAAGAATTCTAAATTCAATATTGATGCTATTGATGGATACAAACGAAATCCGAATCAATACCCTTCTGTTTTAAAACGTTTTGATTATGGCACAAATTCACGAATTCACATAAATATGAATGAATTGGATTTAACAAAGGGATTAAAATGTAAAATTTTCATTAATGATATTGTTGAAAATGGGGCGCCAAATTTTATTTTTTATGAATTGTACATTCCAAATCTAGATTCGATTCCAAGTACTAATTTGTATCCAATAGTAGAATAAAGATCTAAGTAATTGATTTAAAAAAACAAGTGAGACTAATCCCTCACTTGTTTCATTTTAAGTCGTTCTGAATACATGAAATACAGTAAGTTTGTTTCTATGATTAATGACAAAGAATTCCAAACAGTTTCAAATCTTGACCCTTTCGAGAGGTATAAGTATGTACTAAAAAAAATTGCTGATAAAGAAAGTTTTATTGGGGTAAAAAATACAGAAAATGAATGGGCTTTATCAGATATTGAGGGAGAAACTCTTTTTACCGTTTGGTCGGACAGCGCGTTCGCTAACTCATGTTTAGTTGATAATTGGAAAAACTTTAAACTTTATGAGGGAGAGTTGGATGAATTAGTTGATGAGATATTTCCCTTCATTGATAAAAATAAAGTTTTGATTGATGTTTTTCCTTTGCCACATAAAACTGGTTTTATTGTTAGTTTGGAAGAGTTTATAAGAGATTTAGAAGAGGAGTTAGATAAGTACGATTAAGAGTAATATTATCACTAACAATATTCATAACTATTTAATTGTCAAGGTGTTATTGCATTCTGGAATAATAAAAGCTGGCGAAAGATAACCTTCGCCAGTTTCATTTTATGTGGTTCTGAATAGTTACTGATTTTCTCCTTATAGTAATTATTCGACCAACGCCCATAACTTTGACTTTGTAAGTACCGGGCATACTTCCTGGAATGGTTCGGGTTGTGGTGGAATGTCTTTTACGCTTGACTCAGGTAGAATGCGTTTCTACCCTGGAGGAGCATGTGTCATGACCGCCTTCAAAGATTTTGTCGTAACTCCGGGCAGATCCTATAACGTAGATTTTGATTTGGACCGTAGCGGAATTGCGAATTTCACAGTTGAAATTTATACGGCAGCAACCTTGAGTGGAACGGGAACTCTGATTACGACCTTGAGTGCTTCAAACGGAAGATTGAGCTACACCTTTACACCTGCGGCCGGGCAAAACTTTATCCGCGTTTCTTTTAAAAAGAACTCAGGAGAAAATACGAGCTTCTATATTGACAACCTGCAGATTCGTACTGTAGCTGCACCTTATGCAGCAGTGGTAGTCATGAAATCCGATTACTATCCGTTCGGGATGCAGATGCCGGATCGCCACAGTAATGATGACAAGTACCGTTACGGATACAATGGTATGGAGAAGGACAAGGAAATGCATGGAGAAGGAAATTCCTACACAACCGAGTTCCGCCAGTATGATCCGCGTTTGGGACGCTGGTTGAGTTTGGATCCGTTGGCAGCATCAGCTCCAGAATGGTCTCCTTATAGGACATTTTTTGATAATCCAATTATGTTTAGTGACCCAAGTGGATTATTTGAAGGTAGAGGAGATGCTAAAAAATATAAAAGAGAGAATAAAATAAAAGGTAGAGTTAGAAAATCTGATGAAGGTGGTTATGAAATATCTAGTAAAAAGGATAGGACAATTTACTCAAAAGGTGATGATTCAGGTAGTTACAGTGAAAACCATAAAAATGACGGGGTAGAAGAAAGCGCAATGATTACTAAACCATCAAATTCAGGGTTTTGGAGTAAAGTATGGAATGTTGTAGTAAAAATAGATAATATTTATCGGGAATATGGTTCGCTAATTCCAGGTGTGGGTAGTGCTCCACAAGCAATGGAAACTATAGAAAAAGGAAAAGTTCTGATCACAGGAAAAGATTTTGACGGTAACAAAAGCAATAGAGCTGTTGCAGGAGGCTTTCTTATACTCGATTTTTTACCCGCTGCTGGAAAATATTCAAAAGCATTTCAAGTTTTGGAGAGAAGTAGTAAATTATCAGCAGCAAGTAAGGAAGTAGGGATTCTGGATAAAATTCTTGGTTCTGTCTGCTTTACCAAAGACACCAAAATTTCCACAGATGAAGGGTTTAAAGATATCGAAAACATCCAGGTTGGAGATACCGTTTGGTCATTTGATGAAACGACAGGTAATAAATCCTTAAAAGTTGTTTACAATACGGTTGTTCGGCAAGCCGATCATTTACTTCAATTAAAAATTGGGACTGATACATTACAAACGACAGATGACCATCCGTTCTATGTAAATGGTAATTGGGTGAAGGCAATGGATTTGAATGTTGGAGACTCACTAGACTTGCTGAATGGAGGAAAAATTGTACTTTCGGAAAAGACTAGGATAGATACAGCCATAACTATCTACAACTTTGCGGTAAGCGACTATGCAACATATTATGTTGGAGAACATCAGATATTGGTTCATAATAATAATCCGTGTATAGAAGTAGCAGAAAATGCAGGAGAGCAAGTTGTTAAAAAAACAGCTGATGAAATTGCTAAAAACTGTAAAAAAATGTCAGAAAGTCAAATTACTCAGCTTTTAGGTGAGGGGTGGCACAAAAATGGGGCTAAAACTAAGATTGTCAAGAAATTTGGAAGAGACTTAAAAGGAAGTACTAACGCAGATTTCTTTATAGAAAAGAATACAGGTGAGATTCTTCTTCAAGGCAATCAATCAAAAGCCTGGGTGCAAACAGGATTATTTTTAGAATAGTATGGTGATATTTAGAATTTCATTGGAATTACGAGGTCAGAAGTTTTGGCCAGATAAATTTATTAATCTTTCAGATGATGAGTTTTTAGTATTTGATAAAAATGATCCGGATGACCTTTTGTGGGATGACAAGGATGATATGTATGGGTTCGGTTCTTTAACAGCGATTCATCCGATGTGTTATGGATTTAATGACATGGGGTTTGTTTATGAGGAGTGGTATGTTGAATTTATTGAGAAATACAATGGTTATTTTTCGTCAATTGGAATAGAAGAAGTTAGATTCTTTATTGAAGTCTTTTATTCAGGTGATCAATGTAATTTTGAAGTGTTCAACATTTCCTTATTGGAAAGACTTAATCAAAGAATCCGCTTTTCGTTACCAATCAGTGTTTACAAACTAGAGCAAGTGGAGATTAATCAAATGCTAATTGAAAAAGGGTTTTCTAAAGAAGAGATAGAAAGTCATTGGTAGTATTTAAAAAAATGCAGGTAATGTTAACAATCATCACTTTTGGCGATTGTTAATATATGAGTAGATGATCTTTAACTAATAAGTTGTTTTGATGTTGAAAAAACAAGTGAGGTTAATCCCTCACTTGTTTCGTTTTAGATCATTCTGAATAAACGAAATACCTATTCGAAATTGACCGGAAACATGAAAGTTGGAAGTAAATTGTATGGGATTCAGTATTTTGCCCAAAGCTCAAGGTGCTTATAATTTTAGATATGGAAATTAGAATTTTAATTTGTTTAGTTGGTGTTTTCAGTTTGTTTTCATGTGAAGAAACTGAAAACACTGTTCATATTACTAATATTCAGGTAGATTGTTATAATGTCGATTCTATTTTGAATAAGAGGATTTACGCTTCTGTTTCCCGAAGAACTGAAGTGCAAGATACTTCTCTAGTGATGATTGATTTTAAGTTAAACGCAGTTCCTGTAAGCAAAGGAATAAATATAATGTCTCCAATTAGGGGGGTGGATGGGAAGACGGATTCAATCTTAGATATTCGGGTCTTGGATAGTAAAGGTCAAGATATTCGGAAACTATTTCAATCCACAAATGATTCTTCATTTTGTATTAATGGCTACAAAAGAAATAGATATCAAAATGGAATAAAGGAGCATAAAGAATATGCCTTTCCAATTGTACCATTCAAAGAAGTAAATGATATTATGAAGCTGTACAATAATTCAAGAAGATTCAAGCTCAATGATACTTTGATGATAAATAATAGCTTTGTCTTTCTAATGAGAGATAGTTTATTCGAACGTTTACGACCAATTACATTTTCTTTATTGATGCTTGGAAAAAAATCAAATCGATTGTATAAAATTAATAGTCGATTAGATAGGTAGGATAATGTTCCATTCATACTGGGAATGATTATCAATCATCTCCTTTGACAATCAGAAAAATCTAAGATTGAAAAAACAAGTGAGGTTAATCCCTCACTTGCTTCGTTTAGATCATTCTGAATACATGAAATACAGTAAATTTGTTCCTTGTGTTATCCAAAATCGTCTGAATATTTTTAGTATCCGAAAAGACAAAATGGAAAAAAGCTATGCAAATACTTAAAGATCAAATTAGAAAGAATGGAATAATGGAATCAATAAAGTTTGTAGAGCATAATGGATCGAAATACGTTGTAGACGGACATAACCGATTAATAATTGCAAAAGAATTAGGAATAGACAATGTTCCTGCATAACAAGTAACATTACCTTATCTAGGATATAAAACCGTTGATGATTTAATTTATTCTCATTAAAATGGCAATTTGGCAATATCAATTATTTTTTGTTCCAGAAGAAGAGATAGGTTCTTCCTTTAGTAAAACAGATTCCATTAGGATACAAGATTTTGATGGAATTGACTGGTGGAAATACCGTCAATTAGAAATCTCACAATTTGATATGTTTGAATCTATTTTACCTAGACAAAAATCTTGGTCTGATAATGTAATTATTTTTGGAGATGAAGCTAATGATTGTGTTGTTTTGTTAAAGGAGAAGAATAAGATAATTGAGATTTCTGCAAGGATTGATTTAAGAAATAATTTTGACGTATTTCTGAATTACTTATGTAATACAGCATCTGAAAATAATTGCGTTTTCTTAAATGATAATTTGAAAATTCTTTATCCAAGCTATAAGACAATTAAGTACGATATTGAGAATTATGATAGATATAAATCATTTTTGGACAAATTAAAAGAATAGGTGTGGGTGGAGATTTAAGAATTTATGGAAATATGGACACTAATGGACATATTATATTTGACAAAGTGATGGGGCATTAATTATGATAAATGAAATAAACAAAGAAATTTTAGACAATTTCTATTCTAGGGCATTGTTTTCGTATTTAAGATGTATTGGAAATCCTGAAAATATTTTTTTGTCTGAAGAAATCGGAATGAATATTTCCAAAGTTCTAACTAAGAATGACACCGTTAGTATAAAATACAACGGAACAAATTTGGAAAATTTTGTAATTGAAGTTAAATTGATTTTACTTTCTGAAAAAGGACTTGAATTAGGATATTTTACATCCGTATTAGACGAAAAACAAAACGAATTAGATGATTTTCTAGTTTTCAAGTAAAGGGCAATATTCCAAGACTACATCTAAGTAATTCTAAGAAAACGGCTACGAATTTTCGTGAATGATTAAAAACTGTACTCATTGCAAAATAACAATGTATGGAAAAAATAATTTTAAAAGTGAGTGAAGACGATGATAGCGTAGGTTATTTATATTTACCAGACCACCCCAAAAAGCTTGTTGTTGGTTTAACTAAAAAGCAGGTACATTTGAGATCTCTAATAGATCAATATAAGGGGCCTGACATATTATTAGACTTTAATGCCGATAATGTTTTAGTTGGTATAGAGATTATTGGGTAGTGTTATCGGTGCTGTCTCAAAATTGCACCTCTGAAAAATTTCGTCCTTCCGAAACAAGTTGCAATTCATTGAAAAATGCAAAGATGAAATAATTAAAAAAAGCAGGAAAACAGCCAATTTGAATAAGCTATGAAAGACAAATTCATACTTTTGTGCGATGAATAACTATATAGCATATTTAGTACATCATTATAATGATCTTTACAAAAACATTGATGCTAAAATAATTGGCATATTCGATAGCGTAGAATCTGCGGGGCATGGAATTGAAGAAGCCGTCAAACTTAAGGGCTTTCAGAAATTACCCGATAATTTTAATACCACCATGTTTGTTTTGAATAGGACTCATTGGCAGGATGGATTTGAAACAACAGCAGATTTTCCTAATTCGTTAGTGAATGACGTTATCAGTGAAGAAGACCTTCCAATTCGTTTTTTAAAAGTAAAAGAGGTGTATTGTCTGACTCATTTTTATGATGTTGAAGATGATGAAGAAATAAGATATATTGGGATTTATACAACAAATGAAAGAGCAGAGGAAGTTCTTTCAGAGCTTAAATTGAAACCGGGGTTTGCAGAGCATCCTGAAGATTTTAATATTGACAGATTTACATTAAATGAAAGAGAGTGGAAAGAAGGTTTCATAAGTTGGGAAGAAGCTATGGAATAGGTTCATGTTTCGAACTTAAATAGGCTTTATCATCGTAAATTAGTCTTACTTGCTTCAAAAGCCTCTATTCTAAAAAATAATGCAAGGATAAATACGATTTCGCAATGAAGGAAAATGTTGTTATGAAATATGAGAATTTTAACTTCACAAATAAGAAATTAATATTAGAATCAATAAACTCTGATATTAGCACAGAAAGAAAAATAGAGATAATAGTCGGTATGGTTAACTCTATAGAAGATTGGAAATGGATTCAGGATATTCTATTGAGTCTTGTAGATCACAAAGAATTTTGGATAGCAAAAAATGCAATCTCTGGTTTAGGAGATATTGCAAGAATTCATGGACGATTGGATGTTTCTCTTGTTAGAAATAGATTGTCAGAAGTTAAATCGCCAGAGATGGAAGGTTTCATTAATGATACTTTAGATGATATAAAGATTTTTGTAAAATAGATGGTAATACAATCTGCTTATGAAAACAGTAACAAAGATTGATTCATTTGAAGCTTACGTTTCTATGTGTGATTTTTTGGATAGCTTATATTTTAAGTACAACCAGAACCAGGATGATCTGGGAACCTTATTAGGTAGTATGGCAATTAATCCGAATGATGGATTGCCAATGGACTCCGGAATGAAATCTGTTTGGCAAGAAGTTTTTTTGAATATGCTTCAGGACGATAAGGCCAAAGTTGATAGCCAACAGGCTTATTTATTGATGCTGAGTTTCTTGAAAGATGTCAACAAAAAACTGGAATCGGATGAAATCAATGAAATGATTAACACGTTAGAGTTGGGACGAAATTCATTTCTAAAAGAATGGATGGATTCAATTGAAAAAATGGGAATCAAGTACCCAAGAGGGTAAGTGTTATCAACCATCACTTTTGGCGATTAGCAACATTTAATTTTTAAATAAGATTTTGATCTTTTTATGAATACTATTAAAGAAGTCATTATCGAGCTTCATAAATTCGATAATGACTTAATTGAGTTTAATCCTCCTGTTGATCCTCAATTAATCGTTGAATTTGAAAAACGATACATGGTTCAACTTCCAGATGATTATAAACAATTAATCCATTTGATGAATGGATTTAGTTTAATGGGGACAGGAGTTTTGGGTTTAGACTCTGGAAATAAGGTTCATTCACTTGAGAATATTTACGAAATCGAACATCATGAAGTTGATAATCCGCAACCAAGGCATTTAGTACCCTTTTGTAATGATGGACGAGGAAACTTTTATTGTTTTGACACAGCTCAAATCGATTCTGACGGGAATTCAAAGATAGTTTTTTGGCAATCTGACATTGATTATTCCCTAATAGACCCGGAAGTTGTCAATAATGATTTGATTGAATGGATAAAAGAGGTGGTGATAGACTGGACTCTGGAAGATTATAATTATGATGGAACAGAAAAATGATCAAGAGCGTAATTCTACTTAATTGAACCCTTAAAAAACAAACCATCATCACCGGAAACATAAAAATAGTCTTGGTTTATTTTCTTTATTTTCCGGAACATATCTTGTTGTTTCTTGTAACCGGTATTGTAAACATCTTTCCATTCACCCGCCTTATTTGTTGTGATAACCTTTTCTCCAACGGCAATAAAGTAACTTCCCATATTTTCACCAGAACAATAATTCAGATTGAGCTCATGAACAAACGGAGGTGTTAGTATACTCTCGTTTAGAGAGGCAAAATCAAGTAGTCCGAATCTTCCCACAAGGAATATTCTTTCGCCCGTTTTTATTGCTTCTACCGGATAGTCATATGCAGAAGAAAAGATCGGTACCGGTTTAACTTCGTTAGTGGCAATGTTAAATTGATGAATCCGATCATAATAGTAATCATCCTGATAATCTAAAAACACAAAGTAATTTTCGTCTAATCTTCCAACTTCAAATTCACGATGAAGATTAGGCAGAGTCGTGACTACCGAAAAAACGGGAGAATCATATGCCGATTTCAAAACCCGATTTGGAACTGTAGAAAAATTTTCAACAAAGAGCAAAGATCCGTCTTCTGTTTTTCCTGCACAAAAAATAGGTAATGTTTGAAATCCATTGCTAGTGGCGCTCCATGAGTTTCCGCCATTGTAAGAGCGGTACAGTTTGTCATTAACAATAAAAGCCAAACAGTTTATATCCAGATAAAGTACAGATTGAACCATTTCAATACTCTCATTCCAGGAAGCATGAAACGAACTGGTAATGTCATTCCATGAAGAACCACCATTTGATGATAAAAAAAGTTTTATTTTATAACCATTGTATCCTATCGCAAAAATATGGTCCTCGGAGTAAGTGTCAAAACCAACAATATCATAATCAGTATTGATGTTTCTACTGTTTTTTGTGATCACTAATTTATCTTTATTCAAATCTGGTGTAGGCTCTTCTTTTTTACAGGAAAACGTTACTAAAACCAGAAAGTATAGAAATATAAAATTTGATCTGAAAATGCGAAATGGCATGATTGATTATTTTTATCTGGCAAAAATACAGTTTCCACAGCAGAAAGCAAGTTTGTGATTACGTAATCTACCTGCTTTTACAAAAAAAAATCAGATGAACGGGAACTCATAGACTAATGCTATTATCAGTAAAAAAACTAGAGATGTGTTATCTGTGGAGCCTTTGCTCAATTTGCCGAATTACGAACCCAATCAAGCCTTCAAAACCCGCTTGTCGATCATCTTATTCTTATTCGCCAACTGACCGCAAGCTGCATCAATGTCTTTTCCGCGGCTTCTGCGTACGTTCACAATCAGGTTGCATTTTTCCTCTAAGAAACGCGCAAAATCATCTACTTTTTGGCGGTCTGCCTGTCGGTATTCACCGTCGTCGATTGGGTTGTATTCAATGATATTGATCTTGCAGGGAACTATTTTTGCGAAATCCGCCAATTCGCGGGCGTCTTCCAAACCGTCGTTGAAATCTTTGAAAATGATGTATTCGAAGGTTACGCGGGATCCCGTTTTTTCATGGAAATACAACAAAGCCTCCGAAAGAGCTTCCAGGTTGTTGGTATCGTTGATATCCATGATTTTGGAACGCTTCGCATCGTTTGCAGCGTGCAGCGATAAAGCCAGGTTGAATTTTACCTGATCATCACCGAGTTTCTTGATCATTTTGGCAATTCCGGCAGTGGAAACCGTGATGCGCTTCGGAGACATACCCAAACCGTTTTCATCGGTCAGGATTTCCGTACTGCGAACCACATTTTTGTAATTCAACAAAGGTTCACCCATTCCCATGTAAACGATGTTGGAAAGGTTTGTGTTGTATTTGTCCGTTGCCAGATTTTTCAAATAAACCACCTGATCCACAATTTCTCCTGCGCTCAGGTTGCGCATCATTTTGAGTCGTCCGGTGGCACAGAATGCGCAGGATAAGCTGCATCCGACCTGGGAAGAGATACAAGCCGTCATCCGCGAAGTGGTCGGAATTAAAACGCCTTCAACTACCTGACTTTGTCCTTCGATCCCGAAAGCACATTTAATGGTTTTATCACTGGAAATTTGCTGATCTTCCACTGTAATTCCATCGAAATAAAAAGCTTCCTGTAATTTCTCCTGCAAGCTTTTTCCGATGTTGGCCATGTCGTTGAAATCATGCACGTTTTTCTTCCAAATCCAATCATACACTTGCTTTGCGCGAAATGCAGGTTCCCCGAATGCAACAATAGCTGCTTTCAGTTCTTCCAGGTTTAAATTACGGATATTGATCAATTTGGACGACATGTTTACGACAATAGGGCTACAAAGGTACGGCTCTTTTCCCGACAATTCAATAAATCAGAAGAACTTACAATTTTTTATAATCTTCGTAAAGGGTATTCAGGAAGTAAGAACAGTTCAATTCTTCGCGTTTGAAGTCTTTCGGCGAGTACGTATTGTCGCCCACGATCTTCTGTTCCATGTAATAAGTGAAGTTTCCTTTGTTCGTTCCCCAGCCGTATCCGCGGATAATTGCGTGGAAGGCAAATTGCGGAACTTTCGGGTTCATCAGATCCTTGCTGTACGGGTAGCGTGCCGGTTCACCTTTCATCTGGTAGATCAGCGTTGCAGCAATGTCAGCCTGCGATCCGACAACATCCATGCGTTTCCCACGATAGGATTTTTTGATCGGTTCTCCGTAAAACAAAAGTGGAACGTGGTAGAATTTCCCTTTCCCCGGATCAACCATTCCCGGCGCAGCATGTCCGTGATCTGCTACAAAAACGAAAAGCGTGTTCTTGTACCAGGAATGCTTCTTACAGTTTTTAATAAACTCACCCAAACATTCGTCGGCGTAAACCAAAGAATTCATGAAATCGGCTTCTTCACCGGTGAAATGTTTTCCTTTTCCTTTCGGTTGGTCATACGGAGCGTGCGTACTTCCTGTAAAAGCACATTGCATGAAAGGTTTCTTATGATCGTTGATTTCCTTGATCAGGAATTTATATAAGTCCCGATCGTAAAAATTGAGCTTTCCGCGAGGCAGGTCCGAAGGGAAATCCGTTTCATCTTTCACCACGTCAAATCCGTGATCCATAAAATATCCTCCGATGTTTCCGTACTTCAAATCGCCACTGAAAATGTAGGAACTGTGATAGCCCCAGGCTTCCATATCTTCGTTCAGACAATGCAGTTTGCGGTGTTTTTCCGGCTGCATGGAAATAGAAACTTCCGGAAGGGTATAATGCCCGCTGAAAATACTCGAATTCCCAATTTCAGAAGTCGTTCCCGTTGCATAAATATTGGTAAAAAGAACTCCGTTTTTAGCCAGCTTGTCGAAATTCGGAGTAGCACCTTTGTTCGGTCCCAAACTTCCGATTGCCTCTGCCGACCAGCCTTCCAGAACAATAAACACCACATTCGGGCGATTATTCTCCAGGAAATAGTTTGAATGCTCTTTCGGATAACTGTACCATTCTTCGACAGTTTTACGTGCCAAAACCTTATCTACTTTCGGAATGAATGCGTCGATCTCCGAACGATTGTAAAGCAGGTAACTCTTCCCGAAGAAATAGAGCGAATTGATCGAAATATCGTTTGCAATTGCCTTGTTGGAATAACTCGAAGCGTTGATATTCAAAGGAACCGGTTGAAATCCTCCTCTCAGGGAAACAAAAAGCAAGAATAAAACGACTGCATACGTTACAGGTAAAGCAATCCATTCAAATGCATGACGGACCGTTGCCAGATTTAAAGATCCCTTTTTAAAGAATTTCCGGGAAAGAAAAATATAAATCGTTAATTGGATCAAGGCATACAAAATATACCAGAAAATCATCGAATAATTAGCTGTTCGTGCTACTTCATCCGGATGTGACAAGTGCATGAAAACGCGCGAAGTCAGCTTGTGATTCCATTCTCCGTAAGCCACGATTTCACCGGCCTGAACCAAAACGAGAAACACAATCGAAGCAATCAATGTGATTCTGAAAAGACGTCCCCACCACTTCCAATTGCTGTAATGCTGAATCAATCGGAACAAAAACGGAAGAGCGGAAAGCCCGGCCGCAGTTGCCAGATCCAGTCGGAAAGAGTATATAAAGCTTAGTAACCATTCGCCTAAACCAACTTCCTTCAGTTTCCCGAAATGGTGAATTGAAAACAGAATCCGATGAATGTCAAAACAGACAATCCAGAAAAGAATAAGCTTAAAAACATCGCGAAAAGGACGAAGCATGAAATCTGATAATAGAGTACAAATTTAGAGCTTATTTCTTACGATGGTGATTTTGAAGTGCTTTTTGTGTTTAAACAGTTGTGGCGCATATTTTCCCGCTGATAACGCTGATTGCGCAGACCAATTTAGTACTGATTATCAAAATCAATTGGAGAAATAAAACGGTATGCTATTGGAGCTTTCATTTTTGATTTGCGGAATCCGCGAGATCTGCGGGAGATTCTTTCCTGATGGATTGCGGTAGAATTCCAGTTTTTTTTCAGAATTTTAAAGGAACTTTGATTTATGAAAGTATTAGTTGTAGAAGACGAACCGGAAATGCTCGAGTCCATTGAGCGGGCTTTGAAGCAGGAAAATGCTGTTGTGGAATCAGCTGCAAACTTGCAGGAAGCCCTCGATAAAGCATTGATTTACGAGTACGATTGCATCCTGTTGGATGTGAATTTACCCGATGGAAGCGGTTTGGAATTACTTCAGGAACTGAAAAACAACAACAAATCAGACGGAGTGCTCATTATTTCAGCCCGGAATTCCCTCGATGATAAACTGGAAGGATTGAATCTCGGAGCAGATGATTACCTGACGAAACCCTTTCATTTTTCGGAATTGATTGCACGGATTCGCTCGATAGTCAGAAGAAAAAAATTCGATGGAAACGCTTTGGTGGAAATCGGGAATATTCAGGCAGATGTTACGAACCAATCCGTTTCGATTCATAATAAACCTGTGACCTTAAACCGGAAAGAATTTGCCATCTTGATGTATTTGATTTCCAATAAAGGCCGTTTGGTACATAAAACTGCCCTTGCAGAACATGTGTGGGGAGATAATATCGATGAATCCGATAATTTTGAGTTCATCTATTCTCAAATCAAAAATCTGAGAAAAAAAATGAATGATCTGGATTCCGGAATTGAAATTCAATCCATTTACGGAGTCGGATATAAACTGATCGAATCGTGAAATTAATCCAGCGTACAATCATTTTCATGTCAGTTGCCTTGCTGATCGCTTTGTCAGTTTGGGCATTGATCTTTTACGTGAACATGATTGACGAGGTGCACGACAGCATTGACGACGGATTGGATAATTCGAAGTTATTGATCATTCATCAGGCAGAACTGGATTCCACCGTGCTGCATAAAACCAATTTCGATGAAGGAAATTATTCCATCCGGAAAATAGAAGAACACCATGCACTCAGTCATTTCGATGATTACAAGGACACTTTGATGTACATGGAAAACGAAGACGATCTGGAGCCGGTGCGTCTGTTAACAACAGTTTTTGAAGCCAGCGAAAATGAATTTTATCAACTCAAAGTCATTTCCTCCATGGTGGAAGAGGATGATTTGATCGAAGATTTGTTTTATTCGCTGCTGTGGCTTTATCTGACACTGATTGTGACCATTCTGATCATCAATGTGTTGGTTTTGAAAAGGATGTGGAAACCGTTTTTTGAATTTTTGAACCGGTTGAGCGGCTTCAAACTGGGCAAAAATGAGGAAGTTGCACCACTTCAGTCAAAAGTGATGGAGTTTCAGGTACTCAACACTGTGATTCAGGATGTATTGGAGAATACGATTCGTTCCTATCACAATCAGAAACAACTGATCGAAAATGCGTCACATGAATTGCAGACACCGTTGGCAATTGCATTGAATAAACTGCAGCTGCTGGCAGAAAATCCGGAATTATCCGAAGAAGTCGTGACAGAAGTTTTCCAAACGATTGAAACGCTGGAACGTCTGACGCGCTTGAATAAATCCTTGCTGTTGCTTTCCAAGATCGAAAACAAACAATTCCTGAACGAAGAACAGATCAATCTGAACGAATTGGTAAAAACCGTTTTGTCAGACTTTGAAGATCAGATCGAACACAAAGAACTGGAATTACTTGTCACCGAAGAAACAACGCTGATCATCAACATGAATGCCGAATTGGCGCGGATTCTATTGACAAACCTGATCAAAAATGCCATCAGACACAACTTTAAACAAGGTGTCATTGAGATCACCATTTCAGAATCCTCCTTTGAAATTGCAAATTCAGGTTCAGACAAAGCCTTGAATGCAAATGCTGTATTTACGCGTTTTTACAAAGAATCCAATGACAAAGCGTCCACAGGTTTAGGTCTGGCAATCGTGAAATCCATCACAGATGTTTCCGGGTACAAGATTGCGTACACTCACACCATTTCTCAAACTGCCTCTCATACCAATCCGGTTTCCCGTCATCGTTTTAAAGTAAATTTTGTATAAAGAAACTCTCCACTTTGCGTCCTCTGCGTATTTGAGTTTAAAACAACCCGTCTTAAAACTACGTTCCTCAACCAATTCCTTATACTCTTCGTGGTGAAAAGAATAAGCAACCAGCGCTTTTTCCATTTAAAAACAATAGAACAACTCATTTTTTCTCACCATCGAATCATTATTCCCAATTCTTTCCCGATTTGCCCCGTAAATTTGTCATATAAATTAAAAGATACACATTATGAAAGGGTTACGATTGATATTGACAGGGTTTTTAGGAATTGCATTTGTTTCATGTGCAAGCACAACCATCGATCAGCAGGAAATTCCATCAGTGGTGATTAATGCGGTTATGACCAAATATCCGGATGCAAAAGATTTGGACTGGGAAGTGAAAGGAGGCATTTACGAAGCTGAATTTGACTTGGGAAAAGACGATTATGAAGTGTGGGTGAATGCAGAAGGAACAATTCTGAAAGTGGAACAGGAAATAAAGGTTGCAGCGATTCCGGCAGTTGTTCTGAACAAAGTGAAAGCAGAGTTCAAAGATGCCAGACTGGAAGATGCGAAACGCATTGAGATCGGCAAGAACGTTTACTACGAATTGGAAGTAGATCAGGCTTTGGGAGATCAGAAAGTAGTTTATTCTGCGAGTGGAGTGAAACAAGATCCATCCGTTCTGACAAAAATCAGTAAGTAAACAAATAACATTTTTCAGGTCATTGTAGTTTGAAACAGTGGCCTGATTTTGTGCAAATACTTATCGATATTTGTTTAAGTAGGCGCTCGTTAGACGCCTGAAAATTCGTGGCGATTTTTATTCCTCCCCTTTATTTAAATATGAAATTCAAAATTGCGTTGATCGTTTGGTTTGCTGGCACAACTGTTTTCGGACAGTTGACTCCTCCCGGATTGGGAAGCAACTCCAAAATGAATGCATGGTTCGCTTTGGGACTGGATCAGCAATTGGATTCGGCAGGAAAATTCAGTTCGATGACCTATTTGGGAATCGCCGGACAAAGTAATGTCGATAACATCAATGTCTTCGAACGATTCGGGATCCTCGTCCTGAATGAAGAAGTGAAATTCAAATTCAGACCAACCTGGAGTGTTTCACTTGCCGCAAGCTACCGCCACCAAAATGAATACGAAAAAGTTTCGCCTTATCTGGCTGCTGAAGATAAATTCAAGCAGGAATTCCGGGTTTACTCCAGAATCACCAAAAGCTGGAAGAAAAAATGGATTCCTTCAATTGCCTTCAGACAAGAATTCCGAAAATTCTACAATCCCGAATTCAGAGATTGGAAAGTGTCATCAGCATTTCGATCCCGCTTGAAATTCCAAAGCGAATTCGCCTTAAGCCGGAACAAACGGTTTTCAGTCATTGCCGGATGCGAATTCCTGTTTTCAACCGAATTTCAGGAAAAGACACAGGAATGGAAACACTTCGAATACGGTGAAACGCGCCTTTCTGCAGTTCTGACCTACAAATCAAAAAATGGAAAGTGGATGTATGGCATTGGCTATATGGACGATTTACTGCACGTAGATGCGGGCGAAAAATCCGTCAATTACATCACTTTAAGCCTGATCCTCAACAATATTTTTTAAAAGTAATTCGTCAGTTCGTCCCGATAGCTATCGGGAGTGAAGCGTATCGAGAATGATAGGCTACTTCACATATATGTAAAAGATACTTTTCAAGAAAAACACTCAAAATTCTCCCTGAAAATACTTTCCCACAACTCAAGTATCTATCAGGTATAGCTCAAGTATGGGTTAAGCATAGATATAGTATAAAAGGCTAAGAATCTAACAGTCGTTTTCCTCCTGAAACAACCACTTTTACACCGGTTTTGATTTCAAAAAGATCAGAATTCTGAAGCTTTACTATCTTAAACCCTAAAGCATTGATTCGTCCTTCCTTCTCAAAAATGTAAAATCTCCAACAGTTGGAAATCCGTCACAGTTCGTAATTCGACATTCTCAATTCGTAATTAATCGAGTAATTCTGTCAGTTCACACTGTCACCTTGTCTGTTTTAACCGCAATGGCAAGGTAGTTGACATATGAGAAACAAAAAATCAACAAAAATGGCAGAAGAAGGAGTTCAAAACGAAGAATTTAACCAGAAAGCTGATACACAAAACTCGGAAAACGTAGGTGGAACAGTGAATGAGGAGCTTGAAAATGCTGACAATTCGTCAGAAAAATCGGGTATGTCCTCAACTGAAGAGCAAATTGCTGCCTTGAACGATAAATATTTACGTCTGTATTCGGAATTTGACAATTACCGTAAGCGTACCAATAAAGAAAAGATCGAATTGATTTCAACTGCGAGTGCAGGAGTCTTGAAAGAAATGCTGTCAGTGATGGATGATTTCGAGCGCGCAATCGCAAATAATGAAAACTCGGAAGATCTTTCAGCTGTGAAAGACGGATTTAAATTGATCCACCACAAGTTGAGAAACATTCTGGAAGCGAAAGGATTGAAGCAAATGGATGCAAAACATCAGGCCTTTGATTCCGATTTACACGAAGCAATTGCAAATGTTCCTGCACCATCCGAAGATTTGAAAGGAAAAATCATCGATGATGTAGAGAAAGGATACTACTTGAATGACAAAGTGATTCGCTTTGCAAAAGTGGTTGTAGGAAATTAAGAAGTTTGGTTCACGAGAAGTGATTTAACTATGGATAAAAGAGATTATTACGAAGTTCTTGGCATTTCAAAAGGTGCATCGGAAGCTGAAATTAAGAAGGCTTACCGCAAGATGGCCTTGAAATATCACCCCGATAAAAATCCGGGAGATGCTGAGGCGGAGGAAAAGTTTAAGGAAGCTGCGGAAGCGTATGAAGTACTTTCTGACGCAAACAAAAAAGCGCGTTACGATCAGTACGGTCATGCCGGATTAGGTGGAAATGCCGGATTTGGCGGTGGAATGAACATGGACGATATCTTCTCTCAATTCGGAGATATTTTCGGAGGCGCTTTTGGCGGTGGTGGAAGTTTTGGCGGTTCAAGAGGTGGCGGACAGCGTGTCGTGCGCGGAACGAACCTGCGTGTCAAAATGAAACTGACTTTGGAAGAAGTGGCAGAAGGTGTTACGAAGAAAATCAAAGTCAATAAGCTGGTAAATGCCGACGGTGTAACATACAAAACGTGTGCTACTTGTAACGGTTCAGGAAGAATTACGCGCGTTGCCCAAACATTCCTTGGTGCCATGCAGACACAGTCTACATGTAATGTCTGTCAGGGTGCGGGTAAAATGATCGACCAGAAACCTGCAGATGCTGACAATCAAGGATTGAAACGCCAGGAAGAAGTCATCGAAATCGAAATTCCGGCAGGAGTAGAGGAAGGAATGCAGCTGAGTGTTTCCGGAAAAGGAAATGCCGGGCCATTCAATGGAATTCCCGGAGATTTGATCGTTGTGATCGAAGAACAGCCGCACGAAGAATTGCGAAGAGACGGAGAAAATCTGCATTATGAAGCCTTTGTAAATTTCGTAGATGCTGTTTTAGGAGAAACAATCGAAGTGCCTACCGTGACCGGGAAAGCAAAAATCAAAATCGAAGCAGGAACGCAAAGCGGAAAAATGCTGCGACTGAAAGGAAAAGGATTGCCGGTTCTTCAAGGATACGGCCACGGAGATTTGTTTGTTCACATCAATGTCTGGACACCGAAGAAAGTCAGTAAAGAAGAAAAAGAGATTCTTGAAAAATTGCGGGAAAGTGAAAACTTTAAACCGAATCCGGGACAAAACGAACGCGGATTTTTTCAACGAATGAAAGATATGTTCCAATAAACGGAACGAACAATGCAAAAGCCGGATAGTTTTTATCCGGCTTTTTTGTTTAGGTTGAGCATTGGATTAATGATTTGCACGCCCTGCGGGAAACAAAAAGTATTCTCCCCAAAACAGATAACAGACAAATTCTGTTCTTCCATAGAAATTTGTGAATTACAATTAACGGAAATCGAAACAGGAGGAATTCTTTTCATTAGATTTACATAATGAGAAGATTTACAAATCCACTCGAACCCACTATTGGCATAAAACACTATTTACTTGGTGTCATGGTCATTGTGTTCGGATTAGTTATTTTAAGTCCCTTTCTGATTGGATTGATAAAAACGGCATTTACTCCCGCAGATTCCGGAATAGAAGATCTGGGCAAGTACTTATCTAAAAATGCTTACTTGTTGGTGAATATGCTTCCTTTTGCGATTGGACTTCTCTCAATAGTTTTTTGTGCAAGAGTGATTTTTAAACGTCCGCTGCGAACTTTTCTCACGGCCAGAGCACAATTTGATTTCAAACGATTTTTCTTCTCGTTCGGTTTATGGTCGGCATTGATGATGGTTTCTTTCTTCCTCACATTTATCGATTACAATCACCATCTGATCTGGAACTTCCATAGCGAAAAATTCTTTTACCTGCTCATCATCGCAATACTGTTCGTACCGATTCAGACCGGTTTTGAAGAAATCTTCTTTCGCGGATTTTTATTACAGCTTTTCGGAAAAACCACTCAGAAAGGAATTTACCTGGTTTTGATCAACGGAGCTCTTTTTGGCGCCTTGCATTTAATGAATCCTGAAATCGAAATCCTTGGATTAACTGCAGTGATTTTTTACATCGTATCCGGATTATTTACCACATTAATTGCTATTTTGGACGACGGAATAGAGTTGTCCTGGGGTTTTCACCTTGCAAACAATTTGTTCGGAATTATTCTGGTAACGAACGAATGGCAGGTACTTCAAACGGATGCCTTGTTTATGGATGTTTCTCCTCCGGCACTTGGATGGGATATGTATGTAACCATGTTCCTGCTTTATCCGTTAATGATTCTTGTTTTTTGGTTGGTTTACCGATGGAAAAACTGGAAAAAAGTACTTTTTAAGTCATAATGAATCATTTTTGATTAGATGTTAGAAATTCACGAGCTTACAAAACGCTATGAGCGGAAAGCTGCAATTGATCAAATTTCCTTTACGTTAAAAAAAGGAGAGATCTTCGGATTACTCGGACCCAACGGAGCCGGTAAAACCACGTTGATTCGGATTATTAATAAAATCATCGAACAGGATTCGGGAACGATCCGCTTCAACGGAGATTTACTTCAGCAAAAACATTTGGCGCATATCGGATATCTGCCCGAAGAGCGCGGTTTGTATAAACAAATGACCGTAGAAGCACATGCACATTTTCTGGGAGCTCTGAGAGGAATGACCAAAACGGAGATCAATACTGCGTTGGATTATTGGCTGAACAAATTCAATTGTGCCGATTGGAGAAAAAAGCGCATTCAGGAATTGTCGAAAGGAATGGCGCAGAAGATCCAGTTTATTTGCGCTGTTTTACACGAACCCGATCTGCTGATTCTCGATGAACCGTTCTCAGGTTTTGATCCTGTAAACGTCGAATTGATCAAGGCGGAACTGCAGGAAATGAAACTGAAAGGAAAAACCATCCTGATTTCGACACACAATATGAGAAGTGTGGAAGAAGTTTGTGATCGGGTGGTGTTGATTCATCAATCGAAGAAAGTACTGGAAGGCCGCGTATCCGAAATTCAGGAAAGCCGGAAAAAAGGAGAATATGCCGTAAAATTCAGAGGAAATATGATTGCTTTTGTCAATGCACTCTGGATCGGATTTGAATTGATAGATAAAGAAATTTTGGGAGATGATCGTTTCATTGCCCGCGTAAAAATGAGAGGAGACAACTCATTCGAGGATTTATTGAAGACCTTGATGGGGCAGGTTAAAATTGAAGCTGCCTGGGAAGTTCTTCCGTCCATGAATGAAGTATTTATTTCAACTGTAACAACCGAAAATGATGAAAAATAGTTGGATCATAGCAATGCGTGAGTTGAAAGAGCGATTGGGAAGCCGTTCTTTTGTATTGATGGCACTTTTGGGCCCTTTGGTTGTTCTGACATTCACCTATTTGATTTTTCAGTTCGGAGGAAAGGAACAGCAGAAATGGCATGTTTTGATCGTCGATCCTGCAAATGTGATGGAGCAGAAGATTATGGCGAAAGAAGATCCGAATATTGAATACTCCTTCGCGAACAATTATGTAGAGATCGAACAATTCGCCAAAGAAGCCCGCTTCGAACCTTATGACGCGATGGTGGAGATCAATGAAAAGATCCTGTCCAATAAAACCTGCTTTTTGTTCTACAGAGAGAAACCTTCGTTCAACATGTCGGTCAATATCCGCTATCAGGTAGAAAGACGTTTGGAAGAAGTGCTTGCAAAGGAATTTACGAAACTTTCCCTCAGTGATTTCAGACAGATCAAACAACCTTTGAATGTCGCTTTCCGGAATGTGTACGATCCGAATAATGCAACGGGAGATTTGGCCGGATGGGTAGGATTGTTTTTCGGAGCAGCCATTTTCGTGTTTATTTTCCTTTTTGGAATGACGATTTTAAGATCCGTTTCCCGAGAGAAAACAAACCGGGTAGTGGAGATTTTATTGGCTACCGTGAAACCGAGAGCTTTGATGTTGGGGAAAATCCTCGGAATCGGACTAAGCGCATTTATCCAAGTGTTTTTGTGGGTTTTGATTATCGGTTTGGGCTTATACTTTATGCGGGAAACAATTTTCGTAGATATTTATGATGCATCGAACCAGATTGAAGGACAGGTAAGCGACTACAATCAGTTTGTGGAATTGGTTTTCGACCGGGTACAATTCGGAGTCATGCTATTTTACTTTTCACTCTTTTTTGCAGCAGGATATTTGTTCTATGGCGCTTTTTTCGCAGCACTCGGAGCAACTTCCGGTTCAGAATCCGACGGGCAGCAATTCCTTATTCCTTTGATTCTGATTTTGTGTTTCGCTTTGTATGCAGGTTATTTTGCACTGGAAAACCCGGATAGTCCGTGGACGACTTTCTTATTGTATTTCCCGTTTACGGCGCCGGTTGTGGCAATGGTAAAATTATCGATCGGATTTACAGATGGCAGCGCATATCAATTATTCCTGTCGTTGTTCTTATTGCTTGGAAGTGCTGTTTTGGTAATAGCAATTGCAGCGCGATTATTCAAAAACGGGTTGCTTCAGTTCGGACACACACTGCGTTTGAAAAATATTATTCTTTGGTTGAAAGTTAAGTAAAATGCGTGTTGGAGTTATCGATTTAGGGACAAATACATTCAACCTTCTGGTAGCGGATCTTCATGAAGGAGGGTTTGATATTGTACATAATTCAAAAGAAGGAGTAGCCCTTGGAATGGGCGGAATCAATGAAGGTTTTATTTCAGACCTTGCTAAGAAAAGAGCTTTTGATGCCTTTGAGAAATTCAAGCAGATCTGTTCTGATTTATCTGTTTCCACAATTATAGGAGTTGGTACATCTGCCGTTCGTGATGCACAAAACAACATGGAATTCATTGATGAAATCCAAACGCGTTTCGGGATTGATATTGAAATTGTGGATGGACTGGAAGAAGCAAAACTGATTTATCAGGGAGTCAGCTGGTCGTATGAATTTGACAAAACCTCGCTGATTATGGATATCGGAGGAGGAAGCACGGAATTTATCCGGATTGAAAAAGGAAAAGAACTGGAATTCTTCAGCGCGAATATCGGTGTGTCAAGAGCCGTTCAATTGTTCGATCTGCAAAACCCGCTTTCGGTTGAAGATCAGAAAAAACTGGTCGTTTGGTTTGAAGAGAATTCCGATGGATTCAAACATTTCGGTTCCTGCGAAGTATTGGTGGGAGCTTCAGGAAGTTTTGAAACCTTTTATGAAATGGTTCATGAGACCGAATTCCCGAAATCGCTGGAAAACATCCGGCTTTCAAGAGAAGAATTGATGAAGATCCTGGATTGGATCATAGGCTCGACCTTTGAAGAACGCGAAAACCATCCGTTCATCATTCCCATCCGCAGAAAAATGGCTCCGGTAGCCGCATTGAAAACCAAATGGATCATTGAGAAATTCGGAATCCGGGAAATTGTGATTTCACCCTGCTCGTTGAAAGAAGGAGTGTTGAGACGATTTTTTTAAGAATTGCGAATTATTTTGGAGTTTACATTCTGTTGAGTAGATTGGAGCAGCGAAATCCACTAATTCGTCGCCCGCCATTCTGCATTCGCAATTAAATACCTATTTTCGTTGACCAATAAAAGCACATGGCAAAGATTTTAATCATTGATGATGAGCGGGCTATCCGCAGAGCGTTACGTGAAATTCTGGAATTCGAAGACTTTCAGGTAGATGAAGCGGAAAACGGAGTGGAAGGATTGGAGAAAGCCAAAAATACCTTGTACGACATTATTTTTTGTGACATCAAGATGCCGCAGATGGATGGAATGGAAGTTCTGGATGCACTTGTTTCTCAGAGAATCGATTCGCCGGTCATTATGATTTCAGGCCACGGGAATATTGAAACTGCAGTAGAGGCAATCAAAAAGGGAGCTTTCGATTTCATTGAAAAGCCATTGGATCTGAACCGGATTCTGGTGACAATCAGAAATGCGAAAGACCGTGTGGTGTTGGTAGAAGAAACAAAACAGCTGAAAACGGCCGTTCGTAAATTCAAGGGGTCTTCCATTATCGGTGAAACGGATGGAATCATCAAGATCAAGGAAATGATCGAGAAAGTAGCACCTTCTGATGCGCGTGTTTTGGTAACGGGAGCAAACGGTTCCGGAAAGGAATTGGTGGCTCGTTCATTACACGACTTGTCGAATCGCAAAAAAATGCCTTTTGTAGAAGTCAATTGTGCAGCTATTCCAAGCGAATTGATCGAAAGCGAGTTGTTCGGTCATGAAAAAGGAGCGTTTACCTCAGCGGTAAAAGACAAAAAAGGAAAATTCGAACTGGCTTCCGGCGGAACCTTGTTTTTGGATGAAATAGGAGATATGAGTGCTTCAGCTCAGGCAAAAGTGTTGAGAGCATTGCAGGAAAATGTCATTCAGCGGGTTGGAAGCGAACGCGATATTAAAATTGATGCACGTGTAGTTGCGGCTACGAATAAAGATCTGAGAAAAGAAATCGCGGAAGGACGATTCAGAGAGGATTTGTACCATCGTTTGGCGGTGATCCTGATTCATGTCCCTTCTTTAAATGAACGCAGGGAAGATATCCCGATGCTGGCAGAACATTTTTTAAGCCTTGTTTGCAGTGAGCACGGAGTTCCGAAGAAAGAATTTATGGATGATGCGCTGCTGGAATTGCAGCAAACAGATTGGACAGGAAATATCCGTGAATTGCGAAATATCGTGGAGCGTTTGGTAATTCTGTGCGGTCCGAAAATTTCAGGAGAAGATGTCCGGATGTTTGCAAATCCAAAGAAATAGAATAAAAAAAATGGGAGTTGTTAACTCCCATTTTTTGTTTAGATCTGAATTCAGATCATTTTTAAATCTCTCGATCGGCTTATTGTTGCTTCTTCATTTCTTTTGCTCCCATTTTCATCAAAGCATACGTAAATTCACAACCTTTTTGTCCTTTAAGTGCAACCAAAACTTTTTCAATCACTACATCTTGTGATTCTGTTGTATATACTTTGTCGTACTTTTTCTCCAAATCTTTAGAACATGTTTCCATCTCTTTTCCAAGGTCCATCATAGCCTGAGCATCTGCCATTCCCTTTTCCATGTCTTTCATCATAACTTCGGTCATTGCTTTCTGCATATCTGTACCATCTTTTTCAGACTTTACAAGAGCATCTTTCATTTCATCCGAAATTCCTGCTGAAGATTTAGTTACGCAGTCACACATGTCTTTTGCCATTGCATCATAATCAGCATCGCTAGCCATATTACATGATGTAACAAGTACCGCACTCGAAATTGAAAGTAATAGGATTAATTTTTTCATAATATTTTTTTTCATAAAACTAAATAAATTAATTAGAACGAAGAATGGAAAATTGAGAATCGAAAGTAAAAAATTAATAAGTGAAAACAGAAAATTGATAACTGGGAAAGTGCATCCCGGAAGCTTATTTAAAGACCACCTGATTCACAGATACTTTTACACGCTTCGATCTGAGATTTTAATTGATGGAATTGGTAAGCTCGATTCCGCCCCATTCCAAAACATGAAACCCGTCTCGATTGAGTTGAGGAAGTTTTTGAGTTTTTGGGAATTGAAAAGATGTATTTCCTCCCGCTTTCCAGATCATATAAACCCGGTTGAGATTTTTTGTAGCGGGTGAAATTTCCAATGAAGCAAATTCGTTACAGGCGTCATTTATCATAAATTGAACAAAAACCTGGGAATGTTGTGCCAGTTGAGGTCCCCAGAATGTAATGAAGTCTGCTTTTTCTTTTGCATTGAATCCCAGTTCTGAAAGCATTTTTTCCAACGATTCGGTAACAGCTGCCTGTTGAATGACAAAACCACCGGATTCCATGTTAAATTGATTAAACCGTTGTTCGGATTCCCAAAAAAGATACGGATATACTTTCTGATCAATCGTGATAGAACCATCGGGATGTGCCATTCCGTTCCAGCCTTCGGAATAATCCGGATAAGTGAACGTGAGGTTTCCCTGTGGTTTGAGGTTGACAGAAACCTCCAGATCAGATTCGGGATACAAATAGATGACAGGTTTTTTCACCGCTCTGGGCTCTTCAAAATGCTTAAAATGAAGCGAAATAATAGTGATTTCCCCCGGTTTGATTTCAATACTGTCGGTTTCGATTTCCTGAAACAACTGATAATAAAACTGAAAAACTGCTTTTTTGGGAGTTTTGATGAGGTTACAAGTGTTTTTGGAATCAAGCAGAATTTGCTCATCACTTCCGTTTATTCCGAATTTCAACTCTTGTGAAGGTTCGTATTCACTGTCAAATTCACAAATGATTTTGATTCGTGCACCTTTTGCAGGAGGTTTCCGGTCTTTTTGGTAATGAACAAAATAGTCAGGAATGGATTCCGCGAAAAGCGAGGAACTCAATAAAAGAAAAACGATTAGAATCCGCATATTTTAAAGTGTTGGTTTAATTTCAATTCCTCCCCATTCTACCAAATGATTTCCGGATCTGTCAATTGACTTTAGGGAAGGTTTTTTCAGATTGAGTGTTTGGTCGATCGGCTGAGAGCTTTCTTTGAAAACCAGGTAAATCCGGTTGAGTTTAAACGCAGGGGAAATTTCCAGAGAGGCGATGGCATCAATGGATTCATCTTGCATCCAAAGAATTTCTGCATAAGGCATTTTTTGAATCCGCGGTCCCCAATAAGTAATGAAATCGGCTTTTTCCTTCGCATTGAAACCAATTCGGGTGAGCTGACTTTCCAGATAAGGAATGATTTGTTTTCCTTCAATGAAATCTGCATCAGACCAATTTAAACGAAGGTTTTCAGAACTAAGATCCGCATCCCAAAACAAGTAGGGAAAGGTTTTTCCGTTCAATTGAATTGCTCCGGTGGAAGAACTTGTGCCTTTCCATTCACCGTTATAAGCCGGATAAGTGAATTGAAGATCTGCACCGGTTTTTATTTTCAAGCTGAAGTTTTCTTCCTGTTCGCTGTAAAGGTAAATCACCGGCTTTTCAAGCATAATCTGATTTCGCGGGTTGTTGTTGTTGGGATTGTTTTGAAATGCAATTCCGATTTCATAATATCTGCCACCTATGAAATCCTTGTCGAAATGAATGCTTTCAAAATTGGCATTCAGATAGAAAAGAATGTTGTGTTTTCCTTTGGAAAGAGTCTTTCTGAAAACAAGATTGTTTTTCGAAATAGTATATTTCCGGGTCTTTTTGTCGACACTCATTTGAATAATTGCCGGATGTTGATCAAGCATCAGCTGACCATTTGAATCAAAAACACGAACCACGAGTTTCACACTGTCGGAGTGAATGGATTTGGAAGCACTGTCTTTGATGATCCAGAGTTGAGGTTGTGTTTCTCTTTCACCGGAAAATCCGAAAACAGGAATGCATAGTGCAAGAAGTAAGACGAGTTTGTAAATCATAGTTCTGAAGATTTAATTTCGAAGCCTCCCCATTCCAGGATATTGAACCCTGTCCGGATGAAAGGAGTTTGTTCGGTCGGATTTAAATAAGATTCAAATGAATCATTCCATTCGGAGAAGGCAATGTAAAAACGATTGATTTGTTCCGGTTTCGGGTCACAATCCAATGTGGCAAACTGATCACAGGATTCCTGTTGATAGAATTGAATGAATACCGATTCATATTGGCTCATTTTGGGTCCCCAGTAAGTAATGAAATCTGCTTTCTCGGAAAACGAAAAGCCCAGATCCGAAAGGTGTTTTTCCAGGAAGGCAATAACATCATCCTGATCTACATGATAACCGTTGCTGTGTTTTTTTAATTGAAATTGCTGACGGGAATCCCAGAAAAGATAAGGATACTTTTGCTGGCCGATTTCAATTTCACCGTTCGGATAAAGTGTTCCGTTCCATTGGTTTTCGTATTTCGGGTAGGTAAAAGACAAATCTCCTGCCGGATTTAATTTCAGGTTGAAATCCAGTTTTACGGGACTTTGGAAATAAATCACCGGCTTGTCAACCTCAATCAGCATGTATTCCGAATTGAAGGTAACTTGTGCATGATTTTCGGTCTGACTCCCGATTTCAACACTGTCGCTGATCACTTCATTGTATCCCGGGCCGGCCCAGAATTTGAATTGAGTCTTTCCGCTTTTCAACTCAAGTGTGTGTGCAAAGGTGGAATCCAGAAAAAGGGTATCCGTGATGCCGTTTACCGAGAAGTAGACGATCGTTTGAAGATCCTTCGGAATACCACTGAAATTAAAAGAATAGAAATGAAGCGTTACTTTGGCCTTTTCGGCTTCTATCTGAGTGTTTTTCACCGTACTGAAAATATAAAAATCAGCCACGGCTTTGTGCTGAATTCCGCCATGGGAAAGAAATCCGGATCCGAGAATCAGCAACAGGATAAAATAACTCTTTTTCATCGTTCAATATTACAATAGGATTGATTACAAACCAATTGGAAAAAGGTTCAATTTGAGTGCAATAATTTAAAAATGAGGTGTAAAACCGGAAAAGATGATAATTTGAAAGTAAAGTAAGCTCAGGATGATTAAAGTTCTTATTTTTGACTTGAACAATTTTAACGTATGGATATAAAAGGATTCTTCCAAAGGAATTGGATGTATTTGGTAATCATTGGAATCATGTTTTTGGTGGTCGCTGCTTTCTTCAAGCCACAATTTGAAGGATATGGTCTGAAACAGCACGATGTCAAAGAGTGGAAAGGAATGAGTAATGAAACCGAGATGTATCGGAGTGAAACAGGGGCAGAACCCAAGTGGTCCAGCTCTTCGTTTGCGGGAATGCCTGCAGAGCAGATTTCGTTGCATTATCCCGGAAACTGGTTTAAGTCGATGATGAATTTCTACTTTGATTTGTTTCCAAGTCCTATGGGATTGATTCTGTTGCATTTTATATCATTCCTGCTTTTTGCCAGGTTGTTGAAATTGAATCCGTGGGTTGGTTTGTTAGGTGCAATTGCATTTAGTTTTGCCAGCTACGAGCTGATTGTTATTCAGGCGGGACACTCCACTAAATCAGCAGCTACAGCATTTTTACCGGCAATTCTGGGAGCATTTATCTATGCCTACAAGAGCAGGAAAATCCTTGGAACTGTGCTCGTCGGTATATTTATGTCCTTTGAATTGGCTGTGAATCACGTTCAGATTACGTATTACTTTTTGATCGTTCTTGCATTTGTCGGAATCTACTTCCTGATAGATGCTGTGAAGCAAAAAGAGCTGAAACGATTTGCGCTTACTTCTGCCGGAATGATCGGGGCAATTATACTTGCATTTGGTGTAAACAGCGGAAATATCTTGTTGACAAATGATTACGGGAAGTTGAGTATCCGTGGAGGGAATGACGTAACGATCAATCCTGACGGAACAGCTGCTTCTCATCAATCAAGTGGATTGGACAGAGATTATATCACGCAATGGTCTTACGGGGTTGACGAAACATTTACCTTGCTTTCACCTTATGTCAAAGGAGGAGCCTCAGAACCGCTGGGGAATTCACCTTTTGCCGAGTCGATTCAAAACAGTGATTTGACACCGGATCAGATTAACAATGCATTGAAAGGATATTCCTATTGGGGAACACAGCCGATTACTTCCGGCCCGGTATACATCGGAATTATTGTTCTGATGCTTGCTTTCCTGAGCTTATTCTTTTTAAAAGACAGAATCAAATGGGCCTTGTTAGCCGTTACGATTTTGGCAGTGATGCTTTCATGGGGGAAAAACTTTATGGGATTGACCAATTTCTTTATTGATCACGTTCCTGCGTATAATAAATTCAGAGCCGTTACGATGATTCTGATCATTGCGGAATTGACGCTTCCTATTATGGGAGTTCTTTTCTTGAATGAGTTGATTAAGCAGCGCGACAGCATTCTTGAACAAAAGAAAAAATTCCTTGTTATTACCGGAGTTTTTGTGTTGTTCCTGATTGTGGTCAGAGTAGTTGGTTTGAATGACGGATATTCCAATCCAATGGAATCAAAGCAGTATGCCGGATTATATGATGTGTACGCAAAACAGATCGGTCAGATGGATCCGCAGGTTGCAATGAGCAATTACCAGTTGGATGTATCGAATCAGCAGCAGGTGAGTCAATTTATCCAAATGCAGGTGGATTCACAGATGGAAGCTTACACGGCCTTGAAAATGGCCCGAAAAGGTGTCTTTAATTCAAGTATGAACCGTTCCATCATCTTTGCGATTCTGGCAGGTGGTCTTTTCATGATTTTCCTGTATACGAAATCCGGAAAAACGGCAAATGCGGTGTTGATTTCAGGATTGTTGATCCTGACGGCAGCAGATATGATTCCTGTTGCATACAATTACCTGGGAGGAGTTGAAGACGCTTCCGGTGCAGGCTACAAGTACTGGGAAGAAAAAGGGCTTACTTTTTATCCGATTGCCGCAACGAAAGGAGATGGAGAAATCCTGGAATCAGAAATCCGGCAGAATCCTTCTTTGGCTTCGAAAGTTCTTATCGGAAAAGAAAAAGGAGAGAAAAAGGCTGACGAACTTGGATATGACGGTGCAGCAAGAATGAATGTGATCAACTCATACCGTTTTTATGCGCTTCAAAGTGCAACGAATTACCGTGTATTGGATTATTCAGGAGCATTTTCAGATAGCCGGGCTTCTTACTTTCATAAATCACTGGGAGGATATCACGGTGCGAAATTGAGAAATTTCAGCAATTTGGTTGACTTCCATTTATCCAGAACGAATAACAAGGTGCTGGATATGATGAATGTGAAATACTTCCTGCAACCGCTTCAAAATGGTTTGGATACGGCAATTCTCAATCCAACAGCTTTGGGGAATGCATGGTTGGTGAAAAATGTAAAAGAATATGCAACACCAAATGATGAAATCAGAGCACTTGGAAGCACTTTCAAACTTGAAAATAAAGGACAGGGCGTTTTGTTTGTAAACAAGCTGCCGGTAAAAGAAGCCAAAGTGTATGGAAGCGAAAGCTTGCAATATCTGATTCCGGGAAGAGATACGATTCCGGTTCAATTGTCAAACGGAATTCCGGTAGGAGAAGAAGTGATGTTTGTAATGGACGTGAGAGGGAATACCAACCTGGTTCCGATGATGACTATGCAGATGGATACTGCAAAATCATTTACTTCATTGGTACAGCTAAAAGTTGAAAGTTCATTTGATCCGGCTAACGAGGCGGTGATGCTGAATTCCATGGCGAAACAATTAAGCAAGAAGAAATTCTCAGGAGAAGGAACAATCAAATTGACCGGTTCGATTCCTAATAAGTTGACTTATGAGGCGGATTTGAAAGGAGATCAACTGGCAGTTTTCTCTGAAATTTATTATCCTTTGGGATGGAAAGCATTCGTAGACAACAAGGAAGTTCCGATTTTGAAAGTCAATTATCTGCTTAGAGGATTGGAATTGAAAGACGGAAAACATAAGATTGAATTTGTATACGATATACCGAAATACCATACGGTAAATATGGTTGCACGAATCGGAAGTATCATATTGTTGTTATTGTTCGCAGGTGTTGTATACTTTGAGTTCAGAAAGAAAAAGAACACAAAGGCAACTGAGATCTAACTAATTTGAAAAGATACAGATGGATATTCTGAAACTGATAGGAAGAACCAGCGAGTTGTTTGAAGAAGATCTTCAGAAACACAACCCGGAAATAGAAAGACTGGTTCGGACAAATCGTTTTTTAGTTATCGGTGGGGCAGGATCAATCGGAAAAGCAGTTGTAAAGGAGATTTTCAAACGCAATCCGCTTAAGTTACACGTAGTGGATATCAGCGAAAACAACCTGGTGGAGCTGGTGCGCGATCTGAGAAGTACTTATGGTTATATCGACGGGGATTTTCAGACTTTCGCTCTGGACGCCGGGAGTAAAATTTACGATGCCTTTATTCAGGCCGACGGGAAGTATGATTATGTACTAAACCTTTCCGCATTGAAGCATGTCCGGAGTGAGAAAGACGTTTTTACGCTCATGCGGATGATTGAGGTAAATGTCCTGAACACGATTAAGACCATTGAACAATCCATTTCAAACGGAACGAAGAAATACTTCTGTGTATCGACAGATAAAGCTGCAAACCCGGTTAATCTGATGGGCGCTACCAAGCGTGTCATGGAGTTGTATCTTGCTGATTTGGGCGAGAAAATTGCGATCTCATCAGCGCGTTTTGCAAATGTTGCTTTCTCAGACGGTTCATTGCTTCACAGCTTTGAAGAACGACTGAAGAACAATCACCCGATTGTAGCGCCAACAGATGTGAAGCGGTATTTTGTGACTCCGAAAGAATCCGGAATCCTTTGCTTGATGTCTTGTTTGTTTGGTGAAAACGGGGAGATTTACTTTCCGAAACTGGATGAAAAAGAACACCTGGTTTCATTCACAGAAATTGCAGATAAATTCCTGTATGAAAAAGGGTACAAACCCGTATATTGCAGTTCGGAGGAAGAAGCGAGAGCTTCAGTAGAGGAATTGAAGAATAAGAAAGAATGGCCTTGTTTCTACAGTGTTTCTGACACAACCGGAGAAAAGGCATTCGAAGAGTTTTATATGGAAAATGAATCCATATCGCTCGAAAATTATACCGATCTGGGAATTGTAAAGCAATCCCTGATTGCTGATAAAAACCAGCTGCAGGTATTCCTGAACGAAATCAATCAGTTCGTTCGTCAGGAATACTGGACGAAAGAAGAATTGGTTCAAAATATCCGGATGCTGCTGCCTGAGTTTGATTATGAAGACAAAGGAAAGTATCTGGATGCTAAAATGTAAGTGAAGTATGGGAGCAACAAGTTCGCAACTGATTATTGAAATGGTCCGAAGTCAATTTAAAGACATGGACTTCATTCCACTGCATGCACCGACTTTTGGCGGAAATGAAAAAAAATACCTGAGCGAGTGCATCGACACCACTTATGTGTCAAGTGTCGGAGCCTTCGTAGATCATTTTGAACATGATTTATCTAAACGGATCGGAGTGCCGAAAAGTGTTGCTGTCGTTAACGGAACAGCCGCGTTGCATTGCGCTTTGAAATTGCTCGGAGTAGATGAAAAACAGGAAGTGCTTTCTCAGGCATTGACTTTCGTTGCAACATGCAATGCGATTTCATATTGTGGTGCAAAATCGGTGTTTATTGATGTCGACAGAGATACGATGGGGCTTTCCCCAAAAGCATTGACAGATTTCCTGAATGAATTCGGAGATCGAAGAGAAGACGGAACATACAATAAGAAAACCCAAAAGAAATTGGGAGCATGCGTTGTGATGCACACTTTTGGTTTTGCAGCGAGAATAGAAGAATTGACAGCAATTTGCCGCGATTGGAAAATTCCGTTGATTGAAGATGCTGCAGAAGCAATCGGAAGTAGTTCTCACGGAAAACCGCTGGGAAGCTTTGGTGAAATAGGAACTTTTTCCTTTAACGGGAATAAGATTATCACGTCAGGCGGAGGCGGCGCGCTTGTTTCTCCGGACGAAACCTTAATGATTAAGGCCAAGCATCTGACTACAACTGCAAAGGTTCCGCACAGTTATGAGTTCATTCACGATGAAATCGGATACAATTACCGGATGCCGAATATCAACGCGGCATTGCTTTGTGCTCAAATGGAACAACTGGATTATTTCCTGGAGCGCAAAAGAGAACTGGCTTCCTTTTACAGAAAGAACTGTGATGCAAACGGGCTTGTTTTCAGATGGGAACGCGAAAATACACGAGCAAACTTCTGGCTGATGTGCATTGAAACACAGGACAGAACGGAGCGGGATGAAATTCTGAAAATCACCAACGACCAAAAAGTCATGACCAGACCAATCTGGCAACTGATGTATAAATTACCGACGTTTTCTGATTGTCAGCGAGACGACCAGCAAAATGCGGAATATCTGGAAGACAGAATCATTAATATTCCGAGCAGCGTCATTTAAATGAAGGGTGAAACTTACATATTGGGTGGATCAGGGCATGCTTTGGTTGTTCATGAAATCATGTTACTGAATGACCTGGAAGTAAAAGGCTATTTCGATTTAAATATTTCTGCTGTTATGCCGGAAGATTTGGCATATCTGGGAGAGGAAACTCTTGAAAACCTGAAAAAATGTAAGGAAGAAGCATTCTTTTTTCCGGCAGTGGGAAATAACCGTTTACGTTCGGATTTGGTTTCTGTTCTTCAAGACCGGGAACGAAAACAACTCACCTTGATTCATCCCGATGCGACGGTTTCAAAGAATACCCGGATTGGCTTATCGACAATGATCGGACCTAGGGCAGTGGTGAATCCCTTTACTGAAATAGGAAAAGGAGTCATCATCAATTCAGGTGCTGTGATTGAACATGAATGCAAGGTGGAGGATTTTTGTCATATTGCACCCGGAGCAACCTTGTTGGGGAATGTTCAGGTTGGAGCGTATTCTTTCGTAGGAGGAAATGCTGTTGTAAAGCAAGGAGTGAAAATCGGTTCGAATGTAATCGTTGGTGCGGGAGCCGTTGTACTGAATGATATTCCGGACAATAGCGTCGTAGCCGGTAACCCGGCAAAATTGTTAAAGTAATGTCAAAAGTATTAATCATAGCAGAAGCTGGTGTAAATCACAATGGTGATATGCAGACTGCATTCAAACTTATTGATGCAGCAGCTGAAGCACAAGTGGACTGGATTAAATTCCAGACATTCAAAGCTGATAAACTGGTTTCGAAAGATGCCGTTAAAGCTGACTACCAGTCAAAAAACACAGGGAATTCTGAAGAAACTCAGCTCCAAATGCTTCGGAAACTGGAATTGAGCCAGGAACAGCATCAGGAACTGATTGCTTATTGCCAGAAAAAGAATATTCAGTTTTTTTCTACTGCATTTGATCTGGATTCCCTTCAATATCTTGCTGATCTGGGATTGGAATACGTGAAAATACCTTCGGGGGAAATTACGAATTTACCTTACTTAAGATTGGCGGCACAGCTTTTTGATAAAGTGATTCTTTCCACAGGAATGGCTACCATGCAGGAAATAAAAGAAGCTGCAGCCGTTTTTTCGGAAGCAGGAATCAGCAAAGAGAATATAACGGTTCTACATTGCAACACAGAATACCCAACTCCGATGAAGGATGTAAATCTGAAGGCAATGCTCGAAATTGAATCAGAAATGGGAGTAGCGATCGGATATTCCGATCATACCTTGGGTGTTGAAGTTCCGATTGCGGCTGTTGCTTTGGGAGCAAAGGTGATTGAAAAACATTTTACACTGGATAAAACAATGCCGGGCCCTGATCACAAAGCTTCGCTGGAACCGGATGAATTAAAGTTGATGGTTGACAGTATCCGCAATATTGAAGCGGCACTTTCCGGTAACGGACACAAAGAACCGTCAGCATCCGAAATGAAAAATATCCGGATTGCGAGAAAAAGTATTCATGTCAGACAAGCGCTGCCGGCAGGCCACGTATTGAAGCATGAAGATTTGATTATGATGCGCCCGGGAGATGGTATCTCACCGATGCAGGTAGATGAAGTGATTGGGAAAACATTGGCCGGAAAGGTTGAAGAAAACACCAAACTTTCTAAAGATCATTTGCTATGAAAATAGGCGTTTTAACGAGTTCCAGAGCCGATTACGGGATTTATCGCCCGTTGTTGATTCATTTGCAGAGAGATCCGGAAATCCGGTTGGAAATCATTGCCTTCGGTTCACATTTGGCAGAGCGATTCGGTAAAACGGTTTCTGAAATCCGCTCGGATAATTATGCCGAAATCCACGAAGTGAATCATCGTTTTGATGGAGATACTCCGGAAGATGTTTCGCACAATTATGCTTCCTGTGTTTCGTCATTCGCTTCATTCTGGGCTTTGAATAATGATTTTGACTTCGTTTTTGCACTAGGTGACCGATTCGAAATGTCGGCAGCCGTCAATGCATTAATCCCGTTTTCAAAGAAACTCGTTCATTTTTATGCGGGAGACACTACTTTGGGGGCATTGGATAATATTTACAGACATCAGATAACACTTGCGTCACAGGTGCAATTTGTAAGTACAGAAGCGTACGCAAAACGTGTGGAAGAATTACTTGGTACACGTGAAGGATGCAAGGTTATCGGCAATCTGAGCTTGCTGAATCTGGAAAACATTGAATTGTTATCCATTGATACCTTTCAGGAAAAATGGGGCATTGATCTGGGAAAACCGACTATTTTAATGACTGTTCATCCGGAGACGACAGATATCAGTCAGAATAGCGATCACGTCGTTCAATTGAGAGAAGTAATAGCAAGTCTTACCGGAGATTTTCAATTCCTGATTTCTCCTCCGAATGCGGACGCAAGCGGATTGATGTACCGCCAGATGGCGGAAGAAATGCAAACCCGATTTCCTGACCGGGTATTTGTGGTGGAACATTTGGGAACACAGTCTTATTTTACCTGTATGAATTATTGTTCTTTAATGGTCGGAAACACTTCCAGTGGTATCCTGGAGGCCGCCAGTTTCGGAATATTTGTGTTAAATTTAGGGAATCGTCAGGAAGGGCGGATTTCAAGCGAAAATGTAATACATGTTTCATTCGACAAACAGGAAATAGAGCGGAAAGTATACCAATATGCAGGAAAAAAGTTTGAAGGACAGAACATCTATGAACCGCTCAATGCGCTTCAACAAGTGAAGGCGCTTTTGCAAAAAGAAATAAAATGAATTGGAAGCAACATATTGTCCATTATAACACCTCTGTAAAAGATGCATTGATTGTGATGGATAAACTCGGACTGGACGCAATTATTTTCGCAGTCAACGATCAGAATGAGTTGCTTGGTTCTTTAACGGACGGAGACATCAGACGCGGATTGATTGCCGGAGTTCAGACCACCGACCCGGTAGGAAGTATTCTACGCAAAAATCCGAGGTTTATTCGCAGGTCGAATGAAAATCTGGATCAACTGATCGCTTTCAGAAATGAAAATCTGAAGATCATTCCTGTTCTCAATGAAGAAAATGATCAGGTGGTGGACGTCATCAATTTCCGACTGACATATTCGTACATTCCGGCAGATGTTGTCATTATGGCCGGAGGTGAAGGGAAGCGATTGCGCCCTCTGACAGATGAAACACCAAAACCTTTGTTGAAAATCGGAGGAAAACCGATTATTGAGCACAATGTTGACCGTTTGATCCGCTTCGGAATGAAGAATTTCTACATCAGTATTAATTATCTTGGTGAACAGATTGAAAACTTTTTCAAAGACGGAAATGAAAAAAACGTTTCAATTGCTTATCTGAAAGAATCAAAACCATTGGGAACAATCGGGTCAATTCTGCTTGCCCAAAAGTTTGACCACGAAGATATCATTGTCATGAATAGTGATTTGCTCACAACGATTGATTTTGAAGATTTTTATAACAGCTACAAACAATCCGGTGCCAAGATGGCTGTTGCTGCCACAAGCTACCATGTCGACGTGCCTTATGCCGTTCTGGAAACAGATCATCAGCATGAAGTCAGGTCGTTGAAGGAAAAACCGCGGTATACTTATTTTTCCAGTGCGGGAATTTACATTCTTAAGAGGGAGTTGTTAGCAATGATTCCGGAAGATTCCTTTTTTGATATTACGGATTTGATGGAAAAAGTCATTGAAAAACAGCTGAAACTGATCACTTATCCGATCAACGGCTATTGGCTGGATATCGGGAAGCACGAAGATTTTCTCAAAGCGCAGGAAGACATTAAACATTTGAAATTGGATTAAAATTACAATATGCTACCGATTCACAAACCATATATTATCGGAGAAACAGCCTTTCACCATGAAGGAAACCGTACTTTTCTCAAAGAATTGATCCGGAATGCCCGAAATAGCGGGGTAGATGCTGTTAAATTTCATTTATTGCTCAATCTGGATGATTACATGATCCGGACACATGAAGCGCTGGAGATTCTTCGTCCCTGGTGTTTGAATGCGGTCCAATGGGATGAGGTTTTAACCGAATGCGGAGAACTGGATATTATTTTACTGTGTAATGATGTGAAATCGGTAGAATTTGCCTTAAGTAAAGGCGAATCGATCAAAGCTATTGAGATTCATGCTACCGGAATCAATGATGTTTTCTTGTTGGAAGCCGCATCAAAATTCCCGAATACGGTTATTCTTGGTTCGGGAGGATCCACGCTGGATGAAATTGATTTTGCAATTCAATATCTGAGAAAACAAGGAAAACAAGATGTTTTTCTGATGCACGGTTTTCAAAGTTACCCGACGGACTTTAAGGACATCAAACTGGATCGGATGAACAAGCTGAAAAATCTGTTTGGTTTGCCGGTTGGTTATGCAGATCATACGGATCCGGCTGATGCGAATAATGAATATATCTCGTGTCTTGGAATTGCAAACGGTCATAATGTGATCGAAAAGCACTTTACACATGCCTTCGGGGAAAAACGCATTGATGCACAATCGGCGGTAAGTTTGGAGCAGCTCCAAAACATCCGGAAACTGGCTCAGATTACCTGGGAATCCGTAGGAGCAATGAATTCATTGGAATTGTCTGAGGCCGAATTGAAATACGGAAATACGGGCCCGATGAAAAAAGCCATCGTGGCAAGAGAAACAATTCAGGAAGACGAACTGATTACGCTGGATAAGATTGCGTTTAAACGAACCAATGAAAGCAGCAGTTTGAAGCAGTTAGAATTAAGTAAATTACTAAATAACAAAGCAAAAACGGTGATTCAGAAAGACGAAATTATTGATTTGTCGAATGTGGAATACCAGTTTGTTTTGCCGGAAATCAGCCAGTTTAAGAATACGAAATCATGAAAAAGATTGGATTTATCATCACAGGTAGAATGAAATCTACCCGTTTGAAAGAAAAATTGATGCTTAAAATTCAGGATCGGGAAATGATTGCCTGGATGATTGACCGGGCAAAATTGGTTTTTGCTCCGGAAGATATCGTGATTGCAACATCGACCAATCCGCAGGATGATGTATTGCGGGAAATTGCAGAACGGGAAGGTGTTTCGATTTTCAAAGGAGATGAGGAAGATGTGGTGGAACGTTTGTATCAGGCTGCCAGAGAACATCAATTTGATTTCTTTATAAACATCACAGCAGATTGTCCTTTGTTTGGCTTCGACTATATTCAGCCGATTGTAGATCTGGCAGATAAAACAGACGCTGATTTGGTTACGTCATTGGAATTGCCTCATGGAATTTTCACCTATGGGATTAAAACCGCTGCGATGGAACGAGTTCTGACGATCAAAAAAACGAATCAAACGGAAGTTTGGGGAGACTATTTCTATAATAATCCGGATCTGTTCAAGGTTGAGAAGTTACCGGTTACCGATTCGGAGAAAAGAGAAACGTATCGATTGACGCTTGATTATCAGGAAGATTTCGATTTTTTTGAGGCAGTCTATACCCATTTCGGAAAAGAGACGTATGCAAAATCGTCGGAGGAAATTATTCATTTTCTGGACGAGAATCCGTCAGTTGCAGCCATTAATGAATCGTGCAGAAATCGTTTTCAGCAACGATGGGAGGAACAGCGTGTTTCGAATATCGAGAAAAAAGAGGCTTCTGAATAAACTTATAAAACCGCATCGTTTGCAGGAATTAAAAATAGGAATCATTGGATTGGGATCAATCGGACTAAGGCATTTGAATGAATTGCTTGGTTTGGGTGTGACCAACATATATGCCTTGCGTACAAATAAAGGTGCAAAGGAATTGCCGCCGGAAGTAGTAAATCAAGTGATTTCAACAACCAGTAAAGAAGAATTTTTCAATTGGGATCTGGATGGTTATCTGGTTACAAATCCAACTTCACTTCATGTGGAAATCCTGAAAGAGTTGAAGCAATTCAATAAACCGATTTTCGTTGAAAAACCACTTTGCAATAACCCGGAGGAATTACAGGCTTTAGGAGCATTTAATGGAGAGCTGCTGCAGATCGGTTTTTGCCTGCGTTTTCTGAATGTAATCCGGGAAGTGAAGAAAATCCTCGATACGAAGGAATACGGAGCAGTATACCACAGCCGGTTGAACGTGGGGCAGTATTTACCATCCTGGCATCCCTATACGGATTACAAGACGGAATATTACGCCAGAAAAGAGTTGGGTGGTGGAGTGCTTCGGACACTTTCCCATGAATTGGATCTGGCTTTCTTTTTCTTCGGAAAACCCGCTTCGACAAAAACATTGATTTCAAAAACTTCAGACCTTGAAATAGATGTAGACGATTATGCTTTGGTTCTGATGCAGTTTGAAAAACATTTGTGCAGAATCGAGCTCGATTTTATGAGCAAGAAGAAAGAACGTACAGGTACTGTTTTTTGCGAGCAGGCAGATATTCACTACGATGTGTTTAGCAGATCTGTCGAAGTAACAGATAAAGAAGGAACCTTGATCCTGAAACCGTCAATTGAAGAAAACAATATGTATCGGGATCAGATGGAGGCATTTTTAGAATTCATCAAAACAAAAAACAGAAACCCGCAGGCAGCAAACTTTGAAGAAAGTATAGCTTTAATGAAAATCATTGCAGATGAAAAACTTATTTGATTTAAGTGGAAAAACGGTACTTCTTTTTGGAGGATCCGGAATTTTAGGGAAAGAATTTACAAAAGCGCTCACGGATCATCAGGCACATGTTGTGAGTTGTGATATTTATGACTTGTCGCCTGAACTTAAATTGGAAGGGGTAGATTATCAGGTGGTTGATGCCGGAAATGAAACAGAATTAATTGAATTCCGTGAACGGATCATTGAGCGGTATAAAAAAGTGGATGTTATTATCAATGCTGTTACGGCTAAACACAATGATTTTTACCTGCCTTTTGATGAGGTTTCACTGGAAGGATGGGAAATTGGTCTGAGAGGAAATCTGACAGTACCTTTTATCGTTTGTAAAACATTTATCCGCCAGTTGTGTGAACAGGGCTTCGGGTCGATTATCAATATCAGTTCGGTTTACGGACTGGTAGGAAATGATCAGAGTATTTATGAAGGATCCAATCTGCACGAAATTTATGTGAAGGATTCTCCCGAGATTACGCAGATTTACTCGCATGGCGTTTACAATGCAGCCAAAGGAGGATTAAACAATTTTACCCGTTATCTGGCGGCTTATTACGGAAAATACAACATCCGTGTCAATACCATTTCTCCGGGAGGAATAGAATATCCGCAAGAAAATGAAACCTTTCTGAAAAAATACGGCGCAAAAACGCCATTGGGAAGAAAGGCGAAGAAAGATGAAATTAATGGAGCCGTGGTTTTTCTGGCATCAGATGCTTCCAGTTATGTAACAGGACATAATCTGGTTGTTGACGGAGGATTTACAGCCTGGTAAAAATGAAAATATGATATCAGATCAACTAAAACATATCGGGAGATACCCGTTTTTAAAGCAGATTCAGGAATTCAGTCTGGAGGATTATCAAAAAGGCAGATTCGAAATCTCAGGGAACGATTTTTTTGGAATCGGACTTGAATATGAAACCCGTGATGCTTCCGAATGTTTGTGGGAAGCGCATCGCAAATACCTGGATGTGCACGTCATTCTGGAAGGAGAAGAGTTCGTTCAGATCACGCAGCTGGATCACACGAAGGAAACAAAGGAATATGACCCGGAAGGAGATTATGCCCTTTTTGAAGGAAAAAAAGAGCAGGTAATCCACCTCACAAAAGGAACTTTCTTAGCCTTGTATCCAAATGAAGTGCATCGGACGGCAGTTTCGGTAAGTGGTGTATCATCCGTAAAAAAGATTGTTTTCAAGGTGAATCTTGATTTTATGGAGCGATAATCACATTTAATCGAGATTTTGAATCAAGCAAAATGAGTTATTGTAACTTTACGTTGTCAAAAGAAAAAAATGAAGACATTAGTTGTAGGTGCGGGAATATTTGGATGTAATTGTGCAATTGAATTTGCAAAGGCCGGATTTCGCGTTGATTTGATTGAATCGGATAGTGATATCATGATGCAGGCTTCTAAAAACAACCACAACAGGATCCATTTGGGATATCATTACTTAAGAAGTAAACAAACTGCTCAGCAGAGCCTGGAAGGATTACTGTCTTTTTTGTTCTATTATGGAGATTCTGTCATTCATAGTTTTCCGAATTACTACGCTATTGCGAAGGAAGGCAGTCTGACATCGGTGGATGAATTCATTGATTTTTGTGATACAATAGGAATTGATTATGACGAAGAGTTTCCTTCATCTGAAATCATCAACCATGAAAAAATAGATAATTGCTTCAAAGTTCCGGAACCTGTTTTTGATTATACTTCCTTAAAAAAAAGTATTTGGAAACGAATTCAGGAATCTGCGATTAATTTGAAATTGAATACAACCCTCCTCGATTTATCTTTCAATCCTGACACCAAAATATACACAGCCAGAACAGCTGAAGGAATACAGGAATATGATGCTGTGATCAACGTAACCTATTCTCAACTGAATAGTGTGAATGAAATGGTAGGTGCAGAGAAACGATTGATGAAATTTCAGGATGTTGTCATTCCGAATTTCTATTACGAACATGAACCAATAGGCTTAACGATTATGGATGGGCCTTTTTGTTCTGTGATGCCTGCCGGAAAGCTGGAAAACCAGTTTTTGCTTTACCATGTCAATAATTCCGTACAAGGATCTAAAGTCACTCTCGATTATTCTGAATTGAAAATCCGGGAGGGAGATTTACACGATGAAATTTATCGTCGTTCAATAGAATATTACCCGTTTTTAAAGAAGGCACAACATATCGGAAACTACCGGACTGTGCGTGCGGTACATGAAAATCAGGAAGATGCACGCGTTACGGAACTGCAAACGTACGATGAGCTTCCAAACTACTTTTCAATCCTTTCCGGAAAAATGAGTACTTGTGTTCAGGTAGCGTTGTCAATTAAACATACCTTGCAGAATAAGAATAAAATCAAAGAAAAGATCATATGAAATTACATTTAGGTTGTGGACCCAATATCAAAGAGGGTTATGTCAATGTTGATAAATTTGCCAATTTTCCCGGGGTTGAAAGATGGGATATTCTGGATCTTCCGGTTGCTGATAATTCAGTTGACGAAGTATTGAATGAGCATTTGGCGGAACACATTCCTTTCAAAGATGAAAAACAGTTTTGGGCAGAATCCTTCCGTGTATTAAAGAAAGGAGGAGTTTTGACAGTGGAAACTCCGGATATGGAATGGTTGTGCGAACAATTCTTGAAAGCAGAGGATAATTTTCAGGATTTTTACAGCGTTGGATCTCCTGATCACTATTTTGGAAGTGGAAAATCCATTGAAAACAGATGGGGAATGATTACAACTCATTTCTTCGGAAATCAAAATGGAGAAGGGCAGTTTCATTACAATGGCTATACAAAACAAAAAATGATCCGCATTGGTGAATTGATTGGTTTTTCAAAAGTTGAAGTAGAGAAATTGTGTAACAAAGGTGCCCATTGTATTCGCGGTAAATTCTATAAATAAATGCAGCATATTTTAATCGTCGGGGCAAATAGTTTTATTGCAAAACATATTCAATCATCTGCCGGATTCAGGACAGAAAGCAAGTTCTATACGGCAGGGCGATCTGCTGAATTCGATTTTCAGATAGATTTGACAGACGAGAAAAGTATTGAAAGATTGAATTTTAATGAGTTTCAATTTGATGCAGTGATTTTTTGTCAGGGGTTAAATCCGTCTAAAAATCTGAAGGAATCTGATTTCAACCACTTTATTCAAATGTATGCAGTGAATGTGGCAGGTCCGGCACAATTGCTCAAGCAGCTGATTCCGGTTTTAAAACCCGGAGCCTCTGTTCTTTTTTTCGGTTCAATTGCAACTAAAAAAGGCAGTTATGATCCTGCGTACGCTTCTGCAAAAGCAGCAATCATTGGATTAACTGCAAGTTTGGTGCGCGCGTATCCGGATTACAGATTCAACATTCTGACTCTTGGATTAGTTGAGGGTTCTCCTGTTTTTGAAGGAATGACGGAGGATTTTATCGGAAGACATGCCAATAATATGTTTAATAACCAATTGATTAAGGTTGAAAACGTGATTGGGTTATTAGATGAGTTGATTCATAATTCAAATATTAACAACGCCAACTTCCATTTGGATGGCGGTTATCAAGTTTAACGAAATGAATTTTGCTGATTTTACGATCATTATTCCACCGCATAATCGTCCGAAACACTTAGACCGGGTATTGGAGTATCTCATGCCATTTCAGTTTAAGCACATTGTTATCGCAGATTCTTCCAACGAAGTATACGAGAACCCGGTTTTGGAGCATTCGACGATTCATTATATGCATCTGAAAGGGATGAATTTCTCAGAGAAAATGCAGCTGGCAATGAATCAGGTTCAAACACCTTACTGCATGCTGATGGCCGAGGACGATTTTTATGTGCCGGAAACCATTGAGCACTGTGTGCAATTTTTGAGAAATAATTCAGATTATTCCTCTTGTCAGGGACTCTATACCAGATTTGACACTTTCAGCTCGAAAGTATTTACAAAATTCATTTATTTAAACTCCTTCAGAAGGGATATTAATCAACCGGAAATATTGGATCGGATAGATGATCTGTTTCATAATTACATCCAGTTGTTTTATACAGTACATCGAACACACACTCTTAAAAAAGTGTTTGAATTCTCAGGACAGAAATACACCAATATGTTCGTAATCGAAATTTTATTGGCTGTATTTGCACTGATTGAAGGAAAACATAAGGTGTTGAATGAGTTTTATGGTGCCAGAGAGGAAATTAAAACCTCTGTTGGGAAAACCCATGTGACTTTTCACGACTTTGCATCGGAGGAAAAGTACCGGAAAGAGTATGCCGATTTGCTGTCTGAATTGGCCGCCCTGATTTCAGAAAAAAACCAGTTGAATCCAGATGAAACCAGACAAATACTGATGTCAGGCATTCAGTTTTATTTAACCCATACGAGGGTGAAACCCACGTTGTTTGATAAAGTGAAGTATAAGCTTGATTATTACAGCAAAACTGCTTCGGTTGATTCTGCCAAATACAAAAGAGCCTGGTCAGAGATCAAAAAAATGATTGAAACACATCCGATCTGAAATTTCCTGATTTCAGATCGTTGAATTATCTTTTTTTATGCAGCTTTTCATTCCGGAAAATCCCGTCTACCTGCAGCAACTGACCCGTGTTCTGATCACAGAATCCGTTTTCAAGTGATATCAGCGTAAAATCTCTTTCCTGCATGAAACGAATCATTTCTGTGTACAACATTTCATTTTTATAGAGTTCTACCAGAGACATCTCCAATTGAATTAAGCTCACCTTGTCCAATACCTTGTCAGCTCCTTCAATAACGTTCTTTTCGTAACCTTGGGTATCTATTTTCAGCATCACACTGTTTCCTTCTTTGTAGAACGAATGGAATACCTCATTCAGCGTTTTGACTTCTATTTCCTGTGTTCCGATATACATCGATTCAGGAAGGCTTTCAACGTGCGTATCTTCCATCGTTAAAATGGAACTGCTGAATGAATTTCCGGCAATATTGATGACACTTTTTCCCGGAATATCTCCTAATGCATAGTGATTGACAGACCAATTCTGATCCTTTCCGGAAACCTTTTTTAAGCCCTCAAAAGCGTCATTCAGCGGTTCAAAAGAAATGATTTTCCCTTTGTAGCCAAGTGTACGCGAAAATTCTCCGTACTGGCCGGCATTAGCTCCCACATCAAACAATAAGTCGATGTGATGGTGCTTCATGATTTTTGCTCTTCTGAGTAAATCTGGCTTGAAATACTTTAAAACGGGAACTCCCATTTTGATAAGCATTCCTGCTGCCTTTATCTTGAAATTCATAGGTAATTATTGCTTGAAATTGAAATCCCTGCGCTTGATACGCCACCACATTTTTGAAACCATGGCCTTGTAGGATCGCGGAAATCTTTTGAAATAACCCTCCGACCAATCGGCATCAATGATCTTTTTGCAGGCAATCGGCGCGCAAATCAATGTGTCATCGTGGAAAGTAATGAAGTGATCCGGCAAGGTTTTTACCAGATAGCGGATTACAGAATCAACTGTCGGGTAGTTTTCTCCATGATCATTCGGATTCGGCCCAAGGAAATATCTTAGATCATCCACCAGGATAATTGCGTCTTTGACCTGAACAGCTTGTTCCAATTCATCCATGATGGGACACTCGTTGTGTTTTCCTCCGGTATTTCTTCCGCACCAATGTCCGTCCAGCCAAAAAATGGCGCTGCCTTGAATGGAAGGGATAATCTTGGGTAAAATATGTCTGCTGTCTCCAAGATTGAAGTGAAGATTTTTTAAATGCTTGAACTTATTGGAAGTTTCATGATATATTTCTTCGCTGATTTCAATGGTGAAAACCTCTTTGAAAATACCTGCTGCCCAAGAGCTTGTTCCTCCCAGATAAGTACCTGTTTCTATAAAATTAGCGATCTTGAATTCTTTTGCCAGTTTTTCAACCAGTGGTTTGTTTATCCCAAAATTGATTGCACCCATTATATTTTTTTAAATTGGTCTAAAAATGATTTGTCTGAATAATTAACGATCTCAACCGCCTGAGTAGAGGCAAATTTAGCTATTATATCAAAGGAATAGAAGAAATAGTGAAAAATCAGGAAGATTTCGGATGAGCTGTAAAGTTGGTTTTTCTTCTTGTTTTTGTAGAACGGAACCAATTTTTCTTCCTGAGAATAAAAATGAACCGATCTGAGCATTAATTCATTGGATTTCGTCACCGTAATATCCTGATGCTGATTCAAATCAATTCCGGCAATCTCAACAGATTTGTATCCCATCCAGATACATGTCATCAAACCCGGAACTGCTACGGTAGTTGGACGCGGCATCCCTAAGCGGTGTTTGAAAAACCAATAATTCAGCTTGTTATCTCCGTTAAAGTTGGTGCTGTTGTAATGGTAAATCCGGATCTTGGGATTGGAAAGCTCCAGTTGTTTCAGTATTTTATTGATCGCTTTTCTGAATCTGACCGGAACGAAAAGAACCATGTCCCATGCTGTTTTTTGATATAAGGTTCTGTAAAACTGCTCAACATGCGGGTCTTCATCGGATAATCTGGAAAACAAGGGGTCGCAGAAAATATAGAAATTAGGTTTCAGTTCAAGGAATAACTCGCTGTTGCAGAAAAAATTTGCAACCATAATGTTTTCCGGAAGACCTTCGCTTTTCATTTTTTCAAGCGCTTCCGGTAGGGAAGGACCATTTGCTAAAAATGCAATTTTATCGCCATTCTTTTCCGGCAACGGACTACTCCATTTGGAAAGGAAGATAATCTTTACAAATGTTTGAACAACATTGGAAAATTCTCTGGTAAAATTCAAAAAAGAAACTACAAACCTCATGATAGTTATTTTAATCCGGAGACATAATTACCTACGAAATGATACGAATTGACAACCATTTCTTCCAATTTCGGAGCATATTTCGCGGCATTTACTGCTTTTTCGTCGATTGCTGTTTTGGAGATGCTTTGGCAGAATGCTGTGATCTGCTCTTTCATCCCTGCGTTATCGGGGATAAACCATCCCGCATCACGGAACATGAACCAATTGTCGCTTTCCTCGCTTCCGCAGAAAAGAATCGGTTTTCCCATGGTAACAGCGCTTACTGCTTTGGAAGGAACTGCATAATGAGTAAATCCGGGTAAGAGAGAAACCATGTGAATGTCAATAAAAATCAACTGATCCCGCGGCACACTTGGTGTCAGGACAACTCCTTTTTTATCTTTTGCGAATTCAATCAGATCGGGAGCTTTATCTCCGTATAATGCCAATACCAATAAATGCTTGTCAGGATCAATCGCTTCAATCATAAAACGGATGAAATCCGGATTGTGGGCATCATGTACATTTCCGCAATAGCCGATGATTATTTTTTCAGAATCATACCACTCAGGTGCTGTCTCAGAAGGTTTTCCTTCAAAAGCGCCGCATGGCAGAATGCTGATCGGAATTTCCTGCCTGTAGCAGCTTTTCGTGATGTATGAAGCTTGTTGCGGTCCCAATGCGATCACAAATTCGGGTTTATCGGAATAGGTTTTCTTCAGAATCCACCGGTAAATGAAATTACTTTCGCGGGTATTCCCGTTGGCTTTAAACATTTCAGGAAATAAATCCAAAGCCCATAAGGCACGTTTGTTTTTTCTTCCCAATCCTCTGGCAGCCCAGAATGGAAGCAATGGAGGGGAAGTGGTAATCACAAACAGATCCGACTTCAGTTTCCGTGCAGTTTTGATCAGAATATAACCGTCATACAGCAACTTGATCAGTTTCATAGGCCCGGATTTCGCATCGAAACGGTTTTTGATCTTGATCAGGTTTCCCAACGGTTCTCTTTTTTTTCCGCCCTGACCGGTTGTTTTATCAATGTAAACAACATTACAGGTAATCTCGGGATAATGTTCCTGCAGGAAACCAATCATGTCACAAACAGATTCCCCATTGATATTCAATGAAGGAGGGTAATTCCGTGCAATAAACGTGATTGTTTTTTTCATTCTAAACGCTTTTCGTAACGCGTTCTTTCATGGAGTCATGAATTTGAGAAATGATATCGTTCAGGTTGTATTTGTAATTCCAGTCTGGATAATGATCTCTGAATTTTTGAATATCGCTGATATACCAGATATGATCACCTACGCGGTTATCATTGGTATAGGAGTAGTTCATTTTTTTTCCGGAAATCAATTCAATGGCATCAATTGCTTCGATCATGGAACAGTTCGAAAAACGGCTTCCACCGGCATTGTATACTTCTCCTTTTCTCGGATTCTGATAGAAATGCCAGAACATATTTACCAAATCGTAGCTGTGAATATTGTCACGCACTTGTTTCCCTTTGTATCCGAAAATCGTATAATGATCGCCGCTCAGGTTGCATTTTACAAGGTAAGACAGGAATCCGTGCAGCTTTGCTCCGGAATGATTTGGCCCGGTCAAACATCCGCCTCTGAAAACTGCGGTGTTCATATCGAAATATCTTCCGTATTCCTGAACCAATACATCCGCTGCAACTTTGGATGCTCCAAAAATAGAGTGGGTAGTATGATCCAACGACATTTGCTCATCAATTCCTTTTTTGAAGTAAGGATGAGTGGTATCGATTTCCCATCTTTTTTCCAGCTCGACCAATGGAAGAAGATTCGGATTATCACCATAAACCTTATTGGTAGAAGTGAAAATAAATACCGATTCCGGGCAGTGATTTCTGCACAATTCCAGCATGTTCAATGTTCCGGTAGCGTTCACTCCGAAATCTGTCAGTGGCTCTTTTGCAGCCCAATCATGAGAAGGCTGTGCAGCAGAATGAATAATCAGTTTAATGTCTTTACCGTATTCCTGAAAAATGGTTTCAAGTCCGGCATAATCACGAATGTCAATATTGTAATGACGGTAATTGCTGTATTTCTCTTTCAGTTCCAATACGTTCCATTGCGTTGAAGCATCGTTTCCGAAGAAGTAAGAACGCATATCGTTATCGATACCGATGATTAGGTCAAATTTGTCTGCGCAAAAAATAACTGATTCACTTCCGATTAATCCTCCTGACCCTGTGATTAGAGCAATATTCATGATTTTGATTCCTTTGTTTCTAGTTTGTTCGAGTTCTCAAAAATAACGAATTTAATCCATAAGTAGAAATCTGAAACTTGCTTTTCACGTAACGGGAAATATTCCTTAATTTCGCCACAATGGGGCTTGTACAAAAAGATGCATTCAGAACAACTTTGCTTTCCTATCTGGGAATTCTGATCGGATATGTGAATAAAGGAGTTTTGTTTTTAATAGTGCTTTCCACTGCTCAGATCGGCTTGATAAACCTGATTGTTTCCATCGGAACATTGTTTGCACAATTGGCCAATTTCGGAACGATTTACGCTACCTGGAAATTCTTTCCGATTGTAAAAAATCATGAGAAAAAACATCATGGTTTTCTCTCTTTCATCTTGCTGATTGTTGGTCTGGGAATTCTGGTTTATACCACGCTTTATATCCTGTTTAAAAACCAGATTCAACATGGATATGCTGAAAAATCGCCCATGTTTCTGGACTATTATTACTGGACACTTCCAATCGGAATTGCCTACGTACTGTTCATGGTTCTGGAGGTTTACCTGCGGAGTTTGTATAAGAATGTAATAGCTGTTTTTGCCTATGAAATAGTGCTCCGTTTGGCAACAACACTTGTTCTTTTATTGGTGTGGGCGAATCTGATTTCTTTTGAGTTGTTCGTTATCCTGCATAGCCTCTTGTATGTAATCCCGACGTTGATTCTTATTTTCTACCTGAGAAAAATAAATGAATTCAAAATTGGCCTTTCAGAGATTAAGATTTCAAAGAGACTGCGGAAAATCGTGTTTTATTTTTCTTCCTTTTCCTACATCAATACGCTGGGATCCGTTTGGGTGAGTTCGTTGGATGTTTTGATGATCGCTCAATTGGTAGGTTTGAAAGAAACAGGAGTTTTTACAACGGTTGTTTTTCTTGCCAGTGTTCTGCAGGTTCCATACAAATCCATTCTGCGGGTAAGTAATCCGTTGGTTGCCGATTATTGGAAGCACAGGGAAATGGACAAAATGAAGGAGTTGTATCAAAAGGTGAGTTCTGTTTCATTGGTGATCGGTCTGGCAATGTTTATTCTGGTATGGGTGAATATTGACTTCTTGTTTTCATTTTTGAAACCTGAATTCGCTGAGGGAATATGGGTGTTCTTTTTCATCATGATCGGCCGTTTGATTGATATGTACTTTGGAATTAACGGGGCAATATTCACGGCTTCCAAAAAGTACCGGTACGACATCTTGTTTACTGTATTTTTGATTGTTACAGTGTATTTGCTGAATCGTTTGCTTATTCCTGTCTGGGGAATATCCGGAGCTGCAATTTCAACAAGTATTGCGCTTATTGTATACAATTTAGGCCGCTTGATTTTTGTCTGGATTGCTTACAAATTGCACCCATTCGAGCGCAATCAGTTTGTCATTATCGGATTGGCTGTATTCACCTTGACAGTAGGGTATTTCACACAGGGGCTTATAAACAACAAGTGGATCCAATGTTTAGTTGAATCCACCATCGTTAGTGTGCTGTTTTTTGTACCGATCTATGTTTTCTCTCTGGAAAAGGAGACCGTCAATTATATCAAAAAAGCATTTGCGTTTATCAGATCGAAAATGTCTTAAGCAATTGTTTGTTTGATCGATTCGATTGCCTGAGTCAACCCGCTTGCGTTTTTACCACCTGCAGTTGCAAAGAAAGCTTGTCCGCCACCGCCGCCTTGAATGAGGGAAGCAACAGATTTAACCAGATTTCCTGCATTCCATCCTTTGGAAGAAACCAAGGCCTCATCAACCAAAACGCTGATCGCACATTTATCTTCTTCTTTTGAACCGATTACAGCAACCAGATTCGGAACTTCACCTTTCAACTGGAACAAAATATCTTTTACAGATCCTGCATCCAGATCAATGATCGAATCCAGGTAGGAGAAATCTCCTTTTGAAACAATTTTTGTCTTCAAATCTGCTTTGACCAATTTCGCCTGTTCTTTCTTGAAATTCTCAACTTGCTTTTGAAGCTGATTGTTTTTTGAAAGTAAGTCTTCAATTGCTTTAGTCAGATCTTTCGGGCTTTTAAGCAATTCGTTCACCGACTTCAATTTTGCTTCCTGATCTGCATAGAATGCTTCTACGGCAACGTTTGTAATTGCTTCGATACGTCGGATTCCGGCAGCAACAGCAGATTCGGATTGAATTTTAAACAAACCGATTTGTCCGGTGTTTTTAACGTGTGTTCCTCCGCATAATTCTACCGAATCACCGAATTTGATCACGCGTACCGTGTCACCGTATTTTTCACCGAACAAAGCCATCGCCCCCATTTCGGTTGCGACTTCAATCGGAACATTGCGTCTTTCATCCAAATCAATGCTTGCACGAATTCCTTCGCTTACCAATGATTCGATTTTTGCCAATTCTTCATCTGTCACTTTCGAGAAATGCGAAAAGTCGAAACGCAAATAGTTCGGATTCACCAAAGATCCTTTTTGTTCCACATGCGTTCCCAATACGGTTCTCAATGCGTGATGCAACAGGTGAGTAGCCGAGTGATTGTATGCAGATAACTTGCGTTTTTCTTCGTTAACTTCTGCCGTAAATGCTTTCTTCGGATCAGCAGGAAGGTTTTCCGAAAGGTGTACGATCAGATTGTTTTCCTTCTTGGTATCGAAAATTACTACAGATTCAGAGTTGTTGTAAATTCTTCCCGTATCGCCGACTTGTCCACCACCTTCAGGGTAGAACGGAGTTTTGGAGAATACCAATTGGTAGAATGTTTTTTGTTTTTGGGAAACCTTGCGGTATTTAACAATTTCAATAGCTGTTTCCAGGTAATCGTAACCAACGAATTCTTCTACGGCATCATCGCGCAGCAAAACCCAATCGTCTGTTTCGATAGCCGTTGCAGCTCTCGAACGATCTTTTTGCTTGGTCAATTCTTCATTGAATCCTTTTTCATCAACGGAAAGATTGTTTTCGCGCGCAATTAAGCTCGTTAAATCGAACGGGAAACCGTAGGTATCATACAATTCGAAAACCGAAACTCCGTCCAAAGTGTTTGAATTGGAAGCTTTGGCAGCATCAATCAAACCTTCGATTCGCTTAATTCCTTGTTCCAGTGTTCTGAAGAAAGACAATTCTTCCTCGCGGATCACTTTTTCAACCAATTCGCGTTGTTTGATCAATTCGGTGAACGGATCTCCCATTACTTGCGAAAGAACAACAGACAAACCGGAAAGGAATGGTTCTTTTAAATCCAATGTTTGGTAACCGTAACGAACCGCACGTCTTAAAATACGACGAATTACATAACCTGCTCCTGTATTGGAAGGAAGTTGTCCGTCAGCAATAGAAAATGCGATAGCACGTACGTGATCTGCAATTACGCGCAAAGCAATATCGGTCGTTTCATCAACTCCGTATTTCTTTCCGGATACCTTTTCCATGTGTTGGATCAGGGTTTGGAATAAATCAATATCGTAGTTGGAAGTTTTATCCTGAAGTGTCATTGCCAAACGTTCCAGACCCATTCCCGTATCTACGTGCGTAGCAGGAAGAGGCTCCAGACTTCCGTCTGCCTTTCTGTTGAACTGCATGAATACATTGTTCCAGATCTCGATCACTTGCGGGTGATCTTCGTTGACATATTTCTTTCCGTCTTCTTTCGCTCTTTCAGTTGCCGGACGGTTATCTACGTGAATTTCGGTACAAGGTCCGCAAGGTCCCGTATCACCCATTTCCCAGAAATTATCTTTCTTGGAAGCCATGATGATGCGGTCTTCAGCGATAAATCTTTTCCAGATATCATACGATTCCTGATCCTTCGGAACTCCGTCTTTTTCGTCGCCTTCAAAAACAGTTACATACAAACGGTCTTTCGGAATTTTGTAAACTTCCGTCAGCAATTCCCAGGCCCAGGTAATAGCTTCTTCTTTGAAATAATCACCGAATGACCAGTTTCCAAGCATTTCAAACATGGTGTGATGGTAAGTATCAACCCCCACTTCTTCCAAATCATTATGCTTTCCTGAAACACGTAAACATTTTTGAGAATTGGCGACACGTCGGTGTTTCGGAACCGCATTTCCAAGGAAATAATCCTTGAATTGGTTCATTCCGGCATTGGTAAACATCAAGGTCGGATCATTCTTTACAACCATCGGTGCAGAAGGAACGATTTGATGTCCTTTCGATGCAAAAAATTCAAAAAAGTGCTTGCGAATTTCGTGTACTGTCATTGTTGTTAACTTGCGAACTTTCGTTCAATAATAATATAGTCCGCAAATTTAGTCGAATTCGTGAATTTTTAAGGGGATGAAATTGAAATCTTTATCTACCTGGCACGGAATGTCATCCTCAATGCGGCGAAAATGCACAGAATGACAACGGTCACAAAGAAGACATCCGGGAAGTTGCCGAAAATCTCCTGCATCACCGGTTCTCCGTCTTTCATAAGTGGTCTTCCGTCTTTTGAAATGACAATCTGAACATTGAAAACCTTCAATAGCGTAGCAGAGATCAGGAGAATTCCAAGTAACATGATCGAACCCAAACGGTAGATGTGCCAACGAAGCTGGTTGTTTCCGATCGAATTTCCTTCTTCTCCCAATCTGATATTGTGTTTGATTCCGTCTTGTTTGAAACCCGTTACAATCGCTCTGATGTCTTTTGGAAGTGTTTCTATCAGATATAAATAGTCTTCAGCAGAACTCACAAGTTTCGATTTGATGTTTTTCCAGCCGAAACGTTCCTTGATTTTTTCTTTTGCGTAAGGTTTCACCATTCCAACCAAATCCAGTTTGACCTGAAGCGACTCTGCCACTTTCTGAATCGTTACCAGGGTTTTCAGGAGCATATACAAACTGCTTGGGATGGTAATTCCGTATTTCATCAATAACTTAAAAGTATCGGTAAACAATCCGGAAATATCCACGTCTTCATAATTGAAATACGCATACTTTTGAGTTAATTCTTTGATTTCAAATTCAAGACTTTCCATTTCCCGAAGGCTCTCAACTTCGGTGAGTTTCAATAATGCCTTGGCAATTTTATGCGGATTTCCATCTGAAAAACCAATTAAGAAATCGATCAATCCGTCGATCTGTTTCGGTTTCAAACTTGCACACATTCCGAAATCGATCATCACCAATTGATTGTCGTTTCGAATGAAGAGATTTCCTGAATGCGGATCTGCATGGAAAAAACCATGTCTGAGGATCATCGACAGAATAATGTTCATCCCGTTTTCAGCAATGATTTTCGCGTCAAACCCTTTGGTGATCAGATTTGCAAGATTGTCGGGAGCTTCACCTTCGATGTACTCCATGATCAGGAGTTTCGAAGTAGAATATTTACTGTAAACTTTCGGAATATAAACACGGTCATCACCCTTAAACATATTGGTGAAACGCATCATGTTCGAAAGCTCGTTCATGAAATCCAATTCTTTGAGCATGATATCCCCGAAATCTTCAATGAAGCGAATCAGGTTAAAATTGCTGATTTCCGGGTATTGCGCCTGAATTTTCCGTGCGAAGATCTGAAGGAGCTTGATGTCCAGTCTTATTTTGTTACGGATATTGGGACGCTGTACTTTTAAAACCACTCTTTCTCCGGTTTGCAATGTTGCCAGATAAACCTGTGCAATCGAAGCCGATGCGATGTGGTGCGGATTGAATTCTGAAAATACGGTTTCGATGGAAGCTCCTATTTCATTTTCGATAATCTGAATCGCAATATCATCGGGCATTGGTCGGGCGGATGACTGCAGTTTTTTCAGCTCCGTTCTCAAACCTTCGGATGCAATATCCGGTCTGTCGGCTACAATTTGTCCGAATTTGATAAATGTGGGTCCAAGATCTTCAATAATCAAACGCAATCTCTCGGAACGTGTTTTTCTGTTTTTGCCTCTCGGGTCGAAAATAACACGCAGCGGCCCGGTTGTAAACCAATTGGCCAAATAGTGCCCGACAATAATCCGGATGATCGAGAGCAAACGGAAAAAATTCTTGAGATTTGAGCTAAAACGGAATATCCACATAATAGATAAGGTTATTTATATCAAATGTAGTTGAAAGTTTAGTAACCTGAAATAAGGTAAGTAAAATCAGAACAAATAATTTGATTTTAGCATTCATTCACATTTTTTCTATCTTTAACGACTCGAAAACTAAAAAAATCTATATAATGGCAGGTAGTCCATGGCGCAAGAAGCCAATTGCCCTCTTTGAGGCGGATATGAAAAAAAGTGAATTGAAACGCGTCTTAACCAGATGGGGACTCACGTCACTTGGAATCGGAGCAATCATTGGTGGTGGAATTTTCACATTAACAGGTATTGCAGCTCATGATCATGCCGGGCCGGCTTTGGCTCTTGCATTCGTGATTGCGGGTGTTGGTTGTTTGTTTGCATCCCTTTGTTATGCTGAATTTTCGGCAGTTCTTCCCGTTGAAGGATCTGCTTATGCGTATTCATATGGTACTGTTGGTGAATTATTTGCCTGGATTATCGGATGGAATTTGATTTTGGAATACATGATGGGAGCTACGACCGTTGCGGTTGCCTGGAGTGGTTATTTCGAAAAACTCCTGCATCAATGCGGTATTCATCCACCTTTATGGCTGATGAATGACCCGATTACTGCGGCAGAAAAAGCAAAAGCAGCAGGAATGGCTGAACCCAGTTTTGCATTCAATTTACCAGCATTCCTGATTACGTGGGTTATTACAGCAATCCTTGTTCGCGGAATTAAAGAAGCAGCTAAAACAAATAACTTAATTGTAATCTTGAAAGTTGCGGTAGTTTTATTTGTAATTTTTGTCGGATTCTTCTTTATTGATACGGATAATTGGGTTCCTTTTGTTCCAGAGAAAGTAGTTGATGCAGAAGGTGTTTCGCACTTCGGTTGGGGAGGAGTAGTAACTGCTGCCACGATTGTCTTCTTTGCCTATATTGGTTTTGATGCCGTCTCGACTCAGGCCGGTGAGGCAATCAACCCGAAAAAAGATGTTCCGTTTGCGATTATTATGTCACTTGTAATTTGTACGGTTCTTTATATTGTCGTTTCGCTGGTATTGACCGGGATGGTTCCATACAATGAATTAGATATGAAAGCTCCGGTTGCATCTGCATTTGAAGGAGTCGGAATGCCCTGGGCCACCATTCTCATAACGATAGCCGCTGTTGCCGGTTTGATGTCTGTAATGTTGGTAATGATGTTGGGACAAACACGTATCTTCTTAGGGATGGCGAAAGACGGACTTCTTCCTTATGCTTTATTCGGAAAAGTACATGAGAAGTTTAAAACACCTTTCAGAAGTACCATCTTAGTTGGATTTATTATATCAATCGTGGCATCTGTTACTCCGATTGATAAGGTTTCTGAAATGTGTAGTATGGGAACATTGTTAGCCTTTGCGATGATTTGTGTTGCTGTAGTTATTTTACGATACAAACAACCTCATTTGGAAAGACCTTTCCGCGTTCCGTTATTGCCATTAGTTGGTTTCTTAGGAGTTTCATTCAACGTAACATTGATGTGTTTCGTTCGTCGTGATACATGGATTGCATTTTTGTGCTGGACAACCTTAGGAGTAATCGTTTACTTCTTGTATAGCCGCAAACACAGTAAATTGAATGATTATGAACTTGCACAAACTTTAAAAGGTCAGGATGCGATCTTGAATGCAAGTGAAGATCAAACGACAGAAGAATAATTTATTAGAATAATACTTGAACAAGTCTCGTTTCTCTGAAATTTCAGGAGCGAGACTTTTTTATTACTACTTATGGAAGAAAACTCAAAAAAAACGCTTGGGCTGATGGATGCAACCTTCCTGGTTGCAGGAAGTATGATCGGCTCGGGAATCTTTATCGTTTCCTCAGAAATGGCAAGAGATCTCGGAAGTTCGGGATGGTTGTTGTTTACCTGGATGATGACGGGTGTGATTACCTTATTCGGAGCTTTGAGTTACGGCGAATTGGCGGCCATGTTTCCAAAAGCAGGCGGGCAGTTTGTTTACATTCGTGAAGCCTGGGGGAAATTACCTTCCTTTCTTTATGGCTGGACTACGTTTGCCGTCATTCAAACGGGAGTAATCGCAGCTGTTGGAGTGGCTTTCGGAAAGTTTGCGGGAGTCTTTTTCCCGGTTTTGGTAGATGAAACGCTTTTTGAATACGGAGCAATCAAAATAAACGGAGCCAATTTTGTTGGAGTCGGAACCATTTTGATCCTGACTCTTCTGAATGTCCGGGGAATCAATTACGGAAAGATTATTCAAGCCATTTTTACCAGTTCGAAACTCATCGCATTGGCGGTTTTGATTGTGGCGGGAATCACTGTTGGGTTCTATTCCGGTTTTTTTGATGAGAATTTCCAGTATATGTGGGAAGCAACATCTACAAAGAAACAGGCAGACGGAAGCTGGTTGACCACCGATCTGACATCCGTGGGATTAATGATCGTTCTTTCTACTACGATTATCAATTCTCTCTTTTCTTCCGATGCATGGAATAATGTGACTTTTATTGCCGGAGATATCCGGAATCCGGAGAAAAACCTGCCGCGTTCCCTATTTTTAGGAACATTCATCGTAACGATTCTCTACATTTTGGCAAATGTGGCTTATCTGGGCTTACTTCCGCTTCATGGAACTCCTTTTGAAGGAGATTTCGTTTATACAAAACAAGCTGTGGAATCCACCGGAATTCAATTTGCGAGTTCGGATCGGGTAGGAACTTCAGCAGCGTTTATGTTATTCGGACATACGGCAAATTTCCTGATGGCAATCTTAATCATGATCTCAACGTTTGGTTGTAATAACGGTTTGATTATGGCCGGTTCCCGCTTGTTTTATGCCATGTCGAAAGACGGATTGTTCTTCAGTAAAGCAAGCAAATTAAATCGTTTTGGTGTTCCTGCCTGGGCTATGTGGATTCAAAGTTTATGGGCCATTTCGCTTTGTTTCTCAGGTTCTTACGGCGTTTTGATCAAATTTGCGACTTTTGGTTCGATGGTTTTCTATATTGTAACCATTTTAGGGCTTTTCAAATTGAGAAGAACCATGCCAGATGCTCATAGACCTTACAAAGCATTTGGTTATCCGGTAGTTCCATTCCTGTATTTGGTGTTTGCCTTGGTGATTTGTGTTTCCTTGACAGTATTCACGTTTTGGGATACATTTGGAAGTATTGTATTGATTCTGACGGGAATTCCGATTTATTATCTCGTGTTTAGAAAAAAGGAATCCATGGAGTAATGCTGCATCTGAAAACAATTCTTTTATGCTTGTTTGGAGCCATTTCTTTTGGAATTGTTCATGATTTGGTTACTGCAAATTGCTGTGTCGAATATTTTACAATTGGCCATCCGAAGGTGATAGAGAGTGAAAACCCGTTTATGCTTGCGCTTGTTTGGGGAATCCTTGCTACATGGTGGGTGGGTTTGATTTTAGGAACACTGATCGTCGTTTTTAATGCGGTAGGGAAAACCGATAAGGTTCCATTTTCGATTATCAGGAAGTATGTAATCAGGTTGCTTCTCATTATGATGTTTACTTCGTTGTTGGCAGGAATAATCGGTTATATCCTTGCAAATACCGGTACGATTTATTTGATTGGACAGCTGGCCGACAGAATTCCTGCAGGAAAACAGAATGCATTTCTGGCAGTTGCCTGGGCACATGTAAGCTCTTATATCGTTGGTTTTGTTGGAGGAATAGTTATTTGTATGAAAGTTTGGATGCAAAGAACCAATCCGGCCCGGAAAGTGAAAAGCAATACATGATAGCTGTTTCAAGACACGATCCTCTAAATATAGGAGCAGGATTCTTTATTGATTGAATGAATTCATATGACAAAATGACATAATGTGTAGGAACAATGTGTCAAGTTCGTCAGTCATTTTTTGCTTTTTTGTTCAAATCCTGACATTTCTGACATGAAAAGAGACCGAAAGGCGAGTGGCACAACCTTTGACTTATGGAAGGAAAATTCGAAAAACGAAAAAAATAAATAAAATGGGAAAAATAATTGGAATCGATTTAGGAACAACAAACTCATGTGTTTCCGTAATGGAAGGAAATGAGCCAGTTGTAATCGCAAATTCTGAAGGTAAACGTACAACACCCTCTGTGGTAGCTTTCGTAGATGGTGGTGAACTAAAAGTTGGTGACCCTGCGAAGCGTCAGGCGATTACCAACCCAACAAAAACAATTTACTCCATCAAGCGTTTTATGGGATCATCTTTTGATGATGTTCAAAAAGAGGCTGGACGTGTACCTTACAAAGTAGTAAAAGGAGATAACAATACACCGCGTGTAGACATCGACGGTCGTTTGTATACAGCGCAAGAAATTTCTGCAATGGTTCTTCAGAAAATGAAGAAAACTGCTGAAGATTATTTGGGTCATGAAGTAACTGAAGCAGTTGTAACTGTTCCGGCATACTTCAACGATTCTCAGCGTCAGGCTACAAAAGAAGCAGGTGAAATCGCTGGTTTGACTATCAAACGTATCATTAACGAACCTACAGCTGCAGCACTGGCTTACGGTTTGGATAAAAAAGGAATTGACCAAAAAATCGTAGTATTCGACTTTGGTGGTGGTACGCATGACGTTTCTGTTTTGGAATTGGGTGACGGAGTATTCGAAGTATTGGCAACAGACGGAGATACTCACTTAGGTGGTGACGATGTGGATGAGGCAATCATCACATGGTTGGCTGACGAATTTAAAGCTGAAGAAGGCTTGGATTTACGTCAGGACCCGATGGCTTTGCAACGTTTGAAAGAAGCTGCAGAGAAAGCAAAAATCGAATTGTCTTCAACAACTTCAACAGAGATCAACTTGCCATACATCATGCCGGTGAACGGAATTCCGAAACACTTGGTAAGAACATTGCAACGTTCGAAATTTGAGCAATTGATTGCTTCTATCGTTGAAAGAACAATCGCACCATGTCGTTCTGCTCTTCAAAATGCAGGATTGTCTACAAGCGATATCGATGAAGTAATTTTGGTTGGTGGATCAACTCGTATCCCGGTTATTCAGGATGCAGTGCAGCGTTTCTTCGGAAAAGCTCCTTCAAAAGGAGTAAACCCGGATGAAGTAGTAGCAGTTGGTGCGGCAATTCAAGGTGGTGTATTGACAGGTGAAGTAAAAGATGTCTTATTGTTGGATGTTATTCCATTGTCTTTGGGAATCGAAACAATGGGTGGTGTATTCACGAAGTTGATCGAAGCGAATACAACTATTCCGACTAAAAAATCTGAGACTTTCTCAACAGCAGCAGATAACCAACCGGCAGTAGACATTCACGTATTGCAAGGTGAGCGTCCGATGGCAGGCGACAACAAAACATTGGGTCGCTTCTCATTGACAGACATTCCACCTGCACGTCGTGGTGAGCCGCAAATTGAAGTAACATTCGATGTGGATGCCAACGGAATCATGCACATTTCTGCAAAAGACAAAGGAACAGGAAAAGAGCAGTCTATTAAAATTGAAGGTTCTTCCGGTTTGTCTGACGAAGAAATCAAGCGTATGAAAGCTGAAGCTGAAGCAAATGCAGATGCTGACAGAAAGCGTAAAGAAGAGGTAGAAACGTTGAACAAAGCGGATTCATTGATCTTCCAGACTGAGCGTCAGTTGAAAGAGTACGGTGATAAAATTCCTGCTGATAAAAAACAACCGATTGAAGATGCTTTGACAGCATTGAAAACGGAGTTTGAAGCGAAAAACACAGCAAACTTAGAGCCGGCAATGGATCGTTTGAATACAGCATTCCAGGCTGCTTCTCAGGAAATGTATAACGCAGCAAACGCTGGTGGTGCAGATGCAGGAGCTCAAGGTGGTAACGCCGGAGGAAATGCAGGAGATGAAGTGACAGATGTTGACTTCGAAGAAGTAAATGATAAGAAGTAACAAAGTTACTGATAAGGAGAAGCGTTAGTGCCGACCCGTAACAAAGTTACAGATAAGGAGAAGCGTTAGTGTTTCGAACTTGAAAAGTAATTAATAATAAGAAAAGCCCGTTGATGAATTGTCAGCGGGCTTTTTGTTTAATATAAGTTTTGAAACCAGTTAAAAATTGGGTTTCACATGAGTTTTATTGTATTCTTCCGATTCGTAATCTTCTACCCAATTTTCGGATTCACTTTCGGTAGATCCTTTTCGATAAACTTTCTCATTTAATATACGCTGTCCCCATTCCTGAATGAAGGATTCAAACGATTCGGAAACGATTGTAATCGGATCACCTTCAAAGCTGTCTTTTGCACGATTGATAATGCATCCCTTTTTACCGCTTACTTTACCGCTTGTGTCAATTGCCAGAGTATCGTAAGAATAATCATCCGCAAAAGGAAGCCAGTCGGTGTGCCAGGTGAAAAACTCGTTTTCCGTATGTTTTTCTTCCATAATTTCATCAAATATCTTTTTGTTTCTCAGGATTCGTTCCAATGAATAGAAACACATTCCTTCAATATCCACCGTTTCGTAAGGTTCTCCTCCGTTCGCGATTTCGTAGAAACTCAAAAAGTTTTCGGGAATAGAAACATCGGCCTGTTTTTGGAAATCAGCTGTTTCTTCGCTTGTTGCACCGGCTCTTAGAATTTTTTGATATACAGGAGCAAATGCTTTTATCTGATCGACGAGTTGTTTGTAGTCTGGCATGATTTGTTTTTTGAAAAATCAGATGCTAAGATAAAAAATCGTCAAATATAAATTTCGCCTTTCAGATACATCACGGCTTTCCCGCCAAGTTCAACGCGGTTTCCCAATAAACGGCAGGATATAACTCCACTTCTTTCCGAAAGTTGAAATGCCGTTAAGTCTGTTTTGTTCAGTTGTCCGGCCCAGAAAGGAGTCATCGTGGTGTGTGCCGAACCACAAACCGGATCTTCATTGATGCCAACTGCAGGGGCGAAAAACCGGGAAACAAAGTCGCTGTGTTCTCCTCTGGAAGTCACAATCAATCCTCTGGCATGAAGTTCTTTGATCAGAGAAAGATTGGGTTTCACGGTTCGGATATCCTCTTCTAGCCCGAAAACAAGCATGTAATCCGTTTTTCCCTCATAAGCTCCAAGCGGGACTTTATCAGTAAGTGCTGACAGTTCTTTGGTAAGCGGAATTTCTTTGATTTGATCAACCGGAAAATTCAATACGAGATTTCCATTTTTCCGGGTAACACTCAGTTTACCGCTACGAGGCGAATAAAACTGAATCGTTTCTCCGGTATAGCCTTCCGCTTCAAATAAAACGAAAGATGCGGCAAGTGTTGCATGCCCGCAAAGGTCAACTTCTGTTTCAGGAGTGAACCACCGAATTTCAAATTCATCATCTTTCGGAACATAAAACGCTGTTTCTGAAAGGTTGTTCTCCGCAGCAATTTTAAGCAGGATGCTGTCTTCCAACCATTCATTTAAAGGGCATACAGCTGCCGGATTTCCTTTGAATACGCTGTCTGTAAATGCATCTATTTGATAGATTCTCAATTTCATAACGATTACTTTTCAATAAAAGTATGGAATCGGTATCAGAGGCTACAGATTCAGTTGTTTGTATTTTATAGGGTACAGATTAAAGAGCGTTTTTTACAATCTGTCCCAGTTTTTTCAAATCGAAATGCAGTTTATCGTTCCATTCCAAAGCATAGTTCAGACGCATGCAGTTGTTAAACTGATCTTGAAGTGTGAACATTCTTCCGGGTGCAAAACTGATATTTTGCAGGATCGCGGTATCGTACAACTCAGCGGTATCAATTCTTTTATCCAGTTCAAGCCAAAGCATGAAACCGCCCTGAGGTTGTGATATCTTGGTGTTATCGGGGAAATATTCTTCGATGGCGCGTTGAAATTGCAAACAGTTGGAATAGAGTTTACTTCGGAAAGTGCGCAGATGATGGTCGTATCTGCCGTGTTCCATGAAATCGGCAACGACTTCCTGGTAAAGAATGGGAGTGGAGATGGTTTGCAATAGTTTCTGCCGGATGATTTTGTCTTTGAACTTTCCGGGAGCAACCCACCCAACCCGATAGCCGGGAGCTAAGGTTTTTGAAACGGAACTGCACCACATAACGATTCCAGCTTCATCAAATGCTTTACAGGGTTTGGGTCTTGTTGCGCCAAAAAAGAGGTTTCCGTAAAGGTCATCTTCGATTAAGGGAACATTTGCTTCTGTGAGCATTCTCACCAATTCTCTTTTGTGATCTTCGGGCATTAAACTTCCCAAAGGATTACTGAAATTGGTGGTAAAACAACAAACGTTGATCCTGGGAAGTACTTTTTTCAATGCATCCAGATCAACTCCCGTAATCGGATGTGAAGGGATTTCAACGACATTCAATCCGAGTGATTTTGCGATCTGAATAGTGACAAAATAAACCGGTGTTTCAATGGCGATCGTATCGCCCGGTTTGGTAACGGCGATCAAACAATTGAAAATGGCATTGATCACTCCGGATGTGGTTACCAGATCGTCTTCTGTTAATTGACTGTCGAAAACCATGCTCCATTTCGCAACTGTTCTTCTCAAATTGATACTTCCCTGCACGGGTTCGTAACTTGTGCCGCCATCTTCCAGTCTGCGAACGGTGTTGATCACTCCTTTGTTCAATTTGGAAACGGGTAACATGCTTTGAGCCGGAACCCCAAGGGAAAATTGAGTGATTTCCTCCTTTTTTAAGGTGTTAAACACTTTGTCAATCAGATCCTGAGGAGGTTTCTCTTCGGCTGAAGACCGGATTTTTGCTACAGACGGAAGTGCGAATTTACGCTGTGATGTTTTGCTCACAAAGTAACCCGATCTGGCTCTGGGTTCAATCAGCGATTTACTTTCCAGTTCCAGGAAGGTTTGTTTGGCTGTATTGATGCTGACACCGTATATCTTCCGGATATTTCGAATGGAAGGAAGTTTGTCGCCAAGTTTTAATGTTCCGCTGGCAATTTGTTCCTCCATTACATTGGCGATCTGCAGATATAAGGGTTCCTTTTTCAGAGTCATAACGCGTTTCTGATTAATATTTGAGAAGTGCCAGTTTTTGCTGATTTTCCAAAAGAGCGGCTTTGTATTCTTTTTTTAATTGATCCACAACAGCAGCTACCGGTTCGATCTTTTCAATTCCGGTAGTTCCTTGTCCCGCAGACCAGATATCTTTCCATGCTTTTCCGTGTTCGGCCGACAATTTGGAAAAATCCTCCTCTTTTTTCTCAGAGAGATCAATCCCGGATTTTTCAATGCTAGGTAGAAGGAAGTTCGCATTGACTCCTGAAATTCCATCGGTATAGATGATATCGTCGATATGAGAAGCAACCAGCATGTTTTTGTATTCGGATTGAGCCATGCTTTCTTCTGTTGCAATGAAACGCGTTCCCATATAAGCGAAATCTGCACCCATATTCTGAGCAGCAAGAATGTCTTTTCCTTTGGTAATGGTTCCGGCAAGAATCAAGGTTCCGTTGTAGAACGATCTGATTTCTTCTACGAGAGCAAAGGGATTTGCTGTTCCTGCATGACCTCCGGCTCCGTTTGCAACGGCGATAATTCCGTCTACACCTGCTTCAATTGCTTTTTCAGCGTGTCGTTTCTTGATCACATCATGAAATACCAAACCTCCATAGCTGTGCACTGCATCGACCACTTCTTTCACGGCTCCCAACGACGTAATGATTAGCGGAACTTTGTATTTGACACAAAGCTGTAAATCGGGCATCAACCTTGGATTTGTCTTGTTTACAATCAAATTGATTCCGAAAGGAGCAGGTTTTACTTTGGTTTCTTCCTCGAATTTTTTCAACTCGCTTGTAATCTCAATCAAAAACTGCTCGAAGTCTGCGGAGCTTCTTCCGTTCAAGGAAGGTAATGTTCCTATAATTCCGTTTTTGCAGCATTCGATGACTAATTTACTTCCGGAAACCAGAAACATAGGCGATGCGATGACAGGTAGTGTGACGCTGTTTTTAAGTTCTTCGATATTCATAGTTGATTGAATTTTTTAAGCCATACTTTTCAATTGGAAATTACGGATAAATCTTGGATTCTGTTATAGATTCAACCAGTAAACCAATCGTTCGACGGATGCTTTTAACTGTTTTTTTCCTGTTTCGCTGTTGTCGAAAGTTTGATAAAAATTCAGGAATGCTTTTTCCTTTAATTCCTGTTCAACGTTTGTTTCGTCCGGTTCATTGGAGAAAAAGCAATTCATTTCCACTTCTCCCAACGGATTTAAAGTTGCAGAAGCAAATCCGATCAATTGTTTATCGCTAACGGCGATGGTTAATGGCAAACCGAAATGAGATGATAGTTTGTTGTTTTGATGCGGTTTTCCGGGAGATGGGATTTTGGTCATTGCATTTTTGTAAATGCCAACGATTTTATTCAATTCGGAAATGTAGACATTGTCATATTGAATTTGTACCGGATTCTTCACTTTTGCCTTCATACACTTGTTATTTAGGCAAAATTACGGAGTCCTTAGTTCTGGATACAGATACAGAAATGCTGATTTAAATGGATACAGATAAATGCTTTTAAATGGAAATGAGCTGTTGGGGTAATTCCGCAATATTACGTCCAACTCAATTCAGTAATAGCAGCGATTTCCGGGAGTTTAGTCGTTTTATCCGGACGTAATATTGCGGAATTACGTCCGAGTTAAATAAAAGATTGATAGTGCAAATAACCGTTTTCAATCCTCAAAGGAGCTTCAAAATTCGTTTCATACAAACCTCCTGTGCCTAATCCTTGTGGTAAAACCGGATTGTATTCCGCCGTAAACTGAGCAATGGCATTCAAACCGATATTACTTTCCAATGCAGATGTAATCCACCAAGGAATGTTTCTGCTGTCAGCCAATTCGATCCATTCTTTTGTACCGCTGAATCCGCCGTGCAGACTTGGTTTGAGAATAATGTATTGCGGACGAATCGTATCCAGCAGAGCTATTTTCTCTTCTATCAGATTAATCCCGATAAGTTCTTCGTCCAAAGCAATCGGAAGAGGAGTTTCAGTACATAATTCCGACATGATTTCCGGGAAACCTGCTTTGATCGGTTGTTCGATGCTGTGAATGTCCAATTTCGAAAGCTCCCCGAGTTTCCATAAAGCATCATCCGGGTTGAAAGCTCCGTTTGCATCTACCCGCAAGGTGATCCGGGAAGAGTCGAAACGCGAGCGAATTCCTTCCAATAAGTTCAGTTCCTGTTTGAAATCAATCGCTCCGACCTTTAGTTTGATGCAAGTGAATCCCGCAGCAAGTTTTTCTTCGATCTGACTTTGCATATATTCGGGATCTCCCATCCAGATCAGGCCATTGATAGGAATTTGGAATCCGGCATTGCTTTTTCCCGAATTGAAGTAAATTCGTTTTCCTCCATTCAACAGATCGAAATAAGCGCTTTCAAGTCCGAATAAAATAGAAGGATAATCAAGCAATAGTTCTTTGTTCTCAATGAACTGAAACGGATTCTGACAAACAATTTTCAGTTGCTTTTCGTATTGTTCGTCCGAAATGTAGTCGGGAGACAAGCCCGGAATAATGGAACATTCGCCCAAACCGGTAATTCCGTTCGGATCAATCAATTTCAGCTTCCAGCCTTTCTTTTGAGTCAAAACACCGCGACTTGTTCCGCTTGGACGTTTGAAATCCAGTACAAATGCTTCAAAAGAAGCCGTCACTTCGTTTTGATTCACAGAATCCATTGGTTGACAGAAACACTGATGACGTAGAGGATACTAATGAAAAATGTTCCCAATGCAACGGTTTTAAGCTGAGAGTCCAATTCTTTCGGAACCGTATTTTTTGCTACAAAAACAAGATGCTTGATAAACAGAATAGCTGGAATCAATGAGATAAAGCCCAACCAGTTTTTAGTGAGCACCAGAAACAAAATCCAGCTCAGAAAAGCGGTTGAAATGAGAAAGAAGTGATATCTTTTTGCGTTTTTCGCCCCGAGTTTTACCACTAAAGTTCTTTTTCCCACTTTTTCGTCATTCTCGCGGTCGCGCATATTGTTCAGATTCAAAACGGCTGTGCTGAGAAAACCGATCGTAACCGCTGGAAGAATCAACTCTTTGGAAAGCATGTCGGAAAACAGGGGATAAACACCCATGACACTCACTAAACCGAAGAAAACGAAGACAAATAAGTCTCCTAAACCATTATAACCGTAAGCTTTTTTGCCGATCGTATAGGTAATTGCAGCTAAAACGGAAGCAATTGCCAAACCGATGTAGATATAAATACTGGTGACAGAAAGATTTTTTGTTCCGAAATAAATCAGGAATCCTGCACTGATAAAAGAAACAGCAGAAGTGAAAATAACCGCTTTTTTCATAGCGGTTTTCGAGATTGCTCCTGATTGTACGGCTCTCATCGGACCAATTCTCCCGGCATTGTCAGCACCTTTTAAGGAATCCCCCAAATCATTTGCCAGATTAGACAGGATTTGAAACAACAAGGTAGTTGATAAGGCCAATGAAAAAATAACCGGATTCCAGTATCCCTGATAAACTGCAATGAAGGATCCGACCAATATTCCTGAAATGGATAACGGAAGTGTTCTTAAACGAAGAGCACTTATCCAGTCTGATGAATTTGCCATGCTCAAATTTCGGCATTTTAATTCTTCGAGATGCTAATTCTAAAAGGAAAGTTTATGAATTAAATAAAAAATGGTTTCTTTGTTTGAATTAAACTGAGTGTATGAAAAAAATTCTAGGAATAATTATTCTATCAACAGTTTCTTTTGGAAGCTATTCACAAGAAGAATCCGGATATAGAAATTTTGTAATTAAATTTTCTCCAACTCAATTAGTTGCAGGAGAATTTAACTTCAGCTACGAACAGCGTCTGGCAAAAATCATAAGTCTGGAATTAGAAGTCGGACCAACCATTTCTCAATTTGGTTTGAACTTAGGAAATCAAAAATTATGGCAAGGAGATTTAGGGATCGGGGATTATGACCCGATTGATCCGAATGCAGAGGCTTCAATTGGCTTTCATGCTTCATTGGCTCCCAGATTCTATCCAGCTGCCACTGAAGATAACATGATGAAAGGTTTGTACTTGTCTCCGGTTTTTAAATACAGAGTATATAATTACATCAATGAAGACGAGACGGAAGTTCTGGACGATGCAAAATCGAGTCTTTCTCAGATGATCTTCAGATTCAATATGGGATTGCAGTTTTGGCCAGGAAACGGAAACTTCAGTCTGGATATGTTTTTCGGAATAGGTTTGGGAACTTTTGATATCAAAGGTCAGCGAATTAATACGTATGATAATGGTTCCGGAGTTTGGATGACCAGATGGGAAACGTATCGCGACAATGGAATCCGATTTAATGCCATTACCGGAATTAAGTTTGGTTTCGGAATGTAATTTGAACGAAAAAGAAATTTCAGAAGCTCTGCCCGGATTCTTTCGGATGCAGGGCTTTTTTGTTTTAAGTGGTGGAGAAGTAAGAGTCAGGATTTATACCGTCAAAACTGAATGGGAGAATTCATTCCCAGTCTTGACTCTCCTTTGTTAGCCTTAAAACTCACCATGATAAATATATGCATGCATAATTATTTTTTCTATATTTGACAGCAATCAATTGGGAATGGAAAAGTTAGCACTTAGTAAGATTTTGAACATAGAACATCCGATTATCATCGCTCCGATGTTTTTGGTTTCAAATGAAGACATGATTCTTGCAGGTACGGAAAATGGAGTTGCAGGGGCAATTCCGGCATTGAATTACCGGTCTACAGAACTTTTGAGAGAAGGTTTGAGAAGAATGAAAGCCAAAACGAAAGGCCCGATCGGAATCAATCTGATAGTGAATGCTTCCAATATTTACATGGAAGAGCAATTGAAGATTTGCGTGGAAGAAGAAGTTGATTTCTTCATTACCTCATTGGGTTCACCCAAAAAAGTGATCGATGCATCTAAAGAAAAAGGAATCAAGGTTTTTTGCGATGTAACCGATATCGCTTATGCAAAGAAAGTGGAAGACCTGGGAGCTGATGCAGTGATTGCTGTAAATAATCAGGCGGGTGGCCATGCCGGAAAAATTGATCCGAAGAAGTTGATCAAGAGCATAAAAGAAGCGATTTCAATTCCGGTGATCTCTGCTGGTGGAGTAGGAACAAAAAAAGAAATGGATGAATTGATTGCTGCCGGAGCAGACGGCTTTTCAATCGGATCAATCTTCATTGCATCCACTGAAGCCGGTGTTTCGGAAGAATACAAGCAGGCTTGCGTGGAATATGGCGCAAAAGATATCGTAATGACTTCTAAATTGTCAGGAACACCATGCACGGTAATCAATACGCCTTACGTAAAAGAAATCGGGACGGAACAATCGAAACTGGAACGCTTTCTGAACCGGAATAAACGCTTGAAAAAATGGGTAAAGGCAATGACTTTTTACAGAGGTATGAAATCTCTGGAGAAGGCGGCTTTTAGCGCAACATATAAATCCGTTTGGTGCGCCGGACCAAGTATTGAACACGTAAAATCCGTTCGACCGGTTAAAGAAATTATAGAAAATCTGGTAAAATGAGTACCTCGAACTTAAAGAAATACGGAATGATGCTGCGCCTCATGGGAATTTTCAAAATCCCGATGATCGGCTATGTGAAACCGCGTTTGATTCAAATTACGGATCACGATGTTTTGGTGAGAATCAAATTGAGAAGACGAACGAAAAATCATCTGAAAAGTATGTATTTCGGCGCTTTGGCTGTTGGCGCAGATGTAACGGCAGGATTACACGCATTCTATTTTTGCGATGAATTAAATGTTCGTCCTTCGTTTGCCTTTAAGGGAATGAAAGCGGAATTCATCAAAAGAGCAGAAACAGATGTAGAGTTCAGCTGTGCAGAAGGTCAGATTATCCGCGAACAAGTCTTGAAAGCTATTCAAACAAACGAACGCCAGAATCATTGGGTGAAGGTCACTGCCAAAGATTTGAACGGAGACATCGTCGCTTTATTCGAAATGGAGATCTCTGTGAAAATTAAATAAAAAGCTAAAAAGGAGAAATTAAAAGTATTATCTGATCAGAGTCGAAGTTATCTGTTGATCTTCTCAATTTTAAAATTCTCTATTCTCAATTATTTTCACTTTTGCCTTTTACCTTCTCAATTTACAAATAAGTCTATCTTTGCCGAAAAAAAACTTGAGAATGAACCGCATTTCTTCTGAAGCTTGTAAGCAGCTGATTCAAAATAATGAGGCAGAATTGATTGATATCCGTGAGCCGTGGGAAGTAGAAATTTGCTCTATCGGAGGAACTAAAATTCCGATGCACCGGATTCCCGAACTGGCAGAAACAATGGATAAAACCAAACAGTACATTATTTTGTGTAAAACAGGCAGAAGAGCAGAATCTGTTGCCAATTTACTAGAATGCGGACATGGTTTTCAGCATATTGCTATTTTAGAAGGCGGAATAACAAGTTGGTTTGAAAGCTTTGAACCTACTTACGAAATGTATTAATTATCAGCTATGATTGAACTATTCAAACACCTGATTCACCTTGACTTTGAGTGGATTGTTGAAACCTACGGAACAGCGGTATACGTTGTTTTATTTCTGGTAATTTTTATCGAAACAGGATTGGTGATCATGCCTTTTCTTCCCGGAGATTCATTGCTTTTCACAGCCGGAATTTTTGCAGCATCCGGACAGTTGAACCTGTTCTATTTGTTGGCATTGCTTTCTGTGGCCGCGGTTTTAGGAGATAATATCAATTACTGGGTTGGAAGAAGAGTTGGTTTGAGTGTGTTTAATTGGAAAATAAAAGGCAGGCAATTGGTTAAACAATCCTATTTGCAGCAAACAGAAGCATTTTTTGAAAAAAGAGGTGTTTTTGCAATTATCATGGCACGTTTTGTTCCGATCGTAAGAACATTCACTCCATTTGCTGCCGGAGTAGGGAAGATGAACTACCGTAAATTCCTGACATTTGATATTATCGGAGGTTTGCTGTGGATTTGCAGCATGACAATTGCGGGTTATTTCCTTGGGAATATTCCATGGATCAGAGAAAACAACGAGAAAGTAGTATTGATTATCGTATTTATCTCTGTTTTACCGATGTTGATCAGCATTCTGAAATCGAAACTTGCGAAAAAGAATGCCTGAATTCGGATTGATAGGGAAAACACTCGGACATTCCTTTTCAAAAACTTACTTCGAGGATAAATTTCGTCGGGAAGATCTCAAAAGTACGTTTGAAAACTTTGAATTGACTGAAATCAGTGAGATCGAGTCTGTTTTTAGTATTCCTGACCTAAAGGGGCTTTCGGTTACGATTCCTTACAAACAAGCGATTATTCCTTATTTGGATGAATTATCCGAAGAAGCAGCCGAGATCGGCGCTGTGAATTGCATCTCGTTTCAGAACGGAAAGAAAACAGGATACAATACGGATGCTTTCGGATTTCACCAAATGATCAAACCTTTCCTGACGAATGAGCACGAACGTGCTATTATTTTGGGAACTGGCGGGGCCTCAAAAGCTGTTGCGTATGTTTTGAAAAAGATCGGACTGAATGTGATTTGGGTTTCGCGAAATCCTCAAAGCGGAGAGTTTTCGTACGATGCGATCAATGAACATATGCTGAGGGCTTGTAAAGTGGTTGTCAATTGCACGCCGCTTGGTACATTTCCGGATGTGGATGCTTGTGTGCCTTTTCCTTTTGAATATTTAACAGAAAGCCATTTGTGTATCGATTTGATCTACAATCCGGAGGAAACAAAATTTCTGAGAGAATCCGCGATGCACGGAGCTGCAACTTTGAACGGACTTTCGATGCTGAAAGAGCAGGCAAATAAGGCCTGGGAGATTTGGAATAAGTAAGAATAGATAGCGTTTAAAGTTGAAGAAGTTTTCGCTTATAATACTGTTTTGCAAATAATTACCCGGGTACTGGTTCGCAATATTGCGATATTGAAAAATTGCGAATTAACGAGGTAAAATAAATTAACAGGACATAAATCACCGAATAAAAGCTTTCAAGCGAACCCACAAACTCAGATTGCTTTTTCTTTTTAAATTTGCCTCATGCAGTCGGTAAAATCATTGATCAAAGAAGGGGAGCACCAGCAGCAAGATTTCAAATTTCGAATCGACGACTCCAAAAAAATAGCCAGAACTTTGGCCGCTTTTGCAAATACGGACGGAGGAAGACTTCTGATCGGGGTGAAAGACAATGGAAAAATCACCGGAATCGATCCTACGGAAGAAATTCACATGATAGAAGCTGCGGTCGACATGTATTGCAAACCCAAATTGGAATTTCAGTCGAGAGTTTGGCAGGAAGACATGAAATTGGTGTTGGAAGTATCGGTTGAAAAAAGTGTGCAGCGCCCGATTCTGGCTTTGGACGAAGAAGGTAAATGGAAAGCTTACGTTCGCCGCAAAGATCACACGCTTTTAGCGAATAAGATTCTGCTGAATGTCTGGAAAATAGAGCGTTTTGATCAAAAAAGACCGGAGAAGATCGGAGAGGAGGAAACTCAACTACTGAACATTATAGCACAAAATCCGCAGATCACTTTGAGTAAGATCTATCGTTTTTCAACGTTGGAAAAGTCGAACATTGACCGCCTGCTTCCTTTGTTTATTTGCTGGGATTTGGTTTCAATGGAGATCAATGAAAACGGTTCTTTTTACCAGATAAAGGAAGATTGATAACGGCTATTTTAGTGATAATCAGTTCATTTTTTAGGAATCTCAAAATAAAGTCATATATTCGCGCCAAATTTGAAGATTGAATAAAGCCTTTTACATTTCAAGTTTGGTTCTTAGCTTGCTATTCGGGATTATAGTACTTTACTACATAGATTTGGTAACTTCTGTCAGGTACAGTTACTCCTATTATGGAGACTATACGGGACTTTCTTATAATTCCGGATCAAGTCAAACAGAAGAAGTTGGGTTGATAAGTTTGTTTTTCTTCCTGTTTTTTATCACGACATTTTTACTCGGATTAATTAAAATTAAGCGAGTTACAAATAAAGTTTTGTCAATTATTGGCTTGTCTTTAACGGCATTGTTCCTGTTGTGGGATTTAGCCATGTTAAGTTCCCCCGCGGGAATGAGCTTTGACGAAGTAGGTATAGGTTTTTTGTTTTTTACTCCCGTGATTATGGCCTTTTCCATCGTTGGAATCGTTCAGTCAAACAGGTATAAAAGACAAGGGGTTCTATATAAACAACCAATGGAATCAGATTTGTTAGATTCCTAAAAAAATATAATTTTAATCGATGCGTTTAATGTATTGTTATATTAGGCGTAGAAAAACACAAACAAATGGGTAGACCTCCAACAAAACCAGCAAGATTGCGAGACGGTTTTTACATTGAAGTAAGAAATTCAGGATCACAAGGTATACGAATTAGAAGAGATACTAGAGAGCAAATGCTTCTTGCAGCTGAGGATTATTCGCGTACAAAAGACGTAGTGATTCTTGGTGAAATGAAAGATGATAAGTGGATTGATCAATAAAATCATTCATCGCAGAATGTGATAAAGAGGTTTTTCGGAATGAAAAACCTCTTTTTTTGATATAAGTAATTCGCAATTATTTTAATGAATAACCACCAATTTCACCGGAGCTTTCTGCTCAACAGTTCCCTGGTAGCGAACATAATAAACCCCAACGGAAAGCTTATCCGTTCTGACTTCCACTTTTGATCCGTCTATCGTTTGAGATGAAACCACGTCTCCGTTCAAATTCAGAATTTCGATTTGTCCGTTTTGGATTCCCTGATCAAAAACAATATTTACATAAGAACCTGCCGGATTCGGAACCAAATGGAACAAGGGTTTTTCGTTCTCAGCTATTCCGGTATAATCAATGTTGTAAAGAACTTCGAAATCATCGAAATAGAAACCGTCGGCTCTTGTTCCGCCATCTGATTTAAAAACAAAACGAACACGAATACTGTCACCGATGTAATCACTCAGGTTGATTTCTTCCAGAACCCAATTGGTTTCTGTGCCTTCATAAATAGGTTCTCCGTTAGGTTGAACTGATCCGCTTCCGCTTGTTCCCGGCACGGTATAATTTCCGCATTGACCAACCCAGCTCACACCGTTGTCATTCGAAACCTGAAACTGGCAGTAATCAAAATCTGCTTCGATTTCCCACTTCGCGTAGAATTTGATCATGGCTTCCGTCACATGAGTCAGATCAATCGTATTGTTAAACTGAAAATTTCTGGTTGTACTGTTCGGGTAATCTCCGGTTGGAGAATCCGTAAATGAACTGCTTGGAGAAACATAGGTTGAATTGGTTGTTGCCCAGCTTCCAGTCCAGTTCACTGCAATATTGGCTTCATCAATAAATTGAGGAGTAATATTTCCGAATGTTTTAACGATTGTGTCGTGTTTTGTCCAACCGATGTATTCAGTGTTGAGTACATACTTGATCTGGTCTCCGAACTGGATTCCCGGATTCAGAACATATGAAATTCCGCCAATTTCAGAGTCCATAATAGCCAGATCATGAGTCGATGCAGATCCAACGGACTGAATTCCTGTTATCGGGGTAATGCTGACATTTACAGGACCATTTTCCAATCCTAAGCGATAAGCACTGTGATTGAAATTTCCGCTGCTTGCCGCAATCATTCCAGGATCAACGTCTTTTACCTCGAGATAGCGATGTGTTAAATGAGACAAGACCAGATTCGGGAAAACCATTTCCTGGCAAATTCCTGTAATTTCACTGCTTGCAGGCCAAAATCCACCGCTTGAATTACTTACTTCCGGAGTCATGGCAAAGATCTTGGGTTTGATAATGGTATCGACTTTATACATGTAATCGTCGGAATCTCCTGAAGCCGGATAAAGATCCGAAGACTTCTTGTTCTCGTAGCCGTTATACTGAACCATGTGATGCGTGAAAGCCTGAAAATAGTTGTGATCTGCCGCAAATTCTCCTGTTGTAGTCCCGATTGGGTGAAGAATGTCATTTGCGTACGTATGTGCGTTGAAAGCATATTGAAAGTCGCGGTTTTCACAAAACCATTTAACAGCCTGAGTTTCCGGTTCGGAAAAAGCAGCAGTTCCTCTGTATGTTTCGTTGCTTTGGTTGGTGCTTGTCCCGGTTGTTCCCCAGCCGTAAGAGTAGTTCCGGTTTAAGTCAACACCATAACTTCCACCGCTGTTTAATCTGCGGTTCTTACGCCACATTCCTCCGCCATTCGGGTTTGTGGTTTCGTTGTAGATGTATCCGTCCGGGTTGACCATCGGAACGAAATACATTTCGGTATTGTCGACCAAAAACTTGATTTCTTCACTTGTGTTGTAGTTTTCAAGCAGATACCACATATAAAAAATCACTTCCGACAAGGAATTAGGTTCACGAGCATGGTGAATGGCCGTATAAAGCACTTCCGGCTCAGTTTCATCGGTATTTGGGTTGTCACTCAGTCGAACCCAGTAAAGCGGCCTGTTTTCAATACTCAGAAAATTGCCGATCGTATCTTTTACGGTAATTAAATTCGGATACTGAGCCGCCATTGCGTCAATTTCAGCAATAAACTCCTGGTAAGTGTAAAATCCACCCATGGATCCGAGGTTGAAGTTACCTGGAACTGTAGGAGTAAAATCTGAAGAACTGCTGTTTGGCGGGCAGCCGATATTTTTTTCTGTTACAGCCTGACCTTTGTTTGCGTTTTGACTGACATAATAAGCCTGAACATCCGGAATTAAAATTTCGACCTGAAATCCGGCTTCCCGGATCTGATTTATTTCATCATTGGAGAAATCAGAAATAAAAAAAGTCTCGCGTTTCACCGTTCCGTGATCAACAGCAATCCCGAGTTCAGCTAAGGTTTGAAGACCTTTGGAGTCGGTAAGTACTTTGGCTCTGGAATATTCCTGTGAGAATCCCCAATACGAAATCAGGAATGAAAATAATAGGAGAGTTGTTTTCATTGAGAGTATAGTTTCGATAAAAATAATGATTCTTATATATTCTATACTAATTAATTACGCGGCCGGGGCGAAAAATTTTTCGCCTCGACTGTCCGTAAATTATTTCTTCCATTCAACCGTTTCAATCAAATGAAGCAAATCTGCTTTCAGATAATTCAACGAAGGACGCAATGAGTCGTAATTGGGTTTACAGTTCATTAAAACTTCTCCGCGCAGGAAATGAGAAGTGGAATCTGTGAGGTAAAATTGAAAATTGGTAGCGACATCTCCTTCGAATTCGAATAAAGTACCGTACACTTTTCTGTCTTTGAAAATGAACTTCTGATCACTGATCTTTGTCGCTTTGATCTGATGTTCATCCACTTTATCGTTAGAAAGATTGATGTATCGAACCAAAGTGTCCCGATTTGGAATAGGGTAATAATTCAAGTACAAAACTCCGTTCAAAGGTCCCAGAAAAATCTCTTTGTGATTGGTCATTTCTCCTTTGTACGTCAATGGCTTGGCGATATAAGCTTTTGACAATTCAAACGAATAGGTTGTTGCATCGTCGATTTTTTGATACGAATGTTCCGGAAAATCAGTTCGCAGATAGGTAGACGGTTTCGGAATCAATAATTCATCACTACCGCATCGGGTGAAAAGCAAAGCTAAAATCAATGTTGAACCAATTATTCTAATCATTTTCCTGTATCGTTTTAATCATTTTTATTCGGCGCTTATCGGAACTTTCAACCACCAATTTGATATTTCCGCAGCGAATGTATTCGTTATTTCGCAAAATCCGACCGGCTTGCTCAATAATAAACCCGCCAATGGTATCAGATTCTCCTTTTGTCTGCTCAAAATCTTTTCCGTCAATTTCGAGAACTTTGTAGAAATCAACCAGTGAAGTCCGGCCTTCAAACAAGTACGTTCCTTCATCAATTTTAGTATAAATCAAATCGTCATCATCGAATTCGTCTGTGATATCACCGACAATTTCTTCCAAAACATCTTCCAAAGTCACCAATCCGTTTGCTCCACCGTATTCATCCACTACAATGGCCATGTGCATTTTCATGTCCTGAAATTCCTTCAGCAAATCATCGATTTTCTTGTTTTCAGGAATGAAATAGGGTTTGCGTAAAAGAACTTTCCAGTCAAAAGCCTCGTTGTTGATGAACGGAAGTAAATCCTTGATGTACAAAATACCGATCACATTGTCGAATGAACTTTCATGAACCGGAATGCGCGAATAACCGGCATCCAGAATCACGTCCAATACTTCCTGAAAAGTCGCTTCATTGGAAATGGTTACAATATCGAGACGGGATTTCATGATTTGCCGCACATCGGTGTTCCCGAATTTGATAATTCCTTCCAGAATCCGGTGTTCATCTTCGTTGTCGGAATCTTCTTTTGTAAGCGCAAGCGCATGTTCCAGATCATCCGATGAAAGGTTGATTCCCCGCTTTTTTGCGCGTCGGTTAATCATATTCGTTCCGTTTACCAAGAGCCAGCGCAGCCATGAAAAAGGAGGAAGCAGATTGATAAAAGCAATTGGTCCGGACATGAAACGTGCTGTAGCCAGAATGTTTCTGGAAGCATAGAGTTTCGGCGCTACTTCACCGAGCAAAAGCAGGAAAGTCGTAATTCCGACAACTTCTACCAGAAAACGAAGCGTATTTGATTCTTCTGATTGAGGGAAAAACTGATCAATGACACCCGTTGAAAGGATAATGATGCAAACATTGATGAAATTGTTTGTAATCAGAATGGTTGCCAGCAGGTCTTTGGGCTTTGAAATGAGTTTTAAGATGGCTTTTGAGCTTCGGGAATTTTCTTCTTCGAGGTTTTTCTTTTCGGTAGGACCAAGTGCAAAAAAAGCCACTTCCGATGCAGAGATCAATGCTGAACAAGCAATGAGAATAAGAATAGTGATTAAAGAAATGATGTTGTCAGAAAAATGAAAACCAGCTTGAATACTGGCGGGAATAATGTCTGAACTTAATTCGGGTATACTGTCCATAGCTAAAACGGTAAATCGTCATTGGGGTCAATATCCAAATTCATCGGACTTGGATTTTGAGGCTCTTCTGTCGGATATGGAGGAGTTGCCTGATTCATTGGCTTTTCCTGATCATTTCGGGGAGTCAGAATAGTCAACTCATCCGCTACAACCTCAGTTGTATAACGCGTTGCTCCATTTTGATCCGTCCATGAACGGGTTTTCAATTTTCCTTCCACATAGATTTTTTGTCCTTTCCGAACGTATTTTTCAACTACTTCGGCCAAACCTCTCCACACTACAATATTATGCCAATCGGTATTGTCTTTGCGTTCACCGGTTGTTCTGTCCGTATAGGTTTCAGACGTTGCAATAGGGAAACTCGCAACAACCGCTCCGTTTTCCAAACGTCTTACTTCCGGGTCTTTTCCCAAATTTCCGATTAAAATGACTTTGTTTACGCTACCTGACATAATTTTGAATCTCTTTACACAAATATAAAGTTACGAATTTCGAATTCCTAATTACAATGAATTGATTTCTTTTTGAACTGAAAATTAAGAATTGAGAGACAAGATTTCAAGAGACAGGACTAGAAATATCGTTAAAACACAAAGTGACGTCCTGATTCTTGATTCTAAAAGTCTTGACTCTTTTTCAATTCGCAATTTAATTATCCATTAAAGTCCAGGTATTTTTCCATCAGGCGGTGAATGGGGTAATCCGGAAGATCTTTCTTGTCGATGAATTTAAAATCAAAGCCCTCCATTTCTGTTTCCGCACTCTTATAGAAATAAGCGTAAATATGCTGATGACTCAGAATATGCTTCGTCTGATAGCACAAATTGGCAGAATCCTTAAAAGCAGAAGGAGCAAGATCGTCTTCACTTTCTATTAAAGGAAATTCATAAAGCTTTTCCCAAACATCTTTTCCTGTTCGCTGATCCAAAGCAATTTGCTGATCTTTTTCAAGGTGTAAATAATGAAAATAACGTTTTCGAACCTTCGTTTTCCCCTTTTTAAACGGTCTTTTCTTAATCAGTTCGGGATTGAATGCACTGGCACAGCCGGCTGAAAGGACGCAAGATCCGCAATCCGGATTGTTGGGAACACATTGCATTGCTCCGAATTCCATGATTGACTGATTAAACAGGGCAGGAGCCGACTCCGGAATCAGAGAATCCGCCAATTCCTGAAAGATCTTTTTCCCCGGACCCGAGTCAATTGCTTCATCGATTCCGTAATATCTGCTCAAAATACGGTATACATTCCCGTCAACAACAGCATGTGGCAGATCAAAAGCAAAAGAAGAAATAGCAGCAGCAGTATATGGCCCGATTCCTTTCAATTGGATAATCTGCTGATACGTTTTTGGGAATTCACCGTCGTATTCGTCTCGTACCTGTTGAGCCGTTTTGTGCAAATTTCGCGCCCGGGAATAATATCCCAAACCTTGCCAAAGTTTTAAAACGGATGCCTCATCCGCATCGGCAAGATGATTCAAAACGGGGTAATTTTCGATAAATTTCAGGTAGTAATTTAACCCTTGATCGACCCTCGTTTGTTGCAAAATCACCTCCGATAACCAGATAAAATACGGGTTTTTGGTGCTTCTCCACGGAAGCTCCCGAGCATTTAGTCTGTACCAATCGCTTATTAGTAGAACAAAATCAGTCATTTAGGGAAAAAATTGAACATTTTTAAAAATAAAGCAAAAATAAACGCTTTTGCTGACTACTTTTGCACCTGAAAATCACATTGTTGAAAATTTTTAATTTATAATAAGATGACAAAGGCAGATATCGTTGCTGAGATTGCAGAGGAAACAGGATTGGAAAGAAATGAAGCTCAGAAAGCTGTAGAGGCATTTATGACTTCTATTAAAACTTCTTTGACTAAAGGTCAAAACGTTTATTTGAGAGGTTTTGGTAGCTTCATCGTGAAAGAGAGAGCAGAGAAGACGGGGCGCAATATTTCAAAAAACACAACGATTATTATCCCAGCTCACAATATTCCTTCATTTAAACCGGCAAAAACGTTTGTTGAAGAGGTGAAGAATAAAGTGATTGTGAAATAATTCCATCTTTTTTACAACAACTACTTTGTAGGAAAACTTATTTTGATATCTTTGCACTCCTGTTTCACGCAGGAGTGCTTTTTTTAAAAGCTGTTGAAATTGAAATAATTGAATTAATAACCATAAAATAATATTGCTATGCCAAGCGGTAAGAAAAGAAAAAGACATAAAATGGCGACGCACAAGCGTAAGAAAAGACTAAGAAAGAATCGTCATAAGAAGAAGAAATAACAACTTCTTGAAGATAGTTGGAAGAGCTTAGTAAGTGTTTTTACTTACTAAGTTTTTCTGTTTTAGTTACTTTCTAATTATACGTTCGTGAGTTTAGAACTAGTTGTAGACACCCGTGATGGTGGTGTTTGGCTTGCTCTCTTGCGCGATGGGAAATTGATTGAGTTGCATGAAGAACAGGGAAGTACTGACTTTGCCGTAGGTGATATTTATCTGGGGAAAGTTCGGAAAGTAGTTCCAAGTTTGAATGCTGCATTTGTGGATGTCGGATACGAAAAAGATGCGTTTTTGCACTATTTGGATCTGGGACCGCAATTTCAGTCGTTGAATAAATTTACCAAAGACACCCTGCAAGGGAAGCAGAATGTCGCTGATTTATTGTATTTTAAGTCGGAGAAAGACATTCCGAAAGACGGAAAGATTACCGAAATTGTATCAACCACATCACCAATATTGGTTCAGGTTGCAAAAGAACCGATTTCAAGTAAAGGACCACGCTTAAGCGCAGAGTTAACACTCGCTGGTCGTTATTTGGTATTAGTGCCATTTTCGGAGAAAATTTCAATCTCTCAAAAAATTAAAAGTCAGGAAGAACGCGATCGTTTGCGCCACCTGATGGATGACATTAAGCCGAAAAATTTTGGTGTCATCATTCGTACTGTTGCCGAAAACAAAAAAGTGGAGGCAATCGATCAGGATTTGAGAAACCTGATGGAGAAGTGGAAGACCATGCATACAAACTTGAAGCAGGCTACTCCGCCTCGCCGTGTTTTAGGTGAAATCGACAAGACATCATCTATTTTACGCGATCTTTTGAATGCAGACTTTTCAAACATCCACGTCAGCGACGAAAAGCTGATGGCTGAATTGAAAGAATACATCAGCGGAATTGCTCCGGGAAGAGAAAAGATCTTGAAATTGTATGACGGAAAACTCAATATTTTTGAGCGTTTCGGAATCAATAAGCAAATCAAAACCATGTTCGGGAAGAAAGTTCCGCTTCCTTCCGGTGGATATTTGATCATTGAGCATACGGAAGCAATGCACGTTGTCGACGTGAACAGCGGAAACCGTAAAGGTGCCGATGGACAGGAATCAAATGCGCTTGCAACGAATATCGAAGCAGCTGAAGAAATTGCCCGTTTGTTGCAATTACGCGACATGGGGGGAATCGTTTGTATCGATTTCATTGATATGCACGATAAGGAAAACAACAAAGAGTTGTTTGAGAAGTTGAAGGAATTTATGCGTTCAGACAGAGCGAAACATAATATTCTGCCTCCTTCCAAATTCGGCGTTGTGGAAATCACCCGCCAGCGTGTAAGACCAGAAACCGATATCAATACTTCGGAAACATGTCCTACTTGTAATGGAACTGGAGAAGTACAAGCTTCCATTCTTTTTGCTGAAGAGATCGAAACAAACCTGAACTTCTTATTAACGGATAAAAAGGAAAAGAAAGTTTCTTTGCTGGTTCATCCGTATCTGGAAGCATATTTCAAAAAAGGACTTATTTCCAAACAATGGAAGTGGTTCTTTAAGTACAAAAAATGGATCGATGTACGCGGTGTAACTGCTCATCATCTTCTGGAGTACAGCTTCCGGGATAAAGATAATAACGAAATTGCTCTCTGATATGGGGAGCAATTTTTCGTTTCTGGAAGCTAAGCACAAGATAGAATCTTACTGTGCTTATCAGGATCGCTCGCATTTTGAAGTGAAAAACAAGTTGTTTTCCTGGGGCCAAAGCTCGGAACAGGTCGATCAATTGACAGCTTATCTGATTGAAAATAAATTCCTCGATGAAGGTCGCTTTGCCGATTCATATGTTTCGGGTAAACTGAGAATAAAGCATTGGGGAAGAATCAAGATCAGACAAGGACTGCGTTTGAAACAAATCCCGGAAAAGATCATTCAGCTTGCTTTTAAGACAATTGATCCCGATGAATATTTTGAGATTCTGAAAAAGGAAATCCTGAAAAAACAAAAGGACCTTTCAAATGAGAAAGATCCCTGGAAAAAGAAGGCGAAAGTTCTTCGCTATGCGCAATCAAAAGGTTTTGAAAACGATTTGATTTATGATGCTTTAGCTACTCTTGAGGAAGAGTAGGCATTTTTGAAAGAGAATTTTAAGCTTCCCCCTCTCGATCAATAAAGTAAACGGCTACTTAAACGTTGATTTCTTAAACAATCCCAGTATTTTCGCTTTATCCGCATTGTTGTTGTAAGCAATGGTAACGGTCATGAATTTGTTTTTCACGATTGACGTCAGCAATAACTGGTTGGCGAAATTCTTATTGTATCTGTCGTAAAGGGAAATCTGATACGTATCGAAAGTTACTCCGCTGATCTTTAATGTTCCTGATACGGAATCCAGTGTCGTTCTCTGGTCCAGGTAATTGGTGTAGATCGTGGAGTGAATATTGCTGATGATTCGTTTGTATTGTGCCTCATCTCCCGAAAACTCTTCCCAGGAAGATTGGAAGTTGTTGTCAAAATTCTTTTGGAAAGCCAGTGTACGCTTAATTCCTGACATATTTGATGAAGTGTCGCCTGCAGCTTCTTTACTTCTCAGATCTAAAGATTCCAGGCTGGATTTGGAAGTGATGATCCAGTTATCCGGAAATTCCATGCTCCATCCTAAAGCTTCACTCGTAAAGGTGTTTCCACTAAAAGTACCTTCATCAACCTCTTTTGAATAATCCTTTTTTGCCCCGCCGCCGCATGAGCTTAAAAGAAACAAGGCAATTGCTAAGACTGGAATGAATGTGTGTTTCGCGTTCATATTATTGGTTTTTAGTTATGCTTTTAAACAACGACTATTTTCCGGATGATCTGCTGCTGCTCTCCGGAATCATCGTAAAGATTCACTTTTATTTGATAAGTTCCTGCAGAAAAAGGAAGAAGAATCTCCGAATAATTAAAATTTTCACTGCTTCCGGCCGACACTTGTTTTCCCGAAACATCGAAAATCTGCCATTCGGTTTTGATGATTCCCAGAGGAATTGTCATGAACAGGGACTCCTGATTCGAAACAGGATTGGGAAACAAACTGAGTTCTTTATCGATCGGAAAGGATTTAAGCATGTTTTCCCGGTCGAAATGCAGGAGAAACAAACCGTGTTGGATATCGGAAACGAGAAGCCTTTTGGATGGAAGATCTGCAAAAATCCCCCAGTTTCCATTCATTTTGTAGGCATTTTCTTCGGGATACGTGTCGTAATGTGCGATTTCCAGCGGAACCGGATATCTTAGGTCAAAAATCCTGATTCCTTCATTGTAGTAAGCTACAAATGCAAAATCGTTCGTGGCCTTGATATTATGCGGAACTGATCCGTTTTGGTAATTCGTCCCGAAATAATTCTGAATCGTGACAATCGAACCGTTAAAACTGCATTTTTTGACTCTTTTTCCATTGGTTTCGTCTGCAAAGAGATACGTTTTTCCGTCGGGAGTTAACCAACCCTGATGATTGTATCCCTGATCCGTGTAAATCGATTTCGAATCCAGATAATCCGGGGAACTGGTGTTCGTGAAGTTATAAACTCTCAATCCGTCGTATCCGCAGTTCAGAATGGCTGTTCCGTTCCGGACATAAATATCATGAACCTCATTGACATCATTTGGCCCGCTCCAAAGTTCCGTTAAGTTTAGCGGATCAGCCAGGGAAAAGATTTTCATCGGGGCATCGATGACTTGTGTGTTGACCGTACTTCTGTGAATGCAGGAATAAAACTTTTCCTGAACGGAATCGATAAAAATATTGTGAACACGGCCAAATTGAAGACTGTCTTCCTTTGCCAACGTAATGGAATCGGGAAGGTATTGAAGGTCGATGATTTGTAGACTGCTTACGCCTTCGTCACAAACTGCGTAGAGGTAATTTTTGAAAACAGCATATTCCCGATGTTGAACAAAAGTGCTGGAATAACGTCCTTTTACAAAACCTTTCGGGATGAATTTGTCCTGATCATCAATGAAGAAAACGTGTGTTCCTTCTGTGGATCCGATTACGGCATATTCCTTTCCGTTTTGAACAAAACCGAAGCAATCGGAATAACGAACCTTGGAAGAATTGGAAATCAGACTGTCCTGATGCCAGTGATCCAACAGCGAGATATTCTGAAAAGACTGTGCTTTCAGCGCGTGATTCTGAAAGAGAATAATTCCCCAAAAAGCTATGTGAAAAATCCGTCTCATCTGAATCAAAGATAATGAATATTCGAGGCGCGCTTTTGCAAACCCTTTAAATGTAAGGAATATCAAGTGAAATGCGAGTGCGGTTGATTCTATCAGTAATTATTAATTGCGAATCACGAATCATTGATTCCGATAGCTATGGGAATTTAAACCTTTTGAACTATTTGAATCTTTTAATTGGGAATTTTGTTACTTAAATTATGTTAGAAACCGTATAAATTCGCTTGAGGAAGCGGAATTTGACTATTTTTATCACCTGAAATAAAACCCACGTGACGCGAGCTGTTGTAATTATACCAACTTATAACGAAAAGGAGAATGTTGAGCGAATGGCTCAGGCAGTTATGAATTTGCCGGTTTCAATAGACATTCTTTTTGTTGATGACAATTCCCCTGATGGAACAGCAGCAATTATCCGCGATCTGATGGAGCAATTCCCCAACCGGATTTTTCTCGAAGAAAGACAAGGCAAGCTAGGACTTGGTACGGCTTATATTCACGGATTCAAATGGTCTTTAAAGAAGGAATACGATTACATTTTCGAGATGGATTGCGATTTCTCTCATAATCCGCTGGATTTGCCTAGATTATTGGCGGCTTGTACGGAAAAAGGCGCTGATGTAAGTATTGGTTCGCGGTATACAAAAGGAGGGAAGGTACAAAACTGGCCTTTGGGACGGATTTTGATGTCTTACTTCGCTTCGGTTTATGTGCGGATGATTCTTTTTATCGGAATTGCTGACACGACGGCCGGCTTCATGTGCTACTCAAGCAAAGTTTTAAAAGCAATTGATCTGGACAATATTCACTTCAAAGGATATGCTTTCCAGATCGAGATGAAATATGCAGCAAAACGCAAAGGATTTAAAATCATCGAAGTTCCGATTACATTCATTGACAGACAATTCGGAGAGTCCAAAATGTCGTCAAGTATTTTCAAAGAAGCCTTCTTTGGAGTTTGGAAAATGAGAAATTTGAAGGTGTAATGACAAAGATTTTATTAAGAGGTGCAACACTCGTAAATGAAGGAAAAGAGTTTGTAGCGGATGTTTTGATCGAAGGGAAACGCATTTCGAAAATTGCCCCTTCTATTTCCGTTGACGGTTTGGTGGAAGAAATCAACTGTGAAGGATTGCATTTGCTTCCGGGTTGTATCGACGATCAGGTGCATTTCAGAGAACCGGGATTAACGCATAAAGCAAACATTCAATCGGAATCCAGAGCAGCAGTTGCAGGAGGAATCACTTCTTTCATGGAAATGCCGAATACTGTTCCGAATACTTTGACACAAGAGCTTTTAGAAGCAAAATATCAGCGCGCATCCGAAGTTTCTCCGGCAAATTACTCTTTTTTCATGGGGGCTTCGAACGACAACTATGATGAAGTAATGCGTACGGATATCCAGAATGTATGCGGAGTGAAGATTTTTATGGGATCTTCTACCGGAAACATGCTGGTGGATAATACCAAAACTCTGGAACACTTGTTTGCCAATGTTCCGATGCTCATTGCAACGCATTGTGAAGATGAAGCTACGATCCGGCAGAATCTCGAATTATACAAAGAAAAATACGGAGAAGATATTCCCATGTCGGCTCACCCGCTGATCAGAAACGCGGAAGCTTGTTATTTGTCTTCATCCAAAGCTGTTGAATTAGCTAAAAAGAACAATACACGTCTGCATATTCTGCATATTTCAACGGGAATCGAGACTGAACTTTTCCGGAACGATATTCCTTTGGAACAAAAACGCATTACAGCTGAAGCTTGTGTGCACCACCTGTGGTTCTCCGATGCGGATTATGATAGCAAAGGTGCGTGGATCAAATGGAATCCGGCGGTGAAAACAGCAGTAGACAGAGAACAAATCTGGAAAGCACTTTTAGACAATAGAATTGATGTGATTGCAACAGATCACGCGCCTCATACAATCGAAGAAAAACAACAGAAATACCTGCAGGCTCCATCCGGTGGACCTTTGGTTCAACATGCCTTACTTGCGATGCTGGATGCTTCTGCAGAAGGTAAAATTCCGTTGGTGCGTGTGGCTGAGAAAATGGCTCATGCAGTAGCTGTTTGTTTTCAGATCAAAGACCGCGGATTTATCCGGGAAGGTTATTTTGCGGATTTGGTATTGGTAGATCTGAAAAAGAAAACAACTGTTACCAAAGATTCCCTGTTCTACCAATGCGGATGGTCGCCATTCGAAGGAACGACTTTCTCATCATCTGTTGAGAAAACCTTTGTGAATGGAGAGATCGTTTATGAAAACGGACAATTGACCGGAATTCAGAACGGAGAACGATTAACATTCAATCGATGAGAATAGGTTTGTTCATATTGCTTTTGCTCACACTTCAATCTTGTGATGAAGGACTAAAAGGTTTGGACAAACCGGATAATTTGATTCCGAAGGAACAGATGATTGACGTTATGACAGACATGCTCATTTTGGAAGGTCATATTCAAAATACTTACTCAACAGTTAATCGCTATTACAAAGTAATGACTGCATCAGGAAGAGATTACCTGAAAACGAAAGGAATTACTGAAAAACAATACGAAGATTCGTTCATTTACTACAACAGCAACCAGTTGGAGTACAAAGAAATTCTGGATAAGGTCATGGATCGTTTACAGAAAGAATCGATCGAAATGCAGAAAAAAACGACTGTTAATGACAGTTTGAAGTGATCTGACTCATTAATTTTCTGAATTCGGAATGGTAAAGTGTTTCGTTAAACCACACTTTTTGATTTTGAAGAACACAATTCCACCAGCCATAACGCAAAACTTCGATTCTTGCCCATAATTCCTGATCAGTGCTATTCCAGTTTTTCTCGAAAGACCGGATGATCGGATCAGGATCCAAAGCTTCGGCAACTTCTTTGTCGTGAATTTCCTTCCAAAGAGCCAATAAGGTTTTTCCGCCTTTTTCCAATGCCGAAACATAGCGGGAACATTCTTTGCTATATGGCGTTCCTTTCAAAGCCTTCGGATCTGTGAGCGCAATCACGGCCTTCTCTCTTAAAAGACATTGCTCTTTCAAATCAGCAGCTTTTGCTTTTTTGATATTTGCCCAGTAAGTTCCTTTCGGATATTCCATTGCTTCCAGCTCTTTCTGAAAATTTTCACATTCAAAACGGATGTTTTTTACCTTTAAAAAGGCGGTGTCTTTCGGTTGAAATGCCAAAAATGGCTGACTCAGTTCTGATGCCTGAATCAAAGTATAATGAGCATTCTGAACTTGCAGATAACTTGCTTTCGTAGTGTCGATCGTTGCGCCAAACAAACAGGAACCTTCAAACCATTCGAAAACTTCCTGAGCTTTTGCCGTAGAAGCAAGTGTGAAAAGAAGGGTAAGAGATAACAAGAACTTTTTCATCTGATTTTTCTATCCGGGTTTTTACTTATGAAACTGGTCCAGCTGTTTCCTTTCGTTTTGTTGTTTTCACCGATTCCTTTGGAGAAATGATGACAGACAGCTGCTGCCAAACCATCCGTTGCATCCAGGTATTTCGGAAGCTCGTCGAATTTCAGAAGCGTCTGAAGCATTGCTGCAACCTGCTCTTTTGAAGCATTTCCATTTCCTGTAATGGCTTGTTTGATGCGTTTCGGAGTATATTCTTCATAAGGAATATTTCTGCGAAGTGAAGCAGCAATGGCAACTCCCTGGGCGCGGCCCAGTTTCAGCATGGATTGAACATTCTTTCCGAAGAAAGGCGCTTCAATGGCCATTTCATCTGGTTTGTATTCTTCCATCAAACCATCAAGACGATCAAAAATCCGTTTCAACTTATCCGGTTGGTTATCGAGTTTACTTAATTGAATAATTCCAAAGTTGAGCATCTCAATTTTCGTGCCTTTAATATGAATTAAACCATATCCTAACACCGTTGTTCCGGGGTCAATCCCTAAAATTATTTTATCTTCGGCCATGCAAATGAAAGAGGAGCTTAAAACTACTAAAAAACGAGCTGGTTTAATGACATTCATCAAATTATTGGTGTTTGTTGCCGTGATTTGGAGTTTGGTTGTACAATTGGCCAAAGTGGACTGGGAGCATGCAACGGGATTGGAAATCAAACATTGGTGGGCACTGGTTTTAGCCTTTTTGTTACTGATTCCGAATCTTTGGCTGGAGTTCCTGAAATGGAAAAGAATTACCAGACCATTGAACGTTGACATCAAATTGATTAAAAATGCTTTTTGGGCGGGAGTTGCTTCCGGATTCATGTCTCCGAACGGTTGGGGAAATTTCCTGGGGCGTTTGATCTTCTTCCAAAAACGCGAAACGATCTACATCATTTTCTCAACGGCATTGGCAAATCTCAGTCAGCTAATCCCGACTTTGTTATTCGGTCTTTTTGCTGCTTTGGTCACATATGGAAATTCCAATTCGGTGTGGATTGCAACGGCTTCAGGATCATTGATCATTCTTGCCGGATACTTTTACGGCGATTACCTTTTACCTAAAAAAAGAAGTTCTTTTACCTTTGTCAGAAGGCTTCAGAGTATCCGTGGAAGATATCAGAATCTGAAATGGCCTTTCCTGGCTTTTTCCCTGATTCGTTTTGTGGTTTTCAGTCTGCAATACGTGCTTTTGTTTGTGGCTTTCGGATACGAAGATTTTTGGTTTTTACTGATCAATGTCTGGCTGATCTATTTGTTCACCTCATTTGTACCGTCATTGTGGTCGGGAAAGGTTCTGATCCGCGAAACAGCAGCCTTGTTTGTGTTTTCAGGAACCATTGTTTCCGCTCCCGACGTCATTGTGTCGAGCATTATTATTTACCTCATAAACATAGCTTTACCGGCATTTATGAGTAGTTTTATCTGGTTGCCAAAAAGAAAAAAGTAAACATATGTGGTTGATCGGTTCCTGGGTACTCATTTATATGCTTTCGATTCTGACATTGTTGTTCGGGGTGAATCGTTTGAGAATCAGCCGCAGCACAAAGAAAATGATGGCGATCGATGAAATTTCGGTGGTGATTCCATTCAGAAATGAGTCGCACAATCTGGAAGCCTTTATGGAATGCATTTATGCCCAGAAATATCAGCCTGCACAATGGATTTTTGTAAATGACCATTCATCGGATTCTTATCTCGACCTCTTTAAGAAAATGGATGAATTCCCGATTCGCTTATTGCATTTACCGGAAGAACAACGTGGAAAAAAACGCGCTATTCGTTTCGGAATGGATCATGTGCGAACGGAATATTGCCTGACAATGGATGCAGACGTGGAATTCGGAAAAGATTACATGAAATCCATGCTGATGCTGCCGGAAGCTGAATTGATCATTCTTCCCGTTGAAATGACCGGGAAAAAGTGGTGGCAATCGTTTTTTACGATAGAATATCTGTTCACGAATCTGTTGAACAAAGGAATTTCGGGATGGGCAAGACCGGTGAATTGCAGCGGTGCAAACTTGTTGATTCACGTTTCAAGTTTCGATCAGGTCGACGATATTGAAGATCACGATCACATTTTAAGCGGAGACGATATTTATACCTTGCGTGCTTTTCGCGCTTCGGGAAAACGAATCGAAATTGTAGAGAATGAAGCATTGAAAGTGGAAACGGAAACTCCTGAAACGCTTTCTGAAGTGATGGAACAACGGGTTCGGTGGCTGGGAAAAACAAACCATGTGGCCGATCAGTTGAATAATTTTCTGGGAATTTGGGCTGTTGGTCTGCATTTGTACTATTTCTTATTGTTGATCATTACCTTTTTTGCCGGAGTTTACTGGCTGACTTTTTTGCTGGCTGCATTCAAATTCGGAATGGATTTCATGTTGGTGAAAATGGATAAAAAGAAGCCGGGCAGTTTCGATCTGATTGGTTTGGGCTTGTTTGAATTGTTCTATCCCGTTTACCTCTTCGCATTACTTGCCTATCTGATGGTTTCCCAACCGGAGTGGAAAGGGAGATAAGGTCCTTTTTATTTAAATCACTTGTCCGGGATACTGAAAAATTTGTTTTTATTGAGAATCGAATAGAAGACACCGGAAGTATCCCTTTATTTTAGGTCTTTTTAATAAATGACAGCTTCATTTCTGTGTAATTTTAGGGAAATAGTCAAATTTGGAAAATTCAAAACGATTTACTCAAACAACCCGTGGCAAGCTCGTTTTGGCTTTTGTCTTGGTTTTATGCGTTTCTCTGCTCACCTGGATTGTTAATCGGAGTGCGTTTGACCGCATCAATAATGTGGTTGAGAATCTGACAAAACCCAATAATCGTCTGGACGCGTTGAATGACCTTCAGATGGAACTTGGCCGCCTGAATGATTTTTATAGAGTCGAAGCTTTGCAGAATCGTTATAAAACTTCCGATAATTACGATACTCGAATCGGACAGATCTCCCAAAAACTAAATCAACTGAAGGATTCTTTTGCTTCGGATCCCACGCAGGTAGAGCGTTTGGTTCAGGTGGATTCCATTTTCAATCAGCGAAACAAACTTTTTGACAAATATCTGAAGATCCGCTATAATTATTTGAATAATGGTAGGGTAGACCGCCAGTTTGAAGAATTGGCAGATAAGATTGATGAGGAAAATCTAAAAATAGATACGAACGTCGTTACAACCGAAAAGCAAACAAAGACGACAACTTATTATAGCCCGACTCCCAAGGAAGAGAAACCGGCAAAAAAGCGATTTTTCAGAAAGAAGAAGGAGGTTGAAAAGGAATTGAAACCCTATGTTGTCGTTGAAGAGAATCTGAAAGTACATGTGGATACCTTAGCTGTGGCGCAAAAGAAAGACAGTATTCTCGAAAATATCCGTATTTCGTTGGATGAGGTTGAACTGGAACGAAATACCGGGCGAAGGTTTCTCCAAAAACAAGAGTTAATCCTGATCAAGAGCAATGAAATCCTGTTTAACCGCTTATTGGAATTGATTGATGAGGTGAAAAATGAAGAACGGATGGATACTGAGATCAATTCGGGGATTTCCATTCAGATTGCCAGGGAAACTATTTCATTCACGAAAATACTGACGCTGATTTTTGTTTTGGTGGCTTTTGTATTGATCGTGTTTATTATCGGAGATATTTCCAAATTCAACCGTTATCGGAAACAATTGGAAGCATCCCGCGCGGAAGCTGAATTTCACAGTCAGGCAAAACAGCGCTTTTTGTCCAATATGAGTCACGAAATCCGCTCACCGCTTCAAACGATTGTCGGATATTCGGAGCTGATGCTGCAGGAAGAAAAGTATGATTCTTCCAAGGTTGAAGTCATTTCGAATGCTTCGGAACATTTGCTGCAGGTGGTGAATGAAATTCTCGATTATTCGCGGATTATATCTTCAAATTTCGCTATTGATAAGAAAGCCTTTGATTTGGAAGAAGTTCTTGCCGAAGTAGTGGATTTATCCGCTTTTCAATGCCGTCACAAAGGAATTCAATGGAAGTTTCATTCCGATCAGTTGGAAACAGGTTTCAGGATTGTTTCTGACCCTTTTCGCCTGAAACAGATTCTGATCAATGTACTCAATAATGCAGTGAAATTCACACAGGAAGGAGTGGTTTCTTTTGAGGTGAAAATGAAAGAACATGCGAACAAACTGGATGTGGATTTTGTTGTTTCGGATACCGGAATCGGAATGAGCTCTTCTGATCTGAAAGTGGTGTTTCAGCAATTTGAGCAGGCAAAAAATGCTCCTGTTCAATCCGGAACTGGTTTGGGACTCAGCATTGTGAAAGAATTGGTAGAAGCTTTGAAAGGAAAGCTGCAGGTGAAAAGTCAATTGGATGAAGGAACGGAATTTACGATCCGCTTTTGCTTCGAAAAGGATAAAAGGGAGCAGGAATCGGTTGAAAAGACAATAGAAACCGCGCTTCACGTGGACGGTGTTATTTGGGTGGTGGATGACGATCCGGTGATTCTGAAATTGTGTGAGCACTTATTGGCAAAAAAACAACTGGAATTCCGCAGTTTTAGTAATCCGGAAGATCTGTTGGAAGCTCCGTGGGACGAACGGGTGAAATTGATTTTCGCCGATGTGCGGATGCCGGGAATAAGCGGAATTGATTTGTGCAATCAACTCAGAAAACGCGGACATAAGAATGTGAAAATCGTTGCACTTACGGCTCAGGTATTGCCGGATGAAAAAGAACTGTTTTTGAGCAGTGGTTTTGACGGAATTGTATTGAAACCCTTCAAAAGTCAGGAGTTTTATGAACCGATTCGGGAGATTTCAGAAAAGGATATGCATTTCGATTTCACAGCGCTCAGAACGCTCATTCCGGATGAGGACGATTTTCAGGAAATCAAAAACCAATTCACCACGGATTCAAAAGAAGATATGAAAACCATTGAAGAAGCATTAAAAACAGGAAATCAGGCGGAATTACTATTGGTTGTTCATCGATTGGCGGGAAGATTCGGGCAAATGGGAGCAAAGGAGCTGGCCCACAGATTGAGAAAACTGGAAATGAAATTGAAAGCAGAAGTTTTCGAAACGAATGAAATTGAAGCTGTTTTGCCTGAATTGGAAAAAGCGATTGATAGTATTTGATAATTTGAATGTCTATTCAAATCCGCTGTATCCGGGATATTGAGCATAAATGGTAGAATTTCTCAAGTTTGATGATGTTTGTTCTTTGCCATTGCCGCAAAGAACCAAAAGTCTAGACCTGTATTCGAAAATCTGAAAAGTACACGACATTTCGCGAAAGCATTTAAAACTCGTCCGACAGCTTTGGCTGACCGAACTCAAACAACAAATGCTTTTTTTCGCTCCATTTGTTCCTTTTTGACGATTTTCAGCATAAAGGTCATCCTGAAATTAGTTGTTCTTGGCACATCCCGCTTTTGTCAGCTCGAGCTCCCGACAGAAGCGTAGCGAATTCTCGGGAGTATCGAGAACTGAAACTCTAGTCCAATTGATACTTTTCGATTTTACTGTACAATGTTTTCCGGTCGATGTTGAGCAATTTTGCTGCTTTGGACTTGTTGTATCTGGTTTGAATCAGTGCATTCAGTATCGTTTCCCGTTCATTCGTTTCCTGCATCAGTTTCAAATCGTTCGGATTGGAAGTTTCGGCACGCAGAATCAATTCTTCCGGTAAGGAATCGATGGTGATTTCAGTTCCTTTACTCAGTAAAACCAACCGTTTGATGACATTTCCCAATTCTCTTAAATTTCCGGGCCAATCGTATTGCTGGAATATCTGAATAACGTCTGCCGGAACATGTTTGACATTCCGATCCAATTCTTCGTTGGAACGTTCGATGAAATATTGAATGAATAATTCCAGATCCGCACCCCGATCTCTCAAAGCCGGCATCTGAATTTTAAACTCATTGATGCGATGGTAAATATCTTCCCGGAAATTTCCCGCTCCGATTTCCTGAAGCAGGTTTTCATTGGTTGCTGTAATCAAACGAATGTCGATCGGAATATTTTTTCCGCTTCCAACCGGTTCGATGGTTCTTTCCTGCAAGGTTCGCAGGAGTTTGATCTGAACATCGTAGCTCAGATTTCCGATTTCATCCAGAAAAAGCGTTCCGCCGTTTGCTTTTTCCAACACACCGACCTTATCCTGTAATGCTCCGGTGAAGGAACCTTTGGCGTGGCCGAATAATTCGCTTGCAGCTAATTCTTTGGATAAAACTCCGCAGTCAATGGCTACAAATGAACCTTTGGAACGTTTACTTTGGTTGTGAATCGATCTGGCAACGTGCTCTTTCCCCGTTCCGCTTTCTCCGATGATCATCACCGACAGATCGGTTGGAGCAACCAGGTCAATGTATTCGTAAAGTTTTTTCGAGATGGCGCTTTCGCCTTGAATAAAAGATTTGTCTTTGACCTTTTCGTTGGAAGTGCTTGATTTTTTGGTGCTGTTTTCCGGAGTTTCTGTTTTCTTCTGCAGTGCAGCCTGAATCACAAGCAGCAACTCATCCGGATTGATTGGTTTGATGATGTATTCAAAAGCGCCGGATTGAATCGATTTTACGGCTGTCCGCACATCGTCAAAACTCGTAATAATAACTGTTGGAAGCGCAGGGAAGCTGGTTCCCATTTTGGCGATCAGTTCCAACCCGATTCCATCCGGAAGACGGTAGTCCAGAAGCAGCAGATCGAATTTTTCCGCTTGCAGCAATTTCTCGCCTGCCTGTAAGCCGGATGCCGTACTTATTTCGTATCCCTTTTTGTTGAGAAAAGTTGTAACGATTTTTGAAAAAGTGGGATCGTCTTCAATTAGCAAGATCTTATTCAATGGACATATTTTGAGATTCCTAATAAAAATAAGAAAGGTCTGCCAGAAGCAAGACCTTTCTTAAGATAAATTAAGGAATTTCGGATTATTTAATCACAGTTCCGTCCTCATTAAATTTCACTGTGTTTGCTTCAGCTTTGTCATTTACCAACTCCACTTCGTAATAAGGCTTTTCAGCTTTCACAATGTATGCTGTTTTAGCAGTCCATCCCTGGAAAGCTTCTGTAGTCAATGCTTTTTGAACAGGAGCAGGAAGCTCTTCCAATTTGATTTGTACTTTGTCCGGATTAGTTACTGCAGCAACTTCGATTTTTGTTTCTTGTGCTGTTGTATCTGCTTGTGCGTTTGCGAATACTGTTGTAGTAACTGCTACTGCTGCGATAATAAACTTTTTCATATCAACTTATTTTAAAAGATTTCTGCAGAGTCTATAAGGAATATGATGCCAAGCAGGAAAGTGAAAATTGAAAAGATGAAATTGAGAAGTGTAAAGCTTTTAAAATAAGTGAGTTGAATGGTTGTTTTGTTTTTTAAGTGAATGAATAATCTCTTTTTCAAAAAACAGAAAAGTGTGGAGAAAGTCTACAGATTGGGGGAAAGAAGAACAGATGTCATCACAAAATGGTAGGATCTTCCAGACTCAATTGCCGGCTGATTGTCTTCTTTAATGGAAAAAGGGAAAAGTAATAAAGCAAAGCGGCAAGAGAAATATAAATGAAATACGTATTGCTCGTAATAAGGTAAACGACATTGGAAAACAGAATTGCTCCGTCGATCAATCCCAATTGAAGAATCTTACCACTCAGATAGCTTCGGAGTTTCGGCCGGTAATCCGTTTCATTCAGCGTTTGTGCGATGGATCTTTTCATGATGAAAATCCCGGCAGAAACGGCACTTACAACTACAATCGGAACAATTAATTGAAACAGTTCGTTGGTGTCGTCGTTTTGCAGCGAATTCGGATCAACCAAAAGCAAAATCAGAACAGCTGAGAAGCTTAAGAGGCCAAACAACAGTCCGAGATAAATAACCAGAATTTTGGTGTAAACGCTTTGAAAGTAAGTGTTGAATTGTTCGTTCATGTGGTAAAGGGTTCAAAAAAAATCCCCTGATGTTTGCTGTCAGGGGATTTTGAAAGATTAAAACGGTAAATCATCATCGTCACTCGGAGCCGTAGAAGCGCTTGGTGTAGCGATCGGATCCAGGTTCATTGCACTTGGTCCTCCAGCCGGAATTCCTCCACCCATAGATGAAGCAGCACCAACTCGCTCGATTCTCCAAGCTTCAAGCGTGTTAAAGTATTTTACTTCTCCTTGCGGACTAGTCCATTCACGACCTCTTAAGTTAAATGATACTTCAATTTGATCCTGCAGATTAAATCCATCAACCAAACTACACTTGTCTTGCGTTAATTGAAACAAGATATCCTGAGGATACATACTTGCATTATCAGTTAAAACAAATTCTCTTTTCGAAAACTTTTCTGATACTTGAACAGTATCATTTTTCACCTTTAAGATTCCGGATATTTTAAACATATTTCTACGGGTTATTTACACTATTTAGTCATTAAAAGAAAGCAGGGTCATCCATGCTCCTTCAATATCATTTTGATTAATTAATTCTTTTGCACGCTGGTGCAGAGCCAGTTCCAATTTTGCAGGCTCGTCTTCTAAAGTTAAGAATAAATCACTTAATTCCAAGAGCTTATATTCGTTTACATCCGTTTCATTCGGGATTTCGGTAACGCCTGCCAGTTGAGCCAGATCGTTTCCGGTTAAAACAGAACTCTGAAGAATATCTTCCGGAAGCTGGTCAAAACCAATGCCGATGGTGGTAATGGGTTTGGTGATTTCAAACATGGAAGCTTCATTTGCGTGGCAGTACCAATTTCCTCCCATTCGGGCCACGAGATTGATCTTTTTTTGATCGATTGTTCCGTCTTCAGCCAGAACTTCTTCGTGAATATGGATTTTGGTTACTTCACAAATCACCAGGTTTCCTGCACCGCCCTGATCTCCCAGTTCTTTTACTTCCAAAACCTTGCATTCAAACTGAACAGGAGCTTCGAGAACCCGCATCGGTTTGATTGTATCGGAAGCAACGGGAGTCAATCCTGCTTTCACAAATTCATCCACATCCGATGCGAAAGGAGAACTGCTCAAACTCATTTGATGCAGGATATCGTAATTCACAATGTTGATAACTACCTCCGGAATCTTCTTCACATTGTTGTAAGTGTCCTTGGTTGTATTTGTTCGTCCGTTACGTGCCGGAGAAAAAATCAATATCGGTGGAGCCGCCGAAAAAACATTGAAAAAACTAAACGGAGATAAGTTGTTTACACCGTTTTCGTCAATGGTGGAAGCAAATGCGATCGGTCTCGGACCAATTGCACCGAGCAAATAGCCATGTAATTTGGGAATCGGAAGTTCCTTCGGATCGAGCGTTAACATCTGTTGAATTTTTTACAAAAGTACCAAAATCAAAAAGGCATTTTCAATCGACCGTGAGAATTAATTAACAAAATTCGAAAGTGATTTACCGGGATGAAATTATCGGATAATCTTTTTGCTGATCTTTCCGTTTGCACTTTCCACTGTTATCAGATACATCCCGGATGAATAATTGCTTAAATCAAGAGTTGTTGTTTCTGTGATAGGTGAATTTACAATGGTTTTTCCTGACAAATCAACTACTGAATAGGTCAGATTATCCTGATGTTCCGTCACTTGAATAATTGCTTGCTGATTAGACGGGTCGTAAAACACACTTACAAAATTGTCGAGATTGCTTTCTCCCAAACCTGCGGTGATTCCACCTTCCTCGATGAATACTCCCGAATCAAAAATTCCGTCACCTGCATCTGCGATAGCAATTACAATGTGATACGTTTCATTCGGAGTAACTTTTGATTTTGCAATTAACGGAACAGTCAAGCCATCGTATTGCAAATAACTATCACTTGTGTTGTAAGGAGCTTGATTCCCGTTTCCGTTTGCTGCAAAGTATTGAGGATTTACCGGACCAATGGGTATTACTCCCGGAGCAGGACCATAAGTTCCGTTATTGACATTGTTAACGGATATAATAATCCCATCAGGCAAACGGGCAATGTTTTGAGTTCCTGAAATTCCGGGACCGGAAATATAGATGGCCATTCCATCCACAAATTGTGAACCTACATATTCCGGGTATTCTTCGGAGCCCAAAATATACCGGATTTTTAAAGTGTCCCCATTTGGAACGACATCAAAAGAAATAACAGCAGCATTATGAGTTGATACTCCTCCCAATGTTGTGTTCAAAGGGGAATAACCCGGAAAGCTATTGTCAAGATAAATAGAAGGATCATTATTGGGACCTTTTGCAAGATGAACAGCACCGGTAGTCATTAAGAGCCCAGAAGTAAAAGGCATATTCTGAACATTTGCCGAAAAATAGCAGATAGCTCCGTTGTATCCGGTGTAGCTGACATTCGAAATGGAAACATTGGGACTTGATAAAGCCGTTGATATGAAATCATTCGGGTTGTTTCCTCCAATAATTATTTGTCCGAATGAGGTAAAAGGAACAATACTGATCAGAAAAAGATGAAATAGATGTTTCATAAGTGGATTTTTATCAAAAATATGGAATTCATTCCAATGTTTTGGAAAATCACTTCTTCAAAATTAGGATATACTGATTGGTGTTCAGTTCAAACGAATAATCATGCCCGATTTGATAGGAGTTCCATTTTGAATTGCAGGCAAGTCGCTGCTTTCCATTCATGATCGGCATGTCGAAATCCTTGATACAATTGATCCAACGATATTTCACCTTGCTTTTTTTGTGCTTCAATTGCAAAACCGGCGGATTTTTAGCTCTGAGATACTGATCGAAAACTTTCGACAGATCCATTCCCAATTCCGTGCTCATGAATTGTTCGATTTGTTCAGTTGTAACGGTCTGATGGTAAAAAACAGCATTCATTTTCCGCAGCATCATGCGAAACAGCGAGTCGTTTCCATAGATTGTGCGAATGGTATGAAGCATATTTGCGCCTTTGTAATACATATCGCCGCTTCCTTCTTCCTGAACGCCGTATGGCCCGATAATCGGCTTGTCGTTCATGATGTTTTTACGCAATCCGCGGCAATATTTGTCTCCGGCCTCGGTTCCAAACCAATAATCGGTGAAAAGTGTTTCGCTGTAGCAGGTAAATCCTTCGTGAATCCACATATCTGCGATATCTTTGGAAGTAATGTTATTTCCATACCATTCGTGCCCGCTTTCATGAACAATGATGAAATCCCATTTCAAACCTTCTCCCGTTCCGCTTAAATCGCGCCCCATGTATCCGTTTTGAAATCCGTTTCCGTAAGCAACGGCACTTTGATGTTCCATTCCCAAATGCGGGGCTTCGACCAATTTGTATCCGTCTTCATAGAAAGGGTAAGGACCGAACCAATATTCCAGTGCTTTCAGCGTTTTCGGAGCATCCTGAAATTGTTTTTTTGCTTTTTCTTCGTTTCCTCTCAAAACCCAGTAATCGATTTCCAGGTTTCCCTTTTCACCGTAGAAATGGTCGTGAATGTTCACGTAATCTCCGATGTAAGGAATCATGCAGTAATTGTTGATCGGATTTTTGACCGTCCAGGAATACCTTGCCTGATCGTTCTTCAAAACTTCTTTTCCGAGAAATAATCCGTTGCTGACACAAACCAGATCAGCCGGACAAGTATAATGCATTGTTACTCCGTTATCCGGCTCGTCGTATTGGGAATCTTTGCACGGAAACCAGACGCTGGCTCCCAATCCCTGACAAGCAACAGAAACCCACGGTTTGTCGTTTTTATCTTTCGACCAGATAATTCCTCCGTCCCAGGGCGGATTTTGTGCAACACGCGGTTTCCCGTGAAAATAAGCGATCAACTCATTGCTTGTTTGTTCAGCTCCGTCATGTGATTCAAAAAGAATCAGATAAGCGGCTCCTTTTTTGGTGATTTTCGAATGAGGAACCATGCTTCCATTGATAGAAACACTGTCTAAAATCATTGGATCCTGCAGGTCAAGCTGTAGTGTACTCACAACAACCACTTCCTTTAATCCGTTTTCTGATTTGTCGAAAGTGATGACATTTTTTCCGCGAATTTCTTTTTTCCCGATATCGAATTCCACACTCAGATCATAGTGTTTCAAATCCCACCAATTGCGGGTAGGTCCGTATCCTCCGCGCAGCGAATCCGCCTGGGAGAATTGACTATAAGCCGGAAGTGTAAAGGCCAATAAAAAAATAACAAGTAACAATTTCATGGAAAAAGTTTTTTCGAAGGTAATAATTCCTTTTTTATGACTGTATTTAGTAGTTTCTGATCTTCAGTATTTTCCCTGAAAAGGAATTTCTCATAATTTAGAAGCTAATTTTGAAATAAAAATGAAATCATCACTAACGGTCATTACAAAGCATATTCATTTGATATCAAGAATCTTATTGCTGTTTTCAATGGCGATTATTATTTGTTCCTGTGCATCCAGAAAATCGAATGGACAGTTGGTTTGTGAATATGTGCCCGGAGTGCCTTCCAAATTAATCAGCCAATCTGTTGAACCAATTGATGATACATTGTCCGTTTTTTCACTGCATTTGAATTGGCTGAATAAGGATTCTTACTACAATTCCACAGAAATTCTACTTTCCGAGTTGAGATCAAAAACAAATGCTTTGTACGAGTATGATCGCACAAAATCCAATGAAATAACTGTGAAACCGGGTGATTACTCCATTAAAGTCCTTTGTCGCGAGTCTCCGGATTTTGTTATTGACTCTTTGCACATAGAACCGGGGAATAAGTACCGACTCGAAATTTTGCTTGGAAGAGAATCAGGATATCAAACGGTTCAGATAAGGAAAAAATAACTTCCGGGCAAGTGCGTTTTTCTTGAAAACCACTGGTAGCGGGCCTCTAAAGGTTTCTAACGGTTATGAAACGGATAAAATTGTAAACGTAGTCTTCATCAGCTAGCGCTCTTCTTCTTACCGGAACTGTGTTTTTCATGACTTTCAGCCAACCGAAACAGCACCATTTCTTTGATCAACTTTATAGGAAGTGGCTCATTCAATGGGAACTGTACAGATCCTTTTCCTTGTTTGTATTTCGATAATTCCTTTGCGAAGGCTTCATGTCCGGTTGGAGTGGCATAGAATCCGATATGTGATTTGTATCCTGCGAAATAAACCAACGGTTTTCCATTGACTTTATAAGCAGGCATTCCATAAGAGATGGATTCGACGGCTTCCGGAGCAGTTTCCAGAATCAATTTTCTGATGGCAATTAATCGCTCCCGGGTTTCGTTTTCAAACTCCAGGATGTATTCGTCTACGTTGGTGAAAGTCTTCATTCCCTTTATATTTCAGGACGTTTAGATAGCGACAGCTAGTATCCTGACGTCCAATTTCAGATAAATATAATCCAAATTAAAGTTTGAACGAAAGCCCGTTTTCAATTAGGAGTCTTTTGAGGACAGGAATGGAACTTTTACCGATTCCGTGGAGTTTTAGGATGTCCTTTTCACTAAAAAGCGACAACTTTTCAAGCGAGTCGATTTGTGCGTTTTCAAGTGCTCTTCTTGCCGGAGCTGAAAGAACGGAAAAGATTCCGCTTTCTGCTTTTCTCAAATTCTCACAAGCAGGACAAGTAGGGCAGTCACTTGTTTTGAAATAACGATACCCTTTTTCACACTTTTGTTCCATCGAGCGGCAGAGCTTTATGTTTTTTCTTTTTCTTCTTGCGGATGTACTTGGTCAGGCGGTTATTCGTAGGGTATTTTCTGTTTTTGGTCAGATTATTTGCAATCAGTGCAACTACCAATAAAATAAGAACGCCTGTTAAAACAGGAGAAAGAACATAGGTAAATCCCAATGCTTTCACTTTCGGAGTTCCGATTACGGCGATCAAAGCAGTTGCTCCTCCGGGAGGGTGAAGTGTTTTGGTCATTTGCATGGCCACAATAGATAAACTCACTGCCAGCGGTGCCGAAATCCAGACAGGTTCGGGGATCAATTTAAAAACGCACACACCGATGAAAGCTGAAATAACATGTCCTCCAACCAGATTTCTAGGCTGTGCCAAAGGACTTTGAATTGCTCCGTAGATCAAAACGCTACTGGCTCCGAAAGAACCGATCAGGAAAATGTTTTCAAGTCTGTCGAGTGACAGCGACTGAATAAAAGCAATTAAACCGATTCCGAAAAAAGAGCCGAAAAAGGTCCAGAAATGCTCCTTAAAATCAACCAGTGTTTCTTTGTAGAGAACATACCTTGCTCTTCGAATCGACTTGTTACCTTTCTTTTTATTCATGCTTCCCGCAAAGTTAGCAACTATTTCAGTTTTTTGTTTCTGACCCGAATCAGGAATTTTTCACGGAACAGTTGGCGATGTGAGTTACCGGAAAATTACAGGAGTTCGCAATGAAACACTGTTTGCGGGCTTCATGGTGCAAACGGTTGGCTTCTTCAATTCGTGCTGCATCTGTGATCACAACTTCCGGATGAAGTACGACCGAAACAAAATGACCACCATTTTTGTCTTCAACCATGGTTCCGAGAGGAGTGTCCTGATAATCTGAAACAATGATTCCTGCATCTGCACAAAGATGTAGATACCAAAGCATGTGACAACTTGAAAGGGAGATGATGAATAGGTCTTCCGGGTTGTGTTTTGTGCTGTCTCCGCGGAATGCGGAATCTGCAGAGCACGATAAATCCGGTTTTCCGGCTACGTGAGCATCGAAGTTCCGATCGTAGGATGTATAACTGCTTGTTCCTTCGCCTCTGTTTCCTGTCCAGGAAATAAGCGCTTTGTATGTGTGTTCCCGATTCATTTTAAAGTTTGTTTTTCAGAACCAATGTAGAGAAAAATCGCTCTACTGATTCACCTGTTTTTGTTTTTACAACTTCTGTTTGTTCATCCGCACGATCCAGTTGGAAGTTCGTTCCGGAAATGATCTCAAGAATTTCATCCGGATTGTAGAGTGTGAACCCGAAAGCGGTGAAAGGAAGCATTTCCATGAAACTGCGGTGAGCAAAGGTAAGAGCAAGTGTTCCGTTCGGTTTCAAAATCCGTGACAACTCGGAAAAAACCATTTTCGGATCTTTCCAGAAATAAATGGTGTTTACGGTGAAAACTTTGTCGACAGTATCTGCTTCGAGCGGCATTTTCTCTCCGTCATAAAGAAGGAAACGCGCTTTTCCGGATTCAAAAGCATTCCGGTTTAATTGTTTGGCTTCTTCGTGCATTAAAGTCGAAATTTCCAAACCTGTATAGTGAAGATCGTTTGATTGAGATAACAGAAAATCGAGATGCCCTGCGTTTCCATGACCCAATTCCAAAATGGAATCGCCTGCTGCTAATTGAAGGTTTGAAATGGAATTTTTGGTCATTCCGATATTGGTTTCATTCATCATTTCAGCAACTTCAATCCCTTTTTCTCCTGAAGGGTTTCCTAGTTGAGCTGCGAGTGCTTCAAGCTGTTCTTTTTCCATGGGTTCTTTATTTACTAAATTACAAATTACGGATCATTGATTCCGATAGCTATCGGAATTTAATCCTTTTGAATTATTTGAACCTTTTTCATCGGGAATTGGCATTTCGTAATTAACAATTAATGTTCACCTAACATCAAAGCAGTGGAATAAGGAGAATTTTGCAGAAAAAAAATGGAACTTTTTATCAGCATTTTTGCAGCACTATTCTCTGTTTTAAACCCTTTAGGAACCGTTCCTGTTTTTGTGGGACTGACGAAAGATGATTCGAAACACAACCGGGACAAAACATCACTTTGGACTTCTATTAATGTGTGTATCATTTTATTGATCTCTTTTTTCGCCGGAAGTTATGTTTTGAATTTCTTCGGAATCTCGATCAATTCATTACGCCTGGCAGGAGGTTTGATCATTACTACTTCCGGATTTGCGCTGCTTACGGGATCTTTTACCAAACATAAAGGAATGAAGAAAGCAAGTGTTCAGGCTGATATGGAAACAAGATCCGAAGTTTCATTAACTCCGTTGGCCATCCCGATGCTGGCTGGTCCAGGTTCTATTTCTTTGTTAATTGCCTACAATCAGTCGTTTACCAATCAATATCAGCAAATTTCATCCGTCTGCGCAATTGTTGCGGTTTGCTTGTCTATTTATTTGATTCTGAGAACTTCGCATTTCATCGTGAAAGCTTTGGGAGCGTCGGGAATCAATGCTATTTCGAGAATTATCGGATTTATTGTCATTGCAATAGGAGTGGAGTACGTTTCAACGGCCGTGAAGGAGATTTTGAGAATTCAATGATTGCGAATGTTTTTATGTTAGACATCAGGTAATTTAAAAGTGAAAAGTGTTTTGATCTCTTGACTGTACTAACGCTTGATCTTTCAAATTAAACAGGCTGCCATTGTTTAGATCAGCTTTCACAAACTACGTTTGTTCTTATCGAAAGCGATGCTTTCTCTTCTTTTCAATTATCGATTTTACATTTTCAATTAACTAGCGGTCTTCCTGCGGACTGAAAATGATCTCGAAACTCGTTTCAGGATAGGTCTTTAATTCCATGGTTCCTTCCAGCTGATCAGTGAGTGATTCGATGAGATCCAAACCAAAAGAGCCTTGTCTTGACGGAGCTTTCCAGGTTCCGCTGTCTTTGTAGATCAGTTTACATTTTTTGCCCTGAAAATGCATGAAAGAAATGGAAATGAGGCAGTTTTCGTAATCGTCAAAGGCATATTTCAGAGAGTTCGAAATCAATTCATTCAGAATAAGGGCAATCGGAACAATGGATCTCAGACCAATCGATTCAATATCGCATTCGATCTTCAAATTGACCGAATAACCGGATTGATAGGACGAAAGTAAATCCGTAGACAGATCATGTAAATATTCGCGTAAATGAAGCGTGGACAGATGATCGCTTTGATACATTTTTTCGTGAATCATAGACATGGCAATCACCCGGTGCGTGGCATCCTTGAATTTGGCAATGGCTTCCGGGTTCTCTAATTCACGCGATTGCAAACGAAGTAAACTCGTAATAATCTGCAGGTTGTTTTTCACCCGGTGGTGAATTTCTTTCAGCATCACGGTTTTTTCTTCGTTTTGCTTGGAAATGATGTTGTATTGAACCCGTAAAACATCTTGTGCTTCACTCAGTTTTTTCTTCGCAACTTCGTTTGTGCGGATGTTTTCCCAACCCAAATAACCGATAATTGCAAAACAAAGTGTTGAATTGACCATTGTACTAATGACCTGCTCGTCGGTAATTTCTCCTAAATGCCGCATTTGATACGCAAAAAAGAACAGGTAATAACAGGCCATGCATGTTGCATGAAAGATGGAGAAAGCCAGACCCCATTTTGGGCCGAGAACCAGAAATACGAACAGAATATTGATGGTGATCCAGAAACTATCTACAAAATGCGGCTGATTGTGAACGAAAAACAGGGTCGTAGTGCAGCAAAGTGCGCCGATAATATTGAATACAATGGTCGGGATGAGGTAGCTTTTTGTTTTCCGGATGTATAATGTTGTCGCTACAACTGCAAAAAATGCTATTGATGTGATCAACGCTACAATGATATCGAAGTAGATGAGCAAAACAACAGTCAGCAAACCGATTGTCAGGGATAAGAACAAGGACATTCTGTATGCCAGAACATACTTTGTTTCTAACTCATAATCACCGGTTCCGATGGATGGGGGCGTTGTAATACTTTGAAGTAGCGTAGACATTCCACTATTTTATGTCGTGAATATACTGATTCTTTGAGAGCCTGAACCGAATGAAGTACTAATTATTTGGGTCAAGAGCAAAAAAAAGTCCTGACTATAAATGTCAGGACTTAAATATTTAGAATAGATACTTCTCTTACTTTTTTCGGTCTACTTCAACCGCTGCCAATTCATCAGCCTTGTAAGCTCCTGAATCCAATTTGTCTTTCAACTTCTTGAATGTTTCGATCGTGTAAGTTACATCCTCCAACGTGTGAGCTGCAGTAGGGATGATACGCAACATGATTACGTCTTTAGGAACTACAGGATAAATAACGATTGAACAGAAAATATTGTAGTTCTCACGTAAATCAAAAGTCAAATTCGTTGCTTCTGCCAGATTTCCTTTCATGAAAACCGGAGTTACAGGAGAATTACTTGCACCGATATCGAAACCTGCATTTTTAAATCCTGATTGAAGCGCATCTGCGATCTCCCACAATTTATCTTTCAATTCAGGACGTGTACGCAACAATTCCAAACGCTTGCGTGCTCCGATCGTAATCGTGATAGGCAAAGCTTTTGCAAACATTTGCGAACGCATGTTGTAACGGAAGAATTCAACAATTGATTCTTTCGCACAGATAAATCCTCCGATAGAAGACATGGATTTTGCAAACGTTCCGAACAATACGTCGATTTCGTTTTGAACTCCCTGAGCTTCACCGGCACCTTGTCCTGTTTTACCAAGTGTTCCGAATCCGTGAGCATCATCAACGAACAAACGGAAGTCGTATTTACCGGATTTACGGAATTCAACGATTTCTTTCAGTTTCCCCTGATCACCTGCCATTCCGAAAACTCCTTCAGTGATAACCAAAATTCCACCACCTGTTTGTTCTGCCAAACGTGTAGCATTTTTCATTTGCTTATCGAAGCTTTCCATGTCGTTGTGCTGGAATACGAAACGCTTACCTGTATGCAAACGCATTCCGTCAAGAATACAAGCATGTGCTTCTGAATCGTATACGATGATATCATTGCGATCAACCAAACAATCGATAGCAGAAACCATTCCCTGATATCCGAAGTTCAAAAGGATACAATCCTCCATTCCCATGAATTCAGCTAACTCATTTTCCAATTTTTCGTGTTCGCTTGTCTGACCTGTCATCATACGAGCTCCCATCGGATAAGCCAAACCGTATTGTTCTGCTGCTTTTGCATCAGCTTCACGAACTTCCGGATGATTTGCTAATCCTAAGTAGTTGTTCAAAGACCAAACCAAACATTCTTTTCCGCGGAAAATCATTTTGTTACCTAGTTCACCTTCTAACTTTGGAAAGGTAAAATAACCATGAACTCCTTTAGAATATTGACCGATTGGTCCACGGTTACGTTCAATTTTATCAAAAATATCTGCCATACTTGTTCATTTTCCATTAACCGATTCGATGTCCGATTAACAGTTCAGGGTGCAAATTTAGCAGTAATAAAGCTGATATTACCAATTTGTGATGAAAATTAATTAACCAAGAAATGAACAGGGCAGCTAAATCACGGAGCGGTGTGTAATCCTTCGTGCTTTCTTTTTTCGGGGAATGTCCCGAAATCGGGCTGGTGGCTTTATAAACGTTTGATTAGTCATCTGATAGAAGAGGAGGAATGAATGTGTTTTCGATCAGTGAGAAACCATGCGAATTTCAGATGAAAATACTCCAAAACAAAAAGGGAAGACCTTTCGATCCTCCCTTTTTGCATCTTTCATTGATTTACTTATTCTGAAAATTTCACAACAAACTCCACACGTCGGTTTTCCGAACGTCCTTCTTTTGTATCGTTACTTGCTTTTGGTTTGGTTTCTCCAAAACCGATAGGATTTAATCTTTCTGCTTCAACTCCTTTTTTCACCAGATACGCTTTTACAGCTTCAGCCCGTTTTTGAGAAAGTGCCATGTTTTTCGCATCATCTCCCTGACTGTCTGTATGTCCGTTAATATCCAGTTGATAGCTTGGATTTTCTTTCATGATTTTCACCACATTATCCAAAACTCCGAAGGATGTTTTCTTAATGATGTCTTTTCCTGTTTCAAACTGGATGCCTTTCAATGCTTTTTCGAAGACTTTGAGTGTTTCTGCTTTGATTTCCGGACAACCGTTGTTTGAAGCAACACCTGCAATTTTAGGGCATTTGTCTTCATTGTCAGGAACACCATCTTCATCCGTATCCGGACAGCCTTTGAATTTCGCAAGACCTTTTACTTTCGGACAGGCATCATCTGCGTCAGTCACTCCGTCACCGTCTGCATCCGGACAACCTTTCATGGAAGCCAATCCTTTGACATTCGGACAAGCGTCTTCTGCATCCGTGATTCCGTCGCCATCTGCATCAGGACAACCTTTTGCACTGCTCACACCGGCAACTTTCGGACAAGCATCATCTGCATCTGTGATTCCGTCGCCGTCTGTATCCGGACAGCCATTCATGGAAGAAATTCCTGCAACGTCCGGACATTTATCCTGGTAATCCGGAATTCCGTCTTTGTCTTTATCAAGAGGACAACCATAAAGGTCTACGCTGACACCTGCCGGAGTATTTGCGCATTTATCACGTCGATCTCCAACTCCGTCACCATCTGTATCTTTTGTTTTTCCAAGCGGGAACAATACTCCGATCGTGTGAATCATGAACTGATCATTCTTCCCGGTGGAACGATGGTCGCGGTAGTCGCGGCTGGTATAGGCATAATTCAGGTTATAATTGAACCCGAATTTTTCATTCACCATGATGTTGAATCCCAATCCTGCATTTCCTGTCCAGTCTGTTCCTGCGATATTCAGGTTGTCTTTGTCTTTCAGGTAATGAGCAAATCCGGTTCCAATGAAAATGTAAGGCTGAAATACGGCATCTTCCTTGATCCATTTTCCATTGTTAAACTTGAATTTCAGATTCAGATTGGCTTGTCCCATGTCTGCACGGTACCCCATTCCATTGGGCAAGTGAAAACCCAGTTTTCCGACAGTAGCATCCAAACCGAGGTTAAACCAGGGATTCAGATAGTAGTTTCCGGACAAACCGAGTTGTCCGCGATAGGCCTTGTTCATATTGAACCATTGCTGATTAAGTTCACCATAATAATCCGATAAACCTCCATTGATGCCAAGGGCAAATTTCCTGTCGGCGCTTTGTCCGAAAACGGAAACAAAGGCCATACAGATAGCGAAAGTGAATAATGGTTTCTTCATAACTAAAAAATTAAGTATGATTTAAACTAAATATAAATAAAAATCTTTACTAAAAACAAGCTTTTTGTTAAAAAAAACTGATTTAATTATGAAGTATAACCATTCGACCACTACCTGTTTTTAATAGATGTGCCGTATTAAAGAGCAGATAAAGATGAAAATGAGGCCCGGATTTCTATAAAAACAGCGATTTTTCACTGATTGAAAGCAAGCGGGAATGGGGATTGAAGCAAGGATTAAAAGATCTCGTCCGTATCAACCAAATAGCGTTCTTTGATAATATTGCAGTGATGAATTCCGTGTCCGATAATCATCCAGCCAAGGTTTCTGGCAGTATTCGGGCTGTTGTTTGCAGTTCCGACTTCATCCAGCATAGCAGCAGTCATTCCCCGAAAAAGCGAGATTCCGGCTTTCCGAACATCGTAAAACTCCTCTTTCAGATCATTCAATGTGCGCTGATCCGTATTGTTGTGCTGTGCATACCAGCCTTCGTCAAATCCTTCTATCGGAGTATGATCTTTTCTCGAGAACCGGAGTGCGCGGTATTGAAAAATGCGTTCTGTTTCGATGATATGAAGAAGCACACCTTTAAGTGTCCATTTGTCGTCAGCGTATTGAAAATCGGCTTTGTTTTCCGGAAGACTTTCAATAAAAGAAACCGTTTGTTCCAGATCCCGCTCCATGGTAAGCATCAGATTATCCTGTCCGATTGTTCTGTCGAAGTAGTACTTGGCATAAGTCGGTGCGAATTCAGTATTTGGTCTTCCGATGAAGTGATTTTGATTACTCATGATTACAATGCTTTATCCAATAAATACACAAAAGCCGCCATACTTGCACAACCCAGTTCCAGTTCGCGTTTGTTGACACTTTCAAAAACATCACTTGCCGCATGATGGAAATCAAAATAGCGCTGAGAATCCGGTACAAAACCGAAAAGTGGAATTCCGTCGTAGGATCGTTTCAGCGGACTGATATCAACTCCTCCGTATCCGGCTGTAAAATGATGCAGTCCGTAAGGTTCAAGAATCGGGGCAAAGCCTTTGATCAGTTGAATATAGGATTCTTTTCCGTCGCATTCAAATCCGTGTGGTGTAAAACCTCCGCGATCGCTTTCTACAGCTGCAATTTGTTTTTGATTTTCTTTCTTAGCCCATTCTGCGTATGCAATTCCTCCCCGGTTTCCGTTTTCTTCGTTCATAAAGAAAACCACGCGAATAGTATGTTTCGGTTTGATTCCGGTAGCTTTCAGAATTCTCAGGGCTTCCATGCAGTGAACAATTCCTGCTCCGTCGTCGTGCGCACCTTCACCGGCATCCCATGAATCCAGATGTCCGCCAATAGTGATGATTTCATTTGGCTTTTCGCTTCCGGTGATTTCTCCCATGACATTGAACGAAGGTTCATCCGGGAAATCTCTACAGTCCATTTCCACGATGAGGTTTACTTTTCCTTTGGAAAGTGCTTTTGACAGTTCGTTAGACGAAACTGTTGATAAAGCCCCGGCAGGAATTTTTTTCGTTTCAGCTTCGTAATGCATGGAGCCGGTATGCGGAAAATGATCTTCGGGAAGAGCCAGGGAGCGGATGACAACACCAACAGCTCCCAGTTTTGAAGCTTCAACAGCTCCTTCTCCGCGAATGCTGTAGCAGCCTCCGTATGCTTTGAATGTCACGATATCGGCAGGATTCATTGCCTGATTCAGAAATACAATTTTTCCCTGAACAGTTGTTTTCGATGCTTTTCTGAGTTCGTCCAGCGATTTGAATTCGATCACTTCTGCCTTGAGCATGCCGTTTGTTCCGATTGAACCTCCCAATGCAAGAATATCAACAGGAACAGGTTCTCCGGAAGCACTTTGAAACCAGGCTACTTCCTTGTTTCCTCTTTCCCAATGCGGAACCATGACCGGTTGCAGGTAGATTTTGTCAAAACCATAGGCTTCCATTTTTCGTTTTCCCCATTCTACAGCCATCTGAGCCTGAGAAGATCCCGACAAACGTGCCCCGATTCCTTTACATAACGATCGTAAATCTTCATATGCGTTTCCTCTTAACAATGCTTCGTCAAAAAGCTGCCGGATTTTTAATGAATCACTTTGCTGGCCGTTTGCAGCTCCGAGAGAAAAAAGTGTGCAGATGAAAAATAGCTTACGAAATAACATAACGGGAAGATTTGATTTTGCTCCGATGCGAAAATAGTAAATGAATTGCGAATTGCGAATTGCGAATTGCGAATTGCGAATTGCGAATTGCGAATGCATTGATATTAGACACCAAGAGAATTTTACGGGTAGTTATTTAAGTTTACTTCCTGCTGTTTTGATTATTGATGTTAGAATCCTCATTAATTCATCGCATAGCTTAATAAGTCTTGATGCAATTTCCTGTTTTAAGAAATCCGTTGCTTCAAGTAGATTTAACCAATAAAGTGTTTCGTTTGCTTCTTTTCGTGAAATCTGAAGTTTATGTATGAAATCCTTTGTTGATTGTCCATGAACAGCTTCGGCAATATTTGCTCCGATTGAAGTTCCTGATCTCAGAAGCTGCTTTGAAAGGACGAATTCTTTTTTTTCAGCAATCAACGATTTGTAAGTTTCAATGATTTGGATAGAAAAATCAAAGCTCTTTTTTTGAATAATATTTTCTGACATGTAAATAGTGTTTCTTACTTAAGATAATAAAAATTAGGATTTGAATCAATGCTTAAGAACTACAAATTCAATCATTCGGAATGCGCAATTCTGAATTCGTAATTATCCCTCGTTACTGTCGCACTAACGTTTGTTGTAACTCAGTCTTCAAAAGCTTGAGCTTTTTCTTATCTTTGCACAAATTTTTTTTATGGCATTGAAATGCGGAATAGTTGGTTTGCCGAATGTTGGTAAATCGACATTGTTTAATTGTTTATCTAACGCTAAGGCGCAATCTGCGAATTTTCCTTTCTGTACTATCGAACCAAATGTGGGAACTATTTCAGTTCCGGATCCTCGTTTGGAGAAATTGGAATCGATGGTAAATCCTGAAAGAGTGGTTCCTACCACCATGGAAATCGTTGACATTGCAGGTTTAGTGAAAGGAGCTTCGAAAGGTGAAGGTCTTGGAAATCAATTTTTGGCAAATATCCGTGAAACTGATGCGATTTTACATGTACTGCGCTGCTTTGAAGATGGAAACATTATTCACGTAGACGGACGTGTAAATCCGGTAAGTGATAAAGAGATTATCGATATTGAACTTCAATTGAAAGATTTGGAATCAATTGAAAAACGCATTCAATCCTTAGCACGCAACCTGAAGTCGGGAGACAAGGAAGTGGTAAAAGAAAATGATTTGGCATTGGCAATCAAAGCTACTTTGGAGCAGGGGAAATCTGTTCGTTCCATGAGTTTTGATGAAAAAGAAGCGGAAATCGTTCAGAAATTCCAGTTGATTACATCGAAGCCGGTTATGTACGTTTGTAACGTGGAGGAATCTGCTGTAAAAACAGGAAACGCGCATGTGGAAGCAGTTCGTGAGGCTGTAAAGGATGAAAATGCTCAGATTCTGATTGTCGGAGCAAAAATTGAAGCGGATATTACAGAATTGGAAACATATGAAGAGCGCCAGATGTTCCTGGAAGAACTTGGTTTGGAAGAACCGGGAGTCAATCGTTTGATCCGTTCAGCTTATTCCTTATTGAATCTGCAAACGTATTTCACTGCAGGAGTGAAGGAAGTTCGCGCATGGACTGTTCCGATCGGTGCAACTGCTCCTCAGGCTGCAGGTGTTATTCACACTGATTTTGAAAAAGGATTTATTCGTGCAGAAGTTATGAAGTACGAAGATTATACGACCTTGGGTTCTGAAGCAGCTGTGAAAGAAGCAGGGAAATTTAAAGTAGAAGGAAAAGAATACATTGTGCAGGATGGAGACATCATGCATTTCAGATTTAACGTTTAAGACTGAAAATAAACATATCGGAAGGCCCATTCGTAATATCGGATGGGTCTTTTTTGTTGTACAATGATTTGCCCGGGAATTTAGTTGGAACATTGTTTTTTTCCGCAGACGGTGCGAATTGTGAAACACTAAGAAGAAATTCAATTGAAATTGAAAAAGCATCGGTTGTTTGACCGGTGCTTTTTTTATTGGGAATTCTTTTTTAGGTATTTTATATGTTTGAGAAGATGAGGTAAGGCCTAGAGAGGTTGTTAATTCCAAAATAGAACCGGGCTGAATCTGTATTCCGAAGATTGGAAATAAGTCGTCAGATCCATAACTTTTTCATACGGTATCGATGCTTAACCTATGCTATATCCATACTTGATTTATTGACGAGGAATGGGAAGGTGTTCTCAATAGACCTTCATTAAACTCCATTACTCGAACTGACATGAACAGAAAAGATGGATACAAAAAAAGGTTCCCGAATTGAGAACCTTTTTTAAATAGATATGAATTTAATATTCATCTTCATTGAATAAGAAGTCGTCTTTAGACGGATAATCTGGCCAAATTTCTTCGATGCTTTCATATACATCACCTTCATCTTCTAAATCTTGTAGGTTTTCAACTACTTCTAAAGGAGCTCCTGCACGAATAGCGTAATCGATCAATTCGTCTTTTGTTGCAGGCCATGGAGCGTCTTCCAGGTATGATGCGAGTTCTAATGTCCAGTACATGTCTTAGTGATATTGTATGTTTATTTGCGCAAAAATAATCTTATTCTAAAAAAAACCAAGTGTTTTGTCAAGGATTCAAAAAAAAACTTCTTAAGAAGCTTTTAATCAGTTAGTTCTTGGCTTCCATGGGGTTTCCGTCGCATTTAATTCATGAGCCAGTTTTCTGGACAACACAAAAAGGTAGTCGCTAAGACGATTCATGTAGGCGCTGATCAAGGGGTTTACCGGCTCGGATTCACTGAGTTGAGCGACCAATCGTTCGGCTCTGCGGCAAATGCAGCGGGCAATATGACATTGAGAAACGATCACATTTCCGCCCGGAAGTACAAAAAACTTCATGGGAGGAATGTCGGCATCCATCGCATCGATGTGATTTTCGAGAAAAGTAATATCGCTTTCGTACAATTCCGGTAAAGTCATTTTAGATTTTACAGGATCAGCCGCTAAATGCGAACCGATGGTGAAAAGACGATCCTGAATTTCGATCAGTACTTCGGATTTGGAATCTTCATTGATCAAATCACGCAGCAATCCGATATAACTATTCAGTTCATCCACTGTTCCGTAGCTTTCAATGCGGATGTGGTGTTTCGGCAGACGCGTTCCTCCAATCAATCCGGTTGTTCCTTTATCTCCTTTTTTGGTATAAACTTTCATGATTTAAATGTAGTTATTTTCCGTTTGAATTGAATAAAACAGGGTGGGAGGAATTCGGGAATTTTCTTACATTTGGTAGAACGAAAACAAAAACTATGAAATTAATCGCCACTCTCGGGATTTTTTTGCTGTGCCAATTTATGAGCTTTGCACAATCCACTTTGAAAAATGATATCGTCCTGAAAACTTCAGGAGAAGAACTGACCGGAAAGGTCCAGGAAATAGGAGATACCGATATCAAGTTCGTGTATTCCGGTGAAACGCTGGTTTATCAGATCAAGAAAAGTGATATCGCGAAGATTACGTTTTCAAGCGGCAGAGTGGAGATTTTCAATTCACCGAAACCAAGTTCAGGCAAAGCAGATTCGATCTCCAAATCAGGTCTGGAGTCGCATCAGAACAAGATTGCTATTCTACCGTTCAGTTATTTGATGAACAAGCAGGACGCAGGTCAGGAAATGACTTACAAAGTGCAAAACGAAGTTTATTCGATTATGAATGCGCATTCGGGCTACATGACTGTGCAGCCAACACAAACAACCAATGCCTTGTTGCTGAAAGCAGGAATTACGGGGGCGAATGTCCGCAGTTTTACAATGGGCGAAATTTGCAATATTCTGGGAGTAGAATACGTGATTCAGGGAACAATTACGCAGGATCTGACTTCTGTAAGCAGCAATTCAAGCGGTTCAACATCGGTTAATGCAAAAACAAATCAGAACAATAACAGAACAGTCGGAACGGTTAACGGATATTCGTCTTCATATACGACACAAAACTATTCGACGAATGTTACCATGAATATATATACAGATAAGGGGGAAACCATTTTTTCACAGGATCACCAATCCTTTTGGAGTTCGGATGATGCGTATAAAGTTACCTTGAACTACCTCCTGAAAAGAACACCAATATATCAAAAGTAGTTATGAAGAAGAATCAATTAGTATCAGTAATTGCCTGTACCGTTATGCTGGCAGCGTGCGGAACAGCAAAAAATAGCGGAGCGAAAGTGGAATCAATGCCTTCTCAGGCAGATGTTGAACGTGTACAGGGGAAATTTCCCGGATATACTTTGACGGACCTGAATGACGGGAAGAAGTTGTTTGAAGCGAATTGCGCTTTGTGTCACGGATTGAAAAAACCTGCATCACGAACGGAAGAACAATGGAATACGATTGTTCCGCGGATGGTGAAAAAAGCAAATGCAAAGAACGGAAACACATTGGATGCGGCAGGAGAAGAGAAAATTCTTCGCTATGTCGTTACGATGGGTTCTGCTCCGAAATAAGAAATAAACCAATGGGGCGAAAATTTTTCGCCCCATTGGTTTCTAAAATAATCTGTTTTTAAAGATCTTCGGGCGCAAAACAAAATGCTCTTTCGTTTGTTCTTCTCTGCGACACAACAATCCCATTCTTCCCAAATCGATAGAAACGTGAAAACGTTCATCAGAAACCAACTGCTGCCACATTTCCCACATATCGTCGTTCCAGCGAATATCATCCAGGATGAAAATTGTTTGATTATGAGATTGCTCAAAAAGCTTGTTGACATAGTTTAATGTGGCTTCTCCCGAATGATTTCCGTCTATAAAAGCCAAATCGTATTTTCCGATAGGCGGAAGTTGAAGGAAGTCGTCAAAAGAGCTGCAGATCGTCGTTATTCCTGAAAGTTTCCAGTAGTCAAATTGCTGCAGAGCCTTGGAAAGAATGGCATCACAGCCTTCAACGGTTATTAAATGCGAATCCGGATTTCCGGCTTTCAGATGAATGCTCCCGGTTCCGATAGAAGTTCCGAGTTCAAGCATGAATGCCGGCTTGTAGTAATGTGCAATTTTCCACAATAATTCTCCGTAAAGACCATTGCTGCTTGCTTTTTTTGCCAGTTCAGCAACCGATCTGGTGCTTCCCATTTGCTTTGAACCGACACCTAAATCCGTGATTTTGAAAGTTTCACGGTTCTTTTTGGTGATTTGTTGCCAAATTTTTCGGGAAGTGAGGAAATTTTTATCCACTTTTGTCGTTAAACAGTTGTCAACAAAGTCAAAAACAAAGGGAGAATGAATACCATGTCTGCCTTTTGATTTAAGTAAAAATCCGAAAATTGATCTGGAATTTTGCATGACACAAAGAAACGAAAAAAGGCTACAGAAAGCATGCTTATGCTAAAAACTACAATAGAAATACAACTTGAACGCTTGCGTGCACCACAACCGAGTCTGAATCTGATCTCGGCATGTAAGATCCACGAAGGAATTATTGCTTTGGCAGAAGACAAAATAGAGGATCTGGCACAATCGTTTTACCAGTCGGATAAAAAGATCGCATTCTTTATTCCTGCTTCAGGGTCAGGATCCCGGATGTTTCATTTCTTGTTTGAGTTTCTGGATAATCCGAATGAAAGCAACAGCGGTTATGTAGAACGCTTTTTAACGCACATTGAGGATTTTGCTTTTTTCTATCAGTTTCCGGCATCTATTCAAAAAGCTCTGAGAAACCGGAGTATGGATCTGGATGCGTTTGTATCCTTCATTCTGAACAACAAAGGATATGGTTTGGCGCATTTGCCGAAAGGATTGATTCCGTTTCATAAAAACGGACCTTTTTTATTGTGTCCGATTCAGGAACATGTCGTTCAGGGGCAGCTGCTGAACCAGAATGCATGTTCGTTTCATTTTACCATTCAACCGAAATTTCAGGAATATATTCAACGTCAATTGGAATTTCTGGAGGGAATGACATCGAAGAAATTTGATGTGGATTTCTCTGTTCAGAATCCGGAAACGAATGCCATTGCTTTTGATGATCATTTTGAACCGATTGTTTCGCCGGAAGGTGATATTCTGACTCGTCCGGCGGGTCATGGAGCTCTTTTGGAGAATTTCAATCAGGTAGATGCGGATCTGGTGTTTATTAAAAACATTGACAACATTCAGCATTACAATCATTCGGAAACTGCGATCAAAACACAGCGTATGCTTGGTGGATTGTTTCTCGAGGTTCAGAAAGAAATCAATCTGTTGGCAGATGATTTTTCGGAAGGAGCATGGAACTCATTCAATGAAAAGTATCAATTGTTCCATGAATCGGTGAATGATTTGCCCAACGTGGATAAATTATCGCTGTTGAACAGGCCGCTTCGTATTTGCGGGATGGTTCGCAATGAAGGACAACCGGGTGGAGGCCCTTTCTGGGTTGAAAACAATGGGGAAATCACCAAACAAATTGTAGAGAAAGCTCAGATCAATCCGAAAAACGATCAGGTTCGTGTGATGGTTCAAAGTTCGCATTTCAATCCCGTGATGATGGTTTGTCAGGGAAAAAACAGCGATGGTTCCAAACTGGATCTGGAGGCATACAAAGATGATAATGCTTACTTTAAAGTAACGAAATCCAATAAGGGGCAGACTGTACAGTTTGTAGAATTACCGGGGCTTTGGAACGGTTCAATGGCAAAATGGAATACTGTTTTTGTGGAGATCCCGAGTACAACATTCAGTCCGGTGAAATCAATCCTGGATTTGTTGGATAAGGCGCATCAACCTTGAGCTTAAGATAAAAGCGAGAAGTTAAAAGTGAAAAAACACGAATCACTTTTTAACTTTTGCATTTTAACATTTTACTTAATATAGTTTCTGTCTTTTCAATAAGTACTTCACCAGCACATCCTGAATCGGATCTTTGATATCTACTGTATAGAAATCGACATTGTACTGCGTACATTTCAAATTCACTTCATTGAAGTAACGATTGATTTCCGTGGTGTATTTTTCTTTGATCTCGGCCGGCTGAAGTTTCATTTTTTCGCCGGTTTCCATATCGATCAGATTGATCGGGTTGTGTCCTAAATCAAAGTCGATTTCGGTTGCTTTATCCATTACGTGAAACAAAACCACTTCGTGCTTGTTGTGCTTCATATGCTGAATACTCTGCATGAATTCATCCAATCTGGAAGGATCGTCCAATAAATCGGTGAAGATCACGATCAAACTTCGCTTATGACATAATTCCGCCACATCGTGAAGACAGGAAATAGTTTCTGTTTGTTTCGAATCCACTGCCTGATACTCGTGGAGTTGTTTTTCCATTTCATGCAGCAAAAAACGGTGGTGCGCACCGGACGATTTTGCGGGAGTGTGCAGGAATAACCGGTTGTGAAACAAGGAAAGTCCTACTGCGTCGCGTTGCCGTTTCAATAGTTCCGACAAGGAAGCTGCCGCTAAAACGGAGAATTCCAGTTTCGAAAGGTCATTTTTTCCACTGTAATACATTGAAGACGAAACATCGATCACCATCTGGCATCTCAGGTTTGTTTCTTCCTCATACTTTTTCGTGAACATTTTTTCCGAGCGTCCGTAGAGCTTCCAGTCAATGTGACGGGTTGATTCTCCGGGATTGTATAAACGGTGTTCGGCAAATTCAACGGAAAATCCATGAAAGGGACTCTTGTGCATTCCGGTGATGAATCCTTCTACAACTTGTTTTGCAAGAAGTTCCAGATTTCCGAATTGAGCCAGCTGATCTTTTTGTATTGTGGACAACATGATTCGAAAATAAGTATAAATGTGTTAGTTTTCCGAAGTTTCACGAATTTTAGGAAAGTATTTCGGATTGCGTTTCCAGTTGGGCTTCATCAAGCCGTTTGGCTTCCTTTTTATTTCTGAAAAGAGTGCCCAGAATTACGCCGGATACCACGAGGCAAACTCCAAACAAAGAGGCGAGTTCCAGTTTCTCATCAAAAATGAACCATCCGGAAAACAAGGCATAAATCGCCCCGATATACTGGAATGGAGCTACGATAGCCGTATTGGCAGCCAAAAATGCGCGGGTCATTAAAACCTGTGCAATCTGTGTGAACACTCCGATTGTGAGCAAGATCAGCCATTCAGCGCCTTTTGGAAAAGTGAAATCAAACAAACACCAGATTCCGGTTAATGGCAGTGCCAGCATCGGAAAGTAAATAACAATGTTGATCGTTTCTTCGGTTTCCTTCAATTTGGAAATCGCATTGTAAGCCACGCCGGATAAAACCGCGGAAATGACACCCATGAACATCCAGAACAAGTCCGGGCCCTGATTTCCGAAACCACTCAGAAGTCCGTTCAGCCCAATGAAAACAACACCTGTGAAAGCAATGACGCTGCTGATGTACTGAACCTTGCTGACTTTTTCTCCAAACAAACGGGAGGCAATCAAAACCGTGAAAATCGGCGAAAGATACTGAAGGGTAGAAGCAATGGCAAGCGGTAATTTGTGGAGGGTGAAAAAGAACAGAGTCAACGCAATCATCCCGGCCGTTCCTCTGAGAAAAAGCCATCTTCGGTTGTTCCCCAAAAGAGAAAGTCCTCTGTATTTGATGATTACGGCGCTGATGGTGAACGAAACCAAACTGCGGAAGAATACCAATTCGTGAGCCGGATATTTTTGCAGATCGGGAATAATCGAATTGTCGGGATTTCCGAGCATCTTTACAAAGAAATTAACCACAAAAAATGCCATTCCGGAAAGAATGATGTACATAATGCCCCTGATCATGAAGCAAAGTTACGATCTATCTATCATTCGAGCATGAAGCATAGAAATACTTTTTGTAAATTTAGACTTATAAACAGGTATTATGAAAAAGGTTTTTGCGCTGTTCTCTATTCTCTCCTTCCTTACGAATTCCAATGCCCAAATCGGAAACGATAAGTGGAGCATTACCGGTGAGATAGCACTTCCTATCGGAATGGGGAATAAGATGTTCAAAAATTACCTGAATGGATTGATCAACGTACATCCCAAAATTCAATACAAACCGTTTAAACACTGGTATGTGGCTTTCGGGCCAAGATACATGTATTACAAGGTAAACGAGTACAAAATACCTTTTGAACCGGGAATCAATGACGATGATGTGGTGAATCACCAGAAAGTGGTTTCCATGAGAGGCGGAATGCATGTCATCGGCGGTGATGTTGAATTGGGCTGGACGAGCTGGGTTGGGCCGCGTCTGGGATTGGAAATGGGCGTACGTTTCGGAGTAGCGAATCACCGGTTTATGACAACAGGTACAAAAAACTATGGTCCGCAGCAAGTAACGGCGGGTTATATCGAACCTGCATTTTCAATTATTCTGGCTTCCGATGAAGCGGTTGCTTACCGTTGGATTGTCGGGTACAATGTTTCAGGATACAATTTCCAGAACTACCGGATCGGTTCCACTACATCAGGAGGTTATACTGCCAAAGATCTGGCGGGACCAACTCATTCATTATTGATCGGTTTTGCGATGACCTATTACTTTAAGAATAAGCGTTCAGACGTTTTTATTGACGGTCCTGCAGAGTAATCTTTTTCTTTCTTATCGGGAGGAGTGTTCTGAAATCCAGATGATATTTTAGCCACTAATTGCACGAATGCCGATTTCATCGGCTGCTGGCCTACCGGACTCGTGGCAGATTGTTTATGCATCACCCCAATTCCAGGCCCCTTCTTATTAAGTTAGTTGATTTTTGAAATGCTTTTACTTTCAGGTAAGAGTGTAAGGGAGATGTTTTTTCCGCAGATGCACAGATAAATGCTCGCCTACCGGACTCGCCGGTTGAATTGTGGCCACTGGGCAAGCATCACCAATAGCTGCTGCGCATCAGTGGGATTTTGAAAAAAGACAAGTATATAAAGATCATTCTTCTTAGAAATCATTAATTAATTGTTGCAAACAAGTCATCTTTTTAATTTCCCGTAGAAGTTTGCAGAAATACTAAGGTTTTAAGGATTGACATCCACATTGTTGGACGAGGAAAAACAACCGGAATTCACCAAACGAAGGCCACCTGTTTTCAGGGCGTAATTTTCATGTTTGGATCGGTTTATTCGATCATTTCCACCATTGACAGGACTGAGGTTACCGTTCACCGATTTTTCGTAGTTGGTATTAAATTTCATACTCAAATTTGTTGCGTTTAAAGGCTGATTTAAACGCTTTTTTCTTTTGTTTACTCCTTTATTATCAGGGATATTGGCGGATTTTAACAATTAAAACAAGAGAATTTAAACAAGTGTTTAAAATTTGTATTTAAATTTGCGGCGATTTTAAAATTATGAGCAAAGAACTATCAACAGAAGAAAAAATCCGGGAAGCAGCAAAACGCGTGTTTGTTGAAAAGGGTTTTGATGGTTGCACATCCCGCGAAATTGCCAAAGAAGCAGGAATGAATGTCGCTCTGGTGAATTACTACTTCTGTTCGAAAAAACAGCTGTTTAAATTGGTCTTCGAAGCGGTTATGGAAGATTTTATGCTTTCAACGGTGGAAGTTTTCAAAAAAGACCTTAGCCTGGAGTCGAAAATGCGCATTTTTATCGAAAAAGAATACGAGTTTTTAACACTTCACCCGGATATTCCCCGCTTTATTTTATCAGAGCTTTCGCGCGGTGATAAATGTGAGTTCGATCATGCAAAAATTTTAGAAAAGGTAGGAAAAACGGGAGTTTTTGAAGAGTTGATTGAAGCGCAGGAAAAAGGAATTATCCGTAAAATGGATTTGACAAATATCATGTTGCTGATTACGGCAAATTGTCATTACCCTTTTATGGCAAAGCCCCTGATGAAATATATCAACAAGCTTGAAGAGGAGCAATATACAGAACGTTTGATGCTTCAGAAACAATATGTTACGGAAATGCTAATCGGATATTTGTTTATCCAAAAAAATAAATAATACACACTTCATTTAAACAAAGATTTAATATGAGAAAAGTTTTTTTAGGTGTACTCATGGTTTTAGGGGTTGGAAGTGGCATTTCAGCTCAGGTATTGGACCTTGAAACATGTTTAAGAATGGCGGATACTGCGAATTTATCCATTGTTAACTCCAGATTGGACGTAGCAGCGAATAAAAGCCAGATTTCGTCTTATCTAGCCGCCCGACTGCCAAAAGTTACCTTTACAGGTGATTACAAGTACAATGCGATCATTCCCGGACAGTTGATTCCGGCTGAAATGTTTGGTGGTGCACCGGGTTCCTATACTACTGTAGCCTTCGGGGTTCCCTACAACTTGTCGAATACGGTTCAGTTGCAGCAAATTTTGTTTAATCCGCAGGTAAACTACGGAATCAATACTTTGAAAATTCAGCAGCAATTGATCGAAATTCAGCAAAAAGTAACAGCGCGCGACAGTAAAACTGAAGTGGCGAATGTGTTTTTTAATTTACAGGCTGTAAACAAACAAGTTGCATTCATCGATTCGAATCTGACCAATATCGAAAAGTTGATTCACAACATGGAAGCCATGGAGAAACAACAAATGGTGATCAAAACAGAAGTAGATAAACTGCGAATCAACCGGTTGAATTCGGTGAACCAGAAGCAGACACTTCAGGCTAACAAAGATCAATTGGAGATGATGTTGAAGATTCTGATCGGAATTCCGGAGGAACAAACCATCACGCTTGCTTCGGATGATTTGGTTGAGAAATCGATTTTGGTAGACGGTGCAACAATCAATTACCCTGAATTGGAATTGATCAGCGCTCAGGTTCGAATGAATGAAGAAGAACGCAAAGGAACCAATATGAATTATCTTCCGTCGCTTTCATTTATAGCAGCTTACAATTACACTTACAACACGAAGCCTTCTGATAATGTACGCGCAGGAATCGAGTCGGCATTTTTAGGTTTGCGTTTGGATTGGACTTTATTTGACGGATTGGAAAAATACCACAAGCAAAAAGTGACCAAGATCAATCACATGAAACTGGAAAATCAGGAAGCCTTGTTGAAACAACAATTGCATATGCAGACTGAAAATGCGAAAAAGCAGATCGAAATTCAGATCAACTCTTTGGGAATCGCACAAGAGCAGTTGAAATTGGCTGAAAGCGTTTACAGACAAACCGAATTGCAATACAATGAAGGAACCGTTGATTCAAATGATCTGGTGAATTCAAGCAACAGCCTGCAGCAGGCACAAACCAACGTAGTTCTTGCTTACGTAAAATTGCGTCAGGCAGAGTTGGAATATTTAAAAAACATAGGAGGAATTAAATAAAAACAGATTAACCGAAAAAAAAGATGAAAAGAGTTATCACAATCGTTATAGTTGCTGTGGTTCTTATCGCACTTGTAGTTGTAAAATTAAAGTCGAATCAGAAGGAAGTACAAGCTAAAATATTTATTAATGACCCGGAAGCTGCTGTTTTGGTTAAAATCGCTTCTCCTGAAATACACCAGTTTGAAAGCTCGTTTTCTTATTTGGGAACTTTCGATCCTTCAAGACAAAATGTGGTAGGTTCGGATGCAAACGGAAAGATCGTCAGCATCAAATTTGAAGAAGGCGACCAGGTGAGACAAGGACAATTGCTTGCAAAAGTAGACGACGAAATGCTTCAATTGCAATTGGATAATGCAGAAGTTGGTTTGGAAGGAAACAAAAACGATGACAATCGTTATTCCAACCTGGCAAAAGAGAATGCAGTATCCGGTGTGCAGGTTGAAAAAACAAAGTTGGGTGTTCGTTCCGGAGAAATTCAGAAAAAGCAAATCCAGAAACAGATTAAAAGTACTTCCATTACAGCTCCATATGCGGGTGTGATCACGAAGAAAATGATCGATTTGGGATCTTTCGTAGGAAACGGAACTCAGTTGTTTGAGATTACGGACATTTCAAGCTTGAAACTGACTGTAAACGTTCCTGAACGCGATGTATTGAAATTCCGTCAGGGAGAACAGGTATCCGTTCGTGTTGATATTTACGGAGATCGCGAGTTTAAAGGAAAAATCACCAATATCAGTGTGGTTGCCGACAGAGCGCACAATTTCAAGGTTCAAGTAGTGGTTCCAAACCCGAAACGCGAATTGATGGCGGGAATGTACGGTTCGGTTCGAATCGGAAACGCAGCCAGTAAAAAAGCGTTATCCGTACCTCGTCTGGCTTTGGTGGGTTCATCGAAAAATCCACAGGTATACGTTGTTCGCAACAACAAAGCGATCCTGACAAACTTTACTGCAGGAACATCAGACGGAGACTATATTGAAGTAGTAGACGGTATTAAAAAAGACGATAAAATCGTTGTGAAAGGACAAGTGAACCTTCAAAACAATTCAAATGTTAAAACCCAATAATTGAAAAGGTCATGACATTAACGGAACTATCCATAAAAAGACCCTCCTTCATTATTGTGATCTTCACAATTCTGATCGGAGGAGGTCTATTAAGTTATAATCAATTGAGCTATGAGCTCTTACCGGATTTCTCGCCGCCAATTCTGACGGTTACGACAATGTATCCGGGAGCTTCTCCTGCTACGGTGGAGACACAGGTAGCAAAACCCCTTGAAGATGCCTTGAGCGGCTTGGAAAACATTTCGGAAGTAACCACTTTCTCGATGGACAACGCCTCTATTGTATTGCTTGAATTCAAAGCATCGGCAGATATTGACATGGCATTGGAAGATGCCCAGCGGAAAGTAAATAATATTCTCAATGATCTTCCGGAAGGAGCGAAAACTCCGACCCTGGCTAAGATTGACCCGAACGCTTCTCCGGTACTTCAGGTAAGTGCGATCGCGAAAAACATGGACGACCGCGACTTCATGGAGTTGATGGACAGAGAACTTTTGCCTCAGATCAAGCAGACGAAAGGTGTAGCGGAAGTACAGGTAATCGGTGGTGAAAAGCGCGCATTCCGTGTGGATGTAGACAAAGACAAATTGAAAATGTACGGCTTGTCTCTGACACAGGTCAATCAGATTGTTGCTTCTGCAAACGTGGAATTCCCTACAGGAAAGTTGAAAAACGAAACGGAACAAATGACCGTTCGTCTGGCAGGAAAGTTCCAGACGGTAGATGATTTGAAAAACCTGATCATTTTTACAGACGGAACTTCATCCGTTCGTTTGGGAGATGTAGCAGATGTATCCGACGGCTCGGAAGACGTGGTAACGGTGAGCCGTTTCAACGGTGTGAACGGAATTGGTCTTCGAATCAAGAAACAAAGTGACGCAAACGCTGTGGATATGGCGAATTTGACGAAACTGAAGTTTAAGGAAATTGAAGAGAAATACAAGAAAGAAGGAATCAAATTTACGGTTGCGACAGATACTTCGATTCCTACTATTGAATCGGTTGATGCGGTATTGCACGATTTGGAACTGGCAGTAATCCTGGTGGCAGCAGTGATGTTGTTATTCCTTCACAGTTTGAGAAATGCGATGATCGTATTGATTGCCATTCCGGCTTCATTGATCTCGACATTCATTGCAATGTACATGCTCGGATATACGCTGAACCTGATGACGCTTCTGGCAATGTCACTCGTAATTGGTATTCTCGTCGATGACTCCATTGTGGTACTGGAGAATATCTACCGCCACTTGCAAATGGGGAAAGGCCGCAGAAAAGCTGCGTTGGACGGACGTACTGAAATTGGATTTACGGCCTTGGCGATTACTTTGGTAGACGTCGTGGTGTTCTCACCGGTGGTCTTCATCGAAGGAACCATTTCGGATATCTTACGTCAGTTCTCTGTGGTAGTTGTGGTTTCGACATTGATGTCTTTGTTGGTGTGTTTTACTCTGACTCCATGGTTGGCATCGCGTTTGGCAAAAGAAACAAAACTAAATCCGAAAAACCCGTTCCAGCTCTTCCTGATCTGGTTCGAAAATATGATCAATTCCTTTACCAACGGTTATGTGAAACTGGTTGGGTGGTCTTTGAGACATAAAATCATTATGGGAATCGGAATCTTGGTTCTATTCTTTGCAAGTTTGGCTTCCATGGGACTTGGAATCGTGGGGCAGGAGTTCGTTGCACAAGGAGATCAGGGAAAATTCATGATCAAATTGAAATACGATAAGAGTACGACGTTCGAGGAAAATAATACCACGACGCTGGAAATCGAGCAGATGATTCTGGCACAGAAAGATGTGATTGATATTGTGTTTTCAAATGTCGGCGGGCCATCTTCCGGGATGGGAGCTGCGGCTTTCGGGCAGGAAAACAGATCTGAGATCACGGTGAAGATGAAGAAAGATATGCAGAAGAAATATCCGACTTTGAATTACATGAGTGAGATCAGAAAGAAAATTCAGGATAAATATCCGGGAATTGAAGTGAAAGCCCTGAACATGGGAATGGTGGATTCGGAAGAAGCTCCGATTGAGATTTTCCTTTCTTCAGACGATCCGGATTTATTGATGAAGGAAGCACGTCGCATGAAAACTCACATGCTGTCGATTCCGGGAGCAAAAGATCCGACAATTTCAACCGATGAGATTTCTCCGGAAGTAAGGATTGATTTGAACCGTGAAAAGATGGGACAATTGGGCTTGCCGATTGCCAGTGTGGGAATGCAGCTTCAAAATAGTTTAACAGGTAACGATGACGCGCGCTTTGACGTGAAAGGTGATGAATACGACATCCGCATTATGTTGGATAAGTATGACAGAAGCAATGTGGATAACATCAAAGAGATGGCCTTTGTGACAAACGATGGAAAACAAGTTCGTTTGAGCGAGTTTGCAGATGTTTCCATTGAAAACGGTTACGGTCAGCTGGAACGTAAAAATCGTATTTCAAATACCACTTTGAGATCATACGTATTGGGAACAGCTGCCGGAACTGTTGCGGATTCCATCACCAAATACCTGGAAAAACAACCGTTGGATAAAAACGTGCGTATGTTGTGGGGAGGTGAAGTAAAACGCCAGAAAGAATCGATGGGAGCACTTGGAATGGCAATGGGAATCGGATTGATTCTGGTTTACCTGATCATGGTTGCGCTTTACGATAACTTTGTTTATCCGTTCGTAGTATTGTTCTCAATCCTTGTATCATTGATCGGAGCTGTTTTAGCACTGAATCTGACTTCTTCGAACATGGGAATCTTTACCATGCTGGGAATGTTGATGCTTCTCGGATTGGTGGCCAAGAACGCCATCCTGATTGTGGATTTCACGAATCACTTGAAAACGGAAGGTCGTTCGACCTATAATGCCCTGTTGGAAGCTGTTCGCGAGCGGATGCGTCCGATCCTGATGACAACCATTGCGATGGTAATCGGTATGATTCCGATTGCAACTGCAACAGGTTCAGGAGCTGAATGGAAAAACGGACTTGCATGGATTTTGATCGGGGGCTTGACAAGTTCAATGTTCTTGACTATTATTGTAGTACCAATGATGTATTATATCGTTGACAGATTACAAGCGAAATTCACCAAAAAGAAAATAAACCTGGAAGGGGATGACGAAGCTACCGTACACGGAGTGATCTAATATTAACTGAAACAAAGAAATCCGGCAGAACTATCACTGCCGGATTTTTTTTGCGATTCATTTTCAGGACAAACATTTACGGTTTTTGTGTAACTTCGACTGTAAGTCAATTTTAAATGAAGAAGTTATTCGCTGTTTTGCCCATCCTTTTGCTGCTCGTTTTTTCGTTTGGAGGTCATGCTCAGGAATCAGAATTGAAAAAACCGAAAGCAATTTCCTTTGATTTGGAAAAAATGAAACAACTGGATTTCGGTTCAGGTGCTCTGGATCCTGATAAAGTTCTTTTTCAACTTTTCCCGGCTCCGATGGATGAGGATGATCCGGAAATGGTGGAATGGAGAAGTGCTGCTTTCTGGACTTGTCCAAGCTGTGAAAAACGGGTTTTCAAAGTGTTCGGTGATGAGCCGGAGGAAGAAACACTTCCTTACGATCGGAATTATACAGTTGCAGGTGGTGTGTATGAATTCACTACTGAAAACGGAATTTCGAGAGCAATTGTGAGCTTTTCTACGTCCGATCACAATGACGGAACCGGCCGTTTTGCAAGAGGATTGCTCAGTGCAGCCTTGTTTGAAAAGCAAAATAACAAATGGAAACTGATCAATTTCAATCCGTTTGTGAATTTCCAGGGAAGTTTTACGCTTGCTTCCGGAATCGACGGAGTTTTTGCATCCCGGCACAAAAAAGTTTACTTTCTGATTCATGGCGGACAAGCAAACGGTGTTTCCACTGAAGAATACTGGCCGCTTTATCAGGGGCTTTATGTGATCGATCCGGAAACACTGCAGGAGATTTTTCATTTGCCGGGTGCAAGTTGCCAGGAAAACGGAGAAGCTCTGGGAACGGTTTGGGAAAGTGAAATTATTGATATTCAAAGCGGAAAAACAGAAACCTTGTTTTTTGTGAATTCGAAAGGATTGCTTGTGAAAAAGTACTCCTGGGATTTACCTTCGGCTTTTGATTTTGTGAGTGAAGCGGATTTTAAATTGCTGCCGGAAAGATTCCAGTTTGAAGCAAGTCAGATGATTACAAGTACGGGAAAAGATTTAGTGGTGAAGAAAACCAGTATTTCCATTCATTACAAAGATGAAAAAGGAATGGATCAACAGAAGATTATAGCAACTCAAAGCCAAAAAGTAAGATGAAACAGCTGGTTATTCTGTTGCTCTTGTTTTCTGTTTTTGAATTGAAAGCACAAAAAGGGCCGCTTATTATAGAGGAATTTTCCATTACGGATCAGATTATTACAGGTTCGATAGATAATAAATATCCGATCACGATGTACTTGAAATTCGAGGAGTATTCTCCTGAGAATTGGTTGAGCTATTCGGTATCGGGCTGGTATTACTACAATAATGTCAAAAAGAAAATTCCCCTGGTCGGAGTGTATTCTGGTCGTTTGGTGCTTTATTCTTTTGCAGATCCTGCGCGTACCGACAGCGTGAAACAAATGCTCTCTTCCGTTCCGAATCCCTGGGATGCGACGGATGATTTGATGAATCGCTCCGGATTTACGGAGAAATTCGATTTTGATTACAGTGATTATACGTACAAAGGAACCTGGGAAAACAGCCAGAAACAACTGAATGTGAGTTTCAATGTCAGCAGCATTGATCTGGATAAAAAGCAGGAGTTTTTAGTGATTCCGATAGAAAAGAACTTACAAAAGCGCATTGATTTGAGTCAATTCGGTCCTATGAGTTACGGTTATTCCATTTTTGCATCGAAATATGACGCCAACGGATCGAAAGTTTTGTTGAAATATGAGATCAGTTCTACAGCCAACCCGAATGGAATGTGCGGTGCCGGAATGGAAATCGGATTCGTACTATTGCATTTCGATCACAAAGGAGCGCTTTTGGATTACCGCGAAGAACAGGTTGAAAGCTGTTTGGGGAATTTTTGGTCAGAAAGTACGGAAGTGGCTGGAACGAACGGGAAAAAGCTCATTTACAAAGTGACCGATTCGGAAGACAAGGTTCGAACGGTGACTATTGACGGAACAAACTTTTCAATCTTGATAAAGTAAAAAATGGATAGGGAGAAAAAACGGTTTTTTGCCTTTTTGGGAGGGATTTTACTGCTTGCATTGGCGGGAATGGCTTCGTTGGCTTCTAATACGGAAGATGCGATTGAAGAACCTGTCAAAAAGGATTCCGTTGCAAAACGTAAGGAGATCGAGGTGGAAAAACTGGAAGTCTTCGACAGCATTCGCGGACGCCGAATTCCTTATGCCTTGTTTCGTCCGAAACTGAAATCGAAAGACGCGGATTCGATTCGTTTGGTGATTTTCAGTCATGGTTACGGAGCAAATTATCCTCGGAATTACCTGAATTATTCTTACCTGACGAAACGGTTGGCTCGTGAAGGATTCTGGACTTTGAGCATTCAGCACGAACTGGAAGGAGATTCCCTGCTTCCGCAATCGGGTTTGATGCAGGTGGTTCGTATGCCTTTCTGGACGAGGGGAGAGGCGAATATTTTATTTGTACTGAATCACTTCAAACAACTAAATCCGCAGCTCCGAATTTTGTCTGTTGATCTGATCGGGCATTCCAATGGCGGAGATATGAGTGTGCTGACAGCTAAGGATCATCCGGCTTTGATACGGAAAGTCATTACGTTGGATAACCTGAGAATGCCGCTTCCTGTGTGTTCCAATCCGCAGTTTGCAAGCTTGCGTTCCATGGATAAAACCGCAGATGATGGAGTTCTTCCTCCGGTAGCATTATGTGATAGCTTCGGAATTCGTGTGATTCAGCTCAAAAATATTACGCATAACCAAATGAATGACGAAGGAACGAGAAAACAGAAGAAGCAGATCAATAATTATATTCAGAAAATTCTGGAAGATCGGATCTAAGCGAAATCCTTTGATGCCACTGGGCAAATAGATATATGTCTATCTTACCAATACACTAACTTCCATCCCTGAAACAGCTAAGTAATTAATCCCCACTACTAAGCACCTTTAAAATTGGTGCATTTGTGGGAAGAATATGTATGATACTAACTTTTGTACCGATTCTTCTTCAATAGATTTTTTAGTCCCGCAACAAGTAATTGTACCTTTGAACCGTATTTTCCAATCCCAGATAAAGTGCATCTGAAATCAAGGCATGTCCAATAGAAACTTCCGCCAATTTCGGGATGTTCTGCTTGAAATAACGCAGGTTTTCCTGATTTAAATCGTGTCCGGCATTCAATTCCAAACCAAGTTCCAAAGCTCTGTTGGCAGCAATTACAAAGGGTTCAATTGCTTGTTCTTTGTTTTCGGAAAAACCTTCTGCATAAGGACCTGTGTATAATTCCACGCGGTCGGCTCCGGTTTTGATAGCGTATTCGATATTTTGCAAATCAGTATCTACGAAAATAGAAGTTCGCACTCCCAGCAATTTGATTCTTCGGATAATATCCTGCAAAACTTCCAGGTGTTCTTTCGTATCCCAACCTGCGTTGCTCGTCAGAACATGCGGCGGATCGGGAACAAGCGTAGCCTGTGCGGGGCGAATAGCTTCGATCATTTGCATAAAACGTTCATCGGGATAACCTTCAATGTTGAATTCCGTTGTTACCACTTTAGACAAATCAACCACGTCCTTTCCGGTAATGTGTCGCTCATCCGGTCTGGGATGAACAGTAATTCCTGCAGCGCCAAAACGCTCACAGTCAATAGCTACCTGAACAACATTCGGAGTGTTTCCTCCACGTGCATTTCGAATTGTAGCAATTTTATTAATGTTCACACTTAACTTGGTCATAAAAATCTCCTTCTTTTCGTTTGAGCCACGAAGATACAGAGGATTTGTTTTTGAAGGATGTTAAAGTTTTTGAAAGTGTGATTTCAAGTTTTTAGCGGTTTGCAGGAAGTTTTTAAGACATAAAATCGTATCATTGAGTTATGAAAATGATTCATTTCTGCCTGTTTTTTATGATGAGCACTTTGTTGAACGGGTGTTTTATTTTTGCTCCTTCTCCCCAAAAAACGAATCGCGAGTCGTTGAAAAAAGCACCTTATGATGCGATTATTGTTCCGGGTGTTCCTTTTGACGGGAAGCATTGGAGTGAAGCTATGCAGATGCGTGTTCAATGGTCCAATTATCTCTACAAGAAGGGAATTGCGAAGAATATTATTTATTCGGGTTCTGCGGTTTACACGGAATACGAAGAAGCGAAAATCATGGCTTTGTACGGTGAAGCATTGGGAATTCCCAAAGAGCACATTTTTACCGATCCGAGAGCAGAACACAGTACTGAGAATGTCTATTATTCTTACCGCGTTGCAAAAAAGGAAGGATTTAAAAAGATCGCACTTGCTACAGATCCGTTTCAGCTGAACGGAATGCGGAAATTTATCAAGAAATTCGAGTTTCCGATCGACTTGCTTCCGATCATAAAAGACAGTCTTTTGAAACAGGATTTGTCGGAACCTCAAATTGATCCGGGTTCTGCCAAACGGGCAAATTTTGTTTCCATTGTAGACCGACAGTCCAAATGGCAGCGTTTACGAGGAACATTCGGTCAGCACATTCGCTGGAAAGAAGAAGATCTGAGAACGAAGCATTTGCGTAAAAAATATGCAGATCGAATAGAAAATTGAAAAGCGTTCTAAAAAGATGATGGAATTTTTTGGTTGTTTAAATTGAATCTTTAAACTTTTGAACAGGTTGATTTGTTATCAGAAAACTCCCAATCATCTAAACTTTAGGACAATGTGAAAATGAACTAAGTGACATGGAAATGGATGCGATTAAATGGGCGGCTTTGTTTGGTTTGGAATCAATTACCGTTCCGGCGAGAACACAATTGGTACTGGAAGGTTCGATTGCCCGAAAGATGTACATCATTGAAAAAGGTGCTTTGCGGATTTGGCTGAATAAAGACGGAAGTGAAATCACCAGTCAGTTTTTCTTTGAAGGCAAACTGGTAGCTTCTCTGGAAAGTTTTTTGAGCCTTCAACCAAGCAGTTTTTGTTTGGAAACTCTGGAAGAATGTAAACTGTACGTCTTGGATAAAATGACTTTTGACGAGTTGATGAAGAATGATTCTGATTTCAGAGAATGGTTTCAGGAGTATATTCTCGACCGCTTTTTGTATTATTCCAAACACGTACTTTCGTTTTTGCGTGATAAACCGGAAGAGCGCTACATTCATTTATTGAGAACCAATCCGGAACTTTTGAAACGTGTTCCTCAACAGGATCTGGCAACTTATATCGGGATTACTCCGGTTTCTTTGAGCCGCATCCGGAATAGAGTTGCAAAAAGTGAAAAGTGAGTTGACCGCTTAGAACTTTACAATTGTTAAGAGAGAAGTCTTTGCAACCTCTGATCTTTGCTGAAAAAAAGTATGAAAGCAGCATTGATTTATGAATTGGGAAATACTCCCGTTTATTCAGATTATCCGAATCCCGTTCCTGCAACTGACGAACAGTTGATTCTGAATGTGAAAGCCGCGTCCGTGAAAAACCTGGACAAAATGCGCGCAAGTGGAAAACATTATGCAAGTTACACCGAACTTCCTGCAGTTGTTGGAATTGACGGAGTAGGAACTTTGGAAGACGGAACATTGGTTTATGCACAAGGACTTTCGGGAATGTTGGCAGAGCAGGCATTGATTACAAAAGGTCAGTATGTGGTTTTACCCGAAGGATTGGATATCATTCAGGCAGCAGCTTTGCCTAACGCAGTTATCGGAGCGGCAATGGCTTTGCGTTTCCGGGCAAAAATGCAAAAAGGAGCAGTGGTATTGATCAACGGAGCAACAGGCGTAACCGGGCAACTAGCCGTACAACTGGCAAAACACGACGGAGCTTCGCGGATTATTGCAACCGGACGGAATGAAGCAACTTTGAATCAGTTGAAAAAAATGGGTGCAGATGAGGTTATTTCTTTGTTGGATTCCGATGAACAAATTGTTTCGAAACTTCAAGCATTGCATCAGGAAACACCCATTGATTGCGTGATCGATTATTTGTGGGGAAAACCAATTGAATCGATCATTACTGCCTTGAAAGGCGGAGGAATCAAAAAGTTTACGCCACAAGTGAAGATCGTTACGGTGGGAAGTATGGCAGGAGAAACGATCGCTCTGGATTCAGGAACCTTGAGAAGTTCTGCAATTGAGCTGTTGGGCTCCGGATTGGGAAGTCTTTCCAAAGCAGATATACAGTCTTTTTTCTCAGAAACCCTTCCCGAAATATTCGAATTGGCGGCAACGGGAATTTTACATTTGGAGACACAGGTACTGCCTCTGTCGGAGATTGAAAAAGCGTGGAATCTGGAACTGAACGGAGGAACCAGATTGGTCATTTCCGTGGATTAAATTTTCACAAAGTTTTCGGTAGTTATCTAGGTTTTTACTACTTTGGCACATATCATGACAGCAAGAGAAGTAATTACAGACGAGATTCCCCCTTTAATGCATACAGATTCAGGGGAGAAGGCATTAATTTGGATGGAAGAATTCAAAGTTTCCCATCTTCCGGTTCTAAAAAACGGCAATTTCGTAGGCCTGATTTCCGAAAGCGATATTTTGGATAAAAAAGACCTGGAATTGACTTTAGATGCGCTTTTCGATCATCTTCCGAGACCTTATGTTTTGGAAAATATGCATATCTACGAGGTATTGGCAAAAATGGCGGAACACCGGATTTCTGTTTTACCGGTTTTGGACAGCAATGAACAATATCTGGGTTGCACAAGTGTACATCAATTGATGACTCTGGTTGCAAATACTGCAAGTATCAAAGAAGTAGGCGGAATTGTTGTTCTTGAAATGAACCGGGTAGATTACTCTTTGGCGCAGATTGCACAAATTGTGGAAAGCGATAATGCGAGAATTCTTTCGTCATTCATCATGTCTTCATCGGATACCACAAAGCTGGAAGTGACGCTGAAGATTTCTGAAGTTGATTTGTCCCGGATTATTCGTTCTTTCGAGCGTTACGATATGGTTGTTAAAGCCAGTTTCCAACGTTCATCAGATCAGGATGATATGCAATTCAGGTACGATGCGCTGATGAATTACCTAAATATCTGATATGCGAGTTGCGGTCTATTCAAAGAAAATCACAAAGGCAAATATCCCACTATTCAAACGATTTGCAGCGACCATCGAACGATTCGGATGGAAGTTGGTCTTAGAGCAGGAATTAAAGAATCAACTGGTTAAAAAAGGATTCATTTGCAGCAATGCGGATGTTTTCACCAAACACGAAGATTTTCATCGCGGCATTGATATGGCATTCAGTATCGGCGGCGACGGAACCTTTTTGAAAACCGTTTCATATATCCGGAATTCAGATGTTCCGATTTTAGGAATCAATACCGGAAGATTGGGCTTTTTAGCGAATATCAGCGATGATTTGTTCGAAGAGGCTTTGGAATTGGTTCGCCAGAAAAGATTTGAATACCAGAAACGTTCTTTGCTTCGGGTGGAAACGGAGCGAAACCTGTTTGGTGCAGATAATGTGGCGATGAATGAGGTGACTTTGTTGAAAAAAGACACTTCTTCCATGATTACTGTGAATACGTTTTTAGATGATAAATACCTGAATGCATATTGGGCAGACGGTTTGATCGTATCGACTCCGACAGGATCCACAGCTTACAATCTGAGTTGTGGCGGACCGATCGTAACTCCGGGTTGCCAGGTGCATATTATTACTCCGATTGCACCTCATAATTTGAATGTCCGACCAGTGGTTGTGCCTGATAATATGCCGATTAAGTTAAGTGTTGAAGGAAGAGAACGCAATTACTTAATCTCCCTCGACGGGAATGCCAAAAGTATTCGACAGAATGAAGAAGTTTTGATCAGAAAGGCAGAATATATGATTAATGTGATTAAATTAGAGGACACTAATTTCTTGGATACTATTCGCAACAAAATGTCGTGGGGTAAGGACCAGAGAAACTAACGATTTAAGAATGAAATCAAAAAGAACATCACTTGCGGATATTGCCGAAAGTTTAAATGTTTCAAAATCTACCGTATCATTTGTATTGAACGGAAAAGGAAAACAATTCAATATCAGTGAAACGACTCAACGACTGATTCTTGAAAAAGCAAAGGAATTGAATTATGTTCCGAACTATTTTGCCAAAGGATTGAGAGAAGGTAAAACACAAACGATTGGTTTGGTTTTGGCTGATATTTCGAACCCGTTTTACTCTGAATTGAGTAAGGCAATCCAGGAATCGCTTTATGAAAAAGGATATAGTTTGTTCATCGTTTCAACGAATGATGACGTGACCATGGAATTGAAACTGATCCGGGATTTGATTCTTCGTTCTGTTGACGCATTGATTATTGCTCCTTGTAACGGAATTCCGGCTCTGAAACCTGTTTTGGATGAAACTCCGATTCCGGTTGTCTGGGTAGATCGGATAGGGGATGAATTCGCCGATTTCGTTGGAGTGGATAATTACATGGAATCTTCCATGCTGATCAAACGTTTTTCAAAGAAACCGGCAAAAGTTGGCGTATTGCATCCGAAACGTTCCGATGTCATGACGATTCAATTGCGTATTGACGGATCAAAATCTGCCTGTGAAAAACAGGGAATTCCTTTTGAGTTGGCAAGTCTGACAGAAAACGTGGATGAAAGCGTTGCAAGAATGAAAGAAATGATCGACGGAGGTGTTGATTCGTTTGTGGCTCTGAATAATAAAGTAGCACTTCACGCAATCAATGCATTGAATATCCTGAAAGTAGACATTCCAAATAAGGTTCGCATTATTTCGTTTGATGACTCAGAAGCATTCTCGTATTTTGCACCGCCTGTAACGGCTTTAAGTCAGCCGGTAGGTGAGATTGGAAAAGAAACCGTAGAGCGCCTGATGGACCGTTTAAGAGAGTCTACAGAGAACAGAAAGCATCTGATGATGGAATGCTCGTTTATTGAGCGAAAATCGCATTAAGAAACTACGTCCCGATGACTTATCGGGAGACGAATTACGAATGCCCGATTACGAAAAATTAACTCATTCGTAATCGGGCATTTGCTATTTAATAATTACCCGGATTTAAGAATACTGTTTGAGATTAAAAATGGAGAAGAGCTTCATTCGGGAGTTCAAAGCTGTAATCGTTTTCAATTGAACTCAAACCTTATTAAAGCAAAAAGCCGTAGACAAACTCCACGACTTCGTATCGGTAATAGATGTGTTAGAATTTCTTCTAAACAAATATATTCAAGGGCATAACCACTTCCAAATTAATTTACTAGTTCGTTTGAATTATTCGGCAAGCGTTAAATAAAGTACTATGAATGCTTAGAAATAACAGGTGAATGAGAAATACTAAGGCTGAACTAACAGACGATGTGTTTCAACAATTGTTTCCTGTTTATTCCATGCTTTCAAAAGATAAATCCCTTGAGAAAACTCTGTAATCAGTTGGTTTTCCGGTAATTCACTGTTGTTTAAGATTTCTGTAACCGGTTTCCCGTTCAGATCAAACAACTGGTACATCACAGAATTGTCTGAGAAATGAATTGTTACATTTCCGTTTTCCGAATGCAGATCAGTTACCAGATTCTTAGAATCAACCGAGCAGCGGAAAGCAGAAATCAATTCGCTGTAATCCTCTTTTCCATCCTGATCTACAGAAGTGATTCTGTAATAAACTTGTTTGTCATAAGAAGTTGGATCTGTGAAGTTGTATTCGATCGGAGTTTCAGAATTACCGCTTGCAGAAACATTTTGCAGCGGGAAGAAAAGCTGCCCGTCAAAAGTATATTCCAATTCGTAGTGATCCAGGCGCGTTTCTGTTTCAGATCTCCAGAAAAGATGATTACTGTTTCCGTCACAACTTGATTTGAAGGTACTTAGTTCAACAGGTAAAACCACGGTTGAAGGGCAGAAATATTGTTGATTGTTCAATCCTCCGGTTGCAGCAGTTGCTCCCCAGTAAACGGTATTGTCTCCACCAAAAACGCTGGTAACAAAATTTCCGTTACATGTCAGACGCAGGTTTCCGTCAACAAAAATCTGAAGACTAAGAGTACCGGGATTCCATGAGATTTTAATAGTATGAACAACTCCATCGTCCAGATTGGCAGAAGATGCAAAAGCAGGAGTAGGACCGCAATACGGAGCTGAAGGGCCTAATAAGTTCCCATCCGTTTCCACTGAAATGTGATCTGCCATGAGATCAAAAACATGAGCAGGATTATCATTATCATAAGTATCAAACTCAATAATCAGGGAATTTGGAATTCCGCCTGCTCCCAATTGACCACCTGCAGTTCCGCATGCAGCTGGATTCGGTTGGAAAGTAAAAGTCGTTCCGTCAGCACCGTTGATGTTGTTTCCGAAATAATAATTCAATGAAAGATTGAAACTTTGGTTGAAATCAATCACAGTATTATTCCACGCACAACCTGTTTGATTATTTGTTTCAGGAGTTAACTCAATACAACTTTGACCACCAATTGTCTGGTAACTTGCATTTCCGTTCAAACAATAACTCCCGACGTTCGCAACCATCTTGTAAGCCAATGTAACATTGGATGTCAAATCATGGACGCAATTGTATTTTGAAATCAAGATACGAACGGTTCCCGTAAAGCTGGCTGTCCAGATAATGGACGCATTTGTTGAACAAATATCATCTGCATAAACGATTTCGGTAGTTCCTGCTGCATCAAGTAAAGTAAGCTGCGTATCTATTCCGGAAGAAGCTCCTCCAGCACAAAACGTAAATTCATATTGATTACACTGAGTTACGTTAATCGTATAGTATCTTCCGTTTTGAGTTGCGATAGTCTGATATGCGGCTGTAGGTGTCAATGCTCCGGATGCTGTTCCGCCCGTACAAGCAAATCCTGAGATAGTAAGCAGTTTACTGAAAATCAGTAGCAAGAGAGAGTTCTTCATAGTTTAAGTTTGGACAAATATGCTAAAACGTTATAGCCATTTCCAAATTTATTAACAAAAAATTTACTAAAAATTTAGCATTTGGAAACTTTGAATGAGTAATTGGCAAAAAAAAGCACCCGTTGAAACGGATGCTTTTACTTTCTATCAGGGAAAGTCCGGTTAAAAACTTGGACTACTGATCGTTTTAAATGTTCTGGTAACGACTTTGGCATCCTTCGGATACTTCACCGAATACCCCAAATCCAATTTGATGGTTTCTCCCGGCTGGATCACAACCTGGTAAGTAACTTCTCCGGTGATGTCATTCTTTTTACCTGTTCCGATTGTTTCTACGCTTACTGTAATTTCACTGTTTCGCGACAAAGGAATCTGGTCAAACACGTCGATTTTTACTGGAACGGTGCGGTTGTTTCGAACCTGAATCTCGTAGAAATAAGTGTCTCTTTTGGTGCTTCCTGAAATTTTCTTGGTACTCATTTCTGATTTCAACTTGCGAAGTACCTGAATTTTTGAGTCGCGGCCGAAAGATAAATGCAGTGTATCTTCTACATTATTGGTATTGATTTCGCTCACACCGACATAATTTCCTGCGAAATAAACATTCGTTGGTCCCGGAATCAAATCCAGATCCTGCCAGCCTACGATGTTTGCAAGCAAGAATGAACCCTGATCCAGTTTCGGAACGGAAACATGCGTGAAAGTTGCAGGCATATTGATTTCTTTGATCTCAACAGTATATGGTTTTGCATCTGTAGGGCAGGAAAAAGCATGAGGAATAATGAACTCCGCATTCAGATCCGAAATTTCGATTTGTTTCATGGCAACAGTACTTACTTTCTTGCCTTCATTCGAAAATTTCCCGGAAAGATCTACTCCGGGAGCTTCTTTTTGATCCAACACATAATTGTCGTATGCCCGTTGGTTTGCCATGTTGATTTCATTCATGACCTCATTCCGGTATTCTGCATTTTTTTGAATCGGCTGAAAGTATCCGCCTTTGGTTTGCTCAGCCTGCTCTCCGTATCGTAAGTAAAACGGATTCAAAACCGGAGATGCAGCACTCAGCATCGGATCAGAAGTACTTAAAGTCAGATTGACATTCTTCCATTCGTTTCCGGTGTTGTTGTAAACCTGCGCCTTGTACTTCAGATTAATCGGTTGATTCAGATCCGTTGCAGACAGGTCATAAGTTGCCGCCCAGCCGCAATCCGAAACCAAATACTTTAAAGCACCTGCAATTTCGACAGGGGCATCCGAATCAATCAGCACGATAACCTGATTGCTTCGTTGGTTTTCAACATAATTCAGCTCCGTCAGTTTGAAACGGGCATCATTGATTTTAATGGTAAGCAGTTCCTGTTCTTTACGGATTTTAGTAACTGTTTTGTTGATCTCAAAAGTACGCGTGCGGTAGTATTCTCCGGCTGCTTTGATCTGATCGATCGTAAGAGAAGTTGTTCCTTTCAAATCCTTGTTTGTATTCATAATCCCGATTTCAGCCTGATAAGCACTCATCAGATCAACATTCATCTGATGCTTGTCTTTAAGCTGTTCCAATGAATCATTCAGTACTTTTATTCTTGGATTCCATTGCTCGGCAGCTAAAAAATCCATTTCTGTAGAAACAGAAACCAAACGGAAGTTTCCTGAACCTGTAAATTGAATGGTCCTCGGATCAGCAAAAGCAGAAATTCCTGAAAAAATGACTTTGTTTCTTCCTTTCGAAAGTTTTACGGGAGTTTCGTGTGTCATTTCTCCGGCGGTTAGAAAAAGCTTTACCCGTTTGATATCCGTTTTGAGAACTTGTTCATGGATATTCTGAGTAAAACCGGCTATTGGAAGAAGGAGGAAAAATAGATTTACAACTTGTTTTTTCATAGAATTGGGTTTACGTGTACTACAGCTAAATTAGACTTTCGTTCAAAATCTGAAAAGTTTTATTTATAACATTTTGTTTTAAAATAAAAACATTGTTAAATAAATATTTATTTTCTAATTTTGCGCTCTGAAAAATAGAAATAAAATGAATTCAACATTGTTAGAATCAGTAGCCAATGAATTTGGTACTCCGGTTTATGTATACGATGAGGCAAAAATTATTGCCCAGTATACCCGCCTGAAAAATGCTTTTGGTTCACAGGAAGTAAAGTTGCATTATGCCATGAAGGCATTGAGTAATGTAAATGTTCTGAAGACCTTAAAAGATCAGGGAGCTGGTTTGGATGCTGTTTCTATCGAAGAAGTCTTACTTGGATTGAAAGCCGGATTTAACCCGGACGAGATCATGTATACTCCGAACGGAGTTGCTTTTTCAGAAATCGAAGAAGCAGTTTCTCTCGGCGTGATGATTAATATCGACAATCTGAGTGTTCTGGAACATTTCGGATCTGTTTACGGTTCGGAAGTTTCTGTTTGCATTCGCATCAATCCGCATATTCTGGCGGGTGGGAATGCAAATATTTCAGTGGGTCACATCGATTCGAAATTCGGAATTTCGATCCACCAATTGAGACACATTCAGCGCATTGTGGAACACTACAAATTGCATATCGTAGGTTTGCATATGCATACCGGAAGTGATATTGTAGATGCAGATGTGTTTTTGCAGGGAGCAGAATTGCTCTATCAGGCAGCAAGCTATTTTCCCGAATTGCAATTCATGGATTTCGGCTCCGGATTCAAAGTGGCATACAAGGAAGGTGATTTCGTTACACCAATTGAAGAGATCGGTAAAAAAATAGGAAAGTCCTTTCAAAATTTCTGTAAGGAATATGGAAGAGAACTGGAATTGTGGTTTGAACCGGGGAAATTTCTGGTAAGTGAAAGCGGCGTATTGCTGGTATCGGTCAATGTAGTGAAGCAAACAACTTCGACCGTTTTTCTGGGAGTAAACAGCGGTCAAAATCACCTGATCCGCCCGATGTTCTATAATGCTTATCACCGGATTGAAAATATATCCAATCCGGAGGGACAACAGAAATTGTATTCTGTGGTGGGATACATTTGCGAGACCGATACGTTTGCGTATGACCGCCCGATCTCGGAGGCAAAAGTAGGCGACACACTGGCAATTTACAATGCAGGAGCTTATGGTTTCAGCATGAGTAATCAGTATAATTCCCGTCTAAGACCTGCGGAAATTTATATTCGCGACGGCAAACCGTTATTGATCCGCAAAAGAGAAACCCTGGAGGATATTATCCGTAATGAAATAGACTTATCCAAAAATTCATCCCCTGCTGCTACAACGATGAATCATTGAAGAGACAAGAACTTTTCGTTAACCTGATTTTATCAAGCCGGTACTTGACTGCCGGCTTTTTTATTTGCGGGTGTATTCTGAAACTCAATGATACCGTAGCTCTAAAGGTTTTTAACGGTTACGCAACGGATAAATATGAACGAGTGCGGGAAGCATCAGTCCGTTTGTGAGTTTTTTAGCTGTATCCCTTACTGTCACTGGGTAAATAGATAGATGTCTATTTGTCTTTTTAATAGGGAAGAATTCGTCAGAGAATTCAGGATGTTTCCTGAAACTCAATGATACCAAGCCTCTAAAGGTTTTTAACGGTTATGAAACGGATAAATACATTATTTATTCATCTTCTTTGAAATGATAATCAGATCAGTATCCGATTCATTCTCCGAAATAACATATTCCTGTGTTCGAACCGACAGAATTTCGAATCCCAAAGATTCGAGCGCCTGACTCAAAAAAGAACTTTCATAATAATGCATCATAACCAGTTCTCCGGTACTTGAAGGCCTGAATCGTGAGTTTTCATACTGGTCTTCCATCGTGCTGATGTAAAGAATGCCGCCCGGATTCAGGATTGCATGGGCACTTTTGAGAAAAACGAGTACTTGTTCTTTTGAAAGATACGGAAAGAGAAAACCAACGATGAGCGCATCGAACGATTGATTTAATGCATCCAGTTTTAGTGCATCATGAATCTGGAAACGCGCATCGGGATTGTTGATTTGAGCAAGACTGATCATGTTCGGAGCCAGATCGATGCCAAGTAAATTCAGATCGGGGCGTTTTTTGAGCAGGTGATTACTGATGTTTCCCGGACCGCATGCAATGTCCAGAATACTTGAATTTTGTTTCACTTGCTGCAGAAACTTGTCTAAATCGACTTGATAAGCATCCACTGAAAAGAAACGCTGCTGATAGGAATCAGCAAGTTTGTTGAATAATTCGACTGCTTTCCGGTTTTCAGCATTTTCCATAGTTAAAATAAGAATTCAAAATGTTTTTTATTAAACACTCTGTTGAAATTAGGTTAAATCTATTATTTTCTTTGAATATAGCAACCCCTTTATCTTACTTTCGTCAGTACTAATAGAATTTGTAAAACAATTCATTACACTATGAGATTACTACTACTAGCAGCATTAGCTTCGGCTTTTGGTGCAACTACTGCTTATGCGCATACCCGATATGCGCCACACACACCTGTGTATCGGTTTGTACCTTCCGATACAATATCTTCCGATTCATTGCAAAGACTTTATCAGCGAATTGATTTGCTTTCTGTTTTTGAATTGAAAAAAATGCGGGAATCCTATATCTACAAGAATAGGACGCAACCGTCAAATCAGAACAGGCAAATTTTGCTTTATGTAGAAGAACGATTAAAGCTTGCCCAATGAAAAAGCTGATCTACCTTCTTGTGTTTGTTCTGATAAGTTTATCCGGATTTACACAGCCTCCATGTGGTTCTAACCCAGCAGCAGGAAATACGTGTGCCCAGGCAACACCTATTTGCGAGTTGAACGGTTATTGCGGAAACACATCGGCTTCTTATACAGTGAATACCTGGAGTTCTTCCTGCGGATTTTTAGGATTATCTGATTGCGGGTTGACCGGCGAATTCTGTGGTTCGATCGAAAACAATTCCTTTTTGAGTTTCGTGGCTTCCTCTTCATCGATTTCGTTTGATGTCTGGGTTTACAATTCGGCTAATGGAGACGGAATTCAGATCATGATTTTCTCGGCGAATAACTGTTCCGGTAATGTGAATTCCTATTATTGCAGTCAGTTGGCTCCGTCTGCGGCTTCTCAAAACGTTTCTGCCAGTGGGTTAACTCCGGGAAATACCTATTACATCATGATCGATGGTTTTGCCGGAGATGTGTGTGATTATACTTTTGCTGCAAATTCAGGAGTAGCTATTCCGGTAGACGTAACACCAGTAACATCAACGATTTGCTCGGGGCAATCTGTTACACTGACAGCCACCGGAGGAAATGGAACATACACCTGGAATGCTTCACCGAATTTAAGCGGAACAAGTGGCGCTACTGTTACGGCTACACCTCCTTCAACACCCGGAACTTACACGTATACGGTCAATTCATCAGGAGGAAACCCGATGTGTCCGTCATCTACTTCTGCAACAGCAACAATTATCGTAAACTCATGCGGTGGATGCACTGTAACAGCTGCGAACAGCGGAGACGTTTGTCAAGGAACCCCGACCTTTAACCTCACAGCAACGAATGTTGCAGGTGGAACTTTTAACTGGGTTGGCCCGAACGGATTTACTTCGGGCGTTCAAAATCCGACGGCTGTGCCTGTTCCGGCAACTCCGGGATCTTACACTTATACCGTTACGGCTACAGTTGCGGGAGTTCCCTGCAGTTCAACAACTACCTTAGTTGTCCATCCTACACCGACTATTGCAGCTCCGACAGCAACTTTATGTGTAGGAGCTACAACCGCTTTGACGGGTTCCGGAACAGCGCATACGACAACTCCCTGGACCTCTTCAAACACTTCCGTGGCAACAGTTTCTGCAAGTGGGGTAGTAACAGCTGTAGCAACCGGAACAACAACGATTACATTTATGAATTCCGGGTCTTGTACACAAACTCAGGTCATTACGGTAGTTGCAAATCCAACGGCTTCCATTTCAGGGAGTGCAACAATTTGTTCGGGAACAAATGCAACATTAACCTTCACCGGAACTCCGAATGCTACAGTAACTTATCAGGTTGGTGGGACAAACCAGACTGTGGTTTTGGATGCAGCGGGAAATGCGACTATTTCAGTTTCACCGGTCAGCACAACGACTTATTCATTGGCGAGCGTTCAGATAAACCCGCCGGGAGGATGCAGCTCAACAATTTCAGGATCGGCAACAATTACTGTTTCGCCTCCTCCGGTTGCAACTGTTGTTCTTCCCATCAATGAATGTACGGGAGACAATGTGGTGATTCCTGCATTTGTATCAACACCGGCCGGGGCAACATTTACCTGGTCAAACAGTAATCCTTCGATCGGATTGGCAGCAAATGGTACAGGAAATATTCCTTCATTCACTGGTTTGAACCCGGGAACAACTCCGAATACTGCGACGATTACATTGACACCGGCATTGAACAGTTGCGTAGGAGCAAACATCACTTTTGTAATTACAATTACGCCTCCTCCCACAGCAAATGCCGGATCGGATGTTTCGATTTGTCAGGGAATTTCAGGGGGAAATCAAATCGGGCAGCCCCCGGTTTCCGGAAATTCGTATTCCTGGTCTCCGTCGACCGGTTTAAGCGATGCAACGATTGCCAATCCGACGTTTAGTACTTCCGTTCCGGGCACAACAACTTATACGCTCACGGTTACAAATGCTGCGGGTTGTACCAATTCGGATGTTGTTTCCGTAACGGTGTTTGCACTTCCGGCAGTTTCATTTACCAGTAACATTACTTCAGGATGTGATCCGCAAACGATCATTTTCACGAACAACAATGCGAACTCAGTTAATTGTGTTTGGAATTTCCAAGGATTCGGAACACAGAACGGATGCGGAACGGTGACTCAATTGTATAATGCAGCCGGAGTTTTTGATGTGGGACTGACTATTACGGATGCGAACGGTTGTACCAATTCGGCAACGAATGCGGGGATGATTTCAATTTTTCCTCAGCCGGATGCGAGTTTTAGTGCTAATCCGACTCAAACAAGCATCGTTGATCCTTACTTCGTATTTACGAATACATCTTCATCTGCCACAAACTATTCCTGGGATTTTGGAGACGGTACAAATTCATCGGCCTTCAGTCCGTCTCACACGTATCCGGAAACTCCTGGTTCTTATCGCGTGATGCTTTATGCTTCCTCCGGACCTTGTATTGATTCCGCATGGGCAACGGTAGAAGTATTGGACGAATTGATTTATTACGTTCCGAATACATTCACACCTGACGGTGATGAGTATAACAACATTTTCCTGCCGGTTTTCAATAATAGTTTCGACAAACAATCTTATACCATGCTGATCTTTAATCGTTGGGGAGAAGTGCTTTTCGAATCGCACGATTTGTCGGTAGGCTGGGACGGAACCTATATGGGCGCGCTGTGTAAGGAAGGACAATACGCCTATAAAATTGTGATTAAGCAACGAAACAGAGATAAACGGATCGAGGTTATTGGTCATGTGAATCTCTTCAGATAAAATCAAAAAAGAAAGTCGGGGTGAATAATTTTTCACCCCGACCTTTTTTGTTAATTTAAGCTACCACACTTAACTATTAGAAATCTTTCGTATTGTTTATTGAGCTTATACTTATTCCGGTTTTGTTGTTTTAGGAACGAGTTTTTTGCGTTCTCTGATATGCAATGCCTTGTGATAAATGATCGGGAACACCAAAAGTGTGAAGATTGTAGCTGTCACCAATCCTCCGATAATCACAATTGCAAGCGGTTTCTGGCTTTCAGAACCGATTCCACTACTCAGAGCGGCAGGAAGTAAACCGATTGCGGCCATCATTGCGGTCATAATTACCGGTCTTGTTCTCACTTTTACCGCATTTACGATTGCCTGACCCAAATCATCCAGCGATTTTGCCTGTTTATGGAATTCGGAGATCAGAATCACACCGTTCTGGACACAAATACCAAAGAGTGCGATGAATCCTACTCCGGCTGAAATCCCGAAGTTCATTCCCGTAACATGCAAAGCCAGAATTCCACCGATTAAGGCAAAAGGAACATTGATCAAAACATACGCTGCGTCTTTTGCATTGTTGAACATAATAAACAGGAGAATGAAAATCATAACCAAACTAATAGGAACTACCTGTGATAAACGCTTACTGGCACGTACCTGATTTTCAAATTCTCCTGTCCAACCTAATTTATATCCCGAAGGAAGTTTGATGTGTGCATTTACATTGTGCTGTGCTTCGGCAATGGTGCTTCCCAAATCCCGTTCGCGGACAGAGAATTTTACTCCGATAAACCGTTTTGTATTGTCGCGGTATATGAAAGCCGGTCCGGTGATCTGCTTCACTGTTGCAACTTCTTTCAAAGGAATCCGGTTTCCGGTAATGGTCGGAATCATCAGCATCAGGATATCTTCTTCGTTTTTACGGAAGTCTTTATCATAACGGATCCGGATATCGAATTTCTTTTCTCCTTCGTATTTCTGCGTTGCGGTTTTTCCACCGATTGCCATTTCAATCACAGCCTGAGCTTCGGATTTTGTAACTCCGTAGATCGCCATTTTTTCTTCATCCAAAACAACACTCATCTCCGGTTGTCCCACATTTCGAAGAATTCCGACATCCTTGATTCCGGGAACATCCTTGATTTGAGCGATGACCTGATTGGCATATTCGTCCAGTTTGTCCAGATCGTCGCCGTAAATCTTAATTGCATTGGAGGCTTTGATACCTGCAGCAGCTTCAGCTACGTTGTCAATGATCGGCTGGGAATAGTTGAATGTAATTCCCTGATAAACGCTCAGGCTCTTATCCATTTCATCCACGATTCCATCCATGGTGATTTTCCGTTTCCATTCCGATTTCGGGTATAAGTCAACCTGGAATTGCACGAAGTAGAAACCGTTCGGATCCGTTCCGTCATTACTTCTTCCGGTTTGAGAAAGAACCGATTTTACTTCGGGAAAGTGTTTCAGTTTCTCGCGAAGTTCGTTGGTGATTTTCACACTTTCAGTCAATGAGGTACTCATCGGTAATTCTGCAGTAACCCATAATGCTCCTTCGTTCAGCGGCGGCAGGAATTCTGTTCCCAGCCATCTGGTTGAAACAACTGTTAATCCGAAACAGGCTGCTGCGATAAGCAAGGTGAGCTTTTTGCGTTTGAAAGTCCATGTGAATCCTTTGTCGATGGTTTTGTTGACAAAGCGCGTGAAGAAATTTTCTTTTTCCTTCACATTCTTATTGAGCAGGAGCGAGCTCAATACCGGAACGAGGGTCAAGGTAAAGATCAATGCACCAAGTAAGGCAAAACCGAGTGTCCACGCAAGCGGCGAGAACATTTTTCCTTCCACTTTTTCAAAAGAGAAAATGGGAAGCAAAGCCGAAATGATAATCAACTTGGAAAAGAAGATGGCTTTTCCCATCTGAATTCCTGTTGTACGGATCAATCCCATTTTGGCCAGTTTATTGAATCTTCCCATTCCAACCTGCTTGGCTTTGTGGTCAAGAGCGACGAAAATCCCCTCGACCATGACGACGGCTCCATCAATGATGATCCCGAAGTCGATTGCACCTAAAGAGATGAGGTTTGCGCTCATTCCTTTCAGGTAAAGCATGAAAAAAGCGAATAACAAAGAGAGCGGAATGACGACTGCCACAACAACCGTTGTTCTCCAATCTGCCATGAAAATAAATACGACAACGGTAACCAGAACGATTCCTTCCAGTAAGTTGTGCATCACCGTTTCCGTACAATAGGTCATCAGGTTATCGCGGTCGTAGAATGTTTCCATTTTCACGTCGGAAGGAAGGGTAGACGTGTTCAGTTCTTCAATCTTCTCTTTCACGCGCGCCAGAACTTCGCTCGGATTTTCCCCTTTTCGCATCACCACGATTCCTTCTACCACATCGTCGTTTTTCCCCAGACCAACCTGGCCAACTCTTGGCGCGCTGGCTTCCTGAACGGTTGCAACGTTTTTAACCAACAGCGGATTGCCGTTGAAAATGTCAACGATCGTGTTTTCAATGTCGGTTTTGTTGTCCAGAAGCCCGATTCCTCTGACGACGTAAGCCTGACCGTTTTTCTCGATTACATCACCACCTACATTCAAATTCGAACGATGGACGGCGTCATATAATTCCAGAGGAGTTAAGTCGTATTGCTGCAATTTCACCGGATCGACGGAAATTTCGTAGATTTTTTCCTGTCCTCCGAATGCTACCACATCAGCAACTCCGGCTACGCTGCGCAGTTCCCGGTCGATTGTCCAGTTTTGGATCGTCAACAAATCCCGCGAATCCCGATCTTTACTGGTGAGAATATAGCGGAATATTTCTCCTGTGGGACCGTAGGGAGGTTGAACATCTGCATCGACTCCGTCCGGGAGCTGGACGTTTTTCAGAAGGTTATTGACTTGCTGCCGGGCAAAGAAATCGTCCACATCGTCCTCAAAAATGACTTTGATTACAGAAAGTCCGAACATCGTTACGCTGCGCACGTTGGTTTTCTTCTGAACGCTGTTCATAGCGATTTCTATCGGAGTGGTCACAAAACGTTCCACTTCTTCCGCACTTCTTCCGTTCCATTCAGAGACGATGATAATTTGCGTATTTGTTACATCCGGAAATGCTTCAATAGGAATCCTGATATAGCTGATCACACCTGCGATGATCAGTAATCCTACCCAAAAAAACGTGAAAAACTTGTTTTTCAGGGAAAATGAAAGAATACTTTTAATGAAATTGTTCATACTTCCCTGTTTTAATCATTTAGTGCATCGTAGATCAATAAACCATTTTTTGAAATGATCTTTTCACCTGCTTTCAATCCGTGTTTGATGTAGGAGATTTCACCAAGTTGCCGATACACTTCGACTTCCCGCGTTTCAATATCGTGACGGTTTTTGAAGACCATAATCCAATATTTGCTCTTGTCGAAAATGATGGAAGAGGAGGGAACGGTAATCATTTGCTGATTTTCGGAGTAATGAACGTCGACCGTACAATTCATTTCCGGCTTCAGGTTGAAGTCTTCGTTCGGTAGTGAAATCCGGATTTTCATGGATTTGGTCTGAGCATCGATCACGTTATAAATCTTCTGAATCTTTGCATAATACGGTCTGTCGGGAAAAGCCAGCGTCTGAACGGTTACATCGTATCCTTCCCTGATCTTGCTGATGTCGATCTCGTTTACATTGGCAACAGCCCAGATTTCTTTCGTTTCAGCGATGGTAAACAACGCTTCTGAATCCGTGGAACGAAGCTGTTCATTTTGGAACAGTGTTTTGGTAATCACAAAGCCGCTCATAGGAGCAACGATGTTGTAAATCGACCCCGATTTCAGATTGTAGATCGAATAGATCTCATTGATCCGTTTCAATTCTGCTTTTGCCATTTCGAGTTCCTTGGCAGCTATCGTAACATCCTTTTCAGAGTTTAATTTCCCTGTAAACAAATCTTTGGCAACCTGAAGATTCTTTTCCGCCGTTGTAACACCGTTTATTGCATCCAGACGTTCTTTTTGGAAGCCTGCAATCTCAACACTTTGAATACTGGCCAAAATTTGTCCCTGTTTCACGTAATCTCCCAAACCAACGTGGATGGAAGTCACAACTCCGCTCAGAATCGGGTAGATCTGAGCCATCTTGTTGTTATCCGCTTCGATTTTCCCGAACAGACGGATGTTGTTTTTCACATCCTGATTGCCCGTTGTATAGAATTCACATTTCTTGAGCATGGAATCACTCATGGTGAATGTTTCGATACTGTCTTCCTGTTCTTTGCCGCCACAGGCGCTCAGGATCAATAAACAAAGTGCCATTCCGGCCTGAATACCCGTTTTATATCGCATTGTTTTCATCTTAATAAATATCTTTTCCGGTTAATAGATTGATTTGTTCTGCGGAGATTACCAATTGGGTTTTGATGCGCATGAGTTCTGCCAAAACATCGTTGTATGATTCAAAAAAATCTATGAATTCGATGATGGAGACGTTTCTTTTCTGAAAATTCAAACTCATTCCATCTACTGTTTTTTCAAAATCGTCGTTGTACAATTCCCGTGATTTCTGGTATTCGGCAACTGTTTGAACATAATAGGCATAGCTGTTATTGATTTTACTGACGATCTCATTCTCCTTTGCCTGAAGCGTGTATTCTACTTCCTGCAAACGATATTGAGAAGTTTTGATATTTCCCCGGTTGCGGTTCCAGAGCGGAAGAGGAATTGCAATTCCGGCATTGATCTGATTGTTAAAAGCACCTCCACGCTGATCGTATGAAGCAAACAGGTTGATATCTGGCACCGCCATTCGTTTCTGATAACTCAGATATTGTTCGGCCAATACTTTATTTTGTTTGATAACCTGCAACTCCGGCAAATTTTCCAATGCAGCATTTTGAAGATCGCTGACGGAAGAAGGAGTGAGGTAGTGATTCAGATTTGCATCCGTGGAATCCGGTAAAATGATGGAGTTCGTTTGAAGCAGAATCTGCAAATCGGTTTGAGTCTGAATGTATTCCTGAAACAGCTGCGCCCGGTCGTTGTTCAATTGAATGTAGGCTCCTTTTAAACGAACAACTTCCTTTAGAGGAATATTTCCTTTGTTTGCCTGAATCTCGTAGGATTTCAGCAGCGTATCAAGCAAATTCAATTGCTTGGCGTACTTTTTCAAAAGGAAATCCTGCTGACCGATGGTGTACAGATCACTGTGCAAACGGAATTTTAATTCCCTCACAAGCTGCTGAAATTCCAGTTCGGCAATTCCGGTGCTGGTTTTGGCGATTTCAATTTCAGCCCGTCGTTTTCCTCCCAGAACAATCAATTGTTCGAGTTGAAAAACCTTTTGTCCGCTTTTCCCGACATGAAAAGCCTGATTGTTTCCGGGATCATACGCATTGATATCAGCCGTGAAAATCGGATTGGGGTAGACCTTTGCCTGAAGAATTTGTGCTCTTTGAGCCTCAATGTTCATAGAAGCTGCCAGGAGGTAATAATTCTTTGCCAGAAAAATACTGTCAGCTCTGCGTAAACTGATATGTAAAGTGTCTTGTGCAAACAGTCTGGCTGAGACTATAAGTATCAGGAATAGTGATGATCCTACTTTTTGCATGTGCTTGGATTTAAAGTACAAATTAACTTTTTAGTACCTTAAAAACAGCTTAAAACGAGTAAAATTTAGCTTAATGCAAGGTGATTTTGAAGCGGTTAATTCGCTTTGAAACAGGCTCGTAAACAATTGATCCTCCATGCATAGAGATGATTTTGTTTACAAAAACGAGCCCCAAACCGAAACCTTTTTTTCCGGTGCTGTTCTTTCCGCGGAAGAAATGTTTGAAAAGGTAATTGACTTCTTGTTTCGTTAAGATTTTGCCTTTGTTTTCGAAAGAGATTTCCAGTTTTTCCTGACTCGAAATCCGGATAACTGCGTGTTCGTCAGAGCTGTAATGAATGCAGTTTTCCATCAGGTTGGATAAGGCAGCCTTGATCAAACGGGCGTTTCCGATGATTTCCAACTGATTTTGATTGACCGGCTCTTCGTAATCGACAGAAAAGACAAAATTCGGATATACATTCTTCAGATTGTCCGAAATATCGAAAATGAGTTCATCTATCCGGAATTTTTCGGTAATCGATTCCGTGGAGGTTTCAATTTTTGCAATTTCCAATAAGGAGTTGATGATCTCACTCAAACTGCGCGTGTCTTCCTTCTGATTCTGAATGAGTCTTTTGATTTCCTGGGGATCTGTTTCTTTTTCGATACGTTCGAAATTGGAAACCAGAATGGCAATCGGTGTTTTGAGTTCGTGGGAAATGTGATGAATGGCGTGTTTTTGAAAGGCAAACGCGTCGTTCATTTTCAGCATCAATTCATTGAAAACGTTTGCCAGAACCGCAATTTCGTCATGTGTGTTAATGAATGGAATAGGTTCCAGCTTGGCGTCGAAGTCATATTCACTGATTTTGGCTGTGATTTCTTCCAGCGGGTTGGTGATTTTGCGGGAAATATAAAAACAAACCAAAACGATCACAATAGTAATTCCGATAAAGGTTAACAAGAGCACGTAGCGCAAAAAGCGCAGTTTGGAATAACCGAAATCGTCGTATGCCTTACTGATTCCGTAATAGATTTTCCCTTTTCGTTTAATGTACGTTCCAACTACATCATACAATCCGTCTTTGGTTTCGATCCATTTTGTTTTCGGATTCAGGTGAATGAGAATGTCCTTGGAAACCGGAACCGGGATATCAACGATATTGGAATAGATCAACTTTTTGTCCTGATTGAAGAGAAGCAGTTTTTCGTTGTAAAGCTTATTGATGTTGATCTGATCCATTGCATGAATGATGTCTTCATCCGTTTCTTTGATATCCGACAAAAATTCAAGCGTAGTCGAGATCTTATCTTTTTGCCTCATCTGAAAACTTTCTTCCCGCTGTTCTGAAAACAGGAGGTAGACCGCAACAAAAGCAAGAGCCGTTATCGCAGGGATAATCAGAGAAAAGTAAAGTAATATTTTCTTGCGAATGCTCATTCGGAATCAAAATAGTATCCGTAACCGATTTTTGTTTTGATGCTTTGCTTGCCGAAAGGTTTATCGACTTTTCCTCTCAGAAAATTAATGTATACTTCAATGGTGTTGGTATTGGCATCCACAATGTTTCCCCAGATTTCTTTCACCAGATCTTGCTTCGAAACCAGTTCGCCTTTACATTCTACCAGTTTCAGAAGGATTTGAAATTCGCGGGGAGTGAGAATGATCTCTTTTCCCTGTCGGCTGACTTTTTTGCTTGCGCGATTGATTACGATATCGTCTGCGACCAATGAATTGTTTTCCGCAGGGTCTTTTCCGATCGATTCACTTCGTTTTAAAAGCGATTGAATCCGTAAAAGTAATTCACGCATGTAGAAAGGCTTCGTCAGATAATCATCGGCACCCGAATCGTAGCCCTGAACTTTGTCTTCCAATTCATCGAAAGCCGTGAGCATAATGACCGGAGTATGTTTGTTGAACGTTCTGAAAGTCGTACATACTTCATATCCGTTTTTCCCCGGAAGATTGATGTCGAGAATCACACAGTCGAATTTCCGTTTTCGTAGCAATTTCTCCGCAATAACCCCATCGTACGCAAATTCAACCTGCATCTTTTCTTCCAATAACGCGTCACTGATGTTGCGGCTTAAAATGGCATCGTCTTCAATTAATAAAATGGTTTTCACGGAAATTTGAATTAAAGGAATTGGATTATTCGTTCTGCAAAGTAAGGATTTTATATGCGAATTGCGAATGTTGAGTTTTTAGATTTGCTGGATCAGGAATATTAGTCAATCAGGTCGGTTGCGATCTTGGCGGAGAGTAAACACAAGGGAATTCCACCTCCGGGATGAACACTTCCTCCTGCAAAATACAATCCTTTGATTTTAGAGAAGTTGGGATGTCTGAAAAAAGCCGCCATTCGATCATTTGAACTTGCTCCGTAAAGTGCTCCTGCAAAGCTGTTTGTTCTTTCTTCGATACGGATTGGGTCGAGGAAATCTTCCATTTCAATTAGAGATTCGAGGTCTGTTTTCAGAATCCGGTTGATTTTCCGGATACAGTTTTCGCGGGTTTTTAAACGCAATTTTTCCCAATCCTGTCCTTGATTGCTGGGTACATTCACCATTACAAACCAATTTTCACAGCCGTCGGGTGCGTCGTCTGGAACTAGTTTGGAGGAAATGTGAATGTAAACCGTCGGATCGTCACTAATGGTGAATTCTTCAAAAATGCATTTGAATTCCTCCTGATAATTTTCGCTGAACAGAATGTTATGTACATCCAGTTCCGGAAATGTCTTTTTGATTCCCCAGTAAAAGATCAGTGCAGAGCTGCTTGGTTCCTGATTCATCGTTTTTTCGGGAGCTTTCTGAAACGGGATCAACTGCCTGTAAGTATGTTTCACATCGCAATTGCTGATGACAATTTCTGCCGGAACAAATCCGTTTTGGGTTGTAACGCCGCGTACTTTTTTCTTTTCCGTTTCAATTGCTGTAACCCGTTCTCCGAATCTGAATTCAACGCCCGATTCCTCAGCCAGTTTCATACACGCGTCCAAAATTTGATGCATGCCTTCTTCCGGAAAGAAAGATCCGATCCCGAATTCCAAATGAGGAATGCTGTTGAGAACTCCGGGAGCTTTGTAGGGATTCGAACCGTTGTAAGTTGCAAAACGATCAAAAAGCTGAATGAGTTTCGGGTGATTCAAGCGAACATGATTGACTTCATGCATACTTTCAAAAAGATTCAGTTTCCGGATAGAAGAGACCGTTTTCAGTATATCAGAAGAAAGGTAAGATCTGAATTTGTGGAGCGATTTTTCTAAAAAAGAATGCCTTGTCCGCTCGAACAGAAATTCACTGTGTTCGAGATAATCCTTGAGTGGTTTGGAAGCGATATTGAGCTTTGTTTCTACTTCCTGAAAGAGTTTTTCCCGATCTGCGTAAGCATGAAGCGTTGTTCCGTCTTCGTAGAAATAATGACAGAGCATTTCGAGCTGCCGGTAATTGAAATAATCTCTCGGATTTTTTCCTGATAATTCGAACAGTTCGTCGACTAAATAAGGCAGAGTAAATAAAGACGGACCTGCGTCAAAACGGTATTTTCCCAATTGAATGGAAGTGAGTTTGCCACCCGGATAGTCATTTGCCTCAATAAGGGAAACGGTGTATCCTTTTTTTGTTAAACGGATTGCGCTTGCAATTCCTGCAATTCCCGCTCCGATGACAATTGCTTTTTTAGCCATGATTTAAAATTAATCATTTCCTCATTTCTTAACCGAAGTCAATGAAAATCGTCTGGCATGAAACTAGTTTTGTGGGATAGAATTAAATGAATTATGAAAGCAGTAGAATGTACCCGATATGGAGCTCCGGAAGTGTTGAAATTGATTGAGATTGAAATTCCAAAACCCAAGGCGGATGAGCTGTTGATTCGGGTCTATGCAACGGCAGTGAATTCGGGAGATGTTCGAATCCGGAAAGCAGATCCCTGGGCAGTTCGTCTCTTTTTTGGTTTCAAAAGACCGAAAAACCCGATTTTGGGAGGTGTTTTTTCAGGGGAAGTAGTTGCAGTGGGAAGAAATGTACAGACTTACAAAATCGGAGATACTATTTTCGGAACTACCGGGATGACTTTCGGAGCTTATGCTGAGTATTTAACAGTTAAAGAAACAGGAACAATAGCGCGCAGACCGGATTCTTTGAATCATACAGAAGCTGCAGTGATTCCTTTTGGTGCAATGACAGCGCTTCATTTTATGCGAAAAGCGGAAATTCAACCCGGTCAGAAAATATTGATTTATGGAGCTTCAGGAGCGATCGGATCGGCAGCAGTTCAATTGGCGAAATATTATGGAGCAGAGGTAACGGCTGTTTGCAGTGGCTCGAATATGGAGTTGATGCGAAAAATAGGAGCGGATAAGGTGTTGAATTATCAGCAGGAAGGATTGTCGCTGAATCAGGAAAAATACGATGTCGTTTATGAAACGGTCAATAAATTGTCTTTCCGGGAAAGCAGAAAACATGTCAAAAAAGGAGGAACTGTGGTTTTGGGAGCAGCTGATTTTTCAAAGATGCTTCGTGCCGGAATTACCGGTTTATTCGGTCAGAAGATCCTGACAGGTGTTGCGAAAGAATCGGGTGCTGAAATGAAATGGATGAAGGAATTGATCGATGAAGGGAAATTTGTACCTGTTATCGACCGCGCTTTTTCTTTGGAAGAATTAGTAGAGGCGCATCGATACGTTGATTTGGGACATAAAAAAGGAAACGTGGCCGTTCAGGTTGTCGGAGAACCCAGAAACGAATCATTTTTGCGTTAATCTTTTTCGAATCCGGCTCAGTGATTCAGGTTTTACTCCAATGTAGCTTGCAATCATGTATTGGGGAATCCGCTGTAACAATCCTGGCCGGGTTTGAATCAAATTCAGGTAACGTTCTTCCGGCGAGTCTGTGAAGTATGATCCGGACAATTCCTGCTGTTCGGCAAAGACTTTTTCCATCACTCTTCTCGAGATCGTTTCGAGCTTCGGGAATTGCTTGTATAAGGCTTCTTCTTTCTCGCGATTCCCGACAACCAATGTGCAGTCTTCACAACATTCCAGAAAGTGCTTCGAAGGTTGGTTATTCGCCATACTGTTGACAGAAATAACCCATTGTTCTTCGGAAAAGAAGTTATTCGTTTTTTCTTCTCCTTCAATCATAAAATACTGTCTGACACAGCCTTCCAAAACGAAATATGCCTCCATGGAAATTTCCCCTTCCCGAAGAAGAATAGCTCCTTTCGGGAACTTTTTTATGGTAAGGGTTGCCACAATTCCATCAATTTCCTCCTGTGAAAGGGGAAGGATTTTTGCAAAGTAATTGAGGAGTTTTTGTTCCATTTCTGTTTTTAATCCCGTTTTCAGGACTCAAACAAAGTTATTATTTAATCTTTTTCCCAGACAACTGAAGATTACCTTTTTGAATTTATTTCAAACGCATTCCAATCCCGATTCCGATGTTCCATTTTCCGTTGGATGTTGCTGTTTTTGTATTGTAATAAAGTGGAACCTGAATGGCGAATTTTTTATAGCAATAGGTCAAACCAATACCTAAATTCGGAGTAATCGGTGAGTTTTTATATGCTCCGCGGTCTTCTTTGTAGCGCAAAGACGGAAGCATTCCCAGAATTATTTTTGAACTTTTGTAAGTGTAACTGATGTTGGGGCCGGTGAAGTTTAAAAAGACGCCATTGTCGACATATCCCAGGATGAAGATTCCGTCGAAAGGGCGGAATTTGACACTGGAAGTTGTTTCCGTTTTTGTTTCAGAGGGTTTGGTTTCCTGAGCGTTAGTATGGAATGTGGATAGAATCAGGATAAATAGCAGTAAAGTGAGTTTGGAGATGTAAATAACTGATTGTTTCATCTTTTTGCTGCAAATTGAAAGCTTTTTCAGGTATTTTTGAAATGATGGTCGGATGAATGTACCGAAGTACTAAAAAAATGTAATCAATAACTCTTTTGGAGATGTTGTTTCAGTGATTTGAATCAGTTAGGATTACTACTTACCTGGGTAAGTTGTGGATAAGCGTACACTTATCCACAAGGTTATAAAACCCAGCTGATTTTGTCCCAATCATCGGACATTTTTTTATTTTTCGACCAGAAGTACATATTACCAATGTAGTATCCGGTAATCAAACCGCTCCGCTCAATCAGGCTCACATGATGGTTAATGGTTTTCCTGTGCAACGGAATATATTCCTCCAGCAAAGGTATGTTCATGATTAAATGATTGTCCAGATAACGCAAAATCTCAATGCGTGCAGGTGCCGATAGAATCAGACCAAGTTCGGCATTCCGATACTGTTGTTCAGCAAATAAATACTTCTTTTTAGCCCCCATTTATGTTGGTTTTCTATTTAAGATAATTAAAAAGTTGATGTTAAATAACAGGAAATCAGCTTGTTTTTAATTTATTTGATAATTAATACCTAATTTTCTTAGGTAAAATTTGTATACCTAAATATCTTATGTATATTTGTCCTATGTATTCATCAGAACTTTTAAAAGGTACACTCAAAACAATCGTACTCAATTTGCTTAAGGACAATAGCAGAATGTACGGTTACGAAATCACTCAGCGCGTGAAAGATCTTACCGGTAACAAGATCCAGATTACTGAAGGAGCGCTTTATCCGACTTTGCATGCACTCGAGTCACAGGGTGAATTGCAAACGGAAGAAGTGTTTATCGGGAAACGGGTACGAAAGTATTATTCTCTTACCGAGAAAGGGCAGTCGACAGCCAGAGAAAAGGTCAATGAGTTGATGGATTTCATGAATACCATGAAGTTTCTGTTGGATTTAGAGCCCGGAACTGGAAATGGTTAAAATTTCGGACGAGCAAGTTGATTTTATTCTTCAAGAAATTGAAGCGCATGGGGTTACTATTGAAGATCTGCAATGGAACCTGCTGGATCACATGTGCTGTATCATTGAGAATGAAATGTCTGAAACGGACAACTTTGACCAGTTCTTTCAGGGGCTTTTGCCTCGATTTTTTAACGACAACTTGCGTGAAATTCAGGAGGAAACAGAATTGTTATTAACCTTCAAACATTTTTACGCCATGAAAAAAATTGTAAATATCTCCGGACTTTTAGCTGCAACCTTCACATTTTTAGGTTCTATTTTAAAAGTCCTTCATCTGCCAGGAGCAGGAGTTAGCTTTGTATTGGGAATTGTTATTTTCAGTTTGTTGTTTCTGCCACTGATGATTGCTTTGAAATTCAGAGACGAGGCCACCAAAACGGATAAATTGGTTTTAAGCTTTGGCTTTTTGGTCGGAATCGTTACTTCATTAGGTTTTCTTTTTAAGATGATGCATTGGCCTGCTGCAAATTTTTTAATGTTGTCAGGTCTGGTCACCTTTACTTTTATTTATGTACCCGTTTATTTCTTCTCCAGATTCAGGAGGCCCGAATTGAAATTTAATGCGGCGGTAAATTCTGTCTTAATGATGGCATGCGGAGGCTTACTCTTTGCAATGTACAACTTGGGATATTCGACAAAGCTGGAAGAATCTTCCCAACAGGCATATCGCTTATTGAATGAAGAAGTCGAAAAAATGGATCAGCCACGCGTTGTTTCAGTGAATCGTACCGACGTTCAAAGTTTGCAAAAACAGGCTCTGGAACTGGATAACGAGATCAGAACGTTGAAATTGGAAATCGTTCAGTACTCTACTCAATTAACGAAGAAGGAGATTGAAAGCATGACTGAAGACGAAGCTTATGGAAAATTACCTAAAGAAGAAGCAATGTCCCGTATTTTGGATATATCCCTTCAGAATAAATGGGATAAGATCTGCAGGCTTCAGGAGCAGATCAACGGAAAACTGAAAGCGGCATATCCGGAACAAAAGGATTTGGTGTTTGAAATCGGTTCCATTGACCTGAAATCAAATACGACAAAGACTGCTTTGCAAAATCTGACATTGATTCAACTGCATTTAAGATTACTGAAACTTATTGCTGCCTAAATCATCATGGAAAAGGGGAGAGAACGTGTCTCCCTTTCTTCCAATACCATTCTCGTAAAATCCGCAGAATTAAATCAAGCCAAAAAAAAGAGGCTCCTTTTGAGAGCCTCCTTCTAAGCATTAGTAGTTATCAGGGTTATTGTTTAACGATTCGTTTCAATACTTTTCCGGATTCCGTCTCAATGGATAGGAAGTAAACTCCGTCTTCGTAAGATGATAGATCGATTAACTGACCGTTAGTAACTTGATTCACATAATGTGTTTTACCTTGAGCATCTGTAATTGTTAATAATGCATCAGCAAAAGTCATTGAAATTGTGACGTTGTTTTCTGTCGGATTCGGGAATACCAGAACTGATTTGGAATCCAAATCTTCCAGTCCTAAATCGTCTACTAAAACACATGCGGAAGTGTCTCCACAACCAGCTGCGTTTGTAACAAGAACAGCGTAGTTACCATTGACAGTTGGAGCGAACGTTTGACTTGTAGCTCCGGAGATAGCTGTATTTGTCGTACAGTTAATCCATTGATAGCTGTTTCCGCTTGATGCTGTCAAAGTTCCGTTTCCGTTATCTGTGATAGTCGCAACCGGATTTGCATTAACAACCAGGTTCAATACCAGAATAGAATCACAACCATTGACGTTGGTCAATGTATCTGAGTAAGTTCCCGATGCAGTATACGTAATTCCTGTTTGACTCCATGTGTAAGTACCACAAACAGTAACGGACTGTGATTGAACAGAACCGCTTAATGTCAGGTTCAATGTAATAATAGAATCACATCCAACAGCATTCGGAATGGTATCTTCGTACGAACCGGAAGTGTTATATGTCATTCCGTTTTGAGCCCATGTATAACTGTTTGCACAGCTAATCACAGATACAGAACTTCCACTTGGCTGGTTAACAGTCAAAGTAAGTGTAACCGTAGAGTCACATCCGTTGATACTGCTGAATACCTGTGTATAAACACCGGATACAGCATGTGATTGACTTCCCCAAACATAGGTTCCGCATGAAGTATGAGAATCGTTTTCAGTAATTGCAGCTGGCTCTGTAATGATCACACTTTGAGTTTCATCACAACCATTTGCATCCGTTACAGTCACTGTATAAGTTCCTGCACTTAGTTCCGTAGCTGTAGCTGCAGTTCCTCCTGACGGAGACCATGAGAAGTCATAAGCAGCTGTTCCACCAGTTACACTGATTGTTGCAGAACCAATACTATCACCATTACAAGTCAGGTTCGTTTGAGCAGAAATAGTTAAAGCTAAAGTATCTGGCTCAGAAACGATGAAAGTCTGATTATCCTGACAAGCATTCGCATCTGTAACAGTTACAGTGTAAGTTCCTGCAGCTAATCCTGTTGCAGTTGCAGCAGTTCCGCCTGTAGGAGCCCATGAGTAAGTGTAACCCGGAGTTCCACCTGTAGGAGCAACCGTTGCTGAACCATTCGATCCGTTATGACAAGAAACGTTTACAGTAGATCCTGAAGAAGCATCCAAAGCTGTTGGTTCGTCAATAGTAAATGTTCTGGTTGTTTGACATGCATTCGCATCTGTTACGGTTACGGTATACGTTCCAGCAGCCAATCCTGATGCTGTAGCATTTGTACCTCCTGATGGAGCCCAGGAGTAAGTGTAAGAAGGAGTTCCTCCAGTTGGAGCAACTGTCGCAGAACCGTTTGTACCACCGTTACAAGAAACATCTGTTTTCCCACCACCTGTAGCAGCATCTAGAACCGCCGGCTCAGTCAAATTGAATGTTCTGGTTGTTTGACATGCATTTGCATCTGTTACAGTTACAGTATAAGTTCCAGCTGTTAATCCAGCCGCTGTAGCATTTGTACCTCCAGATGGAGCCCAGGAGTAAGTGTAAGAAGGCGTTCCACCTGTTGGTGCAACAGTTGCTGTACCATTAGCTCCACCGTTACAAGAAATATTTGTGCTTCCACCACCAGTTGCAGCACTTAATGCTGTTGGTTGGTCGATAGTAAATGTTCTTTGATCCTGACAAGAATTCGCATCTGTTACAGTCACTGTATAAGTTCCGGCAGTTAATCCTGTAGCTGTTGCTGCAGTTCCCCCTGATGGTGCCCATGAATAAGTGTAAGAAGGAGTTCCACCAGTTGGAGCAACGGTTGCTGTACCATTTGTACCACCATTACAAGAAACATCCGTCTTTCCACCTCCGGTTGCAGTGCTTAAAGCAGCAGCAGGTTCTGTCAGGTTAAATGTTCTTTGAGCTTGACAAGAATTTGCATCCGTTACAGTCACGGTATAAGTTCCTGCAGCCAATCCAGTCGCTGTAGCATTTGTACCACCTGACGGAGCCCATGAGTAAGAATAACTTGGAGTTCCACCAGTTGGAGCAACTGTAGCTGTACCGTTTGCTCCACCGTTACAAGAAATGTTTGTACTTCCACCACCGGTTGCAGCACTTAAAGCAGCAGCAGGCTCAGTTAAGTTAAATGTTCTTTGAGTCTGACATGTATTCGCATCGGTAACAGTCACAGTATATGTTCCTGCAACAAGTCCGGATGCTGTGGCATTTGTACCACCGGAAGGAGCCCAGGAGTAAGTGTAAGAAGGCGTTCCACCTGTTGGAGCAACCGTAGCCGTACCATTTGCACCACCATTACAAGAAATGTTTGTACTTCCACCACCGGTTGCAGCACTCAATGCTGTTGGCTGATTAACAGTAAATGTTCTGGTTGTTTGACAAGCATTTGCATCCGTTACAGTCACAGTATAAGTTCCCGCAGCCAATCCAGTCGCTGAAGCATTTGTACCACCTGATGGAGCCCAGGAATAAGAATAACTTGGAGTTCCACCTGTTGGAGCAACTGTAGCAGTACCATTTGAGCCACCATTACAAGAAACATCCGTTTTTCCACCACCAGTTGCAGCACTTAAAGCAGCAGCAGGCTGTGTCAGATTAAATGTTCTTTGAGCTTGACAAGAATTTGCATCCGTTACAGTCACAGTATAAGTTCCTGCAGCCAATCCAGTAGCTGTAGCATTTGTACCTCCTGATGGAGCCCAAGAGTAAGTGTAAGAAGGAGTTCCTCCTGTTGGAGCAACTGTAGCAGTACCATTTGCACCACCGTTACAAGAAATGTTTGTACTTCCACCACCAGTTGCAGCACTTAAAGCTGCTGCCGGTTGTGTCAGGTTAAATGTTCTGGTTGTCTGACATGCGTTAGCATCGGTAACAGTCACAGTATAAGTTCCTGCACCCAATCCTGTCGCTGTAGCATTTGTACCACCAGAAGGAGCCCAAGAATAAGAATAGCTTGGAGTTCCACCTGTTGGAGCAACTGTAGCAGTACCATTTGCACCACCATTACAAGAAATGTTTGTACTTCCACCACCAGTTGCAGCACTTAAAGCAGCAGCAGGCTGTGTCAGGTTAAATGTTCTGGTTGTCTGACATGCGTTAGCATCGGTAACAGTCA